>PVMJ01000029.1_pt1 | contig 776044 bp, 668 predicted proteins | sample 1853361 | NCBI WGS metagenome assembly PVMJ01 (sample SAMN08533506, study PRJNA380276) | Synthetic metagenome, whole genome shotgun sequencing project. | isolation source: mock microbial community containing genomic DNA from 20 ATCC strains | collected 2017
CAAAGAATCCAAAGAATCCAAAGAATCCAAAGAATCCAAAGAAATATTAGAGCAAATACTCTACCCTCACTTTATATTTCTTCTTATTTTTTAATTTATTTTATTCTTAATAATACTTAGATGGTTCCACGTGGAACGCTTAATTGGTTTTATAGTTCTGAAATAAAAAAAGCAGGATTACTCCTGCTTTTCTATCACTACATAACTTTTAGTCAGTGAAAGTTACACGTGCAATTGCTTTTTTCCCAGACTGAATAATAAAAGTCCCGTTTTCTTTTACAGAGAAACTTGCATCTACTACATTCCAGTCTACTTTTACTGCACCGCGTGCAACAGCATCTTTTGCAGCTGCTGCATTTGGATTTAATCCTGCTACGCGAAGAATCGTGGCAATAAAGATTTCACCACCAAACTCACCACGTGAAATAGTTACTTCAGGAGTATCTGCCGGCACCTCACCTTCTGTAATACGGTTACCAGCACTCTTATGAGCATTAGCAGCTGCTTCAGCATCATGGAAGCGTTCAACCAACTCGAGTGCAAGAATACGTTTTACTTCTTGTGGATTACGACCAGCCGCGATTTCATCTAATAAAGCTTTGATCTCATCTAGAGATTTAAAACTTAATAAATCGAAATAACGTTCGATTAAAGAGTCAGGCATTGATAATACTTTTTGGTACATTGCACCTGGCGCATCAAAAACACCAATATAGTTACCTAAAGATTTAGACATTTTATTTACGCCATCTAAACCTTCTAGAATTGGTACAGTGATACACACTTGTGATTCTTGGCCATAACGGCTTTGTAACGTACGGCCCATGAGTAAGTTAAAGGTTTGGTCTGTACCACCTAACTCAACGTCTGCTTCAAGTGCGATAGAGTCATAACCTTGAACTAAAGGATATAAGAACTCATGAATCGCAATTGGCTGATGGTTGTTATAACGTTTAGTGAAATCATCACGCTCTAACATACGTGATACTGTTTGCTGGCTTGCCAACTGAATAAGATCCGCAGCAGACTTTTGGTTAAACCACTCTGAGTTAAAACGTACTTTTGTTTTATTCGGATCTAAGATTTTAAAAACTTGTTCTTGATAAGTTTTAGCGTTAGCTTCAACTTGTTCGCGTGATAACGGCGGACGAGTTGCACTTTTACCCGTTGGGTCACCAATCATGGCGGTATAGTCGCCAATCAAGAAAGTAACTTCATGGCCCAAATCTTGAAACGTTTTTAGTTTGTTAATAAGAACCGTATGTCCTAAATGTAAATCTGGAGCTGTAGGGTCAAAACCAGCTTTAATTTTAAGAGGACGATTCTCTTTAAGCTTTTTCAGTAAATCTTCTTCTGAAATAATTTCGTGCGTGCCTCGTTGGATGAGGGCAAGCTGTTCTTCGGCGGGCAAGAAATTTGACATCACAAAACCTAAACACATCAGTTATTCAATTTGTGCGATATACTAACATTTTTTCAGCGTCTTGCAGGGGAAGTTGCATATGAGCGCAATCTATATCGGCGTAATGACTGGCACTAGTATGGATGGTGTGGATATTGTTGCGGCTTCATTTGAGCCACTACAGCTTCATGCCACACTTACAGTTCCATTCGAACCCGAGTTACGTGATGAGCTTATGGCATTAACTTTACCCGATGACAATGAAATTGACCGCATGGGTAAAGCTGATGTTGCTCTAGCCAAAATGATTGGTCACGGGATTAATTCTCTCATTGAAAAGCACCAATTAGATCGTAATCAAATTAAAGCGATTGGGTCGCATGGACAAACCATTCGTCATCGTCCAGAGCATGGTTTTACGCTACAAATTGGCGATCCAAACATTATTACTGAGATCACTCAAATCCCGGTCGTTTCAGATTTTCGTCGTAGAGATATGGCAGCAGGTGGTCAAGGCGCTCCATTAGTGCCTGCATTTCATCAGGCATTATTCCAACATCCAAGCATTCATCGGGTGATTTTGAATTTGGGTGGCATTGCCAATGTGAGCATGTTGCCTGCCAATAATCCTGACGGCGTATTTGGGTTTGATACGGGACCTGCCAATATTTTGATGGATGCATGGTGTCATCGCCATACAGGTCATCCATATGATGAAAATGGCGATTGGGCAGCTTATGGTCATCCTATTCGCTCTTTACTCGACCGTCTTTATGCTCATGAGTATTTTTCTAAAGAGCCACCTAAAAGTACGGGACGTGAAGATTTCAATATTGACTGGTTAGATGATCAGTTAATCGATTGGCGTAATGATTTAACTTATGATGAGTTAGAAGATACACCTGAAAATATTCAAGCTACCTTATTAAAACTTACTGTACGTGCCATTCAAAAAGCGATCTATCGTTCTAATATGGAAACAGGTGAAGTTTATGTATGTGGAGGTGGAGCTTATAACTCCTATTTGTTAGAACAATTACGTTGGCGCTTACGTAAGCACAATTGGTCAGTTCAAACCACTGATGTTTTAGGACTCTCCCCTACTTGGGTTGAGGCTACAGCATTTGCATGGTTAGCAATGCGTTTTGTGGATGGTTTAAGTGGTAATTTACCTGCGGTAACAGGAGCCTCAGATTTTAGAATCTTAGGCACGATCACGGCGGTATAAAGCTACTTATACGATTTAATTAGACTGATTCGACCTCATAACACATTTCCTGACCCGAAATGCTGTTATTAAATTGGTCATAAAAATTCATGATAAATGCCAACAAAAATAAGTAAGGCCTGTTGTTATGGATCTGACCAAACGTATTCATCAATACACACGTGGGGCTTGGGCATTCAATGTCATTGATTCAGGCCCTATAGATGGCCCTCTCGTGGTTTTATTGCATGGCTTTCCAGAAACTGCCCATAGTTGGGAGCAGACTTCAGAATTATTACATCAGCATCAATTTAGAACATTTGCGATCCATCAACGTGGTTATAGTCTAAATGCTAGACCACAAAGCCGCTTTCATTACGCTTTAAGTGAACTAACTGAAGATGTCGCAGTTTTTATTAAGGGACTTGGTCAACCAGTTTATTTAATTGGGCACGATTGGGGTTCTGTAGTTGCGTCTAGTGTAGCTATGAAGTATCCGCAGTATATTCAACATCTCACTTTAGTTTCCGTACCCCATCAAGCTGCTTTTTTAAAAGCCTGCTTAAGTAGCAATCAACTACTAAAATCTTATTATTTTGCAGTTTTTCAGCTTCCTATTTTGCCCGAACTTTTATTTAAGAAAATGCCTAAAGTAGCAAGAAAATTTCTTAAATCATCTGGCATGACCGAACAGCAAATTAAAATATTCGAAACTGAATTTATAAAAGAAAATAGACTGGCTACGGCATTAAACTGGTATCGTGGCTTTTTTTGGGAAAAGCCTGAAAATCCTTTTAAAGCAATAGACGTTCCCACTCTTTTTATTTGGGGTAAGCATGATATTGCAGTAACAGAAAAAAGTGCCAAGTTAAATTCAGGTTATTTTAAAAATAATTATAAGGCTATTTTTATGGATGCCTCTCATTGGATTCCTTATCAAAATGCACCTGAACTCGTACAGTGCTTTTTAGAATCTATACATGATCAAGCATAGTCTTATAAGTAAAAAACCTCTCATCATAGAGAGGTTTTTTTATTTAAAATTCTTTTTAAATTGAGAATGAAGAACCACAACCACAGGTTGTTGTCGCATTCGGGTTCTGCACAATAAAGCGTGAACCTTCAAGGCCTTCAACATAATCAACCACTGAGCCAACTAAGTATTGATAGCTGAGCGAGTCAACCAGCATCTTTACATCGCCATTTACAAATTCAGCATCATCTTCATTTACGCTTTCGGCGAAATTGAAGCCGTATGAAAACCCTGAACACCCGCCTCCGGTTACATATACACGTAACATGAGATCGTCATTCCCTTCACTATCACGGAGTTGGCGTACCTTATTGGCAGCATTATCTGTCAAAACTAGAGCTTGGGCATTCATGATGATTGTTCCTCGGATTTTGCTGTGCCTTTCAAAATAAAAAAGACCCTATATTGAGTATAGCATAATCAATATAGGGTCTGTCTTCGAAGTTTAAAGCGAATCTTGAGTATTTTTATCAAGATTATTTGTAATTCTCATCTTGTAAGCCACATTCAAAGTTTTTCGCGTCTTGCTTACAACGGAATTGCCATAGTAGTTTCATCATGCGTTTATCATACACCCCGCGTTGTGTAAGGTTAATTCGAGACTCACGCATGAGCTTTTGATAACCCGGTTTATCGGCAGCTGGTACTTCCATCCAATATTTTTGCGGAATATCCGCTTTCATTTTACCCAAGATAGTAAAAGCACGCGGTAACTGACCAGCCACCCACTCTCTAGATTTCTGACCAAAACCAGCTGGGAATTTGTCTGGACGAATAATAATATTTCCAGTCACCTGTAAAATTGGATAGTTTACAATTGCCCCTTTTGTACCTAAGCCTTTTTGTAACTCTAAAGGTTTAAAAGCTGCTGCTGGCGCACCAATAATATCGACCTGATGATTGTTAAATTTGGCCCCGAAGTTAGTCACATCTGCACTCACTGCCTGCGCACCCACCTGCTGAACCATAATTTTTTGTGCTTCATCGTAGTCTAATACGGCGATTTTTTTACCGGCAGCTTTCGCTACGGTATTAATACTACGGTCGTTTACTAAAAGGTAAGCATCTCCTACCGGAATAACACCTACTACCTCATAGCGGCCATTGACCATATATTTACTAAAGGTTTGGCTCGCTAAACCTTGCATGACTTTAACAGCAAGTTTGAGATCTGGAATCGCGCCAATTGCATCTAATGATCCCGTAAATGAGTTGAATTGACGTCCGCGCATGCCTGATACACTAATACCATCACATTTGCCCGCTTTAAAATCTTCAGCAATCACTGCTTCATTCTGGTTTACTTTTAGTTCGATATCAGCTCCCCAGTTTTTCGCTGCAAGCTGATAGTCCTTCATGAGTGCATAGACATCGCCATTTTTACCAACAAAGTCAAAAACACATATGGTTTGTTTGGCCTCGGCTGCAAATGAAATTGTTGTGAGTCCCATCGCAAGTAAAAGCGTTTTGGAAAATCGCATATTCTTTTCCTTTCCTTGTAAATTTTTTGTTTTTGGCATCAAGAAATTTCACGCTGGTTGGCATGATTCTCATGAGATACGCTTCATCTAAGATTCACAATTTAGATATTGTTATGATCAATTCTGTTTATCCGAGCTCAATAAAAAATAACGGGTTAAATTCCCTTAGCTCTTTTAATGACTCACTTCCTTGTTCTATTTTCTAATATCTTCATATATCCAGATGAAGTTTTATCCTCAATTTAGATTAGCGTCTTTTTAATGAATCACAATGGCTGAATTGACAGTCTATAGAAAGCAAAAAAGCCTAGAATAAATCTAGGCTTTTAAGTTCAAAATGAATTATTCACCAGGCATTGAACATTCAAAGTTAGCTTTGTCTACAGAACAACGTGCTTTTTTCAATACAGACATCATACCTGCATCGTAAATACCGCGTTTAGTTAAATCCATACGGCCATCACGTAACATTTTTTGATATTTCAGTTTGTCTTCAGCACTTAGGTTCATTTTGTATTTACCTGGAATTTGTGCTTCTAAACGGTTAATCATTGCAAAGCTTTTTGGTAATTGTTTCACGAACCAATCACGAGACTTTTGACCAAAGCCTGCTGGGAATTTATCAGCACGCAATACTAAATCAGCCGTTACATGTAATACTGGGAAGTTCCACATTACACCGTTTGCACCCAAACCTTTGTTCAATTCTAATGGTTTGTAAGCATAAGCAGGCGCACCTACCATATCTACCTGACCATTATTAAATTTAGCAGCAAAGTTTGAAATATCAGAAAGAACTGCCTGAGCACCTACGCGCTGCACCATAATTTTTTGTGCATCGTCATAACCTAACACGGCGAATTTTTTACCAGCAGCTTTTTCAACTGAGTTGATGTTTTTATCACGTACAAAAATGAACGCTGAACCTAACGGAGAGATACCAGCAACTTCGTATTTTTTACCGCCAAGGTTAGTTGTCATTTTTGCAGCATTACGTGCATCTAATACATAAGTAATAGCACGTTGTGCAATTTGGTTATTAGGAACGCCGCCAAGCGAGTCAATTGATCCGGCAAATTTGTTATATTGACGAGCACGCATAGCTGTCATTGCTACGGCATCACATTTACCAGCTTTAAAATCATTATCTGCAACAGCCTCGTCCTGACGAGGAACTAAGTTAATTTCAGTACCCCAGCCTTTTGCAGCTAGAGCCCATTCTTCCATCATTTTATATGAGTCGCCTGCTTTTCCTAAGAGGTCGAATACACACACGGTACTCGCTGCTTGCGCTGAAGCAGAAAAACCAACAACAGAAGCGGCAGCCATAGCAAGTACGATTTTTTTCATTTTCTTCATCCTTCCACGGAACAGATTTTTTGTTTGAAGTTTCCTTTCAAACACAGATATTAATCATGTTTTTTAGAAAAAAATAGAGCTTTTACTCAAATATTTTTATCTCATTGAACCATTGTTTGTTCGATTTAAATTATTTATTAAAATGAAAAATCGCTAATTTTCCGTAAGTTATTTTTTATATTCACAATTTTCATACCCATATTCAGCTTTGAAATATCTGTAGGGTTTTTGTGATTAAAAAACAAACTACTCTCCAGTCAGCGTACATTCAAAATTTGTCCGTTCAATGGTGCATCGTGCGCGCTTGAGTACACTCATCATTGTCGCGTCATATACACCTTGTTTTGTTAAGCCAAGGCGACCTTCACGTAATATTTTCTGATATTTCAACTTATCTTCGGCTGAAAAATTTAATTTAATTTTAGGAGGAATCCCGGTTTCTAACCGTTTTACCATTGCGAAGTTCTGTGGCAACTGTTTAATAAACCATTCACGAGACTTCATTCCAAAATTGGCCGGAAACTTATCACTTCTTGCAATTAAATCCCCTGTGACGTTCACCACAGGAAAAGTAAACATAGCTCCATTTGCTCCAATCCCCTTACCAATTTCTAAAGGTTTATAAGCATAAGCAGGTGCAGCAATTGCCTCGACTTGGCCACTATTAAACTTTTTCACAAAATCGGTAATCTCAGAAGGAATAGGTTGGGCACCTACACTTTCAACCATAATTTTCTGGGCTGCGTCATATTGCAAAATAGCAAACTTAGTCCCACGTACTTTCTCAATTGAGTTGAGGTTTCTATCTCTTACAAATAAGTATGCTAGTCCAATCTGGACAATTCCAACCACCTCATAGTTTGTTCCATTTTGTGTGGTTAGCATGCGATGTTTATTACGTTGATCCAAAACATAACTAATTGCCTTTTGAGCAATAGCATTACTTGTCACGCCCCCAATCGCATCAATCGAGCCTGCAAATTTATTGTAGTTTCGTGCTCGCATTGAAGTCATATAAGCTGCATCGCATTTACCCTCACGCAGCCTACGATCTACTAGAGCTTCATCTTGAAATGGAATTAATGTAATGTCCGCTTGCCAACTTTTTGCCGCAAGAGCCCATTCTTCCATCATTTTGTAGGATTCACCTGATTTACCCAATAAATCGAATACACATACGTTTTGCCCCGCGTGTGTTGTCCCCATAGCATAGCAAATGACTGCACTTACTATCCCCAATCTTTTTTTCATTTGACTTTCCTTAGTCTGGTTTTATTAGTTAGTAGCTCATTTATCAACCAAGTTTTAAATCGTTTTTATTTTAGCCATATTTTTCTAAATGTGGCCTATCTTGCTCAAAATTTGGATATTTTCAGACGAATAGCTTTAATCGGGATCAGTGAAACCATGCAATCTCAGTATTTATAAACTAAAACTCCGAAAGTTTTGTCTTCATGATCAGTTCTCTTTAAAATACAGCATCCCTAACTCACCTCGATAAGACAAGATGATTCAATTTGACCAAGTTTCTTTACGCCGCGGTGGACGTGTTCTATTTCAAAAAGCGTCTATGCAATTACACCCAGGTTGGAAGATTGGTCTGACTGGGGTCAATGGTGCAGGTAAATCAACACTATTTGCAGCATTACTCGGTAGCTTAGGAGCAGATGAAGGCTCGCTTACTCGTCCTTCCGTATGGACTGTAGCCCATATGGCGCAAGAAGTTAAAGCCCTAGACATGCCTGCTATCGATTTTGTCCTTTCTGGAGATGAAGAATATTGGGATATTCAAAATAAACTTGCTCAACCAGAACAATTAACAGACTCGGATTTGGCTAAATTACATGGCCGTTTTGATGAAATTCATGGTTATTCTGCGCCATCTAAAGCAGCTCAGCTGATGGCTGGCTTAGGGTTTCTAGAACATCAATTACGTTTAAACGTTGCTAGTTTTTCTGGTGGATGGCGTATGCGTCTAAATTTGGCGCGTACATTGATGAGTCGTTCTGACTTACTCTTATTGGATGAGCCAACTAACCACTTAGATTTGGATGCAATTTTATGGTTAGAAGATTGGCTCAAAGCTTATGAGGGCACCCTCATTTTAATCTCGCATGACCGAGATTTCTTAGATGCAATTACAGACCATATTCTTCATATTGAGAATCAGGAACTTACGCTTTACACGGGTAACTACTCCACATTTGAGACCACTCGAAGTGAACGTTTAGCACAACAACAACAAGCATTTGAAAAACAGCAAGAAGCACGTGCTCATTTACAAAAGTTCATTGATCGCTTTAAGGCTAAAGCCACTAAAGCTCGTCAGGCACAAAGTCGTATTAAGCAACTTGAACGCATGCAGCAACTTGCACCTGCTCATGTAGATACACCGTTTACTTTTAGTTTCCGTGAACCTACCAAAATGAGTTCACCGTTACTGACCTTAGAAAATGCCAGCATAGGTTATGGCGATAAAAAAATTGCTGAAAAAATTAAACTTCAAATTACGCCAAACTCGCGTATTGGTCTGCTTGGTATGAATGGTGCGGGTAAATCAACATTGATTAAAAGCTTGGTGGGTGATTTACCATTACTGGCAGGTGAACGTAAAGCTTCCGAGCTACTCAACATTGGTTACTTTGCGCAGCACCAAATGGACGCCTTAGATGGTCATGCCAGCCCAATGCTTCAACTCGCCCGGATAGCCGATAAACAAATTAGTGAAGCAACATTACGTTCTTTTTTAGGTAGTTTTGGCTTTAGTGGCGAACGCATGGATACTCCATGTGAAAGCTTCTCTGGGGGTGAGCGCGCTCGTTTGGCCTTAGCACTCATTGTATGGCAGCGCCCAAATGTTTTAATTCTGGATGAACCAACGAACCACTTAGACCTTGATATGCGTCATGCGCTAAGTATGGCCTTACAAGATTTTGAGGGTGCAGTTGTTCTGGTTTCTCACGAACGTCAACTTATTGCCAGCGTTTGTGATGAACTCCTTTTGGTACACGGTGGCAAATGTACCGAGTTTGAAGGTGATTTGCAGGATTATGCTAAATGGCTACGTGAAGCACGCCAGCAACAAATCAATGCTCAGACTGCTGTAGCACAAAATAATTCATCTTCTGCCGCTCCAGCTCCCGCTAAAGTCGATAAAGAAGCACAGCGTAAAGAAGCAGCTCGCCGTCGTGAACAAACTCGACCAATCCGTAAAAATATTGAAAAGGTTGAATCTCAAATTGAAAAGCTTCAGCCACGTCTTGCTCAAATCGAAGAAGCTTTAGCAGATCCTTCATTATATGAAGCTAATCGTAAGGAAGATTTGCTTAAACTAATGAATGAGCAAACCGAACTCAAAGCTAAGCTTGAACAATATGAAGAGCAACTCTTAGAACTCATGATGGAACTTGAGGAAATGGAAGCCTCATTTGAAAACTAAATATCTTGGCCAGTACTCGTATATTTAAGTATCTGTACTGGCTTTTATTTTTATTAGCTTATAAAAATATGAACGATCTCTAATAAAGTTTCATTCAGCTGTTAAATTTTTGAGATAGATTCAAATTTGATAACATATAAAACTTAAGCTACATCTTAAGGGTTGCCATACACAGATAATTTAACTAAATTCTGTAACTTCGTTTTTACCCTTTTTGAGTAGGTATTTAATTCGGGATCAGACAAACTGAATGAATTTTATTGATTTTATTACTAATTTTGAACAATTTTTACCTATTTTGATTCAGGAGTATGGTGCATGGGTTTATGCCATACTCTTTTTGATTATTTTTTCTGAAACCGCGTTTGTGTTTATGTTTTTTTTACCTGGAGATAGCTTACTTTTAACTGTAGGTGCACTGTGCTCGGTGGTTGAACTGATGCACCTTGGTTATATGATTACTCTGCTCACCGTTGCAGCAACATTAGGCTATATCGTCAATTATTCTATTGGCCGCCATTTTGGAAACCGTATTTTTGAAGCAAAATCACGTTTTATTAAAAAAGAATATTTGAATAAAACGAACCGCTATTTCTTGCAACATGGTGGTAAAACTATTCTTTTAGCACGTTTTATACCTTTCGCACGTTCTTTTGCACCCCTCGCTGCCGGCTCAAGCAATATGAGCTATGGAAAATTTTTGATTTACAATGTGGCAGGAGCTATTTTATGGATCTGTATCCTCTTAACGGCTGGCTACCTATTTGGCCATGCACTCATTCAAGTTACAGATTTTGTAGAGAATTAATATATTTGGTTAAATAAATTTGTATAGCCAAAAATAGAGGGAATGAATCAATCATTCCCTTTATTTGATTTAGATCAAAGTAACTTTATCTAAACTTTTTGTGGTTTTCATTACGAATATTTACCAGATTAATTGCTTCAGTTTTGGCTTGGTCCAATTGTCCCTTATCAACAAAAACTGTAACCCGATCAATTTCAGCAACCAACTGATCTAAACCCGCTTGGTACTCTTTTACCTGTACATTTTCAGGGGGTAAACCTTCCAACTTATGAGGTAAAGATAATTTTGAAGATAATGCTGCCTGACGCATAATCACAAGCTGCTGTTTAGCGTTATCGATATCTTTTGCTTCAGCAAAGGCTTTAGTGCTCTTCGCTAAAGTTTTCATGTCGGCTTCCAAGTCTGCTGCAAATGCAGAATGACTCACTAAAGCCGCACATGAAATCAGCACACTTGCTAGAATTTTTTGACTCATCATCTTCTCTCCCTAGACTGATTTAGAATCTTGCTATCAATTAAGCATCAATATCCGCATTTAATGCATTTTCTTCAATAAAAGCACGACGTGGTTCAACATCATCGCCCATTAAGCATGAGAACATGCGATCAGCTTCAATTGCATCATCAATAGTCACCTGTAACATATTACGGTTTTCAGGGTCCATTGTGGTTTCCCAAAGCTGCTCAGCATTCATCTCGCCCAGACCTTTATAGCGCTGGATCATCATTCCACGGCGTGAATCTTGCAGAATGTGCTGCCATACCTGATGGAAATTAGCGACTTGAATACGACGATCACCTTTTTGTAAGTATGCGCCATCTTCAATTAACTTGAACCAACTCTTCGAGTTCTTCAATAAACGAGCATATTCCGCAGAATTCAATAAACCTGCGTCAAGTAAGTAAGCATGTGGCAAGTTATGAATATATACAGTTACACGTGGCCAGTAATGCGCAGATTTCTCGCCTTGAGCATTCTCACGTTCAAATGTTTCAAGCGTAATTTCAGGGCGTAAACTTGGCTGTAGTCTTTGTACAGCTTCACGTACTTGATCCGCCCATTGCTGGACATAAGCTTGATCATGGTTTTGATCCGCTTTAAATGCATCTACTTCGAGTAATGCATCAAGTAAGCTTGCTGGATAACGTAACGTTAAGCGTTGTAAGCTCTTTTGTGAAACTTGATAGTCTTGAATTACTTTTGCCAGCGCTTCACCTGTAATTGCAGGCGCATCAGCACTAATATGTAAAGCAAGCTCATCAATCGCATTTGAAATCAAGTAAGTTTCTAATGCGTCGTTATCTTTAATATATTGCTCTTGCTTACCTTTTTTAAGCTTATACAAAGGTGGCTGTGCAATATAAATATGACCACGTTCCACCAACTCCGGCATTTGACGGAAGAAGAATGTTAATAACAATGTACGGATGTGCGAACCATCGACATCGGCATCGGTCATAATAATAATTTTATGATAACGGAGCTTGTCAGGGTTATATTCTTCACGGCCAATACCACAGCCAAGTGCTGTAATTAATGTACCCACTTCCTGACTAGAGATCATTTTGTCAAAGCGCGCACGCTCAACGTTCAGGATCTTACCTTTTAAAGGTAGAATAGCCTGCATTTTACGGTTACGGCCTTGTTTGGCACTACCACCCGCAGAGTCACCCTCGACAAGATACAATTCAGACAGCGCTGGGTCTTTTTCCTGACAGTCAGCCAATTTACCAGGCAAACCTGCAATATCTAATGCACTCTTACGGCGTGTCATTTCACGTGCTTTACGTGCAGCATCACGTGCGCGTGCAGCATCAATAATCTTGCCTGCAATTGATTTTGCAGCTTGTGGATTCTCAAGTAAGTAAGCAGAGAACTCTTTGTTCATTGCTTGCTCTACCGCTGGTTTTACCTCACTTGATACCAATTTTTCTTTTGTCTGAGACGAGAATTTCGGATCAGGAACCTTAACAGAAATAATGGCTGTTAAACCTTCACGCGCATCATCACCAGTCACATTCACTTTTTCTTTCTTGAGAATATTTTCATTTTCAAGATACTGGTTTAAGCCACGTGTTAAAGCTGCGCGGAAACCTGCTAAGTGCGTACCACCATCTTTTTGTGGAATGTTGTTTGTGAAACAGCGAACATTTTCTTGGTAACTATCGTTCCATTGCAATGCTACTTCTACAGCAATGCCGTTGTCAGCATCAGCTGTGAAATGGAAGATTTCGTTGAGATGGTTTTTACCTTCGTTGATGTATTTTACAAACTCAGATAAACCGCCTTCATAGTCATACACATGCTCAAGGTTAATACGTTCATCACGTAAAACGATACGTACACCAGCATTCAAGAAAGAAAGCTCACGTAAACGGCGTGCTAGAATTTCAACATTAAAAATGGTTTGACTGAATGTTTCTGCACTTGGCCAAAAACGTACAGTTGTTCCGGTATTATCCGTTTCACCAATCACACGCAATGGATATTGCGGATCACCATGATGATATTCTTGCTCATGGATTTGACCAGCACGGTAAATCGTTAAATGCAATTTACTTGAAAGTGCGTTAACAACAGAAACACCTACGCCGTGTAAGCCACCTGAAACTTTATAGCTATTATCGTCAAACTTACCGCCTGCGTGCAGAATCGTTAAAATTACTTCTGCAGCAGAAACCCCTTCTTCAGGGTGAATATCGGTTGGAATACCGCGGCCATTATCTGAAACACTGACCGATTCATCTTCGTGAATCGTGACAATAATTTCATCGCAGTGACCAGCTAAAGCTTCGTCGATTGCATTATCGACAACCTCAAACACCATATGGTGTAAACCGGTACCGTCGTCTGTATCCCCAATATACATACCCGGACGTTTACGAACTGCATCTAATCCACGTAATACTTTAATACTAGAGGAATCATAAGCCTTTTCATTGGTTTGTTCTGTTTGAGAGGCTGATTGAGACTCTGAACTCATGGTTTCTCCCTAGCAAATATAGGTTTATTCAAAGATGGGTAACATCAAAAAATTATGATGCAGCAAGACTAACTTGACCGGATTCAACACTGAATAATTGATATGAAATAGACAGATCATGTAAATGTTTTTTTACCGATGCATGATCTAAAGTTGTCATAAAAACCTGGCTACCAAGTTGGCTTAATCGTTCAATTAAACGTTGTTGTGCGGTTAAGTCTAATTCTGCTGTCAGATCATCTAATAATACCACAGTTTCCTTATTACTCGCATGCAACATTGCAATTTGTGACAGTTTTAAGGCAATAATCAAGAGTTTTTTCTGACCTCTTGATAAAACATCATCAGCATGTCCAAATGGCGTTTTTAAGCGCAAATCTGCCCGATGCGGACCATACTCGGTATAACGTCTCTCGATGTCTTTTTGATGCTGATTCAGCAAGTCTTGCATAAGCCCCTGCTCTGTATGAAAACCTGGGCTATATTCCAGCTCAATCTCCAAATCAGGCAGTAATTGGCTTAAGTCATTTTGGAAATAAACATTCCATTGTTCGACAATACTTAAACGCTGCGAGTGCAAAATCTCGCCATAATCACTCAACATTTTGTTCCACGGTTCTAAATCAGCTAAGGAAAGATTACGCCGTGTTTTGAGTAAGGTATTACGCTGCTTTAGCGCACGAGAGTAATATTGCCACGCAAAATAAAATTCAGGTTCCACGTGGAACATAAGCCAATCTAAAAGTTGTCTTCTTGGCTTGGCACCGTGATCAATAATATCCGTACTTTGTGGATCAATATGCTGTAAAGGAAGTAACTTTGCGAGCTGACCTTGAGTCGCAACGGTATCGCCATTCACTTTCATGAGTTGCTCACCAGAAGCGAGTTTTTGCATACCAATTTTTTCAGTTGCTGACTGAGCAAATACAATCGCGTCGTCAGCTTCATATTGAATATAATTTTTGGGTATATGTGTACGGAATGAGCGACCTGTTGCAAGCAAATGGATCGCTTCTAAAATTGATGTTTTACCCGAACCGTTTGCGCCATAAAAGACATTAAACGGTTGCAACCCATGGAGTGCAACCGTTTTTAAATTACGCACACGTTCAATATTTAAGCGCGTAAGATGCATATAGTTAAACCAGATTAAACACGCATCGGCATAACCACATAGGTCTGGTCAGGATGAGCCGGATCTTGAACCAATACAGACTGATTCGCCTCAGTCATGCTCATATTTACATCATCACCATCTAACACACCCAACACATCGAGTAGGTATTGAGCATTAAATGACATTTCTAATGGGGCACTTTGATATTGGATCGCTAAATCTTCAATTGCTTCATCTTGTTCAGGGTTATTTGCACGAAGCTGTAAAGAATCCTGATTGAAGTTTAGGAAAACACCACGCAATTTTTCATTACTTAAAATTGCTACACGTTGTAATGATTGTTTAAATACGTCATGACCAATCAAAACATGTTTATCACCACCACGTGGAATAACACGGCGATAATCAGGGAATTTCCCATCAATCAATTTAGTTGTAAAACGAACTGTAATATCACCTTGTTCTTTATCACGGCTTGGCGTATTAATCGTTACATTTAATAATTCACGGCCAATAAGCAATGTGAGCTGCTCATCTTCAATGCTAAGTAAACGTTGCAATTCGCCCACAGCTTTACGAGGCACAATCGCTTGTACCAACTGAGATGAAGTAGAGGAAGCCAAAATTTCACAAAGCGCTAAACGGTGACCATCAGTTGTTACTGCACGCAATTGATTTTCATCAATTTCTAATAAAGTACCAGTGAGGTAAAAACGTACGTCTTGTACAGCCATTGCAAAAGCAGTTTTTTCAAATAAACGCTTTAATTCACGTTGAGTCACCTGTACTTGCGTACCTTGGCTATTCTCAGTGGTTAACAATGGATAATCTTCAGCCGGTAGTGTACCTAGCACAAAACGGCTATTACCAGATTTTAAAATACATCTTTGATCTTCAGTAATTTGTAAATCAATCAATGCAGCTGTAGGCAAAGATTTACAAATTTCCATCAATTTACGAGCAGGAACAGTTGTCTCGCCTGCCTCAAGGCACGCCCCTTCTGATAAAGCGGTGCTCGCTACGAGTTCAACTTCTAAATCGGAACCCGTAATAGTGAGCGCTTGAGCATTAGTCTGAATTTTGACGTTTGAAAGAATATTCAAGGTATGACGACGTTCTACCGCACCGACCACATGCGATAAAACATTGAGTAAACTTTCTTTAGCGATTTTCAAACGCACGATTCATTCCTCTAGCAACTTGGAGCAAACATTTCATTTTTTAGCTGTGTACTATGCTGCACTTACGTAGACTTTGCAACAACGTCTTATTATTTCATTAACTTTGAAGCAAACGTAATAAGTTCTTATAATCTTCATCAAAGATTGGGTCTTCTTCCCGTAAACTGACGACTTTTTCACAAGCATGCATCACTGTACTGTGATCACGCCCACCAAAAGCCATTCCAATTTCAGGAAAACTATCTCCCGTTAATTCACGGGCAAGCCCCATCGCCAACTGACGTGGTCGAGCATAAATTCGGGTACGCTTTGGACCTATCAGCTCTTTTAATGGAATTCGGAAATATTCACTCACTACACGCTGGATATTTTCTACACTAATTGTACGAGCACGGATCGCTAAAACATCTTTTAAAGATTCCCGTACGACATCAAGGTCAATTGGAGCACCTTTAAAACGTGAAATTGCGACAACTTTATTCAGTGCGCCCTCAAGTTCACGTACGTTCGCTACGACTTGTTGGGCAATAAACAACGCACAGTTTCTAGGTAAATCAACGCCACTATTTTCAGCTTTTTTAAGCAGAATTTCGATTCGAGTTTCAATATCAGGTGGTTCAACACCTACTGATAGCCCCCAGGAAAAACGAGAAACCAAACGAGGATCAAGTTCTGTTAATTCTTTAGGGTATCGATCAGAAGTTAAAATAATTTGTTTAGATTCATCAAGTAAGGCATTAAATGTATAGAAGAATTCAACGAGGCTTGCTTCTTTTCCTGCCAAAAGATGAATATCATCTACTAATAACAAGTCTAAAGAACGGCAATTTTTCTTAAACTCTTCTACCTTTCCTTTTTGTAATGAGCTCACAAAATCTTGTACAAAACTTTCTGAAGTCATATACATGACTCTTGCATTCGGCTTCGCTTGCAGTAAGGCATTACCAACTGCTTGCATTAAGTGAGTCTTACCTAGACCTGTCGGACCATATAAAAATAAAGGGTTATGTTGAGAAGCACCTAACTGTGTTAATACTTTTCTACAGGTTTCTGCTGCCATTTGGTTAGAACGGCCTTCAACAAATAGTGAAAAAGTAAATTGTGGATTTAATAGTTTCTTTTTTGAACTCTTAGAACTAACTGCAGTATTAGCAACAGGTTCCGGTTCTCTTTTAACCTTAGCAGGTTGAGGTATAGGGGCAGTTTGTAAAGCTGCTGTAGTTGTTGCAGGCTGTTCACTAGAGGACAAAATACTACCAGGACGAGAATCTACCAAAATTTCAACCTGACGCACCCGCCCTTCTGACAATTGTTCAGCCAATATAGAAATTAACTCTAAATGATTCTCTTGAATATAACGCGTCCAATAAGGATTAGGAGCATAGAGACGTAGTATCCCCTCTACTTCTTCAGCTACTAAAGGGCGAATCCACATCGCAAAGACGTTATCAGAGAGCTCTTGTCGCAAGCGAGTTAAGCAGTCTGTCCAAAGCATGTGTATCCCCTATGTCTGCGTTTTAAATTCAAATCATTTAAAGATTAACCCTTCCTGATGAGAAGGGGTCGCCATTCTACCCAAGTTATCCACATCTGTCATGACGATTTCGTTTGATTTTGCCTAAAAAGAAATCTCTTGTGAATAAATTTAAATTCAAAATCAATTGTGAATAACTTTTTGCACATCCTGTGGATAAATTATCACATAAACTTATCCACAATCCATAAAGACAATAAAAACAGAGTTATCAACAGTTCAAATATATGTTTTTTAAATTTAAAACTGTGAAATCCACAAGAAAAGTCCACACTAATAAGAATAAATTTAAATTTTAAAATTTGAATTTATTTAATAGGGTTGATCCAAATTGTGGATAACTAAAAAATATGAATTTAAATTCAAATATACCAAATCAAAACCAACTTCACATCAAGGTTTGTTGATAAGTATGTAAATAAGAAGTGTATATCTTAAAAGTCTTAATAAAAATAAACAATTACTTTGTGCATAACTTTTAAATAAGAAAAATAGGCTAAATATAAAGAGAAGATAAAAAGTTAAAAATTGGACTTAAATACAAAACTTTCACGGTTTTTCATTGACAGCGTAAACATTGCACAATAAAATCGCGGACCTTTATAGAAAGATCATTTTTGGGAGTTTCGATATGAAACGTACTTTCCAACCATCTGAATTAAAGCGTAAACGCGTTCATGGTTTCCGTGCTCGTATGGCAACTAAAGCTGGTCGTCAAGTATTAGCTCGTCGTCGTGCAAAAGGTCGTCATAGCTTAACTGTTTAATACTGTTACGCTGACCAGACTTGGGTGTGATGGCACTTTACAGTTTTAGCACAGATCTTCGTATATGCTGTGCTGCAGATTATAAAAGTGTATTTGATGGTGCGCTTTTTAAAGTGCATCAACCCCATTTTTTATTTCTTGCAAAATTAACCGAACAGCCTAACAGCCGTTTGGGTATTGTTGTTGCTAAGAAAAAAGTGCGTCGTGCGCATGAAAGAAATCGAATAAAACGTCTTGCTCGTGAGAGCTTTCGTCTACATCAGCCGAAATTTGGGTCAGACATAGATGTTGTTGTGATGCCTAAAGTTGGTATAGAAACGATTACGAATGCTGAGCTATATCAACAATTAGATTTTGCTTGGCAAAAATTACAACGCTTAGCGAAAAAACATTCTAAAGTTGTCCCAACCTCGCAGAATTAAGAGATGACCAATGGTTCGTATTTTGCGTTGGTTCATTCGACTGTATCAAATTGCGATTAGTCCGCTTCTTGGACCCCGTTGTCGTTATATCCCAACTTGTTCCCAATATGCGCTAGAAGCATTACAAACTCATGGTGCAATCAAAGGCGTTTGGTTATCTTCTAAACGTATTTGTCGTTGTCATCCGTGGGGAGGCTCTGGATACGATCCGGTACCGCCTAAAGCAATTCGTTTTATTTCGTTTCATCAAATAGATTCTCAAACGCATCATGTTGCTGTACCCTTTCGTGATCGTTTAATGAAGCAAAATCTCTCTAACCATTTGGGGTAATAGATATGCAACAATGGGCCAGGTTTGCAATTCTCGGGGCCATGTTTGTCACCGCATATTTGCTCATTTTGGCTTGGCAAAAAGATTATGGAAATGCTGCAACTGCACCGCAACAACAAGCGGCGGCTGTAAGTTCACATGAAGTATCTGCTGATTTGCCAAATGCTAAAACTGCAACAGTGGCTTCCGATGTGCCACAAGCAAATATTGCGCAGTCACAAACCACAGATGCAACTGCACCTGTGAATCAACAGCTTATTTCAGTACAAACTGACCTTTATCATCTTTGGATCAATCCAAAAGGTGGTGATATTGTTCGTATTGAATTACTCTCTCACGACAAGAGCAAAGACAGTAATCAACCATTTGTTATGCTTGAAAATGATGCCAAGCGTACTTATGTTGCTCAGTCTGGCTTAATTGGTTTGAATGGACCAGATAGCAGTCGTGGTGGTCGCCCATTATATGCTGTTGAAAAAACATCATATACTTTAGCTGATGCTAAAGGGGTACAAGATCAAAGTGGACATTCTGAGAAAGTTTTAACAGTTCCTATGGTGTTTAAGACACCAGAAGGCGTTGAAATTATTAAAACTTTTACATTTACTCAAGGTCAATATCCAATTGTTGTCAAACATCAAGTTGTTAACCGTAGCCAACAAAACTGGCAAGGTCAGATGTTTGGACAGTTGAAACGTGATAATTCGGAAGATCCAGGTAAGTCTTCTCAGGGTATTTTCACTTTAGGTACGTTCTTAGGTGGTGCATGGGGTACTCCGGATGCTCACTACAACAAACTTAAGTTTGCGAATTTCTCTGAAGAAAAACTCAATACCGAAGCTAAAGGCGGTTGGGTTGCAATGGTTCAGCACTACTTTGTAAGTGCTTGGATTCCAGGAAACCTTAAACTGACTCAAGCAAATGGTCAGCCTTATGTTGCTAAACTTGAATCTCGTCAGTCTGCGGATCATATGAATATTATTGGCTTTACTTCGCCAGTAATTAATGTTCCGGCGGGTACTTCAATGGAAGTCGATGCGAAGCTTTATTCAGGTCCAAAAGTACAATCTGAATTAAAAGATTTAGCGGTAGGTTTAAACCAGACTGTTGACTATGGTTGGTTATGGCCAATTGCGAAGTTATTGTTCCTAGGTCTTCAATTCTTCCATAGCATTGTAGGCAACTGGGGATGGTCAATTATCTTACTTACCATTATGGTGAAGATGATTTTATGGCCTTTATCTTCAAAAAGTTATCGTTCTATGGCGAAAATGCGTGTGATTGCACCAGAAATGCAACGCATGAAAGAAGAATTCGGTGAAGACCGTATGCGCTTCTCGCAAGAAATGATGGCGCTTTACAAACGTGAACAAGTTAACCCGCTTTCTGGTTGTTTACCGTTATTGCTACAAATGCCAATTTTCCTTGCTTTGTACTGGGTACTCATGGAAAGTGTAGAATTACGTCATGCACCGTGGTTAGGCTGGATTCAAGACTTGTCTGCGATGGACCCATGGTTCATCTTGCCATTAATTATGGGTGCGACAATGTTTGCTCAGCAAATGTTGAACCCGCAACCAGCTGATCCAATGCAAGCGAAAGTATTCCGCATTATGCCGATTATGTTTACGGTATTTATGTTGTTCTTCCCTGCGGGTCTTGTGTTGTACTGGATTGTGAACAACAGTATTACAATCTTACAGCAATGGTTTATTAACAAGAGCGTTGAGAAAAGTCGTATCAGTAAAGCTGAATCGGCATCTTAATCCTTGAACTTTTGCTGAATCAATCCGCTTAAGATGGTAATCTTAGGCGGATTTTTCTTTGGCTGTATTTTAGGTTTTTAGGTGAATAATATGCATAGTCAAACCACAATTGCCGCAATTGCAACGCCACCAGGGCGTGGTGGAGTGGGCGTGATTCGCTTATCGGGACCTAAGGCTTATGATATTGCTCAAAAACTGACGCAAAAAAACTTACCTGAAGCTCGGATGGCGGGTTTCCGTAAGTTTTATGATGCTGATGGAAGTATTATGGATGAAGGCATTGTCTTGTGCTTTCCAAATCCACATTCTTTTACCGGTGAAGATGTTGTAGAACTTCAAGGCCACGGTGGCCCTGTCATTCAAAATGCCTTACTTGGCCGTTTATTTGAGCTTGGGGCAATTGCTGCAAAAGCTGGGGAATTCTCCATGCGAGCTTTTGAAAATGGCAAAATGGACTTGGTACAAGCTGAAGCAATTGCCGATTTGATTGATGCGACCTCTCAAGCTGCGGCTCGTTCGGCAGTCCGTTCTTTACAAGGCGCTTTTTCAACAAAAATTAATACAGTTTTAGAAAAACTGATTTATTTACGTTTGCACGTAGAAGCTGCGATTGATTTTCCAGAAGAAGAAATTGATTTTTTGGCTGATGGCAAAATTTTAGCTTTACTTGAAGACGTTCAGCAGTCTGTACATGCTGTTCAAACCTCTGCACGACAAGGGCAATTACTCCGTGAAGGTCTACAGGTTGTTATTGCGGGTAAACCAAATGCAGGTAAGTCGAGCTTGTTGAATGCACTTGCTGGTGTTGAGCGTGCAATTGTGACTGATATTGCTGGTACAACTCGTGATGTTTTACATGAAAAAATTAGCTTAAATGGTTTACCAATCACCTTAACGGATACTGCGGGTCTTCGTGAAACAGGTGACATCGTTGAAAAAGAAGGCATTCGACGTGCAATCAAAGAAATTGAGCAGGCCGATTTGTTGTTATTGGTCTACGATTTAAATCAAGGTGATGACCCTTTAAAACTGGCTCAAGAATACTTTTCCGAACATATTGAACCACGTCGTCTCATGTTAATTGGCAATAAATGTGATTTAACTGGTCAATCTGCCGAAATAAGCGATTATCAAGGTTTCCGTCATATCACAGTTTCAGCAAAACAAGAGATGGGCGTACAAGGCCTCGTAGATGCGATTACAGCGCATGCAGGATTTCACCCTGAGGAAGATACATTTATTGCGAGAACACGTCATTTAGACGCAATGAAGCGCACTCAGCTCTATTTGGCAGAGGCACGTGAGCAACTTGTTGTATTTAACGCAGGTGAACTCGTTGCTGAATCACTACGTCTTGCTCAAAATGCTTTAGGTGAAATTACGGGTGACTTTAGTGCCGATGACCTATTAGGCAAAATCTTTGGTTCGTTCTGTATCGGAAAATAATAAAAAAACTGGATGATGTAGAGTGCTATGTCATCCAGTACTTTTCTCAGCCGTATCTCTTTAAAACTTTTAAAAATTCATCTAACTCATTTTGATCGACTTCTGCGCCTTTAAGTACGTGATGATGTAAGTGCTGTTCCATTAATTCACTCATCAAACCGTTTATTGCACCCTTTATGGCTGCAACTTGCTGCAAAATATCTATACATGAAGATTCTGGTTGTTCTATCGCATTTTCAATGCTGTTGATTTGCCCTTTTAGTCGTTTTACACGATTAACAATTTTTTTATCCTGACCAATGTGACTCATCTGTTTTCTCTTGTACAATTTAATATACTGGTAGGGAGTATATTGGGTTTAAATTTTATGCAGGATTATAGTGTATCACGTCATCATCAACATCAGTTTGATGAAGGAAATCCACTTGCACAAAAACGTATTTTGATTGCAACCATTTTAACGGCGTCCATGATGGTACTGGAAGTATTTGGTGGATGGTTCTTCAATTCAATGGCACTACTGGCCGACGGTTGGCATATGAGTTCACATATGTTGGCCCTTGGTTTAGCCTACTTTGCCTATCGTGCAGCCCGTCATTATTCCAATGATCATCGTTTTAGCTTTGGAACTTGGAAAATTGAGATTTTAGCTGGCTATAGCAGCGCAATTTTGCTGATGGTTGTGGCTATTTTTATGGCTTTTCAGTCAGTTCAACGTTTATTTAATCCGGTTGAAATTTTTTATAATGAAGCGATTCCGATTGCAATTTTAGGTTTGGTCATTAACTTGATTTGCGCATGGTTACTTCACGATGATGGGCACCATCACCATCACCATCACCATCACCATCACCATCACCATCACCATCACGAGCATGGGCATCATCACCATGATTTAAACCAAAAAGCTGCGTTTTTACATGTGGTTGCAGATGCAGTGACTTCTGTTTTTGCAATTGTAGCGCTTTTTGCAGGTAAATATTTTGGATGGGATTTTTTAGATGCACTTTTAGGAATTTTAGGTGCTATTTTAGTTGCAAAGTGGTCTTTTGGCTTAATGAAAGAGACAGGAAAAACCCTTCTAGATGCTGAAATGGACCATCCTGTAGTTGATGAAATTCGGGAAGTAATAGCTGAATTTCCGAAACATGTGGAAATTACAGATATTCATGTCTGGAAAGTCGCAAAAGGTAAATTTTCTTGTATTTTGGCACTTGAAACTGATGATATCTCTTTAAATGCAGACCAGATTCGTGATGCTTTATCGATTCATGATGAAATTGTGCATATTTCAGTAGAAATTAATACCTTAAAACCTGTTTATGTTCCACGTGAAACATTGGCGTAACTGAGTAGAAGTTTGGTTATAACTCAGTAATCAGTTCTGTTTTCACTAACGGAACTGATTAAAATGTTCTTCTCTCCTGCCTCCGAGTCGGTTTTATGATTAAAAAATTAGGAATATTGGCGTTATTTAGTTTAACTACAAGTTTGAGTTTCGCTAATGTAGATACTGTTCGGGAAAATATTAAAAAACAATATCCTAATTTGAAAATTAGTAATATTCAGAAAACCGAAATGCCTGGACTATATAGTGCTAATCTGGACCAGCAAATTATTTATCTTGGTGAAGATGGGCAGCACATGTTTGTAGGCTCTATGATTCGGTTAAAAGACCAAAAGAACTTAACTAAAGATCTGGTTTTAGGACAGAACTCAATTGATTGGAAACAGTTGCCTTTAAAAGATGCTATTAAAACAGTCAAAGGTAATGGTCAGCATGTTTTAGCAGTATTTTCTGATCCAAATTGCCCTTATTGTAAGCAGCTTGAACCTGAACTCGACAAGCTTAAAGATGTCACTATTTACACTTTTATCTATCCTTTAAAACCTCAGTCTATTGTGGTTTCTAGACAAGTTTGGTGTGCACCGAATCAATCATATTCATGGAAAAAATTAATTGAGCAAGGTGTTAAACCAATGGTTGCGAGCTGTACAAACCCGATTGACCGTAACTTGGAATTAGGGAAAAAATTAGGTTTTAATGGCACACCTACTCTCATTTTTGCTAACGGATTTAAACTCGTCGGAGCGCGCTCTGCTGAAGAAATTCAGGCAGTTTGGAAAGAGTTAGGTTTATAAAATGACTTAAAAAAAGCACCTTTCGGTGCTTTTTTAAAATTAAATTTACTACTTAGCTTTTTCGTGCAATTAGATTATAGATAAAGAGAATAATGACGGCACCAATGACAGAAGCAATAAAGCCCGCCGCTGAATTTTCTCCATAAAGACCAAGTAAGCGACCGCCATAAGTGGCTAGAAGTGAACCTGCAATACCAATTAAAGTAGTAACAATAAAACCTGCTTTATCATCACCTGGGTGTAAAGCACGAGCGATTAAGCCAGCGAAGAAACCAACCACAATAGCAACAATAAGTGACCACATATTTGTTCTCCAGTTGTTTTTTTGATGAAGTTAATGATTTTGCTTCATATTCTATCGTGCGGTAGAGTGATCTGTTTTGTCTGTAGCAGATTGCGACTTTTTGTGTCTTTTTTGTTCAAAGCTCAGGCTTTATATAAAAAAATAGCACCTTGCGGTGCCATTTTTATAAAATTTACAGACCAATTTCACCAATAAATGGTAAGTGACGATATTTCTGGTCGTAGTCTAAGCCATAACCAACAATAAATTTATCTTCAACTTCAAAACCTAAAAATTTAACTTCTAAATCAATTTCACGGCGAGATGGTTTACTCACTAATGTGCATAATTGAATCGAATTTGGTTCGCGAGTCTGCAACATTTCCACGACTTTACTTAAGGTGTTGCCTGAGTCAATAATATCTTCAACCACAAGCACGTCTTTACCACGAATTTCACCATCAAGATCTTTTAAGATTTTAACGTCTCGACTTGAAGTGGTACCGCCGCCATAGCTAGACACTGTCATAAAGTCGAGTTCATGTGGTTTGGTAATCGTACGGCATAAGTCTGCCATGAAAATAACAGAACCACGAAGTAGACCAATCAGAACCAATTCTTTGTCACTATTTGCATAGTGAGAATTGATTTGCTCGCCGAGCTCTTTGACTTTTGCTTGAATTTCTTCGGTTGAAATCATGATGCTCATTGCAACAGTCATGGCAGATTCCTACAAGATATAAAAGAAAAAATAAAAAAGGTGTTGACCAGCAACACCTCGAAAATCTGAGTTAATGGTAAAATTTTAAAGCAAAATGACGTTTCATGCACCCTTTGATGGCTGTGAAATTTTATCATTTTGCGGAATATGTCGATCACGCTTTAACGCAATAGCACATATTCCAAATAATAACAAAAACTTAACAATGCTTTTTTATTTGGCTGTTTCTTTTTGATAAGCACGGTTTCCATAAATATAAGTCGCCTCAATATTACGGTCATCACCTAAAGTGAATAATGCAAACAGTGAATCTTCAACAGATTTAGATTTAGACTGGCGAAGTTCCTGTAATGCTGTTGGCTTTAAGTTTAGTACCACAAAGTCTGCTTCTTTACCGACGTTGAAGTTACCTAACTGATCCTGCAAATCGAGTGCTTTTGCTCCGCCTAGGGTTGCATGATAAAGCGCTTCATAAGCTGAGAGTTTATCACCTTGTAATTGCTGAACCTTATAAGCCTCGTTAACAGTTTGCAGTAAGCTAAACGATGTGCCAGCCCCAATATCTGTCCCTAAGCCTACTTTCACTTGTTTTTCCCAAGTTTTTTTCAATGGAAATAAACCACTGCCTAAGAACAGGTTTGAAGTTGGGCAAAATGCGATAGCCGATTGCGTATCATGCATACATTGCCATTCTTCATCTTCTAAGTGAACGCAATGCGCAAACACAGAACGCTTACCAGTCAGGCCATAATGTTGATAAACATCTAAATAGCCCGCTTGTTCCGGAAATAAAGATTTCACCCAAGCAATTTCATCTTTGTTTTCACTTAAATGCGTATGGACATACACATCCGGAAATTCTTGTTTTAACTGCCCTGCTCTTTCTAATTGCTCAGGTGTAGAAGTTGGCGCAAATCGTGGCGTAATCGCATACAGAGCACGGCCCTTACCATGCCATTTTTCAATGAGTGCTTTAGTGTCGCTGTAAGCCGTTTCTGGCGTGTCACACAGCGCTTCCGGAGCATTACGGTCCATAAGTACCTTGCCGGCAATTAAACGCATCTGAACGCGCTCTGCGGCTTCAAATAAGGCATCAACAGACTCGGGATGAACTGTACAGAAAACGAGGGCCGTGGTTGTACCGTGTTTTAAGAGTTCCTGAACAAAGAACTGGGCAATTTCGCTTGCATATGTTTTGTCTTGAAACTGGATTTCAGTTGGGAAAGTATAAGTATTAAGCCAGCTTAAAAGTTGTTCGCCGTAAGCTCCCACCATTTCGGTTTGCGGAAAGTGAATATGGGTATCAATAAAGCCAGGTACAATCAATTGTTCTGGATAATGTTGAACCTCAACTCCAGCAGGAAGATGCTGTTGAGCGTCTGCCCATGCACCAAACCATTTGATCTTTCCATGTTCACTAATCAATACACCATCTTCCAAATAACGTACTTGATTTGGAATATCAGTTGGCTCAGAGACAGTTTGTTGAATATCTAAAAAACGACCACGCACAACGGTGGTATTTGCGATCAATGACATGGAAAGCCTATATATTTTCACTTTTTTCGATTGATTGTACCCCAGTTAGCCAAGATTTAAACGGTATAACGTTTACTTAGTCCCCATTCAGCCAAAATCCTTCGATAAGTCGTTGATGAACGGTCTGCTTCAAAATGTGCTTCCATCATTAGATCAAGCGGTAGTTCTTCTGGTTTTTGTGATTCGACCATGTCTTGGTCTTCGGCAAAAATTTGGGCATTAAATGCATATACTTTTTCTAAATCACCTGTTTGGTCAAAGTTACGGGTGAGTGGAACAAATAAGCGGGTTTTATTACTTGAGATAGGACAACAGGCATTTAAAATTTTTAAGATCCCACCTTCTGGAAAATCGACAGTAAGTACAGCAGAAAATGGTGGATAAACCTCAAAGGTACGCTTCCACAAAAAGCCTTCTGGTTCGAGATGTTTTAGTTCATGCGGATAATTACTGACATTGCTGATATAGACCGTTTTTAAGCCATAGTTAGTACGTTCAGTGTGATATTTTGGGACGATGGGATTATCACGATTCGCAAAGGCGTTGTGATGCACCCATGCAAAATGAGCGACATCAATAAACCCTTCAAGCTGACGACCACTAGAACCACCAATATCTACAAAAGGCGGCAAAATCGCTTGATGTTCTGCATCATCCCAAGTATCTAACACAGGAATATTGGCTTGAGTAACATCACGACCATGAATACTGGTCCAAATGAGGCCGTATCTTTGCACAACCGGAAATTTGGTTAGAGAAAAACGATCAGAAATTTTAGTCAGTTCGGGCTGAGCTGGTATTTGAGTACATTTCCCTTCAGTGTTATAGCGTAGACCGTGATAAGGACAAACAATCTCTTCACCATCCACCCAGCCTTTGGTTAAAGGCACGCCACGATGTGGGCAAATATCTCGAACCAGATGAATTTCTCCACTTTCTGTTTTGTATAACGCCATATTGATGTCTAGTAGTGTGACTCTTTGAGGCGCATTAGAGACATCTTGAATACGTGCGACGGGATACCAGTGAGTAGATAGAATTTCCCAATCTTTTGCTTCAAAACTGCTGTTACACGGCATGGCAAGGGGAGTTAAAGTTGGAATCGCATTCATGGCATCACTCCTTAAAAAATTAGGGCTCTGACGAGCCCTTAAAATCTAGGCTTTTTTCTTTTTAGGAGATGCAAAGAGCTTGCCAATATTGAATTTTAAGAAAGTAAACTAGAATAAAAAATTTAAAATACATAGAGTTAAATAATTATATTTTTGAATTTTTGTTCTAATTTAGCTTTAAAAGCGAACATTGATTATTCGCTATATATTTAAAATGCACTGATTGACTGCGTCGAAGGCACAATAAAAAAGCACCTAAACAGTGCTTTTTTAAATCTCTATTCGCTTATTACTCGACAAAATAATGTGCTGCAAAGTGGGCATCATTACCAATGATGTCATAACAATCTTCACGAATAGACATGCCTGCACATTGATGTCCAACCATCCATAAACCAAGAGTAGGTAGTTGTCCTGAAAATAATGGGGTATCTACCCATTTCTGTACGACATAACCATATTTGTCATAGTCATCAAAATAAAAGCTACCAGAAGCCGCGCCTTGGTCATGGCCGTCTTGTAAAACCCGAATATTGGCCCCTTCCCTTGCCAAAATCGGCTTTTTCACCCATTTGCCAGACAAACTTTGTTGCGGGTCATAGGTATGGGTTTCGACCAATAATGGATGATTGGGATAACACTTCCAAAGCTCAACCAGAATCGCCTTATTTGAAAGTAGCATTTTCCAGCAAGGTTCAATCCACTGTGTTTGTGGGTGGATATATTGAGAAAATGCTTCTTCCCAGATCCATTCCCATGGATAAAGTTTAAATATGTTCTGAATGGGCTGATTATGGAGATCAACAAAATCTTGCCCGTTCCAACCTATGTTCTCCATAGAAAGCTCGGAAACTTGTAGATGAGCTTGGTAAGCGGTATCCATCAAATACTCGAGATTGCCCCAGTCTTCCCTTCCAGCTTCCTGACAGGCAGCAAAATGCACATGGCTACCACGCGGTAAAATTGTCTTCCAGCGTTTAATCAGGTCTTCATGAATACTATTGAACTGGTCTCGGTTTACAATGCCCGAGACTTGTTCTATCCACAGCCACTGTGCGACAGAAGCTTCAAGTAAGCCAGTCGGTGTGTCGGCGTTATATTCCAGCATTTTGATATTTCGCCCATCGTAAGCGAAATCAAAGCGGCCATACAGCATCGGAGCATTTTGTTTCCATGAATGTTCAATATGGTTTATGGCAACTTCAGGAATTTGAAAATAAGCTGGGTAGTCCCCGCGTTGAATGAGATCTCCTACTACCGATAAACACATTTGATGTAGTTCATTTGCCGCATCTTCAAGTTGTTCAATCTGTTTAAGAGTAAACTCATACGCAACCCCTTCAGACCAGTAAATTGAGCCATCGAGAGAAGGTAAATTAAAATAATCAAAACCAATATTTTGATGCTCCACTTGCCAGTCTGGACGTGGAGTAAATATTTTTCTTTTCATATTAAGTGAATGCCTAAAGACTTAGCCGCCGAAAGAGAAACCGCTACGACCAAACCCCCCACGTATTGGGGATGAGGAAGACGCGCTTTTCGCCGTACTTGAAATAATGGGGCGACCTATACTCAAATTGCTGTAAGGATGTAAGGTATTTCCGTGATAAGAAACTTCCCGATTATTTTGATAATACGCAGGCCCTAAATAGCGGCTTCCAACATAGCTAGAACCATGTCCACTTGAGCTATTTTCTTGGTTACATGTTTCATTATTCCAGTCACGAGCACAGTCATATTGGTTGTTATATACGTCTTGTACCAAAGGACCATCATTATGGCTACATGCCGTGAGTAATAGAGGGACAACGACAAGATTAATTTTTTTAGAACGCATGAGACTCCACACATTTTAATAAGTATGTTCAGCATAAAATACCGAATAGCTGTTATCTATTATGTTTCTGATTAGGAAAGATAAATTTTAAGTTGGCATATAATATTAATCTGTTTTTTTAAAGTACAGTCTATTTTTAAAATTTAGATAACAAGGCATCTCACGTGTAGATGCCTTGTTATGATGAATTAAGACTGCAATTGCTTTTTGTTGTGTCGTAGAGAAAGGTAAGCAGTGATTGCTAACACTATTACGATAAAGCTTAACGAGATCCAGATTGGCATGTGGAATACATCAAGCAACAACATTTTCGCACCAATGAACAATAAGATGATGCCTAAGCCGTATGGTAAGTAATGCAATTTAGTCGCAGCGCCAGCAAGTAAAAAGAACATTGCGCGTAAACCTAAAATTGCCATTAAGTTCGCCGTTAAAACAATAAACGGGTCGCTAGTTACCGCGAAAATAGCAGGAATAGAATCTACTGCGAAAATCACGTCTGAAGCTTCAACCAAAATCAAAACTAGAAATAACGGCGTTGCCCATAATAAACCGTTTTGACGTACAAAGAATTTGTCACCTTCAAGCTGTGGTGTAATACGCATATGGTTACGTAACCATTTTAAGAGCTTGATATCTTCAATATTGGTTTCTTCATCTTGGCCTTTTAAGAACTTAAAGCCTGTATATACCAAGAACGCACCGAAGATATAAAGTACCCAAGAAAATTCTTGAACGAACCATGCACCAATAAAAATAAAGAGGGTACGCAGTACGATGGCACCTAATACGCCGTAGAGCAAAATTTTACGTTGTAGTGCAGCTGGAATAGCAAACGCTGCGAAAATCATTAACCAGACGAAAACGTTGTCAATTGCGAGGGACTTTTCGAGTAAGTAACCCGCAAAGTATTCCATGGTTTTTTGGTTTGCTAAGGTCACCCCAACTGTTTGTTGTAGGTAAAGCCATAAACCACCACCAAATAGGGCTGCGACGCTTACCCACGCCACACTCCAGTAAGCAGCTTGCTTGATTGAGACATCCTGACCTTGCTTTTGCTTAAAGCCTAAAAAGTCAATCAGGAGCATGACAATGACTATGCCAAAGAATGCTATGTACAGCCATAAATTACCGATTGTTTCCATAAATCCTCCATACATCCGGCAATTGGGCATAAAAAAACCTCGACCAGTTGCCAGATGAATAAACATCTGTATCAACATGATCAAGGTCTTGCCTACATCATGAATTTCACGATGCTCAGATACCGACTTTTTAATAAAAGTGTATTGACGATACCTGACACATAACATTGCTGTTATGTTTGGAGGAGGCTACTCCCCTTGTCAAACTAAATTCTGTTTTGGATAAAACATATCCAAGTCCACATAGAATGGCAGATTTTTTTGTATTACGCAACTGAACTTAATGTCGTGGTTTGAATGCAAAAAAGATCTATAGGTTATTTAATCAAACCGCGGTCTAAAAGTGGTTTGCATATAATTTGATAAAGGTGAATACAGAATGCCGTCAAACTTGTACCGTAAGCATTCCAGAAGTAATAACCTGCTGTATTGACTAGTAGTGCGACAATAAAAGCCCCTAACATGTCTAAAGGGAAATGCACACCTAAATAAATACGTGACCATGCCACTACAAATGATAAAAATAAAAGGATAACTCCAATTATTTTGCGCTGAGCAAACAAATAAGATAAAGCAATGGTGCTAAAAATCAGCATATGATTACTTGGAAAAGATGCCGTTGGTGCATGTTCAATAAAAGTCGTACCCACACCCATGACAAACGGTCTTGCGTGGTGGTAAAACAAAGAAATAACGTAACCGACTAAAAGTGATACGCAGGTTAAAAAGACAGATTTAATGACCCTATTTTTTAAATCTTGATCGCCATAAAACCATAAAAATGTAAGGATGAATAAGAGAATATAGAGGAGATCATTAGCAAAAAAGATAGCAAGACGAATGATAAATTGACTCGCATCCTGAGCCCCATTAATCACATGGAATAAGCTAAGGTTGAGTGTTTCTAAAGACATTCATATTCCAAACAAGAACAAAAACGTGAGCTATGATAAAGAATTAAGCTTAAGGTCTTGATAAAGAATTGTCACAAAAATGAAATATAGTTTATTTGTGAGTAAATAATAGACAGTAAGGCTAGATAATTTTTAATGCGTGTTCGGGGCGTTAATATTAAAGTGTTAACGTGTTGGCACTTTATTCGAGAACGTTATTTTATGACTACTCAAGAAAAACAGAAAAAATTAAGTTTGAGGCCCCTATCTCCAAGAGATCCAGAACAGCCGCATAGAGCAGCAACTCCCCTCGAATTATTATTCGATTTAATTTTTGTGGTCGCGATTGCAACAGCGGGTCAGCAGCTACATCATGCAATTATTGAAAATCATCTATGGCATGCATTACCAAGTTACCTGATGGTATTTTTTGCGCTGTGGTGGGCATGGATGAATTTTTCATGGTTTGCCTCGGCTTACGATAATGACGATGCATTATATCGGTGTCTTACCTTTGTACAGATTGTAGGATCATTGGTCATGGCCGCAGGTATTCCTGATGTGTTCCATAGTCAGGATTTTGACATCATTATTGTCGGCTATGTGATTATGCGTTTGGCTTTAGTCACCCAATGGCTAAGAGCCGCAAAACATGATCCTGAACGGCGAATTACAGCGTATCGTTATGCCATAGGTATCGTATTGGTACAAATTGGCTGGCTTGTTGCTAACTTTGCTCATGCCCTTTCTATTCCTTTATTTTTACTTCTGGTTGTGGTCGAGTTATTTGTTCCTATCTATGCAGAAAAATATTCGCCTACGCCGTGGCATCCTCACCATATTGTAGAGCGCTATGCCCTTCTTACTATTATCGTTTTAGGGGAATCCATCGTAGGTAGCTTTAATGCCATTCGTAATGCGCTTGCGGCTCAATCTATTAATATTCCGGCTGTTTTTTTAATGATTGGCGGATTAATGTTGATGTTTGCAATGTGGTGGGCTTACTTTGACCGTAGTGAACAGCATCATCATGTTAAAGGTGTACGTCCGTTTGTTTGGGGATATGGCCATTATTTTGTTTTTGTGAGTGTTGCTGCCGTAGGTGCTGCTCTTGCTGCTGCTGTGGATGTCACCACCCACCATGCCCATATTTCTGATTTATACATGGGTGTAATTGTCGCGGTGAGTGTAGTGCTTTATACCAGTTGCATATGGATACTTTACGAGTTTCAGTGCTTATCTGGAATTACTAAATGGTTTTATCCTATTACTGCACTCATTATTTTATGTATTCCGTTTATTTGTAATAACGTGGGATATAGCGTGTTTGCGATGGGTATTGTCTATACGTTACGTTTATTCATCTCGAATAAATTTATGGAAAATATAGAGCCAAAACAGGTTTAAAAAATAATTAAACTAAAAAAACGGGTTTCAATTTGAAACCCGTTTTTTATTGAATCATCTGGAGCGAAAGTTAAGCAGCTTTTGCTTTTAATGCGCTCATAAGTTTTTGATGTAAGCCACCAAAACCACCATTAGACATAATTACAACGGCATCACCCTCACCTGCTTCATTGACAATACGTTCAATAATTTCATCAAGTGAACGGCTGACTTGGGCATGGTTAGTCGCGGCTTCAATCACAGGTTGTAAATCCCAGTCTAGGCCTTCTGGCTGGTACCAGATCACTTCGTCTGCTAAACGTGCAGAATGTGCTAAGCCATCTTTATGGCTACCCATGCGCATGGTATTTGAACGTGGCTCAATAATGGCCCATAAACGACGTTCGCCTAAACGTTTACGTGCGCCATCTAAAGTCGTGTCGATTGCTGTTGGATGGTGAGCGAAGTCATCATAAACCTCAATACCATTGATCGTGCCTAGTAACTCCATACGGCGTTTTACACCGCCAAAGTTAGACAAAGCTTCACATGCCTTTTCAAGCGAAACGCCCACATGCTGAGCGGCTGCAATCGTTGCCAATGCATTCGCTACGCTATGCTGCCCTGTCATGCTCCATTTCACTTCGCCAACAACATTGCCATTTTCGAGTACTTTAAAATGGCTGCCATCAATTGAAATTAATTCGGCAGACAAAGCCGCTTTTTCATTTGCTTCTAAACTTGTACGAATCACTGGTGTCCAGCAGCCCATTTCAAGTACTTCATCAATATGAGTTTCGGTAATTGGCGCAATAATACGGCCTTCACTTGGAATAGTACGAACCAGATGATGGAATTGCTTTTGAATCGCTGCTAGGTCATCAAAAATATCGGCATGGTCAAATTCAAGGTTATTTAAAATCGCCGTTTTTGGATGATAATGAACAAACTTAGAACGTTTATCGAAGAAAGCTGAGTCATATTCGTCGGCTTCAACCACAAAGTATTTGCCACCGCCTAAACGAGCGCTTTCACTAAAACCAAGTGGAACACCGCCAATTAAAAAGCCCGGGTTTAAACCCGCCTGATCAAGTACCCAAGCGAGCATGGTTGTCGTAGTTGTTTTCCCGTGAGTACCCGCCACACCAAGCACATGTTTACCTTGTAAAACGTGATCAGCAAGGAACTGTGGACCAGAAATATATGGGAGACCTTCATTTAGCATGTATTCGACAGCATCTATACCACGTTTCATGGCATTGCCGACAATAACCAAGTCCGGATGAGGCTGTAAATGGCTACGGTCATAGCCTTGCATGAGTTCAATACCTGCATTTTCTAACTGGGTAGACATTGGCGGGTAAACGTTTGAATCAGAACCTGTTACCTTATGTCCTAAATCACGAGCTAAAAGTGCTAAAGAGCCCATAAAAGTGCCACAAATACCCAAGATATGCAGATGCATTGCTCGCCTTCTCCACTGCTTTTGTACACAGTATTAATGTGAATTACTGTGTTTTCATTATTGATAAATTTGCCAGCAACGATAGCAAGGCTCAACTGGAAAAGATAGTCAAAATTCGTTGTTGTTCTATGTGTTTGAGGCGTTCATAAAAGTACAGCTTTATTTTTTAGATTTAAGCTGAATTACAGTTTTATCTTTTATAATATTTTCGATCCATATTAATACTTACATCATCGAGATGATGAAGGATGTGCCTTTGAGCCCAACGGTTTTAGCTTTCGTTCTGTTAATTATTTCTAACTGTTTTATGACACTTGCATGGTATGGGCATCTTAAGTTTTTGCACCACGCACCATTCTGGCAAGCGATTTTATTCGGTTGGACTATTGCCCTGCTTGAATATAGTTTTATGATTCCGGCAACTCGACTCTTGAGTGACCAAGGTTGGACTTTGGGTGAAATGAAAATTACCCAAGAAGTTGTCACGCTTATTGTATTTGTTCCATTTATGGTGTTGCTATTTAAGCAGCCGTTCAAGCTAGACTATGTTTGGGCTATGTTATGCCTGTTTGGTTGTGTCTATTTTGTATTTAGAAGCCAGTAAAATTATCTGAAATTGGGTTTTCAGACAGATCGTTGTTAAATCCATCGGAATCATGCTTTTTCCACATAAACTTGGGCTTTGGGGTGAGTGAAAAAACAGCTATAATATTGGCCTCATCTTTTTCTCTCATGCTTGGCTTGGTACAAGTCGAGTTTTTACCATTTTTACGCTTTGGAAATGCCAATGAACGCGGTCGCAACAGATACCCAACCTTTAGTCGGAATTATCATGGGTTCCCAGTCCGATTGGGCAACGCTTGAACATACTGCCAATATGCTTAAACAACTTGGTGTCCCATTTGAAGCGGAAGTGGTATCTGCTCACCGTACTCCGGACCGTTTGTTTGAATATGCAGAAACTGCGCGTGATCGTGGTATTCAAGTGATTATTGCAGGTGCTGGTGGAGCTGCGCATTTACCAGGTATGTGTGCGGCAAAAACTGATTTACCTGTGTTGGGTGTACCAGTTAAATCATCAATTTTAAATGGCGTAGATTCATTACTTTCAATTGTACAAATGCCAGCAGGTATCGCTGTAGGTACTTTGGCAATTGGTCCGGCTGGTGCGACCAATGCTGCGATTATGGCTGCTCAAATCTTAGGTTTAACTCGTCCTGAAATCGCAAAAAATGTTGCAGATTTCCGTGCTGCACAAACTGATAAAGTTGCAAGCAACAATATTCCGGGGCAGGTTTAAGAGGCTGAAATGGATAAAACTATCGGTATTTTTGGTGGTGGGCAATTGGGCCGTATGATGGCGCAAGCAGCGTTACCATTAAATATTCAATGTACTTTTTTTGAAGCAAATACAGATTGTCCAGCAGGTGTTTTAGGCCAAGTTTTTTCTAGTCAAGATGAACAAGGTTTAAAGCAGTTTATTGAAAGCGCTGATGTTTTCAGTCTTGAGTTTGAAAATACACCTGTTGCAGATGTAGATGTGTTAACACAAACTAAAACACTGCACCCTCCCCGTATTGCTTTAGCAACTGCGCAAAATCGTTTGTCAGAAAAAGCATTGTTTGATGAACTTGAGATTCCTGTTGCGCCGTATCGTGCTGTAGATAGCTTAGAAAGCTTGAAAAAAGCTGTTGCTGAGCTTGGTTTGCCGATTGTACTTAAGACTGCAACTGGCGGATATGACGGTAAAGGTCAGTTTGTACTTCGTTCAGAAGACCAAATTGATACAGCTTGGGCAGAGCTTGGTCCTGCAAAAAGCTTAGTGGCTGAAAGTTTTGTGAAATTTTCTCGCGAAGTTTCGATTATTGCAGTACGTGGTCAAAATGGTGAAGTGAAGACTTGGCCATTGGCTGAAAACCACCATCACAACGGTATTTTGTCTCACTCAATCGTACCTGCACCGAATAGTGAAGCTCTACAACCTGTTGCTCAAGACTACATTACGCGTTTGTTGAATCATCTTAACTATGTCGGTGTATTGACTCTAGAGTTATTTGTGACAGAACAAGGCTTGTGTGCAAATGAGATGGCACCACGTGTGCATAACTCAGGTCACTGGTCAATTGAAGGCGCGGTTTGTTCTCAGTTTGAAAACCATATTCGAGCTGTTGCAGGGCTACCATTGGGGTCAACAGACGTTGTTCGACCAACGGTTATGATCAATATTATTGGTCAGCATCCTAAAACTAAAGATGTTTTGGCACTAAATGGCGCTCATCTGCACCTTTATAACAAATCGGAACGTGCTGGCCGTAAATTAGGCCATATCACTTTAATGCCTGTGGATAGTAACGAATTGACGAATTTATGCCGTCAGTTAGCGAAAATTTTGCCAGAACCACTCGCTTTAACAGATGATATGACCATTTAAATAAGTTAAATTTTTTAAAAAGCGATCTTCGGATCGCTTTTTTTGTCTTTTAAATTTAAAAAAATATTAAAAACCTGTTATTTGCTTGCTGTGGATAACTTTTGTTGAGCTTTTGAATTTAAATATAGGCTCTAATTTTGAATTTAAAAATGAAATAAGTTGTTTTGAGAGTTTTTGAATTTAAAATAAGTTATCCCCAATGTTTGAAGTTTGAATTTAAATCTTGTGCTTCAGCTTGTGTTTGTTTTGAATTTAAAAAGATGTATGTCGTCTGAATGATATTTTAAATTCAAAACTGCGCCTGACTTTTAAATTTAAAACGTATATTCATGAGTAGCCAAGGGCTTGTACTTCACAAGAGTTATGAAAAGCATAAAGAATATAGTGTGTGAGGCAGTTTAGATGTGTGGTTTTATAAGTTATCCACAAGTGGATTGGGTTTGGATTTTTAAATTTAAAATGAAGTTTTTGAATTTAAATTAGAGGGCAGATTTTGAATTTAAAAATTAATTAATCTTGTGAGGAAAGTTTTAAATTCAAAAATAGAGGGGAAATTTGAATTTAAAACTCTGGAAATGAATTTAAAGAAGTAATTATGAATTCAAATTTACGATTTCTCTCTGAAAAATTTGAGTCCATAATGGTATGGTACTTACAAATTTAAATTTAAAAATTGAACTAGGATAATATGCGACGTTTTTCTTGTATTGTTGGGTCTGTATTTTTGGCGATGACCCAGGCTCAAGCAGAGCTGGTAATTAATGGTTCTACAATATCTAGTAATGCGACTGTTCCAGTAACGAATAGTGATACTTATACGCCTAATAATAATTTCCAGAGCTGTTTGGCAAATTTACGTTCACAGGCTATTGCTGCTGGTGTTTCAGGTAGCACTTATGATCGCTATACGCAAAATTTAACACCAGATTACTCGGTGATTGATAAGTTAAATTACCAACCAGAGTTTTCGACACCGATTTGGGATTATTTGTCTGGTCTGGTAGATGAAGAACGTGTTGCACTTGGAAAACAAAAACTTGTACAACACCGTGATGTTTTAAATCGTGCTTCTCAAGTGTATGGTGTGCCTGCTGAAACCATTGTAGCAGTATGGGGCGTTGAAAGTAATTTTGGTGATATCTCTGGAAAATATCCTTTATTACAAGCGCTTGGAACTTTAAGTTGTGAAGGGCGCCGGCAAAGTTATTTCCGTACTGAGTTTTTTGCCACAATGCGTATTTTACAGCGTGGTGACTTAACCGAAGATCAACTTAAAGGTTCATGGGCAGGAGCATTTGGTCATACTCAATTTATGCCATCAACTTATGAACGCTTAGCGGTTGATTTTGATGGAGATGGCCGACGCGATTTAGTATCGAGTACTGCAGATGCATTGGCATCAACGGCTAATTTCTTGAATAAAGCAGGTTGGCAGACGGGTATGCCTTGGGGTTTTGAAGTTCAAATTCCAGCAGGCATGTCAATTGATGGAGAAGGACGACGCTCGAAAAAACCATTAAGCAGTTGGAGTGCGCGAGGAGTAACACGGATTGATGGTTCGCCACTAATACAAGGTCCTTTGTCTGGTAGTACGCCAGCCGGTTTAATGGCTCCAGCAGGACCAAGTGGACCAGTATTTTTAGTATTTAAGAATTTTGATGCTATTTATAGTTACAACGCTGCGGAAAGTTACGGGCTTGCAATTGCACATTTGTCTGATCGCTTAAGAGGAGCAGGTCCATTTGTTAGCTCTTGGCCAACTGATGATCCTGGTACTTCACGTGCAGAGCGTCGTGAAATTCAGCAATTTTTGATTAATCGTGGCTATGATATTGGTGCTGTTGATGGATTGATTGGCGATAAAACCCGTGTTGCTATTCGTCAGGAGCAAACCCGTTTAGGTTTAAATCCAACAGGACGGGCAGGGCAACAAATTTTACGTGCATTCCGCCAAGAACAAGCACGAAAAATGATGCAATAAAATATTCAATAAAAAAGGTCTGCATATGCAGACCTTTTTTATTGAACAGCTAAACTATAGATTGATCTAGCTTAACTGCTTCCAATATATCAAAAATAACTGAGGTAACATCTTGGCTTAAATCACGGTCATTAAAGATTTCATAAGCAGTAATTGTGACATCAGTATCACTTGGTAGCTGCTTTTGTTCTTCTTCAATTAGGTGCTCGATAGGCAATAATGTCTGCTTAACTTCCAGATGTAAAATATCTTTATATTCAATATTTTCATCTTCAAGCTCAATTTCTTGCTCATTGAAGTAAGGTAATAAAATAGAATGAAGATAAGGTTTAAGTTCAATAATATCAAATAGTTCGATATCTCGAGTTTGCTCAATCGTACTAATGTGATCATTTACTTCAATCAGGATATGATAATAACTCATCTTGATCTCCATTCTATTTTAGACGGCTCTTACAACCACAATAACATGACTTTGACATGAATTTCGATGTATCTATTTATAAAATAGATACATCGTATGAGTTCAGTATCTAATTATTGAGGTAAAGCGCTTAATAGATCACGATCAGCATCAGTTAAAATATTACTTTTTTTATCGCTATCTTTTCGAACTGAGTACATTAAAGCACCCGGTTGATCACTATGTTTTAAGCCAAGTGCATGGCCTAATTCATGAGCAATCGTTAAACGTAAATCATCAATAGAACTATATTCATAGATCATGATTTGTTTACCGTTATAAATACCTTTCTTAAATACATCAGCTTGGGCATTTTGCTTAAACTGATTTAATGATTGGTTGAATTCATCATTAATCTGGTTAAAGTGAGTAACCTTTTTATTTAAGTCTGCAGCTTGCTGATTATAAGCAGCGATATCTTTCTTTAAAGCAACTGTCTGTTTCTGTAAATCTTTCTGAGTTTTCGAAAGTGATTTTGCAGTGTATTCAGGAGCTAATTTTCCTTCCTTAAACTGCATCATCTGTTGATCAAAATTCTTCAATTTCTCATTTAAGATCTGTTTTTTATTTTCAAGATCCGATTGAGTTTGACTTAAATTTTGCTTCAACTGTTTAATTTGTTGTTGCTCATCAATTACACGTTGTTGGTCTTGTTTGAACTGAGAAGCGATTTTTTGACGCTCTGCTGAACGATTTTGGCTGTCATCGTATACAAGACGAATTTCTAACTTTGCATTTGGGTCATAAGTAAAGTAATTTTTACCTGTACCTTCTTTCCAAATATCAGCAGCTTGCTGTGTAATCTGGATCAATTGCTCTTGACTTAAACCAAAACGAGGGTCAACTTCAGCAATTTTATATGTCAAATGTTGAACATTTTTTTGCTGAACTTGGGTGTGTAGGGGAGTCGCAAGATTAGCATTAGCCTGAAAATTAGAAAAAGCAAAGGCCATGCCTAATAACAAAGAAGTTAAACGCATAATCAAAGGGGGGAGATTTGAAAAAAAACGTATTATAAGAATATAAAATGAAAAATCAATCAAAAAATATACAATTTCGATAAAATAATGAGACTTGAGTCTCATTATTTTTTACCAAATGCCAAATTATTTTTTAGTAAAAATTGAATAGTTTTTATTTTATTTAGTTTATTTAATCAGTTAGTTTTAATGATTTTCGTCATTTGAACCATATAATGTAGCCAATAGATCTAAATCTGAATTTGTTAATTTGAAGTTATGAATATCCTGCTCTCTTAAAAGAGGGTACATCAAAGATTTAGGATCATCGGTGTGTTTTAAACCTAATGCATGTCCAAACTCATGAGCAAGTGTTAGGCGCAAATCATCGAATGAAGTAAAGCCATAAATCTGAATTTGGTTTTGACTAAACAAGCCTTTATGAAAAGTTTTTGAGCCAGAAGTCGTGCTCAAATTAAATTGCTCAATAGATTGATTAAGCAGGTTTTGTTGTTGATTTATTTGCTTAATTTGTCTATTAAGCATTTCTATTTTATTGCTATGTTGAGAAAACTTTGTTTGTAATTCTAACGAAAGCTGGCTTAACTCAGCTTGGCGTTTGTTTAAACTGCTTTGAGTAAATTGCCCATAGTTTCCTTGATTAAAAAGAGATACATCTTTTTGATATTGTTCGAATTTATAATTAAGATTCTCTTTTTCTTTATTCAAAAGAGAGGTTTCCTGATCAATTTGTTGTTTAAATAAAAGAATAGCTTTATTTTTCTCTCTCCATTCTTCCTGCTGCTTTAATAGCTCATTTATACTATTTTTTCTTTCATTTTTAGTAGCTTGTTGGTTGTCCAATACTAAATTAATAGTAAGCTCTGCTTGAGAATCATAAATAAAATAGGTTTTCCCAGTTTCTTTTTGCCAAATTTCAGCTGCTTCTTTACCAATTTGAATAAATTGTTCTTTCGTTAATTCAAAACGTGGATCTATATAATCAATCCTATATTTTAAAGGCTGATTAAAAGAAATATTTGATAAATTGCTTTGAGCAAAAGCAGCTACCTGTAAGCTTATACTGAAGTATAAACTTATTCCCCACCATAGAAATTTTTTCATGGCAAAAATAAAAATATAAATAAATTCTTATTGTTAGGATGTAATCCTTATTCGTCAAAGTGATAAAAATGACCAGAGATAGCGATTGTTTTGTGAAATTGCTAAAGAAAGAGAATAAATAAATACATGTGTTTGGCATTAATGGAAAAATTAATGGGTTTCATAACAGTGATTTTAATTTTTTAAAATATCTATAAATAATAAATAGTTAATTTTTATAATTGACTATTTTGCCTATTAAGTTCATGGAAATATATAAAAAATATTATTGTTATTTTTTGTAAATAATAAAAAACCGCGCCTTCGCGCGGTCTTTTTTAAAGAAACAAATTATTTTTTGTCATCTTTTACTTCAGTGAACTCAGCATCTACAACGCCATCGTCTGCTTTTTGTTGACCAGCATCACCACCTTGGAATGCATTTGGGTCGAAACCTTCAGCACCGCCAGCTTGTTGCGCTTGTTCATAAGCACGTTGAGTGATCGGCATTAAGATGTTTTGTAAAGCTTCAGTTTTCGCTTTGATTGCTTCAACATCATTTTCTTTTGTTGCTGCTTCAAGTTCAGAAACTGCTGTATTTACCGCTGTTTTTTCATCTTCAGTCACTTTGTCACCAAGATCTTTAACAGCTTTGTTTGAGCTTGAAATTAATGCATCAGCTTCATTACGAGCTTTTGCAAGTTCTTCAAACTTACGATCTTCTTCAGCATTTGCTTCTGCATCTTTAATCATCGCTTCGATTTCAGCATCAGATAAACCTGAGTTTGCCTTAATCTGGATCGATTGCTCTTTACCAGTGCTCTTGTCTTTTGCAGACACTTTCAAGATACCGTCAGCGTTAATATCGAAAGATACTTCAATTTGTGGCACACCACGTGGAGCAGGCGGGATGTCACCTAACTGGAAGTTACCCAACAATTTGTTTTGTTGAGCCATCTTACGTTCACCTTGGTAAACTGAAATATCTACCGCTGGTTGGTTATCAGCAGCAGTAGAGAACACTTGTGATTTCTTCGCAGGAATCGTTGTGTTTTTCTCAATGATTGGTGTTAATACACCACCCATTGTTTCAATACCTAAAGTTAATGGTGTTACGTCAAGAAGCAATACGTCGTTCTTGTCACCAGACAATACCGCACCTTGAATTGCAGCACCGATTGCAACTGCTTCGTCAGGGTTCACGTCTTTACGTGGCTCTCTACCGAAGAATTCTTGTACTTTTTGTTGTACAAGTGGCATACGAGACTGACCACCAACTAAGATGACGTCAGAGATGTCAGAAGTCGAAAGACCAGCATCTTTAAGTGCAATCTTACAAGGTTCAATAGTACGAGCAACTAAATCAGCAACTAAACCTTCAAGTTTTGCACGAGTTACGTTGATCACTAAGTGTTTAGGACCAGTCGCATCAGCAGTGATGTATGGAAGGTTGATTTCAGTTGCATTCGAAGAAGAAAGCTCGATTTTTGCTTTTTCAGCAGCTTCTTTCAAACGTTGTAACGCAAGTGGATCGTTTTTCAAGTTTACGTTTTGTTCTTTCTTGAATTCTTCAACCAAGTATTCAATTAACGCGTTATCGAAGTCTTCACCACCAAGGAAAGTATCACCGTTAGTTGATAACACTTCAATTTGTTGGTCGCCATCAAGGTCCGCGATTTCAATGATAGATACGTCGAATGTACCACCACCTAAGTCGTAAACTGCAACTTTACGGTCGCCTTCTTTTTTGTCCATACCGAACGCAAGTGCAGCAGCAGTTGGTTCATTAATGATACGTTTAACATCTAAACCAGCGATTTTACCCGCATCTTTAGTTGCTTGACGTTGAGCATCGTTAAAGTAAGCAGGAACGGTAATTACCGCTTCAGTTACTGTTTCACCTAAATAATCTTCTGCAGTTTTTTTCATCTTTTTCAAGATTTCAGCAGAGATCTGTTGAGGTGCTAGTTTTTTATCGTTTACTTCAACCCAAGCATCACCGTTGTCTGCTTTGATGATTTTATAAGGTACAAGACCGATGTCTTTTTGTACTGCTTGATCTTCATAACGACGACCAATTAAACGCTTGATCGCGAATAATGTATTTTTAGGGTTTGTTACTGCCTGACGCTTAGCGCTTTGGCCCACTAAGATCTCTCCATCTTTATACGCAATGATCGATGGAGTTGTACGTGCGCCTTCTGCGTTTTCGATTACTTTTACTTTATCGCCTTCAAGTACAGCAACACATGAGTTGGTAGTACCTAAGTCAATACCAATAATTTTTGCCATTTGGTGTGTTCCTCTAAAATTCTGTTGCAATGTTTTTGCTTGTTATTCGATATGAGAGTCAATCGGTTTTTTTCAAGCATTTTTATGAAAAAAAATCAAAAAACTCTCAAATTCTTGGGCTTTTAGCAAAGAGATGCTTTGCTTTTGCTCATTTTATTGACCAACCATAACCATAGCAGGGCGCAATAAGCGGCCATTTAAGGTATAGCCTTTTTGTAAAACGGTACCGATTTCATTTGCTTTTGCATTTGGATCAATGCCAACAGCTTGGTGTAAATCTGCGTTGAAACCATTTTGAGTATCAGCTTCTACAACGCCAAATTTCTCAAGAGTCGTTAAAAGTGACTTTAAGGTTAACTTAACACCTTCAAGTACAGGCGTTTCTTCATCGCCAGCTGCCTGAATTGCGCGTTCTAAATTGTCGACAGAGTCCAACAATTCTTTTGCAAATTTCTCAAGCACAGTCTCTTTATGCTTCTCAGACTCACGCTGAATACGCTCTACACTTTTTTGTGCTTCATAAACTGCATTGGCAGTACGAGCTTTTTCAAGCTTAAGATTTTCTTCTAGTTTAGTGATTTGCGCTTGTAAAGATTCAACGGTAACGTCGTTTGCTTGCTCTACACCTTCAGCCTGAGTTTGCTCGTTAGATTGCTCAACTTGCTCATTTTGAATGTCTTGAGCTTGCTCGTTTTGCTCATTAGCCATTGATGATCTCCGTTTAAATGGGTTTTTAAACATGTACAGTCCTTTTTGGCATCAGTATTTACTGTGTAAAACCTGAACTGCCATGCATATGCTGTAATTCATTAATAGGGATGAAGTATGGGCATTGCCTAAAAATTCAAGCGTACACGGCAATTTAAAGCTTTTAATTTTGCGGTTTTAAGTAAAAATCTAAATTTTCGATCATAAAAGCTATAAATTCTTGAGTGATTCGGGGTAAATGTTGTCTAGAAGCATACACGACCGACAAACTTAACTCGGGGGCCGTAAAATTTTTAAATAAAGCTTTTAAGCGTTTTTCTTTTAAATCTTTCTCAACTAATAATGTAGGCAACATTGCGACTCCCTGTGCATGTAAGCACATATCGTAAAGTGCATTCACATCATTACTTTTAAAAGTGACATTTAGAGGATAGTTCTGAGGTTGTTGCTCATTATCAAAAAGTGTCCAGAATTGATGCTGGCTATGATGTGCAATACATTCATGTTGAATGAGTTGACGAGGATGGAGTAGGGGACTGTGCTGTTTTAAATAATCAGGATGAGCACAGAAAACGGATTCGATTTGACAAACTGGCCGTGCAATTAAACCATCTGCGACTTTTTGAGTAATGCGTAGTGCCAAGTCCACTTGTGCATCTATAAGATCCATCGTGCTTTCAGTCAGGTACACATCAAACTGAATATGAGGATGCTGTCTCTTAAATTGCCGAATACATTCCGCAACCCCAAGTTCAAATAGAAATAATCCGCATGTAAAACGGATTGTACCGTTGTGTTGTTCAGGCGCTGCGAGTTCTTGCAAAAGTTGTTGCTGCTGTAAAATATTTTCGCAGTAGAGCAGAGCTTTTTCACCTGCGGGTGTAAGAGATATTTTTCGGGTATTTCTCTGAAATAGTCGAGTTGAGAACGTATGTTCAAGGTGCTCAAGATAACGCGAAACCATTGCACGAGAATAATTAAGATGCTCTGCGGCTTTAGTTAAATTACCGTGTTGTGCAATAGAAACAAAGACCTGAATGGCTTTTAAAGTATCCATATGTCTAGCTATTATTACAATATATGCAACAGTTTATCTTAAATTAGTGCGTTTATCTTACATAAATTGCAATTTAAAGTGTTCTTCATGAAACAGGAGAATACCTAATGAGATTATTTAAATTATCCGCTTCCGCACTTGCTACTGCTACGGCATTAACTATGGCTCAGTCAGCTTTTGCTCAAGATCTGAAAATTCAGAGTTTTCTGGCTAAACCAGAGCACTTTGGTGTCACCTCAACCTTAATAGAAGGCGACAAAGAAGTTTTACTGGTTAATGCACAATTCTCAAAATCTGAAGCATTACGTATTGCTGCAAATATTCTCGATAGCGGTAAAACATTAAAAACTATTTTCGTAAGCTATGGCGACCCGGATTATTATTTCGGCTTAGATGTATTTAAACAGTATTTCCCGAATGTACAGATCATTGCTACGCCGGAAACAGTAAAGCATATTCAGGATACTCAAGCGCTTAAAGTTAAATATTGGGGGCCACAAATGGGTGCAAATGCACCTAGCCAAATTATTGTGCCTCAAGCTTACACTGCTAAAACTTTAAAACTTGAGAATGAATCAATCGAGATTAAAGGTAAAAAAGAGCTTACTTATTTATGGGTTCCTTCTGCAAAAGCAGTTGTGGGTGGTATTCCGGTATCTTCAGGTATTCATTTATGGATGGCAGATACACCTAAAACCAAAGATCGTGTGGAAGTCATTCAATCTTTAGAAAGCATCAAAGCACTGCAACCTAAAATTGTTGTACCTGCTCATATGGTTGAGGGAGCTCCACAAGGTCTAGATGCCGTTAACTTTTCGATTAACTATTTAAATAGTTATGAAAAAGCAGCTAAAGCAACTAAAAATGCTACTGAGCTGAGCAAGCTCATGCAGAAGCAATACCCAACGCTTCAAAGTGTTGATAGCTTAGAGCTCGGCGCTAAAGTGGTAAAAGGTGAAATGCAGTGGCCATAATCTAGCGTTTAAGCCATATTAACTTTCAAGAAAGCCGTGACAATTCACGGCTTTCTTACAGAAAAATCAATTTTAAAAGTCAAAAAGCTCTGTAACAATCTACGCAACTTGTATTGCGTTTCTATAAAGGGAAATATTTTGAATATATCTGTCAAATAGAGAAAAAATAAAAAATTGATAAAATTAAACAAGTGCTTATCTATAGTTTCATTTATAAAATAATATAGTTGATTTAAGAAAGTGATTTTAATAAAAAATTGCAGAATTTGTACCGCTATTACTACAAAAGACAACCAATGATACGCACGTTGAGAAAAAAAATTGTGAATTATAGGCAGCGCGAAGATGAACTTTGCATTTAAATGTTTGTCGTAATGAAAGGAAAGCTATCATGAAAAAATTAGGTCTTATCTCTGTAGTACTTGCTGGTGTTGCATTTACAGCTGTTGGTTGTGCATCAGAAGCTGGTTTAAACGCTTCTGGTTCTGCTCAAACAAGTGCTAGCCCATCTGGCGTACAAGCTGGTGTTGGTGTAGATGCAGGTGTTTCTGGTCAAGCTCAACCAGGTCAAGTTGATGCTGGCGCTTCTGGTTCAGTTTCAGGTTCTGCAACTGCTCAGTAATTTGCTGCTAAAAATAAGAGATATGAGTTTATAGAACGTATATGTTCAAGATGCCGATACATATATGAAATGAGCTGCTACTCATTTTTCTATAAATTAGAGAGAATTTATATTCCTCAAAAAAGCCCCAAGAGACTTATTGCTTTGGGGCTTTTTATATAGAAGTAGTATGTTTAGTCATCATGACGATAATCTCTATGATCATGATCTCGGTCTTCTAAGCGTTTCTTCTCCCATTCACGGTGTCGTTTTTCCCATTCACGACGATCCTTTTGCTGTTCACGAATATCTTTGCGTTGTTGTTCATATAATCTTTTACGCTCTTCCCAACGTTTGCGTTCCCACTCATTATATCGACGTCCATCGTTACGGTCATAACGATCATCATCATGATCATGGTAACCATAACCACCGCGATAATAAGGATCATCTGTATAAGCAACACAGCCTACAGTTAAAAGACTGGTTGCTAACAAAGTAACAACTAGTTTTGCTGACATAGCAGTACCTCTTTTTGTCTGTTAACAATAATTGGCAAAAAAGTCCTGTTTTAAACGACAGATTTGTTAATGACATTTGCTATAAATCAGATTAGCGTAGATTGGTTTTTACCTTTGTATCTTGATTGCATGAGTTGTATGCGAATATAGTCAAACAACAAAGAATTCTGTAGAAAATATGAAGGATAAGAGGGATTCAAGGAGACAGGCATGACAGCATTTAATCAAAAAATTCAAACATTGCTAGATAAGGGGCAAGGTCCTGCTGCTCGAGCACTTGATAGGTTACCTCGACTAGCTCAAGAGTCTCTCGCTAAAATTTTAGGATACTCTTATCAATATCCAGATCTCGATTCATTTACGAAATGCATGATGGCTGTGCAAATTAAACAGGGGAGAGTGGGATTTATTGGTTCAGACCCAATTGAATCAAGAAGAGCATTCGATGCACAAATGCAGGCCATACGCCAAAAACCAACTGATATTGAGTTAGTAGAAGATATTCGCTTACCCCTACAAAGCGGGACTATCTTTGCTAGACATTATCATCCTGCCCCTAACAAAAAATTGCCATTGATCGTGTTCTATCATGGAGGTGGTTTTGTTGTAGGTGGTTTAGATACTCATGATGAGGTTTGTCGCTTATTAGCAAAATATGCAAAAGTACAGGTGCTCAGTATCGACTACCCTTTAGCACCTGAAGTTTCACCACAACATTTAATTCAATCGTGTGAAGATGCATTAGCTTGGGTTTATCAAAACCGCAGACAATTAAAAATATTAAAAAGTAGAATTGCTGTCGCAGGGGATAGTGCTGGCGGAAATATTAGTACTGTTGTAGCGCAAAGATCAGTAAATAAAGCTTATGCTCCGCAGGCACAATTATTGATTTATCCTACAGTCGACTTCAAAAGTAGACATCCTTCATTTTATGCTTATAACGAAGGGTTAGTCTTAACAAATACTGATATTGACTATGTCACACAGTATTATGCAACTCATCATAATGTAGAACTTGATGATCCAATAATTTCACCTACCTATGGCAATCTAAAGAAAAACCCACCCGCTTTTGTGATTACAGCGGGGCATGATGTCTTACATGATGAAGCTAAAATATATAGTCATAAGTTAAGACAAAATGGTGTGAAAATGCATTATGAAGAATTTCCGGATCAGACCCATGGCTTTATTAACCTGACTCCGATTTCTAGAAAAGCAAAACGTTATACGATCGAAATTAGTAAAAACTTTAGAAAGTTTTGGGATAAAAATAGTTAAGTAAGCTGATTAATCCATGTTTCACGTGGAACGTGGATTAATATAAAAGCTATATAAAGCTATTAATAAATACTCACTAGAATTGTTTGCCGTAGGCGATTAGATTTAACGGTTAATTATTTATAAAGTTGTTGTAGGGCAATATGAAAAAATTACTGATGTTGTTGTGTTTAGGAGTAAGTAGTCACTCAGTGTGGGCGAATACCTTAGTTGAGATGCAAACAAATTTAGGCAACATCGAAATAGAGTTATACGATGATAAAGCACCAATGAGTGTGAATAACTTTAAAGGTTATATAAAATCTGGTTTTTATAAAGAGACCATCTTTCACCGTGTCATTCCAGGATTTATGGCTCAAGGTGGCGGAATGACTGCGAACATGCAGGAAAAGACAACACGAGCACCTATTAAAAACGAAGCAGGAAATGGTATTGCAAATACACGGGGTACTTTGGCGATGGCCCGTACTTCAAATCCTGATTCAGCAACTAGCCAGTTTTTTATAAACGTTGCAGACAATAACTTTCTTAACCGTTCACCAGGAAATCCTGGATATGCCGTTTTTGGTAAAGTGGTCAAAGGAATGGATGTAGTTGACCGTATTGTTCAGGCTCCTACATCAAACTATGGCATGCATCAAAACGTACCAAAACAGCCTATAAAGATAGTAGATATAAAAATCAAAAATTTTCAAAAATAAATTAACTATATAAATCAGTTATTTAATTATTTTTAAAATTTTATTTGGCTGAAAAAGAACCGGTCGAGCGCGCATATTTATAAAAGTGCTTGCGTACCGGTTTTTTTCCCCTATAATGCACTCATCCCGACGCGATACACGAGAATATCTTAGCTTACAGGGTTAAGATGAAGGTTTTGTATTGCGTTGAATTCTGTCTCTGATGAGGAGCAGAAAAATCATTAAGAGAATTGAAGAACAACTTGTGTGGATTTTTACTGATTGATTAATCGAAATAATTTTCATTGATTGATTGGTTTAAATTACTCGAAGTTTATTTGAGCGAAATTTAAGTCAGTAATTGATGAGCCAGAATTGGCACCTTGTCTATAATAAGGTGCAAAATGATTTTAACTGAAGAGTTTGATCATGGCTCAGATTGAACGCTGGCGGCAGGCTTAACACATGCAAGTCGAGCGGGGGAAGGTAGCTTGCTACTGGACCTAGCGGCGGACGGGTGAGTAATGCTTAGGAATCTGCCTATTAGTGGGGGACAACATCTCGAAAGGGATGCTAATACCGCATACGTCCTACGGGAGAAAGCAGGGGATCTTCGGACCTTGCGCTAATAGATGAGCCTAAGTCGGATTAGCTAGTTGGTGGGGTAAAGGCCTACCAAGGCGACGATCTGTAGCGGGTCTGAGAGGATGATCCGCCACACTGGGACTGAGACACGGCCCAGACTCCTACGGGAGGCAGCAGTGGGGAATATTGGACAATGGGGGGAACCCTGATCCAGCCATGCCGCGTGTGTGAAGAAGGCCTTATGGTTGTAAAGCACTTTAAGCGAGGAGGAGGCTACTTTAGTTAATACCTAGAGATAGTGGACGTTACTCGCAGAATAAGCACCGGCTAACTCTGTGCCAGCAGCCGCGGTAATACAGAGGGTGCGAGCGTTAATCGGATTTACTGGGCGTAAAGCGTGCGTAGGCGGCTTATTAAGTCGGATGTGAAATCCCCGAGCTTAACTTGGGAATTGCATTCGATACTGGTGAGCTAGAGTATGGGAGAGGATGGTAGAATTCCAGGTGTAGCGGTGAAATGCGTAGAGATCTGGAGGAATACCGATGGCGAAGGCAGCCATCTGGCCTAATACTGACGCTGAGGTACGAAAGCATGGGGAGCAAACAGGATTAGATACCCTGGTAGTCCATGCCGTAAACGATGTCTACTAGCCGTTGGGGCCTTTGAGGCTTTAGTGGCGCAGCTAACGCGATAAGTAGACCGCCTGGGGAGTACGGTCGCAAGACTAAAACTCAAATGAATTGACGGGGGCCCGCACAAGCGGTGGAGCATGTGGTTTAATTCGATGCAACGCGAAGAACCTTACCTGGCCTTGACATACTAGAAACTTTCCAGAGATGGATTGGTGCCTTCGGGAATCTAGATACAGGTGCTGCATGGCTGTCGTCAGCTCGTGTCGTGAGATGTTGGGTTAAGTCCCGCAACGAGCGCAACCCTTTTCCTTACTTGCCAGCATTTCGGATGGGAACTTTAAGGATACTGCCAGTGACAAACTGGAGGAAGGCGGGGACGACGTCAAGTCATCATGGCCCTTACGGCCAGGGCTACACACGTGCTACAATGGTCGGTACAAAGGGTTGCTACACAGCGATGTGATGCTAATCTCAAAAAGCCGATCGTAGTCCGGATTGGAGTCTGCAACTCGACTCCATGAAGTCGGAATCGCTAGTAATCGCGGATCAGAATGCCGCGGTGAATACGTTCCCGGGCCTTGTACACACCGCCCGTCACACCATGGGAGTTTGTTGCACCAGAAGTAGCTAGCCTAACTGCAAAGAGGGCGGTTACCACGGTGTGGCCGATGACTGGGGTGAAGTCGTAACAAGGTAGCCGTAGGGGAACCTGCGGCTGGATCACCTCCTTAACGAAAGATTGACGATTGGTAAGAATCCACAACAAGTTGTTCTTCATAGATGTATCTGAGGGTCTGTAGCTCAGTTGGTTAGAGCACACGCTTGATAAGCGTGGGGTCACAAGTTCAAGTCTTGTCAGACCCACCATGACTTTGACTGGTTGAAGTTATAGATAAAAGATACATGATTGATGATGTAAGCTGGGGACTTAGCTTAGTTGGTAGAGCGCCTGCTTTGCACGCAGGAGGTCAGGAGTTCGACTCTCCTAGTCTCCACCAGAACTTAAGATAAGTTCGGATTACAGAAATTAGTAAATAAAGATTGAGATCTTGGTTTATTAACTTCTGTGATTTCATTATCACGGTAATTAGTGTGATCTGACGAAGACACATTAACTCATTAACAGATTGGCAAAATTGAGTCTGAAATAAATTGTTCACTCAAGAGTTTAGGTTAAGCAATTAATCTAGATGAATTGAGAACTAGCAAATTAACTGAATCAAGCGTTTTGGTATGTGAATTTAGATTGAAGCTGTACGGTGCTTAAGTGCACAGTGCTCTAAACTGAAATGTTGAAGTTGCTAACTTGTAGGTAACATCGACTGTTTGGGGTTGTATAGTCAAGTAATTAAGTGCATGTGGTGGATGCCTTGGCAGTCAGAGGCGATGAAAGACGTGATAGCCTGCGAAAAGCTCCGGGGAGGCGGCAAATATCCTTTGATCCGGAGATGTCTGAATGGGGGAACCCACCTACTTTAAGGTAGGTATTGCAACATGAATACATAGTGTTGCAAGGCGAACGAGGGGAAGTGAAACATCTCAGTACCCTTAGGAAAAGAAATCAATTGAGATTCCCTCAGTAGCGGCGAGCGAACGGGGATCAGCCCATTAAGTTATGTGTGTTTTAGTGGAACGCTCTGGGAAGTGCGAACGTAGAGGGTGATATTCCCGTACACGAAAGGGCACACATAATGATGACGAGTAGGGCGAGGCACGTGAAACCTTGTCTGAATATGGGGGGACCATCCTCCAAGGCTAAATACTCCTGACTGACCGATAGTGAACCAGTACCGTGAGGGAAAGGCGAAAAGAACCCCTGTGAGGGGAGTGAAATAGATCCTGAAACCGCATGCATACAAGCAGTGGGAGCACCTTCGTGGTGTGACTGCGTACCTTTTGTATAATGGGTCAGCGACTTATATTCAGTAGCGAGGTTAACCGTATAGGGGAGCCGTAGAGAAATCGAGTCTTAATAGGGCGTTTAGTTGCTGGGTATAGACCCGAAACCAGGCGATCTATCCATGAGCAGGTTGAAGGTTGGGTAACACTAACTGGAGGACCGAACCCACTGTCGTTGAAAAGCCAGGGGATGACTTGTGGATAGGGGTGAAAGGCTAATCAAGCCTGGTGATAGCTGGTTCTCCCCGAAAGCTATTTAGGTAGCGCCTCGGACGAATACCATAGGGGGTAGAGCACTGTTTCGGCTAGGGGGTCATCCCGACTTACCAAACCGATGCAAACTCCGAATACCTATGAGTACTATCCGGGAGACAGACTGCGGGTGCTAACGTCCGTAGTCAAGAGGAAAACAATCCAGACCGCCAGCTAAGGCCCCAAAATCATAGTTAAGTGGGAAACGATGTGGGAAGGCATAGACAGCTAGGAGGTTGGCTTAGAAGCAGCCACCCTTTAAAGAAAGCGTAATAGCTCACTAGTCGAGTCGGCCTGCGCGGAAGATGTAACGGGGCTAAAACTATGTGCCGAAGCTGCGGATGTATACTTTGTATACGTGGTAGGGGAGCGTTCTGTAAGCCGATGAAGGTGTGTTGAGAAGCATGCTGGAGGTATCAGAAGTGCGAATGCTGACGTGAGTAACGACAAAACGGGTGAAAAACCCGTTCGCCGAAAGACCAAGGGTTCCAGTCCAACGTTAATCGGGGCTGGGTGAGTCGACCCCTAAGGCGAGGCCGAAAGGCGTAGTCGATGGGAAAATGGTTAATATTCCATTACTTCTGTGTAATGCGATGAGAGGACGGAGAAGGCTAAATCAGCCTGGCGTTGGTTGTCCAGGTGAAAGGATGTAGGCATGTATCTTAGGCAAATCCGGGGTACTCTATGCTGAGATCTGATAGCAAGCTGTACTTGTACAGCGAAGTGGTTGATGCCATGCTTCCAGGAAAAGTCTCTAAGCTTCAGTTACACAGGAATCGTACCCGAAACCGACACAGGTGGTCAGGTCGAGTAGACCAAGGCGCTTGAGAGAACTCTGCTGAAGGAACTAGGCAAAATGGTACCGTAACTTCGGGAGAAGGTACGCTGTTGTTGGTGATGGAACTCGCTTCCTGAGCTGACGACAGCCGCAGAAACCAGGCCGCTGCAACTGTTTATTAAAAACATAGCACTCTGCAAACACGAAAGTGGACGTATAGGGTGTGATGCCTGCCCGGTGCTGGAAGGTTAATTGATGGGGTTAGCGTAAGCGAAGCTCTTGATCGAAGCCCCAGTAAACGGCGGCCGTAACTATAACGGTCCTAAGGTAGCGAAATTCCTTGTCGGGTAAGTTCCGACCTGCACGAATGGCATAATGATGGCGGCGCTGTCTCCAGCAGAGGCTCAGTGAAATCGAAATCGCTGTGAAGATGCAGTGTACCCGCGGCTAGACGGAAAGACCCCGTGAACCTTTACTGCAGCTTGACACTGAACTTTGACCTTACTTGTGTAGGATAGGTGGGAGGCTTTGAAGCTGGAACGCTAGTTCCAGTGGAGCCGTCCTTGAAATACCACCCTGGTAATGTTGAGGTTCTAACTCTGTCCCGTGATCCGGGACGAGGACCGTGTCTGGTGGGTAGTTTGACTGGGGCGGTCTCCTCCTAAAGAGTAACGGAGGAGTACGAAGGTGCGCTCAGCGTGGTCGGAAATCACGCGTAGAGTATAAAGGCAAAAGCGCGCTTAACTGCGAGACCCACAAGTCGAGCAGGTACGAAAGTAGGTCTTAGTGATCCGGTGGTTCTGTATGGAAGGGCCATCGCTCAACGGATAAAAGGTACTCTGGGGATAACAGGCTGATACCGCCCAAGAGTTCATATCGACGGCGGTGTTTGGCACCTCGATGTCGGCTCATCTCATCCTGGGGCTGAAGCAGGTCCCAAGGGTATGGCTGTTCGCCATTTAAAGAGGTACGCGAGCTGGGTTTAGAACGTCGTGAGACAGTTCGGTCCCTATCTACCGTGGGCGCTGGAAATTTGAGAGGATCTGCTCCTAGTACGAGAGGACCAGAGTGGACGAACCTCTGGTGTACCGGTTGTGACGCCAGTCGCATCGCCGGGTAGCTATGTTCGGAAGGGATAACCGCTGAAAGCATCTAAGCGGGAAGCCTACCTCAAGATAAGATTTCCCTAGGACTTTATGTCCTCTAAAGAGCCGTTCGAGACTAGGACGTTGATAGGTTGGATGTGGAAGCATAGTGATATGTGAAGCTGACCAATACTAATTGCTCGTGAGGCTTGACTATACAACACCCAAGCAGTTGTATATGAAGCATCAATCGATTCTTAAATCTACAAACAAACTTGATTTAGTTATACCTCTAGCTAAAATGAACAGATAAAGTAAGATTCAATTCAGCCCAGTCTGTTACAGATTTGGAAAACGCTTCGGCATCAAATAAGACCCAAGCAAGTATCCATAAACAGTTGTGCTGGCGACCATAGCAAGAGTGAACCACCTGATCCCTTCCCGAACTCAGAAGTGAAACCTCTTAGCGCTGATGGTAGTGTGGGATTACCCATGTGAGAGTAAGTCATCGCCAGCTCATTATTCCAAACACCCCAATCTCAAAAGAGGTTGGGGTGTTTTTTTATGTGGGAAATCAATCAAAAAAGAATTATTTAAATATAGAACTACAAATCATTTTTGGATGCTTACTCGATTCTATGGATATAATGAGGAAGTTTTTTATTTTTGGTGTCCCCGTGAAAATTAATTCTTTCTCTCCCATACCTGAATACGATGAAGAACTCTCTCTTCCAGAACTGATTTATTGGGCATGTTTAGGTGATCTAGAGCAAGTAAAACAATTATTAATAGATGGAGAAGATCCTAATCAGACTGATGATGAAGGGTATAGTGCTTTGCAAGCAGCGGCTGAGAATGATCATTTAGAGATAGTGAAGCTATTAGTTGAAAAAGGAGCGCATGTCACTTATAAAAGTGAATATACAGCACTACAGCTTGCAGAAATGGCGGGTAATACTGATATAGTGAATTATTTAAAAAGTTTATAAAATTAAAAAGCCCGTTTTATTTGAAAAAGAGGCTTTTTGTTCAATTTAAGACAAATGATATTTCTGTAGTTTCTCAACAATTGATTGAAGCCCTTTTACTTCAAATTCATTGGCTTCAAATTTTTCATCTTTATTGCGTTTGAAGATATCCCGAATTTCTATTACAGCATTGGGGTCAACAATACTTAAACTTGAAGTGACTTGGCGAATTTGGCTAATAGAACGAGAACCATTTGTTGAGCCATAACCTATGAATGCTGCTGGTTTACCGCTCCATTCCTTACCAACATAGTCTAGTGCATTTTTTAAAGCTGGGCTATAACCGTGGTTATATTCTGGGCTAATAAAGATAAATGCATCAGCTTGGGCAATTTTATCAGCCCATTCTTGTTGTTTAGGTTGATCATAAATACCTGTAGCAGGTGGGTGAGAACCTGAAAATAAGGGTAGATTCCATTCTTTTAAATCAATTACTTCTGTTTGAAAATCTTTTAGATTAAATGAGGGTATTGTTGTTTCTAACCAATTGGCAATTTTAATAGCTGTGCGCCCTTCGCGAACACTTCCGACGATAATATAGACCAGCATATGTTTTTCCTAAGGATTTTTATCTTTATAACTTAATTCATTATATAGGTGCGTGAGAATATAGAATTTGTAAGGATTCTTATGTCATCAATAAAAGTTAAATAATAAAAAAAGCCCTCAATCGAGGGCTTTTTTTACATGATCTTAATGCCTTGCTGACCAGCTGGAGTCACTTTAAATATCTCTACTTCAAAAGTAATATTCTTGCCGGCTAGAGGATGGTTGAAATCAATTTCAGTAATATCATCATTTACTGACTTCACAACACCAAATAAAGTTGCTTTTGCTTTATCTTCAAATTCAATCATATGACCAGGAATAGGTCGTTGTTCGAATTTAACTGTATCAAAAGTTTGTATATTTTCAGGATTCCACGGACCAAAAGCATCTTCTGGTGGTAGATGTACTGTACGTCGATCGCCTGCACGTAAGCCAAGAAGCGCTTTCTCAAAGCCTGGTAACAAGTTACCGTCGCCAATAGTTAAGCTAACAGGTTCTTCACGGCTACGTGTATTGTCAATTTCTACACCATTTTCAATAGCAACAGAAAAGTGTAGGTCAACTTTAGAACCGTCAGTAATACGAATTTCTTCATTAGGTTGAATAATTTCGGTCATATTATGCATCCGAATTTTTAGGTCTTTGCTTCTCAAGGAAGAATGTATCAATGAGTAGCAAAATGGTACCTAGAGTAATGGCACTGTCCGCAATATTAAAAGCTGGAAAGTGATGATTTTGGTAATAAACATGAATAAAATCGACCACATACCCTAAAGTAATACGGTCAATTAGATTACCAAGTGCTCCACCTAAAATTAAAGCGATAGCTACAGGCAGCACCACCATTTTTTTAGGCATACGTAGCAACCAAAATACAAAAAGTATTGAAACTAAGCCTGCCAAAGATGTGAAGAAATAGCGTTGCCATCCTCCAGCATCAGATAAAAAGCTAAAAGCTGCACCATAGTTATGTAATAGTGTCCAGTTTAAAAATGGAAGCACAGGTACAGGATCTGCGTAGTTCAGATGTGTACTTGCAATCCATTTTGTCCATTGATCCAACACAATGGCAAGGACAGAAAGTCCAAGCCAAATGAGGTTGTGAGGATAAAACTGGAATAAGCCTTTTTTAGCTTGTGAATTAGGCATATTTTCTCACTTCGCCACGACCAGTGACGTTCACAATACAACGACCACATAAACCAGGATGATCGGCATGTGTATTTACATCCGGAAGGACATGCCAGCAACGTGCACATTTTTCACCTTCAGCTGCAGATACTTGTACACGTAAGCCTTCCATTTCAGTTGCTTCACCTTGTTCAGCAAATGGATGTACTACTACTTGCGAAGTAATAAGAACAAAACGGAGCTCATCAGCCAGTTGGTTTAAAACTGTTTGTAATGATTCATTTGCCCAAAGTTCAACTTTGGCTGAAAGATTACTACCGACAAGTTTAGCGTTACGAGCTGATTCAATCTGTTTATTTACTGCAGATTTTACGCTAATCAATGTTTGCCAATCTGCTTCAGAAAGTAAGTTTGCTTTTGATGAAACAGGTAGGTCATACCATTCAGCTGTAAATACATACTTGTCAGTTTGTTCTGGGATAAGTCGCCACGCTTCTTGAGCTGTGAAGCTTAGAATAGGGCTCATCCAGCGAACAAATGCTTGTACGATATGGTAAAGCGCTGTTTGTGCGGAACGACGTGCTTGTGAGTCAGCCTTAGTGGTGTATTGACGGTCTTTGATGATGTCTAGATAGAAACCACCTAAGTCATTAATACAGAAGCTTGTTAACGCACTACACACGACGTGGAAGTTCATTTCTTCATAGGCCGCGATAATAGTTTGTTGTACTTCATTAGCACGTTGCAAGATGTATTGATCAAGAGCAATAAGATTATCTACTGCCAGAGCATCCGTACTTGGTTTGAAACCATTTAAGTTTGCAAGTAAGAAGCGTAGCGTATTACGAATACGACGGTAGCTATCACTTACACGGCTAAAGATTTCTTTCGATGCTGCAATTTCATAGCGATAGTCGCTAGATGCTACATATAAACGTAAACCGTCAGCACCAAGTTGTTTGATGATTTCTTCAAGCGGAATATAGTTGCCTAAAGATTTTGATAATTTACGGCCATTTTCATCAACTGTAAAACCATGAGTTAACAAGGCTTTATATGGCGCACGATTGTGAATTGCCATAGACGTTAATAAAGAAGATTGGAACCAACCACGGTGTTGGTCTGAACCTTCTAAATATAAGTCAGCAGGACTTTCTAATTCGTCGCGTTGCTCAAGTACAGCGTAATGCGTTGTACCAGAGTCAAACCATACATCAAGCGTATCGCGAACAGCATTGTACTGTTCAGCGTCTTCACCAATGAAGTCTTTCGCATCACGGTTAAACCATGCATCAATACCTTCTTTCTCGATAAGTTTGGCAACTTCTTCGATGAGCTCAGGCGTACGAGGGTGCAATTCGTTCGTATCTTTATGAACGAAGAAAGGAATTGGTACACCCCAAGTACGTTGACGTGAGATACACCAGTCCGGACGGCCTTCGATCATTGATTCAATACGGTTTTTACCCCAGTTCGGTACAAACTCGATATCGTTTTCAATGGCATTAAGCGCACCGTCACGTAAACCTTTTTGATCCATGCTGATAAACCATTGTGGTGTAGCACGGAAAATAATCGGAGTCTTATGACGCCAGCAGTGTGGGTAGCTGTGTTTAATCGGTTGATGAGCCCATAAGCGACCTACAGCACCTAAAGCTTCAATAATCTTTGGATTGGCTTTATAGATGTGCTCGCCAGCAAAGATTGGTGCGGTTGATAAGTAAACACCGTTACCACCCACTGGGTTTTCAACTTTAAGGTTGTATTGAAGACCTACTTTATAGTCATCTGCACCGTGGCCAGGAGCAGTGTGTACAGCACCTGTACCGCTTGTTGCGATAACGTGTTCACCTAAAATTACCGGAACTTGGCGATCGGTAAGTAAAGGGTGTTGTAGGGTAAGGTTCTCAAGAGCTGAACCAGTAAAGTCAGCTAAAACAACTGGGTTTTCAAGCTTGTAACGCTCGATTGCAGAAGCAACTAAGTCTTTAGCAAGAATAAAGTTTTGCTTACCACGTTCAGTAGTCACTTGTACCAATTGATATTCAATTTCGGCATGCAATGCAACTGCTTGGTTCGCTGGTAACGTCCAAGGTGTAGTGGTCCAGATCACGATATCAGTTGGATCTTGAACATCTACATTTACACGAGCGCTTAAATCTTTTAAATCTACAACGCCAAAACCAACGTCAATTGCGTCTGATTTTTTATCTTCGTATTCAACTTCAGCTTCAGCAAGTGCTGAACCACAGTCCATACACCAGTTCACTGGCTTTAAGCCCGGCTGGATATGACCATTTTTTTGGATTAAACCTAGAGCACGAACGATATCGGCTTCTTGTTTGTAGTTCATGGTGAGGTAAGGATTATCCCAGTCACCTAAAATACCAAGACGTTTAAAGTCAGTACGCTGTAAATCAATTTGCTTTAGCGCATATTCACGGCAGTGTTTACGGAAAGTAGCTGCGTCAACTTTCTCGCCCACTTTGCCTACTTTTTCTTCAACTTTTAGTTCGATTGGCAAACCGTGACAGTCCCAACCTGGTACATATGGCGCATCGAAACCTGCCAAAGTACGGCTTTTTACGATGATATCCTTAAGTACTTTGTTAACCGCATGGCCCAAGTGAATTGTACCGTTCGCATATGGAGGGCCATCATGCAAAATATATTTTTTCTTGCCAATACGCGATGCACGAATCTGCTGATAAATGTTGTCGGTATACCACTCTTCTAACCATTTCACTTCACGTACTGCCAAATTTGCTTTCATTGCAAATTGAGTATCCGGCAGGTTTAGCGTGGCTTTGTAGTCCACTGCATTTTCAGTAGTTTGCTTATCGCTCATGCAAGTTGTCTTCCAGTTTAATCAGCTTGGGAGCCGACATGTTTTACAATCAAAATTCGAATTAAAAAGGAAATTGTGTCGTGTCGTTACGATATTGTCGTAATTGCTGCACGTCATTATCAATTCCTGCCTTAAGTGCTTCAAGCGAAGGGTAGTTCAATTCACCATGAAGATAGTGAAGAAAAGTCACCCGCATAAATAAGCCATACAGATTAGCAGAAACATCAGGGAAATGTACTTCTAATCTCCACTCTGGATGTTCTTGCTGAATGGCTGGACGAGTACCGACATGACCTGCACCATAGAGGCTGTTTTCATGGTATCCGGCAATTCCTGGCTTTTCAGGATTATCCTGAAGCACTTTTTGAGTTAGCGAAGTTGTTTCGCAAATGACTTCAACGCCATAAATACCATTTAAACAAGGCTTATGGCGGTTGAGACGAACATTAATCGTTGGAAAATCTAAAGTTCGCCCAATTTGGTCGCCATATTGAACACGACCGGTAATACTGTACGGACGGCCTAATAATTTAGCTGCTAAAGCGAGATTACCCACTTGAAGCACTTGGCGAATACGAGTTGAACTGACGCGTTCACCTTCGAGTTCAATCGTATGTAAATTTGTGACTTGAAAGCCGTAATTCTTTAAAAATTCGCTATTACCTTGACGGTCTTTGCCGAAATGAAAGTCATCTCCTAAAACCAAAGCTTGAGCATTTAATTTGTCTTTTAATAAATCTGCAAACTCAGAAGCACTCATGCTACGGAAATGCTGGTCAAACTTGGCAACCGCGATGTAATCCACCCCAAGTTCAGCTAGATATTCAACTTTTTCCCGTAATGAATTAATACGAGGTGGGGCATCGTAGCCTTTAAAGAACTCAAGCGGTTGGGGCTCAAAAATCATGACCAATGTTTTTAAGCCTTGTGCTGCAGCAATTTTTTTGAGTTGAGCAATCATCGCTTGGTGACCTAAATGGACACCATCAAAATTACCAATAGTTACCGCTGTTTGTGGTAACTGGAAATTGGGCGATAACGCATTAAGACGAAGCAGTTTCATGAACTTAAAATATGGCTATTTTTGCAAGGGCTATATATTGCCATAATCTCACAGATTCGTCTTGTTGTTGTGTTTTTACTCAGGTATTTTTCAATACGAATACTTTTTATATCTAAAAAAATGATGAATTAAATAAAAATAAATCAATTTTTCTTATTATTGGTTTATCCTACTATAGCCTCATCCACTCTTTGATTAGAGACTTAAGATGAAAAGACCCTTTTACCAATTAAATCAAAGTAAAGATGTTATACGGCATTTTACCCCAAATTGGTTTACAGCAACTATGGGTACTGGCGTGGTCAGTATGATTTTAATTCAGCTTCCATTTGCCAAATCATTTTTATTTATGCTGGCTACGCTGTTATGGCAATTTAATATTGTTCTATTTAGTGTTTTTTCAGTTCTCTATTTATTGCGGTGGTTACTCTTCCCGCATGAAGCGAAGCAAATATTTAATCATCCAAATATGAGCTTGTTTTTAGGTGCTATACCGATGGGGCTTGCAACCATACTAAATGGCTTTTTAAGCTTCGGAATCGGACTTTACGGCGAAGTGGCAGTTCATATCGCCCAAGCTTTGTGGTACATCGACGTTTTTTTAGCACTAGCAATTGCATGGATCGTACCATTTTGCATGTTTAGCCGTCAGAATCATCAGCTACATACCATGACTGCAATTTGGTTGTTACCTGTAGTTGCTTGTGAAGTCGCAGCAAGTTCTGCGGGCATGTTGGTTGCACATTTACCAACAGATGTGCATAGCTTTCATTTATTGTTAGCGGGTTACGTACTTTGGGGAATCTCTGTTTTACCTGCATTTGCCATTTTAACGATTTTAATGTTGCGTATGGCTTTGCATCAGTTACCAGAAAAAGAAGTCGCGATTTCTAGCTGGCTTTCTTTAGGCCCGATTGGGACAGGTGCTTTAGGCCTATTGTTGCTAGGTGAGCAGGCACAAAGAGTATTTGTAAATGTTGGCTTTCCTGAGTTGGCCCATGTATTTCAAGCCTTGGGCGTTGTGGGTAGTCTGGTACTTTTAGGCTTTGGGTTATGGTGGCTTGGCCTTGCGATTTTAACAACACTTCGTCATGCAAAGACAGGTATTCCATTTAACTTGGGTTGGTGGGGCTTAACCTTCCCATTTGGTGTGTTTATTTTGGCTTTATTTAATTTAGGTCATCAGATTGAAGTTGTATTTTTACAATACGTCGCTGTGGCATTCAGTATTTTATTATTAGTGATGTGGAGCGGGGTAATGAAGAAAACCTTAGCCGGAGCATACAGTGGCAAGCTATTCTTCTCTCCATGTTTGGTGGCTTTACAACAAAGAATGCAGTAAAGGTGAAAAGGTGCAAAAAGCTTTTGCACCTGATTTATACTTACTTTCTAATTTTGTTAATTCTGATTTGAGCTTTTTGAATGAACACAGATACCGCTTTAATTATGGCACTTCCCAACGAGTCTAAAGGTTTATTCGAGCAAGCAGGTATCGAAGTCCATTACAGTGGTATTGGTAAGATCAACGCTGCTTTTAAAGCGTTTGAAGTTATTCAAAAAACAGGCTGTAAAACTTTAATTAACTTAGGTACAGCAGGAAGTTCATCTTTTAATCGGCACGATTTAGTAGAAATAAAAACTTTTGTACAACGCGATATGGACGTTTCACCTTTAGGATTTGAAGTTGGGGTAACGCCGTTAGATGACCACTTGGCGGCTGAAATTCATCTCCAAACGCATTTTGCGGATTTACCAAAAGGAATTTGTGGGACAGGGGACTCATTTGAAACGGGTCAGCCGAAGGTCGCTTGTGATGTAGTCGATATGGAAGGTTATGCGTTAGCAAAAGTTTGCCACAAGTTAGGTGTACGTTTAATTTCGGTGAAATATATTACTGATGGAGCAGATGATACGGCTCATTTGGATTGGGAAGAAAACTTATTATTGGGTGCACAAAAGCTTTTAGCACTTTATCAAAATCATTTCTAAAAAAAGATCGGCAAATTTGCCGATCTTTTTTATTTTAGCGAGGTAATACACCGTAGAGCATCATATGTACCGTATGCTCAATCGAACGCTGGAACATACTGCGGTTACGAAGCGTTTTCCCGGTTACCATTTCCATTTGAGTTGCAAAATCGGCATAATTTTGCGTAAGACCCCAAATATTGAGAATTAAAAGTTCCGGGTCGATATCCGGTGAAATTTTTCCTTGCTCTTGCCAAGTTTGAATGACCTTAGCTTTGCGCTTAAATAGCTTTTTCAAGGGCCCTTTCAGTATAGGCAAAATATGCGGTGCCCCTTGAATAATTTCTAAAGCAAATAGTCGCGAAGCTTTTGGTTGGCTACGAGAAAGTTCGATTTTTTGAATTAAATAATGAGACAAGGCTTCGGCTGGTTCTAACTCAGCTTCTAAGGTTTGTAAGGGAGCTAGCCATTTTTGTAAAACTGTGGTCAGCACTTCCACATATAAAGACTCTTTATTTTCATAGTAATAGAAAATATTCGACTTATGCATGTCAGCGAGTTGGGCAATTTCATCCAGACTTGCGCCACTGAACCCATATAGTGAAAACACATCAAGGGCGGCAGCAAGAAGCTGATTGCGCTTTTGGGTACTCTTCTTTTGTTCCATTTGCTGCATAAATTAAAAAGATAGTGTTCCCATTGTAAGGTAAATCGTTTGATTTGTGCACAGGTGTCTCACTTTTTTAGTGAAAAAACGGATAGTTATTTGAGCAATAGATATACTATTGTGCAAAAAATAGAGAGATTCACTAGTTTATTGTTATTCTTAAAAATATTTTTTAATCTTCGCCCTAAAAAAGAGCAATAAATCATCAGTTTTATTGCTCGTTAATTGGGCATTTTTCGGTTGAATGGTTCTCATTACTCATCTCAACCTTAAGTGGCTAAAACGGCATCGAGTACTTGTTGTTCAAGCTGAGCAAAAGTAATGCTCTTTTTCCGTGGACGCGGCAAATTAACTTGAAAACTTTGAGCAATCTGACCTTTATCTAACAATATAATGCGGTCAGCCAGTTGCACTGCTTCACTTACATCGTGTGTAACTAAAATGGCAGTAAAACCTTGCTCTTTCCATAAACGTTCAATCAAACTTTGCATCTCAAGACGAGTTAACGCGTCTAATGCACCCAAAGGTTCATCTAACAATAAAATACGGGGAGTATGAGATAACGCACGGGCTAGGGCGGTACGTTGTCGTTGTCCACCAGAGAGCTGTGAAGGCCATTGTCCCGCTTTTTCTTTTAAACCTACTTTCTCTAATAATTCTTCTGCCAAAGCATGTTGCGATTTTGGTAACCCAAGTTGAACGTTCTGAAGAATATTTCTCCAAGGCAGTAACCGTGGGTCTTGAAACATAACCCGTATGTCATCGTTAGTAATACCTTCACGCAAATGTCGGGCAGATTTAAATTTGATTTCTCCAAAACTGGCTTTTTCAAGTTGGGCAATTAAGCGCAATAAAGTACTTTTACCGCAGCCACTACGACCAACAATAGCTAAAAATTCGCCCGGTTGAATATGAAGGTTAAGATCTTCAAGAACTTTAACTTCACCATAAAACTTATAAAGCTGTTCAATCAGAATCTCTGCGCCTACCACAGGTTCTTGTGACTCTGGATGGTTTTCTGGAATGAGCTCTACGTCATTCTGATTAATATTTAAATTCAGATTTGTCATATTTTAAGCTCCTTTATTTTTGATAACCGGCATGCCAGCGTAGTAAATAACGTTCCAAAAGTTGCGCTAGAACATCGGCTAATTTGCCTAATAGGGCATAAAGAAGAATACCGACCAGAACCACATCAGTTTGCAAAAACTCTCGTGCATTCATAGTCATATAGCCAATACCTGCTTGTGCTGAAATAGTCTCAGCTACAATGAGCAACACCCAAACCAGACCTAAAGCAAAACGTAAACCAACTAAAATAGAGGGCATCGCACCCGGTAGAATAATTTCTTTGTAAAGCTGCCAACGTGAAAGACCATAGCTTTTACCCATCTCAATTAATTGTGGATCGACTGAACGGATACCGTGATAGGTGTTGATATAAATAGGGAAGAAGACTCCGACCGCCACCAAAAATAATTTGGCTGTTTCATCAATACCGAACCACAAGATAACCAGTGGAATAAGTGCTAATGCTGGGATGTTACGAATCATTTGCAAGGTTGTATCGAGCAGGGTGGAGGCGAAACGAGAAGACCCATTGAGCAGACCCAATAGCAAACCTAAACCACCACCAATAAATAGCCCGAGTAAGGCCCGTCCTGCACTGACTTTAACGTGTTGCCAAAGCTCACCGCTAATGAGTAGATGCCAAAAGGCAGAAACAACAGCCGTAGGAGCCGGCAGAATACGATTTTCTAAAAGGCCTGAACTTGACGCAATTTGCCAAACAACTAATAGAACAATCGGGAAAATCCAAGGCAGCAGACGCTGCCCGACTTGCTTCGTTCCACGTGAAACAATATTTATATCTTTGCTCATGCAGGCTCCTTGACGGAACTATTTTGTTTCTTCTCGTCTGGAACATAGTTGTTGGCAATGATTTCACCGAATGGACCGGTTAAGTTTGGTTGAGCAAGTTTAGCTCGGGTCTCGATTGGTAATAATGGGAATACTAACTCTGCAAAACGGATTGACTCTTCAAGGTGTGGATAGCCTGAGAAAATAAAGGTATCGATACCTAAATCCGCATATTCCTGAATACGTGCAGCAACGGTTTCAGGATCACCGACAAGTGCTGTACCTGCACCACCGCGGACTAGACCGATACCTGCCCAAAGATTTGGAGATACTTCAAGTTTATCTCGATTACCGCCGTGTAGAGCAGCCATACGTTGCTGACCCACGGAGTCCATTTGTGCAAATTTTTTCTGTGCTGCAGCAATAGTTGCATCATCCAGATACTGGATAAGCTCGTTAGCTGCTGCCCATGCTTGTTCATTGGTTTCACGAACAATGACATGCAAACGAATGCCATAAGTTAATTTACGGCCCTTAGCCTCAGCTTTGGCACGAACATGTTCGATCTTTTCTTTCACGGCTGCTGGTGGTTCACCCCAAGTCAGGTAGGTGTCGACTTGCTCAGCCGCGAGTTCAACAGCTACATCTGAAGAACCACCGAACCAAAGAGGTGGATAAGGTTTTTGAACAGGTGGGTAAAGTAGTTTTGCATCATCTACTTGTAAGCGTTCACCGTGGAATGTAAAAGCTTCACCCGTATGTGAGCGTGTCAAAATTTCACGCCAGATTTTTACGTATTCATTGGCTGTTTGATAACGCGTTGAGTGATCTTCATATAAACCGTCACCGCGTAGTTCTGCTTCATCGCCACCTGTCACTAAGTTGAGTAGAACACGACCATTCGACAAGCGGTCAAATGTTGCAGCCATACGAGCTGCCAACGCTGGTGTTGTTACCCCCGGACGTAATGCAACTAAAAACTTAAGGTGTTGAGTTGCATCAATTAGGCTTGCCGCAGTAATCCATGGGTCTTCACATGAACGGCCCGTTGGAATAAGTACACCTTCGTAACCCAAGTTATCTACTGCCACAGCAATTTGCTTCATATAGGCATGGTCAACCTGACGAGCGCCTTTACTTGTACCTAAATAGCGACTATCACCGTGGGTAGGAATAAACCAGAAAATTTTCATGTGCATTACCTATATATCTATTGAAATTACTTGGCACCCCAAACAGCTTGTTTAATGCTGATTGGTTTAGGGATGATGCCTTGTTGAGTAAAGATGTCTGCAAGCTGCTGTTGTTCAGCAATGACTTTGCTGTTAAGTGGAGCTGCCGATGATGGACGTGGACGGCGTTTAATAAATAAGTCACTGGTCGCAGGTTTTAGGCCTGTACTTTGGCCAATCGCACTTGCAGTTTCTGCTTGATGGCTTTGAACCCATTTGTCAGCTTGATTGATCTGTTTGATGAGTCCTGGAACAGCTTTTGGATATTGCTTAACAAAATTTGGAGCGGCTAAGTAAAAGGTATAGTTCGGGCTTAGGCCTTTACCAGATGCAAGAACACGAGCTTGGTCTTCTAATTGTGCTGAAGCGTAGTACGGATCCCATATTGCCCATGCATCAACAGCACCCTTTTGGAATGCAGCGCGAGCATCGGCAGGTGTGAGCCAAATTGGCGTAATGTCGCTCCATTTTAAGCCTGCTTTACGTACGGCCTGTACAAGTAGGTAATGTGAGCTAGAACCTTTCTGTAGCGCAATACGTTTGCCTTTTAGGTCCTTAAGCTGTTTTAGTTGTGAGTTTTTGGGAACTAAAATTGCTGAGGCCAATGGTTTGGCTGCTTCATAAGCAATGTAATATAAAGGCTTGCCAGCGGCTTGAGCGTAGACCGGGGGCGTGTCTCCAGTAACGCCAACATCGAGTGAGCCAACAGCTAAGGCTTCTAAAATTTGAGGGCCAGCGGGGAACTCATTCCAAGTGATTTTGGCATTTGGAAATTCTTGTTCAAATAGTTTTTGCTGTTTGGCAATCGCGAAGTTAATCGAACTTTTTTGAAAACCAATACGAAGTTCTTTCACTGTTGGGTCAATTGCCCAAGCAGGTGCTGCGATTGTTAAACCTAATACAGCGACCGCGCTAAAGCGCTTAACTAACTGAGTCCACTGACTCTTATTAAATAATGGCTGATGTTGCATATTGATATCCTTGTTCCCTTAACACAAGGCACAGCATTTATATCGTTATTTAAGCTGTGCCCAAGCTGGGTTTATTTCAGTTTTAAAATGGCTTCTTGAATGGTGAGCTTGTTGGGAATGAGCTTTTGCGCGTAGAAGGCATCAGCTACATATTGTTGTTCTTGGGCTACCTTGTCAGATATTGGCTGAACTCCAAAACCCATACGTGAAATGGATGTTTTAAGTACATCAAATTCAAGTGCCGTAGGCTTTTCGAGTAGCTTGGCAGCCTCATCTTGGTGTGTGCTGACCCATTCAGTTGTCTGGTTTAGCGTTTGTACAACCGTGTTCAGAACTTTTGGATTATTTTCTGCAAATTTACGATCAGCTAAGTAGAACTGATGATTGCTTACCAAGTTTTCACCTGTTGCCAGAACGCGGGCCTGAATTTGATGTTCAGCTGCTGCAAAGAACGGATCCCAAATCACCCATGCGTCGACAGCTCCTTTTTCAAAGGCTGCACGCGCATCTGATGGTGGTAAATAAACAGGTTGAATATCACTTAAGCTCAAGTGATTTGCTTCTAAGACTTTTAATAAAAGGTAGTGAACATTCGAACCTTTATTCAGTGCGACACGTTTTCCTTTTAAGTCTTTAATAGACTGGATTGGAGAATCTTTTTGTACCAATAACGCTTCTGCTTTTGGTGCAGCAGGTTGATTTGCAACATAAACTAAATTTGGATTGGCTGCTTGAGCAAAAATAGGTGGTGCTTCACCTGCTTCGCCTAACGAAACACTTCCTACATTTAGGCCTTCAAGTAATTGAGGTCCTGCAGGAAACTCAACCCATTTCACTTGTACGCCTTGATCTTTGAGCGCTTTTTCCAAGTCACCACGTGCTTTTAGAATAGGAAGGATGCCATATTTCTGATAGCCGATATTTAAAGTTGTCGTGGTGTGCTCCTCTTTTTTGGCACAACCACCTAGCATCATCACTCCCGCAAGGCTGGCAGCAATGACTGAATATTTTGCCCATGAAGTGGAATTAAAAAGTGCCATGTGGTTTCGTGCTCCCCGAAAGAGAAAAAGAAAAATAATTGGATGAGCAGATACCCTAAAGGGATTTTTATTTCGTAAAAAATAAATATTCAGTCTTTATTTATGCAAAAAAAAGCTAAAAACTTTCGGCGATAAACTTATGCAAAAAAATGATTTATTGAACAGAATAATATTTATAAAAAGATATTTAAGTATATGTAAATAAAATAAAAATTATTAAAATAGAAAAATTTAAAGATTTAAAAAAAGTACAACCATACATTAATTACCTTTATGGTTGTACTTTTTAGACTAAGCTTATCTGAAATAAGAATATCTTAAAAAATGCATAGTCTAGGGAAGCAATTTTTTAAAGACTAAAGAATTTCTTTGATAGTTATAAAGTGCCTGACGGGCATTTGGTAAGTCATCCACACTCACCTGATGGAAACCGTGTTCTAAGAACCAGTGCGCGGTACGGGTGGTTAAAACGAACAATTGACGAATACCTTGTTGTTTGGCCTTTTCTTCGAGAAATTGCAGAATTTGGCTGCCACGGTTTGATTTACGATAGCTCGGGTGTACTGCCACACAAGCAATTTCTGCTGAACGTGTTTCATTAAACTCAGTCGGAATCGGATAAAGGGCAGCGCAGGCCAAAATCATACCGTCTCGTTCAATGACAGCGAACTGGTTAATTTCTTGTTCTAAACGCTCACGTGAGCGATACACCAAAATGCCTTCTTCTTCTAATGGGCGTAAAAGGTTCATTAACCCGCCGACATCTTGAATATGTGCCATACGGACTTCTTCATAATGCGCATCGGTAATCATGGTACCCACACCATCACGCGTAAAGAGTTCTTCAATAAGTGCACCATCATAAGAATAAGAAATTAGATGGACACGATGTACACCCGATAAAGATGCTTTTTTTGCTTCTTGCAAATGTAGGGTTAGGGTTGGGTGTGTGGTTTGGTATTGTTGAATATAGTAATCAAGCTGGTGTGGGCTTAATTCACGCAGTAATTGCCCATCTTCGTTAGGTAAACCTTGTTGCTCACCTAAAAAGATTAATTTATCTGCCTTTAAATAAGTCGCAGTTTTGGTTGCAACTTCTTCAGCTCTTAAATTAAATACTTCACCTGTGGTTGAATAGCCCGTTGGGCCAAGTAAAACAATATTATTGTTATCAAGATGACGTTCAATCGCGTCTGTATCTATTGAACGAACTTCGCCTGTAAGCTGAAAATCCATTCCTTCACGAATACCATAAGGTTTAGCGGTTACAAAATTACCTGATACGACATCTATTCGAGCGCCATACATTGGAGAGTTAGCTAAACCCATAGATAACAATGCTTCGATTTCTAATCGAATAGACCCTACAGCACTCATGACACAGCTTAAAGATTCGCGTGTAGTAATACGGCAGTTATCATAAAAAGGGGTTTCAATCCCTTTTTCTTTAAGGTTGTGATTAATTTGTGGACGTGCGCCATGCACTAAGATTAAGCGGATGCCAAGAGAATGTAATAAGGCAATATCGTGAATAATATGTTCGAAATTAGGATCGCGGACTGCTTCACCGCCAAACATTAAAACAAAAGTTTTATCACGATGCGCATTGATGTAGGGTGCTGAATGTCGGAACCAATGTACATAATGCTGGGTATTATTATGTGATTTCTCTAAAGACTTAGTTGGCATACCGATCTCGAATCAACAGCAAAAAGATATAAAGAGGATTCTAAACAAAAAAGATTAAAGCCGCATGTTTTAGATAAAAAAACACCCAAATTAGCTTTGGGTGTTAGATGTTTTATGAACTTAACGAATTACTTTAATAATTTTATGGCTTTGCTCATTTACGAGTACATAATTTCCGTTCACCTTATACCATTTTTGATAACGACCTGGCTTAGTCAATTTCTGGTGTGAGCGGTAGTCAATGACATAACGTGGATGTTGGTATTGATGCGGTACAACTTGGCCTGCACGCCAAATATTCGCATGATCATCTTTATGGATAACTTTGACTGTTTTTGTCTCATATCCTTGGTGGTGATAATGGTCGTGAGGCGCAGCCATTGCTGTTGTTGCGATTAAACCACTCATTGAAAGAATAATTGCTGTTGTTATCTTTTTCATCGTAAACCTCGAATGATCTATTAAATTTCGATAATTGAAGATTAGTGAAAAATTACAGATAAATCGTGAAGGCGAAGAATAATAAATGTGAAAATTTTCTATGAAATAAGAAGAAATTTAGAAGATTTAAATTTTTATATCATATTGATATAAAAATAAAAAAAGGATAAAGCCGATCAGCTTCATCCTTTCCTACTAAGCGATAGTGAGGAGCTATCTATCTTAGAAACCGCGAATACTCACAATACTGTTAGAGTCCGTGTCGACTAAAATATAGTCATTGTTAATTTTGTACCACTGCTGGTTACGATCGGGTTTAGGTAAGTTATTGTCTTTATAGTCGACTTTATAACCATTACCACGATAGTGCTGTGGCATCACATAACCTGGCTGCCAACGATGTTGTTTCAGACGCTCAAAGCCACGTTCCTCACGCATACGGCGTTCATCGCGAACACGATCACCATTATCGTCACGGTCAAATTTATGCCCACGATCATTCCATTCACCACGAGGTCCGCCTTTAGGACCTTTCGGGCCATGTCCTCGGTCAAAAGGAGGATCAGCAAAGCTTGCCATACTGGTGGTCAGTACAGTGATGCAAAGGGCTAAGATGGTGAACAACTTTTTCATGATGCATCCTCGTTTACATCTGATGTCTCTCATGTTGAATACTGTACGCGCAAAATGCAGAGAAACTGTGAAGATCATTTAATGCTTCAATTAAAATTACGGATAAATCCAGCGTTTTTCTCAATAATAAAAAAGGCTTGTATATATCTTTTCAGGTATAGCCAAGCCAGATGTGATGATCGGCTATAAATTATTTTAGCTTTTCATCTGTAATTATTTAATCCTGTGCATCAATACTTTGTCCATTGAGCGTTAAGCTATCTTCACCCATTAAATAAAGATAAGCCGGCATGATGGACTCAGGTGTTGGTAATGTTTTCGGATCTTCTTCAGGATAAGCTTTAGCACGCATGGCAGTACGTGTAGCTCCTGGGTTAATACAATTAAAGCGAATATTTGGATAAGTATGCTCAGCTGCAAAAATCTTGCTCACCGCTTCTATCGCGACTTTCGAGACAGAATATGCCCCCCAGAGCGCGCGTGCCTCACGGCCTACACCTGAGCTGGTAAATACAACAGAAGCGTTTTCTGACTTTTGTAATAGCGGTAATAAAGCTTGGGTTAAAGCAAAAGGTGCACGTAAATTGACGGCCATCACATCATCCCATACTTCTGCTGGATAATGTGCAAGTTCTACTCGCTCACCCAAAATACCTGCATTATGCAAAATGCCATCCAGACGACCAAATTGTTTTTCTAGCGTACTTACTAAGAAATCATAATCGCGATCGGAAGCACTCGAAAGCTGGAGGGGTAAAATAGCAGGCTGAGGTGCGCCTAATCCTTCAATTTCATCATAAATTACTTCAAGTTTATTTAAGGTTCTACCATGCAAGACTACAGTTGCACCATGTAAAGCATAACTGAGGGCCGCAGCTCGCCCAATTCCATCACCAGCACCAGTGATTAAAATAATTCGATCTTTGAGTAGATCCGGACGAGGTTGATATTCTGAATATTTCATTGGTAAACCTCCTTCTTTTTATATTGATATAAGTAACCGTTAAAAAAACTTATAAAACTCTTGTGTTAACTTATCATACGCTGATTTTCCTGTAGAGCAGGAAGCTTTTGACGTAACAACTCGTGTAATTCTGTCACCGTATTTACAATCGAATCGGCTTGCCAAGCGTTTAAATCATCCCGATGTTCGATAGGTAAATAGCCATAAGCTGCCAAGATGGTATACATATCAGCATTGCGACCAGCATCGATATCACGTGGGTGATCCCCCACATAGATGATTTCATTTGCCGGGATATTTAACTGCTTTGCAGCCAAATACATAGGTTCCGGGTCTGGCTTGGTTTTAGAAACATCTTCCGGACATACCAAAACCGCACAGCGTTCTGTCAGGTTTAACTTTTCTAGAAGAGATTCACTTAAACCACGTGGTTTATTGGTGACAATACCCCACGGAATTCGCTGAGCTTCTAACTCTTCTAAAAGTGGATACATTCCTTCAAACAGGTCAGTATCGACAACAATATTATTGCCATACAAATCTAAAAAATTTTGTCGATGTGCCAAGAAAATTGGATTGGTCACATCCAGCTCTGGGTAGACCAATTTGACCATTGCACGGGCACCTTCAGACACTTGTGTACGAATAAGATCGGCTTCTACAACAGGGCGTCTTGCATCACGGCACATTTGTTGAATAATACGAATAAAGTCGGCAGCCGTATCGATGAGAGTGCCGTCTAAATCAAATAAAACAGCTTTCATCATGCACCTGTCTTTATTGTGTGAACCATATAGTTAACATCAACATTTGGTGCTAACCAATAACGCTTCGTAATTGGGTTGTAGTGCAAGCCTGTCATTTCTTTTAAAGTTAAGCCTGCATTACGAATGTCATGTGCCATTTCAGATGGGCGAATAAACTTGTGATAATCATGCGTACCTTTTGGCAGCATGCGCAGCACATATTCAGCACCAATAATGGCGAATAAATAAGATTTCGGGTTACGGTTGATGGTCGAGAAGAACACATGGCCACCTGGTTTAACCAAAGTCTGACATGCTTTCACAATGGATGCCGGGTCTGGAACATGTTCCATCATTTCCATACAAGTGACCACATCATATTGGCCTGCTTGTTCTTGCGCCAACTCTTCAACTGGAATTTGACGATATTCAATATTTTGAACATTTTCTTGTTGAGCATGCAAACGACCTACGGCTAAAGGTGCTTCACCCATATCAATGCCCAGTACATCTGCTCCACGACGTGCCATGCTTTCAGCCAAAATACCGCCGCCACAGCCGACATCAAGTACTTTTTTACCGGCAAGGCCACCTGCACGTTCATCAATCCAGTTCAAGCGTAAAGGATTGATTTGATGAAGTGGGCGAAATTCAGAATGTTGATCCCACCATTTGGCAGCAAGTGCTTCAAATTTTGCGATTTCTTGTAAATCAACATTCAATTGCGACATGGTGTCACCTCTAAACTTGGGTTATCTTTTTGATGTAGTTCGCCGTTAGTGTAGCGATTATTGGGAAAAAAGCGATAAACCCAATAAAAAACTTCACAGAAGCAAAACGAATTTAGCATATTTGTTTTATATTTAGGGCATAAGCTAATGCATAACAACTTAGAGGAAAAGCTGTAACAATGAAAAAATTGGTTTTGGGTGGTTTGAGTGCAGCAATTATGGCCGTATCGGGTAGTGCAATGGCAGCAGATTTTGTTGCTGGTAAAGACTACACCGTAATCGCCAATCCAGGCAAAGTGGAAGTACCGGGGAAAATCGAAGTTCGTGAGTTCTTTTGGTATGGCTGTCCGCACTGTTTTAAACTTGAACCACATATGCAAACGTGGTTAAAACAAATTCCGAGTGATGTACGTTTTGTGCGTACGCCAGCAGCCATGAACAAAGTATGGGAACAAGGGGCACGTACTTACTATACATCTGAGGCATTAGGTGTACGTAAGCGCACGCATTTACCATTATTCCATGCAATTCAAGTGAATGGTCAGCAGATTTTTGACCAGGCTTCTGCGGCTAAATTCTTTACTCGTTACGGTGTGCCTGAACAAAAATTTAATAGCACTTACAACTCATTTGCTGTAACTGCAAAAGTTGCTGAGTCAAATAAACTTGCTCAACAGTACCAATTAACAGGCGTTCCAGCAGTAGTCGTTAATGGTAAATATGTGGTGCAAGGTGAAGATGGTAAAGTTACTCAAGTACTTAATTACTTAATTGAAAAAGAACGTAAGGCAAAATAATAGTTTATTGCTTTAAAAAGGGCTTCATAAGAAGCCCTTTTTTATAAAATTTATTTCATAATCACGAAATAATTCAATTAATTTTGAGAATTCTCGTCTTCAATCTGAAAATTGAGCGCATCAAAATTGGTGGTTTGGGTAGGTAGTGATAATGCTTGGTTAATATATAAATTAATTAATTTTTGGCGAGAACCAATCGAGCGCTGATAATAGGTCGAGTTTAAAAGCAACGATGCACCGTAAGTGAGTGACCAGATATAAGATAAATAGTCACGAATCGACATGTCATAATTTAATGATTTTAAATAACTTTCTGTAATGTCTTTAATCGCTAGAATACGTTGTTGACGAACTTCATAAAGCTCTTCAAAAAGATGCTTCAACTTAGACTCTGTCATCGTCAGATTTTCTTCAAGTTGATGCAATAAAATCGTTTTTCCCGGTGTGAGCAAATGGTGGAGCATGTACCGTGGTGCATACTCTTTAAAATCAGTATTATATTTTTGAGAAATTTCTAAAATTTGTTTTTCATTTTGAATAATCAATTCAAGCAGAAGTTCATTTTTACTTCTAAAGTGCTTATAAAGCGTACCTTTTGCAATATCTAGCTCGGCCACTAATTCATCTAGAGTAATTTCCTGATTGTTTTCTAGTAACAATTTTTCTGCAACGCTTAGAATTTTTTCTTTGCGCATCAAAAACTGTGTATGACGATCAAGATTCATAGGTATTCCCACACCAGTTTGGCCTAACGAATAGTTTACTTCCTGTAAAAAGAAAAAGACTTTTCTCGAAATTTTCGCCTTTTTCTTTCACTCTTTACGTATTAACACATAACCTGTTTTTTGTCATTTGCCAGTTTTACCGTTCCCAGTTAGCAATGCCTCTAAACAGTAAGCGAACTTGTGTAGACGCATTTTCAATAAATGCAGTTTGTTGCTGTTTAAGTTGCTCACCTTGATATTGTTTGGCGAGGTTGAGCCACGTCATTGCCCATGTAAATGACATATTGGTCAAAATGGTAGATAAGACATTTAAGTCTTGAGGATTTTGAATATGTTTAAAATTTTCGAGTTTAGTCAGATCTGTTGTGAGATCTTCAATCAAAAATTCAATTTCTCTAGCAATGGCTGCACGGACCGTTTCTGAACCACCCCAACGTTCAGCAATCATAAATTGCCACTGTTTAGGGCTATGGTTCACTGCCTGTACAAATAGTTCAATACTGGTTTGGGTTTTTGCAGACTTGTGCTGTAAATAACTCTGGCCAAGTTGATGTAAAACGCTTTTTAAATGTAGGGCAACTTGGTCAACCAACTCTTTCCCGAGTTCATCCATGTCTTGAAAATGACGATAGAACGCTGTTGGCACTAAACCCACTTCACGTGCAACTTCACGCAAACTGATACTACTGAACGAACGCCCAGACGTGCTCAGATGCAAGGCTGCATCGAGAAGTGCCTGACGACTTTGCTGTTTTCGTTCATCCCGTATCGACATTAAAAAAACCTATTTAAACCGTGAGCCAAAGTCTAACAAAAAAGAGCAAACTTTCATAAAAAAAATAGTGAACAAGTGTTGACTGAGTGAACACTTATAAATATAGTGTACATATGTTCACTATACGAACATGTGTTCACTCAAATAAATAGCCAGAAACAAAAGAGGAACGTATGAACGCAACACTTAACTATCAACCACATTGGGTTCGAGAAGATTTCGTTGATTTTGTTTTGCAGAAAATTAACGCGACTTGGGCTTGGAAAAGGGTACTTGCAGAAGTTACCGCTGTTCAGCCGCTTCATACCGATATGGTACTGATCAAGCTTAAACCAAATCGTAATTTTAATTTCGAACAGGTTTGTGCGGGACAAAGCATTCTACTGACGTTGCTTATCGATGGCGTTTACCAACAACGTAGCTATTCGATTATTGAAGTAACCACTCAAGGTGAAATCGCTTTAGGTATTAAAGTACAAGGCTTGGTGTCTCGTGCAGCTCAACTATTACATGTGGGCGAGTGTGTTGAAATTTCACAGCCACAAGGTGATTTCACTTTGCATCAAGGCCAGCAGCCTGCGATTTTAATTGCCTCAGGAAGCGGTATTACTGCAATTTATTCACTCTTGCAGCAAGCTTTGAAACAGCAGCTTGAACAAATCCATGTCATTTATTTTAATCGTGCGGAAATTTTTCATGCTGAATTAAAAGCTTTGGCAGAGCAGTACCCACAGCTTCAGTATCATTTTTTTAATACCACTGAGCAAAAGCAGCATTTAACTGAAAGCTTACTGCAAAAGCTGGTTCCAGATTTTGCGCAGACTGCGACCTATATATGTGGACACCACGGCATGATGCAGCAGGCGAATGAAATTTATGCGCAAAAAGGTGCTCAGTCTCGGCTTCACCAAGAATATTTCCAACCACTCCAAGTGACTGGTACACATGCAGCACAGCCTGTTATTTTCCGCCGTGCTCAACACGAATTTTTAGCTGAAACAAATTTACTGAGCAGTGCAGAGCAGGCGGGACTACGCCCGCAACATGGCTGCCGTATGGGTGTTTGTAATAAATGCAGTTGTACCAAAGTGAGCGGAGTTACTCAAAACCTGTTAACAGGTGAAATTGAAGACCAACCGAACCGTCCAATTAAACTATGCGTGAGCCAGGCATTAAGCCCAGTCACAATTGATCTATAAAAAGAATTAAAGAGGATTAACCCTATGAATATGGCATTAAAAGTTTCTATGGCTTCTAAATCTGCTCATTTAACCCCTGAGCAAATTGAAGAATTTGGCCGCCGTGTTGAACAGATTCGTCAAGATGTTATGCAAAGTCTTGGTGAGCAAGATGCAAAATATATCTACAAAGTCCGTAACTTTGTTCGCTATACCGAAATCGCATCACGTGGCATGTTGATGTTTGGTGGTTGGATTCCACCTGTCTGGTTATTGGGTACAGGTTTACTAGGTATTTCTAAAATTGTAGAAAACATGGAACTTGGTCATAACGTTATGCACGGTCAGTTTGACTGGTTAAATGAACCAAGTCTGAATGGTAATACTTACGATTGGGATACCATTGCCTCTGGTGATGACTGGCGCGAAACACACAACTATGTACATCACACCTATACCAATATTGTTGGTAAAGACCACGATGTCGGATATGGTATTTTGCGAGTAAGTGATCAACAGAAGTGGGAACCTCGTCACCTATTTAATATTCCTTTGGCTCTACAGTTAATGTTTTTCTTTGAATGGTATGTAGGTGTACAAAATCTACATCTTGAAGATGCATTAGTTTATAAAACCAAAAGCTGGAAACAGGTGTGGAAAGATGCGGCTAAGGTCCGTAAAAAAGCAACGCGCCAAATTTTAAAAGATTATGTGTTTTTCCCTGTGATCTCTGGTCCTATGTTTTTACCGGTTTTTGCAGGCAATGTAGTTGCTAATATTATTCGTAACTTGTGGTCATCTGCTGTGATTTTTAATGGTCACTTTACTGAAGATGCAGAAACGTTTGAGCCGGATAATACCGACACTGAAACTAAGGCAGAGTGGTATTTACGTCAGATTCGTGGTTCAAGTAATTTTAGTGGTACAGAATGGCTGCATTTTATGAGTGGTAATTTAAGCCATCAAATCGAACACCATTTATTTCCAGATATGCCTGCCAACCGCTATAAAGAAGTAGCACCGAAAATTAAGGCACTCTGTGCAGAATACGGCATTAACTACAATGAAGCTAATTTCATGCGTCAGTTCTGGAGTGTATGGGTGCGTTTAGCAAAATGCTCATTACCAAACCACACCACTGCAAAAGTGATGCAGACATTAGAAAAATTAAAAGCAAAATTCAAATTTGCCTAATAGATAGACCAATAAATAGCTCCTAAAAAGGGGCTATTTTTATTTTTAAGTCATGAAAAGTGCAGACTTACATTTGAAAGTAGGGAATAAACTCAACCTGTCAAAATCCTTTGCTATACTATGCCCAAGTTTGTATTTAAGAGAATTTAGGAAGGATTATGCGTATTGACCAACGTGCATTAGACCAATTACGTGAAGTGAAAATTACACGAAACTACACCCGTTATGCTGAAGGTTCTGTGCTGGTCGAATTTGGTCACACCAAAGTCCTTTGTACTGCAAGCATTGATAACTCAGTGCCACGCTTTCTAAAAGGCCAAGGTCAAGGCTGGGTAACAGCAGAATATGGCATGTTACCGCGCTCAACACACTCACGTTGTGATCGTGAAGCTGCTCGTGGCAAACAAACTGGTCGTACTCAAGAAATCCAACGCCTGATTGGTCGTAGCTTACGTGCGATGGTTGATTTGAAAAAGCTTGGTGAAAATACCATTACCATCGACTGTGATGTCATTCAGGCAGATGGCGGTACACGTACTGCTTCAATCACTGGTGCTGCTGTAGCATTGGTTGATGCGATGAATGTTTTACTTGCACAGAAAAAAATTAAGCAAGATCCACTTAAAGGCTTAGTTGCTGCAATTTCCGTAGGTATGTATCAAGATGAAGTATTGCTTGATCTTTGCTATGAAGAAGACTCGAACTGTCAAACTGACTTAAATGTCGTGATGACACAAGCAGGTGAGTTTATTGAAATTCAAGGTACAGCTGAAGATAAACCGTTTACCCGTGCTCAAAGCAATGCCATGTTAGAAATGGCTGAAAAAGGAATTGCCGAGCTTATTAAAAAGCAACAAGAAGCTTTAGGCTGGTAAGTTTAAGTTTTCTAAAAAACGCATCTTCGGATGCGTTTTTTTATACCTTCATCAAATCGACATAAAAACATCACTTGCCTGTCACCTTTTCGCTTTATTAGTAGTTCGCATTTAAACCGTTTGGAAAAAACCAATGCGAAAACTTTCAATTTTATTAATTACATCTTTAGCACTCATGCTCAGTGCTTGTAACGATGACAACAACTCAGATAATTCATCGCCAACAACACCGCCTACCAGTAATTGCAAAATGCACTGTGCACCATAATAAGAACTCAGGATAGAACTAATGAATCGTCGCGAATTTCTTTTAAATTCTACAAAAACAATGTTTGGGACAGCTGCTATAGCGAGTTTCCCGCTGAGTATTCAAAAAGCGTTAGCAATTGACGCCAAAGTTGAAAGTGGAACTATTCAAGATGTTAAACACATTGTGATTTTGACTCAGGAAAACCGTTCATTTGATAATTATTTTGGAACACTAAAAGGTGTACGTGGCTTCGGTGACCGTTTTACCATTCCAATGACAGAAGGCCGAAAGGTTTGGGAACAATATGATGCGAATAAAAAGAAAGTATTGCCGTACCATCTCGACAGTCGTTTAGGGAATGCTCAGCGTGTTTCAGGTACACCTCATTCATGGTCTGATGGCCAAGCAGCTTGGGACAACGGTCGTATGAGTGATTGGGTGGCATATAAAAAACCGCAGTCGATGGGCTATTACAAAAAGCAAGAAGTTGAATATCAATTTGCCTTAGCGAATGCTTTTACGATTTGTGATGCCTACCACTGTGCCATGCATGCAGGAACTAACCCGAACCGTAAATTTATCTGGACGGGAACCAATGGCCCTACAGGTGCAGGTGTTGCCAGTGTGGTCAACGAATTTGATGGGATTGGACCATCAACAGAAGGTTATGAATGGACGACGTATCCTGAGCGTTTACTACAGGCTGGCGTGAAATGGAAAGTTTATCAAAACATGCCGGATAACTTTACTGATAACCCTTTAGCTGGTTTCAAGCAATATCGCCGTGCAAATGAGCAATCTGGTCAACCTGTCAGTAACGACACACTAACGTGTCCAGCCTATGATGAAAAGATTGATGCGACTCAACCACTTTACAAAGGTATTGCCAATACCATGCCGGACGGTGGTTTTTTAGGAACTTTTAAAGCTGATATTGCGCAGGGTAAATTACCGCAAGTGAGTTGGTTAGTTGCTCCGGCAACTTACAGTGAACATCCAGGGCCATCTAGTCCTGTACAAGGCGCTTGGTATATTCAGGAAGTATTAAATGCATTAACTGAAAACCCTCAAGTGTGGAGCCAAACCGTTTTATTGGTGAACTTCGATGAAAATGACGGTTTCTTTGACCATGTTCCTTCACCAAGTGCACCTTCTAAAGATATAAACGGTGTTGTATATGGAAAAACCACTTTAACGGACCAACAAGTGTCTTATGAGTACTTTAACCATCCAGCAGTAGCGACTTCAAAATCTCAACCTAAGCCAGATGGTCGAGTGTATGGTCCGGGTGTACGCGTTCCAATGTATGTGATTTCGCCGTGGAGCCGTGGAGGATGGGTAAATTCTCAAGTCTTTGATCATACTTCTATTTTACAATTCTTAGAAAAACGTTTTGGTGTACAAGAACCTAACATTAGCCCATACCGCCGTGCTGTATGTGGTGATTTAACAACGGCATTTAATTTTAAAACACCGAATCTTTTGCCTGTTGCTGAACTAGATGGGAAGAAAACAAAAGCCGAAGCCGATGCGATTCGTGTCGCTCAAGCTTTATTGCCCCAAGTTCCTGTTCCGAGCCAGCAACAATTTCCTCAGCAGGAAATGGGAATTCGACCATCGCGTGCTTTACCTTATATTTTGCACACCAGTGCCAAAGTCGATGCAGCACAAAAGACTGTAAAGCTGATGTTCTCAAATACGGGCAAGCAGGCAGCTGTTTTCCATGTCTATAACCGTTTGGATCTTACCGTAATTCCACGTCGTTATATGGTTGAGGCGGGTAAACAGCTTGATGACGTGTGGAATACTACAAATGGACAGTATGATTTATGGGTACTTGGACCAAATGGTTTTCACCGTGCGTTTAAAGGTAATTTAAGTCAAGCTAATCAGACTCAAGCATTACCGGAAATTAGAGTATGTGTAGAAGAATGTGATGCGAATTTATATTTAAAAGTGCGTCATGATGGTAATAAGTCAGTCAAGCTCAACGTCAAAGCTAATGCTTATCTACCAAACAAGACATGGATGATAGAAACTAATAGTTCTGAAAAAGAACTGGTTTGGGATATGTCTGAATTTGGTGGTTGGTATGATTTTACAGTGACATTAGCGGACGATGCGACGTTTAGTCGCCGTTTTGCAGGGCGTATAGAAACTCAAGAAGATTCAATTTCTGATCCATATATGGGGTATTTAGAGTCTTAAGTTGCTGTAATGCTTGAATATTAAGCTGAAGTCTTAGTTAATAGTTATTTTAAATTAGTTAGCACGACGGAGTCTTATCGTTTATTCATCCAGTGGAAGTAGCTAATTCGTTACTTTGGTTTCGCCCAAAGTAACCAAATGCATTTGTCATCTACAAAACCTGTTCTCTTTCTGCATATATCTGATTTATTGCAAAAACAATATATTTATAGATTTTGGGCAGGTTGTAGATGACATCTCGCACAATCTAATGTTGGGAAATATAAATGAAGACAGGTAATAACTTGTCGTATAGATGAATAATAAAAATAAAGGCTTACCTTTTGTAACAGAATCTCCTAAGCCTGGTCATATTTATCTTTTACCTTGAAACCCTGAATTTTTTAAAGTAATGGGGAAAATTTATGCTACAAGGTTTTATTGTATTATTAGCAGTAGTTACTTTTGTTTTAATGGCTGCCGATCCACGGGATAGTGGGGCACAAGCGACTCAGTCAGCATGGCAAAAAACACAAGCGGCAGATATGACCAAGTCGCAAAAAAATACCAATAATGATGCTGATTTTATTTAGGCATTAAAACGCATTGATAAATCAACGGCTTTGACATCTTTAGTCAACACGCCCATAGAAATATAGTCGACACCAGTAGTCGCTACTTCGCGTAAGTTTTCAATAGTGATATTGCCCGAAGCTTCGAGTTTACAGCGACCCGCTACGTGTTTTACAGCATCAATCATTTGTTGTTGGCTAAAGTTGTCGAGCATGACAATGTCCGCACCTGCTTCAAGCGCTTGGTTTAGCTCATCCCAAGTTTCAACTTCGACTTCAACAGGTTTACCCGGCGCAATTTGATGTGCTTTTGCAATCGCTTGGGCAATACCGCCCGCTGCCATAATATGATTTTCTTTAATTAAGAATGCATCAAATAAACCGAGGCGATGATTTTGTCCGCCGCCGACGGTTACGGCGTATTTTTGTGCAATACGTAAGCCCGGTAAAGTTTTACGTGTATCGAGAAGTTTTGTGTTTAAACCTTCAAGATGCTGAACATATTCAGCAGTTTTTGTAGCCACAGCTGATAATGTTTGAATAAAGTTTAAAGCAGGGCGCTCTACAGTCAGTAAGCTACGTGCAGAACCAGCAAGCTTTAAAAAGGCTTCATTTGCAGCAACACGGTCACCTTCTTGTTTTAACCAAGTCACCTGTACAGTGTTGTCATACGCTGAGATGAGCGCATTCACCCAAGGCTGTCCAGCTAAAACCATATCTTCACGGCTAATGATAGTTGCAGTAGCCTGTTCATCTTCAGGTGTGAGCATGGCGGTAATGTCACCGTCCCCAATATCTTCTTGTAATGCTTGTTGAATATTGATTTGAATTGACTGTTCAAGCAAAGACTGAGGTATGCTCATACGGTTTCCATTTTGTCGATGACCCTAAAACTTGCGATATATTAGCACCGTCGACTTTAAAAATAAGCTGTTTTATCAGATTAATCGCGATAAACAATCATGCTGACTACTCTGAAAAGCAATTAACTGTTTTAAACTAAAACAATTGGCAAGCAATTTATTGGCATCTCAATGAAGCAAATCACACCGTATGAAGTTATAGATGGACAATTAAAAGGGGCGAGACAAGTACCTTCTCCAAATTTTAACCAGCGTCCCGCTGGTACCGAAATACAAATGATTGTGGTTCATAATATTAGCTTGCCGCCTTCTCAGTTTGGGGGAGGCTATATTGAACAGTTTTTCCAGAATAAATTAGATTGGTCCGTTCATCCCTATTTTCAGACTATTGAAGGTATGCAAGTCTCTACACACCTGTTAATTTTACGAACAGGTGAAGTCCTACAGTTTGTTAACTTTAATGATCGTGCATGGCATGCAGGGCGTTCAAGCTACTTAGCCAAAGTTGAATGCAATGATTATTCAATTGGTATTGAGCTTGAAGGAAGTGATGATTTACCTTTTGAAGACGTACAATATGAAGTGCTAACTGACGTTGTTACTGCTATTCGTCAGGCCTATCCTGAAATTAAAAACCATATTGCAGGGCATTCAGACATTGCACCGGGCCGAAAAACCGATCCGGGACCTTATTTTAAATGGCAGCACTTTAGGCAGTTGTTAGCACAGAAAAAAACTTGAGTTCATTCATCATTTCACAACGAAAAGATTTTCTAGTTTCATTACAATAGCGACTTTCGAATATAGCTGTAGGTGAGTACGATGGCATTATGGCGATCGACTTTTATTGTCAGTGCGATGACGATGTTGTCACGGGTATTGGGCTTAGTACGAGATGTCGTATTGCTCAACGTGTTTGGTGCGGGTAAAGATTTCGATACCTTCGTTGTGGCTTTTCGTATTCCCAACTTCTTTCGACGGTTGTTTGCCGAAGGGGCTTTTTCACAGGCTTTTATTCCGGTATTGACCGAATATAAAACAGGTCGTGCGCATGCAGAAGTTCAAATCCTGATTAGTCGGGTATTTGGCTGTTTGCTGACAGTCATGACCTTACTCACTTTCGTGGCTATGGTTTTAGCTCCAGCAATTATCTATATGTATGCGCCGGGTTTCCATAATGACCCTGAAAAGTTTGATTTAGCGGTCAGTATGTTTCGTCTGACCATTCCATATTTAATGTTTATGTCGCTTACGGCTTTTGCCAGCAGCATCTTAAACAGTTATGGCTCGTTTGCCTCGCCAGCTTTTTCACCTGTTTTACTGAACGTAGCAATGATTGCAGGGGCTTGGTGGCTTACACCGTATATGGCTGAGCCAATCAAAGCTTTAGGTTGGTCAGTTGTTGCGGCTGGTATTTTACAGTTAGCGATACAAATTCCTGAGTTATGGCGTAAAAACTTACTGATCCCACCAAAAGTTGATTTTAAACATGAAGGCGTTGAGCGTATTTTAAAATTAATGCTTCCAGCATTATTTGGTGTCTCTGTGACTCAGATTAACCTATTGCTAAATACGATTTGGGCATCTTTCATGCAAGATGGTTCAGTGTCTTGGCTCTACAGTGCCGAACGTATGACCGAGTTACCTTTAGGTTTAATCGGTGTTGCGATTGGTACAGTGATTTTACCTTCACTGTCAGCACGTCATGCTGAACAAGACCAAGCGAAGTTTCGTAGCATGATTGATTGGGCAGCGAAAGTGATTGTATTGGTGGGGTTACCAGCAAGTATTGCTTTATTTATGCTTTCTACACCGATTATTCAGGCATTGTTCCAACGTGGTGAGTTTGATTTACGCGATACACAAATGACAGCACTTGCATTGCAATGTATGAGTGCAGGCGTAATTTCCTTTATGTTAATTAAAGTATTTGCACCAGGTTTCTATGCGCAGCAAGATACCAAAACGCCAGTCCGTGTGGGTTTAATGTCGGTTGCAGCTAATGCGATTTTAAACGTTGTATTTATTGGATTTTTTAAACTAATCAATTGGCATGCAGAGCATATGGCGCTTGCATTAGCCTCTTCTGGTTCAGCTTTAGTAAATGCAGGTTTGCTCTATTTTTATCTGCATAAGCGTAATATTTTCCGATTTGGTGCACATTGGAAAAAACTGGCACTTCAATATGGTTTGGCTAACCTTGCGATGATTGCAGCACTTTGGTTCGGGTTAAATTGGTATAACGGTGAACTCTCTCAATGGATTCGTGTTGCAGAGGTAGTCGGTTTATGCGTTGTAGGTGTGATCGCTTACTTAATTGGCTTATTACTGACAGGCTTTAGACCGAGAGATTTAAAACACTAAAATAAAAAAGCGATCAATTTAGATCGCTTTTTTGATCTTCGAAAATTATTTTGGCAAAACTTGTAGCAACTCAATATCAAAAATTAAAGTACTATTTGGACCGATACTATCCCCAGCGCCAACTTCACCATAAGCAAGTTTTGCTGGAATGAAGAAACGGGTTTTACCGCCCTCTTTCATAGTTTGTAAGCCTTCGGTCCATCCAGCGATCACTTGATTTAACTGGAAATCAACAGGGTGATTACGTGCAATTGAGCTATCAAATACAGTTCCGTCGAGTAAACGTCCTTCATAGTTTACTTTTACACGAGAGGTGGCTTTAGGTGTTTTACCAGTGCCTTCTTTTAATACCTGATATTGCAGACCTGATTTAGTCGTAATCACACCAGATTTTTTAGCATTTTCTGCCAGAAAAGCTGCACCAGCCTGAGCGTTTTGTTGACCTTGTTTTTGAAATTCGACTAGCTGTTTAGCTTCTAATGTTTTCTTATAATCATTAATTGCTTTCGCCATTTCTTCATCAGTTAGGCGTGCTGTCTTATTTTGAGCACCTTCTTGTAAACCTTGGTAAAAAATATCAAGATTTAAATCTGTTAATGCATCAGTATTATTACGGCCCATTAAATAACCATAACTATAACTAAACTGATCTTTTGCCGGACTTTTATTTGTTATCGGTGCAGCAGCAAAAACAGATAAACTCATTGTTGACGCTGCAATAACCAAACTGATTTTTTTCATGTCATTTTCCAAAAAAAACAGGAGAGTATAACGACTCTCCTGGATTGTTATTATTTCACTGAAATGAGTTCTACATCAAAAATCAGTGTACTGTTTGCTGGAATTCCAGGAAGCTCTTGTGGGCCATATGCAAGATTTGATGGTATGAAGAAAGTCGCTTTTCCACCTTCTTTCATGAGTTGAAGACCTTCAGTCCAACCCGGAATGACCTGGTTAAGCGGGAATTCTACTGGTTGACCACGCTTATAAGAACTATCGAAAACCTGTCCATTAATTAAGCGGCCTTCATAATGTACTTTAACAATAGACTGAGCAGTTGGCTGTTTACCAGTACCTTCTTTAGTAATGATATATTGCAAACCTGATGCAGTGGTTTTTACGCCAGCTTTCGTTTTGTTTTCTGCAAGGAACTGTGCATCTGCAGAGTCAGCAGCCGTACCTGCTTGCTCAGGTTTGTCTTGATGCTGCATTTTTTGTTGTAACTCTTTTTCATAAGCAGCAACGGCAGCTTTTAAATCTTCTTGAGTATAAGCACTAGGCTGCTTATTGCGCGCATCATGGATCCCTTGAACAAATGCTTTGGTATCCAGCTCAGGAGGGGTTTGTTGAGCAACTTCATACCCAAGAACATAACTGATTTTTTGAATTGGAGAAGCATTTTTGTCTGCTTTACGTCCGACTTCTGTGGTCGGATGTTGAGTTGCATAATATACAGGTACAAGTGCAGCACCGCCTAAAACTACAGCGACAGCAATGGGTAAGGCTTTACTCATAAAGGGTTCCAAAAATAATCATTTGAGTCTAAAAGGCTGCTTCGATCTTAGCATGCTTCGACTTAAGCATAGAATGCTTAACAAAAAAAACGAGTGGTTTTTTACATATTTTAGTTAGTTTTAATGTGGCAAAACTTAAAAAGCAAATAAAAAAACCGGATCATTTGATCCGGTTTTTATAAAGAGTTTTAATTAGTCTTCTTTTTGTGCCTTATAGGCATAAGCATAGTTATAGCCATAACCATAGCCAGCGCTAGCACGTTGAATATCATTGAGAATAAAGCCGTTAACTTTAACACCCGCCTGTTCAAAACGATTAACAGTTAGTTCAAGCTCTTTCATTTGTGACTTGGCGTAGCGTGCAACAATTAAGTTCACACCAGTATATTGCGAAATAATAATACCATCGGTTACTGCAAGCACTGGTGGAGTATCGATAATGATGTGGTCATATTGGCTTTGTAGCTGCTCAAGTAATTCTTTAAACTGGTTTGAGCTTAAAATCTCTGAAGGATTTGTTGGACTCTTACCACGAGTAATCACATCAAGATTGGCTACCTGAGTTTTGTGCAATACTTTTTGTAAATCAGCTTGTCCACTTAAAAGTTCTGATAGACCTGGCTTCACATCAACATCGAAATATTTATGCATATAACCACGGCGCATATCGGCATCGATCAATAGTACTCGTTTATTACCTTGCGCGAAAATAGTTGCCAAGTTAGTTGAAATAAACGATTTACCCACTTCAGGAGAAGGACCAGCAATCATAATGATATTATTTTTTGCATTTGCTAATGCAAAGTGAATAGCTGTACGGATACTGCGTAAGCTTTCAATGGCAATATCATCACTGTTTTTAACCGCAAGAATAGGAATACTCTTCTTCTTCTTTAAAATCTTGATACGGCTTTCTTGAATTGGAGAACGAGGAACGGTTGCATAAACCGGTAAATCCATTTCATTTTCAATTTGACCAGAGTCTTTAATACCTGTACGTAACATATTACGTAATAAGGCTATTAGAGCTCCAATAAAGCCACCCACAAATACCGATAAAATAAGGACTAACAACTTTTTCGGTTTAATTGGTTCAACTGGCTCAACTGCAGTGTCAACAATACGTACATTACCAATTTCACCAGCTTTGGCAATACGAAGTTGTTGGTATGAGTTTAAAAGGGCTGTATAGAGTTGTGTTTTAACTTCAACTTCACGATAAAGCTGTAAATATTGGCGTTGAACATCTGGTAATTGTTTTAAAGTACTATTGAGCTCACCAATTTGCTTATTAATCGCAGCGAGCTGGCCATTAATTTCACGCATTGCTGGGTGCTCTGCAGTATATTTAGCTGCCATTTCAGCTTGTTTCTGCTCAAGCTCTGCTTTTTTAGTTTCCAAAGTAATACTTTGGGTTAAATACAGCTCAGATTCTTTAGTCACATCAACGGTATTATACTGTTGACGGAATTTATTAAATTGACGCTCTGCATCATCTAGCTGTTTTTTCAGGTCAGGTAGTTGTTCATCTAAAAATTTTAAGGTTTGAGCAGATTCTGCCGAACGGCGTTCAATATTTTGTGCACTATAGGTCGCTAAGATCGCATTGAGAACTTTGGTAATATGCTCTTTGTCTTGACCTTGATAGTTAAGACCTAACACTCCTGTAAGTTTGCCGCGTTCGGCCACAGCATAATTCGCACTAATAGCATTTACAGCAATAGGTAAAGATAGACTTTTAATATTATAGGTTGCGTCAAATTGGTCTTTTGTAAAGATAGCAACTTTCCATAAACCATGAGGACCAGCAACATGGTTAACTTGGTTTAATGGAACAGTTAAGATGACTTCTTCAGTTACAGGATCGGTTAAACGTAAAGATTGTTTATCAAAATCAAGAAGTAAGTTCTTATCTAAGTAATAAGCAGGAATCTCAAACTGACGGATATCAAAACTTTTTAAGCCATCCTTAAAAATGACTGATTTCGTAGTATATTCAGTTTTATAGTCAGCATCACTCAATAAGCGATGGGTAAGCGTATTTTCAGTGCTAGAGACCTGTATATTTAGATGTAAGTCCTTAATGACCGTGCCTAAAACCAAACGAGATTTTAAAATTTCTATTTCTGCTTGAGCCGGTGATTTTTGCTCAATCATTTGTGAGAGATCACCTAAAAGTGCAGCAGAAGCCCCTTTACTGTCCTCAACCTGAACTAAAGCATCTACCGAATAGGTATCTGGCGTTACACGTAAATATAGTAGGGCACATACAACGCTTAAAATAACGCATAGAGCAATGAGTTTCCACTGAGCAATCAGTGAAAAAAACAATTCTTTTAAGTCAATTGTATCTTCGGTATTAGTATTTTGTTGGTTCATATGCTTAAAAATCTATACGTTAAATATAAGGTTTCCAGTCAGCCACGCATTGCTGAATGAGTTGGCAAGTTTCATCAAATACAGCTTGCTCATGCTGGTAAGGATCGGGCACATTTTTATTTTGCCAATGGCCTAAACGGAAAGTTTTTCCTTTTGCAAAGGGCCAAGTTTGTTCAATATGCTTTTGTTGGTTACTGCTCATTACTAAAATAAGATCAGCTTTTTTGATGAGCTCGGCATTGAGCTTTCTCGCAATATGAGGCTGCATATCAATGCCTAAACGCTGCATACAGAGCTGGGCCTTTTCATCGGCTTGATGCCCAATCAACCCCGAAATACCCGCAGATTCAATATTGAGTTGAGGATATTGCTGTTTTAAAAAATATTCTGCCATAGGGCTACGGCAAATATTCCCGATACAAACCACCAAAATATTTTTAATTTGCATAAAATTATTGTCCCAAACGGTCTATGTTATATAAAGCATTTGAGAACGGGATAATCTGATTAACCACACGTTGCCAACGTGTTAAGCCAGTCGCATCAATATAAACAATATCATTACTACGTAGTCTAAATTGATTAGCTAAGCCGAAATCACCGAGGCTCATTAAATTTAAATGATAAATTTCGGTTGTGCGGTCATTTGGATTAGTCCGTACAACATATATACGGCTTGCGCTTGCAGAGTTTGGATTAATGCCCAAGCTTTCCCCTAAAGCATCGCTTAGAGTCATGCCTTGATCACGCATTGGTAGTGCTTGATTTTTACCTGACTCACCCATCACATAAATTTTTTGGTTCTCACGTGTACTAACATAAATGGTATCGTTCGGCTGAACCAAAAGTTTGTGCAGTGAATAGCCAGCTTTTTCTAAATCAATCGTATTTAGGTTATAAGTTCGGCCATTGCGAATGAGTTGAATATAAGTGTTATCACCTGTTGTAGTGACGCCACCTGCCATACCCAAAGCAGTATAGATACTCACGGGTTGGTCGCTTAAATAAAATTGACCACCTTTAGTAACACTACCTTGAACAGAGAAGCGCTGCCCTTCATAAGAAACTACTCGAACTACAACATCCGGATTTTTTAAAAAACGAGCAAGTTGACTATGTAACTCACGGTTGACTTGAGCAAGTGTTTTTCCGGCTGCTTTATAGCGGCCAACTAATGGAAACTGAATATAACCACTCTGATCGATTGGATAGCCATTCGCTTGAATAGATTGTTCATTACTAATATTGTTTACAGGAGGGGTAATTTCCGGATAAGCCCATAGCTGAATAGAGAGAACATCACCTGGACTTAGGCGATAAATAGATTGTTGATTTTTAAATAATGATGCGTAGTCGCGTTGATAGTCAATTTGAGCAGGCTGAATTGCCGGTAATGTTTCTTGAGAAATTTTAACTACATTAACTGTAGTTCCGAGGTCCGTTTTATAAACACCCTCACTTGGAATATCATAAGTTTGTAAACCGGAAGTAACCGCACAGCTGGCAGCACTTAAGCTTAAAGCAAGAACAGAGAAAAACTGGCAATACTTCACACGCGACCCTTTGTGTATTTATCTTTAATTGATATTTTCTACTGCGTATTAACAAGTGTCTATTAAACGCAGGATGCACAGATTCTAGCTGAAAAGAAATCAAAAAACACCGAAAAATCGTAGTGCTTTGTATGTTTAGTTTATCCGAACAGCTATTTTTCCGTTGAAAAAGTTTAACAATAAATATGAAAAACATTTCAAAAAAATTAAACCGACTTATTAATAAATGCTGTAAACACTTTTATACAATTGCATTACGGAGAATAAAAAAAAACTGCTATAGTTACGCTCGACTATATCCAGTTAACATGCAACATATATTTAATAGATACAATCTTGTAAGGAAAAAGGCTAACTTTTATGCAACTTGCCGATTTAAGAATAGCGATTATAGGTTTAGGATATGTAGGCTTGCCATTGGCAGTTGAGTTTGGCAAAAAAGGGCCGGTAGTTGGATTTGATATTAATCAAAATCGTATTGATGAATTAAAGAGTGGAAAAGACCATACTTTAGAAGTTTCTCCAGAAGAGCTTCAAAAAGCAGAACAATTAAGTTTTAGTGCAAACTTAGATGATTTAAAAACGAGTAATTTTTTTATTGTAACAGTCCCTACACCTGTGGACCAAGTTAACCGACCAGATTTAACCCCTTTAAAAAAGGCAAGCGAGACAGTTGGTCAAGCTCTAAAAAAGGGCGATATTGTTGTTTATGAATCAACAGTATATCCAGGTGCTACAGAAGAAGTATGTATTCCAATATTGGAAAAAGTATCGGGACTTAAATTTAATCAGGACTTTTTTGCAGGATATAGTCCTGAGCGTATTAACCCAGGAGATAAGGTTAATACACTAACCAAAATTAAAAAAATTACGAGTGGTAGCACACCAGAAGTAGCTAATACGGTGGATGCAGTGTATGCCAGCATTATTACTGCAGGTACTCATAAAGCTTCTAGTATTAAAGTCGCAGAAGCAGCAAAAGTTATTGAGAATACTCAGCGTGATTTAAATATTGCTTTGGTTAATGAGTTATCGGTAATTTTTGACCGTATTGGTATTGATACCTTAGATGTGTTGGAAGCAGCGGGTAGTAAGTGGAACTTTTTGCCTTTCCGTCCTGGTCTGGTAGGTGGACACTGTATCGGTGTTGACCCTTACTACTTGACCCATAAAGCAGAAGAGGTAGGTTATCATCCGCAGGTAATTCTTGCTGGTCGTCGTATTAATGACAATATGGCGCGCTATGTTGCTCGTAATACGATTAAACTAATGCTTCAAAATGGTATTGATGTGCCACGCTCAAAAGTAGGGGTATTAGGGGTCACATTTAAAGAAAACTGTCCTGATATTCGTAATAGTAAAGTAGCCGATTTAATTAAAGAGCTTGAATTTTGGGGTGCACAGGTTGTGGTTGCAGACCCTTGGGCTGATGCAGAAGAAGTTAAGCATGAATATGGTGTTGAGCTTGGTACCGTGAATGCTCAAAATCCAGTTGATAGCCTAATTGTCGCAGTAGGCCATAGTGAGTTCCGTTCTCTTTCTGCCAGTGAATTACGTAGCTACGTAAAAGCTGAAAAACCAGTTTTAGCTGATGTGAAGAGTCTTTTTGACCGTACACAGATGTCAGATGTTGGTTTTACTGTATTCCGTCTCTAATTTTATTGATATTAAATTGAAGTTTTAAACATGAAAAAATTTGCATTAATTGGTGCTGCTGGTTATATCGCACCGCGTCACTTAAAAGCAATTAAAGAAACTGGTAATACTTTAGCGGTTGCGATGGACGTAAATGACTCTGTTGGGATTATGGATAGTCATTTTCCTGAGGCTGAGTTTTTTACAGAATTTGAAGAATTTGAAGCATATGTAGAAGATCAAAAGTTAAAAGGTGAAAAGTTGGACTATGTAGCAATTTGCTCACCTAATTATTTACATGCGCCACATATGAAATATGCTTTAAAAAATGGTATAGACGTTATTTGTGAAAAGCCATTAGTTTTGAATTCAGAAGACTTAAATATGTTGGCTGAATATGAAAAGCAATATGGTGCGAAAGTAAACTCGATTCTACAACTACGCTTACACCCGTCTATTATTGCACTGCGTGATAAAGTTCAAGCTGCCCCAGCCGATAAAGTATTTGATGTTGACCTCACCTATTTAACTTCTCGTGGTAAATGGTATTTAAAGTCATGGAAAGGCGTTGATAACAAATCTGGTGGTGTAGCGACAAATATTGGTGTGCACTTCTACGATATGTTGCATTTTATTTTTGGAAAAATTGTAAAAAATGAAGTGCATTATCGCGATGAGAAAACTGCATCTGGTTATTTAGAATATGAGCGTGCACGTGTACGTTGGTTCTTATCAATTGATGCTAATAATCTACCAGAAAATGCGGTGCAAGGTGAAAAATTAACTTACCGTAGTATTACTATTGAAAATGAAGAACTTGAATTCTCAGGTGGTTTTACCGATTTACATACTCAGAGCTATCAACGTGTATTAGAAGGTAAAGGCTACGGTGTTGAGGAGAACCGCGCGGCAATTGAAACGGTCGAGGTGATCCGAGTTTCTCCAATTATTGAAAATCCTGAAAATCCACATCCACTATTAGCAAAGGTGAAAAAAGCATGAGCTTTTATCAACATGAAACTGCGATAGTCGATAACGGTGCACAAATTGGTGAAGGTTCGCGTGTTTGGCATTTTGTTCATGTCTGTGGTGGGGCCAAAATTGGCAAGGGTGTTTCTTTAGGTCAAAACGTATTTGTTGGTAACCGAGTTGTAATTGGTGATCATTGTAAAGTCCAAAATAATGTATCGGTTTACGATAACGTTACTTTGGAAGAAGGGGTTTTTTGTGGCCCAAGCATGGTATTTACGAATGTTTATAACCCGCGTTCCCTCATTGAGCGTAAAGACCAATACCGAGACACCTTGGTGAAAAAGGGCGCTACGCTTGGTGCAAACTGTACCATCGTTTGTGGCGTTACTATTGGTGCTTATGCTTTCATTGGGGCGGGTGCAGTTGTTAATAAAGATGTTCCTGCTTATGCGTTAATGGTAGGTGTACCTGCTAAACAAATCGGTTGGATGAGTGAATTTGGTGAACAGCTTGATTTACCTTTGCAGGGACAAGCTCAGGCTATCTGTTCTCATACAGGAGCGGTTTATCAACTCGATGGAACGACACTAACAAAGCAAGGTTAATATGATTGACTTTATTGATTTAAAAGCACAACAAAATCGAATTAAAGATAAAATTGATGCTGGTATTCAAAATGTATTGACACATGGTCAATACATTTTAGGGCCGGAAGTAATTGAGCTAGAAGAAAAGCTAGCTTCGTATGTGGGTGCTAAGCACTGTATTACTTGTGCAAATGGCACAGATGCCCTGCAAATTGCACAAATGGCTTTCGGTATTGGGCCTGATGATGAAGTGATTACTCCAGGTTTTACTTATATTGCTACTGCTGAAACAGTTGCACTCTTAGGTGCAAAACCTGTATATGTTGATGTAAATCCGAAGACTTATAATTTAGATAGTGAAAAATTAGAAGCTGCAATTACACCTCGAACCAAGGCTATTATTCCTGTGAGTTTATATGGCCAATGTGCAGACTTTGATGTAATCAATGCAATTGCTAAAAAGTATAGTATCCCTGTAATTGAAGATGCTGCCCAAAGCTTTGGGGCCACATATAAAAGTCGTAAAAGCTGTAACCTAAGTACAGTTGCTTGTACGAGTTTCTTCCCAAGTAAACCATTAGGTTGTTATGGTGATGGTGGCGCTATTTTTACCAATGATGATGAACTAGCTAAAGTGATTCGTCAGATTGCACGTCATGGACAAGATAAGCGTTATCACCATATCCGTGTTGGTGTGAACAGCCGCTTAGATACCTTGCAGGCAGCAATTTTATTACCAAAATTAGAAATTTTGGATGATGAAATGCAAGCACGTCAAAGAGTAGCGGAAGTTTATAACCGACTATTTAACGAGGTAGGGATTCATACTACGCCGTATATTGAAGCGCATAATACGAGTGCATGGGCACAATATACGATTCAAGTTGATAACCGTGCAGAAGTACAAGAGAAATTAAAAGCTCAAGGTATTCCAACAGCAGTGCATTATCCAATACCACTTAATAAGCAACCTGCTGTAGCGGATAGTGACATTCATCTCCCTATTGGAGATGCGATTGCGGAGAAAGTAATGAGCTTACCTATGCATCCCTACTTAGCTATTGATGATCAATTAAAAATTGTTAAGGCTTTTGGTTGATTAAGCTGTGAAAAGCCTTTTTGAAAAGATTAATATGAGGTTAAATGCTCAGGGAGGCTTTTTAAAAGCCGTGTCAGTCCTAGTCGGAGGTACAGCTTTTGCTCAAGGTTTGGCTATAATAGCTTTGCCTTTTATAACACGATTATATAGTCCTAGTGATTTTTCTATATTTGCTGTTTATGCATCTATATTAGGTATTCTGACAGTAGCTAGCTGTTTGCGTTTTGAAATTGCTATACCAATTCCTTCTGAAGATGAGGAAGCAGCAATATTAGTTATATTGGCATTAATTAGTAATCTTGCTATCAGTATATTAACTGGACTTTTAATTTGGGTATTTCATGTAGAAATTATTTCTTTATTAAAAAAACCTAATTTTAATCATATAATTTGGTTAATCCCTTTGGGCGTTTTTTTTTCAGGAATATATACAGCGCTTCAATATTGGGCTACCCGAAAGAAAAATTTTACTGTAATTGCTAGAACAAGAGTTGTACAGTCGATAAGTGGGGTAGCTACACAAATAATATTGGGGTTTTGGGGTACAGCAGCTTTGGGGCTAGCTCTCGGTCAAATTATTAAGGTTTCCTTCGGGATCGGAAAGTTAGCTAAGAACTTTTGGAAGGAATCAGAAGTTTTTATAAGAAATATAACAATTATAAAATTGTATAATGTTTTTAAAAAAAATGATCAATTCCCTAAATATTCAACTCTTGATTCTTTAGCTAACTCTGCAGGAGCTCAACTTCCTATAATTATTATTGCTACACTTGCTTTAGGTTCTGAAGCTGGTTATTTAATGATAGCAATGCAAGTATTGGCGGTGCCTATTCAGTTAATTGGCGGGGCAGTTTCGCAAGTATATTTAGCTCATGCCCCTGCGGCTGTGCAAGAAAAAACTATTGCTCATTACACTACAAATATATTGGAAAATTTATTTAAATATGGTGTAAGTAGTTTAATTTTTATAGGTCTAGTTAGCCCCATCTTGGCTAAATATATATTTGGCTACGAATGGGAAAAGGTCGGTTTAATTATAAGCTGGATGATACCGTGGTTTGCTTTCCAACTAATAGCTTCACCTATATCAATGATTATGCATATTGTTGGTCGTCAGAAACAAATGCTTTTATTGACTCTAACAGGTTTTATATTACGTATAGGTATATTATATGGACAGTTCTATTTAAATCCTACCTATTTATTAGAGGCATATGCAATCTCAGGAGGGATATTTTATGGAATTTGTTATATCGTTTTTTCTAATTCTGCTGGCCTTGAAGTTAAAGATCATATTCTATTGGTTAAGAAAGTTGGTTTCTTATTAATATTTATAACTTCATTGGGCGTAATGGTGAATATAACTTTAAGAGTGTTGGGTCTATGAAAAAAAAACTTCGGAAACTAATCTATTTTATATTGCCTTGTATTCGTCTATTTTTAAATTTGTTTTTTAAAAGAAAATACTTAGAAGGACGCTTTTTTTCTAAAAGTTTAAGTGGCTATGTTTGGGCTGTAAGATCTATTTGGGTGAAAAATATACTGAGATTAAGCAAGCCTACCCCTTTTCCTACGGCTTTAACTTGTTCGATTTCAAATCCTTATAATATTCACTTTCATCCAGATGATTTAAATAATTTTCAATCACCTGGAACGTATTTTCAAAATTTTAGTGCTCACATATATATTGGTAAAGGTTCTTATATTGCTCCAAATGTTGGAATAATTACTTCAAATCATGATCTTGCTGATTTGGAAAGCCATACAGAAGGCAAAGATGTAGTTATTGGTGACAAATGTTGGATAGGCATGAATAGTGTAATTTTGCCAGGTGTTGTTTTAGGTAATGGAACAATAGTTGCTGCTGGAGCAGTCGTAACAAAAAGTTTTAAACAGGGTAATATCGTAATTGCTGGAGTGCCTGCAAAAATTATTAAGGAGATTAAGTAATAGTAAAGTTATAATAATATTAGGTATAAGATATCAATTTATTATGGCTTTATTTAGATGAATGGTTGGATTGAGTTTCTCAAGTTGATTTTAAATGTTTATTTAAAGCTGAACTATCTAAAAATTTTTATATGTTTTTTTAGATAGTGAATTTAACTATTTTTTAAGGTTACTATATGAAAATTGGATTGACAAAATTTAATTATCCGGAAATTAGATGTGTTACAACTTCGCAGGAAAATGACTATATAAATTTAAAAAAATATAATATTTATTATTATTTTAATAATATACCAGTCATTAAGAATTATTTTCATCGTTTTTTGTTTAAACCTATTTCTGTAAAAAATGTAGATGTAATACATTCTTTTAATGATATTTGTTTAACAAATAATAAATGGGTGGTTACTTTCGAGACAATGTTACCACGGTTTTTGGATATTTTGAGTAATCATAAGAATTTGAATCCTGAATATATTTATAATGATGAAATAAATAAATATTTGGAAGTTGTTGCAAGGGATAATTGTTTAGGTGTTATTGCATTGTCAAAAAGCGCAAAAAAAATTCAATCAGATATTCTAAAAGCTTATCCAAAAGTAAGAGATAAGATTGAAAAAAAAATGTTCGTTTTGTACCCTCCTCAAAAAATATATACTACTCAACATGAGATTGAAGAAAAAGTCTTAAAACCATTAAAATTAATTTTCGTTGGAAATGATTTTTATTTAAAGGGTGGTGCAGAATGTATATTAGCGATTAATGAGTTACTTGAAGAGGGGATAATTTCTGAAAATGAAATTATGTTGACAGTTGTAGGAATTTTAAATCGGACCCATAATTATTCCTTTGGTATTTATCAAGATGATTCTGATTTTTCAAAAAATATTAATACCATAATTATGAATAGAAAAAATATTAAAATATATTCTAATGTGGACAATAATAAAGTAATTGAAATGATTAGAGAGCATCATATAGGCCTTTTACCGACATGGGCAGATACATTTGGATATTCTGTTTTAGAGTTCCAAGCTTGTGGTTGCCCTGTAATTTCAACGGATGTTAGAGCATTGTCGGAAATTAATAATAACGATATTGGTTGGTTAATTAATGTTGATAAAAATAAATATGGTGAGATTGTAGTTGATTCTTATTCAAAGAAAGACTTATGCAGAAGAACTATTATTGATCAGTTGAAGAAGCATATTCTCAGTGCATATGAAAATCCTAATGTTGTTATTAATAAAGGTGTTGAATCATTGAATCGTATTAAAAAAGAACATTCTATTGATTATTATAATGATAAAATTAAGAGTGTTTATACTATTGGTATTTAATATGTTATCTTGTTATTAATGTACCTAATAATGATGTCGTAGGTGCTAATATTTAGTTATAATATATAAGTTTAACTTTTCCGGTCTTTATATGAAAATTTTACATGCTGCTTATATGAAAGATGCTTCCTCAGGTATTGTTAATCAAATGTATTGGGAACAAGAGGCTGCTAAAGAGCTTGGGATTTCTTGGAAATCCATTTTATTTGTACAAAATCCTAATGGATTTCAAAATAATGAAATTGTTACAGTATGTAATGATATTATGGGGGGAGAGTTAAAAAAATGGTTTAAAGCGAAAAAGTCTTATTATTCTTGGCTAGAAGGGATTATGCAAGAGTATGATGTGCTTATAATTAGGCATAGTTTATGTGATCCATTTGAGCCATTCTTTATAAGAAAAATGATCAAACCTGTATATATTATGCATCATACTTTTGAAATAGATGAACTTTATTCATATAATTATGGAGTTAAAACTAAAATCAAAAGTTTGATGGAAATTTATTTTGGTAAAAAATCTATTTCTTATTCAAAAGGGATTGTTGCAGTAACTAAAGAAATTTTTCTATATGAAAATTCAAGAGTTAATGGGAAGTTTAAAAAAGAAATAGTTTATCCTAATGGAATTATAAGTCAACATGATATTATTTTAGATGACCGTAATGATGATATTCCAGAAATTGTTTTTATTGCTAGCTATTTTAATGGTTGGCATGGTTTAGATTTATTGCTTCACAATCTAAGTTCGATAAATGATGATTTTATATTGCATATAGTTGGCGATGTTAGTGTGGAGGATGAACTTTTAGCAAAGAAGGATAGTCGTGTCATCTTACATGGACATTTGAATAATATCGAAATTTCACAATTGATGTCAAAAATGTGGATTGGGCTAGCATCATTTGGTTTATTTAGAAAAGGAATGAAAGAAGCCTGTACATTAAAAGTAAGGGAATACTTAAATTATGGTTTGCCTATTTATTCTGGTCATAAGGATATATTTCCAGAGGAATTTGAATACTATAAATTTGGAGAACCAAAATTTGTTGATATCTTGTCTTTTGCCCATTTAATGAGAAAAGTCAGTAAATCTGATGTAAAGCAAGCCGCAATAAAATTTATTGATAAGAAAATTCTTCTAAAAGAATTGTATGAACAACTTCTGGAAGAAAAGAGTTAAACCATGTAAAATTAATACATTCTTTATTTCGTCTAGTATAAAATGTACGTTGTATTTGAAGTCTATTTCTTAAGGTGATAATGTGAGTTTAAAAATAAGAAAAGAGTTGCTCATTTTTTTAATTCTTTCCTCATTTTTATCATTACTTGTAGGATTTAGGGGGAATACTAATGATACAATTACATATTATATGATTTTTAAGAATATAGGATCCTATGATCTTACAAATTTTTCTCTTTTTTATAATGAAACAGGAGTAGAGATTGGTTGGGGGTTATATAGTAAAATTATTTCCTTGTTTTCAGATTCTCCTGTAGTTCTTTTTACCATTTTTTCTTTTTTTACTTTTTTTACTTTTTATAGAATATCTAGATTAGTAGAAATCAAATTTCTATATGTAATGTTGTATTATTTGCCCACTGGTTTCTTTATGATGCAACAGTTTATGCAAATTAGGCAAGGTTTTGCTATTCCATTGGTTATTTACGGTAGTGTTTTATATTTATCTGGTAAAAAATATATTTCATTGGTTTTTTTTATTTTGGCTATATTGTTTCATCAAAGTTCTTTAGCATTTATTCTTATTTTTATTTCTTATCTTTTCTTTAATAATTTTTTAAAAATAAATACTTCAGTTTTTAAATTTTTTATAATTAATATTTTGATTTTAGTTTTCGGATTTATTGTGGCAAGATTTATACTTTTAGACGCTGCTATGGATTATTTTCAAAGATTAGAGGCCTATTCTACTACTGATTATGCTGAAAGTGTTGGCTTTTTTTCACTTTCGAATATAAAATTTTATATAGAATTCTTTTTAATTTTTTTATTATTGAATAATAGGTTGTTATTAAATAAATTTATAGTTTTTTTTGTATTTATTTTTACAGTTGGTTTGTCATTACGCGTGGCTTTTTATGATTTTGGTATATTAAGTGGTAGACTATCAAATACATTTTTACTAATTGAAGTTTTTCTAATGCCTATGTTACTAAGTAGTAGATTAAATAAAATTTATTTGTATATATATTTTTTATTATACTTTTTAGTGATTTTTTATGTTACATGGACATTCCAAGCTTCAGAGTTTATAAAAAATAACTATTTCCTACCATTGAGTTAAGATATGAAAATTCTTTTTTTAATTAATTCTTTGAAGAGTAAATCTGGTTCTGAACGAGTTGCAGTTGAGCTGGCTAATAAAATGGCAGCAATAGGAAGCTATAATATTACTCTTTTGAATAGGGAATCTATAAAAGAAAATGCAGCTTACCCAATTGCAGATAATGTAGAAGTAATTGCTTTATCTGGCAGTTTATTTGAGTTTTATAAAAAGCTTAAAAAACAGATTTCTTCTAATAATTATGATGTTGTAGTTGTACATAATATGGGTAAATTATCCCTACTATGTGCTTTTGTTCCAAATATAAAGAAATTAGTAGTTTTGGAACATGTTTCTTTTATTAGTCGCCCTAAAAAAATACAAATTCTAAGTAAGTTCTTATATCGTAATATTGATCAAGTGGTAACACTAACCCAAAATGATAAAGAACAATTTGATAAGTTCCATTCAAATGTAATTGTCATTCCTAATTTTTCTCCCTTTTCTATCGCTTCGCAACCACAAAATAATGGTAAACAAATTGTAACGATTGGCCGTTTAACTGATCAGAAAAACTATATTCATTTACTTCAAGCTTGGAAGAAAATATATCAATCTATTCCGGATTGGCAGCTTAATATTTATGGTGAAGGTGAGCAAGAGGAGATGTTGCAAGATTATATTAAACAACAGTCTCTTAAAAATGTGAGTTTGAAAGGTAGTACTTCAAATGTAAAAGAAGTTTATGAACAATCTAGCTTTTTTGTAATGTCATCCAAGTATGAAGGTTTACCAATGGTGCTAATTGAGGCTCAGAGCTTCGGTTTACCTATTGTGTCATATAATTGTCCTTATGGTCCAAGTGATGTCATTCGCGATAGTAAAAACGGTTTTTTAGTTGAAGATCAAAATGTGGATGAGTTAGCTGCAGCGGTTTTAAAAGTTGCTTTATCTCCTCAGCTATTAGAACAGTTTTCTCAAAGTTCATTGTTAAATGCCAAGAAATATCAGCCTGAACAGATTTTAAAAATCTGGATTGAAAAGGTTTTAGAAGGATAAATTTTTATGTTTTCTGTATTAAGTTCTATTTATCATAAAGAACAACCAGAACATTTCAATACTTGTATGGAAAGCATTTGGGATAATCAAACTTTAAAACCTACAGAAATTGTTTTAATCGAAGATGGCCCTTTAACTCCTGAATTAGATCAAGTAATTGCTCACTGGCAAAAAAAACTTGGGAATGTTTTACGAGTTACTAAACTTGAGAAAAATGTAGGTACAGGAAAGGCAAAAAATATTGGATTACAAGAATGTAATTATGACATTGTATCTATTGTTGATACAGATGATATTTATGTTCCTGAACGTTTTGAAAAACAGATTAAATTTTTACAACAAAATCCTGAAATTTCTATTGTTGGAGGGCAAATTTTTGAATTTATTGAGGATATTGGAAATCCAGTAGGAATGCGCAAAGTTCCTCTATCAAATGAGGAATTAAGAAATTATGCAAAAAAGCAAAGTCCGTTTAATAATATGACCATTACATACCGGAAATCCCATATTCTGGAGGTTGGTGGTTATCAACATCATTTATGGATGGAAGACTATAACCTTTTTTTACGGGTGATTGCTAAAGGGTATAAAATTGAGAACTTACCAGATGTATTGGTCTATGCACGTATTGATAATGGTATGCATGGTCGCCGCAAAGGTTTACAATATATTAAAAGTGAAAAACAGTTACTAGATTTAAAAAAACAACTAAAGTTACAAAATCCTCTATATGCTAACATGCTGTTTCTGGTACGGTCTGCGTTTAGACTGTTACCAGCGAATTTATTAGGTACAATTTATAATACCTTTCTTCGTAAAGATATTAAAAAATGAGTGAATGAAAATATGAAGCGTTTAGTAGACATAGTCATTTCTTTAATAGCTTTAACTGTTCTGTCGCCAATATTTCTGATAGTTGCTTATAAAGTCCGTAAAAATTTAGGTTCACCAATATTCTTTTACCAAGAAAGACCTGGTAAGGACGGAAAATTATTTAAAATGATTAAGTTCCGTTCTATGAAAGATGCATTTGATGCTCAAGGAAATCCATTGCCAGATGAAGCTCGTATTACACCATTTGGTCAAAAATTGCGTTCAACTAGTCTGGATGAAATGCCGCAGCTCATTAATGTACTAAAAGGTGACATGAGCGTAGTGGGTCCGCGTCCAATGTTAAAAGACTTTGTTGCTTTATATTCACCCGAACAAGCTCGTCGTTTAGAAGTTCGCCCAGGAATGACGGGTTTAGCTCAGGTAAGTGGTCGTAATGAACTTGATTATGAAGAACGATTTAAGTGTGATGTATGGTATGTAGATAACCACAACATTTGGGTTGATTTCAAAATCATGTTTAAAACAGTCAAAGTGATGTTAAAACGTGAAGGAATCAATGCTCCAGGGCATGTTGGGCCATCTTTATTTAAAGGTAATGATACCCAAGAAAATATTGATTCTTCTGTTAAGTAAATTTTATATCTTGAAATCTTTCTTATGATTAAAAAAGCAGTTTTACCAGTAGCCGGTTTAGGTACACGTTTTCTACCCGCAAGTAAGTCTATTCCAAAGGAAATGGTTACCGTTGTTGATCGTCCTGCGATTGAATATGTAGTACGAGAAGCGGTAGAAGCTGGAATTGAGCAAATTATTTTGGTTACTCATTCATCGAAAGCATCAATTGAAAATTATTTTGATCGTAACTTTGAGTTGGAAACCACTCTAGAGCAAAAGAAAAAATTCGATTTACTTGCAGAGATTACTCAAATTGTGCCTGAGCATGTGAGTGTAGTAAGTGTTAGACAACCTCAGCCTTTAGGCCTAGGGCATGCTGTTTTATGTGCAAAGAGTGTTGTTGGTCAAGATGATTTTGCAGTGCTATTACCAGATGTACTAGTGAAAGATAGCTCTGGAAAAAATGATCTATCTCGTATGATTGCTCGCTATAACTCAAGCCAAGCTGCTCAAATCATGGTTGAGGCAGTGCCAGACCATTTAGTGGATCAATATGGGATTGTGGATGTAAAACATAGTCCAAATGAAGGCGAAAGTATTGCTATGCAGGGTATTGTTGAAAAGCCTGCAGTAGGCTCTGCACCATCAAACTTATCTGTGGTTGGCCGCTATGTGTTACCTGCCAAGATTATGCAATTACTTGAGAACACGCCGAAAGGTGCGGGTAATGAAATTCAGTTAACTGATGCAATTGCAATGCTTCAAGAAACAGATACTGTTGAAGCTTATCGTATGCAAGGTCAAACGTTTGATTGTGGTAGTAAGATTGGCTATTTAAAAGCTGTACTACACTATGGAGTTGAACACCCTAAGTTAGGAAATGATTTTAAACAGTTAATTCAGGAACTTAAATTATAGAATTTTGTAGCTCTGCTTAACTATTTGTAAAAACGAATGAATATATGAGCAGAGCAATATATTCTCTTCCTGTAAAGGGAAGAGAATTTTATAGAATATTAAAATCAGGTGTACAATGAAAATCGCGGTATTTGGAACCACCTTACATGCTGGTGTAATGGCAGCATTATTAGCTGAATATGGCAATCAGATCTATTGGTGTACAAGTGTCACCTGTGAAGAAAACATTTCTATACTTTCTTATCAAGATCAAGAAGTTAATCATTATTTAAATAAACAGAGAAAAGCAGGTTTTTTAAAAGAAAGTCCTTTTTCTGAAATTCCTTTAGATATTGAAGTTTATTTATTTTGTTTTAGCCCAACACAAATCGAGCTTGCTTTAAAAACAGTTGAAAAGTTGAGCGAGCGCCCGATAGTTCATCCACGTTTAATGATCAATGGCTCTACTTTTGGTCTACATGGTACGAATCAATTAAAACAACATTTGCCAAAAGATGAGTGGGTTTATTTTCCTGATGTGATTCAAGAAGGAAATGCGATTAATAGCGTGCTGAACGTAAAACATGTAATTGTTGGTGTTGAATCGAGTTATGCTCAAGACACTATGCAAGAGCTGTTACGTCCTTTTTTCCGTTTTAGCTATCAATATTTATTTATGCCAATTTTAGATGCTGAATTTACAAAGCTCAGCATTTCGGGAATGTTGGCAACCCGTATTAGCTACATGAATGATTTGGCGATGGTGGCCGAAAAACTCGGTATTGATATTGCTAATGTAAAACATGGTATTGCTGCAGATACACGTATTGGTGCAGCCTATTTGTCAGCAGGTGTTGGATTTGGTGGTGAAAACTTTTCACATGATATTTTAACGCTTTCGAGTACTGTATCTGGAACAGGGGCTAAAAGTCGGTTGCTAGAGCAAGTGTGGGCGATTAATGAGCAACAAAAAGAAATTTTATTCCGTAAATTATGGAATTATTATCACTGTGATTTGAGCGGTAAAACTGTTGCGATCTGGGGGGCTTCATTTAAGGAAAACACCTCTAGCACTCATAACTCACCTATTCATATTTTGTTAGCTGCATTATGGGCACAAGGGGTAAAAGTGCGTTTGCATGACCCACAAGCCTTAGATGAGATCGCAACAACTTATGGAGACCGTGAAGATCTGGTTTTATGTGCTGACCAATATGAAGCTGCACAGGGAGCTCATGCTTTATGCTTAGTGACAGCATGGAAACAATATTGGAGCCCTGATTTTAAACAGTTACAACAAGTAATGCAGCATCCTCTTATTTTGGATGGGCGTAATATTTACGATCCGGCATATGTGAAAGCAAAAGGTTTCGCTTATGAAGGAGTAGGTCGATTATGAGTAAATCTATCGAGAAATTTCCTAAAGAGTTAGTCTCGCCTATAGCACAGCTTCATTCATTAGTTGAGAAGAATTCAAAATTACATATCAAAGAATTATTTGCAGCCGAGCAAGACCGCTTTCAAAACTATTCGGTAAAGTTCGATCAATTGGTTTTTGATTATAGTAAACACCGTATAACAAAAAGTGTTTTAGAACAATTGTTTGCTTTAGCAAAGACGAAACAATTAACTCACTGGATTGAGCGCTTATTTTCCCAAGACAAAGTCAACTGTACTGAGCAGCGTGCAGCTATGCACTGGGCTTTGCGTTTACCATCGGAATATTCTAAATTTCCTGAACTCACAAAACAGGTTCATACTCAATTACAGCGTATGTACGCTTTGGTTGAAAAAATCCATGCTGGGCAATACCGTGGTGCTACAGGTGAAGTGATTCAGGATGTCGTTAATATTGGTGTAGGTGGTTCCGATTTAGGACCTCAAATGGTGACCCATGCACTATGCGATTTTAAAGTAAAAACTGCCAAACCACTTAATGTGCACTTTGTTTCGACTATGGATGGTAGCCAGTTATCAGACTTACTCCATCAACTGCGTCCGGAAACAACTTTATTTATTATTTCTTCAAAGTCATTTGGTACCATTGATACCTTATCAAATGCACAAACAGTTCGTCAGTGGCTTGAAAAAGCTTTAGGAAAACATGACCGCGTTGTAAAAAGTCATTTCATTGGTGTATCTACAAAAGCTGAAAAAATGACTGAGTGGGGTATTGCTCCTGAAAATCAGTTGTTGCTTTGGGACTGGGTAGGTGGACGTTATTCTCTTTGGTCTTGTATTGGTTTCCCTATAGCCCTAACGATTGGTATAGATGGCTTTCAACAGCTTTTAGCTGGCGCACATGCTGTTGATGAACACTTTCAAAATACAAGCTTTGAGCAAAATATACCAGTTCTCATGGCATTACTCGGTATCTGGAATAATAATTTTTTAAATATTCAAACCCATGCGGTATTACCTTATGACGGAAGATTAAAGTATTTTGCTGCCTATTTGCAGCAGCTTGAAATGGAGTCTAATGGTAAGTCGGTACAACGTGATGGCCAAAAAGTTGAATTAGATACTTGTCCGATTGTATGGGGGGAGGTTGGTCCAAATGCCCAACATGCATTTTATCAGCTACTTCATCAAGGAACACAGGCAGTAAGCTGTGATTTCATTGCACCGATCCAACGTTATAATGCAGATCACTTTACGTATGTGGAGAATGCTGAGGCATTGATTGAACAACATCACCTCGCATTATCAAATTGTTTGGCGCAATCACGTTTATTGGCTTTCGGTAATGAAGCTTTGGATTCAGCTGAACTAAAGAATTTACCAATTTATAAACAATATGAAGGTAATCAGCCGAGTTCGACATTACTTTTAAAAGAACTAAATCCATATAGTTTAGGGATGTTAATTGCTTTATATGAACATAAGGTATTTGTTCAGTCGGTAATTTGGAATATTAATCCGTTTGATCAATGGGGTGTTGAAAAAGGTAAGCAGATTGCTGATCAGTTACTTCCAATTTTAAATGGTGCTCAAAATGATCTTTCAGCACTTGATGCTTCAACACGTGGTTTGATTAAAATTTTATTAGGAAAAGTCGATGGCTAAAATTTTAGTTACAGGTGGTGCAGGTTATATTGGTTCACACACTTGTGTAGAGCTTTTAGAAGCAGGCCATGAAGTTATTGTATTTGATAACCTTTCAAATAGCTCAAAAGAATCTTTAAATAGAGTTCAAGAGATCACACAAAAAAGTTTAACTTTTGTGGAGGGCGATATTCGGAATTCTGGTGAGCTTGACCAAGTGTTTCAAGAGCACGCAATTGATGCGGTTATTCATTTTGCAGGTTTAAAAGCAGTAGGTGAAAGCCAGGAAAAACCGCTTATTTATTTTGATAATAATATTGCGGGTAGTATTCAACTGGTTAAATCGATGGAAAAGGCAGGTGTCTATACACTTGTATTTAGCTCTTCTGCGACAGTATATGATGAAGCAAATACCTCTCCTTTAAATGAAGAAATGCCAACAGGTATGCCAAGTAATAACTATGGATATACAAAACTAATTGTTGAGCAATTATTACAAAAACTTTCAGTAGCTGACTCTAAATGGTCTATTGCCTTACTACGTTATTTTAACCCAGTAGGTGCACATAAGAGTGGGCGTATTGGTGAAGACCCGCAAGGTATTCCAAATAATTTAATGCCTTATGTGACTCAAGTTGCTGTGGGCCGCCGTGAGAAACTATCTATTTATGGTAATGATTACGATACAATAGATGGTACAGGTGTGCGAGATTATATCCATGTTGTTGACTTGGCGAATGCACATTTATGCGCTTTAAATAACCGCTTACAGGCGCAAGGTTGCCGTGCATGGAATATTGGTACAGGTAATGGTTCATCTGTTTTACAAGTCAAAAATACCTTTGAACAAGTGAATGGTGTACCTGTTGCTTTTGAGTTCGCTCCACGTAGAGCAGGGGATGTTGCGACTTCTTTTGCGGACAATGCTCGCGCAGTTGCTGAGTTGGGTTGGAAACCTCAATATGGCTTAGAAGATATGCTTAAGGATAGCTGGAATTGGCAAAAGCAGAATCCTAATGGCTACAATTAAATTCGGATAAAAAAGGAGCGATTTGCTCCTTTTTTATTTTTAATTAGTTCTGAATTAATCCAGTCAACTCATCTACATAATATTGCATTGGCTGAGCTTGACGATCTGCACGGCTTTCAATATTAAGACGTAACAAAGGCTCAGTATTTGAAGCACGGACGTTAAAGCGCCATGCGCCAAAGTCGAGGCTTACACCATCGGTACGGTCAATTTGTGGATTTTGATCGGCATAGAAGTCGAAAATCTTTTGAATCGTAGTTTGCGTATCGGCTACTTTAAAGTTGATTTCACCACTACAAGGGAACTTGGCAATCATATTTTCAACGAGTGTTGAGAGAGATTGTCCTGTTTCAGAGAGTAGAGCAATGGTGAGTAACCAAGGAATCATACCACTGTCACAGTAAGCAAAATCACGGAAATAGTGGTGGGCACTCATTTCACCGCCGTATACGGCATTGTGTTCACGCATAACATCTTTAATAAATGCATGCCCCGATTTTGACTGTACAGCAACACCTTTATATTCGTCGACGATATCAAATGTGTTCCACACTAAACGTGGGTCATGCACAATTTTTTCGCCTGACTGTTTGATTAAGAAAGCTTGAGCCAATAGGCCAACAATATAGTAGCCCTCAATGAATTGTCCTTTTTCATCGAACAAGAAACAGCGGTCAAAGTCGCCGTCCCATGCAATACCCATATCTGCTTTATGCTCAAGAACAGCATTTCGGGTACTGTCACGGTTTTCAATTAAAATTGGGTTAGGGATGCCATTTGGGAAAGTACCATCTGCTTCATGATGAATTTTAATAAATTCAACCGGTACATTAAGCGCTTTAAATTTTTCTTCAATGGCATCAATCACATGACCAGCTGCACCATTACCCGCGTTTACCACTAACTTTAATGGACGGATTTTTGCAGGTTCAATATAAGTCAGTAGATGGTCAACGAACTCAGGCAAAATGTTATAGCTTTGCGTTGTACCTTTTTGGCTAACTTCTTCAAAATTATTGGTCTCTGCTAAAGCCTGAATTTCTTTTAAACCAGTATCGGCACTAATTGGACGAGCATTTTCTCGAACCAATTTCATACCGTTATAGTCCATTGGGTTATGACTCGCAGTTACTTCTATACCACCTTGTACGTCTAAATGAAAAGCGGCAAAGTACACTTCTTCAGTACCCGTCATGCCTAAATCAAGCACATTCACACCCGCATCATTTAAACCGCGGATGGTCGCTTGTTTTAAAGCCTCACTGCTTAGACGAATATCACAACCTACAACCACAGTTTTTGGTTTATAGATTTGTCCGTAAGCGCGGCCAATTTTATAGGCGATTTCTTCATTCAATTCGGTGCCGAGTTTGCCTCGGATATCATAAGCTTTAAAACACGTTAAAGTAGTCATTATTCAATTCAATACATGTGGTTTGAGTTGTGTGCACATTATACATAGATCATCAAATTGGTACGTTTATAGTTTTTATATTCAAATTTTGCACTTCATTTCTGTAGGTCATATTTAAGTTTATAAGAAAGTATTTTTAAGACTTTAGTCTAATATGAAAATTTCTAAATTAGAAAGAGCTTGATTTTACTTAGCACTATTGGTAATACCAATTTCGGTGATTATTTAATCATTGATCTTACCAATAACTGTGTTTATGATGCACATTGTGATTTAAGGAAAAACATTTGCATTTAAATTTTTAATTGGTCATACCAATTTGTGTAAATGTTGAGATTTTAAGGTACAAAAATTCGCCCCGGCATTTCAAGGAGATGACAATGCTCAATATGTGGCAACAACTTTATGACCCTTTAAATAATATTTGGCTGTCTAGTGCGGTTGCATTAATCCCGATTATTTTCTTCTTTTTGGCCTTGGCTGTTTTTCGTTTAAAAGGCAGTATCGCGGGTACGGGCACAGTTATTATTGCATTACTGATTGCGCTATTTTTCTATCAAATGCCTGGTCAAATGGCCTTTGCGTCAATCATTTACGGTTTCTTCTACGGTCTATGGCCAATTTCATGGATCATTATCGGGGCAGTTTTTCTATACAAGATTTCGGTAAAAACAGGCCAGTTTGAAGTTATCCGCTCAAGCATTCTATCTATTACCGAAGACCAACGTCTGCAAATGTTACTTGTTGGTTTTGCATTTGGTACTTTCCTTGAAGGAGCTGCGGGCTTTGGTGCTCCTGTCGCAATTACCGCTGCACTACTTGTCGGTTTAGGGTTTAAGCCACTTTACGCTGCTGGTTTATGTTTGATCGTAAATACAGCACCAGTTGCATTCGGTGCAATGGGTATTCCAATTATTGTGGCGGGACAGGTTTCCGGTGTAGACACTATGGAAATTAGCCAGATGGTGGGTCGTCAGTTGCCATTTTTAACCATTATTGTGCTGTTCTGGATTATGGCGATTATGGATGGCTGGCGTGGTGTTAAGGAAACTTGGCCTGCGGTATTGGTCGGTGGTGGTGCTTTTGCGATTGCTCAGTATCTCACCTCTAACTTTATTGGCCCTGAGTTACCAGACATTACCGCAGCAATTGCTTCATTGGTCAGCCTGACGTTGTTATTCCGTGTTTGGAAACCAAAACATATTTTCCGTTTTGAACCTGAAGCAGGCCAGACTTTGACTCAGCAACCTACAACAGTTCAACGTTATAGCATTGGGAAAATTGCAAAGGCATGGTCTCCATTTGCTATTTTAACGGTAATGGTCACGATCTGGAGCGTTAAGCCATTTAAAGCATTATTTGCAAAAGATGGTGCTCTTGAACACTGGATTTTTAAACTTGAAGTGCCGTATTTACACAAATTGGTCGAGAAAATGCCACCGATTGTGTCCGAGATGAAACCATACGAAGCGATTTATAAGTTTGACTGGTTCTCTGCAACAGGTACTGCAATTTTTATTGCTGCAATCATCACAGTTATTTTCTTAAAAATGAAAGCAAGTGAGGCAGTAACAACCTTCGGTGAAACGCTCAATGAGTTAAAAACACCGATTTACTCGATTGGTATGGTGTTGGCATTTGCTTTTATTGCGAACTATTCAGGTTTATCTGCAACTTTGGCTTTGGCTCTATCGCATACGGGTCATGCGTTTACTTTCTTCTCGCCATTTTTGGGTTGGCTTGGTGTGTTCCTTACTGGTTCAGACACTTCTTCAAATGCTTTGTTCTCGGCACTACAGGCAACTACAGCTCAGCAAATTGGTATTCCGGAAGTGTTATTGGTCGCTGCTAATACCAGCGGTGGTGTGACAGGTAAAATGATTTCTCCTCAGTCGATTGCCATTGCTTGTGCAGCGGTAGGGTTAGTTGGAAAAGAATCTGACTTGTTCCGTTTCACGGTAAAACATAGCATCATATTCACTGTCTTTGTTGGCATCATTATTACGGTTCAGGCTTATCTGGTGCCGTGGATGATTCCATAACTCCAGTGAAGGAAACGCGATGAGAATCTCCGATCAAGTGGTCATGAAATTGCAGGCATTAATTGAAGAGCGTCACATGAAAAAAGGTGATCGTTTGCCTGCCGAGCGCCAGCTTGCAACTAGCTTAGGAGTTTCTCGTCCGTCTTTGCGTGAAGCAATTCAACAGCTCAATAGTCAAGGTGTACTGATTAGTCGCCGTGGCGATGGAACTTATATTCAGCAATTACCTGAACAATGGCCACAGCAATTGATTGTGAACCCAATCAGCAACCTGATTGAAGAAGATCCGTTATACCGTTTTGATGTGCAAGAGGCGCGTTTGGTGCTTGAAGGGGGGACGGCATGGTATGCCGCGTTACGTTCGACCCCAGAAGATCGCGCCAAAATTCATCATTATTTTAATGAAATTAGTCGCCATCAAAATGCGGGTGACTCAGCACAGGCTGCGGTCGCGGATGCTGAATTCCACTTAGCGATTGCTGAAGCATCTCACAATGTGGTGCTGATTCAAATGATGCGAAGTCTATTTGATTTGCTGCAATACAACGTCTTGTTAGGGCGTAAAAAAGTTTATAACGACCCCGTAAATGGTGATTTGCTCAGCGAGCAGCATTTTCAGGTGATGGATGCTATTGATCGTAAAGATCCCGAGGCCGCACGCCAAGCTGTCTGCGGTCATATTGAATTTGTGATTAATCATGTGCGTTCTCTGGATGAAGACGAAGCTCGCCAGAAACGTGCAAACCGTTTAAATAGAGTTGATTCAAAATGATTATTTCTTCTGGCAATGATTATCGTGCTGCGGCACAACGTCGCTTACCTCCATTTTTATTTCACTATATTGATGGTGGAGCGTATGCGGAATATACCTTAAAGCGTAACGTACAAGATTTGTCAGAAATTGCATTGCGTCAGCGTGTGCTGAATGACATGTCCGCGTTAAGTTTAGAGACAAAACTGTTTAATGAAACCTTGTCTATGCCAGTTGCATTAGCGCCTGTAGGTTTAACAGGTATGTATGCGCGCCGTGGTGAAGTGCAAGCCGCAATGGCAGCCGACAAAAAGGGCATTCCATTTACGCTTTCAACGGTTTCTGTTTGTCCGATTGAGGAAGTTGCACCTGCGATTAACCGTCCGATGTGGTTTCAGCTTTATGTGTTACGTGACCGTGGTTTTATGCGTAATGCTTTGGAACGTGCAAAAGCGGCAGGCTGTTCAACACTGGTATTTACCGTAGATATGCCTGTGCCGGGTGCACGTTATCGTGATGCCCATTCGGGTATGAGTGGGCCAAATGCTGCGATGCGTCGTTATATGCAATCAGTATTTCATCCGCATTGGTCATGGAATGTGGGTTTAATGGGGCGTCCGCATGATCTCGGGAATATCTCTAAATATTTAGGTAAGCCGACTGGGCTTGAAGATTATATTGGTTGGTTAGGCTCGAACTTTGACCCATCCATTTCATGGAAAGACCTTGAGTGGATACGTGAGTTTTGGGATGGCCCAATGGTGATTAAGGGCATTTTAGATCCTGAAGATGCCAAAGATGCTGTGCGTTTTGGTGCAGATGGGATTGTAGTGTCGAATCACGGCGGTCGTCAGTTAGATGGCGTGATGTCTTCTGCTCGTGCATTGCCTGCAATTGCTGATGCAGTCAAAGGTGACTTAGCAATTTTGGCGGACTCAGGCATTCGTAATGGTTTAGACGTGGTGCGCATGTTGGCGCTTGGTGCGGATACGGTTTTACTTGGCCGTGCGTTTGTTTATGCCTTGGCAGCAGCAGGTGGACAAGGTGTGTCGAACTTACTTGATTTAATTGATAAGGAAATGCGTGTTGCGATGACGCTCACGGGTGCTAAGTCGATTTCAGATATTAATGCGGATTGTTTAGTACAGGCGATTAAACAAGGACTTTAAAACATAGTAAGTGAAGCAGTAAGCACAGCCTCAAAATTTGGTGATTTGCTGATGTTTTACGTATAGGCATTTGTCACTTTTGAAAGGTCAAAAGTAACCAAAAACCTTTTGTTGAGCAAACCGTACTTCCTTGTACGGTTGCTCAACAGGCGGCATCCATGCCGCCACCACGATAGTAAATATAGGGCTGATTCACATTAGAGAATGAGCTAATTAAATTATAAATTACAAACGGTAAGATCCCGTCGTGTTGGTCTAATTTGATAAATGGATGACCAAAAGGAAACCATCATGCAAACATTTTCTCCTCAAGCAGTAATCGAACATTTACAGAATATTGTAGGGCGTTCTTATGTTTTGACCGATGATCAAAGTACGCGTCAGTACCGTCAAGGTCGTCGTTTTGGAGAGGGGAAAGTGCTTGCAGTGGTTGTACCAGGGACTTTGCTAGAGCAATGGCAAGTGTTGCAGGCTGCAATTGAGGCGGACTGTATTGTGATTATGCAGGCGGCCAATACGGGATTGACCGGTGGTTCAACTCCGTATGGCGATGATTATGACCGTCCTGTTTTAGTCATGAGTACTCGCCGATTAAAGGGGATTCAAGTCATCCATGACGGTAAGCAAGTGATCTGCTTACCGGGTGCGACCTTAGATAATTTAGAACAAATTCTAAAAGGCTATAATCGTGAACCACATTCGGTGATTGGTTCATCTTGTATTGGTGCATCGGTACTCGGCGGTGTGTGTAATAACTCTGGTGGTGCACTGGTACGCCGTGGTCCTGCGTATACGGAACTGGCGTTATATGCTCAGGTCAATGCTGCTGGTCAATTAGAGCTGGTGAATCATTTAGGGGTGAATTTAGGCTCGACACCCGAAGAAATTTTGACTCGTTTAGAGAAGCAGCAATACCAAGCCGTAGATATTTTAGATGACAACGAAAAGCAGGCATCGGACCATCGCTATGCGCACGACGTGACTCAGGTCGATGAAGATACGCCTGCTCGTTTTAATGCAGACCCGTCACGTTTGTTTGAAGCCTCGGGTTCGGCAGGTAAGGTCTGTGTGTTTGCTGTACGCCTTGATACCTATGAAAAAGTAGAGAGCAGTGTTTTTTATATTGGTAGTAATGATGCCGATGATTTAACGGCTATTCGTCGCTACTTACTGACCTCACTGCCAAGCTTGCCAATTGCGGGTGAATATATTCATCGAGACGCTTACTTGATTGGTGAAAAGTACGGAAAAGACACCTTCTTATTTATTGAAAAGTTTGGTACAGCCAATGTTCCAAAAGCCTTTGCGATGAAAGATAAAGTCGATGGCTTTTTAGAAAAATTTAAAATTAAAGGTTTAACAGACCAGATTTTACAGGCGATTACCTTCTTTTTACCGAGTCATTTGCCTAAGCGTATGACCGAATATCGAGATCGTTATGAGCACCATTTAGTGTTACGTGTTGAAAATAATTCAAAAGCTCAGACCGAGCAGTTTTTAAAAGAATATTTTGCAGTGCATCAGTCAGGCAACTATTTCGTATGTAGCGAAGAAGAGGGGCGAAAGGCGTTCTTACACCGTTTTGCGATTGCAGGGGCGGCAATTCGTTATCGTGATACGCACCGTAGTGAAGTTGAAGATATTGTAGCGCTTGATATTGCGCTACGCCGTAATGACCGTGAATGGGTAGAGCAACTACCAGCCGAGATGGAAAAGAAAATCATCCATAAACTCTATTATGGGCATTTCTTTTGTCATGTGTTCCATCAGGACTATATTCTTAAAAAGGGTAATGACCCGTTAGAAATGGAACATCAAATGTGGAAATTACTCGATGCGCGCCGTGCTGAATATCCGGCAGAGCATAATGTTGGGCACCTTTACATTGCCAAACCTGCATTAGCCAATTTCTATCAAAAACTCGACCCAACCAACAGTTTTAATGTGGGTATTGGCCATACCTCAAAACTGAAATATTGGGGTAAGGCTAAATCTTAATATCGAGACATAAAAAAAGGCGCCGAAGCGCCTTTTTTAATAGATGATTTATGCTGCTTCTACTGATTTAGCAAGCACTTCAGCCATTGCTTTAGCAACAGTGTAAACATTGTTCATGTTTAAACCTGCTACACAAATACGGCCACTACGTACTAAGTAGATTGCATATTCTTCACGCAAGATATCAACCTGCTCAGCAGTTAGACCTGTGTAGCTAAACATACCTTTTTGGTTTACAAGGTAGCTAAAGTCACGGTCTGGTAACGCTTTAGTGAGTTCATCTTTCAAGATGCTACGCATTTTGATAATACGCTCACGCATCTCTTTCACTTCGCCTTGCCATTGTTGGTTAAGTTCAGCGTCATTTAACACTTCATCAACTAACCAAGCACCTGTTGTAGGAGGGCTAGAGTAAATACGGCGTACAGTCGCTTTTAACTGACCGAATGTGCACTGAGCAGCTTCTGCATCGTCACATACGAAAGTTAAGCCGCCAACGCGTTCGCCATATAAAGAGAAGATTTTAGAGAACGAGTTGCTCACAATGAAGTTTAGACCCGCTTGGTCTAAAGCACGGATTGCATACGCATCTTCTTCCATACCGTCACCAAAACCTTGGTAAGCGATGTCTAGGAATGGAATAAGGTTACGGTCTTTTAATACTGCAATTACTTGGTCCCATTGCGCTGGGTTTAAATCAGCACCCGTTGGGTTATGGCAGCATGGGTGCAACAACACAATGCTTTGCTCAGGCAAAGTTTTAAGTGTAGAAAGCATACCGTCAAAATCTACACCACGCGTTTCTGCATCGAAATATGGGTAGAAATGAGTCTTAATGCCAGCGCCATTGAAAATCGCAACGTGGTTATCCCAAGTTGGTTGGCTTACCCAAACGTCTGAATTTGGGAAATAAGTTTTTAAGAAATCTGCACCAACTTTCAATGCACCTGAACCACCAAGCGTTTGGATGGTTACAGCACGGCCAGCTTTAACTGCTGGGCTGTTTGCACCAAATAAAAGTGCTTGAATTGCTTCACGGTAAGGTTTGAAGCCTTCCATTGGCAAATAAAGTTTGGTTTTACCGTTCTTAGGCTCAATACGCTTTTGCGCCTCGATAATGGTCTCTAACTGAGGAACAATGCTGTCTTCGTTATAATAAAGACCAATACTCAAGTTTACTTTTTCAGAACGAGTATCAGCATTGAACTGTTCCATTAAAGAGAGAATTGGATCGCCTGCGTATGGGGGGATATGTTGAAACATCAAAAAAGTCCTTTCATTCAACAATATGCATAGTGCTGGGTTTTTTCTGTCTCGAAAAATACGCCACAACTATGTCGATGCTCAATAATGTATCAATAAAGCTACCGTGAAGCACCTGATAATTTCACTAATATCGATATTTTCTGGATGAAAATGATAAAAAGATTTAAAAGAAATTACGGTAAATAGAAACTAATTTCTAACTCATGCTTTCATTCAAGCAGATTGTCTACAATCTTGCTGTAATACATTGGTTGTAGACTAAAGTTTGAAACAAAAGATTAGAGGTCGAAAAGCAACTAAAAAAGTATCATAAATTTATAGGTAAAATAATATTAAATATCTGTTTTATAAAGACTAATTTGTAAGTAGTTTAATGGTTTAAATATAAGGTGAGGTAACAGGCCGAACGATAAAAATTGACCTGATGCGTTCTGAAAAGTGTCAACAATCACCTTGATTTTTTTCATTCATCCCGCTATAAAACTCATAATTGATTAAAAATTGTCGACAATATGCAAGATTTGACCTTCGCGCCAGAGCCACTACAAAGTCAGGGAAGAACACTGACCGAGCATGTATTTAAGCAAATACAGACGGCGATTGTTTTGGGTCAAATTCCGGCAGGCAGCAAAATTTCTGAACCTGAACTGGCGCGCACTTACGGCATTAGTCGTGGGCCTTTGCGTGAAGCAATCCATCGCCTTGAAGGTCAACGTTTGGTTGAGCGCACAGCTCATGTGGGCGCGCGCGTGGTTTCGCTCTCACTGCAACAGTTTAAAGAGCTTTACCAAATTCGGGCTTCTTTAGAAGGTTTGGCCTGCAAACTTGCTGCACAGCATATTGATAAAAAGCAAATTTTGGCGCTGCGTGATGTATTGCGTATGCATGCTGAAGATGAAAACTTTAAAGCAGGTAAGGGATATTACTTGCAAGAAGGGCAGGATGATTTTCACTACTGCATTATCAAAAGTAGTGGCAATAAAACGTTAGAAAAAATGCTATGTGATGAGCTTTATCACCTCATCCGTATGTACCGAATTCAGTTTTCAAATACACCCGATCGTCCGAGCAAAGCTTGGGACGAACACATCCGTATTTTAGATGCAATTGCAGAAGGCGATGGTGAACTTGCCGAGCTGCTCATGCATCGACATATCAATGCTTCTTACAAAATTATTGAGCAAACACTGCTACAAGCACAAGGAGAACATAACAATGGCTAAACAATCCGCAGGTCAGCTATTTCGCGATGCCGTAGCCCAAGAAAAGCCATTACAAGTGGTTGGAACCATCAATGCCAATCATGCACTTTTGGCAAAACGTGCAGGTTATAAAGCGATTTACTTATCAGGTGGTGGTGTAGCAGCTGGTTCTTTAGGCTTACCTGATTTAGGAATCAGTAACCTTGATGATGTGTTGACAGACGTACGCCGTATTACTGATGTATGTGATCTTCCATTATTGGTCGATGCGGACACAGGCTTTGGTGCTTCTGCATTTAACATTGCACGTACTACAAAATCACTGATCAAGTTTGGTGCTGCGGCAATGCACATTGAAGACCAAGTGGGCGCAAAACGTTGCGGTCACCGTCCGAACAAAGCCATTGTGACTCAAGAAGAAATGGTTGACCGTATTAAAGCAGCAGTTGATGCGCGTGGTGATGACAGCTTCGTGATTATGGCGCGTACCGATGCGTTAGCGGTTGAAGGCTTACAAGCTGCAATTGACCGTGCGGGTGCCTACATTGAGGCAGGTGCAGACATGTTGTTCCCTGAAGCAATTACCGAGCTTGATATGTACAAGCAATTTGCTCAGAAGACAGGCGTACCAATTTTGGCAAACATTACCGAGTTTGGTTCTACACCACTGTTTACCACTGAAGAGTTGGCATCTGCCGATGTAAGTCTTGCGCTTTATCCGCTTTCTGCTTTCCGTGCCATGAACAAGGCAGCCGAAACTGTGTATGAAACCTTACGTAAAGAAGGTACACAAAAGAACGTGGTTGATATTATGCAAACGCGTAAAGAGTTATATGAACGCATTAACTACTACGCGTTTGAAGACTACTTAGACAACGCATTTGCTAAAAAGAAGTAATAAATTAAAAAATTGATTAATTGGAATCTGATACTCGGAGGCGTCATCTGCAACTGTTTGAGACAGGACTACATTTTTTAAAATTGGTTCTGCGATAGATAGGATATTCGATGGTTGTGGACGAGTTTTGCAGATGACAATGGTTTTGCCTACTTTTCCCGAAAGAAAAGTAGGTCGAACCGAAGGTTAATCCTGAAATAAGAAGTGAAAATGGTACGACTCCGTCGTGCTTAATAAATAAATTCAGATAGATAGGAAAGGACAATCTTATGAGCTCAAATGAAACAACAACAGGCTTCAAACCAAAAAAATCAGTTGCACTAAGTGGACAAGTTGCAGGCAACACAGCACTTTGTACCGTAGGACGTAGCGGTAACGACTTGCACTATCGTGGCTATGACATTCTTGACCTTGCGGCAGGTAGCGAGTTTGAAGAAGTTGCTCACTTGCTTGTACATGGCAAATTACCAAACAAAGCTGAACTCAAAGCCTATAAAGCAAAATTAAAAGCACTTCGTGGCTTACCAGCAGCACTTAAAACTGCACTTGAGCAATTACCACCATCTGCACACCCAATGGACGTGATGCGTACAGGCGTATCAGTACTAGGTTGTTTAACTCCAGAACATGAAGACCACAACGAAGCTGGCGCAAAAGACATTGCTGACAAATTAATGGCAAGCTTAGGTTCAATGCTGCTTTATTGGTACCACTTCAGCAACAACGGTCGTCGCATTGAAGTTGAAACTGATGACGACTCAATTGCAGCGCATTTCTTGCACTTACTTCATGGCGAAAAACCATGTGAAGAGTGGATTCAAGCGATGCATACATCACTTATTTTGTATGCTGAGCATGAGTTCAACGCGTCTACATTTACTTCACGTGTGGTTGCAGGTACAGGTTCTGATATGTACTCGGCAATTACAGGCGGTATTGGTGCACTTCGCGGACCTAAGCACGGTGGTGCAAACGAAGTTGCATTCGTGATTCAACAACGTTATGACAATCCAGACGAAGCAGAAGCTGACATCCGTAAACGTGTTGAAAATAAAGAAGTCGTGATTGGTTTTGGTCACCCTGTATATACAGTTTCTGACCCACGTAACGAAGTGATCAAGAAAGTAGCGCATGACTTAGCTCAAGCGCAAGAGAACACCAAAATGTACCTCATCGCTGAGCGTTTGGAAGCAGTGATGAAAGAAGTGAAAAACATGTTCCCGAACCTCGACTGGTTCAGTGCGGTGAGCTATCACTTAATGGGTGTTCCAACTGCCATGTTTACACCGTTATTCGTAATTGCACGTACAGCAGGTTGGTCAGCACACGTGATTGAACAACGCCAAGACGGCAAAATCATTCGTCCAAGCGCGAACTACACAGGCCCTGAAAACCTCGAATTTAAACCATTGGCGGAGCGTGGTTAATGAACACAAAATACCGTAAACCGCTGGCAGGTACCCAGCTTGAATATTACGACGTGCGTCAAGCCGTTGAAGATATTCAGCCAGGCGCATACGAAAAACTGCCTTACACCTCTAAAGTACTCGCAGAGCAATTGGTACGCCGTGCCGATGCCGAGAACTTAACTGCTTATTTAACGCAGTTGATTGAACGCCGTCAGGACTTGGACTTTCCTTGGTATCCAGCGCGCGTGGTGTGTCATGACATTTTGGGTCAAACTGCATTGGTTGACCTTGCAGGTTTGCGTGACGCGATTGCTGAGAAGGGCGGTGACCCATCTAAAGTTAATCCAGTTGTACCGACACAGCTCATTGTCGACCACTCTTTAGCAGTGGAATATGGTGGTGCTGACCCAGACGCTTTTGCAAAAAACCGTGCTGTTGAAGACCGCCGTAATGAAGACCGTTTCCACTTTATTGAGTGGACCAAAACAGCATTTAAAAATGTCGATGTGATCCCTGCGGGGAACGGCATTATGCACCAGATTAACCTAGAAAAAATGTCTCCGGTGATTCAGGCGCGTGATGGTGTAGCATTCCCAGACACATGTGTCGGTACAGACTCACACACACCACATACAGACGCTTTGGGCGTAATTTCTGTGGGTGTAGGTGGCTTAGAAGCTGAAAACGTAATGTTGGGCCGTGCATCTTGGATGCGTCTGCCAGACATTATTGGTGTTGAGTTGGTTGGTCAACGTCAGGCAGGCATTACTGCAACAGATATCGTACTTGCTCTAACTGAATTCTTGCGTAAAGAGCGTGTGGTTGGTGCTTACCTTGAGTTCTTTGGTGAAGGCGCTGACAGCATGTCTGTGGGTGACCGTGCAACCATTTCGAACATGACACCAGAATACGGCGCTACGGCGGCGATGTTCTACATCGACCAAAACACAATCGACTACTTACGCCTAACAGGCCGTGAAGATGCTCAAGTGGCATTGGTTGAACAGTACGCAAAAGAAATTGGCCTTTGGGCATCTGAAATGACCAAAGCAGAGTACCCACGTGTACTACGTTTTGATCTATCGACAGTCACACGTAACATTGCTGGTCCATCAAACCCACATGCACGTGTTTCAACCAGTGACCTAAAAGAAAAAGGCATTGCGGGTGTTGTTGAAAACCGTTCTGATGGCTTAATGCCAGATGGCGCAATCATTATTGCTGCAATTACTTCATGTACCAACACCTCTAACCCACGTAACACCGTGGCGGCAGGTTTGTTGGCACGTAAGGCAAATGAGCTAGGTTTGGTTCGTAAACCTTGGGTGAAATCATCATTTGCACCGGGTTCAAAAGCGGCTGCACTTTACCTTGAAGAAGCAGGTGTTCTAAAAGACTTAGAGAAACTTGGTTTTGGTATTGTGGCTTACGCTTGTACGACGTGTAACGGTATGTCTGGTGCATTAGATCCTGCTATTCAGCAAGAAATTATTGACCGTGACTTGTACGCAACCGCAGTACTCTCTGGTAACCGTAACTTCGATGGCCGTATCCATCCTTATGCAAAACAAGCATTCTTGGCATCTCCACCGCTTGTTGTGGCATATGCAATTGCTGGTACGATTCGTTTTGATATCGAAAAAGATGCGTTAGGTCATGACAAAGAAGGTAACCCGATTTACCTCAAAGACATCTGGCCATCTGACGCTGAAATTGATGCGTTAGTTAAGCAAGCCGTGAAGCCTGAACAGTTCCGTAAAGTCTACATTCCAATGTTTGACTTGGGCGAAGTTGAACAAGCGAAGAGCCCACTTTACGACTGGCGTCCGCAAAGTACTTACATCCGCCGTCCACCATATTGGGAAGGGGCGTTGGCTGCACCACGTACTTTGGCGAACATGCGTCCGCTTGCGATTTTGGGTGACAACATCACCACCGACCATTTGTCGCCTTCAAACGCGATTTTGATGGACTCGGCTGCGGGTGAATACCTTCACAAAATGGGCGTACCAGAAGAAGACTTTAACTCATACGCAACGCACCGTGGTGACCACTTGACTGCACAACGTGCAACATTTGCAAACCCGAAACTCTATAACGAAATGGTTCGACGTTCAGACGGTACCATTAAGCAAGGTTCAAAAGCGCGTGTAGAGCCAGAAGGCGAAGTGATGCGTATGTGGGAAGCAATTGAAACCTACATGAACCGTAAACAGCCGTTAATCATTATTGCGGGTGCTGACTACGGTCAGGGTTCAAGCCGTGACTGGGCTGCAAAAGGTGTACGCCTTGCAGGAGTTGAAGCGATTGTGGCAGAAGGTTTTGAGCGTATTCACCGTACTAACTTGGTGGGTATGGGCGTGTTACCACTTGAGTTTAAACCGGGTGTAAACCGCAAGACCCTAAAACTAGATGGTACAGAGCTTTATAGCGTGATTGGTAATATTGCGCCGCGTTCGACTTTAACTTTAGTGATTGAACGTGCCACAGCAGATGGTAAAGAAGAGATTCTTGAAGTACCTGTGACTTGCCGTTTAGATACAGAAGAAGAAGTTTCTGTATACGAAGCGGGCGGTGTATTACAGCGTTTTGCGCAAGACTTTTTAGAAGGCCAAATAGCTTGATACTTTAGTTAAACATTATTGATATTGTTCAAAAAAAGCCCTATCTTGATGATGGGGTTTATTTTTATATGATTAGATCAAATTAATATAAGGTTAGGAGCATAAATTAGTGGAAAAAAATGATACGTTTCTAAGTGACTTATTAACAACTTATAAAAAATTAAAACTCTCTGATGCGAATGAAGCAGAAACAAGAAAAAAGCTTATTGATGTAGTAATTGAAAATGTATTAGGTTGGACTACAGATGATATTTCTTATGAAGAAAGAGTATCTGAAGATGGAGAAACAACTTATGCAGATTATATTATTAGAACAGCTGATGTTTCTATTTTAATTGAAGCAAAAAGGCTAGGTTCAACTTTTTATACAGTTCCAGAAAAGAAAAAAGTTAAGTTATCTACTTTTTCTGAAGATGATTTAACAGGTAAAGCTATAAAGCAGGCGAGAGAATATTGTCGGAAAAAGTCTATCCCTTTTGCTGCTGTTACTAATGGTTCACAATGGATTATTTTCCCAGCTGTTAGAACGGATTCAGTTTCATTCTCGGACTCTACAGCATTGGTATTTGACTCAATCGAGCGAATTCTAGGAGAAGAGTCTAGTCATTTTAGAGGTTTACTTTCACGTGACGGAGTAATTGAAGGAAATTTAGCTTTAGAATTGATTGGTCGAAAAACTGATCAATTTGATGAAAGAAGACTTAATAAATTTTTTAAGGGAATTTCTATAAAGAAAGAAAACCCTATTTATCCATTGATTGAAGGGGCTGTTGTAAGTGCATTTTCTGATTCAATTGTTGATAATGATAATAGTATTCTAGAAAAATGTTATGTAAAGAATGCTGATAGGAAAAAATTTGATAATCGTATAGAAATGCATTTACAAAAAAGAGAACCTCTTTTTAATTCTCAGCCTAAAAGACCTATGAGAAAAAGAGAGTCATCTAGTTTGGTTGATTCAATAAATAAAGCTTCACACAATAAAAAACCATTAGCAATATTAATTCTGGGAACTGTGGGAACAGGGAAAACAACTTTTTTGCAATATACTAGACGAATATCATCAGCTAGTTTCTTCGAACAAAAAGAAAAACAACCTTATCCCCACTGGATTGAAATAGATTTTCGAACATTTTCCAAGAATGAGAATCCACTAGACTTTATATACGATAAGTTATTTGATTATATAAAGACTGATAAATTTTTTTGTGATTATGATAGGTCTATTAAGTTTGCATATGAAAAAGAAATTAACTCATTAAAATCAGGTCCTCTTTTCCTCCTAGCTAATAGTGATGAAGAATTAAAAAAAAGAATTACTGATTTATTAATAGCTGATTATCAAGCTATTAAACCATATGTGGATAAATTGATAGGATATGCTTCAAAACTCTCTCCTATTTTTTTAATAATAGATAATGTCGATCAATTTGAAGATGATTTTATTCAATCAGAAATTTTTTCTGATTCTATAGCTATTGCAAGTCGGCTGGGTATAAATCTCATTATTGCAATGAGAGAATCTACTTTTATTAACCATAGAAGTTCGCCTACTTTTGATGCATTTGATTTTGACCCATTACATATAGAACCACCTGAAATTCCAGCAGTATTATCTAGAAGATTTTTTCTTACAGGAAAATTATTGGAAGGTAAAAGTGGAGAATTTATTGCACTTAATGGTGCAAACTTTAAAGTGGAGGATCTATCTGTATTTATAGATATAGTGAAAGGTTCGGTACTAGGTACTGAAGTTGGTGAAAAAATTGATGTATTATCTAACCATGATGTACGCTTAGCATTAAGAATGACTCGAGAATTCCTTGCTAGAGGATATACCGATCCAGCGAAAGCTTTGATTACTCATAAACCCGAGAAGCGATATACTTTACCGAAACAAGAAGCTTTTAGATCAATACTATTAGGCAATCAGTCAGTATATAGTGAAGAATATTCTGTTATTGGTAATCCATTTGATTCGAGATTAAATCGTTCTAATACTGAGTTGTTGAGAATTTTCGTATTATCTGCTTTAGTTCGTAAAGGATCATCAAATGGTCAGGGTTATATTGAAGGTCAAATAATTAGAGATAGCTTAAAAACTATAGGTTTCTCTGAAACTGATACACTAGCAATTCTTAAAGATTTATGTACTTTAAGATTTGCTCATACTAAATCTCATGGAAAAGCTGATATCAATAGTAGTTATTTTGCTAGTCGATTAGGTGGACATATTATAAAGAGTTTAATTGGTGATTTTACTTTTATTGAGAATATCTTAATGGATACATTTATATCCGAAAAAGATCAGTGGGAACAATTAAAGAGTATTTCATCATCCATTCAAGAAGAGCGGGATATTGTAAGGAAAATTAATCAAAGAATTGACCGTATAAAGATTTTTTATGAATTAATGATAAGTCAATATTCCATTTTATTAAGCGAAGCAACAAAAAGAGGGCTTGACCCTATATGGCTAAGTAATCCATTAATTGAGATGAAAGATACCTTGTGGAGTAATTGTGATAAAGCCTATGCTTCTGCTAACAGAATATATGGTGAGAATGCACAAAAATAGCTAAGGTTCATAAAAAAAGCCCGACATCCTGTCGGGCTTTTTCGTATTTGGTTGCTAGATATGACTCCTGTCGTATCTCACGATCCTGATGCATGAACCTATTATTGTTGTTTTATGTTCCGGAACATCCTGTTCCTGTATGAGTTCATATTAGAAAAAAAGCAGAGGGTAGCCAATCCGCTAAATCCCTAAATCTGTGTAAGATAAATCGTACAAATAACATTTTTTGCATTTATGCCATCATCATCGGGCGAAATGGACAATTGACAATCACTCTAACTGGGTTATATTCCTGTTTAATATATATACGATTATAGGAATGTAATCATGGTAACAGCTGGCGAAAAACCCGGAACAGGCTTCTATTTCTGTGCTCAGTGCGGACATAGAGTGTTTTTAGAAATTAATACCGACCCTTTACCACCTTGCACAAAATGCTACTGCACGCAATTTAAACGTTAAGAATGAAATAATATTTGCGTTCGCATTTAACAAAAAGCCCTGTCACCCGATGGGGCTTTTTGTTAATTTAAAAATAAGACTTACATAACAAGACCCGTGATGGGCATAAAGAAGGAAACCGTTATGGAAACAATATTGGGTTTATGTATTGGTGTGGGCCTGAGCGCTGCCTGCGGTTTTCGCGTGTTTGTGCCGCTACTGGTTATGAGCATTGCCACCATGATGGGTTGGTTTGAGCCATCAAAAGGCTTTGAGTGGTTAGCTCTGCCATCGGTGTGTTTGGCTTTAGGTGTAGCAACGGTGTGTGAAGTCGCAGCTTACTATATCCCGTGGGTCGATAATGCCTTAGACACAGTCGCAACTCCTGCGGCGATGATCGCGGGTACGTTAGCGACAATGGCGGTCAGTAGTGGAGAAATGTCTCAGTTTGCCAGTTGGGCAGCAGCCATTATTGTCGGTGGTGGTACGGCAGGTGTGGTGCAAATGAGTACCGTTGCTGCACGTGGTGTTTCAACTGCGACCACGGGTGGTTTAGGGAACTTTATTGTGGCGACAGGGGAGTGGATTGGAGCAATCTTACTTTCAGTTTCAGCTATGCTGGTGCCTGCGCTTGTTGCAATAGTGGTACTAATTGCGGTTATTTGGGTGGTGCGTTGGATTCGCCATAAAAAGCAAGAACAGGCGCATACCCCGCTATAGGTGAGTGTAAATATCATTTTTTAATAAGCATAAAAAAAGCCCGACATCCTGTCGGGCTTTCTTGTATTTGGTGATTAGATATGACTCCTGTCGTATCTCACGCTCCTGGTGCTTGAACGTATTATTGTTGTTTTATGTTCCGGAACATCCTGTTCCTGTATGAGTTCATATTAGGAAAAAAGCAGAGTGTCGCCAATCCGCAAAAGCCTTAAAAGCTTGTAAGAAAAATCTTACATGAGTGAATGACTTCGGAAATCGGTTGTACTAGAGACATGCAAGCGGATAGGTAGGGCCTCTTTTATGAGTAATCCTTTAGGGCTGTGAGAAGAAAAAGAGTTGTTATTGATAACATTATGTTATTTTTAAATTCTGCTTATAAAAAGAACAACTTTTTGGGAGAAATAAATGACCGTTATTTTGGTAAAACCTCATTTGAGATTTAAAGACAGCTATAACGACTATATCAATGAATTAGCAGATGAAGATCGCCACCCTTTGACAACAGAGTTTGACCATACAGATTTTGAAAGTTTTTTGAATAAACTAAGAGATTATGAAAAAGGGGAGTCCCTAGAAGAAGGGCATGTTCCCAACATTACATATTGGTTAGTAGAAGATAATGAAGTTATTGGTGCATCTAACTTGCGCCTTAAACTCAATGAACAGATTGAATATTGTGGTGGGCATATTGGTTTAGGTATTCGTCCCTCTAAGCGTGGACAGAATTTTGGCTCGAAATTGTTGGAACTTACAATTCAGGAAGCATGGAAACTAGGCTTATCAGAGTTACATATACATTGCTATAAATATAATTTAGCTTCTGCAAAAACCATTCAAGCAAACAATGGTCGTCTTCATTCCGAAATTACTCTCAACCAAGTAGTTCAAAGATATGTGGTATATAAAACTCTATAAGGATTTTCTTTTAGATTATTTTTGAATAAGCATAAAAAAAGCCCGACTTCCTGTCGGGCTTTTTCGTATTTGGTGATTAGATATGACTCCTGTCGTATCTCACGCTCCTGGTGCTTGAACGTATTATTGTTGTTTTGTGTTCCGGAACATCCTGTTCCTGTATGACTTCATATTAGGAAAAAAGAACAATGTCGCCAATCCGCAAAATCCTTAAAAGTTTGTAGGATAAAACGTACAAGATCGATGTTTATTTATTTTGAATTAGGCTTAGGCCTCTGTGCCACAACAGACTTTAATTTTTTGCGCTGATTTAAAGTAATAAACCATTGCGACACAGAGATAAAGAGCTAAGCCAACGCTTAGCCCAGACTACTTTTGTCACATCGCTGCATGGTGCTTAAAAAAGTAGGGGCAAAGTCCTGTGGGAGAACAGGACTTTGCAAACTGACATGTTCTAGGCGCTGCATAAGCTTCGGGGAATAGGTTTGTTCAAGTCGCTGGTAAATACATTCGCAACTGGTCTTGCTATGCCCACCCGATAGGCAAATTTTTTCAAACTCTTGCTGAGTGTGGAGGTTACAGCCTGAAATACCCAAGCTCACTAGAACAAAACTTAAAGCCAAAAAAGGTGTATAAATTGTTATGTTATTCTCATAATGATTTATATCTATGAGTAGAATAAAATATAATCAGTTTAAAAATTAAAATAATTTTTCAGGTAATAATTAATCCTCCTACACATACAGGAAAATAAAATAATTAAAATTTTAAAATAAAAAACAATCTATAAACTTAAAAAATAGGGCGTAAAAAACCAAATTTTAAATCAATAAAATAGTTAAATAAGAGAGAAAATGAGTTTGAAAAATGGCATAGTCAACTCCTTAAAAAATGGAGTTCTACCACCAGATTACCGCGAATTAATTAGGGTGGTAGAACGAAAGGGGGTTGACAGACTGGACTCGTAGAACCAGCACGCGCGGGGCGTCCCCCTCCCGTCCTACCGCAAAGAAAGGGGACGCAAGGGTCTAACGAATTATAGTAGAACTACAATTCGCTACGAGTTACGGTCTGTCAAAACCGTCTGGCAATGTAGGCCAGCAACGGAATAATAATCGGTGATTTTAAATACGTCAATTTAATATTTAAAATATTTTTAATTTAATAATAAAACTAAATAGATTTTAAAATAAAAATATTATTATTAACTTTTTATTTATATTTGATGAGAAAAAATAATAAATATAGAAATATTTTTCCAGTTCCAAAAAAGAACTTGATTGTTAAGATCTATTTTTGTCGTTTTTATAGAGATAAGAATGGAACGAGTTGTCATCACAGGTATGGGAATTAATTCTTGTATTGGAAATACATTAGAGAAAGTAACCGAGTCCTTAAAAGCAGGCCGCTCTGGCATTCGCTATAACGAAGTCTATGCAAAACTAAACTTTCGAAGTCATGTGAGCGCCACTGCCGAAATGAATTTTGAAAATATTGATCCAGAATTAAAAAAACATATGGGCGTTTGCGCGATGTATGCCTATAACTCGGCACTCGATGCGCTACAACATGCCAAGCTTGATGTAACTGACATTGCCAACAACTCAAAATATGGCGTGATTGGGGGAACAGGGGGCACCTCAACAGCATCTATCATCGACATGCTGCATACCCTAAAAGAAAAAGGCACAAGTGAGGTATCACCCGATTTAGCACCACGCTACCTCACCAGCACCATTAGCTCTAACTTATCACGCGCTTTCAATCTAAAAGGCGTATCCCAATCGATCGCAAGTGCCTGCGCGACTTCAGCCGACGCAATTGGCTATGCATATCACCTTATTGCCGCTGGCAAACAGGATCTCATGCTGGCAGGTGGCGGCGAAGAAGACCATTGGTCCCAAACCGCAATATTCGATGCGATGGGTGCATTATGTTCTAAATATAATGACGCACCAGAAACGGCTTCACGCCCATATTCTGTCGATAACGATGGCTTTGTGATCGCTGGCGGCGGTGGCATGGTGGTTTTGGAGTCTTTAAGCCATGCCCAAAAGCGCGGAGCAAAAATTTTGGCCGAAGTGGTTGGGTACGCTGCCAATAGTGATGGTGTCGATATGGTAGCCCCGAGCGGTGAAGGTGCGACCCGGTGCATTAAACTGGCACTCGCAGAAGCCAAGCAAAACGGTTCAGACACCATCGACTATATCAACACGCATGGCACTTCAACGCCAGCAGGGGACATTCCCGAACTATTGGCCATAGAGCGAGCTTTTGGTGGCGAAAAAGTACCGCCGCTCAGTTCGACCAAGTCTATGACTGGGCATTGTTTGGGGGCCGCAGGGGTACACGAAGCTATTTATTCTATTTTAATGCTGCAAAATAACTTTATTGCGCCGAGTATTAATATTACCGAACTGCGCGAAGAAGCTAAAAAGTTCGATATTGTTCAAACGAGCCGAGAAACCGAACTAAAAACAGTCATGAGTAATAGCTTTGGTTTTGGTGGGGTAAATACTTGTCTGGTTTTTAGAAAGTGGGAATGACTGCCTTATTTAATCTAAACTTTTAAGCATTTCTTTCGCATCCGAATCACCTGCATCGGCAGCTTGCTGGAACCATTTCTTTGCCAGTTGTAGGTTTTTCGGCGTGCCTTCACCATTTAAATACATCTGGGCCAAGTTGTACTGGGCATCGCTTTCATTATGCTCAGCCGCTTTGGTGTACCACTTAAGGGCTTGCTCATCGCTTTGAGCGACGCCGTGACCTTTTTTATATAGATGAGCTAAATTATATTCTGCGGGCGGATAGCCTTGCTCTGCAGCACGACTATACCATTCAAAAGCCTGCTCATAATTTTGCGCAGTTCCTTCACCTCTGTCATATAACACCCCTAAGTTATATTGCGCTTTGGCATGGCCCTTATCCGCAGCTTTAGCAAAATATTCAAAAGCGCGTTTCATGTCTTTTTCTACGCCTGTACCCGTGAAATACATCATTCCTAAACTATATTTTGCCCCCACGCTGCCATTTTGGTCAGCGGCAGTTAACCATTTAAAAGCTTGTTCATAGTTTTTAACAACACCTTGTTCACCAGTTAAAAGCATGATGCCAAGATGATATTGCGCAATCGGTTGTCCTTGCTGTGCACGATATTGAACATCAGCAACACTCGGCTCAGCAAATGCTGAAGAATGAAGCGAAAAAATCATGGTAAATATATAAAAAGCAGACTTTTTTATTTTCATATCTCATCCTGAATTTTATTAATCTTAAAATTTAATTTCTTGGTATATGTTTGATTTTTATTTGAAAAATTTAATAATATCTCCATGATTTATAGTACTTTAAAATGATCGAATTTTACGGTTTAAATACCTATTTAATAAGAAATTAACGTAAAACTGCATATTTAGACTAGTTACATTTTGAAAATGAGTATAGATAGACAGATTAGTCTTTTTTTAATTAAAATATGGCTTAAATATAAGTTTGATTGATAATAAAAATGCAGATGAGTGTGTCGAGTATATTGGAACGTTTAGGCCTTGTTTCACAAAATCGTGCTGTTCATATCCAATTCTCAAATCAGTCTTTAAATCAGCAAGTCTTCTTACAACGTATTGAAGGCGAACATACGCTTAATCAGGGCAGCGTTGCTGAGTTATTATGTCTGTCGACAAACGCGCATATTGCATTAAAACAGTTTATTGGTTGTCAGGTTGCCGTCGATCAGGTCACCGATACAGGCCAGTTTTTTAGAACGACAGGTATTATTACCGAAGCCAGCCAAGGGCAAAGCGACGGCTCACTCACTATTTATAATTTAACTTTAAAAGACCCAACTGCACTCTGGCATAAGCGCCGTAATAGCCGCGTGTTTATGAATAAAAGCGTGCGCGATATTAGTGAAATTCTATTTAAGGAATGGCAAGGCAAAAGTCCGTTATTTGCCTCAAGTATAACGCTCGATACATCCGGCTTAACTAAAGACTACGATGTGCGTCCATTTGTGATGCAGTCAAATGAAAGCGATTATGACTTTTTAACTCGTTTGTGGCGTAGTGAAGGTATTAACTGGCTGGTCGATGAGTCACAGCTTTTTATCGCTGACCCAAATGCTTCTATTCAGCCACAAGTCTTACGTCTAATTGACGATAACCAAAATTATCAGGCACTTGAACGCCGTAGCATCCGCTATCAACGCAGCAGTGCGACAGAGCAGTTCGATACGATTACCCAAGTCAAAGCTGAGCGTCGTTTACAACCAACCTCGGTTCATGTGCAACGCTGGCAAGCCGATGCTTTGCAACAAGAAGAAGGTAGCGGCAGCGTACAAGGCACCCAAAAGCACAGCGAACACTATGACAATGCCAGCCTGAACCTTGAAGATGCATGGCATGTTAGCCCAGCGTGGATGCAGGATTTAAACGGGAAAGATCAAGCCACAGCTTCGGGAAATAGCCAGATTGAACAACTTAACCAGCACATCAATGCTTACCATCACCTGAGTTCTAAACAGTTTACCGTTGCAGGGAATGTCCGTGATGCACAGGTAGGTTACTGGTTTGAACTCAATGATCATCCGGAACTTGACCAACATGACAGTGCTGATAAAGAGTTCTTAATCTTAAGCAAACACTACTATAACCAGAATAATTTACCGAAAGAATTACAACAGCAACTTGAGCGCTTATTACCACAAGGCAAACTCAAGGCAGCCCAACTCGACAGTCAAAACCCTGAGCAGCGCCACTTTGCTGAGCTGAATGTCGTTCGTCGTAACATCAAAGCTGTGCCTGAATATAATCCGCTAGAGCACCGACCAGCCGCTCACCCACAGCGCGCTAGAGTGGTGGGTTTAGAGGGTGAAAGCATTCATGTCGACCAGTGGGGACGCATTAAAGTCCGTTTCCTGTTTACCCGAGCTGATGACCACAGCCATGATGGTGGAGCTGGAAGTAACGACAATGACACCGACTCGGCTTGGGTCGATGTACTCACTCCTTGGGCAGGGGCAGGTTATGGCGCACGTTTCTTGCCACGTGTTGGTGAAATTGTTGTCATCGATTTCTTTGATGGCAACATTGACCGTCCGTTTGTGGTGGGGCGTATTCACGAAGCTGAACGCCACCCAACTCAATTCGATCAGAAAGGTCAGCTACCTGACACTAAAAAACTCAGCGGCATTCGTTCAGAAGAAGTTGATGGCAAAGGCTTTAATCAGCTCCGTTTTGATGACACCACAGGCCAAATCAGTGCCCAGCTACAAAGTAGCCATGCCGCCAGCCAGCTAAACTTGGGTAACTTAAGCCATCCAAAAGACAAGGCAGAAAGCGATGGTCGTGGGGAAGGTTTTGAACTCAGAACTGACCAGTGGGGCGCGGTTCGAGCTGGTAGCGGTTTACTCGTTAGTACCCACAAACAGGATCAAGCCCAAGGCGTACACCTTGATGCAAGCGAGGCCAAGCAACAAATCGAAGGTGGTCTCAACAATGCCAAGGCACTCAGTGAAGTTGCTAAAAATCAGCAAACTGATCCATTGGAAATGCTTGAGAACTTAAAAACGTTCATAGAGCAAATTGAAGAGAAAGACCAAGACAAAGCTGCTGCTTTTAAGCAAGCTTTGATGATATTAACTGCGCCTAACAGTATTGCTCTAGCCAGTAACGAAGACATTCACTTAAGTGCAGATGGTCAGCTCAACCAAACTGCCGGAGATAGCATCAATCTGTCTACTCAAAAGAACTTAATTGCACATGCCCAAAATAAGATTAGCCTTTTTGCAGCCCAACAAGGGGCGAGATTGTATGCAGGCAAAGGTAAAGTCGAAATACAGGCGCAAGGCGATGGAGCTGATTTAATTGCCCGTAAAGCTGTTCAGGTGATTTCGACTGAAGACAAAATCGAAGCGACCGCAGCCAAAGAAATTGTTCTTACCGCAGGCGGCTCTCAAGTCAAAATTACTGGGTCGGGTATTTTTATGACCACGAGCGGCAAGTTTGAGGTGAAGGCTGGACAGCATTTATTTATGGGGGGAGGGAGTGTGAATAGTTCATTACCGTATCTACCAGAACAAGGAAAACAAAAATATGGTGTATGGTTTGATGTAATGGATAAACAAGGAAATAAACTAAAACCTGGTACGGAATATATTATTTTTGATGAACATGATAAAGAAATTGAGCGCGGTAAGTTAGATCGAACTGGCTTGGTTAAGTTAGAAACTGAAGAGCCGAATAAGCAATATAAAATACATGTGGTAAATTGAAATGGATAATGTAATAGATGCCAATAAAGATATAAAAAAACAAGCGACTGAATTGTTAAAAAAAGCACATGGAAAAGTAAGTAATGTGCCGCCAGTAATTCCAGTTAAGTTAACAACTTATACTCATAGTTTAACAATCTTCATTGGAGGGGCAGCTGATAAGTATGTATTTACACCCGGAGATGTTCCTGTCGGGTGGGGGGATTTTAGACCTATTGGCCCAACATACTTTGTTGGAAACTATGTTAATAATTATTTTGCAACTATAAAAGGTGGCAGTAAAAATGCATTTGTTAAATATTATGGGTATGAAGAGGCATATGTATCTGATACAAGAGAGTTAACAGTAAATACAAATAAGGATAAAAAATTAAATGCTTTCAATGATGTAAAAAATTTTTTAAAAACCTATCCTCAAACACAAGTAAATATTGTTGGTCATAGTTTAGGTGGTTGGAATGCAGCTGGATTAGCTGAAATATTGCATAAGAATAATATTTGTAAGGTTAACGTGCTGATAACTATTGATCCAGTGGGAGAAATATTATCTAAAATTGGTTTGGGATCTAGAACTAGTATCTATTATAGTAGACCAAAGCCAGTATTTAATCTTTGGATTAGTATAAGTTGTGACCCTAAAAGTTATGAGTGGAACAATGATTTGATTGCAGATTTAGGTGGGCAATGGAGTAGTTATCCCTCTAGTAATAGTTCCTATTACTATGTAACAAGGTATAGCCATGCAGATTTCAGATTAATGATGCAAGAGAAAATTGTTAATAATTTAAGTGTGCAGGATATTTTGTCAAAAGAGTTGAGTAGAATAAAATGAAATATTTTTTATTAACATTGCTTTCTATAACATTGTCAGCATGTAATCCTTTTATAAATAATGAGAAAGCATCTAACAATAATGCAGAGATTAAGAGTTTAACTTACTCACGTCTGGATGGTATGAGTGGTGATATTTTTAAATTTAATTTAGAAACAAATGATGATTTAAATAAGATTTATCAAGAGAATAATTATAAATATTCACATTTTAAGTGCGATAATATTAAAAATTACTTTGTGACAGGAGCTATTTCAGTCGAGGGAGAGAAGTTAAAAAAAGGAAAATATACTTCATCTGGGTACTTCAAAGTCTGCGAAGATGAATCCATGAATGTATGTATCGATAAGAATCAATTGGAAAAATTGTTAACTAGCAATATGTCTTGTAGAGTAGTTTTTGGGGGTTTATTACAAAGTAGTAAAGTTGTAGCAGATAATATTTTAATATCCAAAGAAGCTATAAGAAAATCCAATTTCCAATAGAGTTTTAAATGAAAAAATTTCTTTACCTATTAGGGCTAATTTTTTTAAGTGGATGTAGTGAAAAAATTTCAAATTTCACAATAGAACATACTAGGAAAAGTAATGAAAAATTAAACTTTGCTACGAAAATTGAAGATAAGGAAGTTTTAAATAAAATAAAAGAATCTTCATCAAAAAAAATTGTTTGCAAAAATACTGCTAATAACAATCAAATGTTGGATGCTTATATAGATAAGATTGAAAATAACAAAATTGATGTATCTGTAGAATTTTGCTCAAATTATGATAATAGAAGCTGCGAGCCTATAAATATCAGTTCACTTAAAAAAATTAATTTAGAATGCCAAGCAATTTTCTCTGCAATGATTGGTAATGTCTCTAAATCAGAAAAATTTCCAATTGTATGGGAAGAAAAATAATTTGTTTAGAAATCTAAAACTTGACTTGATAACTTTAGGTCTTCCCTTGTTACTTATGGCAGGGTGTGGTCACGAATATACAATTGAGCCTGAAAGACTTCCAGTAGCCTATGTAGGTAAGGCATATAACCAGCAATTAAACATATCAGGTGGTAGAGTGATACCATATTCTTTTGAAGTTGAAACTAATTTCCCTAGTGATATGAATATCTCTATTAGCCCAATAGATGAACATGAAGCGGATGCTTATAATAATTTAAAAATTTCTGGAGTTCCAAAGTATAAGGGAACTTTTACAATTCATATATATGCGGGTTTTTATGCTACTGGGGATGGGAAGTTAGATAAGACCTATGAATTTATTGTAAATGAATAAGATATTTAACCATATGATTTTATTTGGTTTAAATAAGAGATAAGTATGAAAAAGAATTTATTAATTACCATACTAATTTTACTTTTCATCATACAGTCCTTAATAAACTATTACTTCTGGAAAAGTACAAAAGTACCAGAAATTCATGTTTTAGAAAAACCTTTAAAGATATATTCGTTTGAAGGTAAATATTCGAAAAATAGCACTTTGCCAGAATATTATATTTTGCCAGAAGGTACTGTTTTATATGATGATAGTGACTCTTTGAACAGAAGAGTTATGGTTTATTTCAATTTACAAGGTGTAGATTTTAAATTCGAAGAACAAGACCCAGATATCTTAAAACAACCTAGTGAAGTCAGTGGTATAAGGTCGAAGGACTTGCCTGATTTACTAAAAGAAATTCCTCTGATTAAAAAAGATATTTATTTAATTATTAAACATGATGAACGTATAAAAGACTCTGTGCGTTCAATTTTATTCAAAGAATACAAAATTGATACTTCAGAGTATGAAAAATAATTAAATATTTCTGGGGCATAGAAACATAAAATTAAAAAAGTTCAGAGAAGCGTAATTAATTACGCTTCTCCTCTCATAAGAAAATTATTTAAGCAGCTTGAATGGCTTCACCACAAAAGGAGACAGTCTCTTGTTTATGCTGGTGTAAATACCAGAACTGCCCCGCAATCGTTTCAGGATGTACCGTGTAGGTCTTATCTTGTGCTCCAGATGTCCCATCAACGAAACCATTCACAATTACTTGGCTCACGTAAACATTTGAGTCAGCAAGACTATGAGCAAGTAAATTTGTGGTTTTATATTGAGCGGCAGCGGTAGTTGCTAAGGATGAGTACTCTTTAGCCACCAAGTCGATACCCACTGCATCGAAAGCAAAAATTCCGTTTGTCGATAAAATGCTACCGTGGTTCTTCTCTAAATCACCTAAACAAGCCTGTACCGTCGCAATATAGCTCGAAACGCGAATATGAAAGCTTTTGGTAAGTTCTAGTGGAGGGGTTTCTAAAATATTGCCTTCAATATCATGGAAAGCATTCCAATGAATATTTTTAATCTCTCCTAATTGATCTTTAATACGTTTAATAAGATTTGGTATATCTTCAAGAACAGCTAAATCACATGCAAAAGCGTAAGCTTCAATACCTTGTGCTTTAAGTTCTAGAATAGCCTTTTCAAGTTTTTGGGCGTTTCGTGCCACTAACCCGATTTTATAGCCTTCTTTACCAAACTTATGTGCTACGGCTTTGGAAATACCTGTTCCATAACCAAAAATTATAATATTGTTGTTCATTATAAAGTTCCAAAAAACCAATCATTTGGTTAGAAATAATTTATAATATGTTTTTATAATGTATTCAAGCGCAAAAGTTATCTCTAAGAATAATGCCCAAAGAATAAAAATGCTTAAAAGTGGAGATTAGGGAGTCAGCTTTACATGAGTTATTGGGCTAAACATGCGCGGTTGAACGAACTTCCAATTTGGCTTAAAAATTTATCTTGGTAAAATAAACCGAAAAATACAAATAAAGTGGAATTTAAATTTAACTAATTATGTGTAAATGGGAATAAATTCTTTTAAATTTGCTTAATGACGTAAAAATTCCCAAAAATAATAAAAATTCGCTTTTCTTAGAAAAACAATCCCGCAGGGGGCTGGCTAAACTATATCTCAAGGGTGTGATAGGGATCGAAAAGAGTAGCATGCACCGAAACGTATAACGTTAGTGTGTACTCACCCAAAAGGTCTCGATTCGGCTTAGGACGCTATAGATCAAAAGTTTATAGGCACAAGGTTATAACTTACAAAGTTATGATTGTTGAAGTAAACCATAGATGTTTTCCCTTGACACCCTAAAAAATTCTCAATAATAAAAATGATATTTTACAAGAATATAATTTATGAATAAGCCTAATCTTTCTGCGCTACTCCTGACATTTAAATCTCATTATATAAAGCCTGTGATTTCTGCCCACCGAAAAATAGTTTCAGCGACTTTACAGATTTTAGGTTAGAGCGCTATTTTTATTTACGATGTGATCAATAAAAATCGTTTATATACTAATCTTATGATCAATTGCGAGCTGGATAATATGGAGAATAAAAATCAGTGTCGCCAATGCGCTGTATGTGGAAAGAGCTTTCCTTTAAAAGATTTAGTATCTGGTGAAGTCATCCGTAACGTGATTAGTGATGAAATTTTAAAAGACCATCCAGATTGGAGTTACTCAAGCTTTATTTGTCGGGCCGATCTGGCAGATTATCGAATTAAATATGTGCAGTCCCTATTACGCTCGGAAAAGGGTGAGTTATCTAACCTAGAAAATGAAGTAATTGGCAGTATGCAACGGCATGAATTAATTAGCCGAAATACAGAGTCAGATTTTGATCAAAACTGGACGTTTGGAGAAAAACTGGCAGATAAAATCGCATCATTTGGTGGTAGCTGGGCTTTTCTTATTTGTTTTGCTTTATTTTTAACGGGGTGGATTGTTTTAAATACGGTTGTGATAGTGGTCCGTCCCGTCGACCCTTATCCTTTTATTTTGCTGAATTTAGTGTTGTCATGTTTAGCTGCAATTCAAGCACCTATTATTATGATGAGTCAAAACCGTCAAGAAGCAAAAGACCGTTTGCGTTCCCAACATGACTATCAAATTAATTTAAAAGCCGAGCTTGAGATTCGTCATTTACATGAAAAAATGGACCATCTTTTATCGCATCAGTGGGAAAGGCTTGCACATATTCAAGAAATTCAGCTCGATCTTTTAGCTGAAATGAATAAAAAACGATAAAGATTTTCTGAGTTTCACGTGGAACATTGGTAGGGCGCTATAGATTATTTTGCGGTAGGTCTGAAATTTCTTTATGATTTGCCGCCATGCTCCATTGCTGTTTCACGACCATGCCTTTAAACGACAACTTTGTTTACGCTCCACCACAAGATCCGCTTTCAATTTTATTTGAAGATGACGATTTAATTGTGGTTGATAAACCTGCGGGTTTGTTGTCGGTCATGGGGCGGTTACCTGAACATCATGACAGTGCGTATTTAAGGGTATTGGAAAAGTTCCCTTTAGCAAAGGTTACGCACCGTTTAGATATGGCAACCTCAGGTTTACTTATGTTTGCCAAACATCGCGATGCAGAAGTTGCGGTAAGTAAAATGTTTCAGGCCAGAACAGTCAAAAAACATTATATTGCTTTGGTGCAAGGCCAAGTAAAACAAGAGGGCAGTGTTGAAGTTCCACTCATTACTGACTGGGAAAATCGCCCAAGACAAATTGTACATTTTGAATTAGGTAAACATGCTAAAACCTTGTTTCAACCATTGGTTTATGATGCAACAACAGATCAAAGTCGTGTGTTGCTGGAACCTGTGACAGGGCGTTCGCACCAGTTACGTGTACATATGATGCATATTGGGCATCCGATTATGGGGGACAAGTTATATCATCCTGAACCTAAACGGTTTCATTTGAATCGTATGGCTTTACACGCTGCATATCTTGCTTTTCAACATCCTTTGAAGGGAACAGATGTGGTGATTGAGTCACAAGTGCCTTTTTAAAAAATTAAAATTTGATGCAATTCGCAACTGAATACATATCCAAACTGCAATAAAAGTCGGTTATTCTTAATGCCGAATAATACAAATAGAGCAACAACAAGGACAATCTAATGAACCGCGATTACGAACAATTTCCAGATGATGATAACGGCAATGTACTTTGGCAAATGGTTGAAGACGGGGATGATTTAACCGAGCTTCATGAAATTGAATTTTCAATTGCATTTCAAGATCAACAAAATGCAGAGCAATGCGCGATGCATTTACTCTATCAAGAGCAAAAAATTTCTCTTTTCCAAGATGATTCTGTTGAACCGAATGAATGGATCATTACCATCTTTGTTACGATGGAACCAGAGTATTCAGATATTGTTGATCTGGAGCAGTGGTTTTCAACAATCGCTGAGCAATTTAACGGCGAATATGATGGATGGGGCTGCATGGCTTATGTCTTCGACGAAGAAGAAGATGACATTTTACAATAAAGCCTAAATATAGCCGGGAGGTTCTATAATGAGCTTATCTCAAAAAGAAATTGCGGTACGTTTTTTAGAGCTTGCTGCCGCTGGCGAGGTCGATGAAGCCTACGGCAATTACACCGCTCCAAACTTTAAGCATCACAATCCTTATTATGCTGGTGATAAGACTTCTTTGAAGGAAGGGATGCGTGAAAGTGCAGTTGAAACTCCAAACAAAGTTCTTGAAGTTCAGCATGTCATTGAAGATGGCGCTTTAGTTGCAGTACATTCGAAACTGGAAATGCAAATGAATAACAAGCTAACAATTTTAGCTGTGGTTCATATATGCCGTTTTGAAAATGGAAAAATTGCGGAGTTTTGGGATATTGGGCAAATACAGCCTGATCCACTCGTTAATGAAAATGGTATGTTTTAGTGAAAAGCCCGAAACCATTCGGGCTTTTTTATTTTATAGATAAATTAAAACTTCCACTGTGCCGAAATTGAGGCGTTCAATGGTTCGCCCGGTTGAACCCATAAATCGCTATAGCTTGAGACATAGTAGGTCTTATCAAATAGGTTATTTATATTCAGCTGATAGCGTAAGCGGTCAGATGGGGCATAGTAGCCATTTAAATTGACCAGCGTATAACTCGGTAAGTTAAAGCCATTATCAAGGTTATGTCCACTGCGCTCACCTACATAAGTGAGATTGGCACCTACACCTGCTTTTCTTGCACCGTCTTGTAGAAACTCATAATTGGTGCTTACGGAGCCTTGGTGTTTTGGAACATTGCTTAGACGAGCGCCTTTTGCCAAGTCTTGGTCTTTTTCAATTTGAGCATCGGTATAACTATAGTTGGCATTAACGAACCAGCGGTCATTGATCTGGCTATTTAAGTCAAATTCAACTCCTTTACTGCTCAATTCGCCTGCTGCGGTTTGAAAGTCTTTGTCGATTGGGTCTGTCGTTAGCACGTTCTGTTTTTTCATTTTAAACAGAGCGAGACTCAGCACACTTTGGTCGTTTATTTTATATTTGGTGCCAACTTCATAGCTTTTGCCTTTTTCAGGAGCGAAGGTTTGTCCATTTCGGTTCATACCACTATTCATGGCAAATGAGCGACCATAGTTTGTATAAAACGCCCATTGCTCAGAGGCTTTAAAATTTACTCCGAAACGTGGACTATTCTGGTGAAGTGTTTGGTTGTCTTCGGTCTGTTTTATATGATTTTTAAAGTCTTGTTCGACCTGATCAAAACGGTTGCCAAATAGCACACTCCACTGGTCATTGAAAAAGATCTGATCTTGTACATTAAACGCGAAGTAACGCTGGCGCTCTTTGGTGTCGGTAAACGGAGTGAGATTCGGTAAATATTTGCCGTATTCAGGTTGGTAAATATCAATTGTGTTTACTGTAGTAGGTGAGTTTGAGTCATGGTTGCGACGAAGCTGGTTTTGCTTATAGTCGAGTTGACCAAGCTCGGTTGAAAGTAAAATTTCATGGCGAGCCCACGAAGTATCAATCTTGCCAAGTAACTCGGTCTGAGCCAGAACATCTTCACTTGTATAATCACGATAGCGACGTTGACGTTCTAAAGTACGTCCATCGGCTTGCATACGCCGAGGTTCGGTTGCAAAGCCGACCATTTTGGCGTCTTTATAGCTGACCGCACTATTTAGTTTCCAGTCAGGATTAAACTCGTGACTTAGACGTAATTGGTAAAAGTAATCTTTTATTTTCAGATCACCATCGTCAGGCTCACCTGTAAAGGTTTTCGGGTCCATCACAAACTGGTGATTGACTGTGCTGACCCCACGGTCAAAGGTTCCTTTATGCTCAGTAAATTCACTGTCAAAGTCGAGTTGCGTTTGGTCTGAAATTTTCCATGTAAGCTGTGGTGAAAAGAACCAGCGTTCACTGCTGACATGATCACGGAAGCTTTGATTATCTTCATGAGCCACTGCTAAACGATAGGCGAGTTCATCGTTAATAGGCGCGGTATGCTCCAGACTAATTCGATATTGTTCTTGGGTATTGGCACGTAGGTTAAGTTCACTTTCGCTTTCCCACTGTGGTTTTTTACTGTTGAGGTTCAGCAAACCTCCTGTTTCGCCGCGACCATATAGCGCCGCCATTGGTCCTTTTAAAAATTCTAAAGATTCAATATTTACTACATCTTTTGGAGCATTAATTCCTCGGTTAACACTCAAACCGTTACGGATCATAGCCGCACCTAAATTGGGGTCGGTACTAAAGCCACGAAATGAGTAGTTATCCCAAAAACCACCACCAAAACTATTTTGATGAAAAACCCCACTGACTAAAGTTAATGCGTCATCAATCCGTTGCACGTCTTGCTGTTCCATTATTTGTTTAGAAAGATAAGCACGGTTAAAAGGGACATCTAAAACATCGTGAGTAAATTTAGTTGCCGAGCTATTTTGGCTCACATCTTCTCGGGTACTTTCAGCCTGAACACGTATGGTCTCAAGTACCGTTGACGTTTCCTCTCCCCAAGTGAGTGTCGATATAAATGATAGACCTAACGAAGACAACAATCCTAATTTGTGTCGCATAAATAATCAGCCATAAAAAGACAAAAGGAATTAAATGTAATAGTATAACGTTACATTATTTTATTGATTACTGCTATGTCTTTAGAAAAGAATATTGAACGTTTACAGTCGATTGATGCATTGCGTGGTTTGGTGATCATCATTATGTTGCTCGACCATGTAAGAGAAACTTTCTATTTACATAAACAGGTTACCGACCCAATGGACGTAACAGTAACAGAACCGGCTTTATTTGGCAGTCGATTATTGGCCCATATCTGTGCTCCGGTTTTTGTACTTTTAACCGGTATTTCTGCATTTTTATTTCAATCAAAAAAACAGGACTTACAGCAAACACGTGCCTTTCTATTGAAACGTGGCTTATTTTTAATTGTGTTAGAGCTTACGCTGGTGAACTTTGCATGGACAGCGACTTTTCCACCCGAAGTCATTTACTTACAGGTGATTTGGGCGATTGGTATTAGCATGGTGGTGCTAGCTTGTTGTGTAAGTTTGCCTTTGCCTGTTCTTGCAGGTGTAGCGTTGGTGATTATTTTTGGGCACAACTTATTAGATTCTGTGCACTTCTCACAAGGCATCCTACAGAATATATGGTTCGTTTTACATGAACGTGGCTGGCTTGAGTTTGCGGGTATCAAGCTTCGTACAAGTTACCCTGTTTTACCTTGGATTGGGGTGATTTTATTAGGCTATGTATTAGGTCAGTTCTTTAATTCAAAATATACAGCAAAGCAAAGAAGCCGCACTTTACTCAGTCTTGGTTTAGCTAGTATCGGGTTATTTGTCTTACTGCGTTTTATCAATGTCTATGGCGACCAGCCGTGGCAACATTTTGAGTCATTACAACTGAGCCTCATGAGCTTTTTTAACCTCACCAAGTATCCACCGTCTTTATTGTTTATTTTGCTAAATGTTGGAATTGGTTTGCTTGTGCTCGTTGCTTTTGAACGTATGCAGCAATATTCATTTCTAAAACCATTGGTCGTGTTTGGTTCGGTGCCGATGTTCTTTTATTTATTGCACTTATATGTATTGAAACTGATGTATGTGTTCGCACTCAGTGTGTGGGGAGCTAACTACGGAAACTATTTGTCGGTCAATCATGTGTGGATGCTGTGGTTAATCACGATTGTGTTGTCTTTTGCACTCTATCCAGCGGTTAAATGGTTCTCGAAATTTAAACATCAAAACAAGCATATTTCGATTTTAAAATATTTCTAATTTTCAAAAGGTGAGTAAAGCGAGTTCAGTAATGCTCGCTTTACTTGCTCACATCGAGATATAGAGTTTCTTTCACTTCTTCCATGACCACATAACTGTGTGAAGATGCCGAAGCTGGGAGTTTCTTTAATAGATCTCCTAACAAGCGACGATATGCACTCATTTCTTTTAAACGTGCTTTTACAAGGTAGTCAAATTCACCTGAAATGAGGTGACATTCGAGCACTTCAGGAATCTCAACTAAGTCTCTAGCCACCTGATCAAATACATCGCCAGATTTGGCAGATAACTTAATTTCTAAAAAGACAAGCAGGTTACGGTCAACGTAGGCTGGGTTTAGCCGTGCGTAATAACCCATGATAATGCCATCGCGCTCAAGGCGCTTTACACGCTCTGAACAAGGGGTGGTAGATAGGTTGACTCTTGATGCCAATTCACTAATCGCAATTCGTCCTTCACGCTGCAAAATATCCAGAATCATGCGATCTATACGATCTAAGGGGCGCATAGATATTTCCTCTTTTTTTAAAATTCTCGCGAGAAAAACATAAATTTACCTAGATTATAGCCTGAAAAACAGTGAAATAAACTATTGAAGCAGAAATATACTAGTGAAATAAACTGGTGTGCGTGAGGGAATGGAAATGCGCGTAATTGTACTAGGTAGCGGCGTTATTGGAGTGGCAAGTGCCTATTATCTGGCTCGACAAGGAGCCGAGGTTACTGTTCTCGATCGCCAGTCAGGTCCTGCTGAAGAAACAAGTTTTGGTAATGCAGGTCAAATTTCGCCTGGGTATTCGACCCCTTGGGCAGCACCAGGAATTCCTTTTAAAGCTGTGAAATGGATGTTCCAACACCATGCACCGCTTGCGATTAATTTAGATGGCAGCATGTGGCAATTACAGTGGATGGCGCAAATGCTGAAAAACTGTAATCCGCAAAGTTATGCTGTGAACAAAGAACGTATGATGCGTGTGGCTGAATATAGTCGTGACTGCTTACGTGAACTTAGAAAAGACACGGGTATTCACTACGAAAACCGCGCTAAAGGTACGTTGCAGTTATTCCGTAAAGAAGCACAAATGGAAGCGGTTCAACGCGACATTAGCGTGCTTGAAGAGTGTGGCGTAAGCTACGAATTATTAAATGCTAATGAACTCGGTCGTGTAGAGCCTGCTTTGGCAAATGCTCAAGATAAACTCGTGGGTGGTTTACACTTACCAAATGATGAAACAGGCGACTGCTATTTATTTACCAATGCTTTAGCTCAAATTGCTAAAGAGCTAGGCGTTAATTTCCAGTTTAACCAGAACGTAGAAAAATTGATTGTCGAAGGCGATCAAATTAAAGGCGTACAGGTCAATGGTAAAATTTTAACTGCAGATCGTTATGTTCTAGCGTTTGGTAGCTATTCACGTGATTTCTTGAAACCGCTTGATCTACAGTTACCTGTATATCCTGTGAAAGGTTACTCGTTGACGATTCCAATTGTTGACCCAGCTTTTGCTCCGCAATCTACGGTGCTTGATGAAACCTACAAAATTGCGATTACGCGTTTTGACCAACGTATTCGCGTAGGTGGTATGGCTGAGCTAAGTGGCTTTAACTTAGGTCTGAACGAAGACCGCCGTGCAACCTTGCAAATGGTGACGCAAGATTTGTTCCCAGGTGGTGATATGGAACAAGCATCTTTCTGGACGGGTTTACGTCCAATGACGCCAGACAGTACTCCAATTATTGGTGCGACTCGCTTTAAAAATCTGTTCTTGAATACAGGTCATGGCACTTTAGGTTGGACCATGGCGTGCGGTTCAGGAAAATTAATCAGTGACATCGTATTGAATCATAAGACTGATATCAGTACCGATGGCCTTTCAATTCAGCGTTATTCACACGCACATGCGGCTTAACGGACGTTAGGAAAGTAATCATGCCTCGTCCTATTACCGCAGTCATCCACCGTCAAGCCTTACAAAATAACTTGGCGGTGGTACGCAAAGCTATGCCAAATAGTAAGGTCTTTGCCGTTGTCAAAGCCAATGCTTATGGACACGGAATTGAACGTGTTTATGAAGCATTTAAAGCAGCAGATGGCTTTGCCTTACTGGATCTTGATGAAGCAAAACGAATTCGTGCTTTAGGCTGGACAGGCCCGATTTTGTTGCTCGAAGGGATTTTTTCTCCTCAAGATTTATTTGATTGTGTGCAGTATCAGCTTAGTTTCACCATTCATAGTGAAGCGCAAATTGAGTGGGTAGAACAGCATCCTTATCCTGCTCAATTTGATGTTTTCTTGAAAATGAACAGTGGTATGAACCGTCTTGGTTTTAAACCACAGCATTATGTGCAGGCTTGGGAACGTTTAAATAATTTGGCAAATGTCGCCAAGATTACCCACATGATGCATTTTTCGGATGCAGATGGTGATCGTTTCGGTCAGCAAGGTATTGATTATCAAATTACTGCCTTTGAAGAAATTGTGAAGGATTTACCGGGTGAAAGATCGGTAAGTAATAGTGCGGCAATTCTGCGTTATCAAGACCAGCTCAAATCAGATTATGTCCGTAGCGGCATCATGCTTTATGGCAGCTCGCCAGATTACCCAACCCATAGTATTGCGGACTGGGGCTTGCAGCCGACCATGAGCTTACGTAGTGAAATTATTTCCGTTCAGCATTTGGAGCCGAATGAAAGCGTAGGTTATGGCTCAAACTTTGTCGCAGAGCAACCCATGACGATTGGAATTGTGGCTTGTGGCTATGCCGATGGTTATCAACGTATTTCGCCAACAGGTACTCCGGTTTTAGTGGATTCAGTACGCACGCGTACAGTTGGCCGCGTCAGTATGGATATGTTGGCAGTCGATTTAACGGGTATTGAGAGTGCCAAAGTTGGTAGTGAAGTGGTGCTCTGGGGTCAATCAAGTACAGGTGTCGTCTTACCTATTGACGATGTCGCAGTTTCATCCGGTACGGTGGGCTATGAACTGATGTGTGCTGTCACCGCCCGTGTTCAATTTATTAATCAGGTATAAGGAAATCCGAATGTCTAATTCAGATATACAAAAGATTAACACTAACGAAGTCATGAGCGCCGTGACTGTTTTTAACAAAGTGGTTTATTTGTCAGGTCAGGTGCCTAAAAATACCGAGCAAGACGTGGCAGGACAAACCCGTGAAATTCTTGCAACAATTGATGAACTTTTGGCGTTAGCCAATACCGATAAATCTCGTTTGCTCTCTGCGCAGCTCTATTTGAAAAATCTTTCTGACTTTTCAACCGTAAATGCAATTTGGGTTGACTGGTTAAAAGGGTGTGTTGCTCCATCGCGTGCCACAATTCAGGCCGATTTGGTCAATCCAAATTGGTTAATTGAAATTGCCGTGACGGCAGCACAAAAGTAATTCGTTTTTACTCCAAAAATGATCATGTATCTAACAGAAGGAAGATAGATACGGTTTAACCAGTCATTTTTGGTGAACAGATTCAGTGACCTATGGCATACGGTTCGATTTTCGCCATAGGTTGCTGATCTTAACAAAGGAATTCAAAAAGGAATTTTAATATGACAACGGCTCGTCATTCAGATATGGAAAATTCTCCTGATCATCTGCAACGAAAACTGTCTAACCGTCATTTACAACTGATTGCAATTGGCGGTGCAATTGGAACCGGCCTATTTATGGGTTCGGGCAAAACCATCTCCCTCGCAGGTCCTTCAATTCTCTTTATTTATATGATTATTGGAGGCATGTTCTTTTTCTTAATGCGTGCAATGGGTGAACTACTCCTTGCAAATCTGCATTACAAATCTTTTGTTGATATGGCTCATGACCTGATTGGTCCTTGGGCCGGTTATTATTTGGGTTGGACCTATTGGTTAGGTTGGGTGCTGGTCGGTATTGCGGACCTTTCAGCAGTCATTAACTATTTGAGCTTCTGGCTACCCGATGGTGCAAGCTTCTCACCAATACAGCAGGCCATGATTAGTGCAGGCTGTGTGTTGTTTGTGATGGGACTTAACCTCCTTACAGTACGTCTATTTGGTGAAATTGAATTCTGGTTTGCCCTTATTAAGATTCTGGCAATTATTGGCCTGATCGGTGTGGGTGGCTACATGATTTTCAGCCATTTCCAAGCTCCGCAAGGCGCCGTTGCCAGCATTAGTAATGTCTGGTCACATGGCGGTTTATTCCCGAAAGGTACAGAAGGCTTCTTGGCAGGATTCCAGATAGCCGTTTTTGCGTTTGTCGGGGTTGAGTTGGTTGGTACGACAGCTGCTGAAACGAAAGACCCGCAGAAGAACTTACCGAAAGCAATTAACGCGATTCCGGTACGTATTATTTTGTTCTATGTATTGGCGTTATTTATTGTGATGTCGGTAACACCGTGGGATCACATTCGTGCAGATAAAAGCCCGTTTGTTGAGTTATTCTTAAATGCGGGTATTCCGGTTTCTGCGATCATTATGAACTTGGTGGTGCTATCTTCGGTCATGTCTTCAATGAACAGCGGTGTGTTTTCAACCAGTCGTATGCTGTTCGGTTTATCAAAAGACGGTCAGGCACCGGGAGCATTTGGACGTTTATCAAAACGCGCAGTCCCATCAAATGGTTTGATTTTCTCTTGTACTTTCATTATGGGCGGGGCAGTGCTTCAGTACTTTGTTCCAAACACAATGGAGGCATTTACATTAGCAAGTTCACTCTGTGTGATTCTCTTCATTAGTGTCTGGAGTCTCATTATGGTGTGCTATTTACGCTATCGTAAATTACGTCCTGAATTACATGAAAAATCTACATTCAAAATGCCGGGCGGCATTTGGATGAGTTATGTTGTTTTGGCATTCATGCTTTTCACTTTGGTGATCTTGGCATTAGAGCCTGATACCTTAAAAGCGCTATATGTCAGTCCAGTATGGTTGATCATTTTAGGTGTGACTTATCATGTGCTGTATAAACCGCGCATGAAAAGACTAGGACGTGAACTCGTCAACGACCATTAAGTTTTATTAAAAAGCCAATCGAACATGATTGGCTTTTTTTATTTTCTTTAGGTTTTTTATCGGAATAATATTGTTTATTTTTGAGTCATCAGTGCAGTTTTGGAGGGGGTGGTAAAGCGACATCGAACAATATCGCATGCTACACTTCGGCTCATCTGGTGAATTGAGATTGGATAATTAAAATTGCCGTGAAGGCAGTACATAAATAATGCAATTTAAAAAAATAGGGATAAAAGATAGATCAATTAAGGAAAAAATATACTTGAACATCTTGTCCCGATGTATAGACTCAGCAACCCACGATATACGGTTCGTTTTCTCCCTATATGTTGCTGATTGAAATTAAGCAAATATAAAAAGGACTTCTAATATGACAATGGTTCATCATTCAGATGAGGCAAGTTCCCCTGATCATTTACAACGGAAATTAAGTAATCGCCATTTACAGCTCATTGCAATTGGCGGTGCAATTGGTACGGGTCTATTTATGGGCTCGGGCAAAACCATCTCCCTCGCAGGTCCTTCGATTCTCGTTATTTACATGTTAATTGGCGGTATGTTCTTTTTCCTTATGCGTGCATTAGGTGAATTACTGCTTGCTAATTTACATTACAAGTCATTTGTTGATATGGCATATGACTTAATCGGCCCATGGGCTGGCTATTATATTGGCTGGACCTATTGGCTAGGCTGGGTATTGGTCGGTATTGCCGATCTATCAGCAGTTATTAATTATTTAAGTTTCTGGTTGCCCGAGGGTGCCAGTTTCTCACCAATGCAACAGGCCATGATTAGTGCGGGCTGTGTACTATTCGTGTTAGGACTTAATTTGCTTACAGTCAAGTTGTTTGGTGAAGTAGAATTCTGGTTCGCACTCATTAAGATTTTGGCAATTATTGGCTTAATTGGTGTGGGTGGCTACATGATTCTCACTCATTTCCAAGCTCCTCATGGTGACGTTGTCAGCATCAGTAATGTCTGGTCGCATGGTGGTCTGTTTCCAAAAGGTGTAAGTGGATTTTTAGCCGGATTCCAGATTGCAGTGTTTGCCTTTATTGGTGTTGAGTTGATTGGTACCACTGCGGCTGAAACGAAAGATCCGCAAACTAACTTACCAAAAGCAATTAACGCGATTCCGGTACGTATTATTCTGTTTTATGTGCTGGCACTTTTTGTCGTGATGTCAGTGACGCCTTGGAATCATATCCGTGCAGATAAAAGCCCGTTTGTTGAATTGTTCTTAAATGCAGGTATTCCGATTTCAGCAATTATCATGAACTTGGTTGTGCTGTCTTCGGTCATGTCTTCGATGAACAGTGGCGTGTTTTCAACGAGCCGTATGTTGTTTGGTTTATCAAAAGATGGTCAGGCACCGAGTGTTTTGGGACGTTTATCAAAACGTGCTGTACCGTCAAATGGTTTAATCTTCTCATGTATTTTCATTATGGGCGGAGCAGTGCTTCAGTACTTTGTTCCAAACACAATGGAAGCATTTACTTTGGCAAGTTCGCTCTGTGTGATTTTATTCATTAGCGTGTGGATTTTAATCATGGCGTGTTATTTACGTTATCGTAAAATTCGCCCAGAGTTACATGCAGCATCTACCTTTAAAATGCCGGGCGGTGTGTTGATGGCTTATGCCGTTATTGCATTCTTCTTGTTTACCTTGGTGATTTTGGCATTAGAGCCAGATACCTTAAAAGCGCTATACGTTAGCCCAGTATGGTTAGTGGTTTTAAGCGTGACCTATTATGTGTTCTATAAACCGCGTATGAGAAAATTAGGTCAAGAAATCTTTTAATTAACCTGTCTCGATTTACCAGAAAGCCAATCATATGATTGGCTTTTTATTTATTATTTAATCAACCAGTAAATGTTGGTATTTATCGGCCTGTTTACGCAAGTAATCCCAGACCAGTTTAATGCGCGGCTCATGCTGTAAATCAACGAAGGTCAGCATCCAGAAGGTATGGGTAAAACGAACCTGTTGTTCTAACACCTCTTCAAGCTCAGGCTTATCATCTGCCAAAAACTTGGGCAAAATTGCAAGACCTGCGCCTGCGCTGACCGCAATTTGTTGCGCCAAAATGCTGCTACTGCGAAAGTTCGCGTTAAGCTTTAAAGGTAAGCGTTCTAGACAATACAGTTCGGGGCTATACACCAGATCATCAATATAGTTCACAAAGCGGTGCTGGGTTAAATCTTCCAGACGGCGAATTGGTGGGTTTTGCGCTAGATAGTTTTGGCTACCGTAAATTTTTAAACAGTAATCAGACAAGCGCGTAATGATATAAGGCCCTGAGGTTGGGCGTTCAATCGACACCACAATATCTGCTTCACGGTGCGAGAGCTTAATCATTTTTGGGACGGGTATCAGGTCGATGGTAAGCAGTGGATACTGTATGGAGAACTCAGCCAGTAAGCGGGCTAAAAATGCAGTTCCAAAACCCTCAGGTGTGCCAATTCGCACACGACCTTGCAAAGGTTGATGCGGTTTTTCAATTTGTAAGAAAGCTTGTTCCATTTGTTCAACTCGAGGGACAAGTGCCATCCCTTCGAGAGTTAACTCATAGCCCGTTGCTTCACGCTTAAATAGCGTAGTACCCAAAGCAAGTTCTAGAGCCTGAATCCGTCTAGCCACCGTACTGTGCTCGACACCGATAATACGTGCAGCATTGGTTAGAGTTTTAGTGCGTGCTAAAACCAGGAAAAACTGTAGATGATCCCAATCCACTTTCATTTTTGTTATTGTCCCTGTGCATATTTGCACAACAATCGTGCATGAATTTGCGTTGGTGGTCAAAGATTTCTTTGTTAGTCTCAAATAAAACCTGAATAAAGAAAATACATAGAAAAGTATTTTCTAATAACTGAACACAATAAAAATATGACCTACGGAGAGGTTATGAACACAATCCAGAAAATCGAATTGGACACCGCTAAATTACTTATTAACGGACAGTTTATCGAATCTAAAACACAAGAATGGCAAGACATTGTTAACCCTGCAACTCAGGAAGTGATTGGTCGAGTGCCTTTTGCAACGGTTGAAGAAGTCGACGCTGCTATTCAGGCTGCACAAGATGCTTTTGCTTCGTGGCGCCAGACTCCAATTCAGGCACGTATGCGCATCATGCTCAAGCTACAAGACTTGATCCGTGCCAACATGAAAGAAATCGCACAAGTATTGACGGCTGAACAAGGTAAAACCTTGGCAGATGCCGAAGGTGATATTCAACGTGGTCTAGAAGTGGTTGAACATGCCTGCTCAGTTGGTACTTTACAAATGGGTGAATATGTTGAAGGTGTAGCACGCGGTGTAGATACGTATACCTTGCAACAACCTTTGGGTGTTTGTGCGGGTATTACGCCGTTTAATTTCCCAGCCATGATCCCGCTTTGGATGTTCCCAATGGCAATCGTGTGCGGCAATACTTTTGTCTTAAAACCATCAGAACAAGATCCATTATCGACCATGATGTTGGTTGAGCTTGCGATTCAAGCTGGTATTCCGGCAGGTGTGCTGAACGTTGTGCATGGCGGTAAAGAAGTGGTTGACCGTTTGTGTACCCATAAAGACATTAAAGCAATTTCATTTGTAGGATCAACAGCGGTTGGAACACATGTTTATAACCTTGCAGGGCAGCATGGCAAACGTGTGCAAGCCATGATGGGTGCAAAAAACCATGTAGTTGTGATGCCGGATGCCAATAAGGAACAAACCTTAAACGCTTTAGTAGGTGCAGCATTCGGTGCAGCGGGACAACGTTGTATGGCATTGTCGGTTGCAGTGATGGTTGGCGACAGTAAACAGTGGATTCAAGAGTTAGTTGAAAAAGCCAAAACACTAAAAGTAAATGCAGGTCATGAACCAAATACTGACATTGGTCCAGTGATTTCAAAACGTGCCAAAGCGCGTGTAATTGACTTGATTAATAGCGGTGTTGAGCAAGGTGCAGAGTTACTACTCGATGGTCGCAATGTTCAAGTACAAGGTTATGAGTCAGGTAACTTTGTGGGCGCCACGATTTTTAGTGGTGTAAATACCGACATGCGTATTTATAAAGAAGAAATCTTTGGCCCGGTACTTTCAATTATTTGTGTAGATACACTCGATGAAGCGATTGCTTTGATCAATGCCAACCCATTTGGTAATGGTGTAGGCCTATTCACACAAAGCGGTGCCATTGCACGTACTTTCCAAAACCTTATTGATATTGGTCAAGTCGGTATCAACATTCCAATTCCTGTACCAGTGCCGTTCTTTAGTTTTACGGGTTCAAGAGGCTCAAAACTAGGTGATTTGGGGCCATACGGCAAACAGGCTGTCCAGTTCTATACCCAAACCAAAACGATTACCAGTCGCTGGTTTGAAGATAGCCATGAAGTTGGTGGTGTAAATACAACCATTAGTTTACGTTAAGGGGATCACGGATGAATATCGCCTTTATCGGTCTAGGTAATATGGGCGGCAGAATGGCCCAAAACCTACTAAAAGCAGGACTCAAAGTTTATGGTTACGACCTCAGTGAAATCGCAATTCAGCACTTCGCCGAGGCAGGTGGTGTGGTTTGCGACAGCCCACAGGACGCAGCTAAACAAGCAGATGTAGTCATTACCATGTTGCCTGCGGCGAAGCATGTTAAAGAGGTTTACTTGGGTGAAAATGGTGTCTTGGAAGTGCTAAAAGCAGGTAGCTTATGCATTGATAGCAGCACCATTGACCCGCAAACCATTAAAGACATTGCTGCTGTTGCACATAGCAAAAATATTAAAATTTGTGATGCACCAGTTTCTGGTGGAACCATTGGTGCTCAAGCAGGAACCTTAACCTTCATGGTCGGTGCCGATGAGCAAACCTTTAATGAGGTGAAACCTGTGCTCAGCCACATGGGCAAAAATATTGTTCATTGTGGTGATGTGGGTGCAGGTCAAATTGCCAAAATTTGCAATAACCTGATTTTAGGAATTTCAATGGCTGCGGTGGCCGAAGGCATGGCGCTGGGTGTGAAGTTAGGCATCGACCCACAAGCATTGGCAGGTGTAATTAATACTTCAAGTGGCCGTTGCTGGAGTTCGGATGTGTGTAACCCATGGCCACATATTAATGAAAATGCGCCCGCATCTCGAGGCTATCAAGACGGTTTTGCGACACAGCTAATGCTAAAAGATTTAGGACTCGCTGTAGAAGCCGCAGGCCAAGTGAAACAGCCGGTTTTATTAGGTGGCATGGTACAACAGCTTTATCAGCAAATGTGTATGCGTGGTAATGCTCATCTCGATTTCTCGAGCATTATTCAACAATACCTGCCACAAGAAGCATAACGGTAAAGCCAAAGGATGGCTTTAAACGAATAAATCAAACCCTGTCGTGAATAACAACAAATCCGGACTGAGGGAAAAGATATGATGGATTATCAAAATGCTGTACAGGCTTTCGATTTGGAAAGCACTGCTAAACAGATGTTGTCAGGTTCACTCGATGCACTTAACGCATGTTATGAATGCTGTGATAGACATGCAGATGGCGACAAAATCGCGCTGTACTGGCAAGGAAAAGACGGCCGTAAAGAGCAATATACCTTCCGTGAACTAAAAGAATGGTCAAGTCAGTTTGCTAACTTTTTAAAAGCACAAGGTGTGAAAACTGGTGACCGTATTTCAGGGTTATTACCAAGAACACCTGAACTGATTGTAACTATTTTGGCGGCTTGGCGAATTGGTGCGGTGTACCAACCCCTATTTACTGCCTTTGGTCCCAAAGCGATTGAGCACCGTATTCAGCTTGCACAAAGTAAGCTGGTGGTGACCGATATGGGGAATCGTAGCAAGCTTGAAGAAATTGAAAAGTGCCCTGCAATTGTGACGGTGGCGGATGCACAAGGTACTCCGCTCAAAGCAGGGGATTTTAATTTCTGGAATGAAGTGAAGCAGCAGTCTGATCAATGTGATCTAGTCATGCGTAGCATCCAAGATCCTTTCTTGCTCATGTTTACTTCGGGCACAACAGGGCCTGCAAAACCCTTAGAAGTACCACTAAAAGCACTGATTGCCTTTGGTCGATATATGCAAGATGCCATTGGTTTAACTGAAGAAGATTCATTCTGGAATATTGCCGATCCGGGTTGGGCGTATGGTTTGTACTATGCGATTACTGGGCCATTATTCTTGGGCCACGCTACTTTGTTCTATGAAGGTGGTTTTAGTACCGATAGCCTATGCCAAATTGTGAAAGATTATAAAGTTAACAACTTGGCAGGTGCACCGACTGCTTACCGCATGATGATGGCGGCTGACCCAGCGCAAATGGCACCGTTAAAAGGTCAGTTCCGTGTGGTGAGCAGTGCAGGTGAGCCACTCAACCCAGAAGTCATTCGCTGGTTTAAACAGGTCCTTGATGCTCCGATTTATGACCACTATGGGCAAACAGAAGTCGGTATGGTGGTGTGTAATCATCATGGCTTAAAACATGAAATTCATGCTGGTTCAGCAGGTTTTCCAAGTCCGGGCTACCGTGTTGCGATTGTCAATGAACAAGGTGAAGAACTTCCGCCAGACACACCGGGAATTTTAGCCGTCGATATTAGCCAGTCTCCAATGATGTGGTTTGGTGGCTATAAAGAAAGCCGTAAATCGCCTTTTGTTGGTCATTACTACTTAACGGGTGATACTGCAGAACTTCATGCCGATGGCAGCATGAGCTTTGTTGGTCGTAGTGATGATGTGATCACCACATCGGGTTATCGGATTGGACCTTTCGATGTAGAAAGTGCTTTACTCGAACATGATGCTGTCATTGAGGCAGCAGTGATTGGTGTGCCTGATCCAGACCGTACCGAAGTGGTTAAGGCTTTTGTGATTTTAGCTACGGGTGTTCAGCCTACAGAGGCACTTGCTGAAGAACTCAGCCAGTTTGTTAAAAGACGACTTTCTGCTCATGCTTACCCACGTTTAGTTGAATTTGTGAGTGAATTACCTAAAACTCCAAGTGGTAAAATTCAGCGCTTTTTATTGCGTAATCAAGAAATTGCTAAACAACAAGCTAAAGCAGGGTAAAGGAAATAATAATGCAATTTACCGAAGAACAATTACTTATCCGTGACATGGCGAAAAGTTTCGCCCAAGAACAAATCAAGCCTAATGCCAGCGATTGGGATCGAGACGGGACATTCCCGAAAGATACCTTAGCTCAAATGGGGCAACTCGGTTTTATGGGAATGCTTGTTTCAGAGCAATGGGGCGGTTCAGATACAGGTAACTTAGCCTATGTACTAGCACTTGAAGAAGTAGCCGCAGCAGATGGCGCAACCTCGACCATTATGAGTGTACATAACTCGGTTGGTTGTGTGCCTATTTTAAAATTTGGGACTGACGAGCAAAAAGAGCGCTTTTTAAAACCTTTGGCACAAGGTGAAATGATAGGAGCTTTTGCCTTAACCGAACCGCATACTGGCTCAGATGCAGCAGCCATCAAAACCCGTGCGGTGAAAGATGGCGACTATTACATTTTAAATGGTGCCAAGCAATTTATTACCTCGGGTAATAATGCCGGCGTCATTATCGTGTTTGCTGTGACCGATCCGAGCGCAGGAAAAAAGGGGATTAGTGCATTTTTAGTCCCACGCGAGACACCAGGTTATGAAGTGATTCGCGTTGAAGAAAAACTGGGTCTGCATGCTTCAGATACGTGTCAGATTGCGCTGACAGATGTACGCATCCATAAAAGTCTCATGCTGGGTAAAGAAGGTGAAGGCCTGAAAATTGCTCTCGCCAATTTAGAAGGTGGACGTATTGGTATTGCTGCACAAGCAGTCGGTCTAGCACGTGCGGCGCTCGAAGAAGCAACTCGTTATGCCAAAGAACGTATTACTTTTGGAAAACCAATTTTTGAGCATCAAACCATCGCATTTCGTCTTGCTAGCATGGCAACCGAAATTGAAGCAGCGAGACAACTGGTTCACTACGCTGCACGTCTCAAAGAAGCAGGTCAACCATGTCTCAACGAAGCTTCAATGGCCAAGTTATTTGCTTCAGAAATGACTGAACGCGTGTGTTCAAGCGCCTTACAAGTGTTTGGTGGCTATGGCTATCTCAGAGACTTCCCAATTGAGCGTATTTATCGTGATGCGCGTATTTGTCAAATTTACGAAGGCACAAGTGATATCCAACGTTTAGTGATTGCACGTAGTCTATAAAACCAGAACAAGGAATAAATAATGCAGTGGCAAAGTATTTTATTAGAAAAGCGTAATGGGGTTGGACTGATTACCTTAAATCGCCCTCAAGCGCTCAATGCTTTAAACAGTGAATTAATTAGTGAAATTAATCAGGCATTAGATCAGCTCGAAAAAGACCGTGGAATTGGTTGCATCGTATTGGCAGGTTCTGAAAAGGCTTTTGCCGCAGGTGCCGATATTAAAGAAATGGCTGATTTAGCATTCCCTGATATTTATTTAGATGACTTTTTCCATCTTGCAGACCGTATTGCACAGCGTCGTAAACCTTTAATTGCTGCGGTGAGTGGCTATGCGTTGGGTGGTGGCTGTGAATTGGCGCTCATGTGTGACTTTATATATTGTGCTGACAACGCCAAGTTTGGCTTACCTGAAGTGACCTTGGGTGTAATTCCGGGTATTGGTGGCACACAACGATTAACCCATGCCATTGGTAAAGCCAAAGCAATGGAAATGTGCCTTACCGCTCGTCAAATGGGTGCGGTAGAGGCAGAGCAAAGTGGTTTAGTTGCGCGTGTGTTTGCTAAAGAAGAATTACTTGAACAAACCTTGCAAGCAGCTGAAAAAATTGCGGCACGATCTTTAACTGCAAACATCATGCTTAAAGAAACCATTAACCGAGCTTTTGAAGTAAACCTCACAGAAGGCTTGCGTTTTGAAAGACGTATGTTCCATTCAATATTTGCAACATTTGACCAAAAAGAAGGAATGCAGGCGTTCGTTGAAAAACGAAAGGCAAATTTTAAAAATCAGTAAGAGATCAATAAAATGAATACAGAAAATCACTTAATGATTGAGCAACAAGGTAAGTTGGGCATTATTACCTTAGACCGTGTGACTCATCTCAATGCATTGTCGCTAGATATGATTAAAAGTATTGGCGCCCAATTGGAACTGTGGAGAAATGATGCTGCTGTTCAGGCAGTTTTAATCAAATCAAATAGTCCAAAAGCCTTCTGTGCAGGTGGAGATATCCGCTATCTCTATGACAGTTATAAAAATGGCACGGCCGATTACAAAGGCTACTTTAGTGCCGAATATAAAATGCTAGATATACTGCGTGAATATGCAAAGCCAGTCATTGTCATGCTTGATGGCTATGTATTAGGTGGCGGTTTTGGCTTGGCTCAGGCTTGTCACATTGTGGTAAGCAGCGAAAAGTCTAGATTTGCCATGCCTGAAACAGCGATTGGCTTTTTCCCAGACGTTGGTGCAACGCATTTCCTGTCGCGTCTTGATGATATTGGCGTTTATATGGCAATTACGGGTGAGCAGATTAGCAGTAGCGATGCGCTTTACCTCGATTTAATTGACTACCATGTGCCAAGTGAGCAGTTACAAGCGTTGCAAGATGCTCTCGTTGAAGCGCCAAGTTTAACTAAAGAGGGAATTGAACACATCATTACCCGATTTATTACTCATCCTGCTGAAAGTGAGCTCAAACAGTTGGCAGAAGGTATCCGTAAACACTTCGGATATCAGCATTTAGATGAGATCGAACAAAGCCTTGAAAATGAACAAGATGAAAGCTTAAAGACTTGGGCGAGTAAAATGCTTAGTATTTTGCAGCAGCGTTCATTTATTGCCAAACAAACCAGCTTGAAACTGCAACATTTAGGCCGTGGACTTTCACTACAGCAGTGTATGCAGCTTGAGCGTGATTTACAGGATATCTGGTTTGAGCATGGTGACTTTATTGAGGGCGTTCGTGCGCTCATTGTTGATAAAGATAAACAACCACGGTGGCAAGAACGTAATCCTGAGCTGGAACAAATTTTAGAAAAACTAAGCTAAACCATTTTTCAAACACATAAAAAGCTTAAGGAGATCAAGCGAGACCTGAACATGCTTATGGTCAGGACAGATCATAAGCATAAAAAGACAAAACAAGAAAATCTAAAAAGGACATTACGATGCAAACAATACATGGAAACGGTTCATATCCTAAAAAGTCGTCACATCGATTAGCAGGCATCTCTAGCATGGTCGGCACCACGATTGAGTGGTATGACTTTTTTGTTTATGGTGCAGCAGCAGCCCTCATTTTTAACAAACTATTTTTCCCAAATCTGGACCCACTTACAGGTGTGCTTGCAGCATTTGCAACCTATGCTGTTGGGTTTATTGGGCGGCCTTTAGGGGGGTTAGTCTTTGGCCATTTTGGTGACAAGATTGGCCGTAAGTCAATGTTGTTGCTAACGCTGATGCTCATGGGGATTCCAACCGTACTGATTGGCCTCTTACCGACTTACGAATCAATTGGATATTGGGCTGCAATTGGCTTGGTGATCTTGCGATTTATTCAAGGTATGGCCATGGGCGGTGAGTGGGGCGGTGCCGTGCTTATGGCAGTAGAACATGCACCCGAAGGTGGTAAAGGGTTTTGGGGAAGTTTGCCTCAAGCCAGTACCGGTGGGGGCTTAATGCTCGCCTCAATCGCACTAGGACTGGTGTCGTTATTACCTGAGCAAGCATTGTTTAGCTGGGGCTGGCGATTACCATTTCTTGCCAGCATTATTTTACTGGCAGTGGGTTGGTATATTCGTGTAAAAGTGCCTGAGTCACCAGACTTTGAAAAAGTAAAACAACAGTCCGAAGAAGTCAAAGTTCCGGCTTTTCAGGTTTTTAAAAATCATCCAAAGCAACTCATCACCATTATTTTGGCGAGAGCTGCTGAAAATGCATGGTTCTATATTGCTTCAACTTTTACGCTAGCTTACACCACCACACAATTAGGTATTCCACGACAAGACATTTTGTTTGCTACCATTTGCGGTGCAGCCGTGATTTTATTTATGACGCCGTTATGCGGACATTTGTCCGATAAAGTCGGTCAACGCAATATGTTTATGTTTGGACTATGTGTATTGGCACTTTATTCTTATCCATTTTTTAGCATGCTCAATACCAAAGATCCAGTACTGGTCTGGACGGCAATTGTTTTGGCAATTGGTGTGGTGTTCCCGATTATGTATGCGCCACAAGCTCAGCTTTTTGCGCGTCAATTTCCTGCTGAAATTCGTTATAGCGGTATTTCGATTTCGGTACAGTTGGCAGGTGTACTAGGTGGTGGTTTAGCCCCTATGATTGCCACTAAACTGCTCAGTATTGGGCAAGGCAATCCATATTTAATTATGTTTTATATCGGAAGTATGGCTGTAGTTGCGATTATATCGACATCATTTATGCCGCGTGATTGGAGCTATAAAAAGGATGAGACTTATTATAAGAAAGCAAACTTAAATCTAAAAACCAAGATTGATTGATATGCACTCATCTTGCTCGGTCATATGTATAGATTGCTATGTAAAAATTAGGACTCATGCCCCAAAGATAGGCATGAGTCCTATATAAGAAATTAGATATCAATCAAGCATGCAAACATCGAATATCCATCAATCGTCATTGGTGGACCTGCACGATGGGCACGAAAACCCGCAGCACGTAATAAACGTTCTACTCCAAGAGGAGAAGTCGTAATGAGTTGTTTTGCGCCTTGTTCTCTTGCAAAGTTGATTGCTTCTTGCAGAATTGCAATTGAGACCGGTGATGACACAGCCTGACTGCTAGAGGAAGGCGGATTTGAAAAATCTACGGCTGAAAACCTTGATAATTCCCAAATTTCTGGTGAGCAGGGAATAGGCATTCCATTGAGAAGTTGGGGAAATATTTCCCCGAGTAAATAGGGTTGTGTGGTGGGTAGTAGTCTGGCACAACCAATGATATTGGATTCTCTGTCTTGAGCCACGACATAGGCTGTATCGACTTTATCAAATTGATCTAGTTCTTCATTGTTTGGACAGTTCAACTCCCAACCCAAATATTCAACAAATACCCTGTAGCGGTAACTTTTAAATTTGGTATATAGGCCTTCTGAAAAATTGTTTTGAAATCCAGCAATAATATTCATTACAAGTGCTTCCACTTATTTTTCAAGTGACTTTACTGAACAGCTGGAAAGGCGGTAACTGTAAGAATTTACAGGTTTCTAAGAGAAGGTTTGACTTAATGAAGACTTGGTTAATGACGTATTGATTTGGGCATAAATAAACGGTTCCCAGAACAAAGTATCTATTTTTTTCTCGAGTAATGTTTCATTAATATCAAATCCGATATCCATACCAGATACATCAACAATCATGATATTGCTTCGAGGTAACCCCACTCGTTTTACGGTAGTGATGCCATTATTCTCAATGAGTTCCCAATCCCATCCGGTACTTAAAGCTGGAGTTTGTGAAGTTGCCCATTCAGTAAAACCATAATAGAAAATTTGAGACGCTTCAGTATGTCTAGATTCAACGATAGAGATGATGTGTTGGAGAGGATAACTCATGAGTTGGTTTTCGTTCATTCGAATAAAACCATCTGTTGAGATAGAGAAATGAGGGGGTATGCTAACCATGCTACCTGCTTAAGTACCCTAAATTAAGATTTAATGAATAAATAACATAAATTTTTGCCAATAAAATACTGTTATATTTAACAGGTTAACTGTAATTTGTTAGCACATCTTTAAGCTCTTCTTATTAGAGAGATTTTCGGGTAAAAAGTTATTTTTTTAAAGAGACTCCTTCGATGGAGCTTATTAGATAGTCAATATTGCTACTACTCAAATAATAATTACAAGTATAGGGATTTCTACAGTAATTGATTGGTTTTTAAAATATTATAATTATTTTTATTTTTTATATATAAAAACTAAAAAAATTGGAGATATCGAATAATTGATAGACAATATTATTTAATTAAATTAATAAAAGCATACTATAAAGATTAAGTAGTCGACCTCTTTATAAATTAAAAAAATATATATTTTGGAATAAAATGCATCGTGTAAATTTTAATTTTTAAAGCATAATCTGCGCATGAAATATAACAACCTTGAAAGCTTTCAACCATCTAGTTTATCTGAATAATTTGCAACCATTTCGGGCTTAAAAGTGTTGTTAATTGGATGATGAATTCAAAATCTTTAATTGAGAGCTCTAATAGAAGAGTAGGCGCCGAAAATATATTTAGCAACTTCAGAATCTTTTAGATTTTTGAAGGACTTTATGGAAATTACGGTAAAAGATTAGACCTACGCTTCAATTTGATTGCTTGGATTCACAATATGCAACCGAATAAAAAATAGTCTGTGAATGGAGTCTAATGAGAGCAAATGGAAAGTTGGCAAGAAGATTTATTATCAGCATTTTTGGTGGTAAAAAATGAATACCAGTTATTTGAGATCGTTAAATCTACCGCATCAAGGCTCGGATTTGACTATTGCGCTTATGGTATGCAATCACCCTTATCTATTGCTGAACCAAAAACAATTATGTTGAATAATTATCCAGAAGCATGGCAGAAACGTTATGTGGAACGGCAATATGTGAAGATAGATCCAACTGTGCAGCATTGTATGGTATCACTTCAACCTCTTGTTTGGTCGAGTCAATCTGCAAAGACACAGGCAGAAAAAGATTTTTGGGAGGAAGCACGTTCTTATGGTTTAAATGTCGGTTGGGCTCAGTCAAGCCGTGATTTTATTGGGACCCGAGGAATGCTAACACTGGCAAGATCCAACGACCAGTTATCAGAAAAAGAGCAAAAAGCACAATATACGAATATGTACTGGTTAACTCAAACAGTGCATTCCAGCATTGCTAAAATAGTAAATGATGTAGAGTTTGCTAAATTCAATCTTTATTTAACGAACAGGGAAAAAGAGGCGTTACGTTGGACTGCCGAAGGCAAAACGTCAGCAGAAATAGCTCAGATTCTTGGAGTAACTGAAAGAACCGTAAATTTCCATCTCAGTAACTCCATGCAAAAGTTAAATGTAAATAATAAAATTTCAGCAGCTATTCGAGCTGTAATGCTAGGGCTTTTGTAGAGAGTATAAATAACACAGGACTTTAATATTAAAATTAAAAAGAAATAAATAATTTTAAGATTTATATGATTGATTTAAGTTAATTAAATATTTTAGATTTAAGGAAGTATAATAAGTATATCTCAATATTAAAATAAAATTTTTTATTTATGTTTATGCTGTATTCTTAAATATTTATTTTTTATGTGTGCCTATATAAATATAATAGTTTGATTTTTAATCTATATTTTTTTATAAATTTTTGAAAATATTTACTCTATAGTTAAAAGTAATAAAAAAGAAACTGTTTAAGAGTAAAAACCTTCAAAATCTTGGCTTGCGCGTATCTAAATTAAGAATAGGTGGGACGCTAATTTTAAATAATGATAAGAAATTGAAAATATATAACTGAACAAAAAATGATTCATATAAAGGATTTAGCTTCTTAATTTTCGATAAGAGACCACTAACCTGTAAACACTTACAGGTGTAATAAATAACACTCACACATAAAATATAATGTGAATTTATATTTTAAATAAAAAGTATATTTATTCTTTATTAAGAAACCTAGCAAGAAATGTCGTTTCTGAATTAGCAGATTTTAAAGGTTAATTATAATTAATCGGAGTAAGTTATGGCTGTAATGTGTACGGATAATATCATTGCAACTTTGGAATCCCGCGCAAAATTAAATGGAAATAAGATCGCTTTTGAGTATTTGGGACGCCAGTCTGGTGGTATTCAATCTCTGACATATGCAGATTTGAATGAGCGAGTTCAACATCAAGCCCAAATATTAATGAGTATTGTAGACAGTGGTGACCGTGCCGTATTGCTGTTCGAACCTGGGTTGGACTTTATCGTATCGTTCTTTGCCTGTCTGAAAGCTAAAATTATTGCAGTACCAGTCAGCTTACCGTTTAACCGTAATGGTTTTTCTAATATTTTGAATATTATGAATGACTGTGAGCCTAAGATTGTACTCACGACAAAAAAGATTCTTGAGCTCGCAGGTCTTATCACACTAAAAGCTCAAAATGAAAATTTGATATTACATGTTGTTGATGCCGAATTGCAGCGTGACTTGGTGGAAAAAGATTTTCCGCTTATTACTGAAAAAGATATCTGCTTCCTTCAATATACCTCAGGCTCAACAGGCTGGCCTAAAGGCGTAATTGTTACTCATAAAAATATTATGGCCAATGAGGTCATGATTGCTGAAGCTTTTGGTACACAACCAGAAGATGTTGGCCTGACATGGCTGCCTGTTTACCACGATATGGGGTTGATCGGCTCGGTTTTGCAAACCGTATATGTGGGACTGACTTGTTATGTCATGTCGCCGCTGGACTTCATTCGAAAACCTCTTAAATGGCTACAATTTATTAGTGAAAAAGGCGTCACGATTAGTGGTGGACCAAACTTTGCCTATGAATTGTGCCTACATCGCATCACTGATGAGCAGGCTGCAGCGCTTGATCTAAGCCGTGTGCGTGTGCTGTTTAATGGTGCCGAGCCGATCAAGGCCCATGTTATGCAACGCTTCATGGAAAAGTTCAATACACAATCAAGGCTCCGACTAGATACTTTCTTGCCATGTTATGGCTTGGCAGAAGTGACGCTCTTAGTCAGTGGCGTAACTGGCCCTCTCAATGCAATTTCACTTGATCGTGACAAGTTAAATGCCCATTTGGTACAGACCAGCCAAGATCAGACAGCCGTGCAAGTAGTGAGTTGTGGCAAGATCTCGAAACATATTGATTGTCGTATCGTTAACCCTCATACCCGTAAAGAGGTAGCGGCTCATGAAGTCGGTGAAATCTGGCTAGCAGGTGAGAGTGTCACTGCGGGTTACTGGCAAAAGCCGGAAGTTAATCAGGAAACTTTTGAAGCAACGATCCTTAATGAAGCGGGACAACCTAGCCAAGTACACTACTTAAGAACGGGTGATATGGGCTTTATCAAAAACGGAGACCTTTATATAACCGGCCGCCTTAAGGATGTGATTATCATTCGTGGCAAAAACTATTATCCGCAAGATATCGAATGCTCTGTTGAAATGGCACATCCTGCTGTTCGTAAAGGTTGTGTTGCGGCAGTGAACTTTGCTGATTCTGAAGGGGTTACGGTTGTACTTGAGATTAAGAAAAAGTCCTTAGATAAAACACTTAATTTTGAAACCATCAGGACTCAAGTTAAAGAACAAGTGGCGGCTGATATTGGCTTGCCTGTAGACGGTGTCTATTTACTGCACCAAGGCCGAATAAATAAGACCACTAGCGGCAAAATTAGAAGAAGAAAAATTAAAGAGCAGATCGAACGCGGTCAACTGGTCTGTTTAACCCATCCAAACCGTAGAACGGTGATTGCTCGAAACTATGTCAAGAACGGCTTAGACGTCATCCGTGATCGTGAGCAGCGGGGGCAGCTGATTCGTTATAGCTCCAATCTACTCAACTCAATGATCAAGGAACGTGAAGTACGCACGCTGATTTTTAATCGTCTGAAAAGTGCTTTGTTTTAACCCTTATCTTTTAAATCTTTGAGTGAAAATCCATGTCACTTACGTCCAATTTGCGGCAGTTTCAATCTGCTGCTCGTCTGGAGCAAATTTTAGGCTCCGTACATGATACCAATAATGATTTTTCTTGGTCCGCAGCTATCGAGCGCGATGAGAAAGAGCAATACCCTCAGCGAGCTGTTGATTTTCTGAATGCTGTGGGTATGAACCGTTTTTATGTGCCTTCAGAGCTCGGAGGTCGCATGGAAATTGGTGAAGAGTTGTTATATCTGCATCGTGTGTTGGCACGACGCGATCTAACTATTAATTCAACCTATAGCACGAATGCTTGGTCTGTGATCGTATGGATCGGTGGTAATGCGAATCAATGTCAAAACATCGCTAACCGAATTTTGAGTGGGGCTGCACCAGCGCTGGCTTATAGTGAGAAAGCGCATGGTGCTGACCTGTTATCTAGTGAAGTGACTGCGCAACCTTCCGACAGTAAGTACGTCTTAAATGGTGAGAAATGGTCGATCAATCGCGCCACTCTAGGTGACTCTTTAAGTCTAATCGCTAAAACGTCAAATGATCGTGGACCCCGTAGCCTGAGTGCATTCTGGCTCGATAAGCGTCATATGGCTTCTAAAGGAACGTATAGCCTGAACCGTCTTCCAACAGTAGGTATGCGTGGTCTAGATATCAGCGGTATTGGCTTTAACAACGCTGAAATTCATAAAGATGCCCTGATCGGTGAAGAAGGTCAGGGGTTGGAACTTGGACTCAAAACTCTACAGGTAACGCGTGCATATTGCAGTAGTTTCTCTCTAGGTGCCGGCGATACGATGCTACGCATCGCAACCGAGTTCGCGATTGAACGCGAGTTATATAACAAAAAAGTAATAAGCATACCGTTGGTACGTGAGCAACTCGCTACAGCTTATGCCTACCTTTTAGCGGCTGAGGTGTTATCACTTGTTGGTGCGCGAGGGTTACACGTTTGTATCAATCAGTTCAGTACATGGTCACCAATCGTCAAGGTACTGGTACCTGAATATGTAGAGTCGCTTGCCAAAATCACATCCTCAGTGCTTGGTTCACGTTTTTTCTTAAGAAATGCATATGCAGATGGAATGTTCCAGAAAGCATTCAGGGACCATCTGATTGTCAGTGTGTTTGACGGTAGTAGCACCGTCTGTCTAGACAGTCTGAGTTTTCAGCTCAAATCTGCCAATAAAGGGCGCAGTAAAAAAGCCGACCATCTCAATCAAGCTGAAGCGAAAGCACGCTATCGCCAGTTATATGACTTACAGGTAGAGACAGGTGCTATTGATTTCCGTGAGCTTGAGATTTTCAACCGAGATGGTGACTTGGTGATGGAGTCACTCGAAACAATCATCGAAATGCTCAACGACTCTAATGTCACAGTTGGGTTGTCTGCTGAGACGCTAGCTACGCTACATGAGCGAGCAAACCAGCTTCTTGTTGAACAGCGTTCATTGGATCAAAAAATTCAGGACTACTTTTCAAATTCTGAGCAAAGCAAGGAGTTTGAAACGATGCGCTTCAGTCTCGCCCGTGACTATGCCGAGTTATTCGCTCGTATTGCTGTGTTGGGTTTCTGGGTTTTTAACCGCCATGGTTTAAGGCCTGCTTTACAGAATGGTGCATGGCTGATCATTTTCTTAAATGCTGCTGAAGGGCAGACAGCTCCTCCTATGACGTCACTACGTGAAAGCACATTGGCAGATCTGCTGGACCGAATTTCAACCAATCACATGTTATCTGTCATCGATTTTGCACTGGCACCACGTGATGCCAAACCGGTTAAAAAGGAGATTACCCCATGAATAAAGATAAAGCTTACTGGAGCGCAATCATTCGTACGCTAGTCGCTAAAGAGATGCGCGTAGAGCCTGAGACGATTGATCCAGATCAAAAATTTACCAGTTATGGTCTTGATTCGATTGTTGCTTTGTCTGTGTCTGGGGATTTAGAAGATCTGACGAAATTAGAACTTGAGCCAACACTATTATGGGATTACCCAACAATCAATGCGTTGGCTGAATATCTTGTTTCTGAGTTGCAGCAGGGAGTTGCTTCATGAACAACCTTGCACGACTAGAACCAGAAGTTCTGTCGCGTCATGCGATTTCTGCAGAGCAGCTTGGCATTTGGTATATCCAGCGTTTTGAGCCAACTTGCAGTGCTTACAATATGGTGGTGGCCTTTGATGTGAAGGTCAACCAGTCATTGGGTAACAAGCCAATAGAGATACTAGAAGCGGTAATGCATGATTATCCGCTACTGCGCGTAAGCATGCCAGCCAATGATCAGGGAATTGAGCAACTGATCTGGGATCGCGTGTACCCGAATATCATCTTTTCTGATGCTCGTCATATTGAAGCTTCTGATTTGACGCAATTGGTTGAACAGGACACCAAGCAGCCATTTGACCTGACTCAGCCACCGTTATGGCGTATTCATTGTTATGAACGCGGTCAAAATCATTATGTGATCGCATTTGTGATTCATCATGCGCTCATGGATTTTTGGTCAATTGGTCTATTGCTGCGAGACGTTAGCAAACGTTTTGGACTCGTTGCAGAGTCGGATGCAGTGAACGGAATTGAGTTTGCACAGTATGCCGATAAGCAGCAGAGCAATGTAATCGATGATACTGATGAGAGTTTACTTTTCTGGAAAAATGCGCTGAAGCATGCACCACATGTGCATAGCATTCCGCTTGATTATCCTCGTCCAGCTGTACAGCAACATAAAGGCAGTTCACTGGCTTTCCGTGTACCTGAGTCAGTGTCATCTGGTCTTATAAACTTGGCGAAAGATTATGAGATCACATTGTTCGGGCTTGTGTTATCTGGCTTTTATATTTTGCTGCACAAACTATCTAATGAAAATAATCTAGTGATTGCTACGCCCGTAGCAGGTCGACTTGAACGTTCTTTACGTAATGCATTGGGTCAGTTTGTCAACACGATTGCTATTCACATAGACATCGATGCTGATCAGACTTTACGTCAATTTACGCAACAGGTTCAGGAACAATTAAGACAAAGCCTCAAACATCAAAAAGTTGCCTTTTCTAGAGTAGTTGAAGCTGTCGCACCAAAACGTGATGGAAGTATTAATCCATTGGCTCAGATAGGAATGTTCTGGGAACGTCTGGGTGGTATGGATGAGTTTAAAGAACTACTCCTACCAATCCAGACTCCGGCCACTTTGGTTGGACAAGATTTGACGTTAGGAAGTTTTCCGGTCCGCCAGCAAGAAGGACAGTTGGATATTACGCTGGAAATGGGCGGTGAATATCAAGGTGAACTCGTTGGCGTATTAAAATACAACACTGATCTATTTTCTGCGCAGTCTGCCGAGAATATGGTGCAATTGTTGCAAGCTGTACTCGCAGAGATGGTGGCCCATCCTGAACGTAAGATTGTTGAGCTAGATATCGCTCCTGATTATAAAGATGGCATTCAGTTCGAGGCTCTCCGTGGAAAGGTGACTGATTATGCTCAGCATGATCTACTTGGAATGATTCTAAAGCAGATTGTTGAGCGTGGTGAAAATCATGCTCTGACCTCGAACGATCATACGGTTAGCTATCGTGAGTTAGGTCAACATATTGCGGGTATTGCTGAATATTTGCGTGCACACGGTATTACTCAAGGTGATCGTGTAGGTCTAATGTTAGACCGCACAGCGTTATTGCCAGCAGCAATCCTTGGAATCTGGGCGGCAGGTGCAGCTTATGTACCGCTAGATCCTAATTTCCCAACTGAACGTCTACAGAACATTATTGAAGACGCTGAACCTAAAGTCATCTTGACTCAAACCGAGTTAATGGATGGTCTTAACGTTTCTGTGCCTCGCTTAGATATCAATCAAGCTGGTGTTGTGGCACTTGAACAAGTGCGCGAGACGCTTGCCTTTGGTGACATAGCTTATGTGATGTACACATCAGGCTCGACAGGTAAGCCTAAAGGTGTCCGTATTGGGCATCCTTCAATTATCAATTTCTTGCTATCTATGAATGATAGATTGCAAGTAACGACTGAAACTCAGTTGTTAGCAATCACCACGTATGCATTTGATATTTCAATTCTTGAATTACTCATTCCGCTGATGTACGGCGGTGTGGTGCATGTTTGCCCACGTGAGGTATCACAAGATGGCAATCAATTGGTGGATTATCTAAATGCCAAGTCTATCAATATTCTGCAGGCAACACCGGCTTCTTGGAAAATGCTCTTAGACAGCGAGTGGAGCGGCAATGCGGGATTGACAGCACTCTGTGGAGGCGAAGCGTTAGATACTATTCTGGCAGAAAAACTGCTGGGTAAAGTCGGTTGCTTATGGAATGTCTATGGTCCGACCGAAACTACAGTGTGGTCTAGTGCGGCTCGTATCACTGATGCAAAGTGTATTGATTTAGGTGAACCACTGGCGAACACCCAGCTTTATGTCCTTGATGAGCAGCAGCGTTTAGTTCCACCAGGTGTTATGGGTGAGCTTTGGATTGGTGGTGATGGTCTGGCAGTTGATTACTGGCATAGACCTGAACTGACAGATGCACAATTTAGAACATTGCCATCTCTACCAAATGCTGGTCGACTCTACCGTACAGGGGATAAAGTCTGCCTGCGTACAGATGGACGCTTGACTCATCACGGACGTTTGGACTTTCAGGTCAAGATCCGCGGATTCCGTATCGAATTAGGTGAAATCGAGAATGTTCTCAAACAGATCGACGGTATCACAGATGCAGTAGTGCTGGTTAAGACCACAGCTGGCAATGACCAGAAATTGGTGGCGTATGTAACTGGACAAGAGCTTGATATTGCCGGTTTGAAAAAGACTATGCAAATCCATCTTCCAGCTTATATGGTGCCAAGTGCGTTTATCCGATTGGATGAGTTTCCAATGACGGCCAACAATAAGTTGGATCGTAAGGCATTTCCTGAGCCGATCTTTGAGCAGAGCAATGATTATGTTGCACCACGTGATCCGATCGAAATCGAGCTGTGTACTACCTTTGAACAGATCTTGTCGGTCAAGCGAGTTGGTATACATGATGATTTCTTTGAATTAGGTGGGCATTCACTATTAGCTGTGAAGCTTGTCAATCATCTCAAAAAGGCTTTCGGTACCGAACTGTCAGTTGCTTTGTTGGCACAGTACTCCACTGTGGAACGTCTGGGTGAGATCATTCGTGAAAATAAAGAAATTAAACCATCCATCGTAATTGAGCTGCGCCGTGGAACCTCTGAGCAACCGTTGTGGCTGTTCCATCCAATTGGTGGCAGTACCTTCTGTTATATGGAACTTTCGCGTCATCTTAATCCGAACCGTACCCTACGTGCTATTCAGTCTCCTGGACTGATTGAGGCAGATGCTGCGGAAGTGGCGATTGAAGAAATGGCGACGCTCTATATTGCTGAAATGCGAAAGATGCAACCTCAAGGGCCTTATTTCCTCGGTGGTTGGTGTTTCGGTGGGGCGATTGCCTACGAGATTAGCCGTCAGTTGCGTCAAATGGGACAACAGGTCACAGGTATTGTCATGATCGATACCCGTGCTCCAATTCCAGAAAATGTACCTGAAGATGCCGACGATGCCATGCTTTTGTCTTGGTTCGCCCGTGATTTGGCTGCACCTTATGGCAAAAAGTTGACGATCCCAGCGCAATATTTGCGTGAGTTGAGTCCAGATCAAATGTTTGATCATGTACTTAAAGAAGCTAAAGCCATTAATGTTCTGCCTCTCGATGCAGACCCATCAGATTTCCGACTTTACTTTGATACTTATTTGGCGAATGGCATCGCACTCCAGACCTATTTCCCAGAACCTGAAGATTTTCCAATCCTTTTGGTTAAGGCCAAAGATGAGCAGGAAGACTTTGGAGAAAGTCTAGGTTGGGATCAACTAGTCAAAGACACGTTGACACAAGTTGATTTGCCTGGTGACCACTCATCAATTATGTACGCTGAGAATGTCGTGGCTGTAGCCCAGACCATTGATCAGATGTACCCAATTCCTGCATAAGAAATATAAGAAGGTAGAACCACTATGGTGACCATAGAACATGCTTTCCTCATACCGGCCAAGATTGACAAGGTTTTCAACTACCTTGCAAACCCAGCCAATGATGCAGGTTGGCAATTGTCGTGTAAACATTCTGAACTGCTAGACAGTACTCCGCGTGTGGGCAGTAAGTACGAGATTGGTTTTAGCTTTATTGGTCGTGAAATGTCCTTTAAAGGTGAAATTACACATCTGGTACCGAACGAATTGTATGCGTTTAAAGTAGTGGAGGGGCCCTTTCACTACACAGGTACTTACCGTTTCAAACCACATCCGGAAGGTACGTGGATTGAATGGGTGTTTGAAGCTGAACCAGGTAGTTTTTTTGGTGTATTGCCGCCAGCACTGCTAAAAAAGATGGTGCTCGCCCAGTTCAAAAAAGATGTCGACAATCTTCAAGCATTGGCTCAGAAGGGTGAAGCCTATGAGTCAGTTGGCAATGAAAATAAACCAACTCTCGAAACCAATAAACCACCTCATAAGACTCAACAAATGATGGAGAGATACGCGCGTTGGATTCTTAGCCACCGCCGTATTGTCTTGACTGTGGTGATGCTCTTAACACTTGCTCTGGCATATCTTGCATCTGGCGTAAAAATTATTATTGACCCAGATGCACTTGCACCTAAAGGGCATCCTTACATCACCTCGACCAAGCTGATTGAAAAGAAATTCGGCTCCAAATATATGGTCGTGATCGGTATTACACCGAAAAAGGGTGATATTTATCAGCCACAAGTGTTGGAGAAAGTCAAACGCATTACCGAAGAAGTTGATAATGCACCGGGTGTGGTCCGTTCCACGATGATGAGTCTGGCTGCACGTCAGGCGAAAGGTATCGAGGCGAATGCAGAAGGGTTCGATGCCAAGAAACTATTGCCGAGTAGTTCAGTCACTCAAGAAGATATCGATCACCTGAAAAAACTGCTGGCACTGAATCCAACCTATATGAATTCAGTGGTATCTAAAGATCAACGCACTGCTGCTATTTTGCTTGAGCTTGAGGAAAGTCCAGAGGGCTTCCAGAAAATGATGGGCCCAATTAATAAAATCGTAGAAAGCGAACAATCTAAAGATATGACCATTAGTGTTGGTGGCAATCCGGTTTATCTGGATAAAGCTGAAGACTACTCTAAGCGTATCAATATCTTGTTCCCGATTGCCGTATTAGTGATTGGTTTATTGCACTTTGAAGCATTCCGCAGCAAGCAAGGTTTGATTCTGCCACTCGTTACAGCTTTGTTGGCTGTGGCATGGGGTATGGGCATGATGGGCCTGTTCAAACAGCCGATGGATATCTTTAACTCGCCTACGCCGATTCTGATTCTAGCGATTGCAGCAGGGCACGCCGTGCAGTTGCTCAAGCGCTACTATGAAGATTTTGATCGTCTGATTGCCCAAGGAATGGAGCCTAAAGCTGCTAATAGCGAAGCTGTAGTGCAGTCTTTGGTTCGTGTGGGTCCGGTTATGGTGTTGGCTGGTGGTATTGCAGCAGCTGGATTCTTCTCTCTGTTGACTTTCAACATTCCAACGATTCGTTCATTCGGTATTTTTACAGGGATCGGGATCATCAGTACGCTGGTGATTGAGATGACTTTTATTCCGGCACTCCGCTCAATGTTGCCACCACCTTCGGTTGTGAAGGTCAAACGCAAAGGCTTGCCAATTTGGGATTGGATTCCAAACCGTATTGGTGATGTCATTTTGTCAGTTCGTCCGCGAATGATGTTAATGACTGCGATTGCGGCAATGGGCATCTTCCTTGCTATTGGCACGAGCCGTATTGTGGTGGATAACGATAGCCGTAATTTCTTCTCTCGCGACTTACCAATGCAACAAGACGACAGATTCTTGAATCAGTCTCTTGGTGGCACAAACAGCCTTTACATTATGGTTGATACCAAAGTTCGTGATGGTATTGAAAATCCTGAAATCCTAAAGGCGATTGATAATACTGAAAAGTTCGCAAACTCAATTCCAGAGGTCGGTAAAACCATCTCTATCGTGGACTATATCAAACGAATGAATCAGGCAATGAATGCTGATCAGCCACAGGCCTTTCAGGTTCCAGCAACCAAAGATATTGTTGCTCAGTATCTGCTGTTGTATTCAATGTCTGGTGAGCCGACTGATTTTGAATCTTACATTGATACAACTCAGCGTTATGCCAAGATCACGATTCTGCTAAAAACAGGTAGTAATCACCGCATCAAAGAAATCCTTGAGTCGCTAAAAACATATATGGCGGGTCAGTTGGGCGACAAGGCTGTAGTAAGTTTTGGTGGTGACGTGACGCAAACCATTGCCTTAACTGAAACGATGGTTCACGGCAAGCTCATGAACATTCTACAAATTTCATTTGCCGTATTCTTTATTTCAGCACTGGTCTTCCGTTCGATTTCAGCGGGACTGATTGTTCTTACACCACTTCTGTTCTCAATTCTTGCCATCTTTGGTGTGATGGGCTGGCTCGACATTCCGCTCAATATTCCGAACTCTCTCATCTCGGCCATGGCTGTAGGTATTGGTGCGGATTATGCCATCTACTTCCTCTATCGCTTGCGTGAAATCTTGCGCGAAGAAGGCGGCGATATCAAAGATGCTATCCGTAAAACCTTAAGTACTGCTGGTAAGGCTTCTCTTTTTGTCGCGACTGCGGTTGCTGGTGGGTATGGCGTATTGTCCTTATCACAAGGCTTTCACGTCCATCAATGGCTCGCAATGTTTATTGTGATTGCGATGCTTTTCAGTGTATTTGCAACCTTAATTATGGTACCTACAATGATTCTAATATTAAAACCTCGTTTTATCTTTTCTTCAAAGAAGAAGAGCATACCTGTTGCACAAACTGTTGTGACAAGCCTTTTGCTAGGTACGGCGCTTACAATGTCGATGCCTAAAACATCTCATGCAGATGAAGTTCAAGATATTGTTAATCGTAGTGATGATGCCTCTAAGTTCTTGTCTTCAACAGCTAGCGCCAAATTTATTTTGACCTCTAAAAATGGCGAGCAACGTGTACGTTTAACTAAAAATATGACTAAGCTTGCTGGAAATACTCAGAACAACATGCGTTTGACTGAGTTCATCTCGCCAGCAGATGTCCAAGGAACCACGACACTGTTGATTGAAAATGCGAAAGGCAGCGATAGTATGTTTGTCTATTTGCCTGCACTGAAAAAAGTACGCCGTCTTGCCTCAGCGAATAAGGGCGATGCCTTTATTGGTACGGACTTTAGTTATGGTGATGTTCTTGGCTATAAGCTCAGTGACTGGAAGTACACGAAACTTGCAGATGGCAAATTTAATGGCAAAGATTGCTACATGATTGAAGCAACGCCAATCAATAATACGGTGAAGAGTGACTTTGGTTATAGCAAACGTCGTATGTGCATACTCAAAGATAACTTTGTTACAGCAACCATCGACATTTGGGATACAGCAGGCAAACCATTAAAACATATTGAATTCACCGATATCCGTCCTTACGGCAAAGTGAAACCAAGATGGCAAGCCATGAAATCTATGGCGAAGAATCTGCAAACTCAACATATGACGCAAGTGATCGTCAATGATTTTGCGGCAGAAAAAACCTTGTCCGATAAGCTTTTCTCACCGCAGAGTCTTGAGAAATGACGCAAGGTGCCTATTGGGTATTTGTATGCTGCAGTAGCTTTATGCTACTGCAGCATACTTATGCAGATGACAGCGAAATGAGTTTTGTGAGCCAAAACTCAGCTAGACTCGATGTGTGGTCATCAGATCGTGATTTAAGTTCGTTAAAAAACATTGGGCAAGCAAGTTTCTGGTCCAATGGTACACTCAAATTTAACCCTGCATTTAAGCTGCATTACGACATAGTGGTTTCAGACGAAACGGACCACACTGTAAACCCAGATCAGGTGAGTAAGGTAAATCGTAACTTACGTGAGTTGTATGCCTCTTATAACTGGGATCAGACGTTTTATCTCGACTTAGGACGTCAGATTGTAGTTTGGGGGAGAGCTGATGGGATTAACCCAACGGATAACCTATCGCCCCGTGACTATACGCGTCTAGTACCAGATGAGACAGATCAACGTCTAGGAAATGATGCACTCAAATTGACTTATATTCCTGAATCTGGAACCAATAAATGGACGGCATTGTGGTATCCGCGTAGTCGTTCAGATGTGATTCCATTGCGTCAGATTGCTGGTGTTCAGTATGACATAGACCGTAAGAGCCGTCCCGCATTTGCAATGCGTTGGGATTATTCCGTAGATGGTCTAGATGTAGGGGCGTCGTATTTCTCAGGTTTAGATCATATGCCTGATCTGTCAGTTCTTTCAGCGTCTCCAACCGGGGAGGCCACATTGCAACTGAAAAATAACCCTATGTCTGTCTATGGGTTTGATTTCAGTTATAACCATAACGATCTCGTATGGCGCGGTGAAGCTGCATATACAAAGACTGACTCGAATGGTAGCGAAGATCTTATCCATAAGAAAAATAATTTAACTGTGGTTATGGGGCCGGAATGGTCATTAAAAAATTCTACGCTGAGTTTAGTAGGCGTGTACAAGCATACAGAGGACTTCAAATCTGCCGATAACCTAACAAATCTATTAGTGAGAGAAGTCTACCGTTATCAGCAAACGATTAGTGATCAATATGAGCAAGATCAGTATGGAGCTATGCTGCGTTATGCGCTTAACCTATTGAATGACAATTTAAAGTTAGAATTTACAGGATTCTATTTTGCACCAGAGCCTAATGAATTGTTGAGAGTACGTATTAACTACAACCTCAATGATCACTGGCAGTTGAATGCAGGCGGAGATCGCTTCTGGGGCAGAAATGATACGGTACTAGGACAATTTAGAGATAACAGTCTGGTGTATGCCCAGGTTCGATATAACTTTTAAGATAACTCGCTTCAAAACAATGCTGGAGTGCCCAGCACCTAATAAGGTGATTTATGGATAATTTAAATAACGCAAAAAAAGATAATTTTTCACGGAAGACCATATTAGTAACAGGTGCAGCAGGTTTTATTGGCAGCAGATTGATCGTTGAACTTCTGCGTGAAGGTCATCAGGTGATTGCTGCGCTGCGTAATGCCGCAACCAAGAAAGATAAGCTATTAGGTTTCATTGCAACCCAAGGGCTGGCTGATCCATCTATATCTTTTGTTGAATATGATTTAAGTCGTGATTTTAAGCTGGACTCTCTATTATCGGACGCCCAGACAAAAATTCATGTAATTTATCATCTCGCAGCATCATTTAATTGGGGCATTAGCAAAGCTGAAGCTGAGCGTACCAATATTAAGTCAGGGCTGGCGTTAATTGAATGGGCTGCAACATTGAAGCAGCTTGAGCGATTTATCTGGATTGGCGGGTATCGTGTGGCTGCGCCGCCGCAAGAATCGGCTGATGAGTTGTATTGCAAACATGGTGGTTATGAGGCTTCAAAAATTTTAGGGCATCAAGCTTTCATTGAGGCCTGTAAGCGTTTAAATGTGCCATGGACTGCAATAAATCCAGCCACAGTCATTGATGGTTTTTATAATTATGGCGATATGCAATGTATTGGTATTGCGGACATGATTGATAAGCTCTATCAGGGACGTTTACTGGCATTACCAGGTGGTCGTGACACATTCCTACCTCTATGCAATATGCAGTATATCGTGAGCTTCTTGATCCGAACGATGTCTTATCCTGAAACTATTGCTCAGGAATATATGCTGCTTGATCCTGCGACACCCAAATTTCATCGCCTAGTTTACCTAGCTGCTGAGCATTTGGGAGTTAGCTCACCACATTTACAAATACCTAAAGTTTTGCTCGAGAAATTACCAGAAGTATTACTTGACGGTTCTAAAGAGCAACTTTCTTTCATTTCTACCGAGCACTACCATGTTGCTGGGGCAGAGGCGATGGCGGCGAAGATGGGCATCACAGACCTGATCAGTATCATGCCTTATTTTTCTCGCTGGATTGATCGCTTGGTGTTTACACGTTTTGGTCGTATGCAAGTACCAACACCTAATTCTTTTAGCTATCAGAATCGATATTGGACAGAAATCTATACTAAACAGCCAGTTGGTTCAGAAAAAGCTTCTGCATTATTTTTACACGGTATTCCATTTGATAGTGCATGTTGGTCTCCAATCATCAATAAAATTACTTATGATCAGGTCGCTATGATGGACTTACCGGGACTTGGGCGTTCAGGTAGTTATGAAATGATGGAAGATAATAACCATCAATTTATTGATACTGCGGCAGAGCTTTTGGCACCAAATAGTGTGGTGATTGCCCACTCATTAGGATGTCTTTTTGCATTAAATCTTGCAAAGAAATATCCAGATAAAGTTGCACGCCTTATCCTTATATCGCCTTATTTTGTTCAGGCACAGGCTGCAAAAATGTTTCAGATACAAGCGATATCTAAACTCATTTTCCGTTTTGTGCCGAAAGATGTGATTGCTAAAGATTTACATCCAGAGGGGCAACAAAATCTGTCAGTGAGATATGCGATGGATTCACTACGCCGCATGTCAGTGTCTAAGCATATTAGTGAGTACATGCACCACATTAATTTACCGCAGCAGCGCGCAGCACAGACAGCTTTGCTTTCTGAGCTTCGATCTAAAATCGAGATTATTGTGGGAGAGAAAGATCCAATTGTTACTCCAATCAGTCCTGAGATTCCTGTACATATCATCGCTGGCGCAGGTCATAATCCACACGTTACCCATGTAGAAGCGGTTTATGATTACCTTACACCGGTTCTGACAAAGTACATCAGCACTACGGCACAGCTTAGTGATGTCTGATATAGCCCAAGTACAGGTTTATGTTTGCCCAGTTTCACGGGTACCAGATAACCATCTCATATTGAGTCATTATCTCAGCTTTCTCAATGCGGCAGAAAAGCTGAGATATGATCAATATCATTCTCATGCTGCACGACTTTTCTTAATTTCTCGTGTGTTAATGAAGTCTGTTTTATCAGATAAGTTGGGTATCTTGCCCCATGAGGTCATCATTCAATTACAACCTAACGGCAAACCTTTTGTACGAGGCAATAAGGCTATTTATTTTAATCTTAGTCACTCCGCGGACCTTATTGTCTTTGCTGTGACAGAAAAAAGAGAAATAGGAGTCGATGTTGAAAGAATGAACCATGAGTTCGAATGGAGGCGTGTCGATAGCGTGTTAGCGCCAAGTGAAATTGAATGGATTCAGCAAAATGAATGGACTAATCCAACTAGTGTATACCAACGTTTTTTTCAAATATGGACCTTAAAAGAATCCTATATTAAATGTACTGGTGAAGGAATGAGCCGTCATTTAAAGAAGCTCAACTTTCATGTATCTCCTGAACATATACAATTTTGCGATTTAACCAATAATGATGTTCAAAGAACCGAGCAGTATCATTTTAAAAGTTATATCTATAATTATAGTTTTATCTTCTCCCTATGTTTACAGCAGAGTCATTGCCTAGAAAGTTTTAATATAGATTGTTTTCAATTATTACCTTATATATCTACACATCGAATAACTCTAGAACCTTGCGAACATAACTAACTTAAATCAAGGCAATGAGTGATTTTGAAATTCTAAATATAGAAACAGATCAAAAGAAAAAGGCACTTACCTTTCGATAAGTGCCTTTTGAATTTGGAGCGGGAAACGAGACTCGAACTCGCGACCCCAACCTTGGCAAGGTTATGCTCTACCAACTGAGCTATTCCCGCGTGCCGCTTATAATACATTAAGCAAAACAAGGGTCAACAACTTTATGCAAATAATTATGCTGATTGCATAAAATAAAAACAGAAATGAGTATTTAGAGTTATTTTTATTGATAAGTTGCCGAATAAATAGACATTTTGTTTGAAGTCAAAGCGTACAAGAGCAACTTTTGTTTGTGTGTAGACAGGGTATACTAGGTCTAAATATACGAATAATCGTAAAAGGAAAAGCTATGAGCCTTGAACAACAGTTGATTGAACGGTTACAAACCCTTGCACCTAGCCATTTGGAAGTCATTAATGAGTCTGCCGGCCACGGTGGTTATTTTCCTGGTAAAGAATCCCACTTTAAAGTGATTGTGGTGAGTGAAGAATTTAACGGCTTGCGTTTGGTTCAACGTCACCAAAAAGTTTATGCCTTAGCTTCTGATTTAATGAATCCAGGACAAATTCATGCTTTAGCAATACACGCTTATTTACCAAGTGAGTGGCAAGGTCAAGCGCCAGCGAGTCCAGAATGTGCACATGCACCTAAAAGCTAAGGGCTTAGTTTATGGATGCACATTTACTCACTAAACTTATCCATATGACTGCGGTAGCAGCCGCACTTATGGTTTTTGTATTACGCGCTTCTACACTATTTATTGGTGTACAAGGTGAACAACCTAACCCAGCAGGGCGTAAAGTTTTAGTTGCTTTACAGCATTTGTCATTTACCGTGGTTTTCATTACCGGAGCAATTTTACTGGTGATGAAGAACTTTCAGGTACAGCCATGGTTCTACGCTAAAATTATCTTATTTTTAGTGCTCTTATCATCTTTAATGAAAGCCTTTAAAAAGGATGACACTATTTTACTAGCTCAGCGTCGTGCGGGTTTGGTCATTAGTGCAATCGCATTTGTTGCCATTATTATTTTGGTGATAGTGAAACCTGTTTTTGCTTAATTGTTCTACATTCTTTGCCTTTTTGCGTAAGCTCTAGGTTAAACTGCATACAGTAAAAAAATATGTAGAGGGAAACATGCTAACTCGTGTGGTGTTTAACCAAAAAGGCGGTGTAGGGAAATCAAGTATTACTGTAAATTTGGCTGCCATTAGTGCCAAACATGGCTTAAGGACCTTGGTTATCGATCTTGATCCTCAAGCCAACTCAAGCCAATACCTTTTAGGCGAAGAAGCAACATACGCTGCTGATAAAGCAGTTTTAGAACCAAATATTGAAAACTTCTTTGAAGATGTGCTGGGGAATAATCAACAAAAAGGCTTAATTGGTAATGCACTAGGCTCAATTTTAAAAGCTCCTCGTAACAAAGATCTCGACAGTTTTGTGCACTCTACATCTTTTGCAAAATTAGATGTGCTTCCAGCAAGTCCTACGCTTGGCGCACTTGAGCACGCACTTGAAAGCAAGCATAAAATTTATAAGTTGCGTGATTCTATTCAAAGCTTAATTGGGCGCTATGACCGTATTTATATCGATACACCACCAGCCTTTAACTTTTTCACGTTGTCTGCCTTAATTGCAGCAGATAAAGTTCTGATTCCTTTCGACTGTGATGTGTTTTCAAAGCGTGCGTTACAAACATTGATTGAAAATGTTCTCGAAACGCAAGATGATCATAATGATCGCTTGGAAATTGAAGGAATTGTGGTGAATCAGTTCCAATCCCAAGCAAAATTACCGCGGGAAGTGGTTCAACAGTTAAAAGATGAAGGCTTACCTGTGCTTAATAGCATGTTACCGCCTTCGATTTTAATGAAAGAATCACATCAGAAAAATTTACCTTTGGCTCACTTGGCGCCAGAACATAAATTGACTCAGTCGTATGAGGCATTGTTCAGCGAAATTGAACCAAAAAGATAAGAGAAAAATGATGAAAGGCTTATATATTGTGCCTTTGGCAGCAGCCACTTTACTATTGGGCGCTTGTGCCACGACGGTAAAACCGACTTATGTGTCTCCGACGCAGTATCAATCTTTGAGTTGCCAGCAGCTACAAAGTGAATATAACCGTATTCAACAATATATCGACAATGGTGTACAGACACCAAAAAGTACAGGTATGGGTGTTGGACTCGGGCTTGGCGGTGGCTGGGGACGAGGCGGTTGGGGATTCGGCCCATCCATCTCTGTTAATATGGGACAGTCTTCTTCAACCAAAAACACCGAACTTTCACGTGTATTAGGTCAACAAGAAGCCATTGTTCAGGCTGCTCAGTTTAAGAATTGTCCAATTATTGTTCGGAAAAAGACGAATTAATCATCGGTTTTGCATCACAATATGCTAACTAATTGCATATTGTGATGAATAAAGTTTAGCAAAATGTTTCATAATAAAATTATTATAAATCAATAATTTTTTAAATATAAGCCTTAGAATAACTTGTATTCTTTCTAATCAGAATACGCTCTAAACTTGCTATATTTTGCCCATTTCGTTTAATGTTGCCGCATCTTTACTAATGTGGAAATTATATGATTGAGAGCTGGTTTTTTGTATTAGCAATGTTGGCTGTTTTACTTATTCCGGGCCCGACAAACGCATTACTTGCAACCGCCGCTCACTCACAAGGTTTATCTAAAACATTCTGGCTTATTCCAATGGAATGGTTGGGCTACGCTTATGGCATTAGTTTTTGGGCAGTGTTCATTCATTTGGCAGATCCGGTTTGGCCTGCACTACTGCTTATTTTGCACATCACTAGCGTATTATATGTATTCTGGATGGCATTCCGTTTATGGAAAACTACGCATTTACAACAATTTAGCCAAAATCATCGTAATATTCGCCCACGTCAATTATTCTTCTCAACTTTAAAAAATCCTAAGTCTTTACTTTTTGCCGCAGGTATTTTCCCCGCTGAAACATGGAATTCGCCTGAAAATTTTCTCATGGTTCTGGCTGCTTTTACTTTGATTCTTATTCCAGCAGCAAGTTTCTGGATGTTTTTCGGACGTGCTTTATTGACGGGATCAATGAAAAAAATAAAGGCCGATCATCTATATAAAGGATCGGCCATGTTACTTATTTTATGTATGCTTCCGGTGGTATTCCGTTTTTTCTAATTGGTCTTTAAACGTTAGCTTTTCGGTTTTTTAGCTTTTGACGTATGAAGCCGATCACACCCGGTAAAATACTAATAATAATGATGCCAAAAATAAGGTGGGTAAAGTTATCTTTTACAAGTGGATGTCCACCGAAGAGATAGCCTAAAGTGACAAAAGAAGCTACCCAACAGAATGCGCCAATTATGTTATAAGTTAAGAAAAACTTATAATTCATGCTGCCAGCGCCAGCAACGAAAGGTGCAAAGGTACGAGCAAATGGAATGAAACGTGCAAAAATAATAGTCTTGCCACCATGACGGGCGAAGAATTCATGAGTCTTAATTAAATGTTGCTTATTAATAAAGCGTGAATTCATCTCAAATACACGTGGACCGATAAAACGCCCAATATGATAGTTCACTGTATCGCCTAAAACCGCGGCAATGAAGAGTAGAATGCCCAGTAACCAAGGGTCCATTGTGCCTGTAGAAGCCGCTAAAGCACCTGCTGCGAACAGTAAGCTGTCACCCGGTAAGAACGGCATAACCACTAAACCGGTTTCGACAAAAATAATTAAAAATAAAATGCCATAAATCCACGTCCCGTAATTTGTGATAAATTCGGCGAGATGTTGATCAACGTGTAGAATAAAATCAAGAAGTTCCATGAGATGATTAAGTGGTAAACCGTGCTCAAATCCTAGCAGCGAGCCTATAGAAAGTCAGTATAAAACATCAAAAATATACAAATTGATCATCCTATTTGTGCAACGATATATATGGATTTTGAGTATTTAATTATCAATGTCCCAAACCTAGAATGAGTTCATCAACAAATAAGCATTAAATAAAGGTGGCAATATGTTTAATCCAAATGTGGTGGTCAAAAATATCGTGACGCAACCAGGCGCAGACAGTTTTATTAGCCTTGTTGCTCGTCTTCTTATCGCTTATATCTTTCTTGCTGCTGGTTGGGGGAAAATTACCGGTTATGCAGCAACTGCAGGATATATGGAAGCAATGGGTGTTCCAGGTGGACTTCTACCATTAGTTATTCTGGTTGAGTTCGGTGGTGGTTTAGCGTTGTTATTTGGTTTCCAAGCACGTTTCGCAGCTTTTGGTCTTGGGATCTTTAGCATCTTAACTGCGTTCTTATTTCACCAAGGTGGGGCTGATGCAGCAGCACAATATAACAATGGCATCCACTTTATGAAAAATCTTGCAATGGCAGGTGGTTTATTCTTCTTGATGCTTCACGGTGCTGGACGTATTAGCCTCGACCATGCAATTGAAAAATAATATCTAAAGCAAATAAAAACCGGATGATTCATTCATCCGGTTTTTTTATATTTAAAAATTAAAGCATAAACTGGATTTGTAGCTCACCAACAACAAAACCAAGTACTGCGCCTACTGCAATGAGTGCCCACTCATCTTCTTTAAAGGCTGGACGTAGCATACCTTCAAATTCCGAAGGCGTTAATTTCTGCATACGCTCAATCAGGGTATTGCGAATATTCATGGCATCTTCTGCATAAGACTCAACATATTTCATGGTCTCTGGAAGTTGCTGCATGATACGTTCCGCAACCTGAGTTTTCATATTCTGGTATTTTTCTCCACCAATTGCATAAACAACGAGTGGGCGGATTACACCTGCTTGCATGTCAATTTCCTGTTTGACATGACGGTTAACCAGCTCAATAACACGTGCAGAGTGTGTACCTGAAAACAACTCTTCCATCATATGGCGTGAAGTCAAAAGTTGTTTGGAAATTAAAGCTGCATAGTCAGCTGCCACTTCATTTTGACGTTTAATAAATAGACCTTGCCATGTATAGCCCAATATTTTTTTCGGATAGAGGGGTCTAAACATCATTTGTAGGGCAATCCAGTCACTAAAAAAACCTACAAATCCGCCAAACAGAGGTAGCATCCAAGGATATTTTCCTTGTGTGGCAATCCAGCAGAGCATCTGGATTACACCAATACCAAAACCAAATACAAAACCAACGTTACTGAAAAACTTAAACTCTTGTTTGCCTACACGTTTAAAAATATTGTTCAGTAGGCGTTTGTCTTTAAGTAAATTACTAATGACTAAATGTTTAATATCAAAATATCGATTTACGTCACGTTGCACTTCACTCATGATGTGCTCGACAATTTCCGGGGCTTTTGATTGCACTCTGCGGATCAGTCTTTGGCGGGCAAACTCAGGCATGCCTTCCCATAAGCCTGGTTGATATTCTTGAGCAACCTCACGGGTAATATCTTCTGCTGCTGCCATTAATGGTTTTTCAATTTCTTTAGCAATACGCTTTGGGTCAAGGCGAGCAAAAATTTCTTCGGGCTTAATGAGCTTAGCCGTCATAAGCTCTACAGCAGTCGTTGCCATTTTTTCGGCTTTACGAGGCACAATACCTTGCCAGCCAAAAAACGGTTTAATACCTTTAAATTCAAGTGGTGAAAACATCATTTGAATGGCAATCACTTTAGTGACATAGCCAATTAAACCACTCATGAAAGGAATAGAGACATACAACCAAAAATGTTGCTGGAAATCTGCAATCATAGTTTGAAGCATTGTTGTTCCTTAGATTTCTATTGATTTTGATATGGGGCAACAAGCCATAAAAAACGGATAACTGTTTAAGGTCAGACAAATATCGCTTAATGGTATTTACCTTTCCATGGTAATGCCTGTTTTATCGGGTCATCTTAACATCAAATTCATTATGATGTTGCATAGAATGTGATGAATTTATCAATGTGCATGAAGTTCTAAAGTAACTTTTAGGGTGTTGATAAATATAAATAAATAATATTTTATATCGATTATTCTAACTATTAAAATGATTCTAATATGAAAAAAATAAGATATATGATGATTTGCGGTGCGTCGAAGCGTGAAAAATGTTAAAATGGCGCGCTTAATTCTTTTGCCATTTAGTGGTTTGTCATGACTACCAATACTCAAATTACTGAAGATCGTATCCTGATCCTGGATTTCGGCTCTCAATATAGTCAGCTCATTGCACGTCGTGTACGTGAAGCTGGTGTTTACTCTGAAATGTATGCCTTTGATATGTCTGAAGAAGACATCCGTGCTTTTAAGCCAAACGGTATCATTTTATCAGGTGGACCTGAGAGTGTGCATGAAGAGGGCAGCCCTCGCGCACCGCAAGTGGTGTTTGAATTAGGCGTTCCAGTATTGGGTATTTGCTATGGTTTACAAACCATGTCTGAACAGTTAGGCGGTAAAGTTGAGCCGGGTACTGTACATGAGTTTGGTTATGCCGAAGTTGATATCGTTAAACGTGACCAACTCATTGGCAACTTACAAGACCGCGAAAACCAACTACACGTTTGGATGAGCCACGGCGACAAAGTGAGCCAGATTCCAGAAGGTTTTACGATTACTGCAAGCACACCAAGCTGTCCAGTTGCTGCTGTAAGTGATGAAACACGCCGTTTTTACGGTGTTCAGTTCCACCCAGAAGTAACACACACGGCAAAAGGTGAAGAGCTACTTTCTAATTTCGTTCACAAAATTTGTGGATGCGGTGGCCTTTGGACACCTGAACACATCATCGATTTGCGTGTAGAGCAGTTACGTGAGCAAATTGGTAACGAGAAAGTACTTTTAGGCCTGTCTGGTGGTGTTGACTCATCTGTTGTTGCTGCGCTTTTACACAAAGCGATTGGTGACCAATTAACATGTGTATTTGTTGATAATGGTTTGCTTCGTTTAAACGAAGGTGACCAAGTGATGCAAATGTTTGCTGAAAACATGGGTATTCGTGTTATTCGTGCGGATGCAGAAGCGCGCTTCTTAAATGCTCTAGCTGGCGTTACCGATCCTGAAGCGAAGCGTAAAATTATTGGTCGTGAGTTCATTGAAGTATTTGCTGAAGAAGCACGTAAACTTGATGGCGTGAAATTCTTGGCGCAAGGTACAATTTACCCAGACGTAATTGAATCTGCTGCAAGCAAACAAGGTAAAGCACACGTTATTAAATCTCACCACAATGTGGGTGGTTTACCAGACGATTTAGCATTTGAACTGGTTGAGCCTTTACGTGACTTGTTTAAAGATGAAGTACGTAAATTAGGTACTACACTTGGTTTACCGCACAGCATGATCTACCGTCATCCATTCCCAGGCCCAGGTTTAGGCGTTCGTATTTTGGGTGAAGTGAAAAAAGAATATGCAGATATTCTTCGTCTTGCTGATGATATCTTTATGCAAGAGCTTCGTGACAGTGGCTGGTATGACAAAACAGCTCAAGCATTTGCTGTATTCCAACCTGTTAAATCAGTAGGTGTAGTCGGTGATGGCCGTCGCTATGCATGGGTGATTGCACTTCGTGCAGTTGAAACAGTTGACTTTATGACAGCTCGTTTTGCACATTTACCATACGAATTGGTTGATAAAATCTCAACACGTATTATGAACGAAATTAAAGATGTATCACGTGTGGTATACGACGTGTCATCTAAACCACCAGCAACGATTGAGTGGGAATAATCAAATGAAAAGGCAGGATTAAATCCTGCCTTTTTTATATCTGTTTCTTCCGAAGGAGGTGAGAGATGTCTGATTTCATTCAGTTAGAATATCTACAAGAAAAATTACAGCAACTTTTAGCGAAATCATTATTTGCAATCTATCTTTATGGTTCAGCTGTTGATGGTGGTTTAGGACCAGAAAGTGACCTTGATGTTATGGTCGTGGTTACTCAACCATTAACATCTGCTTTACGCGAGCAGCTTGCACAAGAATTACTAAAAATTTCACAGCCTGTTGGAGAATTACAAAGACCATTAGAAGTTACTATTTTATTAAAAGATGAGATTCAGTCTGGAAATTATCCTTTAAGTTATGAAATGCAGTTTGGTGAATGGCTACGTGAAGAACTTAAAGAAGGTGGAACATTAAATTCGCAGAAAGACCCAGATATTAGTATATTGCTTAGAAAAGCGAGATTTCATCATACAGTTTTATTTGGTCCAGCTTTAGACCAATGGGCACCTGAAATTTCTGATCAAGAACTATGGCAAGCAATGTCTGATACTTATCCCGAAATTGTAGCGCATTGGGATGAAGATGCAGATGAAAGAAACCAGATTTTAGCTTTATGCCGGATCTATTTTAGTTTAGTCATGAAGGATATTGCTTCAAAAGACAATGCAGCACGATGGGTTATGTCTCAGCTTCCTCCTGAACAGAAATTCGTATTGCAGCGGCTTATACAGGAATATAGAGGGGAAATCAGCAAGCAAAATTGGCAAGAGGAACATTATGCTTTGCAGCCTATTGTTAATTTTCTGAGTTCAAAAATTGAAGAGCAGTTTGAGCAGAAAAGAAATTTAATCACATAATAATTTTTTAGATTCTGGCTTTTTTACCGATTTTACTAAACATACGGCTATATAAGAGTGCTTAAGCACTCTTTTTTATTACTTAATTTTTAAAGCTTAAAAATAATTTTAATAAATATCAAAATGATAAATCTATTCTTATTGCTTATACTTGATAAAAGATATATTAAGATATATCTTAATGGTTATAAGTTGGGTATATCAGAGAACTTCCAAAGATGAGACAACAATCAGAACATCATCATGCTGAACATAATGACCATCATCACGGCCATCACCGTTCGGGGCGTCGTGGGAGACTTTTTGAAGCTGGACGTATGAAACTTTTAGTCCTTCATCTTATTCAGCAAAGCCCTAAGCATGGTTATGAAATTATTAAAGAAATAAGTGATCTGGTAGGCGATGGCTATACGCCAAGTGCAGGAACAATCTATCCGACTTTAACTAGCCTGGAAGAAATGAACCTCATTAACTTGCTAGATGTAGAGCGTAAACAATATCAAATTACGGAATTTGGGGAAGCTTATTTAAATGAACACCAAGACAAGCTAAGTGGGTTGTTAGAGAAATTGCGTTTGAGACGTGAAATTCACAGTAATGATCAATTAATCGAAATTCACCGTGCCATGGAAAACTTAAAGACGGCTTTACGTTTGAAATTGAATACCACTGAGTTGAAGCAAGAGCAGATCTATCAAATTGCTGAAAAAATTGATCAGGCTGCTGTTGCGATTGGGCGCCTATAAGTGGACCTTAAACAGGTTGAAATTATTTAAAAACTATCAACTTTAATAGAGAGTTTATGTATGAAACAGCATCAATATCACGTTACGGTACAACATTTAAAAGATGCCAAAGGGGAAGTTTCTACCTATACGGAAAGGCTCGAGTTCTATACTGGTAATCATGACGATATTTTTGAGATTGTTGAAAAGTTAAAGAACGCAGAATTTTTTGATGATCAAACCACAAAGTCTTTTGCGGTCGGTCTAAAGTTATTTAGTGAAGTCATGTTAGAGAATCGAGACCATCCATTGTTTCAAGAATTCTTGCCACAGTTTGGGCAATTTATGAAGAATTTAAAACAACAAGTTAAGACTCAATCACCTTAAGTTGGCCAGATACCTTTAAATTTTCGATTGTTAAAAATTGATTGTCTCATTCATGGCACCCTGTGTATTACTAAAAGACTATATTGAATAATGAGTGTATTGTTAAGATCAGTATAACGACTCATTGCACAAGCATAGGTAAAAGAGAGTAATATCATGAGCAATAATAACGATTACGATATTTCGGATTCAAAGGATTGCGAAAAATTTGCCAATCAATTTATTCAGGAATTTCCAATTCGCTCTGCCGAAATTGGACAGGGGACGGTGATTAAGCGGGCTTTACCTAGTCGACAAAAAAGAATGATTGGGGCATGGTGCTTTTTAGATCATGCAGGACCAGTAACATTTCCTGCCGGCAATGGTTTAGATGTAGGACCTCATCCACATATTGGTTTGCAAACCTTCACTTGGATGATTGAAGGGACCATGATGCATACCGATAGTTTAGGGTCAAAGCAATTAATTCGCCCTAAACAGGTAAACTTGATGACAGCAGGACATGGTATTTCTCATACCGAGGTTGCACCTGATACTGAAACTCAAATGCATGCGGCACAGCTCTGGATTGCATTGCCGGACCATAAGCGCAACATGGATCCGAAATTTGAACATTATCCCGATCTTCCTGTTGTTGAAAAAGACGGCCTGGAATTTACTGTACTGGTGGGTGAATATTTAGAGACGACTTCTCCAGTTGTGGTTCATACACCGTTAGTAGGGGTTGATCTCATTGCTACCCAAGATACTAAGACACGTATTCCACTAAATCCTGAATTTGAATATGGTTTTATGGCATTAGATGGCGTAGCTCATGTGAATGGCCATGAACTTACTGCTGACAATATGGTTGTATTGGATACAGGTTTGAACGAAATTGAGATTGAAGTAAAGAAAGGGAACCGTGTGCTATTAATCGGTGGTGAACCTTTTGAAACTCCGATCTTATTATGGTGGAATTTCGTTGCACGTACGATGGACGATTTAAAAGAAGCACGTGAGCAATGGGTTAATCATGACGTGCGTTTTGGTGAAATTCCAGATTATGTGGGTGCCCGCTTAGAAGCACCAGTTCTTCCAGATCAAATGAGAGCATCAAAATGACAGCAGTAATTGCGAGCAGTAAAGCAAAGCCTCTTGCAGAACAATGGAAAGGTGAAATTACCAGCGGCCGTCATCAATACTTTTGTGATGAGCCTGAAAAGCTAGAAGGGCATGACCAAGGGCCTGCACCTTATGATTTGCTTACCGGAAGTCTGGCAGCATGTACACTTATTACTTTAAGAATGTATGCAAAACATAAGGGTTATGATTTTGGTGAGTACTCGGTTGAAATTGATTTTCATACCAACCGAGAGCATGAAGAACATATCGAGCGTCGTATTGTTTTTAAAGAACTTCCAAACGAAGAACTTCAGCAAAAAATCTTAACGATATGCAGTAAAACTCCAGTCACTAAAACTTTGTTACGTAGTTTAGACATTCATACTGTGCTTGTTACAGCATAAAAATGCTATTTTGTTGCGGTGGATGATTTATATCCATCCCACAAATGGAATAAAACAGCATGTTCACATGCTGTTTTTTATGTAAAAAAGAAAAATAAAAGTAGGCAATACCATGATTAGTGTACACCACCTGGAATGTTCGCGATCGTTTCGGATTTTATGGGCTTTAGAAGAGTTAGGCTTGGATTATGATATTCATTTTTATCAACGTCTTCCGAACTATTCAGCACCAGAAACATTGAAATGTATTCATCCGCTTGGCAAGGCACCTATTTTGACAGATGATGAGCAAGTTATCGCGGAATCGGCTGTTATTTTAGAGTATTTGCAGCAGCGATATGATCAAAAGCAGCAGTTTAAACCTAAGCAAGCTCAGGATTTACAGCAGTATATTTACTGGATGCACTATGCCGAAGGCTCACTTATGCCGTTATTAGTGATGACTTTGGTCATGAACAACGTCAATAAACATGTACCTTGGCTAATTCAGCCTGTGGCAAAGAAAATTACAGAAGGGGTTAAAGCAAATTTTGTTCGTCCACGTATGAAAGACCATATTAGTTTTTTAGAAAATTATTTGGCTGAGCATGAATATTTTGCGGGGGATTTTTCATTTGCAGATATTCAAATGAGTTTTCCACTAGAGGCTCTACAGTCACGTCTTCAAGGTAAATATCCGCATATTCAAGCATTCTTACATCGGATTCAACAAAGACCAGCTTTTCAAAAAGCGAGACAGAAAGGTTTAGGGTCAAACGAAAGAAATTGTGCTGATATATAAAAGAAAAGGAACAAATATTTGTTCCTTTTTTATTACTTAATCTTTATTTGCGTTTAATCACAATAGAGTCAATACCGCTATGCTGCAATGTTTGTTGAGCAGCGAGAGCAGCTTCTTGAGTGTCATATGGACCAGAAATAACACGATACCAAGTTTTTCCATTCTCAGAGCTTTTAATTACATCAGCCGATAAGCCATTTAAAATGATTTCTGCACGTCGAGCATCTGCTTGATCGGGGTCAGTATAGCTTCGAACTTGTAAAATATAATTTGGTTGTTGAGGTATAGCAGCTGTTGAGTCAGTAGTGTCGTCAGTGCTTACACTTGCAGGTTCAGAAGCGGCAGGTTGAGCTGTACTAGGTGCTTCTACAATCATGGCAGTACCCTGATTTTTACTTTCTGGAATTGCCTGTTCCGGAATAGGAGTGACCTGCTGTTGAGGCAATAGATCATAAAAGCGGTAATCTTTATTGGTTTCTTCTTCTTTATAGTGCTCAGAAGTAATCTGGTTTTTTGAGGAAACAGGTTGCCACGGTTTCCAAAGCATGAGCATTACTGCGATACATAAGACCGCTAAAATAGCGACAAGTGTCCCTAACCATTTAGGAATTAAAGGCTTTTTAGGCTTGTTAGGTCTTTCAGATACACCGCGTTGCGTTTTGCCAAACACGTGGATTATTCCTCTGTATTTTGATTGTTTTATTTCGAGTTTAGTTCTCGTTTACTTTAAAACATCGCTTCGCATAGATAGATTTCCTTGCAAAGCGTTATTTCTTACAACATGAAGGGGTATATGGCTTTGACCAAACACCCCAACACTAACTTACATGGCTTCAGGTGCAGAAACACCGAGTAATTCTAAGCCATTGCGCAATACTTGCTGTACATTGATTGAAAGTAATAAGCGTGCTTGTGTAAGTTCAGCATCATCACTTAAAACTTTGTGTTCATTGTACCAACCGTGGAATAGCGCAGCTAATTCTTTTAAGTAGTTACCTACTTGGTGTGGTTCATATGCATTAGCAGCACGTAACACAACGTCTGGATATGCAGCCAGTTTAGCAAGAATTTCAGTTTCTGCATCAAGTGATAAACGTGCAGCATGTGAACGAGCAGCACTTACTTCAAATTGTAAGCCAGTGCTTGCTGCTTTTTCTAGCATACGGCAAATACGTGCATGAGCGTATTGAATATAATACACCGCATTGTCTTTACTTTGTGAAACAGCAAGGTCAAGGTCAAAGTCAATGTGTTGTTCACTTTTACGCATCACGTAGTAGAAACGAGCTGCATCATTGCCGACTTCTTTACGCAAGTCACGTAAAGTCACGAACTGACCTGAACGAGATGACATTTGAACCATCTCACCACCACGCCATAAGCTTACGAACTGAACTAAAAGAACAGTTAATTTTTTCGAGTCATAACCCATTGCATCAATCGCAGCTTTTACGCGAGAGATATAACCGTGGTGGTCAGAACCCCAAATATCAACAAGGTCAGTATAACCACGTTGTAGTTTATTTAAGTGATATGCAATGTCAGATGCAAAGTAAGTCGTCTGACCATTACGGCGCTTCACAACACGGTCTTTTTCATCACCAAATTCAGTCGATTTAAACCAGATGTTGCCATCTTTTTCATATAAGAAGCCGCGTTGATCAAGTGTTTCTAACGCTTCGTCAATTTTTGCGCTAAGAGATGCTTCACTAAACCATTGGTTAAAGGTTACGCCGAAGTCAGCAAGGTCATCTTTAATATCATCTAAAATGGCATGGAGTGCGGCTTGATGGAATACTCGGTAGCCTTCACCTAATAATTGTTGTGAATTGGCAATAAGACCGTCAATGTGTTTTTCTTTGTCGCCAGATAATACGACTTTGTTGCCTTCGCTATCTAGCTCTTCAGCATATTGCACGTCTTCTGGTACATCTTTATAAACATTCGCAACTTCACGAACGTAAGCATCGCCATCTTTATCAATGATGCCTTGTGCGATTTCTTTAACGTAATCGCCTTGATATGCATTTTTAGGGAATACAAGGTTTTGTCCAAGTAATTCCAAATAACGTAAATAAGTAGAAGTCGCCAAAATATCCATTTGACGGCCAGCATCATTTACATAATATTCGCGATCAACTTTAGCACCTGTCGCTTCAAGCAAGTTTGCAACAGTCATACCATAAGCAGCCCCGCGGCCATGACCTACGTGTAGGCTAGACGTCGGGTTTGCAGAAACGAATTCAACTTGAATCTTTTTAGCTGCATTTGATTGGCTACGACCAAAGCTTTCTTTTTGAGCCTGAATCTGGTCAAGAATTGCAAAACGTTGATCTGCATTTAAAAAGAAATTGATAAAACCAGGACCTGCGATTTCAGCTTTGTTGATGTCTGCAACTTCTGGTAGCACTGCGAGAATTTTCTCAGCTAAATCGCGTGGTTTCATACCAGCGGCTTTAGAGCCGATCATGGCAATATTAGAAGCAAAGTCGCCATGGCTTCGGTCTTTGGTGCGCGTTAAATTGCTTGAATTATTCCAATCCGAAGGAAGCACACCTTCTTGCTGAAGGGTTTGCACTGCATGGTCGAGAGCTGCTTGTATTGCCGTATTCATATCAATCGAAAATAGATGTCGCAGAAAAACGTCAAATATAGCAAATTTCCTATGAGTTAGGGGAGTGCATTTAACGCTTTCATTTAATTTCTTTCTTGAAGTTTCCGAGAACTATTTTTTTCGTAAATATTAAAAAATAAAATTAGTAAAATTCTAAAAACAAGTAAATTCAAGCTTTCTATGCAATATTTTTGAAATTATAAGATAGTAAAACACTTGGTATTTTTTATAAAAATGTAAGACAGGGCAAAAATATAAGATTCTAAGCCAGATATAGAGTTAAGAAAGAATAGATTTAAAAAGATGAAAAATGTAAGTAATTAATTTTTAATATTAATTTTGTTATATGTTTTTTCTAAATAGTATTCAATTTCAATATCACAGTTTAAAATACCTATTTTGTATTAAATAGTCTTAAGCTTACGCATACAACGAGCTTTAGAGAGTGCTGAAACTGTACTTTTCTGAGTTCTAAGCTGGAAAATGAGATAGGCAATGATATCAGGTCACCCAAGTAAACATCCCCTTTATATCCCTTATGCAGGCTATACACTTTTAGAGTTACCCCTTTTGAATAAAGGGTCCGCTTTCACTCAAGAAGAAAGAAGTAACTTTAACTTACACGGGTTACTTCCACATATTATTGAAACTATCGAAGAGCAAAGCCAACGCTCTTATCAGCAATATTGTGCTTTCAATGATGATATTAATAAGCACATCTATTTACGTAATATCCAAGATACCAACGAAACTTTGTTTTACCACTTAATTGAAAATCATCTTGAAGAGATGATGCCAATTATTTACACGCCAACTGTGGGTGAGGCATGTCAACGTTTCTCTGATATCTATCGCCGTCATCGTGGTGTTTTCATTTCATATCCAGATCGTGATGTGATTGATGATATTTTGCAAAACGTTAATAAAAATAATGTCAAAGTCATCGTGATTACAGATGGTGAACGTATTTTAGGTCTTGGTGACCAAGGCATTGGTGGCATGGGTATTCCAATTGGGAAACTTTCGCTGTATACCGCATGTGGTGGTATTAGCCCTGCTTACACATTGCCAATCACAATCGATGTAGGGACGAATAACCCTCAATTATTAAATGACCCGATCTACATGGGATGGCGTCAACCACGCATTAGTGGTGATGAGTATTATGACTTTGTAGATATGGTGATTGAAGCTGTAAAACGTCGTTGGCCAAAAGCACTTATCCAGTTTGAAGATTTCGCACAAAAAAATGCGATGCCACTTTTAGAAAAATATCGCGATAAAATTTGTTGTTTCAATGATGATATTCAAGGAACAGCAGCGGTTTCTGTTGGTAGTTTAATTGCTGCAAGCCGCGCAGCAGGTAAACAATTAAAAGACCAAACAATTGCTTTCTTAGGTGCAGGTTCAGCTGGTTGTGGTATTGCAGAGCAAATCGTTGCACAAATGGTTTCAGAAGGTCTAACCGATGCTGAAGCACGTGCTCGTGTTTACATGGTAGATCGCTTTGGTTTGATCACTGAAAATCAGCCAAACCTATTAGACTTCCAACGTAAGTTAGCTCAAAAAGCTGAAGTGGTAGACCAATGGGGCAATATTGAAGAAGTGATTTCACTGCTTGATGTTGTTAAAAATGCCAAGCCTACAGTATTAATCGGTGTTTCTGGTCAGCCGGGCCTATTCACTGAAGAAATCATTAAGACCATGGCTGCCAATTGTGAACGACCAATTGTGATGCCGTTATCTAACCCGACTTCACGTGTAGAAGCAGTACCGGCTGATATTGTGGAATGGACTGAAGGTAAAGCATTAATTGCAACGGGTAGCCCATTTGCACCTGTAAATCATCACGGCAAGCTTTATAATATTTCACAGTGCAATAACTCATATATCTTCCCTGGTATTGGTTTGGGTGTAGTAGCATCAGGTGCTAAACGCGTTACAGAAAACATGCTTATGGCATCAAGTAGTGCTTTGGCAGACTGTTCACCGTTGCTGAAAGATCCACAAGCTGACTTATTGCCACCTTTAGGCGAAATTCAACAAGTGTCTAAAGTAATTGCATTTGAAGTGGCAAAAGCTGCAATGGCAGATGGTGTGGCTGTAACCATTAGTGATGATTTGCTTAACCAGAAGATTGATCAATCGTTCTGGAAACCAGAATACCGTAAATATAAACGTATTCCTTTCTAAGAATGAGAATGTGAAAAGAGGAGCTTAAGCTCCTCTTTTTTTCTTTTAAGCTTCTAAAATTTCTTCTAATAGTTCTTCACTTGGTGCAAAGTAATATGCCCCGTCAAGTGGTGTCACGAAGTGCAATAAGCGGTCATGGATGCCATCCCCACTTGTACCAAACATGCGCTTTAACATCGCATCAATAATGCTCAGGTCTTTAGTGTAAGCAATGAAGAATAAACCTTGATCACCTCGACCGTCACCATAAGGTAAGCTGTGACGTAGGATTTCCATTTCTTCGCCTTCCTCATCTTCAACGACAGTACGAGCGACATGGGCATTTTCCGGTTTAACATCATCATCTAATTCAATAGATTCAAGCTTGGTACGGCCCATGACATTTTCTTGTGCATCGACTTTAAGTTTTTTCCATTTTTCCAAGTCGTGTGCATAGCGCTGCGCAAATATGAAACTACCATCTGCAAATACTCCAGCACTTTCTGGGAGGAGAGCGGTTTCTGCGCGATCGTCTGGAAATTGAGGGTTTTCAGTACCATCTATAAAGCCAGTAATATCGCGACCATCGAAATAACGGAAGCAAACACGCTCATCCAGAACCTCAACTTTATCTTTAATCCCTTCAAAAAATGCTTGGCTTAAAGCAAAACAGATATCAGAACGCATACTGGCAATGTGAATAAGCACATCAGCTGGTACGACTGGCATATTGAATGCGCCATTTTCTGGTTCAAGTTGTTTAAAACCAGCAGGAGATTGACTGTAAAGTTGCTTCCAAAGTTCTGGACCAAAAGCGACTGCTGTCTTAATTTGTGCGTCTGAATGTTGAGTAATGAGACGGTCACGTGTTTCGAATAAAGCTTCGAGTTGTTCTTTTAATTCAGCAATTGTTAAATCTTTTAAACGAAGAACAATAAAACGGGCATGATCAGATGGTAATGGCAAAATGACAGATTGAGCAGTCATTAGAAGATCTCTCCTCAATTATAATTTAGTATGAGCTTCAATTATTGTGCCTGATGCGAAGAGCTGTTAGTAGTCTATTTATTGATTTTATTGTTTGAATTATCGCCACGATAGTTTTATAAAACGGTATAATTTCACTTTTATTGTCTATTTTCGCTATGTCTTTGCAAGTTTGGTTTGCTTATATGTTGGCCTGTTGGGTCATTAGTATTTCTCCAGGAGCAGGGGCAATTGCTTCTATGTCGAGCGGCTTAAATTATGGCTTTAGACATGGCTACTGGAATGCAATTGGTTTGCAAATCGCCTTGTTAATTCAAATCATGATTGTAGCGGCGGGTGTAGGTGTTCTATTCGCAACGACACCATTAGCCTTTCAGGCGGTTAAGTGGTTTGGGGTAGCTTATTTATTGTATTTAGCCTATTTGCAGTGGAGAGCACCTGTAAAAGATATAGAAATTCAACACGAAAAAAAGGATAAATCTGTTTCTGCTCTGCTGTTCAATGGATTTGTAGTCAATATCAGTAACCCTAAAGCCATCGTATTTTTATTGGCAGTTTTGCCTCAGTTCTTAGATTTAAGCAAACCTCAATGGATACAATATCTGATTATGGCAGCCACTATGGTTACGATTGATTTGATTGTAATGGCTGGTTATACAGGGCTAGCTTCAAAAGTTTTAAGATTGCTACGTTCTCCTAAGCAACAAAAATATTTAAACCGTGGTTTTGCAGTCATGTTTAGTTGTGCAGCGTTATTGCTAAGTACGGTCCATCAAGCAGCCTGATTTAGGCTGCTTGAGTTTGATTTTTGATTTTTTGAACCATAAAGATAAGTGCAAAACTTAAAGCCATACATAAAACAATACTGAGGCCAGTCGAGATATTAAGTGCTGCGCTTGACCATAGGCCAACACTGACACCGAGTTGAGCTAAAACAAAGGCCCAAATAACCATCTGCTTTGGTGAGTGAGCGAGTAATCGAGCGCTCAATGCTGGAATAACCAGTAAAGCACCCATTAAAAGTGAACCTACTGCACGTAAAGCCAATACGGTAAATAAGGCTAGCAGTAACATAAAAATGAGACGCTGCCATTTCGCATTCACACCTTCACTAATCGCAATATCCGGATCAATGGCAATTTGAATTTGAGGCTGCCAATAGCGATAAAGAATGGCGAGTGATACTGCAATAATTAATGTAAAAATAGGCAGATCTGGCCAGTCAATACTTAGTAAGTCACCAAACAAATAACTTAAAAGCTCCGGTCTTAAACTTGGAACATGTTGAATAAACAGGAGGCCACTACATAGTAATGTTGCTGAGCATAGGGCAAGCAAAGCATCGTTTGGTAAACGATTGTCATGTAGTGCCCACAAAATAGCGACTAATAAAATTGCAGTACCTGCTACGCCAAGCCAGAGAGGAAGGCTTAAAGCACCAGCAATTGCTACACCAAGTAAGGTTCCATGTGCCATGGTGTCTGCAAAAAAAGACATACGTCTCCATAGCATGAGACAACCAAGTGGTGCAGTCAAAAAGACTAATAAGGTTCCCATAATCCATGCGGGTAACAATAATTGTAACCATTCCATCATGGCTTAAGCTTCCGGTTCCGGGTGAATGTGAGGTCTGCTATTGTGAGGGCAGGGGTGAGCAGCGTCACCATGCGCACAGTGATCATGATGATGTTGATAGAAAACTCGCTGAGTACCGAATATTGCTTGGTATTCAGGATGCTGCTGAATACTTTCTGGTAAGCCGCTACAGCATATATGCTTGTTTAAACAGACAACGCGTTGAGTTCCCTGCATGACCCACTGTAAATCATGGGAAACAATTAAAATAGCACAACCATAACGCTCCGGCAGACTACGTACATATTCATAAAGCTCAGCTTCTGATTGAATATCTAAGCCTTGCATGGGTTCATCAAGAACGAGGATATCTGGCTTTCTAAGTAAAGCACGTGCGAGCAGTACACGTTGGCGCTCTCCACCAGAAAGTTGCTGAACTTTTGATTGTTGTAGTTTGGCAATACCGGTGTCTTGAATAATTTCCTGACGAAGGGCAGGGCTACACTTTTCCAGATCTAATAAATCTTGTACCCGTAAAGGAAGACTATGAGATGGGTTAAATTTCTGAGGCACATAAGCCATTTTTAGTTTTTTATTGCTTATAACGCGTCCACTACTTGGCTTTAAAATACCAAGTAGAACTTTAATTAAAGTTGATTTACCTGCGCCATTGGGACCAATTAAGGTCACAATTTCATTTTCATGCAGAGCAAAATCAACTTTTTTTAATATATCCCGCTGATCACGATGAACAGAGACCTGTTCAAGTTGAATCAAAACAGGATTTAGCGAGCTGTGCGGCACTGCTGGCATTTCCCCGAAATTTCTATAATGCTGTGTTGTGCTGCGAAATCATCTAAAGCTGCAAGTTGGTCAAGTTGTTGGGTTAGACCTTGTGAAGATGCTTCTTTAACCGTGTGACATTCGGTGCAAATCAGGAATGCAGCCTGATGACCTTCACGTGGGTGACAGCATGGTATGTAAGCATTAATAGATGTTAAGCGATGAATAAGACCCTTTTCTAATAAAAAGTCTAAAGTTCTATAAACAGTAGGAGGGGCGGCAGGGCGATCTGTTTGACTTTTAATACGTGCTAATAAGTCATAGGCACCCATAGGACCTGAAGCATTTAAAATGAGTTCAAGAACTTCTTTACGCAAAGGCGTAAGGCGTGCACCGACCGCAGTACATAAAGTTTCTGCTTCAGCTAAACGACTTGCGACATTATGGTGATCATGTACACCATGCAAAGAATCATGATGTTCATGCATGCAAGAACTCATAGACATAACCTCAAATTTTTAATGGAATATTAGCATGAAGCGGTGCTTCATTCGATTAATCTTAGGTATTTTTGTAACTTTGTTATATTATAACATGCTTCGAGCTATTACTAATTGATGGTCTGTCATGTTTCGCGTTTTTGTTTTCAGTATGTTCTCTCTTATGAGTACGTTAGGTTGGAGTCAGGGTTTGGTTGTCTCTACGCACCCAATCTATTTGATTGCAAAAGAAATTACCAAAGGAGTTGAAGAACCCCAGTTATTGCTTCAAGGGCAAAGTGGGCATGATGTACAGCTAACACCGGCACACCGTAAAGCAATTAATGATGCCACTTTAGTGATCTGGTTAGGAAAAGCTCATGAAGCTCCGCTCAACAAATTGCTAAGTAACAATAAGAAAGCAATTGCTTTGTTAGATAGCGGTATTCTTTCTATTTTGCCACAGCGCAATACACGTGGGGCTGCTTTACCAAATACTGTAGATACGCATGTCTGGCTAGAACCAAACAATGCAGTACGTATTGGCTTTTTTATTGCAGCTTTACGTTCACAACAGCATCCTGAAAACAAAGCGAAGTATTGGAATAATGCGAATACATTTGCACGAAATATGTTACAGGCGGCTCAAGCTTACGATAGCTCAAGCAACGGTAAACCGTATTGGTCTTATCATGATGCTTATCAATATTTGGAGCGTTCGCTAAACTTAAAGTTTGCTGGTGCCTTAACGGATGACCCGCATGTAGCTCCTACAGCGGCACAAATAAAGTACCTTAATGATAGTCGACCAAAAGCTCAGATGTGTTTACTTGCAGAAAGTTTTACAACAAAAGGGCAATATCAAAAACTGGGTAGTATTACCTTCCAACCCGTTGATGAAAGTATGAATAATGAAGATAATTTTGTAACAGCATGGAAGAAACTGGCGATAAAAACCGATAAATGTGTATTAAATACGCAAAAGTGAGATAAAAAGTAAACAAAGGCTGACTGTAGCGTCAGCACCACCTGTCACGAAAAACCCCGACTAAAGTCGGGAAAAGATTGCATGTTCAGGGGTGTAACTCTATAATGCCTGCGATTAAAAGCGATCATCAGCTAAACTTGTCAAGCATTTATGCTGTGAGTGGATAAAAATGAGCCAAACTAGTCGCTTGATTGACCGACGATTAGCAAAAGCTTTGGTCTTCTTACAAGCATGCATGATCCCTGTTTCCGCACTTGTGGCGTGGAGCATAAAAGACATGACAGCAGCATTAAGTGCGGCACTTGGTGCATTGGTCTGCTGGCTTGCTACGAGCTATTTTGCGTGGCAATCCTTCAGAACTGCAGGTGCGAGAGCATCTAAACAAGTGCTGTCTAACATGTATAGGGGCATGTTAGGCAAATTTGCAATCATGATCGTTGGATTTATTTTGATTTTGAGCAATGTTAAACCTTTATCACCGTTAGCATTGCTGTTTGGTTTTATTCTCGTTCAAGCGATGTCGTGGGTTGCTCCTTTTTGGGTGTCACGTCTACAAAAACGGGTATAGAAACAAGAAGAATTGAAGATTTTTTGGAGGGTGGCGAGATATCGACAGTACGCCGATGTTCGTTTCCCTTCTTTTTAGTAATTGACATTGACCAGGTGTGATTTATGGCTGCTGAAGAACATGCCCTCACTTCGACAGAGTATATCAAGCATCACTTGACCAATATGACCTATGGCAAAATGCCAGATGGTACATGGAAATTGGCTGAGACTGCTGAAGAAGCTCATTCGATGGGGTTCACTGCAATTCACTTGGATTCAATGGGTTGGTCAATTGGCCTTGGTGTGATTTTCTGTTTGTTATTTTGGATAGTTGCGAGAGCTGCAAATGCTGGCGTTCCAACAAAATTCCAATCTGCAATTGAAATGATCATTGAGTTTGTTGACTCAAGTGTCCGTGATACTTTTCATGGCAAATCACGTTTAATCGCTCCACTTGCACTCACTATTTTCGTGTGGATTTTCCTCATGAACTTAATGGACTTGATCCCAGTTGACTGGATTCCTCAAGTTGCTGCATTTGTGGGTGCTAACGTATTTGGTATGGACCCTCACCACGTTTACTTCAAGATCGTTCCATCTACAGATCCAAACATTACCCTTGGTATGTCTTTATCTGTGTTTGTACTTATCTTGTTCTACAGCATCCGCGAAAAGGGTGTTGGCGGTTTCGTAGGCGAGTTGGCACTTAACCCATTTAACCCAAGTAATCCAGTTGCAAAAGCGTTGCTTATTCCAGTGAACTTGATTTTGGAATTGGTAACATTCCTTGCTCGTCCTATTTCATTGGCTCTCCGACTATTCGGTAACATGTATGCCGGTGAGTTGATCTTTATCCTGATCGCATTATTGCCGTTCTGGATTCAATGGGCGTTATCTGTGCCTTGGGCGATCTTCCACATTCTTGTAATCACGTTGCAGGCATTCATCTTTATGATGCTTACCATCGTTTACTTGAGCATGGCAAGCGAAAAACATTAATGGTATTGCCTAACTGTCAAACGATGGTTGGGCTGAATTTTTTTAATTTAATTTGGTAATAACCTAACCTCTGAGGAATTTTTCATGGAACTCACTTTAGGTCTAGTTGCAATTGCATCTGCTATCTTGATCGCTTTCGGTGCTTTGGGTACTGCGATTGGTTTTGGTCTTTTGGGTGGTCGCTTTTTAGAAGCTGTTGCTCGTCAACCAGAATTAGCTCCACAACTTCAAACTCGTATGTTCTTAATCGCGGGTCTTCTTGATGCTGTGCCTATGATCGGTGTTGGTATTGGCTTGTTCTTCATCTTCGCTAATCCATTTGTAGGTTAATCAGCTTAATTCCTAAATCCACTATTTGAGGAATTGCAATGAATATCAACCTCACATTGATTGGTCAAGCGATTGCGTTTGCGTTTTTTGTCGCATTCTGCATGAAGTTTGTTTGGCCACCACTAATCAATGCGATTAGTGAGCGTCAGCGCAAAATCGCTGATGGCTTAAATGCAGCAGAAAAAGCGAAAGCTGACCTTGCCGATGCACAAGCGCAAGTAAAGCAAGAGCTTGATGCGGCTAAAGCACAAGCGGCTCAATTGATCGAACAAGCGAACCGTCGTGCAGCGCAATTGATCGAAGAAGCTCGTACTCAAGCTGCGGCTGAAGGTGAGCGTATTCGTCAACAGGCTAAAGAAGCTGTTGATCAAGAAATCAATTCTGCTCGCGAAGAATTACGTCAACAAGTAGCTGCCTTGGCAGTAACTGGTGCAGAAAAGATCCTGAACCAACAAGTTGATGCAGAAGCTCATAACGCCATGCTGTCTCAGCTGGCTGCTAAACTTTAAGCGAGGCGAATTATGGCTGAACTCTTGACGTTGGCACGTCCGTATGCCAAAGCAGCATTTGCTTATGCTTCTGAGCAAGGTGCAACAGACAATTGGTCGAATGCGTTACAAGTGCTCAGTGCTGCGGTGCAAGACGAAGCATTTTCCGCTTATTTAAATCGCCCTGAACTTACTCCTGCGGAGCAAGTGAAGCTTTTTGCTAAAGTTTTAGGTGAAGATCAGTCTCAAGCAGTGTCTAACTTTTTGACACTTCTTGCAGATAATGATCGATTAGTGTTGTTACCTGAAATTGCAGCAGAATATGAACAGCTTAAATCACAGAATAACAACAATGTGGATGTCGTGATTGAATCGGCTTTCCCGTTAACTGCTGAACAAGAGCAACTGTTGAAATCTGCTTTAGAAAAGCGTTTTAACAGCACAGTAACTGTTTCAGTTGAAGTTAAACCTGAGCTTATTGCAGGTGTTGTAATTCGTGCAGGCGATCAAGTGATAGATGATTCTGCGCTTAACAAGCTTGAAAAAATGCGTACTCGTCTTCTTGCATAATGCAAATGATGAAGACTGAACTAATAAAAGATTGAGGAATAGCGCAATGCAACAACTGAATCCATCCGAGATCAGTGCGCTCATTAAACAGCGTATCGGAGATCTGGACACCAGCGCGACCGCTAAAAACGAAGGTACCATTGTTATGGTATCCGACGGTATCGTGCGTATTCACGGTCTTGCTGATGCAATGTACGGTGAAATGATCGAATTCGACGGCGGCTTATTTGGTATGGCACTGAACCTAGAACAGGATTCAGTGGGTGCCGTTGTTTTAGGTAACTACCTAAGCCTTCAAGAAGGTCAAAAAGCTCGTTGTACAGGTCGTGTTTTAGAAGTTCCAGTTGGTCCTGAACTTCTTGGCCGTGTCGTAGATGCTTTGGGTAACCCAATTGATGGTAAAGGCCCAATTGATGCAAAATTAACTGATGCTGTTGAAAAAGTAGCACCAGGTGTAATTTGGCGTCAATCTGTAGACCAACCTGTTCAAACTGGTTATAAATCAGTTGATACCATGATTCCTGTGGGTCGTGGTCAGCGTGAGTTGATTATTGGTGACCGTCAAACTGGTAAAACAGCAATGGCGATCGATGCGATTATCGCTCAGAAAAACTCTGGCATTAAATGTGTATACGTTGCGATTGGTCAAAAACAATCAACAATTGCAAACGTTGTACGTAAGCTAGAAGAAACTGGCGCTATGGCGTATACAACTGTTGTCGCTGCTGCGGCTGCTGATCCTGCTGCAATGCAGTATTTAGCTCCGTACTCTGGCTGTACAATGGGTGAATACTTCCGTGACCGCGGTGAAGACGCTCTTATCATTTATGATGATTTGTCTAAGCAAGCTGTTGCTTACCGTCAAATTTCATTGCTTTTACGTCGTCCACCAGGTCGTGAAGCGTATCCAGGTGACGTATTCTATCTTCACTCACGTCTTCTTGAACGTGCTTCACGTGTATCTGCTGAATACGTTGAGAAATTCACTAATGGCGCAGTAACTGGTAAAACTGGTTCTTTAACTGCATTGCCAATTATTGAAACTCAAGCAGGTGACGTATCTGCATTCGTACCAACAAACGTAATTTCGATTACTGACGGTCAGATCTTCTTAGAAACATCATTATTCAACGCAGGTATCCGTCCTGCTGTGAACGCGGGTATCTCTGTATCTCGTGTTGGTGGTTCTGCTCAAACTAAGATCATCAAAAAATTGTCTGGTGGTATCCGTACCGCTTTAGCGCAATACCGTGAATTGGCTGCGTTTGCTCAGTTCGCTTCTGACCTTGATGAAGCAACTCGTAAACAACTTGAACATGGTCAACGTGTAACTGAGTTAATGAAGCAAAAACAATATGCTCCTTACTCAATTGCTGACCAAGCTGTTTCTGTTTATGCATCTAACGAAGGTTATATGGCTGACGTAGAAGTTAAGAAAATCGTAGACTTTGATGCTGCGTTAATTGCTTACTTCCGTTCAGAATATGCTCCGTTGATGAAACAAATCGATGAAACTGGTGACTACAACAAAGACATCGAAGCAGCAATCAAAGCTGGTATTGAAAGCTTTAAAGCGACTCAAACTTACTAAGTTCAGTTTTAGTTAAGTTTGGTTCACGGATCAACCTTCGGAAGCTCGAAAGGGCTTTCGAATACTAGGTTAAGCGTATGGCAAATTTAAAAGAAATTCGCGCCAAAGTAGCTAGTATCAAGAGCACGCAAAAGATTACTCGCGCGATGCAAATGGTAGCTGCTTCAAAAATGCGTCGTGCGCAAGAGCGCATGGCTCAGGGCCGTCCGTATGCCGATAATATGCGCCGTGTAATTGCTCACTTGGTACAAGCAAACCCTGAATACAAACACCGTTATATGGTGGACCGCCCAGTTAAGCGTGTTGGTTACATCATTGTATCTTCAGATCGCGGTTTGGCAGGTGGTTTGAACATTAACTTGTTCAAGAAAGTTGTGCAGCATGTCAAAGCACAACAAGAGCAGTCAATTGAAGTTCAATTTGCTTTGATTGGTCAAAAAGCGGTTTCGTTTTTTAAGAATTACGGCGGTAAAGTGCTGGGTGCAACCACTCAAATTGGTGATGCCCCTAGTTTGGAACAGTTAACTGGCTCAGTGCAAGTTATGCTTGATGCATTTGATAAAGGCGAATTAGATCGTATCTATCTCGTATCAAATGGTTTCGTCAATGCAATGACACAAAAGCCTAAAGTTGAGCAACTTGTTCCTTTAGCACCAGCAGAAGAAGGCGATGACCTCAACCGTACTTATGGTTGGGATTACATCTATGAACCAGAAGCAGAAGAATTGCTAAATGGTTTATTAGTTCGCTATATCGAGTCTATGGTTTATCAAGGTGTGATTGAAAACGTCGCATGTGAGCAATCTGCACGTATGGTCGCAATGAAAGCAGCGACAGATAACGCAGGTCAGCTTATCAAAGACTTACAACTCATCTATAACAAGCTGCGTCAAGCCGCGATTACTCAGGAAATCTCTGAGATCGTTGGTGGTGCCGCTGCCGTTTAACATTATTAAGTTTGAATTGAGGAGACAGCAATGAGTAGCGGTCGTATCATTCAGATCATCGGCGCGGTTATCGACGTCGAGTTTGAGCGCACAAGCGTTCCAAAGATCTATGACGCTCTCCAAGTTGACGGTACTGAAACTACTTTAGAAGTTCAGCAACAACTTGGTGATGGTGTTGTTCGTACCATCGCAATGGGTTCTACAGAAGGTCTTAAACGTGGTCTTACTGTAACTAGCACAAACGCACCGATCTCTGTTCCAGTTGGTACAGCCACTCTTGGCCGTATCATGGACGTTTTAGGTCGTCCTATCGATGAAGCAGGTCCTGTTGCGACTGAAGAACGTTTGCCGATTCACCGTCAAGCGCCTTCTTATGCTGAACAAGCAGCTTCTACTGACCTTTTAGAAACTGGTATTAAAGTAATTGACTTACTTTGCCCGTTTGCGAAAGGTGGTAAAGTTGGTTTATTCGGTGGTGCTGGTGTTGGTAAAACCGTTAACATGATGGAATTGATCAACAACATCGCGAAAGCACACTCAGGTTTATCTGTGTTTGCTGGTGTTGGTGAGCGTACTCGTGAAGGTAATGACTTCTATCACGAAATGAAAGATTCTAACGTTCTTGACAAAGTAGCAATGGTCTACGGTCAGATGAACGAGCCACCAGGTAACCGTTTACGCGTAGCGTTAACTGGTTTGACTATGGCTGAATACTTCCGTGATGAAAAAGACGAAAACGGTAAAGGTCGTGACGTATTATTATTCGTCGACAACATCTACCGTTATACACTTGCAGGTACTGAAGTATCAGCATTGTTAGGTCGTATGCCATCTGCGGTAGGTTACCAACCTACACTTGCAGAAGAAATGGGTGTTCTTCAAGAGCGTATTACATCTACTAAATCTGGTTCGATCACTTCGATCCAAGCAGTATATGTACCTGCCGATGACTTAACAGACCCATCGCCTGCAACTACATTTGCTCACTTAGACGCAACAGTAGTATTGAGCCGTGACATCGCATCTTCTGGTATCTATCCAGCGATCGATCCACTTGACTCAACTTCACGTCAGTTAGACCCATTAGTTGTTGGTCAAGAGCACTATGAAATTGCGCGCGCAGTACAAAACGTATTGCAACGCTATAAAGAGCTTAAAGACATCATCGCAATCTTGGGTATGGATGAATTGGCAGAAGAAGATAAATTGGTTGTTTACCGTGCGCGTAAAATCCAACGTTTCTTCTCTCAACCATTCCACGTAGCTGAAGTATTTACTGGTGCTCCTGGTAAATTAGTACCACTTAAAGAAACGATTCGTGGCTTTAAAGGTCTATTAGCTGGTGAATACGATCACATCCCAGAACAAGCGTTCTATATGGTTGGTGGTATTGACGAAGTGATTGCTAAAGCTGAGAAACTCTAATTTAAGGAGATCATCTCATGGCGACTATGCAATGTGATGTCGTAAGTGTTAAAGAGTCAATTTACTCTGGCGCAGTGACGATGTTAATCGCGAAAGGTGCAGGTGGTGAACTTGGTATTTTGCCTGGTCACGCTCCACTTGTAACCTTGCTTCAACCGGGCCCGATTCGTGTTCTGTTGGAAAATGGTACAGAAGAAATCGTCTATGTATCTGGCGGTGTTTTAGAAGTTCAACCTCATGTTGTGACAGTTCTTGCAGATACTGCAATCCGCGCTGACAATTTGGATGAAGCTGCAATTTTAGAAGCACGTAAAAATGCTGAACAATTGCTTGCAAACCAAAAGAGTGATTTGGACTCAGCTGCTGCGTTGGCTGCCTTGGCAGAAACCGCTGCACAGCTTGAAACTATCCGTAAAATCAAAAACCGCGCTCAATAAGACGCGGTTCGAGATTGAAAAGCCACCGAAAGGTGGCTTTTTTATTATCATATTGGATATCAAAATGATATTTATATATCAAATAATATGTTTTTAATGTAAATTTGCGTCTCAAAACTTAAATCATCATAAATAAGAGATACTTAAAATGAAATTTAAATATTGGCTACCTATCCTTGTATCCACTGCTTTTGTTGGATGTGCATCCGTGCCACAGGCTAATCCACAGTTAGCTCAGCAAGCAAAACAATTGACAGCTCCAACAAATGGAAATGCAGTAATTTATGTGTACCGTTCTAATAATATAGTCGGTAGTGCTCTGAAAAAAGATGTATGGGTTGATGGAGAATGTCTGGGCGAAACAGCACGTGGTATATTCTTTTATAAAGAAGTTGCTGGTAATCAAGAACATACAGTTTCAACTGAATCAGAATTTTCGCCAAATCATTTGAAATTTAAAACTGAAGCTGGGAAAAAGTATTTTGTTCAGCAATATATTAAACCAGGCGTTTTTGTTGGTGGCGCTAATTTAAAATTAGTAGATGATGCACAAGGTCAGAAAGCAATTAATGAATATCGTTTAGCTGAGGCAGGTAAATGCAGTAAAGCAACTATAGCACTTGTGAATTAAATAAAAAAAGCCACCTTTCGGTGGCTTTTTTTATTGCTAAAAAGAAAATTAAGAATCAGTTTTTGAATCTGATTTTTCATCTCCTGCCATAATCATAGCAGCGAGCTTGACCATATCCATTTGGATGGTATTAAGTTGCTTTTCAATTTGGTCGAAATTAATTTGCTCTAATTTCCCATTTAATAAAGGCATGCTTAAAGCTTGCTGGTTTGCCTGTAGTAGGCTTTGACGGATATTTTCAACTTCCTGACTTCTGATATCTAAACCAAGTAAAGCTTGGTTTAAACCTTCTAACTGTGCTTTCAAAGTCGTCACAGTTGTTTTTAGCTCATGCTGATCTTTATCTTGAATAGCTTGTTCAACGTCAAGTTGAGTGTCCTTGAGCTTTTCGATATAGTCGCCAGCCTTTAACTGTAAGTTAGCGGCATCACGAACGATATAAAAAACATTACCATTTTTTAATTCAGTTTTATTTTGTGTAGCTGTGATTTCTTGTTGAGAGTCATCAGCTTGTTCTGATATTTGATCGTTAGTCTGAACGGATTCTTGTTCCTTTGAGTGGTCTTGTGCCTGATCACATCCAAGTAATAACATACCTGAAGCAAAAATCACAAATGGGAAAAATGCACCTTGTAAAACTTTCTTCATAACTACAAACAATACCAACAGAAGCAAGTAGGTACTATATGCATAAAATATGTAGAAATAAGGTATTGTTGCAAATGAACAACATTTTGAGTAGACAATAAAAAAGGAGTGCTATAGCGCTCCTTTTATTAGTTTGTCGCAAAAATTATTTAGCTAATTCTGCTTCAACTGCTTTTACAATTTGTTCATCGTCTGCTGTTAAGTTAGGTGCAAAACGCGCAACAACTTCACCGTTTTTATTTACTAGGAATTTCTCGAAGTTCCATAACACTTCAGGGGCAGGGTTAGTAGGAATACCTAAACCTTCTAAGCGCTCACGGAAAGGACCTTCTCCAATGCGTTCTGGTTGAGCTGTTGTTAGCGCTTGATAAAGTGGATGTTTATCTTCGCCAGCTACAGAGATTTTAGAGAAAAGTGGGAAATGAACATCGTAGTTTAATGAGCAGAACTGTTGAATTTCTTCATCCGAACCAGGTTCTTGTTCTTTAAAGTTGTTTGCAGGGAAGCCTAAGATTTCAAGACCTTGATCTTTCTTTGCTTGATACAGCTTTTCTAAGCCTTCGTATTGTGGAGTTAAACCACATTTAGACGCTGTGTTTACGATTAATAAAACTTTCCCTTTATATTGGTCAAGGTCAACCGTTTCGCCTGAAATAGCTTTTACTGGAATATGATATACAGATTGAGTCATGAGTCTTTCCTGAAGATTGTAATTGATATCAAGTAACGCATTTGTTTTAACTGCTATTCTTGAGTAGTGCAATAATATTCGTGTTCAAAAAATAAAAAGATATACAAAAGCAGTTTTACTATCTAATTATTTCTGATTTGAACAGGTGTTTGGCCTGTATATCTTTTAAAAAATTCGATAAAACTTGAGCTGTGTTGATATCCTAAATCGTATGCTAGGCGTTTAATCGGTGTTCCTTGACGGATCTGATGAATAGCGTAAACAATTTTGGCTCGATTGCGCCATTCGGATAGTGAAAGTTGTAGTTCTTGTTGGCTTAAGCGTAATAGATGACGATCACTGACAGAAAAGTTCTGAAGTAACTGCTGTAAAGAGAGATTAAAAAGTAATGGGTCTGAAAGCTTTTCTAAAATTGGCAGTAAAACAGGATGCCGTGTTTGTGGTAAATAATGAGAATAGGCGGATGCTTGTTGTAATTGATCGAATAAAACCTGTAAAAGATGTTCTAAATATTCAGGCTTTTCCGTTTGTTTTTGCTGTTCCAATATTTGTAAAACTAAGGTTCGAAAGAAGGGCTGAATACTAAAGCATCGGCAGATATCTCCTAAAATAGAGCAAAGTCGAGGGTGTAAACGAATGCAGATATAATGAATTTCATGATCGATATGGGTAGATTGATGAACCGTTTGAGGGGGAATCCAAAGCCCATAGCTTGGAGGAGACAAGTATATTTGCTCTTCTACCTGTATTTCTAAAATACCATTTAAACTAAAATTAAAATCGCCCCATAGTGAAGCATGAGGACGAACAATATCTTCTTTTTCGTATAGAAATTCATGAACTTCTATACTCTCCAATAAAGAAAATTGTTGGTCCTCATTTTTCATGGGTCTACTCTAAGTAATATTCTAATTTTCACATGTTGCTTTGGGATTGTTTAAACCTTTGGCTAAGGTAAATGTACTAATTAAAGCTAAGGCAACGAAGCTTAATACCCCATAAATTAAAGTATTTTCATTGAAATGATCAACTACATAACCACCTAATAATGAACCTGTAGCAATCATGACTTGGAACATACCAACAAAAAGTGGCATACCTTTTTCTACAGCATGAGGTGCATGTACAAACATCCAAATATTGGCAGAGGTAGGGAAGGCGCCAAATGCGAAGCCCCATAATGCAGTAAGGACAATGGCACCAAACTCATGGATAGCAAAGATTGGGAAGCCAAAGAATACAATGGCAAAACATGTTCCAACGAAAGCTAAGGTATACCGAACATTTAAATTACCACTGTACCCTGCAAATGCATTTCCAAAAATACCGGCTATTCCATAAAGCAATAATAATGAGCTAATAGTTGTGCCATTAAACCCGGCTACATTTTTAAAGAAAGGGGCTAAATAACTATATGCACAGAAGTGAGCAAGTCCAATTAATAAAACAATAAGCATGCCGCTACGTGCTTTAGGTGTGCGTAATAATGCAGGTAAATCACGAATATGTATTGCTGACTCTGGTAAAAGTTTTGGTAAGAAAATAAGCTGAAGCACTAATACAACAAGACCGATAGCAGCTGTAATTCCAAAGGCACTGCGCCACCCATAAAACTCACTTAACCATGTTCCAATCGGTACACCTAATACAGTGGCGAAAGTTACACCAGCCATTACTACAGCAGTTGCTTTGGCAATAGGTAAATTTGCAGGTGCGAGCTTACCGCTTAAGGCAATTGCTGTTGCCCAGAATCCACCAATTGAAATCCCTAAAATCAAACGGCTCAACAATAGAACATGAAAGTTTTCTGCAAAAGCCGTAATGGTATTGGCAATCACCATAATAGCAGTCAGTAAAATAAGCACATAACGGCGGTCAAGTTGCTTTACTGAAACGGGTAATAGAGGGGCCGCAATTGCTGCCATAATGCCGGGTACTGTAATAATAAGACCTGCTGTACCTACAGAAATGTGTAAATCGGCTGCAACGCTATTTAAGACACCAACAGGTAAAAATTCACTCGTTACCAAGGCAAAGGCTGCGATGGCAACAGCCAAAATAGCAAACCAGCTCCCTTGTGTGGAAGTCATGGGTCGTGCTTTAGAGGTAGTAGATTGGTCCATAAAGAAATCCTTACTTTGCTAAATTCGAAGTGAAGAAAGGCAAATTTATAATTAACTAACGATCATTATGAAAATAAAATAGTTGATAAAAATTTGAACGTCAATTAATTTAATAACGATTGTTATAAAAATAGATGTGATCTTTATGACAAATAGGCATGAAACAGATCTTGTTAATGAGGACACGTTAAAAAAGAAGCGTGGACGCCCTAAATGCTTTGATGAGCAGCAAGTGTTAGAGAAAGCTATGTTACTTTTTTGGGAACATGGCTATGAAGCCACCTCTATTAGTGACTTAACACATGCTTTAGAAATTACAGCGCCGAGCCTATATAGTGCTTTTGGCGATAAGGCAGGTTTGTTTTACAAAAGTATTGACTACTATCTCGCTCATGAAGCATGTCCTATTGAAACGATATTTTTAGAAGCAAAAACTGCAAAAATTGCTTTTGAGTTATATCTTTATGACAATGTAAAACGATTGGTTCAACCCAATAAGCCAGCAGGTTGTATGTTGGTAGTTGCTGCTATGAACTGTTCTGATGCCACACAAGAGGTACAGCAAAATCTTTTAGATAAGCGAATAAAGACCAAAGAAAAATTATTAAAACGTCTCGAACAAGGTGTAGAGCATGGCGATTTGCCTATTAATGCCCCTCTACAAGAAATGACTGATTTTTATGCGACTGTTATTCAGGGACTTACCATTCAGGCCAGAGATGGTGCAAGTACCGAACAATTACATAAAGTGGTAGAACACGCCATGAAAACTTGGACATTATTTTAAAAAATAAATGATGTCTTAAGTTCAATATTAATGTCGGAAATACGATATTTCAATTTATTAAGACATTCTTCAAAATAAAGTCTCTTTTGTAGTTGGTGTATTACTATGAGTCAGGTCATGAAATATCACAAATGGGCATTTATTTTTCCCATTCTGGCAGTACTGATTTGGTCTTTAAATATTGTAGTCACCCGCTATGTCTCGGACTATATTTCTCCGGTAAGTATCAGCTTTTATCGGTGGTTAATCGCTTTTATTATTTTGACTCCATTTATGTTTTTGTCTGTTTGGAGACAAAGACGACTAGTAATACCCTATTTACCTAAGCTTGCTGTGTTAAGTGCATTTGGGATGGTGCTTTATCAAGGCTTGGCTTATACGGCTGCCCATTATACTAGTGCAACCAATATGGGGATTGTGAATGCATTTATTCCCATCTTTACGATCTTTGTTTCGCTTGCCATTTTAAAAGATGTGCCTAATCGCTTTGCAGTTTTTGGCAGTATTTTGTCTTTTGCTGGTCTGCTATACGTTATGTCCCAAGGAAATATTAATAAGCTTTTAAGTGGTGGTGGGCACCTTGGCGATGCATTGATGATTATTGCCGTATTCTTCTATGCATTTTATGGAGTTTTCTTAAAGAAATGGCAGCTCCCACTTCCAATTATGACAAGCTTATACGTTCAGATTGGGTTTTCCGTGCTGTTCCATCTTCCTTTAATTTTCTGGTTTGGTCTGGATGCCTTAAATGCACAAAATGCGCCAAGTGCAATTTATGCCGGTGTATTTGCTTCACTCATTGCGCCGCTAGTTTGGATGTTAGCCGTACAACAACTTGGGCCAAATAGAACCAGTATCTTTATGAATCTTGTGCCAGTGTTCACCGCCATTATTGCAAGTATCTGGTTATCTGAACAATGGACCATATATCACACCTTCGGCGGAATTATGATTCTGGTGGGCATTATCATGGCACAAAAGAAGGTTAATTCTAAAAAATCAGATCTTTTGCCAGAGCAAAATTAAGAATCATAAAAAAACTATGGCATATTTTTAAAAAAAGTGATGAAAATATGCCAGTTTTTTATCAATCTAAGCTTTTCTATATGATTTATAAATATATTTATGAAAAGATTGTGTAACATAAATATTAAAAAAGGCCAATAAAAATATTAATATAATTTTAATTCAACTGCTAAAAACGCCAAATTCCCTACACTTTTCATGCTTTTTTTAGAGAAATAATATATTTCTCACATTAAGACTCTTGCCACATAATAGCGACCACTACGAAAGATGCTCTTTTAAGCAATTTTTCTTTCGTTCCAGAGATATCCAAACCCTCTGGATGTGGTATATACCCATCCTTTTTTATGCTCAGTTATCCCTATATAACTGAGCTTTTTTTTGTCTGGAATTAAGGACGTATCACTTCACCAGTTAAGGCGTTAATGATGCGGCTTGGCTGTTGGCTTTGGCCTAAATCACCATTGAGATAGTTTAATTGTGAACCAAAGTATTGGCAGGCATCTTGTAAAGAATGTGCAGGTTCTTGTCCACTAGGGTTGGCACTCGTCGATACAATAAAACCATGAAAAGCATTGCATAAAGCGACACATAAAGGATGTGTCGTTACACGTACCGCAACAAGAGGATGCTCGCCTTTAATCCATGAGGGGATGTGTTGATCAGCAGGTAATAGCCAAGTTGTGGCTCTTTCTGAGGGCTGATGGTTCGTCCAGCAATCAATAATTTCTTGCTGAGTAGTTTGCGGTAAGGAAGTTAGTAGATGTTCTACTTGACTAATATGGCCAGCCAATAAAATGACGCCCTTTTCAATAGGGCGCTGTTTCAATTCAAGAATTTTTTGAAAAGCTTGTTCATTAAATGGATCACAGCCTAGTCCCCAGACTGCCTCAGTTGGATATGCCAAAACTTGACCTTGTTGTAAACATTCGGCTGCTTCGGTCACTGAGGTCGTAATCATGGTAATACTTTCCTTTCAATCAAACAGAATCGCTATTGTGCGCTCTAATACTAAGAACGACAACGTAAATACAGCCCTGATTGTTGCATACATAAACCGAGTAGTTCTAGTTCCATTAGTGAAGAGGTCAGTTCAGAAACTGGAATATTATGGTGAATTACAAGCTGGTCAATATTTTGTCCTACCCAGTCTAAAGACTGATAAAGGTCAATCAAATGCTCAGGAATTTCTGGAGTATTCGTATTAGCTTCTTCAGTTTGATTTTGTTGCTGACTTTGCCATTGAGTGGGTAAAGCAAGATCCTCAATAATCTGTTCAGGATGGTCGATTAAAATTGCACCTTCACGGATAAGTTGATGGCATCCTTGATGAAACTCGCTATAAATATGGCCCGGAATCGCGAATACGGTTTTACCTTGTTCAGCAGCTTTATTGGCCGTGATGAGTGAGCCGCTTTTTAATGTCGCTTCTACCACCAAAACGCCTAAGCTCAAACCGCTGACAATTCGGTTTCTACGTGGAAAATGCTGTTGTAATGGCGGTGTACCCGGTAAAAACTCAGTAATAATGGCGCCGTTTTGAGCCAAAATATGTTCTGCAAGTTTTTTATTTTGAGCTGGATAAGTAGTGTCTAAGCCCGTACCCGTCACTGCAATGGTACGTTGATGAGCAGATGCACCTTGATGAGCGGCTTCATCAATGCCATAAGCCAGACCACTACTAATGAAAAAGCCCTTTTCACTTAAGTAATAGGCAAAATCATAAGCGACCTGTCGTCCATGTGGGCTTGGTTTTCGGCTACCGACAATTGCAATTTGAGGTTGCAATAAAGCTTGCGCTTGACCTTTCCCAAAAATAATAGGTGGGTGATCTGTATAAGGAAGTAATTGAGTGGGATAGCCTGAGTCATCCGGCGTTAAAATAAAATCCGTATGTTGAACAACTTGTTGTACAAGTTGTTCAAACTGCGTCTGACCTTGGGGCGTTTGAAACTCGCTTACACGTTTTAAGTGATTAGCATGTAGCCCTAGAGAGGACCACTTTGCTAAACCATCAGGTTGAGTGGCTTTTTCACAATTTCCAAAATAATCAATAATTTTTTTAAAGCTGACTAAAGAGTGCTGCACCAAATACCACACTTTAAGTGTGTGGTAGTGGTGTGAAGAAAGTTGAGTGAGCATTGTAAAAGGTACATCCAGCATTAATCATTAAATTGAGGTGGCTGAATGCTTGAACCAACCTTAATTGGTAAATCGCTCTCTAAAACATAAGCATAACTTAGCTGATCAAAAGTTCTAAAAACCATTAGACTGCCAATTTGTTGGCCAGGAAGTTGAATTACTTCTTTGGTTTTAGGGTCGCGAATTGATTCACCTTGTTGAGTAATATCAAAAACTTGGCCTACTTGAACGCCCTGAGTTGTACCGCGATCCAAAGTCACTACACTATTTTTTGCAGCTCTACCAATTGAGCCCATGACACGAATAATCTTGCCACCATCCGTCACTTGCTTCGCATCTACTGGGTAAAATAATGTTGGCAAAGTAGCTTGCTCTTCAGGCATAACCCGATCGCCACGACGTACTTCAGCGTTATAACTATCTGTTAGTTCTAATGTAGTAATATCTTTTTCAGAAGATACCGCAACACCTGAAGCAACTTGTAGTAACTCAATCCCTAAACTATGCTTTTTACCTTTATTGTCTGTGAAATAGTAAGGTTCACCTTCTCGGTAGACTGCATAACGCTGCCCATTAATTAAGCCTTGTCCTCGTGCATAAATAGTCTGGCCTTTTCCTGCAAGTACACGTTGATCGGCTGTACCAACAATATAAGGTGTATTGGTAATTGAGTCGGCTGGTAAAATAGTACTGTTCTCTAACCACTGTTTAATATGTTCAAGTGGAATAACCGGAACGCTATTATTTAATGCTTCGACGCGAACTTGTGGTTGTAGGTTTGTGGTTTGACCTGTATAGCGACGGATAATACCGACACAGCCGTCCCCCTCATCTTTACCGACTAAAGGACGCCCATCTAGGCTACATAATAGTAATCGGTCACCCGGATAGATCCAGTGTGGATTTTTAACATGTTGGTTGCTCGCCCAGATTTCAGGCCAACGCCATGGTTTATTTAGAAAATGTCCTGAAATATCCCATAAAGTATCCCCACGCTTTACAACATATACATTGGGTGCATTACTTTTAAGGGAGGGTGGATTATGGTTCGGACTGGTTGCATGAACCTCTGCTATCGTACCGATTGCGACACCTGTACAGAGCGCCAAAGCAAGTAAATGCTTCTTTATCCCCAAGGCATGAAAATTAACCATGCCGTTAAAAACCTTTTTCATTATGATAATTCCTAAAAATTATGTGTGCAGTTGCGTTATAATGGGCGGCTTACACACAATTTTTCGATGAAGTATTTCCTTCATTTGGTTTTTCAATCAATGGCATAAGTGAGGACGACAGTATGGCCTTATTACCTATTTTAAGTTTTCCTGATCCCCGTCTTCGTACCATTGCTAAGCCCGTTGAAGAAGTTACTGATGAAATTCGTCAACTTGCAGCAGATATGTTTGAAACCATGTATGCGGCACCAGGTATCGGTTTAGCAGCTTCTCAGGTCGATCGTCATATTCAGCTTATCGTCATGGATTTGTCTGAATCTAAAGATGAACCTATGGTTTTCATTAACCCCAAAGTAACTCCGCTGACTGAAGAGACGCAGCCGTACGAAGAAGGCTGTCTATCAGTGCCACAAATATACGACAAAGTTGATCGCCCGTCACGCGTGAAAATTGAGGCAATTAACCTTGAAGGTCAAGCATTTGAGATAGAAGCTGACGGACTTCTCGCTGTTTGTATCCAACATGAAATGGATCACTTAAATGGCAAATTGTTTGTGGATTATTTGTCGCCACTTAAGCGTCAGCGTGCGCGTGAAAAAGTCGAAAAAATTGTTCGCCAACGCGAACGTGAAAAAGTTGCGGTAAAACGTTAATATTTTTCAAACACCAATATAGTGTGGATGTGATTTTTGGTTTTTCGTAGTGGTTTGCTGCTTGCCTGTGCAGCAGTATTTTTACAGATTGCGGTATTTCTACAGCCGCTATTACCGAAGCAATATCAAATTGCTCCGGTCTGTGAAACTATTACCCGTGCTTTGCTTAAACCTAAAGCACAGACGGAAGCCATGTCACATGCCATGCACCATTCACATCACCAGCATCATATCGAACAGGCGCAAGTACCTGACCATCATGATCACCATGATGCAAACCATCAGTGTCAATATTGTACCGTTTATGCCAATTTGGTTTTACCACCTGAATTTGGCGTAAAAGAGGTGCTTGTTCGTATACAAGTTCGCTTAGTCGCGTATCAACAAGCTTTCCGGCATGTTTACTTTGCGCTACAGCGACTTTTCCTACTCCCGCAAGGACGTGCGCCGCCTCTATTTGCATAAATAAAAGCAATTTTTGTTGGGGTCTTAACTGACTTCGATATCACTTTATTTATGTTTTAGAGCGTATAAAAAATGCCACATTCTAAATTTTTACTACAACCTTTATGGGTTGCGATGCTTGCTGTCTCTCATTCGGGTCTAGTGTTTGCCGAATCAGAAAAAAATGATGCCGATACCAACACACTTCACTCATTAGCACCTATTGTTGTTACAGCACAGCAAGGCAATGATGCAAATGGTCTGATCGTACACGCAGATCCAAAGCAACCGATTCAGCCAGTCCCTGCCACAGATGGCGCAGACTATCTGCAAAGTATTATGGGTTTTAACTCGATACAAAGCGGTGGAACAAATGGTGATGTGACATTCCGAGGTATGTTTGGTTCACGTATTAAAATTCTAACGGATGGCACAGAGAACTTGGGTGCCTGCCCAAACCGAATGGATGCTCCAACTTCTTATATTTCACCAGAAAGTTATGACCGGATTTCTGTGATTAAGGGACCACAAACGGTTCAATATGCCAATACTGGTTCAGCTGCAACAGTTCTATTTGAACGTCAGCCTGAAAAGCTTACCTCTGAAAAACCCTATCGCGGTCAAGCGAGTGTCTTGCTAGGTTCATATGGGCGTATTGACCATAATATTGAAGCGGCTGTTGGCGATGAGAAAAAATATATCCGTTTAAATGCTAACCGTTCAGAATCGAATAGTTATCAAGATGGTGATGGCAATACCGTGCCATCAGCATGGAAAAAGTGGAATGCTGATGTAGCGCTTGGCTTTACTCCAGATGAAAACACGTGGGTCGAAATCACAGGTGGGAAATCTGATGGTGAATCGCTTTATGCTGGACGTTCAATGGATGGTTCTCAGTTTGCGCGTGAAAGTTTAGGGCTTCGTTTTGAAAAGAAAAATATCACTGATGTCATTAAGAAAATCGAAGGGCAGGTGAACTATAGCTATAACGATCATGTCATGGATAACTTTAGATTAAGAATACCACCAATGACACATGACATGATGACGCATCAAATGGTAGTGAATCCATCAGAGATGCAAGTCACCCGCCGTACTTTGAATACCCGTTTCGCCATGACCAGTGAGTGGGGCAAACTGAATGTGATAACTGGAATCGACTCTCAGCAAAATCATCATGCAGAAAGTATGAAATCCTTGATGATGGATATGCCATTGACCACTAATATGAAATTTCAGTCTTATGGTGCATTTGGTGAACTTGGTTATCAATTGAGTGAAAACTCAAAGCTGGTGACAGGTGCACGACTTGATCAGGTGAAAATTGATGCGCTGAAGCTCAATGATGACCGTTCAGAAACTTTACCTAGTGGTTTTATTCGTCTGGAAACTCAACTTCCTGAACATAATGCTAAAAGCTATATTGGTTTAGGTTATGTGGAACGTGTCCCTGATTATTGGGAGTTGTTCAGTACTGCACATGGTAATTCAGGCATGCCAAAGCCTACTTTTAATGATTTGGATACTGAAAAAACCTTGCAGTTAGATATGGGCTATCAACATCAACATGGTGCTTTTAACTCATGGGCTTCAGCTTATGTTGGTTTAATTAATGATTATATTTTAATGAGTTATCATAATCATCCGACTTCAGGTGGGCATGGTCATGGTTCAAGTTTTAGTGCCGGAGCGAAAAATGTCGATGCAACCATCGCTGGTGCAGAAGCGGGTATTGGGTACCAATTCACTGACCGTATTCAGGCAGATTTGAGTGCGATGTATGCGTGGGGCAAAAACACCACAGATGACAAACCTCTACCTCAAATTTCACCTTTAGAAGGTCGTTTAAATATTCGCTATGTGGCTGATAAATATAATTTAGGTCTGTTATGGCGAGCTGTGGCTGAGCAAAACCGTGTGAGTCTACATCAAGGAAATATCGTGGGATATGACCTAAAACCAAGTAAAGGTTTTTCAACACTTTCTTTAAATGGAAGTTATAACCTTCGTAAAGATATTGATGTCTCTGTTGGCATTGATAACGTATTAGATAAGACCTATACCGAACACTTAAATAAAGCGGGTAGTGCAGGCTTTGGATTTGCGAGCGAAGAGCAGTTTAACAATATCGGAAGAAATTACTGGGTTCGTATGAGCATGAAGTTTTAATAAGCTTTAGCGAATTAACGGACTGAAATTATTAATTTAATGAGAGAAATGAAATGACGAATAAATTATCGCCTGAACAGTCTTGGTGGGGATGGAAGCTACTTATTGTGGCTTCTATCTTGAGTGTATTGTTTATGATTATTTTTTACTTGGCCATCAACAATGAGCCTGACTACATGCCAAGTCAAAAAAAGATGCAGATGATGGAGTCACACGAGCAAATGAATCACGCTGAAATGCATAGTTCATCAGCTCAATAAGGTTCTTAATAGTTGAAAATGGAAGTCTGGATAACGGGCTTCCATTTTTTGCTTTTTTAGATTCCAGAATTATTGATGCATACTTGCTAAGGTTTTTGCCTTACCTTGATTCTGATAAAGCGTTAAGCCAAGTTTTTGTATATTACGGCCTGATTTAGATAAAAACTTTTCAACTTTTGGTGAAAGCTTTGCGCCATTATAAAGTAGTAAATTACGCACAATTAAATAATAAGCAAACCATGAGGCAGACTGCTGAGGCAATCCGAGTAGTTTCATTCTTTTCTTACCAATAAAAAATTGGGTAAGTTCTAAATGTTGTCGATAAGCAAGTTTCTGCTGTAAAGAGCGTAAATGCAGATATTTTCTCTCAAAAGGTTCTTTCGACAAGCTCGATCCTAATTCAACACTGCTGTGATCGGAGCGAGGATGAGCAAACTGCATCCAGTAAAGTAACCTCCAACCCTCAGGTTCAGACTGAATAAGCCATTTTTCATCAATACCCATTAACCAACCAACATAACGCCAGAAATGTAAAAAACTCTTTGCCTCTTGTTTTGTTGGCCATATACCTAAAGCTCTAATACCGAGTAAAACGACACTGCTAAAAGCCAAATTAGTCATTGCTAAATCAAATTGATTAAGAGGAACTCCCCAAACCTCACTATCCCAACGGTCAGACTTTTTTAATTGCCGGCGAACGAGTGCATGAATAAAGCGAACATAAATCGTTGACGTAAAACCTGCACTCAAACGAGAAAGCCCTTGGGGTTCAGTAATATCCACCCACCATTTTGTGGTTTCTGCTAAACGTGTTCCCGCTTCTTTCTTTAATGCACCCGTTAAAATTAGGGGTTGATTAAATCCCGGATATAAATATCCCGCCATTAAGGATAAATCTCTAAGAATAAAACCATTATTTATTCCTAAACGATGGGTAAATTTAACAGCCTCATCGATTTGGCGCTGATCTAACCATTCAGGCTTTTGTTCGATGTAATTAAAGAAATTTTCTAACTCAGTAGGTATAAGCTCAGAGAGTTCATCACGGCCTTGAAATAATATCTTCTCAAAAATTATTCGGTGATCTTTGGGATTTTGCATAACCCAATCAATCACCTTGTCCATTTCAATATCCCCTTCATAAAGGGCATGTTGTAAAGACACATATTCCGTATAGCCTGGTTGTACTGGTTTTTCACAACAGATATTTAAAAACTGAGTAAAGAAATTACTGTCTTGCATATCATTAAAAGAAGCAAGTCGAGTCGGGCTAATCATTTGCATATCGTTACTTACTTATTGAACTGAATAATAAATAGGCTAATATGAATAATTATTCGCATTCAATTCGCATTTAACGAATAAAAAACGATGAGAAAAGCCCCACAGCAACAGCGTTCAAAAATTATTGTTGATCATATTTTAGAGGCGACACAGCAGTGTATCGCTCAATATGGATTACTACATACGACGACACCTAAAATTGCAGAGAAATCTGGAGTCAGTGTAGGGTCGATTTATCAATACTTTGAGAATAAAAATCAAATCATAGAAGAACTATTGCGCCGTAAAAGCGAATTGTTGGGGCAACAACTTAAAGAATTAGTTATACAGCAAGGAAACATTCCTTTAGAGCTGCTCATTCCCTTAGCAATAGAGTTGGGATTTAATGCATTAAAAGCCGATCATGGATTTTTTATAGAAGTGTTGAAACATTGGCATGACTATAGTCATTCGCAAGCTGCTCAGATTTTAGAAAAGCATTTTTTTGAAGTAGGGTTATATACATTCAGTAGAAATCCTCATCAATGGGACTTCGAACAGGTGAAGCATAAGTCCTTTGTAATTATTAATAGTACGCTTTTTACGATGATGCGTTATGTAAGCCAAAACAATTTTCTTATCTCAGAACAACAACTTAAGCGAGAATTATCGAGCATGATACTGGCTTATTTAAGTCAAAAATAAAAAATTAAAATAATTATTTATATAAAACAAAGGCTTAATATTGATGTTGATTTAAAAATAAACGCTCGAGTCATTAAATTTTAATTTTCGCTTGCAAAGGGACTGAGATGGTCTATAATGCACATCCATCGGCGGTGATGCAGATAGAAACTTGTTGAAAAACAGTTACTTGTGATTAGATTGGTTGCTTTAAGTGATGAATTTGATGATGAGATGGTTTAGAGACTAAGTTTTAAAAATATCGAAATTACCTGTTGACTTTTAAGAGATTAAGAGTAATATAGCCGACCTAGCTTGCTGGTGACGAACCAGTAAGAAGATCATTAAGAGAATTGAAGAACAACTTGTGTGGATTTTTACTGATTGATTAATCGAAATAATTTTCATTGATTGATTGGTTTAAATTACTCGAAGTTTATTTGAGCGAAATTTAAGTCAGTAATTGATGAGCCAGAATTGGCACCTTGTCTATAATAAGGTGCAAAATGATTTTAACTGAAGAGTTTGATCATGGCTCAGATTGAACGCTGGCGGCAGGCTTAACACATGCAAGTCGAGCGGGGGAAGGTAGCTTGCTACTGGACCTAGCGGCGGACGGGTGAGTAATGCTTAGGAATCTGCCTATTAGTGGGGGACAACATCTCGAAAGGGATGCTAATACCGCATACGTCCTACGGGAGAAAGCAGGGGATCTTCGGACCTTGCGCTAATAGATGAGCCTAAGTCGGATTAGCTAGTTGGTGGGGTAAAGGCCTACCAAGGCGACGATCTGTAGCGGGTCTGAGAGGATGATCCGCCACACTGGGACTGAGACACGGCCCAGACTCCTACGGGAGGCAGCAGTGGGGAATATTGGACAATGGGGGGAACCCTGATCCAGCCATGCCGCGTGTGTGAAGAAGGCCTTATGGTTGTAAAGCACTTTAAGCGAGGAGGAGGCTACTTTAGTTAATACCTAGAGATAGTGGACGTTACTCGCAGAATAAGCACCGGCTAACTCTGTGCCAGCAGCCGCGGTAATACAGAGGGTGCGAGCGTTAATCGGATTTACTGGGCGTAAAGCGTGCGTAGGCGGCTTATTAAGTCGGATGTGAAATCCCCGAGCTTAACTTGGGAATTGCATTCGATACTGGTGAGCTAGAGTATGGGAGAGGATGGTAGAATTCCAGGTGTAGCGGTGAAATGCGTAGAGATCTGGAGGAATACCGATGGCGAAGGCAGCCATCTGGCCTAATACTGACGCTGAGGTACGAAAGCATGGGGAGCAAACAGGATTAGATACCCTGGTAGTCCATGCCGTAAACGATGTCTACTAGCCGTTGGGGCCTTTGAGGCTTTAGTGGCGCAGCTAACGCGATAAGTAGACCGCCTGGGGAGTACGGTCGCAAGACTAAAACTCAAATGAATTGACGGGGGCCCGCACAAGCGGTGGAGCATGTGGTTTAATTCGATGCAACGCGAAGAACCTTACCTGGCCTTGACATACTAGAAACTTTCCAGAGATGGATTGGTGCCTTCGGGAATCTAGATACAGGTGCTGCATGGCTGTCGTCAGCTCGTGTCGTGAGATGTTGGGTTAAGTCCCGCAACGAGCGCAACCCTTTTCCTTACTTGCCAGCATTTCGGATGGGAACTTTAAGGATACTGCCAGTGACAAACTGGAGGAAGGCGGGGACGACGTCAAGTCATCATGGCCCTTACGGCCAGGGCTACACACGTGCTACAATGGTCGGTACAAAGGGTTGCTACACAGCGATGTGATGCTAATCTCAAAAAGCCGATCGTAGTCCGGATTGGAGTCTGCAACTCGACTCCATGAAGTCGGAATCGCTAGTAATCGCGGATCAGAATGCCGCGGTGAATACGTTCCCGGGCCTTGTACACACCGCCCGTCACACCATGGGAGTTTGTTGCACCAGAAGTAGCTAGCCTAACTGCAAAGAGGGCGGTTACCACGGTGTGGCCGATGACTGGGGTGAAGTCGTAACAAGGTAGCCGTAGGGGAACCTGCGGCTGGATCACCTCCTTAACGAAAGATTGACGATTGGTAAGAATCCACAACAAGTTGTTCTTCATAGATGTATCTGAGGGTCTGTAGCTCAGTTGGTTAGAGCACACGCTTGATAAGCGTGGGGTCACAAGTTCAAGTCTTGTCAGACCCACCATGACTTTGACTGGTTGAAGTTATAGATAAAAGATACATGATTGATGATGTAAGCTGGGGACTTAGCTTAGTTGGTAGAGCGCCTGCTTTGCACGCAGGAGGTCAGGAGTTCGACTCTCCTAGTCTCCACCAGAACTTAAGATAAGTTCGGATTACAGAAATTAGTAAATAAAGATTGAGATCTTGGTTTATTAACTTCTGTGATTTCATTATCACGGTAATTAGTGTGATCTGACGAAGACACATTAACTCATTAACAGATTGGCAAAATTGAGTCTGAAATAAATTGTTCACTCAAGAGTTTAGGTTAAGCAATTAATCTAGATGAATTGAGAACTAGCAAATTAACTGAATCAAGCGTTTTGGTATGTGAATTTAGATTGAAGCTGTACGGTGCTTAAGTGCACAGTGCTCTAAACTGAAATGTTGAAGTTGCTAACTTGTAGGTAACATCGACTGTTTGGGGTTGTATAGTCAAGTAATTAAGTGCATGTGGTGGATGCCTTGGCAGTCAGAGGCGATGAAAGACGTGATAGCCTGCGAAAAGCTCCGGGGAGGCGGCAAATATCCTTTGATCCGGAGATGTCTGAATGGGGGAACCCACCTACTTTAAGGTAGGTATTGCAACATGAATACATAGTGTTGCAAGGCGAACGAGGGGAAGTGAAACATCTCAGTACCCTTAGGAAAAGAAATCAATTGAGATTCCCTCAGTAGCGGCGAGCGAACGGGGATCAGCCCATTAAGTTATGTGTGTTTTAGTGGAACGCTCTGGGAAGTGCGAACGTAGAGGGTGATATTCCCGTACACGAAAGGGCACACATAATGATGACGAGTAGGGCGAGGCACGTGAAACCTTGTCTGAATATGGGGGGACCATCCTCCAAGGCTAAATACTCCTGACTGACCGATAGTGAACCAGTACCGTGAGGGAAAGGCGAAAAGAACCCCTGTGAGGGGAGTGAAATAGATCCTGAAACCGCATGCATACAAGCAGTGGGAGCACCTTCGTGGTGTGACTGCGTACCTTTTGTATAATGGGTCAGCGACTTATATTCAGTAGCGAGGTTAACCGTATAGGGGAGCCGTAGAGAAATCGAGTCTTAATAGGGCGTTTAGTTGCTGGGTATAGACCCGAAACCAGGCGATCTATCCATGAGCAGGTTGAAGGTTGGGTAACACTAACTGGAGGACCGAACCCACTGTCGTTGAAAAGCCAGGGGATGACTTGTGGATAGGGGTGAAAGGCTAATCAAGCCTGGTGATAGCTGGTTCTCCCCGAAAGCTATTTAGGTAGCGCCTCGGACGAATACCATAGGGGGTAGAGCACTGTTTCGGCTAGGGGGTCATCCCGACTTACCAAACCGATGCAAACTCCGAATACCTATGAGTACTATCCGGGAGACAGACTGCGGGTGCTAACGTCCGTAGTCAAGAGGAAAACAATCCAGACCGCCAGCTAAGGCCCCAAAATCATAGTTAAGTGGGAAACGATGTGGGAAGGCATAGACAGCTAGGAGGTTGGCTTAGAAGCAGCCACCCTTTAAAGAAAGCGTAATAGCTCACTAGTCGAGTCGGCCTGCGCGGAAGATGTAACGGGGCTAAAACTATGTGCCGAAGCTGCGGATGTATACTTTGTATACGTGGTAGGGGAGCGTTCTGTAAGCCGATGAAGGTGTGTTGAGAAGCATGCTGGAGGTATCAGAAGTGCGAATGCTGACGTGAGTAACGACAAAACGGGTGAAAAACCCGTTCGCCGAAAGACCAAGGGTTCCAGTCCAACGTTAATCGGGGCTGGGTGAGTCGACCCCTAAGGCGAGGCCGAAAGGCGTAGTCGATGGGAAAATGGTTAATATTCCATTACTTCTGTGTAATGCGATGAGAGGACGGAGAAGGCTAAATCAGCCTGGCGTTGGTTGTCCAGGTGAAAGGATGTAGGCATGTATCTTAGGCAAATCCGGGGTACTCTATGCTGAGATCTGATAGCAAGCTGTACTTGTACAGCGAAGTGGTTGATGCCATGCTTCCAGGAAAAGTCTCTAAGCTTCAGTTACACAGGAATCGTACCCGAAACCGACACAGGTGGTCAGGTCGAGTAGACCAAGGCGCTTGAGAGAACTCTGCTGAAGGAACTAGGCAAAATGGTACCGTAACTTCGGGAGAAGGTACGCTGTTGTTGGTGATGGAACTCGCTTCCTGAGCTGACGACAGCCGCAGAAACCAGGCCGCTGCAACTGTTTATTAAAAACATAGCACTCTGCAAACACGAAAGTGGACGTATAGGGTGTGATGCCTGCCCGGTGCTGGAAGGTTAATTGATGGGGTTAGCGTAAGCGAAGCTCTTGATCGAAGCCCCAGTAAACGGCGGCCGTAACTATAACGGTCCTAAGGTAGCGAAATTCCTTGTCGGGTAAGTTCCGACCTGCACGAATGGCATAATGATGGCGGCGCTGTCTCCAGCAGAGGCTCAGTGAAATCGAAATCGCTGTGAAGATGCAGTGTACCCGCGGCTAGACGGAAAGACCCCGTGAACCTTTACTGCAGCTTGACACTGAACTTTGACCTTACTTGTGTAGGATAGGTGGGAGGCTTTGAAGCTGGAACGCTAGTTCCAGTGGAGCCGTCCTTGAAATACCACCCTGGTAATGTTGAGGTTCTAACTCTGTCCCGTGATCCGGGACGAGGACCGTGTCTGGTGGGTAGTTTGACTGGGGCGGTCTCCTCCTAAAGAGTAACGGAGGAGTACGAAGGTGCGCTCAGCGTGGTCGGAAATCACGCGTAGAGTATAAAGGCAAAAGCGCGCTTAACTGCGAGACCCACAAGTCGAGCAGGTACGAAAGTAGGTCTTAGTGATCCGGTGGTTCTGTATGGAAGGGCCATCGCTCAACGGATAAAAGGTACTCTGGGGATAACAGGCTGATACCGCCCAAGAGTTCATATCGACGGCGGTGTTTGGCACCTCGATGTCGGCTCATCTCATCCTGGGGCTGAAGCAGGTCCCAAGGGTATGGCTGTTCGCCATTTAAAGAGGTACGCGAGCTGGGTTTAGAACGTCGTGAGACAGTTCGGTCCCTATCTACCGTGGGCGCTGGAAATTTGAGAGGATCTGCTCCTAGTACGAGAGGACCAGAGTGGACGAACCTCTGGTGTACCGGTTGTGACGCCAGTCGCATCGCCGGGTAGCTATGTTCGGAAGGGATAACCGCTGAAAGCATCTAAGCGGGAAGCCTACCTCAAGATAAGATTTCCCTAGGACTTTATGTCCTCTAAAGAGCCGTTCGAGACTAGGACGTTGATAGGTTGGATGTGGAAGCATAGTGATATGTGAAGCTGACCAATACTAATTGCTCGTGAGGCTTGACTATACAACACCCAAGCAGTTGTATATGAAGCATCAATCGATTCTTAAATCTACAAACAAACTTGATTTAGTTATACCTCTAGCTAAAATGAACAGATAAAGTAAGATTCAATTCAGCCCAGTCTGTTACAGATTTGGAAAACGCTTCGGCATCAAATAAGACCCAAGCAAGTATCCATAAACAGTTGTGCTGGCGACCATAGCAAGAGTGAACCACCTGATCCCTTCCCGAACTCAGAAGTGAAACCTCTTAGCGCTGATGGTAGTGTGGGATTACCCATGTGAGAGTAAGTCATCGCCAGCTCATTATTCTAAACACCCTCAACCATTGGTTGGGGGTGTTTTTTTATAGCAAGAATTCAATCAATAAAGAATTGTTAAAACTAAAAAGAATAATTTCATAATATTCCAATATTTGCTTAATCTATAAATAGTTCAAATTGAGTTTTCATCTATGCAGTTCAAAATTATCGCAGCCCAAGATCTAGATAGAAATCAACGTCATCAGATTGCTGAGTTATGTTTTTCTGCTTTTGATGAAGATCCTTGGACTCAATATGCTTTTATGCAAAAAGCTATTCATGTCGTTGGTATATTAAACAATCAAATTGTCTCACATGCCTTATGGACGGATAGAGTTTTTACCATAAATGGTAGTTCCGATGTGAAAACTGCTTATGTAGAGTATGTGACCACTGATTACACGATGAGAGGTAAGGGGCTTGCAACACAATTATTAAAATATTTAGTAGAGATATTAACTCATCTGGAATATGAGCTTGCTGCATTACAACCAGAAGATGAAGCATTTTATGAAAAATTAGGATGGACTGTTTGGAAAGGAAATTTATCTATCAAACAAGACACTTGTAGTTATCTAACGGATGAGTATGAAATTATGCTATATCCTTTAAATATTCAGATGAAAGACCAGCTATCAAATAGTTCAGAAGAGGACACTATTTGTGCAGATTGGCGAGAAGGTGAACTTTGGTAGTAATTATACTTGGGCTTTAATGCTGCAGCGAAAGTTTACTTTAGATTGGATGCTATATATTTTAAGTATTTGATTTTACTATTTTTATGTCTTCTTATTTTTAATGTAAATTCCATTTTTTATTTTACTTCACTTTTTCTACTTTTCTGTTTAACTGACAAGCCTATAATGATTCAGAATCATTCCAAATCTAATAAGGATATAACATGTCTACTGATCCACAATTCCCAACACCCAATAATTTAGGTATCGCAGTATATTCCAATAATGCCGAAGCTATTGGTAATACACCTTTAGTACGTATTAACCGTTTGATTAAAACGGGCGCAACCGTATTAGCCAAAGTAGAAAGTCGTAACCCAGCTTTTTCTGTGAAATGTCGTATCGGGGCGGCGCTTATTGCAGATGCGGAAAAACGTGGTGTGCTAAAAGAAGGCATGCATATTGTTGAACCAACCAGTGGTAATACTGGTATTGCTTTGGCGTTCGTAGCGGCGGCAAAAGGTTATTCCATTACTTTAACTATGCCTGCAAGCATGAGCCTTGAGCGTAGAAAAGTGTTAAAAGCACTCGGTGCCAATTTAGTCCTAACAGAACCAGCGAAGGGAATGAAAGGTGCAGTTGATGAAGCTGTGCGATTAGCAACTGAACAGCCAGAAATTTATTTCTTGCCACAACAGTTTGAAAACCCAGCTAATCCACAAATTCATGTTGATACGACTGGACCAGAAATCTGGCAAGCAACAGGTGGGCAAGTTGATATCTTGATAGCTGGTGTAGGTACAGGAGGTACGATTACGGGTATTTCTCGTTATTTTGAACAAGTTCAGAATAAGCCATTGTACTCAGTAGCAGTTGAACCTGCTGAGTCTCCAATTATTACTCAAACAAAAAAAGGTGAGAACATTACACCCGCACCGCATAAAATTCAGGGAATTGGAGCAAACTTTATTCCAAAGAATCTTGATTTAGATCTGGTTGATGAAGTCATACCAGTGAGTAGTGAAGAAGCAATTCAATGGGCGAGAAATTGTGCCACTCAAGAAGGTATTTTAGTGGGTATTTCAAGTGGTGCTGCATTGGCAGCAGCGGCTAAAATTGCAGAACGTCCTGAAAATGCAGGTAAAACAATTGTTGTTATTCTTCCAGATAGTGGGGAACGCTATTTATCTTCTGTTTTATTTGAAGGTTTATTTGACGAATAAAATTAACCATATAAAAAAGCCCATGAATAAATGGGCTTTTTTATTTAATCTTAATTTATAAAGCACTTTTTAAAGTTTTCTGATGACGTTTCACAGATCGAGCATATTTTTTTGCTTTGTGACGTGTCCAGAAACTTCGTTCATATCCTGTTGGACCAACATTATAATATGCTGTCGCTTTGAACCAACTATCTGCTGTCTGATAGTAATGATTTAAAATATAAGCACCACATTGGATGTTGGTAGATTCATCATACAAGTTACCAGCACAAGTTTGTTGCCAATAACTGGGAATAATTTGTGTTAACCCAATAGCCCCGGTGGGAGAGCGAGCATTACTATTATAGCTAGACTCTTGCCTGATCACGGCTGCCAATAAAAGCGGTGGAACATTATATCTATCAGCGCTTTGAATAATCATTGGAGATAGGCGATTTGCTGTACTTGGCGGAACGGAATAAGCTTTTTGTAAGCCAGACGAAAGCTTACTTGAGCGCCAAGAAAATGAACCGCTATTAGGGCCTAAACTTGTACATCCCGTCATTATTGTCATCAACGCAATAATAAAGAATTTGAGACTAAGGCGCTGTAATTGTGATGGTGCAAAATGATCTTGAGCTAAAGATGAGGTAAGCAAAATACAAAACCAATAATCAAATTTCAAATGAAATGATGGTATTCAGCCGTATTTATCGGATCAATATAAGTTCTGTTGCTCAGCCCAACCAGAAAGTAAGATTTTTGTATTATTGAAATGAAAAAACCCCGACATCCTGTCGAGGTTTCTTCGTATTCAGCTTTATGTAGCTAACTCCTGTCAACTACCGCTTCCTGCGTTCTTATTCTTGTTCAATGAGACTTCCTGTCTCTCTATGATTTATATGTTATGAAAAAATACTCAAGTTGAATATCCGTTAATAACCCCAAATTTTGTACGTTTTAACTTACAGGTATTTTTCAACTATGGTGTTAAGTCCCTTGATAAGCATTTAAGGTCAATGCAAAATTTTCACCAAATTGTTGAGCAGTTTTAATATCTCCTTCATCAAAACCATCTGCATTACTAGCTTGTTCAGCCTGAGCCATTAAACCTGACCATGAACCGAGCCGGTTAGCTGCTTGTGTATAGGCAACACCTTGATGCTGTTCTGGTAGAATTGGGTTACCTACCCATAACATGCCGTGTTGCATGCAAAAAGTAAAAATTGAAATTAGTGTGGATTGTTTATCACCAGCAGGAAGAGATGAAACGGTAAAACCAGCCGCTAATTTTCCTTTAAAACTTTGTTTTTTCCATAATGGACCAGTTGCATCCATGAGCTGTTTTAACTTGGAAGATACACCACCTAAATAAGTGGGAGATCCCCAAATTAATCCGTCATATTGGATAAGAATTCCTGGGCGCTCGATAAGATCCTCGGCATTGAGTAAATCTGCTTTAATATTGTGATGGCTCAAGACGCCAATTTGAATTTGCTTAGCAATAAATTGAGTGTGGCCTTGGCGGCTATGATAAATAATAGCAACAGTTTTCATGGAAATTTCCCTTTATTTAAATTTGAAATAGTTTTGCAGTGAGATATAAACCACAGCCAAAAACACTATGGTTCAGCAAACTTTTCAGACAGTTCAAAAAAGGATGAGGTGTTTTTGATGAGGCAAAACCACTACCCATAGCTGGTTGCATAATAAAAAAAGGAATGAGAACGGTGACCAAACCAAACAGTAGTGCTGAGTAAAACTGAGGGTGGTCGAGCCAAGTCGAACCTACAATTAAAAGAAAGCTCAATGCGAAGATAATCCCGACACTATAGTGAGCAATCCAGCCTAATAAATATTCCCCCTTTATTGGGGTACTTTTAGCAATAGATTGATGGACGAGTTTTCCTTGAAATATCCAGCCCACCCAACGTCCAAGAAAGGCAAAGTTTAAAGTCGGGACCTTAAATATTTTTAGTATTAACAGCCATATATCCATAACGATGGTTGCACCAATACCAAGACATAAAGCTTGAAAGAACAGAGTGGATGTATTCATTTTTACACCTTGCTTTTATACGTATGAAACGTGATAAATTTATTGTGCAAATTAAAGTTCACTTGAAGTCAAGAGGGTATTATGGATATTGGTGAAGTCGCTAAGAAGGCAAAAGTCACAACGGCTACCCTACGTTTTTATGAAGAGAAAGGACTAATTAAATCGATAGGGCGGCAAGGCTTACGTCGACAATATGGCAAACAAGTAATTGATCAACTGGCATTAATTGCTTTAGGTCGTGCTGCAGGATTTTCTTTAAATGAAATTGCCACAATGTTTGGGCAAGATGGTAAGCCTGATCTTGACCGTCAAAAACTAAAAGATAAAGCTGAACAATTAGAGCAAATGGCAAAGCGATTGCATTTTATCAGCCAGGGATTAGAACACGCTGCTGTATGTCCTGCTGAAAATCATATGGAATGTCCCACTTTCCAAAAATTTTTAAAAGCAGCAATTGCTGGAGAATATCAGCCAACAAAACTTTAATTAGCTTTACTAATAAGTTCAGTTTTCTATTGGGTGCTAAACAATAGGCTTGTCATATTTTCGCCATAAAGATTTCATATTTTTGAAGCAAAAACTTCATACAAGCTTGATTAAATTTGCTTAATTTTTTACCAACTGTATAAAATCATGAGCAAAAAAACTTTAATCGCATTATTATGCTGTGCCAGTTTAGGATTGACGGCATGTAACGATGATAACGATCAAGATCAAACTTCACCTACTGAAAACGTTACCGAACCAACTCTAATTTCTTTTGCTAAGTTACCTGTAGAAACTTATGCTGCTGGACCAGACTCAGGGGCATATGTGAAAGGTGCAAATGGAATTTATCCTCCGTTTAAAGGTCAACCTGTACAGGGATTTTCTGCTGCATTAAAAAATGAAGATGGCAGTTATATGGCAATGGCCGATAACGGTTTTGGAACTCAAGATAATTCATCAGACTTTTTACTTCGTATTTATAAAATAAAGCCTGATTTCAAAACTAAAACTAAAGGCACCGGTCAAGTTACTGTACAAAGTTTTATCCAACTGCGTGATCCGAATAAATTAATTCCATTTAATATCATCAATGGTAATACGCCTGAGCGTTTATTAACGGGTGCTGATTTTGACCCAGAGTCGATGCAGCGTACTAGTGATGGGACTTACTGGATTGGAGATGAATTTGGTCCATATTTACTCCATTTCTCAGCAGATGGTGTACTTTTAGACGCTCCGATTCCTTTACCAAATCCATTAAATCCAACTCAGGAATTACGTTCACCACAAAATCAATTTAATAAAGCACAAATTAATTTTGTGGAACCTCTTGTTCAACAAAGTGGCGGTTTTGAAGGAATGGCGATTTCACCAGATGGACAATATCTCTATCCGCTTATAGAAAAGCCAATTAAATCAATTCGGGAAACAGAAAGACAACTGTTGATTTCCCAATTCGATATTAAGAAAAAAGCGTATACAGGAAAATATTATTGGTTCCAGTTAGACAGTAAAGCTACCAATATTGGTGATTTCCAACTCTTTAATGATAAAGAAGGGATCATTATTGAACGTGATGCCACGCAGAATAATTTAGGCGGCTATAAAAAATTAATCCGTATTAAATTAAATGAGTCAGGCCAGTTGGTCAGCCGCGAAGACTTAGTCGATTTAATTAAAATTGCTAACCCGAATATGTTGTATGGCACAGCTAGAGCAGGGGATATTGGTATGGGACAGGTTTTTGCCTTCCCATTTGAAACCATTGAAGATGTAATTATTGAAAATGGTACAACACTGACGGTTTTCAATGATAATAACTTCCCTGGGTCGACGGGACGTAATGCAAAGTTGGCCGATGATAACGAGATTATTCAGATTCGTTTACCAAAAGCTCTCTTCTAAGTCATATAAATAAATGAGTTCGATCTGCGGCGGATTTTATTCCGCCGTATTTAATCTAAGAATAAAATATTGAGTAAACTTTAATCAAATTAATTTCTATATTGTTGTTTTCGCGTGTTTTATAAACAAGGAAAATGAATGAAATTCATGTTAAAATGATCGGCTTTCATCTTTAGATGTCTCTCCTCCATCTGCTAGCCGAGATTCGCAAGCCATGTCTACCGCTTATACTATGCAAACTGCGCCAAAAGCGTTGTTTGATTACGACAAATATTGGGCGTCGTGTTTTGAACCAGCGCCATTTTTGCCGATGTCACGAGAAGAAATGGACCAACTCGGCTGGGATGCGTGTGACTTTATTTTAGTCTGTGGCGATGCTTATATTGATCATCCATCCTTTGTATCGGGTGTGATTGGACGGGTATTGGAAGCGCAAGGTTTCCGTGTCGGTATTATTGCACAGCCAGACTGGACCAATGTTGAAAGTTTCCGTGTATTGGGTAAGCCAACGATTGCTTGGGGAGTGACTGCGGGCAATATGGATTCGATGATCAACCGCTATACGGCAGATCGTAAAATCCGTTCGGATGATGCATATTCTCCAAACAATGAACCAAATAAACGCCCTGACCGTGCGGCAACGGTTTATTGCCAACGTTGTCGTGAAGCATTCCCAGATGTACCAGTACTATTAGGTGGTATTGAGGGTAGTTTACGTCGTATTGCGCACTATGATTATTGGTCAGACAAAGTCCGTCGTTCAATTTTGATGGATTCAAAAGCCGATATGCTTATGTATGGTAATGGTGAACGTGCCATTATTGATGTGATGCACCGTTTGGCAAAAGGTGAAAAAATCCACGAAATTACAGATGTTCGTGGTACAGCATTTATTATTAATAAACATAACAAAGCGGCTAAAGCAAAATTTGTTGAAATTGCCAGTAATGATGTAGATACGATTGGGCGTGTTGACCCAATTATTAACCCCTATGTCATGACTGAAGATATTGATGGTTGTGAAATTGAGAAAGATAAAGGCAACACACTAGCTCAATATCAAGGTTTTCAAAAAGAAATTGTTGCAAATCCGATTGTACGTGAAGGCGACCAACTTGATGAAAATACTCAGATTGTTCAGCTAAAGCCTGCTCAGTCAAAAGCGATTAAACACAAGTTACCTCCGCGAGAATTGGCTGTAATTCGTTTACCTTCTTTTGAAGAAGTGGCAAATGATCAAGTGCTTTATGCACATGCAAACCGTATTTTGCACCTTGAAACCAACCCGGGTAATGCACGTGCTTTGGTTCAACGTCATGGTGAGCGTGATGTCTGGATCAATCCACCTCCAATTCCGCTAACCACAGAGGAAATGGATTATGTATTTGATTTGCCATATGCACGTTTGCCGCATCCTGCATATGGAGATGCGCGTTTCCCTGCATTTGATATGATCAAATTCTCGGTCAACATTATGCGTGGCTGTTTTGGTGGTTGTACATTCTGTTCGATTACAGAACATGAAGGCCGTATTATCCAAAACCGTTCGGAAGATTCGATCTTACGTGAGATCGAGAAAATTCGTGATACAGCGCCGAACTTCACCGGTATTATTTCAGACTTAGGTGGTCCAACAGCAAACATGTACCGTTTGCATTGTAAAGACCCTGAAATTGAGAAGAACTGTCGTAAACCTTCTTGTGTATATCCGGGTGTTTGTCAAAACTTGCATACCGATCATGCACCTTTAGTACAGCTTTATCGTAAAGCACGTGCGATTAAAGGGGTGAAGAAGATTCTGATTGGATCGGGATTACGTTATGACCTTGCAGTATTGAACCCTGAATATGTCAAAGAGCTAGTACAACATCACGTTGGCGGTTATTTAAAAATTGCACCAGAGCATACTGAACAAGGCCCGTTATCTAAGATGATGAAACCGGGTATTGGTACGTATGACCGTTTCAAACAAATGTTTGATCGCTTTAGTAAAGAAGCAGGAAAAGAGCAATATTTAATTCCTTACTTTATTGCTGCACACCCAGGTACTTCTGATTATGACATGATGCATCTTGCGATCTGGCTGAAGAAGAATGGTTTCCGTGCCGATCAGGTACAGACGTTCTACCCATCACCGATGGCAACTGCGACAACCATGTATTATTCAGGGAAAAACCCACTCGCAAAAGTGGCGCGTTACACTGAAAATGTAGACATTGTAAAAGGTGAAAAACGCCGTCGTCTGCACAAAGCATTCTTACGTTACCATGATCCAAATAACTGGCCATTACTTCGTGAAGCACTTAAAGAAATGGGCCGTGCTGATTTAATTGGTAATTCAAAGCAACATTTAATTCCAACTTATCAACCGAAAGGGGCGGAAGGAGAATATAAATCTGCACGTAAGAAGAACTCGACTGTTGCGGGCGATTCAGTGAAGCGTTCAGGTCAAACAGTTCAAAATAAAAATCAGCATAAACGACCGCAAAAAGGGCAGGTACTGACTCAACATACGGGTCTACCACCTCGTGAGACAGGCGAAAAGAGACCATTTGGTGGTAAAAGTAAACCAAAATCAAAAGCTCGTGGATAACGATAAAAAAGGCTCTGTTTAAGAGCCTTTTTTATTTTTAAAGTGAGTGGATAAATCATATGGTGAGATTTCTGAGCATTTTTTATGTAAAAAGTGTAATGAAAAATGATAAATCCTAAAAATCTGACGAGCTGCACTTGATTGTTGCTGAGTCTGTGTTTATAAATAATGTGAGGGTGGCTAAATTTAAGCCAAGCTTGATAACTACAAGTGAAATTACTAAGTGAACCTTTTAAAGAACGGCTGTGTCGTTATCAATTAAAACAAAGCGTGATCTAGCAAAATCATTATAAAAAACTTAAAGGATGGACCCATGTACTATTTAATTACAATCTTATTACTATTTTTGACCGTTGTTATGGCGGCGAAAAGCCTCTCAAGAAAGCATCAACAAGACAGTGCTTTAAAGCGCCGTGCCGTGTTAAGTAGTCATGAACAAATGACATTAACTCGTTTACAGACAGTATTGCCTAAATTTACTGTGTTAGCTCATGTTTCATTTGATGCATTATTAACAACAAAATATGCTCACACTCGTCTCAAATATCAAAATATGACAGCTGACTTTGTTGTGCTTGATCAAAATTATCAGGTTGTTGTAGTGGTTATGCTTGAGGAAAGTGGTTTACGCCGAGCACATCAACAATATGAGCGCCGTTTATTACAGCTTGCGGGCTATCGTGTATTAAGTTACAGCACTGTGCCAGATTATCATGAGTTAAGAAGAGACTTATTAACCCCTGAATCAGAGATGGCAACTTTACTTGCAACGCCTCAGCTAGAAAGAATTTCAAATGCTTTTGTAAAGTCTTAAAAATTAGGTCTTACAGTGATTTAATTTTAAGCCTCATTAAATAAGATTTTAAAAAATGCTGATATTATCAACTTTAAAAATATAAAAAACTGAGCACTATCATGATCAATATTGCTCAGTTTTTATTGATTAAAATTAATAAGAATTAAGGGAGTACCGCAACAACGGTCATTTCTACAAGTACATCAGGTGCATAAAGTTTAGATTCAACACAAGTACGAGCAGGTGGATGCTCTTTGCTAATCCATGCATCCCATACTGTATTCATGGCTGCATAGTCCTTATCAATATCCTTTAGAAAAATCATGACAGACAGGATATGACTTTTGTCAGTTCCGGCTTCAGCAAGTAAGCGATCAATATTGTCCAAAGTTTGTTGAGTTTGCGCCGTAATATCTACACTGGTGTCATCAGCGAGCTGCCCTGCTAAATGGACTAAATTACCCGAAATCGCCACTTCACAATATCTTGAAGTTACGTGTAAGCGTTTTACCGTCATAAAAATGCTCTAAAGTGTCTTTATTGAATAGTTTGATTTTATGAAGAGTTCGTAGGCAGGTGCAAGCAAGTGCAAAAGAATTTCAGTAGATTATTGTTGTGATTTATAAGAATGGGCAAGCTCCATGTACTTTAAGTGCCCTGTAATATTCGGATTTGGTCGTCACGCCAATCACAGGACGATATGCCGAAAGTAAAGGTTGCTTTGGCATGTTGCAAATACATGGGTAATGAATATGCGCTGATTAGATTACTTCAAACTTTAAGCAAAAGGGAACTGTTTTTGTTTAAAACTTGTTCTTTTGTATAAAAAAACAACACTCACCATAAAGACAACTGAAAGTCGTCAGCTTTAGTTTGTAATTGATAAACCCCAATACCAATGAGCCGAAATTGGAAGTTTTCGGGAATATGCATCTCATTTAAAAGTAAGAATAAAACTTGAATCAGGTCTTGTTGAGAATGAATTGGGTTTTTAAAACTTTTACTGTGTTGCAAAGTCTGGAAATTCTTAAGTTTGAGCTTAATATTTACGCCTCGGGCATTCAGTTGCTTTTTCTCTAAACTTTGCCAGACTTTTTCGGCTAGACCATGCCAGTAGGGTTGGCACTGGGCTAAAGTAAAGTCACTATCAAATGTGGTTTCTTTCGAAATTTGCTGTCGGGCACGTTCAGCTTGTACGGGCCGGTTATCGATGCCTTGAGCGTATAAATAAAGCTGTTGGCCATATTTACCGAAGTGGTGAACTAAAACAGCTTCTTCAATTTTTTGTAAGTCGCCTAGTGTATGCAATTCAAGCTGTTGGAGTTTTTCTTGAGTAACTTTGCCTACTCCTGGAATTTTCTTTAAGGGTAAGTCCTGAATAAAACTGGCTACTTGAGAAGGTTTTATAACAAACAGGCCATTCGGTTTATTCCAGTCGGACGCAACTTTTGCCAAGAATTTATTAGGTGCTACACCAGCCGAGGCTGTCAGTCCGGTTTGCCTGAAAATATCTTCCCGAATATGCATAGCCACTTCGGTCGCACTCGCGATTTGTTTTAAATTTTCAGTGACATCAAGATACGCTTCATCTAAAGATAAAGGTTCAATAAGAGTGGTGTATTGTTGAAATATACTATGAATTTGAGCCGAGATGGCACGATATTTTTCGAAATTCGGTTCAATAATAACAACTTGAGGGCATAGTTTTCTTGCTTGGCTCATGGACATGGCAGAGCGTAAGCCAAACTCACGAGCAGGATAAGAAGCAGCTGCAATTACGGCGCGCGGGTGATGCGATGAAATAACTACCGGGAGATGCCTTAGATCAGGACGTTCTCGCAATTCGACCGATGCATAAAAGGCATCCATATCGATATGAATGATTTTGCGCATATTATTGTGCTTTCACGATGCCTTGCTGCTGTAAAAATTGGTGCCATTCTTTGACTGAACCTTCATAAACATTTAAGTCTACTGGCTTGGTCATGCCTTCAATTTTACCTTGATTACTATGCTGCCAAAAGAGCCATTTTCGCTTGTCTTTCAGCTCAGGTTTCCCTTCGTAATCTCTGACCCAAAGAGGAGTATTAGGGAAACTCCCTATTAATACAATGTGGTAAAAAGTTTTGGAAATATAAAAGATAGGCTGTTTACCATAATGATGCTTTAAGCTGTCATGCATGATGCCTATTTCTTTAAGTAATTGTTCTTTGGTATGGGAGTTAATACAGTTGCTGTCATATTCCAGATCAATAACGGGAGGAAGGGCATCAACTTTGTTGGGTACAGTTGCAATAAAATTTTCAGCTTGTGTTTTACCATCACGACATAAACGATAAAAATGATAAGCCCCGACATGAAAGCCATGTTCGCGTGCTTTTAACCAATTTTCTTGAAATTTTGGATCTTTATAATCACCGCCTTCAGTCGCTTTTAAATAGACGAACTGAAATTTTTGGGGTGATATTTTTTTCCAGTTGATATTTTCTTGATGGTGAGAGACATCAAAGCCTTGAACTGGATAATCTTGAGCAATAGCTTTTTGCTGGTAGAACAGACCGAAGTAGGTGAGAACCCCCATAACACAAGCTAAAACAATCCCAATGAGGGTATTGTAGCGTGGTGCAGAAAAGGTTTTTGCCAGCTTGGTCATGCAAAACTCAGTATTAATATGAAGTTCACATCATAGCGTGATTCGCGAGCGAGAAACCACGCTAAAAATGCAACTGCTTACACAGGCGTATTTTTGGGTATTTGCCAAAAGATCAGTGCGGTAATGATATTAATACAGCCTAAACAAATGAGGGTAACATGGAAGGCAGTTGTCACATGTGCTGTACCATAGTAATCGGTAAATATATTAATGAGTGTACCTGCCAGTGCAACACCAATACTCATTGAAAGCATCATAATCATTGATAAGAAACTATTACCGCTACTTGCGTCTTGTTGAGGCAAATCTTTTAAGGTGAGCGTATTCATTCCCACAAATTGTAATGAGTTTAATGTACCAAATAAGAAAAAGTGTAAGGCTCTAAACCAAGTTGGGGTGTCGACAGTCATAATGGCAAAAGACGCAATACATAGACCCACTAAGGTTGTGTTAATTAATAGAAAGCGGCGATAACCCATTTTCTGAATAATCGGTCTAACAATCGGTTTGGAGAAAAGCGACCCTAACACTAGCGGAATCATCATTAATCCCGCAATGAATGGCTCAAAGCCAAAAGCGACCTGCAGCATGAGCGGTAAAACAAAAGGTAAGGCATTACCACCAAAGCGGGCAAAGAAATTACCTAAAATACCAATCGCGTAAATCTTGTTTCTAAAGAGTCGGCTACGGAACAATGCATTTTGATGGGTATGTGAATGGTAGGCATACCAAAGGGTTGCGATTACCCCGACCACTAATAAAGAAATACTAAACCATTTGGAATACTCAGGTGAGGCAAGATGTTCAATACCCAAAGACCAGCCAATCATTGCGACGACTAAGAGCACAAATCCAATAAGATCAAAAGTTTTAACGGTAGGCTCTTTTACATTTGGCATGACCTTTAATGTCATTAATATGCCCAATACTCCCATTGGAATATTAATAAGAAAGATCCAATGCCAGGTTGCAACTTCAACGAGCCAACCACCGAGTGTTGGACCAGCTAAAGGGCCTAGTAAACCTGCCAAACTCATGAGGCTCATAGCTGCCAAAAATTGAGTTCGGGGAATAATTTTTAAAAGTGATAAACGACCAACGGGGAGTAATAACGCACCCCCAACACCCTGAATGACACGGAAAAATAAAAGTTCATTAAGGCTTTGAGAAAGGCCGCAACCTAAGGAAGCAAGTGTGAAAATAATGATTGCTGATAAAAACGTATTTCTAACACCAAAACGGTCAGCCAACCATCCACTTAAAGGAATACAGGCCGCTACAGACAAAACATAAGCCACCACTACGCTATGCATACGTAATGGATCTTCATTTAAATGGTGTGCCATTGCAGGAATGGCAGTATTTACAATTGTTGTATCTAATGCCTGCATAAAAAAGCCAATGGAAACCAAAAGAACCAATAGGCGATATTCGGGTTGCAAGGCTTGATGGGTTGGCGTGGCATTCATAACATTTGAAAATTAACGTTTTCGCCTAGTGTAAAACAAATTGAATTTAAAAAAAGTAAGTCAATGTTGAATAAACGCTTTGTAAGTTTAACTTCTATTATTTAGAGCAGCTATATAACCGGACTTTCAAGTGAATGAGTATAAATAGATAAAATAAAAAAAGCGGAAGAATCCGCTTTTTTGTTGAGGTAGAGAGCTTAAACAACAAATCTCTTTGGCATTTTTAAGTTTTTAATGACGTTATAAATTTGGTCGATTTCTTCACATACAATTAATTTAGCTCGATGCTGAAGAGGAAGAAAGCCTTCTTGTACAGCGTGGTCTAACTGAGCAATTAATGCATTATAAAAACCATTTACGTTATATAAAATCATAGGTTTTTGATGCTGATTGAGTTGACCCCAAGTCGCAATTTCCAAAATTTCTTCGAATGTACCTAAACCGCCAGGTAGCGCGATAAAAGCACTCGCGCGCTCTGCCATCATGGCTTTACGCTCATGCATGGTTTCTACCACATGCAACTCGGTCAGTCCTGCATGCGCCACTTCATAATCAAGCATAAATTCAGGAATGACCCCTACAGCTTCTCCACCATGTGCAAGTACGCTTTCTGCGACTTGCCCCATTAAACCAATACTGGCCCCGCCGTAGACCAAACCAAAACCTTGTTCAGCAATTCCACTGGCTAATTCAATTGCCTTTTCTCGATAAATCGGGTTATTTCCTGCTCGTGAGCCACAATATAATGCAATAAGAGGTTGTGTTGTTTTTACAGATGTTATTGGTGAATCATTTACTGCCATTGTTAATACGCTATTCATTGCTTTATTTTCACCTTATCACGTTCATATTTCTTGTCTACACTAAGCAAAAAATATGACAACTTTATAAGCAGTTTTATAGGAAAGATTCATGTTTTGTATGGGTTTGGTGAATACATATAATGATCAAATAAAAATGATGAATTTATGTTAAATCTTGCCTATACTGAAAATTCGTTTAACAACATATGAACAAATATGGGTAGTGGTTGTAGTCGCTCCGTTTTAATTTCTTGTCCTAAAAAAACATTATTCCCCCTTTGTCTAGGCATGCCTTTTGCGTTGCCCAATAAAGATAAAATCCACCCAGCACAGGAGCAGGATCAATGATCTTTGAATGGATGTCTGATCCGTCTGCTTGGGTAGGCCTAGCGACATTAATTGTTCTTGAAATCGTACTAGGGATCGATAACCTCGTCTTTATTGCCATTTTGGCTGAAAAGCTGCCACCAGAACAACGTACTAAGGCACGTATAGTGGGTTTAATACTCGCTTTGGGAATGCGTCTTATCCTCTTAGCTTCAATTGCTTGGGTCGTGACACTCACCCAACCACTTTTCCATATTTTTAGCCATCCATTCTCTGGCCGTGATTTGATTTTATTGTTCGGTGGTGTGTTCTTGCTCTTTAAAGGCACCATGGAATTGCATGAGCGGATGGAAGGTAAACAACTTCATAAAGAAGATAATCCTGTTCATGCTGCGTTCTGGATGGTCATCGTTCAGATTGTTGTGCTTGATGCCGTATTCTCATTAGACAGCGTAATTACTGCTGTAGGTATGGTGAAAGAACTGTCAGTCATGATGGTTGCTGTTGTGATTGCTGTGGGTATTATGCTGTGGGCTTCAAGACCACTCATGGACTTTGTGAATAAACACCCAACAGTAGTTATTCTATGTCTTGGCTTCTTGATGATGATTGGTTTCTCTTTGGTGGTGGAAGGTTTTGGTTTCCATATTCCGAAGGGTTATTTATATGCTGCGATTGGTTTCTCAATTTTAGTCGAAATGATCAACCAAACCATGCGTCGCAACCAAGAGAAGCTAGTGACTACTACAGATTTACGTTATCGCACAGCTTCTGCGGTTTTACGTATGTTAGGCAGTAAAAATAGCGGTTCTACTTCAGACGCTCAAACGGCTGATAAAGAAGATGTATTGGCAACTCAAGCTTTTGCTGATGAAGTCTTTGATGAAGAAAATGGCGCTTACCATAGTGTGCTTGTACAAGGTGTACTTGGTTTATCTGAACGTCCAGTAAAGTCAGTGATGACACCAAGACCTGAGCTTGAATGGATTGATTTAGACGAAGAACCAGAAGTTTTAAAAGAACGTTTAATGTCGATGACACATTCACGTTTAATTGTTGCTCGTGGTGAACTTGATAATATTGAAGGTATTGCGCTTACACATAAAGTTTTAAATGGCTTTATTGAAACAGGCGTTATCGATTTTCAAAAGCACTTACGTGAGCCAGTTATTGTGCATGAAAATGCTCAAGTGCTTATGGTGATGGAGCAATTACGTCAGGCTCCTTTACAAATGGCGATTGTTCTAAATGAATATGGTTCAATTGAAGGTATTGCCACACCAATTGATATTTTAGAAGCAATTGCGGGTGAGTTCCCTGATGAAGACGAACTAGATGCAGCAGCAGAAAGTTTAGAAGACGGTTCGTTAATACTTGAGGGTTCAACCGATATTCGTCATGTATCGCTTTTACTTGGACGTGACTTAGTTGATGAAAGTGAACAATATTCTACTTTATCGGGCTATTTGTTATTCCATTTAGGCCGTTTACCTGAAAATGGTGAAACTGTTGAAGCGGATGGTTATCGCTTTGAAGTTGTAACCATGGAAGGCCATAAAATCGAGAAAGTTCATATTGTTTCTATCGAACAGGATGAATCGAAAGATTAAATTGCGTGTCAGATTTAGAAACATCATAAAATAGCTCAACTTTGAGCTATTTTTTATTTGAGAAGTACCAAATGACCCAACAAACTTGTCCATGCGGAAAAGGCAGCTATGCAGAATGTTGTGAACCTTTACATTTAGGCACAACAAAAGCACTCACCGCAGAGCAGCTTATGCGTTCACGTTATAGTGCATTTGCATTGCAGCAAATTGATTATATTGTGCAAACGACGGCTTTAGGTCAGCAAACTGCTCTTGATAAAGAGGCTATTGCGGAATGGAGCAAACAAAATCAATGGTTGGGTTTAGAGGTGGTTAACGCCAACAAAAAATTAGATAAAACCCATGCACAGGTAGAGTTCAAGGCCCATTATCATGATGGTAAAAGCGCTCAAATTCATCATGAAGTTTCACATTTTGTATTTCATCAGCAACAATGGTTTTTCCTTGATCCGACGGTCGATATGCAGGTCACCATGAAACAACCTTGTATATGTGGTTCAGGAAAAAAAATTAAGCAATGCTGTGCACAATTCCTATAACTTTATCTTAAAATACGCCCACCGTTTGGCCTGAGGGAAAGGGCAATGTTACTCACCGTTATTTATATTATTGCGATTACTGCTGAAGCCATGACTGGTGCATTGTCTGCTGGGCGACGGAGTATGGACTGGTTCGGTGTTGTACTAATTGCCTGTGTGACGGCCTTGGGTGGTGGCTCTGTACGTGATGTACTACTTGGACACTATCCTTTAACGTGGGTAAAACATCCTGAATATTTAGTTTTAACGTGTTGTGCTGCATTTGTTACCATCGTTATTGCTAAATGGATGCGTCATTTACATAACATTTTCTTGGTACTCGATGCTTTAGGTCTAATTGGATTTACCATCATTGGTTGTCAGATTGCCTTACAGATGGGACATGGTTTTGTCGTGTCGGCGGTAGCAGGTGTTTTAACAGGAGTTTCGGGTGGTATTTTACGTGACATTTTATGTAACGACGTCCCATTTGTTTTCCGCCGTGAGCTATATGCAAGTATTTCTTTTGTTGCAGTCATTTGCTATTGGGTCTGTCTAGACTTAGGTTTGAGTTTAGAACTTACCGTTATTTCAACCTTAGTATTCGGTTTTACGCTTCGTTTAATTGCCATTTATTTTGGTTTGGAAATGCCTAAATTTATTTATAAAGATGATGATGCGGAGTCAGCTTCTTCAACCGACGAACATTAATCATGCAGAATTTCATGTGGGCATGATATAACAATTCTATATATGGTCTTGTCCACTTATTCTTTCCAGTAGAGTTAATCCTATGGATCTGGTTTCACGTATACAAAATCTTCCAATTGGCAAATTTCACTACACGCTTTTATGGGTAGTGGGTTTAGGCTGGATGTTTGATGCGATGGATACCGGCATTATCGCTTTTATTATGACAACCCTTGTTAAAGACTGGTCATTAACACCTGCTGAAAGCGGTTGGATTGTCAGTATTGGCTTTGTAGGCATGGCTATAGGTGCAGTTTGTTCTGGTGCCTTGGCAGATCGTTTTGGCCGTAAAACTGTCTTTGCGATGACAATGGCAATTTATAGTATTGCGACTGCGTTATGTGCTTTTGCCCCTGATCTAAAGTGGCTATTAATTTTTCGGTTTATTGTTGGGTTGGGGCTAGGTGGTCAATTACCTGTAGCAGTCACGCTGGTCAGTGAATATGTGCCTGCTCATGTTCGTGGAAGATTTATCGTTCTACTTGAAAGTTTTTGGGGATTAGGCTGGTTGGTTGCTGCGCTCATTTCTTATTTTATTATTCCTAAATTTGGATGGCATATTGCCTTTCTTATAGGCGGTCTTCCACTTATTTATATTTTAGTGATTTGGAAAAAAGTTCCTGAGTCGATACCGTATTTGATTAACCGTGGTCGTATTGAAGAAGCGCATGCACTGGTACAAAAACTAGAAGCCGAAGCATGTGTGCAAATTGTTCACCATATTGAAGTCGTGCCTGTGGCGATGCGACAAAAAGTTTCATTTAAACAGCTCTGGAGTGGTCAATTTGCTCGTAGAAGTTTAATGCTCTGGCTAATCTGGTTTGGCATTGTGTATTCCTATTACGGCATCTTTACGTGGTTGCCGAGTTTATTGGTGAAACAAGGCTATGACATTGTCAAATCATTTGAATATGTATTGCTTATGATTTTGGCGCAGTTACCGGGCTACTTGGCGGCTGCTTGGTTTGTCGAGCGTTTAGGTCGAAAAATTACACTTGCCGCATTTATCGGTTTTTGTGCTTTGTCGGCATATTTCTTTGGACAAGCCGACAGTGTAAATAGCATTATGTTCTGGGGCTGTCTCATGTCATTCTTTAATTTGGGTGCATGGGGAGTGTTATATACCTATACACCAGAACAATATCCGGCCAATATTCGGGCTTTCGGGTCAGGCTGGGCATCGGCAATGGGGCGTATCGGTGGAATTGTCGCGCCAATGGTCGTGACACATATGATGGTTGCTAAAAACGGCTTTAATCACGTTTTTATGATGTTTACTGTGGTTTTACTTGCCGTAGCTTTAGTGATTTTGATATTAGGTGAAGAGACTCAAGGTAAAAGGCTAGAGTCAATTGGGCTATAGTTTTTGCCTAACTTTATAGCAAGTAACTAAAAATATAGAGAGATAAGACACAATTTGACGCTCAGGTGACAGAGTCCCCCTTGTGTCTGTAACATAGCCCACTTAGCATAATACACACTTAAAATAACGACTGATTTGGAAGATAAGCTGACTATGACCAGCCTTGCGCATCATGCGACAGAAAACCGCTCTGTAGCCGAATTTACTGAACAGGCTTACTTGAATTATGCTATGTACGTCATTATGGACCGTGCATTGCCGCATATCAGTGATGGCTTAAAGCCCGTACAGCGCCGTATTGTCTATGCTATGAGCGAGCTAGGCTTAAAAAGCAGTGGCAAGCCAAAAAAATCAGCGCGTACAGTGGGTGATGTACTTGGTAAATACCACCCACATGGTGACTCGGCATGTTATGAAGCCATGGTACTCATGGCTCAGCCATTTAGTTACCGCTATCCTTTAATCGAAGGTCAGGGGAACTGGGGTTCACCAGATGATCCTAAATCTTTTGCTGCGATGCGTTATACCGAAGCCAAACTCTCGGCTTATAGTGAATTATTGCTGAGCGAATTAGGTCAGGGCACTAGCGAATGGCAAGATAACTTTGATGGTTCTTTAAAAGAACCGATCACTTTACCTGCACGTGTACCTAATATTCTTCTTAATGGTACGACAGGTATTGCTGTCGGGATGGCAACTGATATCCCGCCACATAATTTGCGTGAAGTTGTAAAAGGCACAATTGCTTTAATCCGTAATCCGCAAACCTCGGACGAAAAATTAGCTGAATATATTCCGGCTCCGGATTTACCAACCAAAGCTGAAATTATTACCCCGCCAGAAGAATTACTCAAAATCCAGACCACTGGTCGTGGTAGTTACCGTATGCGAGCGGTATATACCATTGAGAAAAATGAAATCGTAATTACTGAGCTGCCATATCAAGTCTCTGGTTCTAAGGTAATTACTCAAATTGCTGACCAGATGCAGGCTAAAAAGCTGCCATTAGTCGTTGATGTGCGTGATGAATCGGATCATGAAAACCCGACACGACTCGTGATTGTACTGCGCTCTAACCGTATTGATGCGGAAGCAGTAATGAGTCACTTATTTGCGACCACCGATTTAGAATCAAGCTATCGTGTCAATTTAAACATGATTGGCGAAGATGGCCGTCCTCAGGTGAAATCAATTCGTCGTATTTTGCTTGAATGGATCGAGATCCGTAAAAAAACGGTAACTCGTCGTTTACAGTATCATTTAAACCGTATTGAAAAGCGCCTGCATATTTTGGCAGGTCTTTTAATTGCTTATCTCGATATTGATACAGTCATTCGTATTATTCGTGAAGAAGACCAGCCTAAGCCAGTCTTGATGGAGCATTTCAATATTGATGAGATACAGGCCGAAGCGATTTTAGAGCTTAAATTACGTCATTTGGCAAAGCTTGAAGAGATGGAAATCCGTCATGAACAAGATGAGCTTTCCGCGAAAGCTGCCATTATTCGTGAACAACTCGAAAATCCTGAATCTTTAAAAAATCTGATTATTGGCGAATTAAAAGAAGATGCGAAAAAGTTCGGTGATGAGCGCCGTTCTCCAATTGTTGCACGTGCTGAAGCGGTTCAAATTAAAGAACAGGATTTAATGCCAGCTGAAACGGTAACAGTCGTTTTGTCTGAAGCAGGCTGGGTTCGTGCGGCAAAAGGTGCGGATGTGGATGCTGAAAATCTGAACTACCGTGCTGGGGACCAATATTTAAGTCATGCTGTCGGGAAAACCAATCAGCGAGTTTACTTCCTTGATGAAACAGGGCGCAGCTATGCCTTGCCAATTAGTAACTTACCTTCAGCGAGAGGCTTGGGGGATCCATTAAGTTCTAAATTATCACCAGCAAGTGGCGTATCGTTTATTCAGGTTTATTTAGATGATGATGAGTCTGAATTGATTGCTGCAAGTTCGGCAGGTTATGGTTTTAAAACGCAAACCAAGCAATTAGATACCAATGCGAAAGCCGGTAAGACATTCTTGACGGTTCCGGATAAGGCAAAGGCTTTACCACTCATTTCTGCCCAAAACATGACGCATTTGGCTGTACTGAGCTCAGCAGGGCGTTTGTTAATTTTAGATTTGGCAGAACTACCAAATTTAAATAAAGGTAAAGGTAATAAGTTGATACAACTTGAAGGCAAAGAGCAAATTTTATCCATGACAACCCTGAACTTAGATGAAATAATTCAGGTGGTTGCAGGTCAACAACATCTCAAATTAAAAGGTGATGATCTACAAAAATACATGGGTAAACGTGCTTCGAAAGGTCAGCTCTTACCACGTGGATATCAAAAAGCAAATAAACTGTTGATTCAGAGATAAAGCTAGCGTCTGGCAACATAAATACGCTATATATGGCAACATGTTCAAGCAATGAACTGAACTTGTTGGTATTGAATAATGATTAAAAGGGCAGCAATTTGGAGTACGTAATTTGTACTCCATGCAAAAAATTTGGCAGGCTTAAATTGTCAAAACTTCTGTCTCATAATCTTGTTCGAAAGTGTCATGAATGTGCCAATAAGTTTTAAATATGTTCTGGCACCAAGAAGCTAAAGAATAGCTGGGGCATTGAATAACAGTTATTACTAAGGATTACGAATCGGAGATAATGGCATTATGGAAAAGATTTGGTTTGCAGAATACCAAAAGACAGGGATTCCAGAAACAGTAGCATTGCCTGCAGAAAATACCTCACTTGTTGATATTTTTGAGCGTAATTTCCAAAAATTTGGTTCTCGTGATGCCTTTATCTTTATGGATAAAGCCATGTCATTTAACGAGTTGGAGCTTGCAAGCCGTAAGTTCGCGACCTATTTGCAAAATTTGGGGTTAGCAAAAGGTACGCGTGTGGCAGTAATGATGCCAAACGTGCTGCAGTATCCTGTAGTGGCATTGGCAGTCTTACGTGCAGGCTTGGTTTTAGTGAATGTTAACCCACTATATACTGCGCGTGAACTTGAGCATCAGTTAAATGACTCAGGTGCAGAAGTGCTCGTTATTATCGAGAACTTTGCAAGTGTTTACCAAAGTATTTTGGGTAAAACTCCAGTGAAGCATGTGGTTGTTGCTTCTGTCGGAGATATGCTAGGAACACTGAAAGGTACTTTGGTGAACTTTGTTTTACGTAAAGTCCGTAAACAAATTCCAGCTTGGAATATTCCTGGCCATGTTAAATTTAACAGTGCATTAAATAAAGAAAATCCAAGCAATTATAAACGTCCGACTTTAACTTTAAGTGATACGGCCGTGCTTCAATATACCGGTGGTACAACGGGTGTTTCAAAAGGTGCTGAGCTGACTCACCGCAATTTGGTTGCCAACCTTTTACAGTGTGATGGTATTTTCCAAAGCAAATTCGGTGCAAACGATGGTGCTAAAGGCGATCGTATTGTTTGTGCATTACCGCTTTACCATATTTTTGCGTTCATGGTTTGTGCAATGTACGGTATGTACAAAGGGCAGGCAAATATCTTAATTCCGAACCCGCGTGACTTACCGGCTGTGATTAAGGAATTACGGAAATATCAACCTTCTTTCTTCCCTGCAGTAAATACATTATTTAATGCCTTGGTGAATAATGAAGAGTTCAAGCAACTTGACCATAGCAACTTAAAAATGGCGATGGGCGGTGGTATGGCAGTTCTGCCATCTACAGCAGAAGCTTGGAAGAAAATTACTGGTACCACCATTATTGAAGGTTATGGCTTATCAGAAACTTCACCAGTTGCAACTGCAAATCCACCTGCATCTACTGAATTTAGTGGCACCATTGGTATTCCATTACCGTTAACTGAGGTTGCAATTTTAGATGATGACGGAAAAGAAGTACCTTTGGGTGAACAAGGGGAGATCTCAATTCGTGGTCCTCAAGTCATGAAAGGCTATTGGAACCGTCCAGATGAGACTGCTAAAGTCATGACAGCAGATGGTTTCTTCCGTACCGGTGACATTGGTGTAATGGATAGCCGTGGATACGTCAAAATTGTAGACCGTAAAAAAGATATGATTTTGGTTTCTGGCTTTAACGTTTACCCAAGTGAAATTGAAGAAGTGATTGCTAAACATCCAAAAGTATTGGAAGTTGCTGCAATTGGTGTTCCAGATGAAAAATCCGGTGAAGTGCCAAAACTCTTTATTGTGAAAAAAGATCCAAGCTTAACCACAGAAGAAGTTTTGAACTTTGCTAAAGAAAACTTAACAGGCTATAAACGCCCTCGTTATGTTGAGTTTATGGATGAATTACCAAAATCAAATGTAGGCAAAATTTTACGTAAAGATTTACGTAAGCCTGCGTAATGATGAATAAAAAAGCGCCATAAGGCGCTTTTTTTTGTTTAATGGTTTTTCATAAACCAACGATCTACATAAGGGCGACCAATTCCGACCATACCAACAAAAACTAACATGGTACCGAGTTGTAGACGTAAGTGAGTTACATCAAGTTGACCATAACTGAGGTAATTATCTACAAGACAATATATGGTAATCACAATGAGCCAGTGCCACAAAGGAAGTCTTTTGACACCTACAGCCATAAAGGTCACTGTTAAGATCACGAAGGTACCCAGTGTAGATTGCCAATTAAAATTCGCACAAATTACACTCAGTAAAAAAGCGACGATCGGTAATACAATTTTGAATATACGATCTACCTGAAGCTGGTTATTCTTTTGCTTTTCTAAGACCTCGAACAATTCTTTTTGATCAGGTTGTTGCATACATAGCCCTATAAATCAGTGATGACATGCGGTTGCATAAAATTTCAGGTAAAAACGATGAGTTATGATAGCATGATCAACAGTATTTTCAGTGATGGATGGCACTATGCACGGCATCAGCAGCATTATCTATATTATTTTAGTGGCATGTTTGCTGCCATACGCATTTACCGTGATTGCAAAATTTACCGGTGGTTTTCAGCCCGTCGATAATCAGAACCCAAGAGACTTTCTTGCTAATACAAAGGGTATCGCTGCTCGGGCAAATGCAGTACAACAAAACAGTTTTGAAAGTTTACCTTTATTTTTAACAGCTATTTTGATGGCTGAATATATGGTGGTTCCTGAATACTTTATTTTAAGATTGGGCTGGGCCTATATTATTTTACGTGTGATTTATGGCATTTGTTACTTAAGTAATTGGGCTACTTTACGCTCTATCGTCTGGTTTTTATCATTGTTATGCCCAATATTCTTGTTGATCGTGACAATTAAGTTGACTTGAGTGTCATTCTGTCACCATTCATATCAACTTTCGCGTGTGCGCATTGTATAATCGGCATCATTTTGATGATATCCACGTTATAATCGAGTGGATTTTACATCTGACTTCATAACGAAAGAGTATTGATATGAGTTACAGCAATATCCCAGCAGGTAAAGATGCACCAAATGACATCTATGTCATCATTGAAATTCCTGCAAATGCAGCGCCAATTAAATATGAAATTGACAAAGACTCTGATGCATTGTTTGTAGACCGTTTCATGGGTACAGCAATGTTCTATCCAGCAAACTACGGTTATGTACCAAATACTTTGTCTGAAGATGGTGACCCATTAGACGTACTTGTTGTAACTCCACATCCTGTTGCTGCCGGTTCTGTAATTCGTTGCCGCCCAGTGGGCAAATTAAATATGGAAGACGACGGTGGTATCGACGCGAAATTAATCGCTGTTCCACACGAAAAATTATCTCCACTTTACAAAGACGTTCAGGAATATACAGATCTTCCTCCATTGTTGATTAGCCAAGTTGAGCATTTCTTCAGCCACTATAAAGATTTAGAACCAGGCAAATGGGTGAAAATCAGCGGTTGGGAAGGTGCTGACGTTGCTAAAGCGGAAGTATTGAAAGCAATCGAAGCTGCTAAAAAATAAGCTCTAATTTTTAAGCCTAGAGCGTCGCAATTGATATTCTGGGCTTAATAAAAAACCTACCTGTGTGACCAGAGGTAGGTTTTTTTATGCTTGATAGATCTATGAATTAGAACAAAGTCACAGGAATATCAAGGAAGATACGCCATTCATTAGTGTCAGGCATATAGTCTGTAGTATAAGCATTATCTGCACGGTAGATCGAATTACGTAGACGTAAGCTTGAACCTTTAGCAAAACCACTTTGAACTGTGTATTTTACTTGGTTGAAGAATTCGCTTTCGTTTGAGTCATCAGCACCATTAGATGTTTTGATATCCCAACCGTACACATAAGCTGTGGTCCAGTTTAAACCAGGTAATACGCCTAACTTACCAAAGTCGAGGCTATATTGGATTTGTGCAGATTTTTCATCATTACCAATGAAGTCAGACAAATAAGAGTTTGGCAAGTAAACACTTTGACCGCCATCTTGGTTTACACCATAGTTATAACCAATATTACCGCTGTTCTGTTGGTACGCTAACATCACACTATGTGGACCAGTCGCATAAGTTCCTGAAATAGCCCAAATATTATTGGTTTTGTCTTCATCAGCTGGACCAGTCGCGTACGAAAGATTAGCACCTTTATCAAATTTAGTATGATAACCACTGAAGTCATAAGTAAGTGAGCTGTCATTAGCAAGCGGTTGCTTGTAGTTCACATTAACATAATGACGATCAAGTTTATCTTTTACATCAACACCGTAGTAAGAACCACTGATTTGATCGTCAAACTTATATTTTGCACCCCAAACCACAGCGCGGTCTAAACCATTTTGGTCAGTTGCAATTTGGTCAGAATATTGGTTTTTAGTAAATTTACCAGCAACCACTTCTAAGTCTTTAATTTCATGGCTAGTTAACAAAGTACCAGTGAAATATTCAGGCACTAAACGAGCCGTGTTGCTTGCAAGCACAGGCAAATCGAGCACTTGAGTACCATAACGTACTGTTGTATTTGAGAAACGTGCTTTTACGTTAGCACCACCACGCGCCCAATGATCGTAAGCTGAACCATCGTTATGTTGTGGAATCATGTTATTACCAGCGTTTTTATTTTCGCCGATTTTAAATGAGCCGTCACCAACAACGCCAACACCGAAACCAACAATACCAGGAGTAAAGCCAGAGTCGATATTTACAATTGCCGTTTGAGCAAATGAGCTATTGTCAGCCCTTCCATCTTTTTTATCACGACTGATATAACCGGTACGGAAGAGAATAGAACCGTTCGCATCTTCAACAAATCCTTTTGCCTCACTTTGCTCGCTTGCCTGAGCTGAGGAAATTATTGCCGCAGAAATGAGAACTGCTAATGTAAGTTTTTGTGCTTTTAGCATATTTAAAGAACCTCATAAAAACGATAAATCCTGTGCCTTGTTATTGTTCAGGGCCTAGGATTTCCATCAATTGTATAAGTAATCTATAAAAAAGATATATTTTTGTTCATTTTATTTTATATATGCTATGCAGGATTTGATTAATGTGATAGGGGAGTTTAACTAAATTTATTTTTAAATTTTTATAGTTAATTTATTGTTTAAAATGAAAAAAGTAATTTATTTTTTAGTTGAATTTTACCATTTTTTCTTATGTGAAAATTTTAAAAATACTTGATTTTTGTGTTCAATTTTTACTCTTTTTTGTTTGATATGTTTACTTTTTAATCTCTTCTTAAGCAATTTTCTTGAGCAATTTTTAGTAATCTCACTCTATATTGTTACTTTATAACATTTTTATATCAAAAAATTGTTTAAAACAGAGACAAAAGCAACGCCAGAAAACCCTTAGACTCTATCGATCAAATTTAGTGCGATAATTTGCATGAAATTTGTGCAATTTATTTTTTATTTATATTTTCGTGCGGAAAAAGCCCAAAATGGTTCATAAATAAAAATAAGGGTTAAATAAAGAGGCTCTGTACTAATAAATTTATGGAGTTTTTATCTCTTTATATAGAAATGAAATAGAGACTTTACGCCCTACCATTCAATACTACCGATCTCGGCTTGTTTATTTCCGATAAGGTGTTTTCTCATGTTTTCTTTATATTTTACGCAAACAAACTATTCATACTTTATTGTTATATATAAAAATAATTATTTAGAAGATTTTTATTTTTCGCGTTGTATAAGTTTTTTAGTCTCTAAATTAATGAAGTGTAGCGATACCAAATATGAACTTGGCACAGCAATTGCTAAAGCTTAAGTAACAAAATTTGTTTAAGTCATATAAATCGTGCGTTCATTGTGGGGGAGATCAAAATGATGAAGTTTGCACTTAAAGCAGTAACATTCGGCGTACTCACGGCAGGTTCAACCATGGTTATGGCTGAAGATGCTCCATCTTTTTACGGCATCACCGCAACTGGTAGTGTGGCTGCTACTACAGATTATCGCTTCCGTGGAGTTACGCAGTCTTCAAATAATCCAGCTATTCAAGGTGGTTTCACTTTCTCTCATAAGTCTGGAGCTTATTTATCACTTTGGGGCTCAAGTGTTGATTTTGGTGTAACAGGAAACTCAACAGAGACCGATGTCGCTTTGGGATATACCAATACTTTAAAATTATCCGATACGCTTGCACCAACGTATGATGTCGGCATAATTCATTATGGTTATATTGGTGCTGGTCATAGTTTTGACCGTAATGGCATAGGTTATGATGGTAAAAATGGTCTAGATTTTAATGAAGTTTACGGTAAATTAACTTTTGCTAATTCTTTACTTAAAGGCGATGCAATTAGTGTAGGTGTGAACTATTCAGATGACTACTGGGCTAATTCTAAGCAATTCTGGTATTTTAATATCGGTTATTCGGCACCAATTGCAGACACAGGATTTACAGGACTTGCCTCAGTTGGATATAACAAATTCAAAAATAAAGATGCTTTAGCTGTAGTTGCAGGTGGCCCTGGTAAAGATGATAGCTATATTGATTATAAAGTCGGCGTAAACTATAACATCTTGGGTATTGTTGCTGAGCTAGATGTTGTCGGTACAGATATTAGTACTTCTGGCATGACTGATGCTCAGAAAAAACCTTATGACACAGGTTTAGTGTTTAGTTTAACTAAAACATTCTAAGTTGGGGTTTTAAAAAAGCGGGTCAATAAACCCGCTTTTTTATTAGTTTTCTATTTCAGAAAGTAGTTGTTTTAACTGATTAAGCTCAATATCCGTGGCTTTGGTCAACGGCTTGCGTGGTGCTCCTGCAGCGACACCTTTTAGTTGTAAACCTGCTTTAATCGTTTTAGGCAGACCACCACTTACAATAAAGCGTAATAGAGGAAGCTGCTGATAAAATGACTTCTGGGCTTGTTCCAATTCACCATTTTTTACATATTCAATAAGCTGTTGAGGTCGTTGACCTAACAGATTGGGTGCTGCTGTACACCAACCGCTTGCTCCTGCGCATAAAGCTTCTAAAGCTAGAGGGTTACAGCCGTTATAAAACGGAAGTTCACCTTTTGATAGCTCATAAATTTTATGCATGCGCTGAATATCGCCGCTGCTTTCTTTTACCATCATAATATTTGCAATGTTGTTAAACATGCGCACCATTAATTCAGGAGACATATCAACACCACTGGTTGCAGGGTTATTATAAATCATAATCGGTAAAGTCGTTGCTTGAGCAATTGCTTGGTAATATTCAAAAATCTCTTGGTCTGTTAGCTTCCAATAAGATACAGGAATCACCATAAGTGCATCTGCACCATAGCTTTGCGCGATTTGAGCTTTTTTGATGGCTTGATTAGTCGTGAGTTCTGAAATTCCAATAATGACAGGCACGCGCTTATTAATGCTTTCAATTGAAGTTTTCGCGACTAAGCACCATTCATCCCATTCAAGATAAGCGCTTTCACCTGTACTGCCTAAAGGTGCAATCGCGTCGCAGCCATTTTCAATAAGCAAATCCAGCATTTGTTTTAGAACAGGAAGATTGATAGTGTTGTCATCAGAAAAGGGAGTAACAGGGTAGCCAATAATGCCGTTTAATTTCATAGTCGAGGTCTCTTTTTAAATACAGTCAGAATGTTTTTTCAAAGCTTTACGTGCGTAGTAAGCAAAGTTCACTTTGTTGCGTTTATCGGTAGATACCCAATCATGGGCTTCTGCTGCCAAAGCGTGGGGGATAGGCTGGATTTGTCCGGCAGACATGGCTAAAAGTTGCAGTTGAGCTGCGCGTTCAATTAGAAGAGCTAAGTTGCATGCTTCTTCAATGGTTTTTCCTGTGACCAATTGACCATGATGAGACAACAAAACAGCGCGGTTTTTATCCAGAGCAGAAGAAATCAAAATACCTTCTTCATTCCCTACAGGAACTCCCGGCCAATGACCTATAAATGAGCAGTCTTCGTAAAGTGCGCAAACGTCCATTTGGGAAATCATAAGCGGAATCTGTAGCATCGACAGGGCCGCTACATAGGTAGGATGTGTATGGATAATACAGTTCACCTCTGGGTGTTCTTTATAAATCCATGTGTGGAAACGGTTGGCTGGGTTTGCCATGCCTTCTTGATTGATGGGTTCTAAGTCCTGATTCACCTCAAGCAAGTTTGAAGCAGTAATTTCATCAAAACCTAAACCGAAACGTTGAGTAATAAAGGTTTCTTTATTTTCACTACGGCATGTAATTTGACCCGCTAAACCAGCGTCATGCCCATGATCAAATAAAATACGGCAAGTCAGTGCAAGCTTTTGACGGTCTGTTAAATCTAAGTCGCTAATCCACTTTTGCATGTCTTGCTGTGCGTGTTGCATCAAGTCGTGTTTGTTTACAGAAGCAGTCTTCATCTCTTCTCCAGTCCAGTTGACCAAATTAAGTAGGTGAAGGCAGAATAGAAAATATCTGGATGGATAAATACATCCAGTTTTTATAAGTTATATGGTCCAGATGGGGCGAATATGCTAAGACCTTGGCAAATACATTTCCGCATTGATGAAAGAGAAGAAAAAACGGTTTTTCTAAAACTAACTAACTTGATTAGTCAGGAAATTTTGAGTGGCCGTTTAGTACAGGGCACTATGCTGCCGGGGTCTCGCAGCCTGTCAAAAGAATTGGGAATTAATCGAAAAACGGTACAAGCAGTTTATGAAGAATTGGAGGCACAAGGTTGGCTTGTGACTCGGCCTCGAAAAGGCACATTTGTGGCAGATGTTTTACCGGAAAAAAAGCCTCATATAGAGCCAAGAGCTGATCGAAAAGTTAGTAATAAACCAATAATTCAACAAGTTGCTCAGCGGCCCCATAACGATGGTGTGCCAGATCCGAGGCTTATTCCCTATGAATTGTTTTCGAGGGCCTATCGGCACGCACTCATTAAAATTACTCAAAACCAGTACATGGGATATGGTGACCCACGCGGTATGGCTGAACTAAGGCAGGCTTTAAAACAAATGTTGTCGATGGAACGTTTTATGAATGTTGCGGAAGATGAGATCTGTGTTGTACGTGGAAGCCAGATGGGAATTTTTCTTGCCTCTCGAGCATTACCCAATCGGCAGGGCGTTATTGTCGTTGAAGAGCTGTATTACCCATCTGCTGTTAAAGCGTTCCAATCAAATGGCTTTCAAGTGGTTTCTGTCAAATTAGATGATCAAGGTATTGTTATTGAAGATCTTGAACGGATTTTAAAAGAACACTCGGTTGCAGCAATTTATACAACGCCACATCATCAGTACCCTACAACCGTTACCATGACAATGAGCCGCCGTCTTCAACTCTTAGAGCTTTCAAAAAAATGGGGGTTTTACATTATTGAAGATGACTATGACCACGAATTCCACTATGACAGCCGGCCTATGCCACCCTTAGCAAGTTTGCCCCATTCTGAGTTGGTTATTCATGTAGGTTCATTGTCTAAAGTTTTTGCACCCGGTATTCGGTTAGGTTACATCGTGGCAGCTCCAACCATCATTCAAACTATTACTGAAGATATTTTATTGATTGATCGGCAGGGCAATAATATTACAGAACTCGCTTTAGCAGATTTAATGCAACGAGGGGAGATCAAGCGTCATATTCGTAAAATGAAAAAGATTTATCAGTTACGTCGAGACCATGCGTTAGCTGAGTTTCAAAGAGTTTTTGCTGAAAGTATTGAGATACAACCGCCTGCGGGTGGAATGGCTTTGTGGGTAAAATTTCAGAAATCATTTACTCAAGATCAGCTCATAAAGCTAAAAGAACTCAACATTGATACAGAGCAGAAGTTTAAACAGAAAGAATGTGCTAATCATTGTATTCGCTTTGGTTTTGCAGCTTTATCAGAGAAAGAAATCACCTCTCTAATTGAGACCTTAAATGAAGCTCTTTAATAAAAGAACAGCGGACTCATAATCCGCTGTTTAATTTTAAGAATGATTACCTCGATAAGAGAGTGCTTCTGTAAGATGAGGACTTTGAATGATCTCACTTTGAGCCAAATCGGCAATAGTACGAGCAACCCGTAAAACGTGATGATAAGCACGAGCAGATAAATTTAAACGTTGCTGAGCCATTTCAATCATTCGCTGTGAAGTACTATCGAGAACGGCATGTTGTTCCAGTTGTTTTGGTGAGAGCGCCTGATTCAAACAACCCTGTCTTTGCATTTGTTGTTCATAAGCATAAATCACACGTTGTCGCACAGTTGTAGAATCTTCTGCAGGCGTTGGGTCTTGCAGTTCTTGAGCTTTTAATGGCGGTACATCAATATGTAAATCGATGCGGTCGAGTAACGGTCCCGATATGCGGTTTTGATAGCGTTTAATGCTTTCTGGTGAACACTGACAACGGCTATCTTGATTAAATGCATACCCACATGGACAAGGATTCATTGCTGCAATGAGCTGAAAGTTCGCCGGATAAGTAATTTGCCGAGCCGCACGTGAAATAATGATTTCTTTTGACTCAAGCGGTTGGCGTAAGACTTCTAGAACCTTTCTGTCAAACTCGGGGAGTTCATCTAAAAATAGAACACCTAAATGAGATAAAGTAATTTCACCCGGTTTAGGGTGTGAACCGCTGTCATTTACAGCAATAGAATAGAGTGGCATTATAGATAATCAATAGGTTGTCACTCTAATTTCACACAATTAAATTAGATTATTTACATAAATAGATAAGAGTGACTTGCAAAATTACATTAATAGGCACGAGTGCCTGAATGGTGACTTTTTTATGAAAAAATTGAGTGACGAATACTTACCTGTTAGAAAAGCTCAAACTGTTTATGGGAGTATTTCGGGAAATTATGCCTTTAGAGGTGAGAAAACCATTTGGTTTGAATCGACCCTTGAGCGTGATTTCATACTTAAGCAAGAATTTAATAACAATGTGATTGATGTTATCGGTCAACCTGTAGTTATCCCCTACATCACTGAATTGGGTAACCAATCAACCTACACTCCTGACTTTTTAGTGCAGTTTTCAAGCTCGAATTGTGATGATTTTGAGGATTTTCCTGTACCAATGCTCATCGAAATTAAGCCTAAGAAAAAGCTTGTTGAGGACTGGGATAAGTTAAAACCAAAATTCAGAGCAGCCCATCGTTTTGCTGCTGATAAAGGATGGAAGTTCAAAATTATCAGTGAAACAAGATTATATGTAGGACTTACGCACTATCATTTATAGATTCTCTGTGGTAGCAGATGATTTTTATCGAGAATAAAGTCATCAATGAAGTCTTTGATGATTGGTCTAAATAATTTCTTCTGCCAACGATATACATTTTCAAAGATCCCCTCAAACTGGTTCTTTTGTATCTCGACGTAGGCCATCAAGGCTGAAAAAATATGATTCAAAATCAGTTTAGATCGTCTTACTTGAAACTTTTCAATATGACAAACCTGTTTAATCACTCGGTGATATTGTTCTATTTTCCAATGACTTGAATGTAATTCATGAAAACCCTCAAAGGACAATAAATCATCTTCATCTTGATGCACAATATAAAACCTCTGCTGTTCTTTTAACTGAGTCTTAAATAATTGTACAAAGCCAAAATCTTTGAGCCAGACCACTTGACCCTGATGGAAATCTGGCAATAAACGCAGTTGAAACAATTGTCCTTTTTCTGGGGAAACCTTACGGTTACAGTCGATACCAAACATAAATCGAATACCATATTTTCTTATGGTTTTTAGATTTCCAGTCGATGAATACCAACTATCACCTGTAATAAATTGAATCTTTGCACCCCAACTGAGTACTTCACTTAACATATCCATAAAGTAATCATTCTTGGTTTTACTTTCAGATTTGTCATAAATTCGGAAATTAATTGGAATATTTTGACCATTTTGATCTGTCGCATACAAGGTAATGAGATTAATACCCTTGACGGATCGGTGGTGTTTGCCTGACCAAAAATAGCTAACTAAGTCCATATGTTGACTATATGGTTTATCTAAAACAGTATCATCAATACTGACTATAAGTTTATTATTATCAATATGTTGAATTGCTTCTTGATATAGGTCGTGAGGTGTGTAGTCTTCACGCTCTAGAAAGCGATTTACACTATCATGCGAGATATTATAAGTCTCGGCAAGTTGTGTGCAGCTAATAGAGTTCGGTTCTGTCATGAGAAAGCCCATATAAATGGGTAGAGTACAAGTTGCTGTAGAAGCATTTTTAATTCGTCTGATCACAGATACTTTATAAAGTATTTTAATACTTTTTTGAATCCGTCAATGCGTAAGTCCTAATATGATCAGTATTGGGAAAATATTAATTTCTTAAAAAAATTTAGACGCTCTCATGTAGGTGCCGTTGATCAACAACTATTACTCGATACCCTACAAAAGTTAGGTCAATCAACAATTAATCAATTACCTGCCCATATTTTTAAAGATAAAACCAATGTTCTAAAAGGGATTCACCAAGTTTGGGCACTAGTGGCAAAGCGAATGATTGCTTGTGACTTGTATTGCCCTTTAACGGCTGAAACTGTGATATGGGTTAACCAAAATGATGCGTTTGTGAGGAATATCTAAATGATTGAATCTAATGCTGTCAGTATTGATCGTAGTCGTATCACACTTAAACCCAATGTGGTTGTTGGTTATGAGGGAAACCCTTATAAAATTGTGAATGTTTTAAATGCTAATGACATTGTTATATCAAGTCTTGATTCGGTACGTAGTTTACAGGTCAATTCTAAAAGTTTGACCGTTTTTGAGGGAGAAAATACGCTAACTGAAAACCTAAACAAAGGTGATAAGGATATCAGCAATGAAGCTTGGCAGATTGCTTTACAACGTTATGAGATTATTAAGCCTTTGATTGAGTATTCAACCACTGAACTGGTTGAAAATAGAGCGAATGAATATGATGTAAATCGTTCTACATTGTGGAAGTGGCTTAGAGATTATCGTGAAAATAACTCTCTAATGACGTTGATTCCCAAAAAACGAGGTTGGACAACTGAAAAATCAAGGTTGTCACCTCAAGTGAGCAATATCATTAAACAAGCTATCAATGATGAATATTTGAATGCGAAGAAACCCAGTATTTCCAAAACGATTGAAATTGTAAAAGCAGAGTGTTCTCGGCTTCAGCTTGAAGCACCGCATGAAAACTCTATTCGTAGAAGAATCGAGGCTTTAAATGATTACCAAGTAACGAAAGCACGTCTTGGATCTAAAGCTGCAATAGATAAATTTAAGGCTGCTGCTGGTTCATTTCCAAATGCTGATTACCCTTTGGCATATGTGCAGATTGATCATACACCTCTAGATATTGAAATCGTGGATGACGAGTTTAGAGAAGCGATTGGAAAACCTCATTTAACCTTGGCAATCGATGTTTTCAGTCGGATGATCGTAGGGTATTACCTATCACTAGAAGCGCCAAGTACGACTTCAGTGGCGATGTGTATCGCATCTTGTATTTTGTCAAAAAAACGTAAGTTGATCGAACTCGATATTGATGCTGAATGGCAGGTCGAAGGGATTATGGACTCGGTGCATACAGATAATGGCCCCGATTTTAGAACCAATCACATCAGTAAAGCTTGTCTAAAGTATGGGATTCATTGGGAATACCGACCAATTGGTGGGGCAAGATTTGGCGGTCATATCGAGCGTATGCTTGGTATCGTCAATCTTGAAATGCATGTCTTGGATGGTACAACTTTTTCAAATGTACAGCAGCGTGGGACTTATGATTCCGCTAAACAAGCCTGTATGACATTAAAAGAGCTTGAATACTATATCGTGTATTGGATTACTAAAGTTTATCACCAGAAGAAACATTCCGCTTTAGGAACATCCCCAATCGTTAAATGGGAAGAAGGTGTTTGGGGGACGAAGACGACAGCAGGTACAGGTTTGAAAGAACGTGTATCAGATGAAGATACCTTGTTTATTGATTTTCTACCTGAATTTGAAGCGACTATTCAGCGTACAGGGGTGCAAAAAGATAACTTATTCTATTTTGCCGACTGTTTAAGACAATGGGTTAATTCTATTGATCCAGAGGACAATAATCGAAAGCGCAAAAGAAAATTCTTGTTTAAACGTGATCCGAGGGATATTTCACAGATTTGGTTTTATGAGCCATATTCTAATACCTATTTTAAAGTACCTACCGCAAAGCGAGAGATACCACCGATTAGCTTATTTGAATATAAGCAGGTTCAGAACTATCTCAAAAGTGAACGTCAGGATGTTCAGAATCAGGATGAGATTTACAAGGCGATTTTGCATCTACGTGATCAACTTAATCAGGCTAGAAGCTTGACTCGAAAGCAACGTCGCTCAAACCAAAGAAAAAAGGAAAATGCAAAAGCCATTACTCAGCTTTCCGAACAGAATCAGTCTAAAAAGGCTGTAGTTTCTGAAAGTCTTCAGACAAGTGATGATTTGTGGAGTACTCCTTTAACTGCATTTGACGATTTAAGGTGATGCAATGGAAAAATATGAACATCTTGCAGAGCATGTACTTGAAATCATGCAATTAAGCGATAGTGAACGGATTGAGACATTATTTACTGATAGATGGATTGGCTATAAGAAAGCCATTACCATCATGAACACATTGACCGATATTTTGAATCGCCCTAGGAAATTAAGACCTGAATGCTTGTTGATTGTTGGTGACTCCAATATGGGCAAAACAACTATCATTCATGAGTTTGCTAGACAGTATTATACAAAAACCGTAAGTGATGCTGACATGGATTTATTGTCCGTAACTAAGCCAGTTTTACCGATACTTGCTCCAGCAAAAGCCAATGTTAAAGAACTCTATATTAATATTTTAAATCACTTCTTTGTGCCATTTCGGGCAAGTGATCCTGAAGCCAAATTACGAAATCAAGCCGTACACTTGATGCGTAAGTATGAAACAAAAATGTTGATTATCGATGAAATTCATAATTGTCTGACAGGTTCAGCCAAATTGCTTCCCGAAGTCATGAATACGCTCAAGAACCTCAGCAATGAATTGAGTCTGAATATCGTAGGTGTTGGTACTCGTGAGGCAATCACCATACTGCATACTGATCCGCAATATGCCAGTCGCTTTGATGTGGTGAATTTACCTAAATGGGAACTCAATCAAGATTTTTTAAGATTATTAGTCAGCTATGTTCGACTATTGCCGTTAAAAAAACAGTCTAATCTTGCATCCAAAGAGATTGCTACGTTGATTTTTGAAGTGTCAGGTGGAAATTTAGGGGATTTAAATCGATTACTGGTGGAGTGTGCCAAAGAAGCCATTTTACAAGGTGATGAAGAAATTACCTATGACATCGTACATAAGTTTAAATGGCTTAAACCTACGGAGGGTTTAAGAAATATTAGAAATATAAATCTCAGCCTGAGTTAATTTTGCGAAATCATTATAGGGAGGTAGAGATGAGTCAACCTGAACAATGTTGGTATATCAGAACTCCCATTCAGCAAGGGGAAATATTTTCATCTTGGTTGATCCGTTCAGCCTTAGATGTAGGTTGCTCACCTATGGTTCTCATTGAGGCTTTATGGGGGAAATGGAGAGCTTTAACGATTGATTTAGACAAAGGAGTAGATGCCGAAAGATTCGATGCTCTGTTATCTCATAGTATGGAGTCAAAACAGAAGATACAGCAATCGATGTTGAGTAGCGTCGTTTCTCAGATACAGCCAAATTATGATTCAAATCAAAATATCCCTTGGGTTTTATCCTTGGGCACACGAAACCGCTCAAATACATCAGGTCGGCAAGTATGTGTTGAATGCCTGAAGAGTCATGAAAATCCGCCTTATTTGCGCTTAATGTGGCGTATTGGGTGGCATTGTAGTTGTGTTGAGCATCAGTTAAGTTTAATTGACCATTGCCCTGAATGTGGTGTGACGATCCAACCATTTAAAGCCGATATGGAACATGGTTGTTTAGCGATCTGTACGACATGTGGCTTTGATTTAAGGCGTTGTGAGGAAAGCAAAAACATCAATTTAAATGCTTTAAACTTCCAAAATAAAGCAGAGCAAGTCTTAAAACAAAAAATTGGTTTTTATAATCAATCCCCAGTGACTACTCAAGTATGGTTTGAAATTGCTCGTTCATGGCTCAGTGAGATTAGATTTTTGGTCAATACGCCCAATAAAAATGTGATTCAATTATTTGAAAGTTTTGACGTAAATTTACATCTTTCACATCCAGTTACCCCATTAGCATTTGAATATCTGAGTACTCAGGAACGAATAGTTTTGCTTTCAATGTTGGATCAGATTATGGATATTCCATGTGACTTATTGGTACAACGATCAAAGGAATATGGAGTAAGTCGTGCAAATTTTTGGGACAAGCGCAAGAAGTTGCCTGTTCAGCTTCAACAGATGAAAGATTTAATGATTAAGCCTACAAGACGTTATCCTGTCTCTCGTGCAGCAATAACTGTTACTAAGCCAAAATCTAAAGCGACTGTACAACGTCAATGGTTAAATTTATTAAGAAGAAGCAATAATAGTGGAGCGATGCATATTGACTGAAAATGTTATTGAACATGACTGTCATGGATGCAACCAGTCTGTTTCTTTTATAAAAAAACGATATAAAGGCAAGAAATATTGTTCGACTTGTTATGCCCGTATCTTTAAAAAGCGATTATGCCCAAGTTGTGGTGACTTTGCCCGACTCCCTAGAGATGATGAACAAGCCATTTGCAATGAATGTATAAAGAAACAACCCTGTATTCGATGTAATCAGACAAATAAACCAATAGGTAAGCTGACCGAATATGGTGTGGTGTGTAATAGTTGTTCCGTGTATTTTAGACCCATTGAGCCTTGTGAACGATGTGGTACGCCATCACAAAAATTGACCCGAATTTCACCATTTAATGATGATCTACGGGTATGTCCAAAATGTGCGACACGAGATTATGAGACATGCCCATCATGCCAGAAACATCGCTTATTGGAGTCTGATGTATCAGGACAAAGAACGTGTAAAAAATGTAGAGATAAGCCTCAGAAATCCTGTAAAGCATGTCATTGTATGATTGCAGCAGGTTGTGCTGATTTATGCGATGATTGTTATTGGCATCAAAATTTATGGAATAAATTTGATCAAAATCAGAAAGTATTTGAGTCTAGTGACTTAAAACAGCAGTATGAAAACTATATAGGCTGGTTAGAAAAGAAAGTTGGATCACATAAAGCTGCATTATATATAAATAAACATACCCATTTCTTTATTAAAACCGAAATAGATTGGAATCAATCTGTGCCTACTCCAAAGCAGTTATTAGTAAGGTTACGAAGTAGTGGGCTTAGAAAATTTGAATTGGTGATGCAATGGCTTGAAGAGGTGCATGACATTCGAATAGATATGGATAACAAAAAAAGTTGTTCAGAACGAGATCAGATGGAAAAGCTTGTGCAACGTATTTTGCAACCATCTTTGGCTTATGATGTTGTACTGGAATACAAAAATAAATTAGAAGAAAAAATCAAACGAGGTGAGACTTCAATACGTTCAGCGAGGTTGGCTGTAAAGCCTGCTGTGGCGTTGATGCTGTCAATGGAGGGAGAAAGTGCTCAATTACCAAATTTGGAGCATGTCAAAGCGTATCTTGCTGAATATTCTGGTCAAGCTGCGGCGCTCACTGGATTCATTAACTTTTTAAATGAGAATTACGGTGCTTCCATTGATTATTTAAAATTAAAAAAATCTGATTTTTTAAAGACTAAACAAAAGAAAAAACTAGAAATGGAACTTATTGCACTTACCCAAACTGATTTAAATGACAGTGAACTTATCTTAAGTTGGGTCAGAAATGGGCTTAGGTATTTTCATCAACTTCCTTACATAGATGCTCTAAAGATTAAAACGGAAATGATTACTGAGATTGAGGATGGTTTTACTGTTGTGCTTAATGGGCAATATTATTGGTTGCCAAAAACACAATAAGTTGAAGCACTTAAAATAATGATCAGCGAGTTAGCTGATCATTATTATTGAGATTTCAGCAGATTATTTTAGTAATTGTCACACCGATCATTAATGAAATATTAAAAGACGCGCTGAAAATTCTGAGATAGTAGTATGTGAGACCTTTATAGAGTAGATTTCCATGTGTTAATTAAGTTATCACCACCACCTAAAAAGTCACCTAATGAAGCTTTAAATGCTGTGTTTACACAATAAAGTTTTAAACTCATAAAGATGAAAATCAATAACTTATAACAAAAACAATTGAATAGATTTACATTATAGTTCTAAACTCAATCAAACATAAGTTTAGAACTATATGCAATTTTTGACATAATAGATTTAAACTCAGACTAATAATTAGCCCAAATATCATTAATCATGTATTGGTTTGAAGTTTCAAATAAAACACAAACCAATAGCTTATGTTTTGAAATCTTTTTAGCGTCTGAAATCGCTTTTTGTGGTTCATCATATATCATCGCTAATTCAGGTGTCCGAGCATAAGCAACTGAAAAAGAAATATTATTGTCATTAATTGCAGCTACAAATTCATCTTTTTCAGGTAGATGGATAACATAACCTTTTACTGTACTTTCTTTTGGTAAGCCTAGTTCAGCTAGAACTTCTGCTACACTTCTTTCAGTTCCATAAAAATCATCTTTTTGTTCTTGAGCTTGCTTTACTCTTTGCTCAAGTGTACCCCTTTGTTTAGCTTGTCCCATTTATTCAACCTTTTGGTTTACAAATATATTGTTTAAGTTTAGAACATTAATGTCTAGTTTACGACCTGATTGTCAAACTACAAATGCATAACGTAGAACAATCACATTAAGGCAATCGCCTATCAATTGAGTAGGCATATCGGATATATCATCTAAATTGATAGATGTTCTTAAATGACAATCACACAAAAAAAGTTTAATAATTTCAGAATGTTCATTATTTGCTATAACCATCTCTGTTAATTTTAAAAGAGAATCTACGCCTTTTCGATAAGCTTGTTCATGAGATACACCAAAGTATGAGGATATTTTTAACAGCACATTTTCGGAACAAGAAACATTTAGAGTTGGGCTTATTAACATCGTATTCATATTTATGATTCCTTTTATAACTTATTAAAAATAAAGGGATAGATCAAAATTCTACCCCTTCATGAAATTATCGTAGTAACAGGACTGGTTTATTAGCGCTTGTGATCACTTTTGTGGTGGTGCTGCCAATAAAAAATTGACGTATCTTTGAATGACCATAAGCCCCAACCACAATCAAATCGATTTGATGCTGTTCAGCGTAATTGATAATTGCCTTATCAACTTCACCATCCAACGTATTCGAGGTGATATTAAAACCTTGTGATTCAAGTTGCTCTTTTGCCCAAGAGAGCTGATTTTGCATTTCACTATTCGGATTTCCGACATAAACCAAATGTACTGCAAGACCTTTAAGTAATGGACTTGACGCAATGCGTTCAACACATTTTCTTGCAGTCTGACTTCCATCAAAAGCAATTAAAAAAGACTTAGGTGGACTAAATGGTGCAGACGTTATTAATACGGGTTTATGAAGGGCACGAACAACATTTTCAATATGGGTTCCAATTTTACTGGAATCATGCTCGGTTTCATTCCCATGCTTACCCATAACAAGAACTCTAATGTCGTCTTCCATTCCCATGATTGTTTCTAAAACACTGCCATGGCGTTGAAAACTTTGAGCATCAATAGAGAACTTCTCCAATAAATAGTTCTTTGCTTCCCGAAGAAGAATCTGGCCATGCTCTAGCTCGATTTTTCCCTTACGTTCTTCGAGTTCAACCAATTCTTTGAGCAAGGTTTCTCGACTTCCTAGACCAATTGCACCACTTAAATCTTGTGGTGCTTTTGCTTTTGGCTTATCAATGACATGCAATAGTTTAATAGGTGAATTAAGTTTATCGCTAAACCAAGCTGCATAATCACACACAGTATTTGTTACTAATGATCCATCAATACATGCAATAATTTTTGACATAACTAATCCCTCTTAGTGGCTATTTAAGCGATCTAAAGCATCTGGCTTATCATGGATACCAAACTTATCGACTAATGTTTTACTAGCTTCATTCATTCCAATAAGTTCGACTTCTGTTCCTTCACGTCTAAACTTAATGACCACTTTATCTACGGCAGCAACCGCAGAAACATCCCAGAAGTGTGCCTGACTGACATCAATCACCACTTTTGAAAGTGCCTCTTTGAAATCAAATGCAGAAGTAAATTTATCTGCTGAACTGAAGAACACTTGACCTGTTACCGTATAAGTACGTGTGCTTTCTGATTCATCAAATACAGATTGAATCGCCATATAGCGTTCAATTTTATTGGCAAAAAATAATGCAGAAAGAAGAACACCGACTAATACACCATAAGCCAGGTTATGTGTGGCAACAACTACGACGACTGTAACGATCATCACGATATTGCTAGAGAGAGGATATTGGCGGATATTGCGTAGAGAATCCCAGTTAAATGTTCCAATTGATACCATAATCATGACAGCAACCAGTGCAGCCATTGGAATGGCTTTAAGCCAGTCACTGATAAACACCACCATAATTAACAGAAAGACCCCTGCACTAAATGATGATAAACGGGTACGTCCACCAGATTTCACATTAATAATGGATTGACCAATCATGGCACAGCCTGCCATTCCGCCTAAGAAGCCTGAAGCGACATTGGCAACACCTTGCCCTTTACATTCTCGGTTTTTATCACTGGTGGTATCTGTTAAATCGTCGACAATTGTTGCGGTCATCATGGACTCAAGTAAACCCACGGCTGCCAAACCTAGTGAATAGGGTAAAATAATAGCTAAAGTTTCAAGATTTAAAGGAATATCAGGAAGCAAGAAAATTGGAAGCGTATCCGGCAATTGCCCCATATCACCGACAGTTCTTACATCTAAACCAATGAATAAGGCAAAGAGCGTAAGTAGGACAATACAGATGAGGGGAGAGGGTAAAAGTTTCCCTATCACTGGGATATAGGGAAATAGATAAATAACCGCTAAACCACCGATTGTCATCGCATAAACATGCCAAGTGACGTTGGTAAGTTCAGGCAATTGAGCCATAAAAATTAGAATAGCCAAGGCATTTACAAAGCCAATAACGACTGACTTTGATACAAAACGCATCAAGGCTCCTAATTTTAGATAGCCTGCTAGGATTTGAATAAATCCTGTCAAAATTGTGGCTGCTAATAAATATTGCAGACCATGCTCTTTAACCAGTGTGACCATTAATAAAGCCATAGCACCAGTTGCAGCAGAAATCATACCAGGACGACCGCCCACAAAAGCAATCACAACAGCAATACAGAATGAAGCATATAGCCCCACTTTAGGATCAACGCCTGCAATAATGGAGAAAGCAATTGCTTCAGGAATTAGAGCCAAAGCAACAACAATACCCGCAAGAACATCCCCGCGAATATTGGAGAACCATTGTTCTCGAATAGTGGATAACATGAAAATAGCCTATTTTTTTAAATTTTAGGAAAGGCTAGTGATGTGATATATACAACACACAAGCGACTACACCACATCACTAGACAGTGATGAGTTATTTACAAAAAGATGGGTAAATAAACTAGGGTGGAGTCAAAAGCATAAGTGTGTGAATACGAATAGAAATTTAAATTGAACTGTTAGTATAGGCGAACTGAACGAAAATTTCACTCTTTTTTATTTCGCAAATTTATAGAAAACATGAAATACCAAGTAATTTCATGAACATATGATTGTATAAAAAATATTCTTTAATTAGGATTTGTCCTTCTGTAAGCTTATGAATAAATTTTTAAAGCGATTTTTCCATTCATCTGGTGTTGCGTATAAATGTTTTATTGCAATCATTTTATGAATGAAACTATCACAGTAGAGTGCCCATTTTTTTATTCCCTTGGCATTTTCTAGTTCAATACAGATTTTTTTAATTTGTTCGCTTGTTAACTTATTCTGAGTAAAAATAAGAAAGGCACAAAATGCTTCATGATTTTTATTTTTATGTATATCGATGAGATAGGAAAATCCATTTTGATCTTTTAAGTCTAATTTTAAGAACAATAATTTTCGCCCTTTATCATAATCAATCCATGAGGGATGCTTGGGTTCAGGCACAAGTTTTTTGATTTGAAGCAAATTAATACTCGCTATCATTTCACCATGTTCATTAATTGCAGACAGATGTTCCAGAGGAGAACCCATTTCAGAAGCAAGTTCTTGGAGAGATTGGATAATGTATTGAATGTCAAAACGTTCATCTCTGCTAGGTGGTGTATCTGTCGTTTCAGATTTTTTGATCTTAGTATTTTGATTACCATAGGGTTCATCAGAAGATGTTTCAACCTCTTCTGATTTATCTGAATAAGGTTGATTAGATGCTCCGACTTCAATTGGATCATCGGTTGGTTCATTAAAAGAATACTTCAGAATACCTTGTGTATTTCCAGTTTCCACCTCAGAACGCTTACGATATTCACCGCTTGTTCTTGATGGTGGTTTTTGAGTATTGATGTGCTCATTCTTATTTTGACTTTTTTCACGAGGTCTAGGATTTTTCTCATCAGGCTTTGAAATTGTATTGGTCAGGTCTTTGTTGACATCAATCATGTGATCGTTAATAGGATCAAATTTTTTCACTCTAGTGATAAAAAAACGAGTCTTATTGTCATCTAGCCAAATTCCTTCTGCTTCAAGGAAAAGCTTTGTGGGATGTGGTGGAAACACAATGGGATACCTTTTGCCTGTACCCTGCTGAAGATGATTAAACTCGGTAATTTCCATACTTCGTTGAATTTTATCAACTATCGTTTGCACATATGGGTTTAAGGCAAGATTAGCAAGAAAAATAATTGCAGTCTCGCCTATATCTTCATATGGCTTTCTGATTTTAATTTTATATTCAACATTATCGTCCACAATTTCTGTTGTATAAGATTCTAAAAAACGATTAATGATGGATTGACTCGAAGTTCCTAATAAAAGTCCCCTAATATCCTTCCGATTGACGAATAAGCTATGCAATACATGAATTGATGATGTGATGACTTGAGTTCCATCATTGGAATGCATTAGGCAATGATTCACTTTGCGATATGAATCATTGGTATATTTGGTAAATGGATAGCCTTGAAGAACATAATCAACTTTATTTGGGAGGAAATAGTTTTTTAAAGGAATGTAGTAGTCAGAAGTATTGGGGATTCTGTCCGTAAGTTTTATATTCTTAGGTTTATTATTGGTGAAGTCGAAAGAAAATCGTTTTGTAATGAGTTTTCCTGAAAACCGATAGGATTGATCGGTTAAAACATTTCCATCCCAAATACTGCCATGTTGAACAGCATCAAGATCAAGTACGGGAACAAGGAATGTTGAGCACTTATCTAAAAATAACCATTGATCACTTTTTCTAATCTCAATTAATAACACTTCAACAAAAGGATTAGTTGAATCGTTATCTTCGTTTCTAACAAGTCCACCATATCTATAAACCACTCGACTAATATTATCGTTTGGGAAGCAATCAATAGTCGTTATTTTGTCATTATTAACAGGCATATATTTTTACAAAATGAAAAATTAAAGCATATAGATAATATACTTTTTATTCTTGCTCTAGTTTATTTGTGTAAACTCTGATTTATTTGTGGAACTGACAACCGCCCCCAACCAGTGCAATTGCTGATGCTGTATGGTGGGGCGCGCGAAATGGACGCTGCCCAAAAGTATGTGGTGTATTTGAAATAGAATAAATACTTGCAACTTCAAGAGTTTCTTGAGTAGAAAGTGGCGGTAAAATGGAAGGCAGGCGTGAGGCCAATAAAGTTTTACCTGTGCCTGGTGGTCCTTTAAAGAGCAGGGAATGTCCCCCAGCGGCAGCAATTTCTAGTGCACGCCGTGGGCGTAGCTGACCTTTAACATCTGCAAGATCAAATTTATAGGGCATTTCATTTGAATGGGCACTTGGCTGTGCGTGAGCTAGCTTTTGTGTGCCTAAAAAGTGCTCGCACACCTCTTTTAAATGATTAACCGGATAACACTCAAGATTAGGTAAATGGCTAATATCTTGGCTATTATCGACTGGTAAAACGATTTTATGCTGAGCTTGCTGGCATGCCATTGCTAAAGTTAAGGCGCCTGACACAGGTCTTACATGACCGTCTAGAGCTAACTCTCCAATAAATTCAAAGTCTTCTGTGCAGTTTTCCGGAAGTTGACCAGAGGCAATTAAGATGCCTAAAGCAATTGGTAAATCTAGCCGTGAACCATCTTTGGGCAAATCTGCAGGAGCAAGGTTAATGGTCAGCCGCTTAGTTGGAAATTGAAATCCACTGTTAATAATAGCTGAGCGAACCCTATCCTTACTTTCCCTAACTGCTGCTTCCGCTAAGCCTACAATAGTTAGAGAGGGTAATCCTTGACTCACATGCACCTCAACCTCAATGAGAGGCGCATGTAATCCTAAAAGTCCCCGAGTATAAATTTTAGAAAAAGACATCTTATTGTTCCATTATGGTGCTTCATTTTTAATCGTTGTAAAGTATAAGTGCGCTACGTTGGTGCTTATTTTTTATTCTTTAAAGCTTCTTCTAATAGACTGACTTGTTTTTGTAGCGCTTCTAAACGTTGATTGGCTAAATGAAGGGCTGTTTTTTGTCTTTCGATTTCTTGTTTAGAGACAAGATCTAATTTCTCGACAGTTTCATTTAATAATGCACGTAAGTTTTTTTCTAAATCTTTTTTAGGCTCGTCAATTTGTTCCAAGATGGCCTGTAAGAGAGTTTCTAGCATGAGATATCCAAACTGTTGTATTACCTTATGCTCGCCAGTTTAACACTGCTTGAATCTAGGATATAGGCTTCTTGGCTTTTAGCCACGTCATAACGATAAATTGAAATAAAAACAGGACTGAAAATTCATTTTATTTTTAGTTGCTCATCTACATCTTGATAACTAAATAGGTTATAAAGAAAGCTCATGCAAAAGATTCATATCCTCCAACCTTTGAAATATTGGCATGAAAATTGAACATAAAACCTTACTGGTGAAAAGAAGCCGAAGGAAACAAACATGAAGCTTGTAACTGCAATTGTAAAACCGTTTAAATTGGATGATGTGCGTGAAGCACTCTCTGACATTGGTGTACAAGGGATTACCGTAACTGAAGTTAAAGGTTTTGGTCGTCAAAAAGGACATACAGAACTTTACCGCGGCGCTGAGTATGTGGTTGATTTCTTACCTAAAGTAAAAATCGAAATTGCGATTAGTGATGAAATGGTCGACGCGGTAATTGAGTCAATTACACGTGTGGCAAGCACTGGAAAAATCGGCGACGGTAAGATTTTTGTGACTAATCTGGAACAAGTCATCCGTATCCGTACAGGTGAAACAGGACCAGATGCTGTCTAAATTGGCACAAAGCTTGCTGAGCAATAAATAGCTCGCAAATGAGGTTGGGGGACACGAATGAAAAAAATGCTTATGGCGCTGAGTTTAACCGGCGCACTTTTGGGTGGTACTGCCGCTTGGGCAGAAGAGACTGTAACAACACCAACATCTGAGGTTACAGCAACATCAACGTCTGAAGCTCCTGCAACAATTGCAGCGGCACCAGCAGCTGAGGAAACTCCGGCCGCTCCGACACCGACTGCAAAACTCGATACCGGTGATACATCTTGGATTTTAATTTCAACAGCTTTGGTTCTGTTGATGACAATTCCAGGCTTGGCGTTATTTTACGGTGGTATGGTCCGTAAGAAAAATGTCTTAAGCACTATGATGTTTAGCCTTTCTGCTGCAATTTTAGTAAGTTTGCTCTGGGTGATTGCAGGTTATTCAATCGCGTTCTCTGGCACAGGTGCATACTTTGGTGATTTGTCTAAAGCAATGCTCAATGGTGTCGCTTTTGATGCACTGAGTGGGACAATTCCTGAAAGCCTCTTTGTTATTTTCCAAATGACTTTCGCCATCATTACTGTCGCAATTTTGAGTGGCTCGATTGCTGATCGTATGAAATACTCAGCTTTCATGGCATTCATTGCAATTTGGGTACTAGTGGTTTATGCGCCAATTACTCACTGGGTGTGGGCGGCAGATGGCTGGTTATTTAAAGCAGGTGCATTAGATTTCGCTGGCGGTACGGTTGTACACATTAACTCCGGTGTTGCAGGCCTAGTTGCTGCTTATATGCTTGGTAAACGTATTGGTCTTGGCCGTGAATCTATGGCGCCACATAACTTAACTTTAACTGTAATCGGTGCAAGTTTACTTTGGGTGGGTTGGTTCGGCTTTAACGGTGGTAGTGCTTTAGGTGCTGGTGCTCGTGCAAGTATGGCAATTTTAGTGACTCAAGTTGCTGCCGCTGCTGCTGCGTTCTCTTGGTTGGTAGTAGAACGTATGATCCGTGGTAAAGCTTCTGTATTGGGCGGTGCGTCTGGAGCTGTTGCTGGTTTAGTTGTGATTACGCCTGCAGCTGGTTTTGTTGGTGTAGGCGGAGCTTTAGTAATGGGCCTTATTGGTGGCGTAGTCTGCTTCTGGGGTATTACGGCACTTAAACGCTTACTTAAAGCCGATGATGCTTTGGATGCGTTTGGTTTACACGCTGTAGGTGGTATTGTCGGTGCGATTTTAACTGGCGTATTTTATAGTGATGAAATCATTAAGGCAACCAACGTAGCATTAGCACCAACATTCGCTGGTCAGTTGTGGGTACAAGTCGAAGGTGTGCTTGCGACAATGGTTTACAGTGGTATCGCAACTTTCATTATTCTTAAAGTGATTGACCTTATCATTGGACTTCGTGTTAATTCCGATGATGAACGTATGGGTCTGGACTTAAGCCAACATGGCGAACGTATTGAATAATCACTAATAATTCTTATATCAAAAACAGTCTTGTGCTGTGATCAAAGCGATGCTTTGATCTCGGACAGGGCTGTTTTTTTGTCTCATAGAATGCTGGTTCTGTAAGTGTAGAAATTTTGCTACACTAGGTCAAAGTAATTGACCCTATTAAGTCCGCTATGCATTGTCCATTTTGCAACGCCGCAGATAGTAAAGTCATCGATTCGCGTCTAGCCGCAGAAGGCTGTCAGATTCGTCGACGTCGTGAGTGTGTAAGTTGCGGTGAACGTTTTACCACTTTTGAAAGCTATGAAGTGGTGATGCCCCGTGTGATCAAATCGAATGGAAAAAATGAACCGTTCGATGAGGCGAAGCTACGTCGTTCGCTTATGCATGCCTTACAAAAACGTCCAGTGACACAAGAGCAGATCGAGACGGTTCTCAGCGATATTCAGTTGCAAATTCGCCGTTTGGGTGAGCGTGATGTGAAATCCAGAACGATTGGTGAGATTGTCATGCAATCTTTATTTGCACTTGACCACGTTGCCTATGTTCGTTTTGCTTCGGTTTATCAAGACTTTCAGGATGTTGAAGCGTTTCGCCGCCAAATTGAGCAAATGCAACAACGTGAGCACTAATCATTTGAGATTTTTATGTCTGAGTTAAAACAAGATCAATACTGGATGCAGCAAGCCATTGAACTTGCCAAACGAGGACTCTATTCGACAAAACCAAATCCAAATGTTGGTTGTGTCATCGTCAAAGATAATCAGTTGATTGGTGAAGGTTTTCACCCTAAAGCTGGTCAGCCACACGCTGAAGTTTTTGCCTTACGTGAGGCGGGTGAACATGCACAAGGTGCAACGGCTTATGTGACGCTTGAACCATGTGCACATTATGGCAGAACCCCTCCTTGTGCCGAAGCATTGGTGAAAGCCCAAGTTAAAAAAGTAGTGGTCGCTTGTCCTGATCCTAATCCATTGGTTGCAGGTAAAGGTGTTCAGATATTAAAAAATGCCGGTATTGAAGTAGAAATCGGTATTTGTGAAGATTTGGCAGCTCAACTTAATCAAGGCTTTTTAAAAGCGATGTCTACCGGCATGCCATATGTACGATTAAAAGTTGCTTCTAGTCTTGATGGGCGTACTGCAATGGCATCAGGTGAGTCGAAGTGGATTACAGGTTCTGCGGCCCGTCAAGATGTCCAACATTGGCGTGCCATTTCAGGCGCCGTGATTACAGGCATTGATACTGTAATTGTCGATGACTGCCAACTTAATGTACGTTCACTTCATAATATTGATATCGAGACGGTTGCTCAGCCAAAACGAGTAATTCTAGATCGGAGAGGACGTTTACCGCTCACCGCTAAAATTTTAGAAAATCCTGAAACTGTCATGGTGATGGGGCCATATCGTCAGGAACTCGCTGACTTAGGCGTGATACAATTAGAAATTCAACCTTTAAAAACACTATTACAGACCTTATCTAAGCAATACCAAATTTATGATGTGTTGGTTGAAGCTGGCGCAACTTTGTCTACCGCCTTTTTACAAGAAGGTTTGGTGGATGAAATGATCAGTTATGTGGCTCCAACTTTATTGGGGCAAAGTGCAAGAGCCATGTTCAATGCAGATTTTGAATATATGGCACAGCAACTTCGTTTTAAACTTCTTGATGTAACACAACTTGATCAAGATATACGCTTAAGGTTAATCCCTACGCAAGAGAAAGTATGAATTCAGAGCCTTCGGTATACCACAAACGTCGTCATGCAGCCCGCACGACAGACGAATATCTTTTCCATCAGCTTGTCCCGTATTTGGGCAATAAGCGCCGATTGCTCCACTTGATTTTAGAAGCTCTGGAAATCACAGGGACGCTGAATAGCAAGAAAAAGAATCCTCCGATTTTTGCCGACTTCTTTGCGGGTAGTGGTGTAGTGTCTCGTTTGGCACGTCAAAATGGTTACCGTGTCATTGCAAATGACTGGGAACCTTATAGCCATGCGTTAAATCATGCAATTTTAGCGTGTGTCGATGCACCTGCTTTTAAAGAGTTGGGTGGCTATCAGAAAGCGATTGATTATTTAAACCGCTTACCCGAGGTTAAAGGCTGGGTAACACACAATCTTTGCCCTCGTAATGATGATGTCTATGATCCATCTCGTGACCGATTATTCTTTAAACGTCGCAATGGTATGCGTATCGATGCGATTCGCCAGCAAATTGCAACATGGCAAGCGCAGGGTGCAATTAATGATGTAGAAATGAGTGCTTTGCTTGCGCCATTACTCTATTCAGCAAGTTTTGTGAGTAATACCAGTGGTGTATTTAAAAGCTTCCACCAAGGGTGGGGCGGACGTACACAAACAGCATTAGAGCGTATCGAATCACTACTTTGGTTAACTCCGAGCCGTTTCTGTGAGATTGGCGACCGTAAACGCCCTGCTGCTGAAATGTGGTGTGTAGATGCTCAGCATCTAGCAAATCAGATGAGCGGTTTTGAAGTAGATGTAGCCTATCTTGACCCACCTTATAATCAGCATGCTTACAGTAGTAACTATCACGTTTTAAATGCGTTGACGTTATGGGATCAAGTCGATTTACCACCGCCAGATACGAAAGGTTATAAGAGTGGTATTGACCGTGCATGGCGTAAAGAACGTCCAAGTCCTTATAACTCTTCTAAACATGCAAAAGATGCGTATGAAAAATTACTTTCAACCATCAATGCACGTTATATTCTGACCAGTTATTCGACCGATGGTAACATTGAGCCGAAAGATTTACTGATGGCCAATCTGGAACGTGGAAAAGTGACTTTACTTACTCAAGATGTTCCACGTTATCGCGTAAGTAAACAACGTCAGTCAGAGCGTGCACGTGTGCTTGAGTTTATTGTGATTACAGATACTCATGCCAAACCAGGGCCACCGTTACGTCAATTGTTAGGCCAGCTTTACCACTTTGCCGAGCTAGGTGGTGTAGATACATCAGGTAATAGTACACAGCTCGCACTTTGGTAAGCGCTGCAATTTAAGCAGTGTAAAAGATTTGGAGATTGAGCCATGTTTACAGGCATTATTGAAAGTTTAGGTAAAGTAGAAAGCCTGCAAAGTGTAGGTGGCGATGTACGTTTACGTATTCAAACTGATTTGGATATGTCTGACGTACATTTGGGTGACTCAATTGCAACTAACGGGATCTGTCTCACAGTGATTGAGTGGGGTGATAACTGGTATGCGGCTGATGTGTCCCGTGAAAGTTTAAACCGCACGACTTTGGGTAACTGGAAAGTTGGTCAACGTGTCAATGTGGAAAAAGCCATGTTACCGACTACCCGCTTTGGTGGACACATTGTAAGTGGTCACGTTGATGGTGTAGGTGAAATTACCCTAGTACGTGAAGATGCTCGCTCAATTTATTTTGAAGTGACTGCGCCTGTAGAACTTGCTAAATATCTGGCAGAGAAGGGTTCAGTAACTGTAGATGGTATTAGCTTAACGATTAATCATTTACGCGGTAATATTTTAAGTTTAAACCTAATCCCACACACAGCAGAGCGTACTAATATTGGAACGTGGCAAGTGGGTAGCAAGGTCAACCTTGAAGTTGATGTTTTAGCACGTTATATCGAACGCTTATTACTAGGTGATAAAGCTGCTGAACAGAAAACTGAATCAAATATTAGTATGGCCTTCTTAGCTGAAAATGGTTTTTTAAAATAAACTTTTAAATTGCCAAAATAAAAAACCGGACATACGTTCCGGTTTTTTATTTTAAAAATTAATGCTTGGTGAGAGTAACTGAGTGTGTGCCGACCCAAGGTTTATTATGCTGAGTGCGTGTAATTGAAAATTCGCCTTTTTCCGATGCTCGTGTGAGTAAGATTGAAAGCGAATTAAAGTCGTTATGACTCATATAAAGTTCTTGTGCTGAGAAGGTCCATTGCTCGCCTTGATTAAGTTGCTCAATTTGCGTTGAAATCTGATGCGGAATGTCCATTTCTTACCCTCATTAATTTTCATAAATAATCATGACTTATTCTTATAATTGCTTGAACCATAAGAATATTATGCATGACTATTTTGTGACAATTAAATGTCATTTTTATGACAGGAGGAATATTAAAACTTTACTTTTCTATTTTTTCATCAGAAAAGTTAGAATTCTTTAAAATATATTCAATTTCTTCTTGAGCCGCAGCATGCAGTTTGGCGCGGAAAACTGTTACCGCCTGTTCAATTAAGCTTTCAGCTTCAAGTTCTAGGCGAACGCGTACACTTTCAAGCTCAGATAAGATTTGATCGTCAGTAATGCTAAGTTTTGTACCAGAAGAATAATCAATTGCTGGCGTTTCAGGGTTTTTCTGATAACGTGCAGTATGTTCAGCAACTTCTTGTTCTAAATGACTGCGTAAAGCCTGCAAAGCTTCCGTTTGTTCACTAAATTTACGAACTTCGTCAGCTTGTAATTCAGCAGCATAAGCTGCTTCCTTTGCGCGCTTATCTGCAAGAGCTTTTTCTAAAGCAAGTTGGCGACGAATTCGCGCTTGCTCGATTAACTCTGCCTTTAAGTCAGCATATGCCTTTTCAATATTTTGTTGTGATTCTAATTGCGCTTTTTCGTCATTTAAAACCCATAGTTGAATAGGGGTCTGAGGCTCTAATAAATCACAAATCCGAGCCAAATCCTGTTGATAAGCATGACGGACAGCTTCAGGCGCATTTAACCATCTTTTTTTAAAATCTTGCCCGACATTTAATGCCACCACAGTTCTCCTTTGCTCAACAGTATTTACATTTTAGCGCGTTATAATTTAAAGGTTCGAGGTTCTATACCTAAACGACGATACATTTTAAATTTTTCTCGGCCAATTTGCTTGGCTGCTTCATTATTTTCAACAATTTCTATAATGTGGCTAAAATGATTCACTTGTTCAAGTGCATGATTGTTAAAATTAAATACCAGCCAACCTTGTTCAGAAGGTTGTTTAGCCGAAATACATACTGCCGCATCTACCTGATCAACGCCATGGGCAATAAAGCTGGTCGGATCAAAGCTCCACAATTTTTCATCAAGTGTTTGTTGTAACTGCACATCTGGGCAATACCACCAGATTTGTGAATGCTTTAGTAAAATTTTTCGACATAAACGGCAAGCACTATCGACTTGCCGTTCTTCACTGGTTTCAAACAGATAAAAGCTAACTTTAGCCATTCGTACTTACACGGTTAGCCAAGAATTGCATAAGTAGCGGTACTGGACGACCAGTTGCGCCTTTTGCTGAGCCTGATAACCATGCTGTTCCGGCAACATCTAAGTGAGCCCAGCGATAGTCACGAGTAAAACGCTCAAGGAAGCAGGCTGCTGTAATTGCACCGCCGTGTGGTCCACCAATGTTAGCGATGTCTGCAAAAGGAGAGTCCAATAGTTCTTGATAATCATCAATCACTGGCATGCGCCATACACGGTCAAATGATTGCTCACCAGCTTGTTGGAGTTCAGCTGCCAAAGTATCGTCCGGAGAAAATAAACCACTCAGTACTTTACCTAACGCAACTACGCAAGCACCAGTTAATGTTGCGATATCAATCACAACTGCCGGATTGAAACGTTTGATATACGTTAAGGTGTCGCAAAGGACCAAACGGCCTTCAGCGTCAGTGTTTAAAATTTCAACGGTCTGACCACTCATGGTTGTTACAATGTCGCCTGGGCGAGTTGCTTTACCTGAAGGCATATTTTCCGCAGCTGCAATCGCACCCACAACATGGATTGGAAGACGTGCCTCACATAAAGCACGGATTGTGCCGAGTACAGAAGCTGCACCACACATATCAAACTTCATTTCATCCATGCCAAGCCCTGGTTTTAAAGAAATACCGCCTGTATCAAAGGTTACGCCTTTACCGACAAGTACGACAGGAGCTTGTTCAAGCTGTGCTTGGTATTCAAGAGTCACAATACGGCCCGGACGCTCAGACCCTTTGCTGACTGCAAGAAATGCATACATGCCTAAATCAGCCATTTGTTGCTCATTTAAGACAGTGACTTTAAGTAAGTCTGGGAATTCTGCCGCTAAAGCTAATGCCTGTTCTGCCAGATATTCAGGGAAACAGATATTACCTGGTCGGTTTCCTAAGTCACGAGCATAAGACTGACCAGATTGTACGGCATGTACTAAAGCGAGTTGATTTTCATCAAGGCTGGTTTGTGAGCTAATTAAATCAACTTGTTGTAACACAAATTCATTTTTTTTCGATTTAAACTCATCATAACCATAAGCTGCTTGAGTTAAGCTTAATGCAAATAAATAATGGTATTCGACAGGTAACGCAGCAATATCAATTGCGATATGCTTAAATTTATTTTGTGCCGACTTGATAATGGTTTGCGCCAATTTTGCTAACTTAGCTGCTTGAAGTTCAGCTGCTTTTCCTAAACCAAGTAATTGGCTATGGGGCTGAGTGCTAAGTTGACCAAATAATGGCAACGTTTCATTGAAGTTGGCTTTAAATTGAGTTGCTGTAAGAATACTTTCTAGATTATTGATTTGATATGTATTGAGATTGCTTTGTAGCTGTTCTGAATCAACTAAAATCCACAAAGATTCATTAGATGTTTGTTCAGGAAAAGTTGTATAAGTTGTAAATTTCATGGCTGCCGTGATTGCCTATAGAAAGTTATGTTGGATTAAAACATTGAAACACTTTCAAGCATAGCGTTGCAATGTGCGGTTTTATATTTTTAACATTCGGGTAAACTAGCGTTCGTCCCGATTAGCCTTTTGGAAGTATTAATTTGATTATTCGGCGTTATCTCGTCAAGCAAGTTGTCTCTACCTCATTGGTGGTCATTGCATTATTGACCTTAATCATGATGGGTGGTCGTCTGATCAAATACTTTGGTGTGGCGGCACAGGGGCGACTAGATGCCAGTATCTTGTTTAGCATCATTGGATATCGTTTACCTGAATTTCTAACCCTCATTTTACCACTTGGGTTTTTTATTGGTTTAATGTTGGTGTTTGGTCGTTTATATGTTGATCATGAAATGGCCGTATTGAATGGTAGTGGGGTAAGTCGTCATCAGTTAGCGCGCTTACTTATTCCAATGACACTGGTTTACATGGTGTGTCAGTCCGTACTTATGCTTTGGATGACGCCGTGGGGACTTCGTGAATTCGAAAAATTAACTACAACCCAAGCAGTGCGTACAGGGTTTGACTTGGTGCGACCAAGAGAGTTTATTTCTTCTGGACCTTATACGATTTATGCAGGTTCATTGTCGGAAGATCGAAAAAACCTTAAAGATATTTTCTTTTATCAGCGTGCAGCCAAAGAAGGCAAGCCAGATGTCATGATTTTGGCAAAAGAGGCGACTCGTGTAGAAGTTGCAAATGACACCGCCAATGTCGTTGATCTCGTTCAAGGTCGTCGCTATGAAATATTCCCGGGACAACCAAAATATACACAAGCAGAGTTCCAGTCTTATCGTCTACGTTTAGAAAATGACAAAGATGTTAAGTTTGAGAGTGGCGATGTAGAAGCACTTTCCACATCAAAACTATTTTCTAAAGCAAATGATCCGGTCGTAAGAAGTGAGTTGGGCTGGCGCTTATTTGGTCCATTTACCATTATTATTGCCTTGATGCTATCTGTGGCATTGTCGGAAGTAAGCCCACGACAAGGTCGTTATTATCGTCTTATTCCATCTATCTTTATTTTCGCGAGTTTGATCGTACTCATGATTGCAATTAAAACTCGTATAAGTAAAGGAGAACTGGATATTTGGGCTTATCCAGTGGCTTTATTGGTTTATGCAATCGCAGCTGCCTTATTTTCACGTAAGCAAAAATTAGGGCCGAAAATCAAGAAACAGATTAAGCGAGTGAAATTATAATGTTAGCACGTCGAATAGTCGCCAAATATGTGACGAAAACCACTGCGCTCGCAATGTTTGGTACCACCATTGTTTTGTCTGTTTTGCAAATCCTGTTTACTTATCTGGGTGAATTAGGTGAGCTAAAACCTGACTATAATGCATGGCAAGCTTTTATCTATGTGTTATGGGGTGCCCCTCGCTATCTATATGAAATTTTACCTATCTCGGCCTTAATTGGCGCTGTGATTGGGTTAGGCGCTTTAGCATCCAATAGTGAGCTGATCGTGATGCGTTCGGTCGGGATTAGCTTATGGCGTATTGTAGGTTGGGTTATGCGCTCAGCTTTGCTACTTATTGTTTTATCTTTTGCTCTAAGTGAGTGGGTTGTTCCCTATACAAATGAGAAAGCGCAAAGTGTCAAAAGCCATCGATCAGTTGCTGCTTTAGGTGAAGTGAAAGGCTATTGGTCACGAGAAGGGCAACGTTTTATTTATATTGATTATGCGAACTCACAAGGAAATTTAAGAGATATTCAGGTCGTAGACTTTAACAAAGACTACCATTTACAGTCTTTAATTAATGCAGAGCAAGGAAAGTTTATCCAGGATGGTCAATGGACTTTACAAAAAGCCAGCCAGATGGACATTCTTACAGATGGTAATTCGATACTAAATAATCATGATCAGCAGTCTTTAGGTTTGGCTCTACAGCCTAAATATGTACACATGGTGACTTTAGACCCTGAGGACTTGTCTCCAAGTCAGCTGATTAGTTTTATGCGCTATATGGACGAATATAGCCAAGTGCCGAAAACTTACCAATTAGCTTTTTGGCAAAAAGTCGCTTCTCCATTTTCACTCATTACTCTTGTATTAGTGGCTTGTTCTTTTATTTTTGGTCCACTACGTCAACAGTCGATGGGTTTCCGTTTGGTGATCGCACTCTTCATTGGTTTAGGCTTTTATTATTTACAAGACTTCTTGGGCTACGCAAGTTTGGTATACGCGCCTTCGCCAGCTTGGTTTGTACTCATGCCTATTATTTTAATGTTTGGTGCCGGAAGTTATTTGCTTTATCGGGCCCGTTAAATTGAAAGTATATGAATGGCTTTCTCAATGAGGAGCATTGGGGAAAGCCATAGGAAAAAATAGAGTCTTCACCGAAAATTCGGTAAGATATTGCGATGAAATTGTAGACAAAAGAGAAATTGATTATGACGGATGCAACTGCTGGCAAGATCCCTCACGTTCTGGTCATTATGGATGGTGTTGGACACCGTGAAGCGATTGAAGATAATGCTTTTCTTGCAGCAAAAACCCCGAATTTAACTGCAATGAAAGCAAAGCATCCAAATAGTCTCATTTCTGGTTCTGGTGAAGATGTTGGTTTACCTGATGGACAAATGGGTAACTCGGAAGTTGGTCACATGAACCTTGGCGCTGGCCGAGTGTTATACCAAGACTTCACACGTATTACTAAAGATATTCGTACTGGTGCTTTTTTTGAGCACGAAGTATTGGTTGATGCCGTAGAAAAAGCAAAAGCAGCGGGTGGTGCAGTTCATATTATGGGCCTACTCTCTGAAGGTGGCGTCCATTCACATGAAGATCATATTGTGGCGATGTGTGAACTTGCCTTAAAACGCGGTGCGAAAGTTTACTTACATGCATTCCTTGATGGTCGTGATACTCCTCCACGTAGTGCTCAACCTTCATTAGAAAAATTAGATGCATTATTTGCTCAATATGAAGGCAAGGGCCGTATTGCAACCATGATTGGTCGCTATTTTGCAATGGATCGTGATAACCGTTGGGATCGTGTTGAGCAGGCTTACCGTTTATTAACGGAAGGTGAAGCTGTTCGTACTGCAAATACTGCGGTTGAAGGCTTAGAGCTTGCATATGCTGCAAATGAAAATGATGAGTTTGTAAAAGCAACCCGTATTGGTGAGAGCGCTAAAGTTCAAGATGGCGATAGCGTTGTATTTATGAATTTCCGTGCTGACCGTGCCCGTGAAATTACGCGTGCGTTTGTTGAAAAAGATTTCGCAGGTTTTGAGCGTAAAGTTGTACCGAACCTTTCTAAATTTGTCATGTTGACGCGTTATCAGGCAAGTATTGATGCACCTGTGGCATATATGCCTGAAGAGTTAAAGAACTCGCTTGGTGAATATTTATCTTCTTTAGGTAAAACACAATTACGTATTGCTGAAACTGAGAAATATGCCCATGTGACTTTCTTCTTTAGTGGTGGTCGTGAAGACGAATATCCAGGTGAAAAGCGTATTTTAATTCCATCACCAAACGTTGCGACATATGACTTAAAGCCTGAAATGAGTGCTTATGAAGTAACTGATGAGCTAGTCAAAGCAATTAACTCGGGTGAGTACGACTTACTTGTTGTGAACTATGCCAATGGTGATATGGTCGGTCATACAGGCGTATTTGATGCTGCAGTTAAGGCTGTTGAAGCAGTTGATACATGTTTAGGTCGTGTATACGAAGCTGTAATGGCAAAAAAAGGCCATATGCTTATTACGGCTGACCACGGTAATGTTGAACAAATGCAAGATTATGAAAGTGGTCAGGTTCATACTCAGCATACAACAGAGCTTGTGCCTTTTATTTATGTGGGTCCAACCCAAGCAACGATTGCAGAAGGTGGCGTGCTTGCTGATGTTGCACCGACCATTCTGAACTTAATGCAGATTCCTGTGCCTGCTGAAATGCAAGGTCGTAATCTCATTACATTGTCTGCTTAAGCGATAGGTGACTAAATGCTGCAACACAATATATATAAAGCTTTTTTTGTTAGCGTATTGATGTGTTGCAGCCAGCTCGTTTTTTCAGCTCCTGTTGTAAAAGAAAAATTATCGCCTCTGCATCCTGATTCCCCGGAATCAGAAGAAAGTTATGCAGAAGTGCCTATTGAGTCTATTCAACAGTTTGTACAAATATATGGGATTGTCCGTGATAATTATGTCGATGAAAAATCGGACGATGCTTTATTTTTACAGGCAATTAAAGGTTTAGTCAGTGGTCTAGACCGTTACTCCCGCTATTTGTCAGCTGAAGAATACCGTCAACTCATTCAATATACTGAAGGGGATCTTGCTTCAGTTGATTTTGTACTAAGCCCCGAATCACATGTTCATAAATGGATGATTCGTGACCTTAAGACGGGTTCTGACTCATATAAACTAGGCTTAAGAAATGGCCAAACTATTTTAAAGATTGATAATCAGGAACTTAAAAATCTGACACATGATCAGGTGCTAGGTTTGCTTTATGGATCGATAGGCTCGACGCTTCAAGTACAAACAGAAGAGTCAAATAGTCCAATTAGTTTAGTCCGTAATAAAAAGATTGAAACCGATATTGAGCCTGTGATGTTGCACAATCAGGTGTTGGTATTAAAAATTAGAGTATTTCAACAAGATACCGCCAATGAGATTAAGCGTTTAATTGAAGAAAATAGTTCTTCGCGTTTAAAAGCGGTGTTAATTGATTTAAGAAATAACCCAGGCGGCTTGTTATCTGCTGCTGTTGAGTCAGCCGATTTATTTTTAAATCATGGCATTATTGTCTCTACAAAAAGTCGTTCAGAAGGCAATCAGCAATTTCAGGCTTTGCCAGGTAACGATTTTCAAAATATAAAAGTTGGTATTTTAATTAATCACCGATCTGCCTCGGCAGCAGAAGTTTTTACTGCTGCAATGAAAGAGCATCAACGTGCTTGGGTCATGGGTGAAAAAAGTTATGGAAAGGGTGTTGTGCAAAAGCTTTTCCCTCTACCAAGTGGGGCAGCGCTACAAATGACAGTCTCACATTACTACACACCAAATGGTAATATGATTGAGGGGCAAGGTATTCAGCCTAACCAGACTTATCCCTTACCCCCAGAAATGAAAGAAGAAGTTTATCTAGATCGTGTTGCCGATCTCCTTCTAAAAAGAAAGTAAATTTTATACTTCCTGTTCTGTCTCCGTATCTAATCCAAATTTTTTCAGACGATAGCGTAAAGAGCGGAAAGTCATTCCTAATTTTTTAGCTGCTAAGGTACGATTCCAATGAGTCATATTGAGGGCATTGATTAAAATATCTTTTTCAATATTTTCTAAATAACGTTCTAAGCCTTCACTTGGTAATTTTTTTACGACTTGAGGAGCCGCCACAGTGGTTTGTATGTTTTGAGTAGCCGAAACAAAAGGATTAGAAATATTCGCTCTTAGAGGAGCAGGATGTAAATGAGATATATCTATGGTGGCGTCTTCACTTAAGGTAATTGCGCGCTCAATCATATTTCTTAATTCGCGAACATTACCCGGAAAGTGTTGCTGTAGCAGATAAGTTTTGGCCGCTTCTGTTAATTGTTTAGATGGCGTTTCCCACTCCATACAAATTTTCTGAATAAAGTGATTGGCCAGTAAAAGGACATCTTCGCCACGTTCACGTAGAGGTGGCAATATGAGGTCCATAACATGAATACGGAAGAATAAATCTTGACGGAATTTACCTTGTCTAACCAATAAATCTAAATCTTGATGACTTGCACTAATCACACGGAAATCAACATCGATTTCCTGATCTGAACCGACAGGTCGGATCTTTTTTTCCTGTACTGCGCGGAGCAGTTTGACCTGCATACTTAAAGGTAATTCGGCAATTTCATCTAAAAATAAACTGCCACCGTGTGCCGATAAAATGAGACCTTGCTTATCTTGAGTTGCTCCGGTAAAGCTCCCTTTTTTATGCCCAAACAACTCACTTTCCATCAGTTCGGTTGGAATAGCACCGCAATTAATCGCAATAAAAGGGCCTTCACTACGGTTACTCAGCCGATGAACCAGATTGGCAACTACTTCTTTACCTGTTCCAGACTCACCGGTAACAAATACAGGTGCTTGTGAGCGCGCAATTTTTTTAATTGCAATACGTAGCTGCTGGATGGGTAGAGAACGGCCGATTAATAATTTATTTTCTAACGCATTCTCGGCAGCATCATGCTCTACTTTTTGCCGATTCAAGGCTTTTTGTAATAATTGATCTAGATGTACTTGGTTGACCGGTTTGCTTACAAAATCAAAAGCGCCTGCTTTTAATGCTGCAATTGCAATATCCATATTGCCGTAGGCAGTTAAAACGGCAATGGGAGTGTTGGGATAATTTTGAGAGACATGTTTGACTAAGTCTAACCCACTCCCATCGGGTAGGTTTAAGTCGGTTAAACACGCATCGTAATGAAACTGAGTGAAGAGTTGTTTGGCCTGTTCAACCCGATAAGCAAGATGTGTTTTAATCCCCATTCGTGCAAGTGTCATTTGCATTAAAAGGCACAAATCTTCTTCATCGTCTACAAGCAAAACCAGTGGTTGCTGTTCTGCCATTTCCCCAAAAACCTAATAAAAAAATCAATATATTATTGGGCATTCTATTCTGAAGCATGCCCCTTGTTTTTGCTCTACATAGGTGAGCTTTGCATGGTTCGCCTCACAAAAACTATGAGACAAATATAATCCTAAACCAGTTCCATTAATTTCGGTACTAAAAAATGGTTTAAATAATTGAGATATATCACGTTTTGAAACACCTTCACCGTAATCGATCACATCAATATAAATTTTATTTGTCTGTGAATGAATGTTGATCGTAATGTACGGCGAGTCGGTGGCATTATGCCGTAAAGCATTTCTCACCAGATTGATCATGACTTGTCTTAATTGTTTTTCATCAAATAAAAATTTTAAAGAACTATCCGAAATTTTAAGTTGAATTGAATGTTTAACGTCAAATAAATCTTCTTCGAGCAATGTATCTATGAAGTGTTTTACATCGATCTGGATAGGATGTGTTCTTTCGCTACGAGCAAGCCCTAAAGTATCTTGAACAATACTATCAATGCGTTTGGTTTGTTTGCCAATCATATGACGTAAAGTATTTTGTTGTTCTGGATCGCTATCTTTCAGTAACTCATTTGCTTGTACGATTGCAGCGAGAGGGTTGCGGATCTCATGTGCAATACTTGCTGAGAGTTGCCCTAGCGCAGCAAGCTTAAGCTGCTGAGCTTGCTGATTAATTTGTTGGGCATCTTGTAAAATGAGCAGGGTTAACGTTTGTTGTGGGACCAAAAGGTGTTGCACTTTAATGTTGATGGAGTATGCCGATAGCCGAGACTCAAAAATGAAGCGGTCACCTTCTTTTAAGTCACCAAACTTTAAAATTTCAAATAAATCGGCATGCCACTTTGCTAAAGGATATTTTTCATTGGCAAATTGAGGGGGAATACCCAAGAGTGAACAGGCCGCAGGATTACTGACAACGATGTCGTAATTCTCATCTAAAACTAAATAGCCTTCTTCAATTTGTTCTAAGATATAACGGTTAATATTTTGGAGTTGATAGAGTTCAATTGACTGGTGAAAGGTGAGTGCTTCAAGTAATTTAAAGCGCTGCACTGCAATTTGGCCAATTCTGTGAACCACAAAAAATAAGAAAGCTAAGAGAGCGCTATTACCAATAGTATTTAGATTGTTATAGTCAAATAGACTACCTACAAATCGTTGGTAAATAACAGCGATAACCGCAAGCAATGTAATCAGCAAAGACATTCTTGCGCTGAGTAAAATCGCCGAGGTAAAGATGGCAATTACATAGAGTAAGCTGAGTTGTAAATTTGGTTCACCCACAGAAAAAGTCAGTAAACTCAAACAAATAATATCAACAATAAAAAATAAAATAAGCTGTCGCGTAGCTTGAGTGGCAATAAATTTAAAGCATAACAGCTGAATAAGACTTAAGAGCGAATAGCCGAGTAGTGTGTAGGAATATAAGGCAGGTTGCTGCAAACTGTTATCAGTTTGCGCATCGGTTAAAACCAAAATAATATTCAGGCTAACCGCAATAATAAGACGGTATAAGCCATACCAAGTGCCCAAACGAAAAATCGTATGGGACAAGGATGAATTTAAGGGAAATTGCATGTAAGTTTGGTTATGGCTTGATCAAACCGTAACGAATCGCAAGATGTGTTAGTTTTACATCGCTATCAATTCCTAACTTTTCAAAAATACGATAACGGTAAGTATTTACAGTTTTCACACTTACAAAAAGTTTATCGGCAATTTCTTGGGCGCTAATACAGTTGACGACCATCATTGCAACTTGCATTTCCCGTTCCGATAACGAATCAAAAGGGGATTGTTGAGTGTCGGATAAATATGAGCTCGCGAGTTGTTCGGCAATATCTGCACTAAAATATTTACCGCCTTGCATGACCTTATTAATTGCACGAACCATTTCGGCAATTGGCGCGCCTTTAGTGATATAGCCTTTTGCACCGGCTTTTAATAATAAAGATGGGTAAGGCTCTTCGGCGAGGCCGCTTACAGCAATGACTTTTGTCTCTGGAGCCGTCTGTAATAAACGACGGGTTGTTTCTACGCCACCGATGCCCGGCATATTGACATCCAGCAGTACGACTTGCGGATGTTGTTGGCGAACGATAGCAATTGCTTCTTCGCCCGATTCGGCTTGTCCAATTACCTCAACATCGGCATGATCTTCTAACATACGGCAAATACCCGTACGTACCAGTTCATGGTCATCGACAACTAAAACTGTAATCAAGAAGACCTCCTTTCTTTCAAAAAACAAGTTTTTTGTTACATAAAGCAAAATAAGCTTGCAATGGAATGACAAAATTAGCAATCCTATTCTTCTATAGTGAGCGAATAGTTGTGCACAATTGTGTCGGTAAAAGCTTTATACCTTATATCTCAAATGTAAGGCATAATGATAGTAAGCGCAAATGTGTGTCACCCTGAGTCGAGTATTGTGCCGTGAAAAATTCTAAAAAGTCTTTAATGCATGTGCTAAGCATGTCTATTTTGCTTAGTTTGAGTTCAACAAGCTTTGCAGAACTCGTCAATAACCCGTCTTCAGGGAGTACTGGTACTGCAAGTTTAAATTGGACTGCAGCGGATGCTAGTCAACTTTTAAATGATGAAGATGATGAACCGACTCCGCAAGGTTCAACTTCTGTAACCACAACATTGCGTGGCAGTAATGCGCCAAGAGTTATTACTTCTGCCCCTAAAGTTGCTCCAATCCGTGATACTGTGGGTTATAACGCCCAGCCGAGTGTCAGTGCACGTGCTGCACTTGTAATGGATGCGCAAACAGGTGAGGTACTTTATAGTAAAAATACCAACGCATCAGTGCCGATCGCTTCTATTACCAAATTGATGACGGCAGTTGTAACGGCAGATGCCCGTTTAAACATGTCTGAAGAAATTACACTTGAGCAAATTGATTTTGCTGGGGCTGGCGGGAAAAATTCAAGCTCAACACTTCGTGTTGGCGATAAAATGAATCGAGCAGAAGTTCTTCTGTTTGCTCTGATGAAGTCAGAAAATCCGGCAGCAGCAGCTCTAGCGCGTACTTATCCGGGTGGCCGTGCTGCATTCGTGGCGGCAATGAATGCTAAAGCGCGTGCTTTAGGTATGAATGCAACTCATTATTATGAGTCAACTGGTTTAGATCCGCGTAATGTATCTTCTGCACGTGACTTGGGAATTTTGGCGAGTACAGCATCTCAATATGGTTTGATTCGTCAGTTCTCAACCACACCGACCTATGACTTTAATTTAGGTTATCGTGTTCTTAAATCAAATAATACAAATGCTTTAGTCCGTAATGGTGGTTGGAATATCAACTTATCTAAGACTGGTTATATTAATGAAGCAGGCCGTTGTGTGGTTATGCATACTACTGTGAACTCACGTCCAGCAGTGATTGTATTATTGGGTGAACCAAGTACACAGGCACGTAATAATGATGCAACTAACTTGCTTGGTTGGTTAAGTAATTTGCCAAAACGTATTTAATTTAATTATTTTTAAAAACGCTTCTTTTAAGAAGCGTTTTTTTATGCCATTTAAAAAGCATAAAAAAACGGCTGTATTAAACAGCCGCTTTTTATAAAAACTCAGATTTTACATATTAGATAAAATCGAATCTTTTACTTGGTCCATTGTTGCATCAATTGACAACATCACTGCATCAGCACATTGTTTAATTGCTGTATCAGGGTCTTTCAAGCCATTACCCGTTACTGTACATACAATTACAGAACCTTCAGCAATCTTACCGGCTTTAATGTCACGGATTGCACCGCCAATAGAAGCAGCAGATGCTGGCTCAACAAATACACCTTCATACATAGAAAGTAAGCGTTGAGCTTCTAAAATTTCGCTGTCTTGAAGTTCATCGAACCAACCTTTAGAGTCGCGTACTACAGCTTTTGCATGGTTCCAGCTTTGTGGGTTACCAATACGAATCGCAGTTGCAACTGTTTCCGGTTTTTCTACTGGAGCACCACGTAAGAAAGGAGCTGCGCCAGAAGCTTGATAACCTACCATTGTTGGTAAGCCTTCTGGTTTTGGACCAGTGAATTGATCAGTCGCAGCGTCATAAACAACTTGTTCAAATTGGTCAGCAGGTTGGTTTGCTACTGCTTCGGTATAACCCATCCAGTGAGCTGTAATGTTACCTGCGTTACCAACTGGTAAGCAGTGGTAATCAGGTGCACGGCCTAAAGCTTCAACGATTTCATAAGCAATAGTTTTTTGACCTTGCAAACGGTAAGGGTTGATTGAGTTTACAATCGTTACAGGTGCTTGATCAGCCACTTCTTTTACAAGACGCATACCATCATCGAAGTTACCACGGATTTGCATAGTGATCGCACCATACATCATGGCTTGCGCCATTTTACCCATCGCAATTTTGCCTTCCGGAATCAAAACAAATGCTTTGATACCTGCGCGTGCAGCATAGGCAGCAGCAGCAGCAGAAGTGTTACCTGTAGATGCACAGATAATTGCTTTAGAGCCTTCTTCAACTGCTTTGGTTACAGCCATGGTCATACCACGGTCTTTAAATGAACCAGTCGGGTTTAAGCCCTCGTATTTCACATAAATTTCAACGTCTTTGCCAATAATACGTGGAATATTCTCAAGTTTAATGAGAGGGGTGTTGCCTTCACCCAAAGAGATAGCACGAGTAGTTGCCGAAACTGGCAAACGGTCACGATAACGATCTACAAGACCAGTATAACGATTGGCATTAGACATGATGGTGTTCCAATTATGAGGTGAAGCGGGAGAGGGAATCTTTCCCTCAACCTGATTAACTATCGAGCGATTCTAAACGAATTCTTACGATTTCGCCACGAATTGCAGGTAATGCTTGAATTTGCGCAAGAGCGTCATCCATTTTGGATTCAACGATTGGATCGGTCAAAATCACAATTGGAATGAGGTCTTTTAAGCGAGATTGTTGCATGATGGCATCAATACTGATTCCAGCACGGCTTAAGATGGTCGTCACATCTGCAAGTACACCAGTCTGATCTTCAGCATTTAAGCGGATGTAATAACCTGTGGTCATTTCTTCACGGCTTAAAATTGGCATATTTGTTAATGCTTCAAAAGCCAGTTGAGGAATTGTGCCTGCGCCATCTTCTGTATAAGAAATATCACGAACAATATCAATTACATCGGCAACAACCGCAGAAGCTGTTGGGCCTGCACCAGCACCAGCACCGTAATAAAGCGTTGGGCCTACTGCGTTGGCTTGAACTAAAACAGCATTTTTAACTCCGTTTACGTTCGCAATAAGCTGCTCATCTGGAATAAGTGTCGGGTGAACACGTAGTTCAATACCCTTTTCAGCACGGCGGGCAATGCCTAGATGTTTAATACGGAAACCAAGCTCCTCAGCATACTTCACATCTTGTGCAGTAATTTTGCTGATACCTTCGGTATAGACTTTATCGAATTGCAAAGGAATACCAAATGCACAAGACGCTAAAATTGTAAGCTTGTGTGCAGCATCAATACCTTCAACGTCAAAAGTTGGGTCCGCTTCTGCATAACCGAGTTCTTGAGCTTCTTTTAATACATCATCAAATGCGCGGCCTTTTTCACGCATTTCAGTCAAAATAAAGTTACCTGTGCCATTAATAATGCCTGCAAGCCATTCGATATGGTTTGCCGCAAGGCCTTCACGGATTACTTTAATAATTGGGATGCCACCCGCAACAGCTGCTTCATAAGCAATTTGTACAGCATTATCTTCTGCTGCTTTAAATAGTTCATTGCCATGTTCAGCGAGTAATGCTTTGTTTGCAGTCACGACTTGTTTGCCGTGTTTGATCGCTTCCATAATGATTTCGTAAGCAGGATGAATACCACCCATAACTTCTACAACCACATCCACATCGGGTTGACGAACGATATCAAGTAAGTCTGCGCTTTGTTTAATCCCTTCCAATTCGAGATCTGGACGAGGACGACGTGTTCCAACGTGGGTAATTTGAATTTCTCGACCGGTGCGACGTTTAATTTCAGCGGCATTTTCTTGTAGTAGTTTAAGGGCTCCTCCACCTACGGTACCTAGACCGAGTATTGCCAGGCGAACTGGTTTCACGTCACACTCCATATCATCATTGAATCATTTAATTGAAGCTAGATCATAGCTAAAAAAAACGCCAGACTCTAGCGCTTTTAGCGCCTGTTCAGTGATTTAGAGTGCAATGTTTGGAAAAGAAGAGTAGATCACTCTTTAAACACTGGTATGAGAAGAAGTATTTATTGAAAAAACAAAGCGCTGCAATAAGATCAGCGCTTTATTTGTAAGATGGATGATGAATTGTTCATCAACTTGGAGAGGGTTATTTATCCAATCGTTTAATCAATTCATCTGGTGTTAAGTAGCCACCCAAGTACTCACCATCAACATTATAAATAGCTGGTGTACCATTTACGCCCATGTTTAGACCAAGTTGGTATTGTTCGCGAACAGGGTTTTTACATTGAGCAGGTGGAATACTAATGCCCTGTACAGCTTGGTCAAATGCAGCTTTACGGTCTGCACTACACCAAACCGCTTCCATAGTTGGCATAAACTGTTCGCCGCGTGGCCATGCAATGTAACGAACCTCAATGCTTTTCTCATTAATCTCAGCTAAATGCTCATGTAATTTATGGCAGTAAGGACAGCTTGCATCGGTAAACACATAAATCACATGTTTAGCTTTACCGCCTTTAGCTGGATAAACAATTAAGTCTTCATTTTTTAAAGCAGCAAGATGCTTTTTGTTTTCTGAGGCTTGAAGACTATCGCCGATATTATGAAGTTCTTTACCACCTAAACGGATGACATCACCTTGAATCAGGTATTTACCATCACTTGTTGTATAAACCGACGTCATTCCTTCAAGGTTAACCCAATATAAATTAGGAACTTCGGTAGGCTTAATATCTAAAATCTTGACGTTGATATTTGCATTCTTAAATTGTTTTTGCAAAGTTTCAATTAAACGCTGTTTAGCATTGCGTTCAATAATGGTTGAAGCTTCCCCTGTAGCAGGTGCGGTCGCTGTGAGCGCATCTTCTTTTTGTGGTTTGTTTTCTTTAGAACAAGCACTGAACAACAGGCTAGAAGCCAAAGCACAGGCAAGAAAAATTTGAGATCGGGTAAAGGACATAGATAACCCTTATTTCATCAGTATTTATAGTCAGAAGCTGCTAAGCATAACAAAAAATCTAGTGTGTATTGTTAAAACTTTCTTAACCTTTGTGAACGAAATCAAGTGATTGTTCGGGGTATTTCGAAATATTCATTTAAAAAATTTTAACCCCTAGGGTGATGTTTTTCATGCAATTGTTGCATTCTGACTTGTGCTACATGCGTATAGATTTGCGTAGTTGATAAATCACTATGACCCAGTAACATTTGTACTACGCGTAAGTCCGCCCCGTGATTGAGCAAGTGTGTTGCAAAGGCATGACGTAAGGTGTGAGGTGAAAGTTCAGCTTGAATATTGGCCTGTAGCGCATAATGCTTTATGGCATACCAAAAGTTCTGACGGCTCATAATTCCACCGTGCTGGGTTAAAAATAAATAGTCAGTTGAACTTTTATAAAGTTGTGGACGTGCCTCGTTTAAATAGCGCTCCACCCAGTCGCAGGCATATTGGCCTAAAGGCACTAAACGTTCTTTGTTACCTTTACCAGTAATACGCAGGTAACCTTGTTTTAAATTAATAAGTTCGAGGCGTAAATTTAGTAATTCAGAGACACGTAAACCACAAGCGTAAAGGACTTCAAACATTGCTCGGTCACGTAAGCCCAACGCCGTTGTAATGTCTGGCGCCTGAATGAGCGCTTCTACATCTTCTTCAGACAAGTCTTTAGGTAAAGCTCGGCCAATTTTTGGTGAATGGTGAGTAGCTACAGGATTATCACTTCGTAATTTCTGTTCACGTAGAAATTTATAAAACTGACGTAGAGCAGATAAGCAACGGGCAATTGAGCGTGGGCTTTTCCCTACTTTGGTAAGTTCAATGAGGACGTCAGAAATGTCATCGCTCGTCCAATCTGGCAATCTATTTTTTTTATGAAGTTCACTACATTGGATCAGGTCGGATAAATAGGCATTGCGCGTATGCGGACTGACTGTTTGTGCAACCAGATAGTCGCGAAAACCTTGTAAAAAGCTTAAATGTTCAGGAATTTGAACAGGGCTCGGAATACGCGGTTTTTTATTTATCATAAACAACTTCCTCTAAACCACTGTACTGTAAAAGAAACTTTAAGGTTTGTCGATTAAACTCCATAAGAATTGAAATCTAACCTTATTTGGTAATTATTCTCATTTATATGTATACTAGTAAAAAAGGTTTAGGATCGGATGCGGTGCGTTTATCAGCGTTGAAAGTGAAGCAAGCGGCGACCATCACCAAAGTGAATCGGATAGAAGTAGAGTCCGAGCAGCAAGATTTGGTCGCAATTCGTTTGGAAAGTCTGGGTTTTGTACCAGGCACGCGAGTGGAAGTGATTACCAAGGGTGTTTTTGGTGGTGATCCGATCTTAATCCAAATTGGCTTTACTCGTTTCGCTTTACGTAAAGCAGAAGCGGAAAAAATCGAAATTCAAGTAGAAGAAGGAGTACCCGCATGAGTGATGCGTTACGTATTGCCCTTGTGGGAAACCCTAACTGTGGTAAAACCTCTCTTTTTAACCATTTAACTGGAACTCGACAAAAAGTCGCCAACTATGCCGGTGTAACGGTCGAGCGTAAAGTTGGTCATTTTCAGTTACCTTCAGGCCGTTCGGTTCGAGTGCTCGATTTGCCGGGTACATACAGTCTTAATGCGACCAGTCCGGATGAAGCAATTACTCGTGATGTCTGTTTAGGAAAAATAGCGGAAGAGGGGCAACAAGACGCTTTTTTATGTGTGGTTGATGCGACCAACTTAAAATTGCATTTAGGCCTTGTACTCGAAATGATCGAGTTGGGTCGCCCAATTTTACTTGTACTGAATATGATGGATGAAGCACGTCGTCGTGGTATCCAGATTAATACTCAAAAGTTATCTCAACGTTTGGGGGTACCAGTCGTTGAAACAGTAGCTGTCCGTAATGCGGGTATTGAAAATTTATTACATGCCCTTGATCAAGAAAAATACAGTGTGCCACAAACTGAACTGAGTGGCTTAACTGGGACTCATCATCAAAAAATCGATATGATTTTTAAAGATGTTGTTCATTATGTTGATCAGGAAGACAAGCGTACTGATTTTCTCGATCGAATTTTCTTACATCCAGTCTTAGGTCTACTTAGTCTTGCCATCATGATGTTTATTGTGTTCCAGGCAGTTTTTGCATGGGCAGCGCCTTTTATGGATGGTATTGAAGGCTTCTTCGGCTGGCTGGGTGAAGTAGTAGGTTCTGTGATTACACAGCCACTACTGCATAGTCTGGTGGTTGACGGAATTATCGCGGGTGCAGGTGGCGTAGTTGTTTTCTTGCCACAAATTCTAATTTTGTTCTTCTTCATTTTAGTACTAGAAGAATCGGGCTATTTACCGCGTGCAGCATTTTTACTTGATAAATTAATGTTTCAAGCGGGTTTAAGTGGACGTGCTTTCATTCCGTTACTTTCAAGCTTTGCTTGTGCAGTACCGGGAATTATGGCAACGCGTAGTATTAGTGACCCTCGTGACCGTTTTACAACGATTATGGTTGCGCCACTAATGACTTGTTCGGCACGTTTACCCGTATATGCCTTGCTGATTGCTGCATTTATTCCAGAGAAAATGGTCTGGGGTATTTTTAACCTACAAGGACTGGTACTTTTCGGTCTGTATATGGCTGGGATTGTGAGTGCACTGTGTGTTTCATTCTTAATGAAATTTTTCCAAAAAGATAAGTCTCAACACGCTTTACTGCTAGAGCTGCCGAGTTATCGTTTCCCTGATTTAAAAAGTGTGGGAATCGGTTTGTTAGATCGTGCGAAGATCTTTTTGAAGCGTGTCGGCGGCATTATTTTTGCGCTTTCTATTTTGCTCTGGTTCTTGTGTACTTTCCCACAACCACCAGAAGGGGCGACATTGCCTGCTATAGATTACAGCTTCGCAGGTATGCTTGGACACCTTATCCAGCCTTTATTCGCTCCAGTTGGTTTTAACTGGCAAATCTGTATTGCCTTAATCCCGGCTATGGCAGCTCGTGAAGTTGTGGTCGCTGCATTAGGTACTGTATATGCCTTGTCGGCAACCGATGAAGATGCGGTAGCACAAGGTTTATCTCATTTAATTAGTGCAGATGGTACAGGTTGGTCGTTGGCAACAGGTTTATCGCTTTTAGTGTGGTTCATTTATGCGCCGCATTGTTTGGCAACATTGGCAACAGTACGTCGTGAAACAGGTTCATGGAAACATGTTGCAGCTATGACTACATATCTGTTTGGTTTAGCTTATTTTGCATCGTTTGTTACCTATCAAATTGCTTCCCACTATTGGGGTTAGGGCAATAAAGGAGGTTGTATATGCTTCAATATCTGATTATTGCGGTTTTGGTGATTTGGAGTGCTGTTGTTGTTTTTAAGAAAGTATTTCCAAAAACAGCAAACTCGGCCTTTTCAGCACTATCCGTTTTTTGTGAAAAGCAGGGGTGGGCAACTTTAGCAAAATGGCTGAAACCAAAAATGACTTTTGGTTGTGCAGGTGGCTGTGGCTGCTCAAGTGAAGATAAACCAACTAATACAGTTCAAGAAATTAAACCAGTTAAATGGCAATAAATTCAGCCATTCCTGTTTCGTATAAAAAGCCATCATATTGATGGCTTTTTTACGCACTGACACAAAAAAAGATGAATAAAGTTCAAACTGAAAAAGCATTCAAAACAGCAAAGTGCTAACATTTTTGCCATTCTGTCGATTGATAAATTGTGGGGCAAAAATGTTAATACAACGTGGTGGATTAAAAGTTGTCGCAGGCTTGGGAATATCAGGTGTTTCTGCTGTAAATTTCCTGCATGAACAAGGCTACCAAGTTGCTGTAACGGATTCCCGCCCCACACCTCCCGGACACGATCAGATTCCGGCTGGCGTTAAAACCAGTTTTGGTCAGCTTGATCAAGAATTATTATTACAAGCAGAAGAGATTATTTTAAGCCCAGGCCTTGCACCGCAATTACCGGAAATTCAGGCAGCTATTGCTAAGGGTATTTCTGTGGTGGGCGATATCCAGTTATTGCGCCGTGCCACTGATGTGCCGATTGTAGCGATTACAGGTTCCAATGCAAAAAGTACTGTAACGACTTTAATTGGCTTAATGGCTAAGGATGCAGGTAAGAAAGTTGCAGTAGGTGGCAATCTTGGTCGACCAGCGTTAGATTTACTTAAAGATCAACCAGAGTTACTGGTGCTTGAGTTATCAAGCTTTCAGTTAGAAACCACCTCTCACTTAAATGCTGAGGTAGCAGTGGTTCTCAATATGAGTGAAGACCATTTAGACCGTCATGGAAATATGCTGGGGTATCACCAAGCAAAACATCGTATTTTCCAAGGCGCTAAAAAAGTTGTATTTAACCGAGACGATGCTTTAAGCCGCCCACTTGTTCCAGATACGACACCAATGCAAAGCTTTGGTTTAAACGCACCGGATTTAAATCAATATGGCGTTTTAAGAGATGCCGACGGTACGCTTTGGCTTGCTTGTGGTTTACAGCGGTTAATTAAAAGCTCAGATTTATATATTCAAGGTATGCACAACGTAGCCAATGCTTTAGCGTGTTTAGCATTGGGGGAGGCAATTGGTTTACCTATGGAGTCAATGCTTGAAACTTTAAAACAATTTAAAGGACTAGAGCACCGCTGTGAGTACGTTAAAACCGTGCATGATGTCCGTTATTATAATGACTCTAAAGGTACCAATGTTGGTGCTACACTTGCAGCTATTGATGGCTTAGGCGCTGCCATTGAAGTGAAAAAAGGTAAGGTTGCACTTATTTTAGGTGGACAGGGCAAAGGGCAAGATTTTTCTCCTTTACGTTCTTCTATCGAAAAATATGCCAAAGTTGTGGTATTGATTGGTGAAGATGCGCCTGTCATCGAACAAGCCATTCAAGGCGCAACTAAAATTTTACATGCAGCAACGCTTAAAGAAGCTGTCGAGCTGTGTCAACGTGAAACACAAGCTGAAGATGTGGTATTGCTATCACCAGCATGTGCAAGTTTTGATATGTTTAAAAGTTATAATGACCGTGGTCAGCAGTTTGTTGCCTGCGTCAATTCGTTGGTTTAAAGAAAATATGATTAGGAATGTAGTATGGCAGGCTTAGCTCAGACCACAATCCAGAAAATCAATCATTGGTATGAACGGATATTGCCGAAATGGCCAGCGGAAGTGACGCCACGTAATGTCTTGATTTTCTGTGTGGTTGCATTGTTATGTATCGGTTCGGTGATGGTCGCATCTGCTTCCATGCCTTATGCTGAATATATGCATGAAAACCCATTTCACTATGTGATTCGTCATGGGATCTCAATCGTTGCTGCTGGCGTGGTGGCTTATTTAACCTATCGAATATCACTCAATACATGGTTTAAAAATACGTTTCCATTGTGGTTATTGACCATGGTTCTGTTACTTGCGGCTTTGGCTGTAGGTTCGGAAGTTAACGGTTCCACACGTTGGATTAAAATTGGTGGTTTTACCTTGCAGCCAACAGAGGTTGCCAAGGTTATGATGGCCATCTTTACCGCAGATTACGTAGTACGCCGTGCTAAAGAAGTCCGTACCCACTGGAAAGGCTTACTTCGTTTAAGTGGCGTTATGGCAATTACGGTAGGTTTAATTATTGCCGAGCCTGACTTGGGTGCGACGGTGGTTATTGTCATGATGATGGTCGGGGTGTTCTTTTTAGCGGGTGCGCCTCCAACACAATTCTTAATCATGCTTGGTGCAATTGTCACGGGTATTGTGTTTTTAATTTTATTTGAACCTTACCGTTTCCAACGTTTGATTTCGTTTACTGACCCTTGGGCGGACCCATTAGGGGTAGGTTATCAGTTATCAAATGCGTTAATGGCTTTTGGTCGTGGTGAGTGGTTTGGTACAGGCTTGGGGCATAGTGTTCAAAAGCTTTCCTATTTACCAGAAGCGCATACTGACTTTATGTTGGCTGTGTTAGGTGAAGAATTTGGTTTCTTTGGTATTTCGATTGTCATTGGCTTATCTTTCTTGATGCTGGCATGTTGTATCAAAATCGGCCACCGTGCCTTGAAACATCATTATCTTCGCGCAGGCTATTTGGCTTACGGTATTAGTATTATTTTCTTACTCCAGATTTTGGTAAATGCGGGTATGAACATGGGCTTAATGCCAACCAAAGGTTTAACTCTGCCATTTATTAGTTATGGTGGTACGTCTTTAATGATGTGTGCAGCTATGATTAGCTTGATCTTAAAGATTGATGCTTCAACTCAAGAAGTGAACCCTGAGAGGGAAGAATCAAACTTCTAAACCATGAAGCGTTATAAAAAGCCCGATATCAAATCGGGCTTTTTATTATTTATAGATATGTTCCGCAAAGTTGTTGTCCATGAGGAATCAAATCTACATTCCACTGGGTTACCGCCTGCTTGAGCATCACTTCGGGACGATCTAAATCAACCTGTGGTTGACCTAAGGCTTGTATGGCTTGTTGTAGTAACTCAGGAGCTTTAGTTAAATCAAGTGCATGGGCAAGGTTTTGCTTTGAAAGTTTTTGCCCTTGGTCGTTCATGGCGAGCGGAAGATGCATGTAACTCAGCTTAGGGTAGCCGAGGAGCTGACCAAGCCAGATTTGACGCTCAGTGTTATCTAAGAGGTCTGCGCCTCGCACAACGTGAGTAATGCCTTGTAGGTAATCATCTACGACGACAGCAAGCTGGTAGTTAATAATTCCATCACGGCGTTTGAGGACAAAATCACCAAGGTCATGCTCTAGATTAGAACAATGAAGCCCTTGTAGGCGGTCATCGAAACAGATTGGCTGATCTTGAACTTTTACCCGAATGGCTTGATGTTGGAAGTCGAGCTGCAAATCTCGGCATGTGCCTGCATAGATAGCGTTTGAACCGAGCATTTTACGGGTACATTGACAGGCGTAAACCAGACCCTCTTTTTTAAGTTGGTCTAATACACTTTCGTAAATATCTAGGCGGTCTTTTTGAAAAATGATCTCGGCATCCGGATCGAACTGAAAAGCTTCAATTGATGCGAGTATATGGTCTTCACTACCGGGGTAGATGCGGGGAATATCGGTGTCTTCAACACGAACTAACCATCGACCTTGATGGGCTCTGGCATCACAGTAACTGGCAACAGCAGTAATGAGTGATCCGAAATGTAAAGGGCCGGTTGGCGAGGGCGCAAACCGGCCTGAGTATGAGCAGCGATTAAGTGGAACATTGTTCCGCCGCTGCGCAAGAGAAAAGCTATACTTTTCTGGCAAGCGATTTAACTGCTGCGCAAAAGCCGAGGCGAACTCGGCCGGAGAATTCTTAACCGTCACAATTAACCGTTATTTTGCTTCTCTTTAATTTCTGCCAAAGTTTTGCAGTCAATACATAACGTTGCAGTTGGACGTGCTTCTAAACGACGTAAGCCGATTTCGATACCACAAGTTTCACAGAAACCGTAGTCTTCGTTTTTAATCGCTTCAAGAGATTGTTCGATTTTACGAATTAATTTACGTTCACGGTCACGTGTACGTAATTCAATTGCAAATTCTTCTTCTTGGGTAGCACGGTCATTTACGTCTGGCAATGCAGTTGATTCATCTTGCATCGTATTTAAAGTACGATCAACTTCAGACATTAATTCAGCTTTCCATGCTTGCAGAATTTGTCGGAAATGCTCGAGCTGTCCTTCCGACATGTACTCTTCATTTTTCTTAGGTTGATAAGGTGCAATACCAAATAAACTTGCAGTTGAGCCTACGTCAGAAGTTTTAGGTTTCACTTTACGTGCACGTTTTGCAGAAGCTTTATCACCTTCTACTACAACTTCTGTATGTTCATCCAAAACTTGGTTGTGGTTGTCATTCGCCATAATAGGGCATTCCTCATCATACACGTATTATCTATACGCAAAAAATATGGTGATATGCAAGTGTTTTTATAGAAAACCATCGATGGATTTTTCCATCGGGTCGTCATCATATAGATTTTTCCTGCAAGATGATAGTCATTCTGTCCCGTAAATATTTTCAAAACGTGTTTACCCTAGTCATAATTCTTTTGGGTTATATAAACTTTAGGGCTAATAACCTGAAATATCAGTGTTTATACGGGTTTTGAAATTTTCAAGGCGAAACACTTTTGTTTCAAAACTACCATCGTTATTCAGACGAATGTAACGATAACCCGGTGCATTTTGGTCGAGTGCAAAATCATTACTAAACGGCTTAAACTGTACACTTGTGGAAGGCGTAGAAAAAAACTCGATACCTTGCCAGATATTAAGGGAATCTTGATGAACATGTCCGCAGACTAGGGCCTTCACGTTTTGAAATGGACTTAAAGTATCTAAAAGTGCATTTGAGTTTTGAAGCTTATGGTGGTCAATCCATTTTGATTTCATGGCAAATGGATGGTGATGACAAGCCAGCAAAACAGGATGATCTGCAAATTGTTCAAGTAAATTCGCTAAATTTTCTAATTGTTCCGAAGACAGATGACCATCTACTTTTCCCTTTACCGCGCTATTTAGCATAATCACACGCCAGTTTCCTAAACCGACAACTACAGGTTGTTGATGGTTTTCGTTATGTAGAGGAAAGTGGTCGACATTGTCATGATTACCGAGGGTCTGGAAAAAAGGCAGACCCAAGGTTTGCATAAAATTGATATAACGTTTGTAGGTAATAGGTGTTGGGGCTTGTGCGAGGTCACCGGTATGAATAATCGCATCAGCTTCGGGATGTTGTTTTAGTATCTGTTGAATAATGGCGTGGAAACTTTCTTCAGGATTCATCCCCACAAATTCTAGCTGTGGATACTCCAATAAATGTGTATCGGTAATTTGTATGATGACATGATTTTTTTGTGAAAGTGTTGAGACTTGAAAAGTCACCGTCCTACCTCTTCGGATTTATTATCGTTTTGCTGTGTTGAGCCAGCCATTGTAATGCCATAATAACAGGGGCATTTCTTAAACGTCCGCTGTTGAGTAGTGTTTGAATTTCACTATAACTAAACAAATGCAGCTGAATATTTTCACCCTCATTATCTACCCCAAAAACACCACCTACAGCAGGTAAATTGGTTTCGGCAACGTACAGATGAAATAACTCTGAACAGGCGCCAGCTGATGGGTAAAAACTAAATAGATGTTCTAAATCCTGAACTTCGCAACCTGATTCTTCAAGGCTCTCGCGTCGAATGCAACTTTCTGGTGATTCATTGCCATCTAATACGCCTGCGATAATTTCGAGTTGCCATGGCGAATGGGAGTCATCTAAAGCACCAACACGAAACTGTTCAATCAGGGCAAACTGTTGTTTTTGATCATTGTAGAGTAGAACGCCAGCCGCTTCAGGCCGATGCACAAGTTCGCGCTGCAATACAGGAGTATATTCAGATTGATTAAATAGACGATGTCGAAGGCTGACTTTTTCAACTTGAATAAAACCACTGAACAGAGGTTCACGTGATGTTACTTCGACATCTTTAGATGTATAACTTGGACGCTCGACAATACTCATGATTCGATCAGGACGAAATCTATTTATTTCATCCTAACCGAGAATCATGGCTAGGCAAGTGTTTTTTTTGAATATTTACACTTTATGATACAGTTTTTGTCCTTGCTCTTGATAAACCTCTTTCATTGCTTTGAGGCCTTCTTCAACCTCTGAATCGCTATTGGTGAGATTGTTGGCATAGTCACGTACATTCTGGGTGATTTTCATCGAACAGAATTTTGGACCACACATTGAGCAAAAATGAGCAGATTTATGCGCTTCTTTTGGTAAAGTCTCGTCATGCATGCTGCGTGCTGTATCTGGGTCTAGACTTAGGTTGAACTGGTCGTCCCAACGGAATTCGAAACGTGCTTTAGACAAGGCATTATCACGAACCTGTGCACCCGGATGACCTTTGGCAAGATCGGCTGCGTGTGCTGCAATCTTGTAGGTAATAATTCCGTCTTTTACATCTTTCTTGTTTGGTAAACCTAAATGTTCTTTAGGTGTCACATAGCAAAGCATTGCTGTGCCATACCAGCCAATCATGGCTGCACCAATAGCAGAAGTAATGTGGTCATAACCCGGAGCGATATCTGTGGTTAAAGGTCCAAGCGTATAGAATGGAGCTTCTTTACACACTTCTAACTGCAAGTCCATGTTCTCTTTAATCATGTGCATTGGTACGTGGCCCGGACCTTCGATCATGACCTGCACATCATGTTCCCATGCACGGTGAGTCAGCTCACCCAGTGTTTTAAGTTCGCTGAACTGCGCTTCGTCATTTGCATCTTGAATACAACCCGGACGCAAGCCATCGCCTAAGCTAAATGACACATCATAGGCTTTCATGATTTCACAGATTTCATCGAAGTGTGTGTATAAGAAGTTCTCTTCATGATGAGCGAGACACCACTGCGCCATGATTGAACCACCACGAGACACAATACCTGTTAAACGGTTTGCTGTAAGTGGCACATAACGAAGTAGAACACCTGCGTGAATGGTGAAGTAGTCAACACCTTGTTCAGCTTGTTCAATAAGCGTGTCTTTAAAGATTTCCCAAGTCAGGTTCTCGGCAACACCATCAACTTTTTCAAGTGCTTGATAAATTGGTACGGTACCGATTGGAACTGGTGAGTTACGAATAATCCATTCACGTGTTTCATGAATGTTCTTACCTGTAGACAAGTCCATAATGGTGTCAGCGCCCCAACGAGTTGCCCATGTCATTTTCGCAACTTCTTCATCAATTGAAGAACCAAGCGCCGAGTTACCAATATTGGCATTAATCTTAACCAAGAAATTACGGCCAATAATCATTGGTTCAAGTTCTGGGTGGTTAATGTTGGCAGGAATAATAGCGCGACCTTCGGCAACTTCTTGGCGAACAAACTCAGGTGTAATTTCTTTTAAGTTTTTCGCACCAAAGTTTTGACCTGGGTGCTGGCGCATATCTACAGCTTCACGTTGACGCTGATTTTCACGAATTGCAATATATTCCATTTCAGGCGTGATAATACCTTGCTTGGCATAGTGCATTTGAGTGACATTTTTGCCTGCTTTAGCGCGGCGTGGGTTTTGAATATGTGCAAAGCGAATATCAGCAGTACGAATATCTTTTAAACGCTCCTGTCCAAACTTTGAAGTTAGGCCAGAAAGAACGTCAGTATCGTTACGCTCTTCAATCCATTTTTGACGAACTGAAGGTAAACCTTTGTTTAAATCAATTTGAACATTCGGGTCAGTATAAACACCTGAAGTGTCATATACCATAATAGGTGGGTTGTGCTCACCACCAAGGCCAGTTGGGGTATCGGTTAAAGAAATTTCTCGCATTGGAACCTGAATATCAGGGCGAGAGCCTTCAATATAAACTTTTTTAGAAGCGGGTAAGATGCGGGTTAAGTCTTTTGCATCTTGTTCATGTTGTGCTGAAATTTCAGCAGAAGAGAGATTCGTTAATTGGTTCATCACATGATCCTTATGAATAACATCAACGAATCAAGCACGACCAAAAACGATGGCGGATTTATCTTGAACTAGATAAATTGAGGGCTTAGGTTTTCAGATGGCTTGATTCCTACGCAGGTCTTAACCTGATCAGGTTCAACGGTACTTGTGATCAAACTGGTGTTGCGATAACACGAAATTTACACAATCTCAGCGAGCTATTACTCGCGCTCCGTCAAGCGATTTAAAGACTAACATGTTTTAGGTTGGCTGGCATTGTCAATTTGTATCTATACAAACCGCATCTATATGGCAGTCACGATAGACTTCCGTGTTCCATGGCGAATCAAATTTTAATAACTGTTCAAGTTGTTCATGCACAATCTGATAGGTAGATTTCTTTTGCCCATTTTCATCAGTTAAATCTATTTTAAATTGCTTATTGCGCTCATCGACAGGGGTGGCAATAAATTTAAGAAATTGTTGGGCAGGTTTCGCTAAACTTGATTGGCTCTGAGTTGATAAAAAGCGGATTTGCTGAAGTGCATCAGGGTCAAACCATGTGTTCGGGGCATATTCATTTGACACAGGTGTGTTATCTAGACCAAAGAAAATGAAGTATCGATATTCATTAAAGAGTAATTTGGCATCATTAATAAAATAACTCTTTGGATATTTTTGAATAAACTTTTCCCAAAATAAAGCACGTTCAGTAAGCTCTTTCCATGAAACAGCCAAAGCACCATCGTTATAGAAAATGTTTTGATTGTCTTTTGCCATACGAGATAAAAATTCTTTCTGGTCAGCGGGTAAAGCCTTAGAAAAAACATCAACTAAGTAGTTTGGCTGGCGGCGATAAGTAAACATACCTTCACCTTGATAGAGCAGGTCAATATAGGCTTGGCCTTCATGTTGAAGTAAATATTGATCACGCGGGCTCAGTTGGGCGAAGAGCTTTTTCTGACTTTGAATCACCTTTTTAAGGTCTTGTTTCTGTTCTAAAACAGCATAGCCAAATGCTTCAAAAGCTCTAGCTGTTTTATCAGTGTAGTCTTGTTTTAGAAAACGCTGATACATGGCAGTTGAAGCTTCAATTAGCTTAAGCTGTTCCTCATTTTTTAACGAAGGAACACAGGTTTTAAGCTTTTCATTAATTTGATTTAAGTCTTCTATTTTACTGTTCTGATTAATCGTGTGCATGGCTACCATAATTTGTAAGCAGCTACTGTCTCGCTGTTCGGTGGCCTTTTGCGCAGTTGATTTTTGCTCTTTAGATACAGTTTGATCTTGCTCTGATGTTTTACTACATCCAGCTAAAAGTAGTGCACTGCACATACTCATCATTAGAATTTTTTTCATCTTTATATTTTTATCGAAATTGATATTGCTCAAATTATAACGCTTAAAAAGATTGCATCACTGTTAGAAATCTTTATTATTAGGTAGGTCGGTCTACTTAGGTAAAAGCTATGAATGATAAAACAGCAAGACAGAAAATTCTCGATGCAGCGGCAACACTGTTTTATAACGATGGCATTACCGCAACAGGAATTAATACGGTTACGGCTAAAGCAGATGTAGCCAAAATGTCGCTTTACAATAATTTTTCTTCAAAAGGTGAACTTGTTGATGCCTATATTGCTGCACGACATCAAGAGTGGTTAGACCTTTATCAAAAGCGTTTAGAAAAAACAAAAACAGCTAAAGAAGCTATTTTGGCCGTATTTGATGCCTATCAAGATCATGCCGAGTTTGCTTATGAAAAGGGTTTTAGAGGATGTGGGCTATTAAATGCTGCGGCAGAGTTCCCAGCGAATAGTTCAGGACGAAATGCTGTAAGACAGCATAAAGAACAAGTTGAGGCGATTGTTGCCGAGCATTTAAATCACTTATTAAAAGATTCACAGCGTGTTAGCTATATCGCCTCACAACTTTCTTTTTTATTAGAAGGGTCGATGGCAAGAGCTGGTTTAGAGGGTAGTAGCCGTCAACTTCAATTAGCGAGACAAATGGCAGAACATATTTTAGATCGAGAATGCCAACATGATTAGCCTTATTAAAAATAGTAGTTATGGTGGCACTATTGCAATTTTAGTGGCCTCTTTCTTATGGGGAACCACGGGGACAGCCGCAGCATTTGCCCCAACACTCGGACCACTTGCAATTGGCGCGGTTGCTATGGGGGGAGGTGGGCTTTTACAGGCATTGATTGCATCTCAGGCCATTCGGGAACATCGACAATTTATTGGGCGAAATATTTCTATTATTCTTTTAGGTGTTGTGGCAGTTGGGATATATCCCCTAGCTTTTTATTCTTCCATGCATTATGCCGGAATTACGATTGGTACGGTGGTTTCAATTGGTTCGGCTCCACTCATTGCAGCAGTTTTAGAGCGATTCTTTGACCGTAAAGTTTTATCTAAAACGTGGTTCCTAAGTTTTGTGTTGGGTGTTGTAGGGGTAAGTTTATTATCTATGGGCGAAAGCCACACAGCACAAGAGAGTACAAATGAATGGAATAAAATTTTTGGTATTTTTCTTGGACTGGTAGCGGGTGCAACCTATTCACTTTATTCATGGGCTGCAAAAAGATTAATAGACCGAGGTATTGCTGCTAAAGCTGCAATGGGCATGATTATGGGAGGTGGGGCAGTCATCTTGCTTCCAACTTTATTAATTACAGGTGGTGGGCTACTGCAAAGTTCAACAAATTTACTTGTTGCTGGCTATATGATGCTTATCCCTATGTTTTTGGGTTATTTGCTTTTTGGTTTCGGGTTAAAAACTGTAAATGCCAGTAAAGCCACCACTTTAACTTTATTTGAACCTCTTGTTGCAGCGATTTTTGCCATTGTTTTGGTTGGCGAAAGTGTCTCATGGATTGGGTGGGTAGGCATGTTTTTGATTTTCATTTGTATTTTGATGTTATCAAAGCCTGAAAATACATAAAAAATGAAAACTTTTACTGGCTTGAGTTTAAATTAAATTTTTCTTAGTCTTAAAGCCAAGTTTTATCGTTGATTTAAACAATGAAAATAAAATTAATGCTTGTTGCGGGTTTATGGAGTTTTACATCGTCGAGTTTTGCTCTAGATTTAGTTGAAACTTATGAGCGCGCAAAACTAAATGATCCGACGTGGCAAGCGAATCAACAACAGTTTGAAGCAGATCAGCTTAATTTAGGTTTGGCAACAGGCGCTTTACTACCAACAGTCACATTATCTGGAAATATTACCCGTAATCGACAAACGGTAAAGCGTTCAAATTTTCCCGGTGTTGATCAGGAAGGACTTTCCGATGCTTTGGTAAGTAATACATCGACTACCAAACAGGCTACTTTATCTGCCCGTCAGCCTCTTTTTCGTATGGATGCATGGGAAGGTTATAAACAGGTTAAAACTTCGGTTGCCCTTAGTGAAATTACTTTAAAACTGCAAAAACAAGATCATGTTTTAAATGTAGCTGAAGCCTATTTTAATGTACTGCGTCAACAAGCACTTACCGCTGCATATTTACAAGAAGAAAAAGCTTTGCTTGAACAGCTCAATATGATGAACGCCAAGCTTAAAGAAGGGTTGGTAGCACGTAGTGATGTGAGTGAAGCAAATGCCCAGTATCAAAATGCCAGAGCCAACCGTATTGCTACCAATGTGCAGCTTCTATTGGCTCAAGAGCAACTATCTGAATATATTGGTCCTTATCAAGATAAGCTTGCTGTATTGAGAAGTGATTTTATCTTTCAAAAACCTTATCCGGCACAGCTCGATGAGTGGTTAGGATTAGCCCAACAGCAAAATTTAAAGATTCAACAAGCACGTTTACAAAAGCGATATGCTGAAGATCAACGTCGTGTGGAAAAAGCTGCACTTTATCCACAGATAGATGCAGTGGCGAGTTATGGTTATACCAAACAAACGCCCGAAACGCTGATTTCGACTGATGGGAAGTTTGATCAGGTCGGGGTAGAGATGAACTGGAACTTATTTAATGGAGGCCGGACTCGAACTTCTATTAAAAAAGCCAGTGTGGAGTTAAATAAAGCGCAAGCCCAACTTGATGCAGCCATTCGCCGTGCCAATGTCGATGTGAAAAGTGCTTTTATGCAGGTAGATACCGACCGAGCAAAACTTGAAGCAAGAAAGGCGGCAATGGACTCTTCAGCACTTGTTTCTCAAGCTTCAAAAGCAAGTTATAACGAAGGCTTAAAAAGTATGGTCGATGTTTTATTGGCGCAGCGTAATGCTTTTTCAGCAAAACAGGATTATCTTAATGCTCAGTATGACTATTTATTAAATGTATTACGTTTAAAAGCGGCTGTAGGTCAGCTAGGAGAAAAAGATCTAGTTGAATTAAACAGCTGGTTAACGTATCAGTAATAAAAAAATGCTTTTATCTGAAATTTAATTTTGTCATAAAAATTTAATGATTGATGTGTTTTAATGCTCAATCATTTTATCCCTGCGCCATCATGTTGGAGGCTTCCCTTGAGTCCGAGTAATCCGGTGTTAAGCCATCATATTTCTTCTCAATTTAATGAAGATTTGCAAGATGTGAACACAAAGTTTATGACCATGGGTGGCTTGGTCGAACAACAGGTTGCCAATGCAATTCATTCTTTGCTTGATACAGATGCGAACTTAGCAATTGATGTTCAATTTAAAGATAATGCGGTCAATCAATATGAACGTGATATTGATGAAGGGCTGACGCTGATTTTGGCACGTCGTCATCCGGCAGCAATTGACTTGCGTATGGTAATTGCCATGAGTAAAGCCAATACTGACCTAGAGCGTATTGGGGATGAAGCTGCAAAAATTGCCCGTATTGCGCAAAATCTATGTGAAGAGGGCGGTTCTCCTCGTGGCTATATGGAAACACGTCATATTGGTAACCAAGTACGAGTCATGATTCATGACGCACTTGATGCTTTTGCACGTTTAGATGCAGATCAGGCATTACGTGTACTTTTAGCCGATGCTGATATCGACCGTGAATATCAGTCGGCAACGCGTACTTTAATGACTTATATGATTGAAGACCCGCGTCATATTGCTCGTGTGATTAATGTCATGTGGGTTTTACGTTCTTTAGAGCGTATTGGTGACCACGCTCGTAATATTGCTGAACAAGTCATTTACATGGCAAAAGGCTTTGATGCACGCCATACCAAAATTGAAGAAATTGAAGCAAAAGTACACGAAAAGTAATATGTGAGCTGAGATATTTAAAGGCCTTGTTTCAGACAAGGCTTTTTCATTTTTTTAAAATAATAGATAAAAAAATGTCCCGAACTTTGGGGGGAAGTTCAGGACAGAAAATCAAGTGCATTAAGAGAAAACACGACAGGGATCGTGTCTTACTTGCTATGAATTGATATTAAAGTTTCAGCCATTTCATGTCATGTAGAGTCCTGTGCGCTCTATGTAAGGCTTTATATGTTTGTGTAAGTTTCACGTAAAAAAAGGCAGGTCTATGTATATAAACCTGCCTTTTTAAAAAATGATGGGCTTGGAATAAACCTGTTATTCTGGTTTCCAGCCTTCCGCTTTTTCAACGCTCTCATCATTATTGAAGAACTTCTCACGTTGCTCTTCAAGGAATTTTTTCGCTTCTGGTTCAAACACGTTTAAACGCTTTTCATTAATTAGCGTAGTTTGGTGCTGTAACCATTCTTGCCATGCTTGCTTAGAAACATTTTCAAAAAATTCTTGGCCTTTGGCACCTGGAAATGGAGCGAAGTCCAATCCTTCCATTTCCTTTTGGTATTTACGGCAAAATACTTGTCGACTCATTTTGTATCCTTAAGCGTATAACTGTTCTAGACGTTTATGGGCACGTGCAATCGCAGCTTCAACCTGTTTTGGTGAAGTTCCGCCAATATGATCACGTGCATTTACCGAAGCTTCTAGTGTCAAAGCTTTATCAAATACATCTGCTGTAATTAGGTCAGAGAATTGTTGTAATTGCTCAAGTGTTAACTCAGATAAATCTTTTTCTTCAGCAACACCTAATGCAACAGCTTTACCTACAATTTCATGCGCATCACGGAACGCAACGCCTTTTTTCACTAAGTAGTCAGCAAGGTCAGTTGCTGTAGAGAATCCGCGAAGAGCAGCTTCACGCATGATTTCAACATTTGGAACCAATGCAGGGATCATGTCAGCAAACGCCATGAGTGAACCACGAACGGTATCAATGGCATCAAATAAAGGTTCTTTATCTTCTTGGTTGTCTTTGTTGTACGCCAGTGGTTGACCTTTCATAAGCGTAAGTAAGCTAATTAAATCACCAAATACGCGGCCAGATTTACCACGGATGAGTTCTGGAACATCAGGGTTTTTCTTCTGCGGCATGATTGAAGAACCAGTACAGAAGCGATCAGGAATATTTACGAATTTAAACTGTGCAGAAGTCCAAAGAATAAGTTCTTCAGACATACGTGATAAATGCATCATGATTAAAGATGCTGCTGCATTAAATTCGATAGCAAAATCACGATCAGATACAGCATCAAGAGAGTTTTCAGATACAGCTTCGAAGCCTAGTAACTCTGCTGTATAAGCACGGTCAATCGGGTAAGTTGTTCCAGCGAGAGCCGCAGAACCGAGTGGCATACGGTTAACACGCTTACGGCAGTCTTGAAGACGTTCAGTATCACGAACTAACATTTCAAACCATGCCAACAAGTGATGGCCGAAAGTTACCGGTTGAGCTGTTTGTAAGTGTGTAAAGCCAGGCATAATAGTATTTACATTTTTGGCAGCCAAGCCCAACAAACCTTTTTGTAAACGCTCTAATAAGCCTAAAATGTCGTCAATTTCGTCGCGGAGATAAAGACGGATATCAGTTGCAACTTGGTCGTTACGGCTACGGCCAGTGTGAAGTTTTTTACCTGTAATACCGATACGTTGAGTCAAACGTGATTCAATGTTCATGTGAACATCTTCAAGATCGATACGCCATTCAAAAGTTCCAGCTTCAATTTCTGCACGAATGGTGCTTAAACCTTCAATAATGTCGTCTCGTTCTGCTTCTGTCAGTACGCCAACTTTCGCAAGCATGGTAGCATGCGCAATAGAACCAGCGATGTCTTGCTTATAAAAACGCTGGTCAAATTGAACAGAGGCGGTAAATTCGGCTACAAAAGCATCCGTCGCTTCAGAAAAACGACCACCCCACATACCTGAGGTTTGGTTTGGGGCTGCTGAATTAGGGGGATTTGAAGATGTGGTCATGGTGGCTCAGTAAAATAAAAAAGAGTATATCACTTGCCGAAGCTCAACAAACAAAGTTGTTTTCTACAGCATATCGAAATCAAAATTCCTCCTATTTTTTTACGAAAATTGATCGTTGGCAACATTTATTAGAATTAATTATCGCAAGTAATGTTTTAGCTCTGGTTTTAGCTTTGGCTGAAGCACAGTCTTGGCATGCATTAAACGGCTCACGTCTTTTACAATACATCGTTTTTATTAACTGGGTGATTTTGTCTTTTTTTGCCTTGGTTGAACATTTTCAGGATTTTTTTAGTCAGCTACAGCAAAAATATGCTTTGATAATTGGCTTTGTTATGCTGCAAGCGATAGTTGTGGTAACCACCATAATAAGCAATTTTTTTCAGTTTGGAGTTTTGAAAAAAACATCTGTTATAGCGCAGGACTGGAGCATTTATTTTACCAATGTCCCTTTATATTTAAGTTATGGAATATTATTAGGGGCCTTTTGTCTGCGTTATTTATATGTTCGAGAACAATGGTTACACCAACAATATGCAGAATTAAATGCCCGTATTCAGGCAATGCAGGCTCGCATTCATCCTCATTTTTTATTTAATAGTCTAAATAATGTGGTGAGTTTAATAACGATAGATCCAGATAAAGCAGAAAGTATGTTAATTAGCCTGTCACGACTGTTTAGGGCGAGTTTTCAAGAATTAAAATTGGTGAGCTTGCATGAAGAAATTGAACTTAGTAAACAATATTTAATGATTGAGCAAATACGTTTGGGCGAGCGTTTAAAAATCGAATGGAAAGTGGAAATTGAACCTTTGCAATTAAAACAGGTCACTATTCCTTTATTGACATTACAACCTTTATTAGAGAATAGTATTTTTCATGGGGTAGAGCCAATGATGGGTAAAGCAACCATTGGGGTATTGGTTGAAATATTGCAAAATCAGGTCAGTATAGTCATTACCAACCCTTATACACACGATACAATAAATTCACGGAAAGGGCATGGAATCGCTCTTGAAAATGTTAAACAGCGCTTAAAAGCGTATTATGGGAATTCAGTGAGATTCCAGGTATATAAGGGTGAGGCTTTATATACCACTATTATGAGCTATCAATACCAATCAAAATAATAAGTCAGTCAGAGTTAACCATAAAAAAATGGACCAAGTTAACGGTGACAAGGAGGATGAATGAAGGTGCTAATTTGTGATGACGAACCACTTGCAGTGGAACGATTGTCACGTTTAGTTTCAAAGATGGGACATGAGGTTGTTGCAACAGCTCATCATGGCCAAGATGCCTTGGAACAGGCACGGCTTCATCACCCAGATGTGATTTTACTTGATATCCAGATGCCGGGTATGAATGGTCTCGTCTGTGCTGAGCAATTAAGCCAACTTAATCCTCGACCTGCTATAGTGTTTTGCACAGCTTATGATCAGCATGCATTGGAGGCATTTAAGTCACAAGCACAAGCTTATCTTCTTAAGCCCATTGATCCTCAAGAGCTGGAGCAGACATTTAAGCAATTAACCCAGCTAACACAAGCACAGCTCAGCGCTTTGCCTAAACCTGAGCTTTTACAGGATTTAAAAACACAACGTCATCAAATTGCTGCTAAAACCTATCGTGGGGTTGAGCTAATTCCTGTTGAAAATATCTATTACTTTTTAGCAGATCAGAAATATGTCACGGTACGTCATAAAAATGGCAGCGTATTGATTGACGAAACACTTAAAGAACTTGAAACTGAGTTCGCAGATCAGTTCATCCGTATTCACCGTAATGCATTGGTCTCGATTGCTTATTTAGATGGTTTAGAGCTAGTAAGTTCGGGCCAATATCAGGTTCGCTTACGTGGCTTAGATGAAAGACTTTCCGTAAGCCGCCGTCATTTATCTACCCTTAGAGAACGGATACACCAACTTTAACCTGTATTCATCTTATTTTTGCTTGTGAGATTTTACTTGCAATTTTAAGGGATCAAGTTAAGTTTAGGGTGTATTGTTTGACCAGCCCATGCTTGAATTTATGAAAACCTTGAAAATTGCTACACGACAAAGCCCACTTGCTCTTTGGCAGGCAGAACATATTCGTGCCCGTTTACAGGAGCTTCACCCAGATTTAACGGTGGAGTTGGTTAAGTTTGTCACGCAGGGCGATAAAATTTTAGATACACCTTTAGCAAAAATTGGTGGCAAAGGGTTGTTCGTTAAAGAATTGGAAGCAGCACTTTTAGATGGCCGTGCGGACCTTGCTGTACATTCAATGAAAGATGTTCCGATGGCATTACCAGAAGGTTTAACTTTGGCCGTAATTTGCGAACGTGAAGATCCGTTAGATGCTTTTGTTTCGAATCAATTTGAAAAATTTGCTGATTTGCCGCAAGGAGCAAAAGTTGGCACCTCAAGTTTACGTCGTAAATCACAAATTTTAAAACAACGTCCAGATCTACAAATTATTGATTTACGTGGTAATGTCGGTACCCGCTTAGCGAAGCTAGACGATGGTCAATATGATGCCATTATCTTGGCGAGTGCTGGTTTAAAACGTTTAGGATTGGCAGAACGCATTCGCCACTGTATCGAGCCAAGTGTAAGTTTGCCTGCGGTTGGTCAGGGCGCTCTTGGTTTGGAATGCCGTGCAGATGACCAAGAAGTATTGGCTTTAATTCAGCCACTTCTACACCCAGAGACAGATGTATGTGTACGTGCTGAGCGAGCATTCAATGCCTATCTTGAAGGTGGTTGTCAGGTGCCGATTGCAGGTTATGCAACACTCCAAGATGGTAAAATTCATATTGAAGGCCGTGTAGGTAGTGTTGATGGGCAAACATTATTACGGGCTGAGCTTACAGATGAAGCGAATAATGCTCAGCAATTAGGTGAAAACCTTGCTCGGAACTTACTTGATCAAGGCGCTGGTGATTTATTAAAGGCCCTCTACTAACGCTATGTTGTTTATTAATACCCGACCTGACTCGCGTGCGGCTGAATTAACTCATGCTTTGCAGAAGAAGGGGTTTCAGGTCGAGTCTTTACCTCTTTTAGAACTGGTTGCTCAACCTTTTTCAGAATCACTCTCTCAACTCTATCAGCAGTTAACTGGTGCACAAGCGATTGTAGTGGTTAGTCCTACTGCTGTTGATGTGGGGATGCAGTATTTAACACAAAGTGGTTTAAAAATAGATGAGCTAAAATATATTCAATGGATTGCGGTGGGGCAAGCGACGGCTAATCGTCTTCACGACTATGGGATTGAAGCGCATGTTCCTGAGGTTGAAACTTCCGAGGGAATGCTTAACTTACCTCTCCTTCATCGTATGCAAAAATCAGGTAGTGTGGCTTTTTGGAGAGGTGAAGGCGGCCGTCAATTTATGATGGAAACTTTGCAACAGCAAGGAATTCAGATTTTAAATTTTGTTCTATATCGCAGGCAGTGTCCGCAAGCTTCATATTCGACATTCAAACATCTGACACAGAATTCAAATTATAATTTAGATAAATGGCTCGTCTTAATTACCAGTGAGGCGAGCTGGAAATACTGGTTAGAGCTTTGTTTAAAAAATAAGGCACAACCTGATTGCGTATATTTAGTTTTAGGACCACGCCTTTTTCAACTTGTTAAAGACTATCGCGATCAGCAACAAGCTCATTTTCACATTATTCAACTTGAAAATTTATCGCCTTCGGGGATGATTCATCACATTCAGGCATTATAAGGATTCGTATGAGAAAACTTGTTTCTATCATCATTTTGCTGGGCATCGCTTGGGTGGCTAAGCTCAGCTACGATATGTGGCAAATTTCTCGTACCGTCCCTGAACTTCAGCAAAGCTTGCTGCAATCTGAACAGCAATATGCCAATTTGAATGATCAATTGGTTGCTTTGCAAAGACAAATTCAAAATCAACCAAGTCATAATTCTAAAACAACGCCTTTAGCAACGACTGAAGTTGTTCAAACCGGAATTGCACCGACCGTATTAATTAAACAAAAATTAGAGTTAATCCAGTTTGCAATTGACCAACAGCAATTTATTTATGCTGTAGATCATCTAACCCAACTACAGCAAACCCTACCACAATATGGAATTGCTCCTGCATTACAACACAGCTTAAATCAGGCTCTTGAGCAAGATAAGCAGGCTATTCAACAGTTTGTGCTTGCTCAAAATCAGCGACATCAACTCATTGACGATTTACTCCAGAATATTGATAAAAATATTCAACAAGCTTTAAAGCAGCCTAAATTTGAGATGGACCAATCCGAGGCTGTGTCATGGTGGAAAAAATGGTTCCGTATTGAGAAAGTAGAAACGCCGTCTATTAATTTAATGAACCGAAGTGTAGTGCTTAAAGAAGTGCAATTAAGGCTATTAATTGCTGAGCAAGCTTTAAACCAAGGAAAAATGGCTGAATATCAAAATGAGTTGCAGACTGTAATGCAAAAACTAAATGAATTACCCGATGCGACTAGCCAACAACTCAAAAACCGTATTGCTAAAGTGGCACATTTATCTGTAGTGCCTGTTCCTAAATTATCGACACTTGGTCTAATCGGCTCATAAGGAGGACACATGAAGCATCTCCTGTGGGTTTACTTTTTAATTAGCTTAGTCCTTTTCGCAGCCTTGGCTTTATTCAGTTATGGCTATGGTATGGGTTATGTCTATATTTACTGGCGGCAATTGCAATTGCAAACAAATGTATGGGGATTAGTCCTTACGTTTGTTGTGATGAGCTTTATTGCTCAGGTGATATGGCTCTGGATTAAGCGTTATTCTTCTCGGGAACAAAGAAAGAGAGAGAATATTTTTCAGTTTAAAAATCTTCATCCATATGAACAATTAGGTATTGTCTGGTTATTAGAGGCTGCTGAAGATCAACGGGTATTTATCGAACGTGTTTTTACTCAATCAGGCCTTCTAAAAAATATTATTGATGCCAAATTTCTAGTTTTAAGTGGAGATTACCAAAAAGCTTTAGAGGCCTTGGATCAATCCCCACCAATGGCTTTTGAGTTAGCAGAATTACAGCGTATTGAAATATTCTTGGCACAAAACGAAGCTGAACGTGCCTTAACCCATCTTGAGTTTTTATATCAGCATCAGTTATCGCCATGGCTTGAAGAGATTGAGACAGCATATCAACAACGTTTAACGGCGCTTTGGGGCCAGCTTGCTTTACAACAACCATGGGTATACTTGCGTTCTATGAAATATGGTTTGTTGGACGCTGAACATCGTGATTTATGGTTACAACAATTACTTCAACAGTTTGATCAAGCTTCAATTGATGATTTACAAGCACTGCAACAGCGCTATCTGGATTTAGAGTCAGAAATTCAAACCAGACCTTATAGCAGTAAATTGTTATGGTTAAAACTTTTGGCCCGTATGCCAGAAATGAGTATTCAGCATGAAGCATTAACCTTGCATTTACTCAAAGAGCAATTCGATCCGGACGTATTTTACTTATGGTTTCAGCAACAATTGCTTAAGCAGGTTCCTGACTATGCCGATGTCGAAGAAAAGATTAATCAATTTGAATCTCAATATATGAATTTGCCAGTTTTAACATTTGCAAAATGGCATGTTTACATGGCAACAGGTCGTCAAGCTGAAGCAGAAATATTATTAAGTTTATATCCAGATAATATTTTAATGAGCTATTTACGTATTAAATCAACCTTAAAAGAAGATGATGAGTTAATCAAACAGTTAAACCTAATCTTTGAAAATGATGCGAATTTTTTAAAATTTAAAATCTGAGGTAAAAATGAAAGAACTGTCTGTCTACCCTGTAATATACGACCAGAAAGTAGCATGGGGAGATATGGATGCTTTTGGTCATGTCAATAATGTGCAATATTATAGATATATTGAAAGCTCACGTATTTTATATATGGAAAATGTAAATATATTGACTCCAAATATATATACTGTTGTTGCTTCAAGTCAGTGCAAATATTTAAAACCTGTGTTTTATCCAGATGTATTGAAAGTAGGGGTTCGTGTAGAAGAGCTACGTAAGAGCGCGTTCCGTATGGCTTATATATTATGGAGTGAATCTCAGCAGCAAATCGTTGCTACAGGTGAAGCAGTTATGGTTTGTGTGAATAAAATGACAGGATTAAAATGTGAAATACCAAGTGAAGTAAAAAGTAAAATTATTGAATTAGAAAAATCAGTTGGGCATGATTTAATACATTTAGCTTAAATAAATATTAAGAAAATATATTACAATTATAATTACTAATGTAATTAAAAAGTAAATTTATAGCGTTATTCTGATGAACTTGACTTTCAAACTATTGCTTATTGAATAGATTATAAATACTATTGGTTATGATTTAATGTTTTTAAATTTTGTCTGTATTATTTGAATTGTCAGTAAGACTGGAGTATTTATTAATGAAACCGGATATTAGTGAATTATCTGTTGAAGAGTTAAAACGCTTACAAGAAGAAGCAGAAGCTTTAATTGCAAGCAAAAAAGATCAAGCAATCGAAGATGCTTATAATCAAATTATCGAAATTGCTGAAAATGTAGGTTTTAGTGTTGAACAGCTTCTAGAATTTGGCGCTCAAAAACGTAAGAAAACAACACGTAAATCTGTAGAACCACGTTACCGTAACAAAAACAATGCTGAAGAGACTTGGACTGGTCGCGGTAAACAACCACGTTGGTTAGTTGCTGAAATTGAAAAAGGTGCAAAACTTGAAGATTTCTTAATCTAATTGTATTGCCTCTTAAAAAGCCAAGCGATTCTGCTTGGCTTTTTTATTTTTAAAAGAATTAAAAAAATTTATTTTAAATATGAATATTCAATAAGGTGCTTGAGTTGCTAATTAAGAGCATTGTTGAGACTAAATTTTCATTTAGCAAGATCAATCGTAAATTTCATGATTTTGTCATACGTTCAACTTATAGTCTTTAGCGAGACGCCAAGCCCGATTGCTTGGTTTTTTTATATGAAGTGAATTGGCGATGTTGAAAAAGTATGCATAATGTCAGACTAGAGAGGAACTCTCATATAAGGATGATAATTTGCATGTTGGTAAGGCTGAATGAAGAAAAAGTCTAAGCAATGGAAGTGGTGGTTTTTTGCCCTCATTGCATTTTTAATTTTTATTATTTTACAGATTCCGGCGACTTGGCTTATCTCTAAATTTTCAAAGAATAATCAAACTGTCCATAATGTAAGTGGCAATATCTGGCAGGGGCAGGCAGACTGGCACCGTGGAGCGTTACGAGGCACTATCCACTGGAAAACGAGACCGCTAGACTTACTTTTATTACGCTTTGCTGCAGATGTTGATATTCATAGTGGTAATACGCAATTAACGGGGATTATGGCGTATGGTTTTGGAAAAAAAGTTATTGTAAGGGATATGAATGGCCAGATTGCTCCAGAAACACTGAAGCAAGTTGTAAATTGGCAATGGCCTGTAAATAGTATTCAACTTAAAGATATCCAATTTAATTATAAAAAAGAGCAAGGCTTTGCGGCAGTTGATGGGCAATTGCATTGGGGTGGTGGAGCGCTCATTTATAATATTGGTGATCGTCAAGATCGTATGAATATGCCTTCTTTAAGTGGGCAATTAACTGACCAGAACGGACAGCTACAAGTGGACATCCGTGATCAGCGTAATCAAAAAATGGCCAATCTTTTACTAGATGCCAATATGATGCTGGATGTTCAGCTCACACAGCGTTTATTACTCAATGTTCCATCATATGACGGTAAAGCTGGTTTGGATACTTTTGTCATTAGTTCTCGCCAACCATTATTACAAGGTGGTAACTAATGAAAGTATGGATTGATAAATTACAGCAATTGCAATGGCAAAAATTAGATCGACTGAGTGTAGTGGTCCTTGCCATTTTAATTTTATGGTTATGCTGGAAACTCGCTTCATTTTTTTGGTTGGTGATTGCGCCTCCTCAACTGATGCAATTTGATCGGGTAGAACTCGGTTCTCAACAACCACAAATACCAAATATTAGTACTTTTTCACTTTTTAACGAACCTTCTGCCAATGCGGCTCAAGAAAGCGTGAATTTAGAATTGCAGGGTGTAATGGTCGGCTATCCAAACCGGTTTTCCTCTGCTGTTATTAAAATTGATAATACTGCTGAGCGTTATCGAGTTGGTGAAACCATTGGTTCAACTTCTTACCAATTGGCAGAGGTGTATTGGGATCATGTTGTGTTGAGTCAAGGAAATGGCAGTACCCGTGAACTTCAGTTCAAAGGTTTGCCAAATGGTTTGTATCAACCAATGACTCCGGATGCTTCACAACAAAGTGCTACACCGTCTCAACCTACAGAGCCTATGAATACGGCCCAACAGGCATTGGGACAAGCGATCCAGCAGATGCAAGGTAACCGAGAGCAATACCTCCGAGATATGGGGGTAAGTGGTAACTCAGGTGAAGGCTATGAAGTTACAGAACGTACACCGACTGCACTTAGAAATAAGTTAGGTTTAAGGCCTGGCGATCGAATTGTCTCTTTGAATGGTCAAACGATTGGGCAAGGGCAAACGGATGTGCAATTACTTGAGCAGGCTCGTCGAGCAGGGCAAGTAAAAATAGAAATAAAACGTGGTGATCAAGTGATGACCATACAACAAAATTTTTAGTGATAACACGTCACCATAAGAGTTAGGAAATATCGCGAGTTATGGCTTTATTGAATCATCAACGTCCACTTTGGGCATTACTTGCAGCCGCCCCATTGATTGCGACAGTAACTAGCAGTGCCTATGCCCAAACATGGAAGATCAATTTACGTGATGCTGACTTAACTGCCTTTATTAATGAAGTTGCAGACATTACAGGAAAGAACTTCGCTGTAGATCCGAGAGTACGTGGTAATGTCACGGTTATTTCTAATAAGCCATTAAATAAAGATGAAGTTTATGACCTATTTCTTGGGGTCTTAAATGTAAACGGGGTGGTTGCAATTCCGTCTGGTAATACCATTAAGCTTGTACCGGATAGCAATGTTAAAAACTCGGGAATTCCTTATGATTCTAGAAATAGAGTTCGTGGTGATCAAATCGTTACACGTGTGATTTGGCTGGAAAATACTAATCCAAATGACTTAATTCCAGCACTCCGTCCCTTAATGCCGCAATTTGCACATATGGCGGCAATTGCAGGAACCAATGCACTTATTATTTCTGATAGAGCTGCGAATATTTATCAACTTGAAAATATTATTCGTAACTTGGATGGAACTGGGCAAAATGATATTGAAGCGATCACGCTTCAGTCGAGCCAAGCAGAAGAAATTATTACCCAGCTTGAAGCGATGAGCGCAACAGGCGCATCTAAAGATTTTAGTGGTGCCCGTATTCGTATTATTGCTGATAATCGGACAAACCGTATTTTAATAAAAGGTGATCCGCAAACACGTAAACGTATTCGTCATATGATTGAGATGCTGGATGTACCTTCGGCAGATCGTTTAGGTGGCTTAAAAGTTTTCCGTTTGAAGTATGCCAGTGCTAAAAACTTGTCTGAAATTTTGCAAGGCTTAGTCACAGGACAGGCAGTATCTTCATCGAATAATAGTAATAATTCATCTAACTCATCGAATCCGATTAATAGTTTAATTGGTAATAACCAGAATTCTGGTTCAAATACATCGGGTTCAAATGGCGCCTCAATTTCAACTCCTGCAATTAACCTAAACGGTAATTCGAACAGTAGTAATCAGAATAATATCACCAGCTTTAATCAAAACGGTGTGAGTATTATTGCAGATAATGCTCAGAACTCATTAGTAGTTAAAGCTGATCCCCAATTAATGCGTGAAATTGAATCAGCGATTCAACAACTAGACGTTCGTCGTCAACAAGTGCTTATTGAGGCCGCAATTATTGAAGTCTCTGGAGATGATGCAGATCAACTTGGAATTCAATGGGCACTCGGTGATTTATCTAGTGGGATTGGTTTACTTAGCTTTAGTAATGTAGGGGCGAGTTTATCTTCTATTGCTGCTGGTTATTTATCGGGTGGTTCGGCTGGAGCTGCATCTGCTATCGCTAATGGAGCTAATAAAGGTAATGGTGCAACTTTAGGATTGGGCAATTTTGATAACTCTCGTAAGGCATATGGTGCATTAATTCAGGCTCTCAAAACCAATACAAAATCAAACTTACTTTCGACACCGTCTATTGTGACGATGGATAATGAAGAAGCTTATATTGTTGTAGGTCAGAACGTTCCATTTGTAACAGGTTCGGTCACTACCAATAGTACAGGTATTAATCCCTATACAACTGTGGAGCGTAAAGATGTCGGTGTGACCTTGAAAGTTGTTCCACATATCGGTGAAGGTGGTACAGTTCGTTTAGAGGTAGAGCAAGAAGTTTCTGCTGTTCAAGATAGCCGCGGGCAAGCAGCTGACTTGGTGACAAGTAAACGCGCTATTAAAACAGCTGTTTTAGCCGAGCATGGGCAGACTGTGGTGCTAGGTGGATTGGTGTCGGATGACACTTCGCTTTCAAGACAAGGTATACCTGGTTTAAGTAGTATTCCTTATGTTGGGCGATTGTTCCGATCAGATAACAGAAGCAATGTAAAACGTAACCTTCTCGTTTTTATTCACCCAACAATTGTAGGCGATGCAAATGATGTACGCCGTTTATCTCAGCAGCGCTATAATCAACTTTATAGCTTGCAATTGGCTATGGATAAAAATGGCAACTTTGCAAAATTACCTGAGCAAGTTGATGATATTTATAACCAAAAAATGACCCCGCCGAGTATTGCCTCTAAGCCAAAAAATTACCAACAGGTTCCATCAGGTGGTAAAAGTTCGACCATAACTACGCCGGTAGCTGTAGAACCTACCGTCCAAAAGCAAACACTACAGTTGCCTGATCCTGAAATTAATCGTACTAAAAATACAGTAACAACAACGACACTGCGTCCAAGCACAGCGCCGTAGTAGCATGTTATGATTAATAAAAAATGAATAGGACATAGGCATGACTTGGAAATTACAAGCAATTACTGGTGAATTTACTGGCCAAGAAATTAATGTTGATCGTGATATGTTGGTGGGACGTCATCAAGATGCCGATTTATTACTACAGGCTGCTGAAATTTCACGACGCCATGCAGCATTGCTGTTAAAAGATCAAGCGCTATGGGTGCAAGACCTTAATTCATCGAATGGTACGTTTGTAAACGATATTCGTATTGAGCAAGAAAAACAGTTGCATGATGGTGATATTGTTCAATTCGCAAGTTTAAAATTTTCAGTTTTCGCCCCTGCACAAGAAAATACTGATTTACCTGAAATAGAGGTGGAGCCAGTACAAACTGCACCGATACAAGATTTAAGCGATCAAGGTATGCCAAGTATTGCGGAGCGTGCAGCAGAAACTGAAGTGAGTCGTGATGGAATGCCTCAGCGAGTTTCTGTGCCAAAACCCGCACCGATTCCTGAAGGGGTGGATATTCATGCTCAGCCAGAACAAACTCCTGTTGCTATTGAGGAGCCAATTTCTCGGGTTACTGAAGAGAAAGAGCAGCAGAAGAATGCATCTATTGGTCTAGTGACCATTATTATTTTAGTGATTTTAGCTGTATTGGCGTGGTTATTCTTTAAATAATTCGTTGGTGCTTTTACAATCAAGGCATGCTAAACGCATGCCTTTTTAATTTTGAGTAGAAGAAAATGTCTGTTGCACAACTAAGTAAGCGCGATTTAATTTTATTTGACCTAGATGGAACGTTGGTTGACTCCGCTGCCGATTTATATCGGTCTATGAACTTAAGTCTGCAATCACTCAGTTGGCCATTGGTAACAGAAGCACAAATACGGGAATGGGTAGGTAAAGGGGCTTCAAAACTTTGTGAAAGTGTTCTGCTTCATATATTTGGAAAATTAGATGTTGAACAACATAAAGTTTTATTACAGAAATTTGTAGAGGTATATGGTGCGGAGCTGTGTGTGAATACTCAAATTTACCCAGGCGTACCTGAGTTTTTAAAACATTGCCAAACTTTGAATATTAAAATGGCATGTGTGACTAATAAGCCTGTCAAACTTGCTCAAGGGTTACTGGATGCGCTAGAGCTTTCTTCTTATTTTCAAGTTGTACTTGGAGGAGATAGCTTACCTGAAAGAAAGCCGCACCCACTACCATTATTGCATTGCATGGAAAGCCTAAAAATATCTGCTTCACAATCATTAATGATTGGCGACTCAAGTAATGATATTGAAGCTGCACGCCGTGCTGGAATTGATTGTATTGTGGTTAGCTATGGCTATAATCATGGAGAGAATATCTATGATTGCCAACCTCAGCAAGTTGTTGATAGTCTTGCTGAGTTAATTGTCTAATGAAGAAAATGGAGATAAGAATGAATAAGCGTATGGTTTTTCGATGGCGTGTCTAAACCGAATCTAGAAAAACACACTTTTAAATCGAAACCATATTAGAGAAGATTCATGACAACATTAGCGCAATTCGAGCAACTTAAGGCTGCTGGTTACAATACTATTCCTGTTTATCGTCAACGTTTAGCGGATACAGAAACCCCATTATCTGTTTTTGCTCGTTTTAAGGATCAAACACAGGCTTACTTATTTGAGTCTGTTGAAGGGGGTGAAAACTGGGCGCGCTACTCTATGATTGGTTTAGGCGAATCCACAGTTTTTTCCTGTAACGCTGGTGTTTTATCTATACAACATGCTGACGGATCAGTAACACAGCAAAATTGTCTAGACCCATTCCAATATATCCGTGAATTCCAAAAACAATTTAAAGTTCCTACAGCTAAACTCTTACCGGACTTACCAAGTTTTACGGGCGGCTTGGTGGGTTATTTGGGCTACGATGCTGTTCGCTACATCGAGCCACGTTTAAAGAATGTACCTGCGGCTGATCCGATTACGCTACCAGATTTATGGTTGATGCTCTCAAAGACAGTCATTGTTTTTGACAATCTTAAAGATACGCTATTTTTAATTGTGCATGCGGATACAGAGCAGAGTAATGCTTATGAAGACGCTCAAAAAAAATTAGATCAATTAGAACAGTTGTTGGCGACTCCAGTTAGTTTGCAAGCGCGACCACATACGCCTCCGCATTTTGAATCAATTACTGGTAAAGCAAAATTCTTAGAGACGGTAGAGAAGGTTAAAGAATATATCCGTGCAGGCGATGTGATGCAGGTTGTACCTGGGCAGCGTATGGTTTCTGATTTTGATGGAGAAGCTTTACAGGTTTATCGTGCATTACGTCATTTAAATCCATCACCTTATCTATTCTTGGTTCAAGGACAAACGATTACTGATAAAAAACCATTTCATATTGTTGGCTCATCACCGGAAATTTTATCTCGTTTAGAAAATGGTATTGCTACAGTTCGACCTTTGGCAGGAACTAGACCGCGTGGTAAAACTAAAGAAGAAGATATAGCATTAGAAAAAGATTTGCTGTCTGATGAAAAAGAGATTGCTGAACATTTAATGCTGATTGATCTTGGGCGAAACGATGTAGGGCGCGTATCAAAAATAGGTAAGGTCCAAGTTACGGATCAAATGGTGATTGAGCGCTATTCACATGTCATGCATATTGTTTCAAATGTACAAGGTGAAGTGCGTGATGATATTGATGCACTTGATGTATTTAAAGCCACCTTTCCGGCAGGAACGTTATCAGGTGCCCCAAAAATTCGTGCAATGGAAATTATTGATGAAGTAGAGCCTGTGAAAAGAGGAGTTTTTGGCGGGGCTGTTGGTTATTTGGGATGGCATGGTGAAATGGATATGTCGATTGCAATCCGTACTTGTGTTATCCGTGACAAAAAGGTGTATGTACAGGCTGGTGCAGGGCTAGTTGCTGACTCAAATCCAGAATCTGAGTGGAATGAAACCCAAATAAAAGCTCGCGCAGTGATCAAAGCGGTTGAATTATCATCAAACGGATTGATTTTATGAGTTTTTAGCGGTTTTTTTAAAAAAACCGCTTGCATCGTTTGGAAGTTTTGCTAAACTGCACACCGTTCCGATACGAAACGTACGAAACACTAAGAAACGCCGGCATAGCTCAGTTGGTAGAGCAACTGACTTGTAATCAGTAGGTCCACAGTTCGAATCCGTGTGCCGGCACCATTTTAAAGTGTTAAGTTAATTGAGTAAAGAACGGCACTGTAGATAAGTGCGATATTGGTGAGATTCCCGAGCGGCCAAAGGGGGCAGACTGTAACTCTGTTGCGAAAGCTTCGAAGGTTCGAATCCTTCTCTCACCACCATCTCTAAACTTCGAGTGAAGTGGTTATTACCAACGTTGCGGGAGTAGCTCAGTTGGTAGAGCGGCAGCCTTCCAAGCTGCATGTCGCGAGTTCGATCCTCGTCTCCCGCTCCATCGAAGGATAGTCGCTCTTATAGCTCAGTGGTAGAGCACTCCCTTGGTAAGGGAGAGGTCTCGAGTTCAAATCTCGATAAGAGCTCCAGATATTAAAGTTTAATGTGGATTTCCACAAAGTTTTCAAAAAGCAGGCTATATAGTCTGCTTTTCAAGTATTAGGTGTCTAGTTTTTTTAGGCGATATGTCGATAAACTGAGTTAGCTCAGCGCCATTTGTAGGTGGTTCGACGTAAACGAGGAAGATCATCATGGCTAAAGCCAAGTTTGAACGTAATAAACCACACGTAAACGTGGGTACAATCGGTCACGTTGACCATGGTAAAACAACTTTAACTGCTGCGATTGCAACAATTTGTGCAAAAACTTACGGCGGTGAAGCGAAAGATTACTCACAAATCGACTCAGCACCTGAAGAAAAAGCACGTGGTATTACAATTAATACATCACACGTAGAATACGATTCTCCAACTCGTCACTACGCACACGTTGACTGCCCAGGCCACGCCGACTACGTTAAAAACATGATCACTGGTGCTGCTCAGATGGACGGCGCGATCCTTGTATGTGCTGCAACTGACGGTCCAATGCCACAAACTCGTGAGCACATCCTTCTTTCTCGTCAGGTAGGTGTACCTTACATCATCGTATTCTTAAACAAATGCGACCTTGTTGATGACGAAGAATTACTTGAATTAGTAGAAATGGAAGTACGTGAACTTCTTTCTACTTATGACTTCCCAGGTGATGACACTCCAGTAATCCGTGGTTCAGCTCTTGCAGCGCTTAACGGTGAAGCTGGTCCTTACGGTGAAGAATCAGTTCTTGCTCTTGTAGCAGCACTTGACTCTTACATCCCAGAGCCAGAGCGTGCAATCGACAAAGCATTCTTGATGCCAATCGAAGACGTATTCTCAATTTCTGGTCGTGGTACAGTAGTAACAGGCCGTGTTGAAGCTGGTATCATCAAAGTTGGTGAAGAAGTAGAGATCGTTGGTATTAAAGATACAGTTAAAACAACTGTAACTGGCGTAGAAATGTTCCGTAAACTTCTTGACGAAGGCCGTGCAGGTGAGAACTGTGGTATCTTACTTCGTGGTACTAAGCGTGAAGAAGTACAACGTGGTCAAGTACTTGCTAAACCAGGTACAATCAAGCCGCACACTAAATTCGACGCAGAAGTATACGTACTTTCTAAAGAAGAAGGTGGTCGTCACACTCCATTCTTAAATGGTTACCGTCCACAGTTCTACTTCCGTACAACTGACGTAACTGGTGCGATCCAGTTGAAAGAAGGCGTTGAAATGGTAATGCCAGGTGACAACGTTGAAATGTCAGTAGAATTAATCCACCCAATCGCAATGGACCCAGGTCTACGTTTTGCGATCCGTGAAGGTGGTCGTACTGTAGGTGCTGGTGTTGTTGCTAAAGTAACTGCATAAGCATAATATAGTGACGAATTACGTCTCAAGTTGAGAGCTTTGGCTCTCAACTTGCTTTATAGGTCAGTAGTTCAATTGGTAGAGCGTCGGTCTCCAAAACCGAATGTTGGGGGTTCGAGTCCCTCCTGACCTGCCATATTTTGAAATAAAAAGCTTGATGCTGGCTTAGTTGTTCATATAATAAGTCGCGAGTTCTACGACGAGTACAAAAATGTCGAATGATAAATCGCGTGACGCATTGAGCGACGCGCCAATTCCTCAAAGAAATAATTCTGCTGAAGTTGTTCGTTCTGGTTCGCCTTTAGATATCGTTCTATGGGTGATAGCAATTGCATTATTGCTCTCGGCTACCATGGTGAATCAGCATTTACCAGCGTATTGGGCCCCTGCAAATGATGTTTGGGTGCGCGTTGGGGTAATTTTTGCTTGTATCGTTGTGGCTTTAGGTTTATTATACGCCACCCATCAAGGTAAAGGCTTCGTTCGTTTGCTGAAAGATGCACGAGTCGAATTGCGTCGAGTAACTTGGCCAACAAAACAAGAAACAGTCACAACATCGTGGCAGGTTCTATTGGTTGTAGTTGTGGCATCATTAGTTTTATGGTGTTTTGACTATGGTTTGGGTTGGTTAATTAAGTTGATTATCGGGTAAAAGAGCTATGAAACGTTGGTACATTATTCATGCCTATTCTGGTTATGAAAAACAAGTGATGCGTTCACTTAAAGAACGAATCCAGCGTAGCGCTGTTGCCGATAGCTTTGGTGATGTCCTTGTTCCTACCGAAGAAGTGGTAGAAATGAAGGATGGTAAGAAGCGTAAATCTGAGCGTAAATTCTTTCCTGGCTATGTGTTGGTTGAAATGGAAATGAATGACGATACTTGGCACATTGTTAAAGAGTGTCCAAAAGTATTAGGTTTTATTGGTGGTACACCTGAAAAACCTGCGCCAATCACTCAACGTGAAGCAGATGCGATTCTTGCGCGTGTACGTAATACTGGTGAAGCCCCACGTCCTAAGACGATGTTTGAGCCAGGTGAAGAATTACTTGTTATTGACGGTCCATTCACAGACTTTAAAGGTGTGGTGGAAGAGGTTCAATACGATAAGTCACGTTTAACGTTGACGATTAACGTGTTTAATCGACCAACTCAGGTTGAACTCGAATTTCGCCAAGTCGAAAAAACGATTTAATCTTAATTGGTTGAAAAGCGCCCGATTTTATCGGGCATTGTTGTTGTAACAGTATTGTTACGTAGAAATTGGGGAGCCTAACGGCGTTTGTACCCAGAGGTATTTAAAATGGCTAAGAAGATTGACGGCTATATCAAGCTGCAAGTTCCAGCTGGTAAAGCAAATCCATCTCCACCGATTGGTCCTGCACTAGGTCAACGTGGTGTAAACATCATGGCATTCTGTAAAGAATTCAATGCTGCTACACAAAAAGTTGAACCAGGTCTTCCAATCCCTGTAGTGATTACTGTGTACAACGACAAGTCGTTCACATTCATCATGAAAACTCCTCCAGCTTCTATTCTTCTTAAGAAAGCTGCTGGTATCCAAAAGGGTTCATCTGTACCTAACAAAACTAAAGTTGGTAAGTTGACTCGTGCTCAATTAGAAGAAATCGCGACTACTAAAGAACCAGACTTAACTGGTGCTGACTTAGACGCGCGTGTTCGTACCATCGCTGGTTCTGCACGTTCTATGGGCTTGGAAGTGGAGCTATAAGACATGGCAAAGTTAACTAAACGTCAAAAAGCCATTGCTGCTGCTGTTGAAGCGAACAAAGTTTACACTTTGGAAGAAGCAGTACAGGTTCTTAATAGCTTGCCTGCTGCAAAGTTCAAAGAATCTTTAGACATCTCTGTAAACCTTGGCGTAGATCCACGTAAATCTGATCAGGTTGTTCGTGGTGCGACTACATTACCTGCAGGTACTGGTAAAACTGTACGTGTAGCTGTATTTGCTCAAGGCGCGCAAGCAGAAGCTGCGAAAGAAGCTGGTGCTGATGTTGTAGGTTTTGATGACCTTGCTGAAAGCATCCAAGGCGGAAACCTTGACTTTGATGTTGTAATCGCTGCTCCTGACGCTATGCGTGTTGTTGGTAAGCTCGGTACAATTCTTGGTCCACGTGGTTTAATGCCAAACCCTAAAGTTGGTACTGTAACTCCTGACGTTGCTGGCGCTGTTAAAAACGCTAAATCTGGTCAGGCGCGTTACCGTGTAGACAAAGCGGGTATTATTCACGCTGCGATTGGTCAAGTTGGCTTTGATGCTGCTGCAATCCGTCAAAACGTTGAAACTTTAGTTGCTGACTTGAAAAAGTTAAAACCTGCAACTTCTAAAGGTGTATACATCAAGAAGATCACTTTGAGCTCAACTATGGGTCCTGGTCTTACTGTTGATGTAAACAACGTTTCTAACTAAGTTTTAACTTGGTTAAGTAAAGAATTTTAAAGTCCTGATGAGGATTAAGCATAAAACAGAAAAGTTATTTCTGCTTTTGCTTCGGTAGAGTAAAGCTTTATCTATTACTTATCAGGCGGACTTTGAATTGATAAATGAGAATTTATCAGCGTCAAAGACCTCAGGCGAAAAGACGTTATTTTCGAATAGCGATTTTCTTAATAAACCAGCCTGCGTAGACGCGGTGGTGTGATTTGTTCCTCCTCCGCGTGTAAGTCGAAAGACTTACGAACTGGGAGTGTGCCCATCGGGTACATAAATCACCTTAGGAGGTTTTACAATGGCTCTTCTTATTGAAGACAAAAAACAGATCGTTGCAGAAGTAAGTGAAGTTGCTTCTAAAGCGTTTGCAGCCGTTGTTGCTGACTATCAAGGTTTAAGCGTAGAGCAATTAACAACACTTCGTGTTGAAGCTCGTAAGTTAGGTGTAACTACACGTATTGTACGTAACACTTTGGCTAAACGCGCATTTCAAGGTACTCAGTTTGATATCTTGAACGACAACCTTGTTGGTCCAACAATTCTAGGTTTTTCAACTTCTGAAGATGACATGGGTGCAGCTGCACGCTTGTTCGAAGAATTTGCTAAAACTAACAAAGCATTTGAATTAAAAGCTGCTGCATTTGACGGCAAAGTTTATCAAGGTGCTGATGTTAGCGTTATTGCTAATCTTCCGAACCAAGAGAAAGCGCTTACTATGCTTGCCTCTGTCCTTCAAGCTCCTATTTCGAAATTGGGTCGCCTCATTACAGCACTCAAAGAGAAAAACGAGTCAGAAGCTGCTTAATCAATTTTACACACCATTCAATATCCATTTGGAGTTATTCTCATGGCTTTAACTAACGAAGAAATCTTAAATGCAGTTGCTGAAAAAACTGTTCTTGAACTTGTTGAATTAATTTCTGCTTTCGAAGAGAAATTCAACGTATCTGCAGCTGCTGTAGCTGTTGCTGCTCCAGCTGGTGGCGCTGCTGCTGCTGCTGAAGAACAATCTGAATTCAACGTTGAGTTGACTTCTTTCGGTGCTAACAAAGTAGCTGTAATTAAAGCTGTTCGTGAAGCAACTGGTCTTGGTCTTAAAGAAGCTAAAGACTTAGTTGAAGGCGCTCCTCAAGTTCTTAAAGAAGGCGTTTCTAAAGAAGAAGGCGAAGAACTTAAGAAGAAACTTGAAGAAGCTGGTGCTACAGTTACACTTAAGTAATTGTAAAAGGAGTCGGTTTTTAAATCGGCTCCATAAAATGGCTGATGGCTCTTGGGTCATCAGCCTTTTTGCGTTACAATAATCGGCTCGATTTTTGTTAGTTTTGTTTGGTTTTTAGAGAAAGCCTAAATAAAATAAATAAATTCAAATGCTTACCAATATTTTTCATTTTTAAAAATATTGTTAAGCGTTTTTATACCACTAAAAATTGCAGCATTTGTAAACAGTGGTGGCCATATCGGCCTGCGTAATTCCTTCTGAGCCCGTTCTGCAGGCGGGCTTGGTTTACTTTCCGAGGACTCCAGATGGCATACTCATATACCGAAAAGAAACGGATCCGTAAGAATTTTGGTAAATTGCCCCAAGTAATGGATGCACCGTACTTATTATCGATTCAGGTCGATTCGTACAGAACATTCTTGCAAGATGGCAAATCACCAAAAAACCGCGAAGATATCGGTCTCCAAGCCGCATTTCGTTCAGTTTTTCCTATCGAAAGTTATTCTGGCAATGCTGCTTTAGAATTTGTTGAGTATAGCCTTGGTAAACCTGAGTTCGATGTACGCGAATGTATTCTTCGTGGCTCGACTTATGCGGCACCAATGCGCGTTAAAATTCGTTTGATTATTAAAGATCGCGAAACTAAATCGATTAAAGACGTACGCGAACAAGAAGTCTATATGGGTGAAATTCCACTCATGACTGAAAATGGTACCTTTGTTATCAACGGTACTGAGCGTGTAATCGTATCTCAATTACACCGTTCGCCAGGCGTATTCTTTGACCATGATAAAGGTAAGACCCACTCAAGTGGTAAAGTGTTGTATTCAGCACGTATCATTCCTTACCGTGGTTCATGGTTAGACTTCGAATTTGATGCAAAAGACTTAGTTTACGTACGTATCGACCGTCGTCGTAAATTACTTGCTACTGTTGTGTTACGTGCACTAGGTTATAACAATGAACAGATCTTGAATTTGTTCTATGAAAAAGTACCTGTGTATCTTGACATGGGTAGCTATCAAATTGACCTCGTACCTGAGCGTTTACGTGGTGAAATGGCTCAATTTGATATTACTGACAATGAAGGTAAAGTCATTGTTGAGCAAGGTAAACGTATTAATGCTCGTCATGTACGTCAAATGGAAGCTGCAGGTTTAACTAAGCTTTCAGTTCCTGATGAATACTTATATGAGCGTATCACTGCTGAAGATATTACTTTACGTGATGGTGAAGTAATTGCTGCAAATACTCTGTTAAGCCATGAAGTAATGGTGAAGTTGGCAGAAGGCGGTGTTAAGCAATTTAATATCTTGTTCACTAACGATATTGACCGTGGTTCATTCGTAGCTGATACATTACGTGCTGACTTGACGCGTGATCGTGAAGAAGCATTAGTAGAAATCTACAAAGTAATGCGTCCAGGCGAGCCACCAACAAAAGAAGCTGCTGAAAACTTATTCAATAACTTGTTCTTCTCTTCTGAACGCTATGACTTATCTCCAGTAGGTCGTATGAAGTTCAACCGTCGTTTAGGTCGTCCTTACGAAGTTGGTACTGATCAGAAGTCACGCGAAGTTGAAGGTATTTTATCGCACGAAGATATTATCGATGTATTACGTACATTGGTTGAAATCCGTAACGGTAAAGGTGAAGTCGACGATATCGACCACTTAGGTAACCGTCGTGTACGTTCTGTTGGTGAAATGACAGAGAACCAATTCCGTGTAGGTTTAGTTCGTGTTGAGCGTGCTGTTAAAGAGCGTTTAAGCCAAGCAGAAACAGATAACTTGTCTCCACAAGATTTGATTAATGCAAAACCAGTTGCTGCTGCAATCAAAGAATTCTTTGGTTCAAGCCAGTTATCTCAGTTTATGGACCAAAACAACCCATTATCTGAGATTACACATAAACGTCGTGTATCTGCGCTTGGTCCTGGTGGTTTAACACGTGAACGTGCAGGCTTCGAAGTACGTGACGTACACCAAACTCACTATGGTCGTGTTTGTCCAATTGAAACTCCTGAAGGTCCAAACATTGGTTTGATCAACTCGCTTTCTGTATACGCAAAAGCGAATGACTTCGGTTTCTTGGAAACTCCATACCGCAAAGTTATAGATGGTCGTGTAACTGATGATGTTGAATATTTATCTGCAATTGAAGAAGTAGGTACTGTTATTGCACAGGCCGACTCTGCAGTAGATAAAGATGGCAACTTAACAGAAGAATTCGTTTCTGTTCGTCATCAAGGTGAATTCGTACGTATGCCGCCTGAAAAAGTAACGCATATGGACGTTTCTGCACAGCAGGTAGTATCTGTTGCTGCATCACTTATTCCATTCCTTGAACACGATGACGCAAACCGTGCGCTCATGGGTTCAAACATGCAACGTCAGGCAGTTCCTACTTTACGTGCGGATAAACCGCTTGTAGGTACAGGTATGGAAGCGAACGTTGCACGTGACTCTGGTGTGTGTGTAATCGCAAACCGTGGCGGTGTAATTGAATATGTAGATGCTTCTCGTATCGTTATTCGTGTAAACGAAGATGAAATGGTTGCAGGTGAGGCGGGTGTAGATATCTATAACCTCATCAAATATACACGTTCAAACCAAAATACTTGTATTAACCAAAATGTTATCGTGAACTTGGGCGACAAAGTTGCTCGTGGTGACATCTTGGCAGACGGTCCGTCAACAGACATGGGTGAACTTGCGCTTGGTCAAAACATGCGTGTAGCGTTCATGACATGGAATGGTTACAACTACGAAGACTCGATCTTGTTATCTGAGCGTGTACTTCAAGAAGACCGTTTAACCTCTATTCACATTCAAGAATTGTCATGTGTAGCACGTGATACTAAGTTAGGTGCAGAAGAAATTACTGCCGATATTCCTAACGTAGGTGAAGCGGCGCTTTCTAAACTTGATGAATCAGGTATCGTTTATATCGGTGCAGAAGTTACTGCTGGTGACATCTTAGTTGGTAAAGTAACGCCTAAAGGTGAAACTCAGTTAACTCCTGAAGAAAAACTGCTTCGTGCAATTTTTGGTGAGAAAGCAGCTGACGTTAAAGACTCATCTTTACGTGTTCCATCTGGTACTAAAGGTACAGTTATTGACGTTCAAGTCTTCACTCGTGATGGCTTAGAGAAAGATGACCGTGCTTTAGCAATTGAAAAAGCACAGCTTGATTCTTACCGTAAAGACTTGAAAGAAGAATACAAGATCTTCGAAGAAGCGGCTCGTGAGCGTGTAATTCGTTTGCTTAAAGGCCAAGAGTCTAATGGCGGTGGTTCAACTAAACGTGGTGATAAACTTTCTGAAGATTTATTATCTGGTTTAGAGCTTGTTGACTTACTTGAAATTCAACCAGCAGATGAAGCAATCGCTGAGCGTTTAACTCAAATTCAAGTGTTCTTGAAAGAGAAGAGCGCAGAAATCGATGAGAAATTCGCTGAGAAGAAACGTAAGCTTGCAACAGGTGATGAATTAACAACTGGCGTATTAAAAGTTGTTAAGGTTTACTTAGCTGTTAAACGTCGTATTCAGCCTGGTGATAAGATGGCTGGTCGTCACGGTAACAAAGGTGTTGTATCTAACATCTTACCTGTTGAAGACATGCCACATGATGCTAACGGTGTGCCAGTAGATATCGTATTGAACCCGCTGGGTGTACCATCTCGTATGAACGTGGGTCAGATTCTAGAGACTCACTTGGGTATGGCGGCTAAAGGGCTTGGTGACAAAATCGAAAAAATGTTGAAAGAACAACGTACAGTTTTAGAACTGCGCGAATTCTTAGACAAGATTTATAACAAAGTCGGTGGTGAGCAAGAAGATCTTGATAGCTTGACTGATGAAGAAATTCTAGCGCTTGCAGGTAACTTGCGTGCGGGTGTGCCTTTAGCTACTCCTGTATTTGATGGTGCTGAAGAAAGTCAAATTAAAGACTTACTTGAATTGGCTGACATTTCACGTACGGGTCAAACAGTATTGTTTGACGGACGTACAGGTGAACAGTTTGACCGTCCAGTAACTGTTGGTTACATGTACATGCTTAAATTGAACCACTTGGTTGATGACAAGATGCATGCGCGTTCAACTGGTTCTTACTCACTTGTTACACAACAACCGCTTGGTGGTAAAGCACAATTCGGTGGTCAGCGTTTCGGTGAGATGGAAGTATGGGCACTTGAAGCATACGGTGCAGCATATACACTCCAAGAAATGCTTACAGTGAAGTCGGATGACGTTGAAGGCCGTACTCGCATCTATAAGAATATTGTAGATGGTAACCATTATATGGATCCGGGTATGCCTGAATCGTTCAACGTATTGACCAAAGAGATCCGTTCTTTAGGTATCAACATTGAACTAAAAAATGGTGACTAAGTCGTAAGACTCACGATTTTTTAGGTAAAAACAATATTTGTGACCCAGTCGGGTAAGCGAGCCTTCCCGACACACGGAGAAAAAAATTGAAAGACTTGCTCGATATCATGCGTAAGAAAACGGACTCAGATGGTCATGCACCAGTTGAGTTCGACCGTATCCGTATTGGTCTTGCGTCACCAGAAATGATTAAGTCATGGTCTCATGGTGAAGTTAAAAAACCTGAGACAATCAACTATCGTACGTTCAAACCAGAACGTGATGGTTTGTTCTGTGCCAAAATCTTTGGTCCAGTAAAAGATTACGAATGCTTGTGTGGTAAATACAAGCGTATGAAATACAAAGGCGTCATTTGTGAAAAATGTGGCGTTGAAGTAACTACAGCAAAAGTTCGTCGTGAACGTATGGGTCACATTGAGCTTGCTTCTCCAGTTGCACATATCTGGTTCTTAAAATCGTTACCATCCCGTATCGGTTTATTACTTGATATGACACTTCGTGATATCGAACGTGTATTGTATTTCGAATCATACGTTGTTACTGATCCTGGTATGACACCATTTGAAAAGTATCAACTTCTTAATGATGAAGAATACTTTACTGCTCTAGAAGAGCACGGCGACGAATTTGTTGCAAAAATGGGTGCAGAAGCAGTTCAAGACTTGTTGAAAGACATCGACCTTGAAGCTGAAATTTCACGTTTACGTGAAGAAATTCCTCAAACAACTTCTGAAACGAAGTTGAAAAAAGCGTCTAAGCGCTTGAAATTGATGGAAGCATTCAAAGACTCAAACAACAAGCCAGAATGGATGGTAATGAACGTACTTCCGGTACTTCCACCAGATTTACGTCCATTAGTTCCACTTGAAGGTGGTCGTTTCGCGACTTCTGACTTGAACGACTTATATCGTCGTGTAATTAACCGTAACAACCGTTTGAAGCGTCTTCTTGACCTTGCAGCGCCGGACATCATCGTACGTAACGAAAAACGTATGTTACAAGAGTCTGTAGATGCATTGCTTGATAACGGTCGTCGTGGTCGTGCAATTACTGGTTCTAACAAACGCCCATTAAAATCTTTGGCAGATATGATCAAAGGTAAACAAGGTCGTTTCCGTCAGAACTTGTTAGGTAAGCGTGTTGACTACTCTGGTCGTTCGGTAATTACTGTAGGTCCTACTTTACGTCTTCACCAATGTGGTCTTCCGAAGAAAATGGCACTTGAATTATTCAAGCCATTCATTTTCGCGAAATTACAAGCTTCAGGTCAGGCAACAACCATTAAAGCTGCGAAGAAAATGGTTGAACGTGAGACTCCGGAAGTTTGGGACGTTCTTGCATCTGTAATTCGTCAACATCCAGTAATGTTGAACCGTGCGCCAACACTTCACCGTTTAGGTCTTCAAGCATTTGAACCTATTCTTATTGAAGGTAAGGCAATCCGTCTTCACCCGCTCGTCTGTGCTGCGTTCAACGCCGACTTCGACGGTGACCAAATGGCGGTACACGTTCCATTGACACTTGAAGCACAGTTAGAAGCTCGTGCATTGATGATGTCAACAAACAACATCTTGTCACCAGCAAACGGTGAGCCAATCATCGTTCCTTCTCAGGACGTTGTCTTGGGTCTTTACTACATCACTCGTGATGCAGTAAATGCGAAAGGTGAAGGCATGGTGTTTGCGGATACTCACGAAGTAAACCGTGCACTTGCAACTGGTCAAGTTGCGATCCATGCTCGTGTTAAAGTACGTGTGCATCAAACAGTTATCAATGAAAATGGTGAGCGTGAACAGCAAACTATTATTGTTGATACAACACCAGGTCGTTGCTTACTTTGGGAGGTTGTTCCAGAAGGTTTAAGCTTTGACATGATCAACCTTGAGATGACTAAAAAGAACATCTCTAAGTTAATCAACTCTTGCTACCGTAAACTTGGTTTGAAAGATACAGTTATCTTCGCTGACCAATTAATGTACTTGGGCTTCCGTCAAGCGACTCGTTCAGGTGTATCTGTAGGTATGGAAGACATGTTAATTCCACCTACGAAACACACAATTATTGACAAAGCGGAAACAGAAGTTCGTGAAATCGAACAACAGTTCGAACAAGGTTTCGTAACTGCTGGTGAACGTTATAACAAAGTTGTCGATATTTGGGCGCGTACAAACGACCAAGTTGCTAAAGCAATGATGGATAACTTGTCTTATACACTTGTGAAAAACAAACAAGGTGAAGACGAGAAGCAAAAATCATTCAACAGTATCTATATGATGTCTGACTCTGGTGCCCGTGGTAGTGCGGCTCAGATTCGTCAGCTTGCAGGTATGCGTGGTTTGATGGCAAAACCGGATGGCTCGATTATTGAGACTCCAATTAAAGCGAACTTCCGTGAAGGTTTGACAGTACTCCAGTACTTCATTTCAACACACGGTGCGCGTAAAGGTTTGGCCGATACTGCATTGAAAACTGCGAACTCTGGTTACTTGACTCGTCGTCTTGTAGACGTAGCACAAGACTTAGTAATTACTGAGCCAGATTGTGGTACAAGTGGTGGTCTAGTGATGACTCCATTCATTCAGGGTGGTGATGTCATCGAGCCATTACGTGACCGCGTATTAGGTCGTGTAACTGCTGAAGATGTACGTCGTGCATCTGATGATGAAGTTGTATTACCTCGCGGTACGTTAATTGACGAGAAAATCGCAGCTCAGCTTGAAGAGGCTGGTGTCGATGAAGTTAAAGTACGTTCTGTAATCGCATGTGAATCAACATTCGGTGTATGTGCGAAATGTTATGGTCGTGACCTCGCTCGTGGTCACTTGGTAAACCCAGGTGAGTCAGTAGGTGTAATGGCTGCACAGTCAATCGGTGAACCAGGTACACAGTTAACAATGCGTACGTTCCACGTGGGTGGTGCTGCAAGCCGAACTTCTGCTGCAAACAGTGTTCAAGTACGTAACAAAGGTACTGTACGTTTCCATAACGTAAAAACTGTACAACATGCGAAAGGCCACTTGGTTTCAGTTTCACGTTCAGGTGAAATTGGTATTGCCGATGAGTTAGGCCGTGAGCGTGAACGCTACAAACTTCCTTACGGTGCGAGCATCTTGTTGAAAGATGGTGAGCTTGTTGAGGCGGGTGGTATCGTTGCGACATGGGATCCGCATACGCATCCATTAGTAACAGAAGTTGCTGGTAAAGCACGTTTCAGCCAAATTGCTGATGGTGTAACTGCAACATCGAAAACTGATGATGCAACTGGTATGACAACTGTTGAAATCTTGCCTGTAACAGCACGTCCTGCTTCTGGTAAAGATTTACGTCCAGCAATCGTATTAGATACAACTGATGGCGGTGAACAGTTCTACTTCTTACCACAAAACACAATTGTGACTGTTCGCGACGGCGAAACAATTGGTGTGGGTGACGTTATCGGTCGTGTACCACAAGAATCTTCACGTACTCGTGATATTACCGGTGGTCTTCCGCGTGTTGCTGACTTGTTCGAAGCACGTAAGCCGAAAGAGCATGCGATCTTAGCAGAAGTGTCTGGTATCGTAAGCTTCGGTAAAGAGACCAAAGGTAAGAACCGTTTAGTGATTACTCCAGATGACGGTTCTGAAATTTACGAAGAGTTGATTCCAAAATGGCGTCAAATCAACGTGTTTGAAGGTGAACATGTGAACCGTGGTGAAACCATTTCTGATGGTCCACAAAATCCACATGACATCTTACGTTTGAAAGGTGAAGTTGCTTTAACTAACTACATCGTGAACGAAGTTCAAGACGTTTACCGTCTCCAAGGTGTAAAAATCAACGATAAGCACATTGAAGTTATCGTACGTCAAATGTTGCGTAAAGTTGATATCATCGATGGTGGTGATACAAGCTTCATCAAAGGTGAACAAGTGGATTACATCCGTGTTGTTCAAGAGAACCAAGCTGTCTTGGCTCAGAACAAGTTCCCTGCGAAGTTTGAACGTCAATTGATGGGTATTACGAAAGCATCGCTTTCTACTGACTCGTTCATCTCTGCTGCATCGTTCCAGGAAACAACTCGTGTGTTAACTGAAGCTGCTGTAACAGGTAAAGAAGATGATTTACGTGGCTTGAAAGAAAACGTTGTTGTGGGCCGCTTGATTCCAGCTGGTACTGGTCTTGCATACCACTTAGAGCGTCGTCGTCAAGAAGCGGAAGCAGCAGAACATGCTCTTCACAATGACTTCAGTGAAGTAGACCAAGCATTTAGCCAAGCTTTAAACTCAGAACAATTCTAAGCTTAAACTTGCATTAAAAAGGCGCCTTAGGGCGCCTTTTTTGTGGAAAAAATAAGCCATTTTTACAAAAAGTCTATTAAAGCACTCTTAATTTATTACTTAATGGGGGAAAACCCTCCATGAAAGCATACTATTCTAGGCGCAACTGAGTAGAGGAGTAGCTTTAATGAAAAAAATGATGATGATTGCAGGTGTGGGTTTGATGTCAACCACTCTATTTGTAGGTTGCCAAAATGCAAGTCCGGAAAGCAAACGTATTGGTTCAGCCGCTATTGGCGGTGGTGCAGGTGGTGCTGTAGGTAAACATGTAGGCGGTAATATTGGTGCAGGCTTAGGCGCGGCACTTGGCGCAGGTGTGGCAGCGAATGCAAAAGGGTCTAGCAGTAAAACTGTACGTAATAGTGCGATTGGTGCAGGTGTTGGGGCAATCTTAGGCGGTGCAGTGATTGGTGGTGACGCTGGTGCTGCTGCAGGTGGAGCACTCGGTGGTAGTGCTGGTGCAGCCTATGAAGAGAAAAAAGGTAAGTACTAAAACTACCTCTAACTATATTAAAAAAGAAGCTCTTATTTCATTAAGAGCTTCTTTTTTATCTGCTTTTAAAAGATGTAAATTTAACTCATCACTGCACATAAATTGGCTTTACAAAATATCTATTAATTACGACAGTGCAATAACACAAACTGATCAAATTCCCCATAAAAGAAGACTATGCTTTGATTAAAGCCCAAAGGAGTGAGTACGGTCATGAATAAAAAAATTGGTTTAATATCTACTGTCATATTATCAACAGTTATGTTCACCGGCTGTCAAAATATGAGTCCGTCTGACCAGCGTATTGGTGCAGCAGCAGCGGGTGGTGCATTGGGTGGCGGTCTTGGTAACCATGTTGGTGGTGGTATCGGTGCAGGCTTAGGTGCTGCGGTAGGTGCAGGTGTGGGTTCTAATACTCAAGGTGGCAGTAAACAAACTACAACCAAGAGTGCGATTGGTGCAGGTATTGGTTCGGTCGTTGGTAAAGCAATCATAGGTGGTGATACAGGTGCCGCAATTGGTGGCGCAATCGGCGGCGGTGCTGGTGCTGCGATTGAAGAAAAGAAATAAAAATAAGTGAAATGAAAAATAAGCGCCTTCAGGCGCTTATTTTATTAGTAGAAGGCTTTGCTTTTTTACGTCGGATATAAAGTGTCTTTTGGACTTCAGCAATTCTCACACCTGATTCATCGAAAATATTTAAATGATATGTTCTAAGAACAGGAGCATAGTTTTCGGCAAGTTCACGAATTTGTTCAATTTCTGCTAAATCAACGCGAATGTCAGCATAAACGGTACTTCGGCCAGGTGATAAAAAATTAATTTCAGCTGCTTTATCCCAAACAATATATTTTGATCCGAGATGATGCATAAGAATCAACATATAAAAGGGGTCAACCATTGAATAAAGGCTTCCGCCAAAGTGAGTGCCTACCAGATTTTGATTTTTCCAAGTAAGTGGCATTTTTACCCGAACATGACAGAGCTCTAAATTCATGACTTCAATATAAATCCCTGCGCCACGGTAAGGTGGGTAATGGTTAAATAAGAATTTGGAAATTGAAGGAATGTTCTGAAGTTTTTTTAAAATAGCCATAATAGTCAATTTTTTTTATTGCAACACTGGTCATACTAGATAAGTATCATCTTTTTTATATTGATGGCAATGCTTTATCCGATTAACGACATGATCGATTGAAAAACAAAATAGGAAATGATTATGCAGCCAAAGATTTATGCCGTAACGACAAGTGATCAACAAACCCTGTGTGCCAAAGCTTGGGGTGATGAGAAAAATACTCCATTAGTGTTAGTGCATGGTTATCCAGATAATCAGGAAGTATGGGAATCGGTCATTGAGCATTTAATCAATGATTTTTATATTGTGACTTATGATGTCCGTGGGGCAGGCTTATCCTCTATTCCTAAACGGATACGGGATTACCGTTTAGAACGTTTATCTTTAGATTTGCAGGAAGTCGTAGATGAGGTAATCCCAAATCGACAGTTCCATATGGCTGCGCATGATTGGGGTTCAATTCAGTCTTGGGAATCTGCAACAGAACCTAAATTTAAAGGCCGTTTACTCTCTTATACAACAATTTCCGGTCCATGTTTGGATCATGCGGCACTTTTCTTAAGAGAGAAGTTCAAAACATCACCTGCACAGATCCTAAAAATACTCACAAAATCATGGTATATCGGAGCATTCCATTTACCGCTAATTGCTCCAACTGTATGGTCGCTGTTTAGTCCAGAGAAGTGGGGTAAGATCTTAAAAGATTTAGAGCGAAAAGATAATTTGCCATTAAATAGTAATATTTCCTCAGATGGGAAATACGGTATTAACTTATATCGTGCGAATTTTATTCCACGTTTAACTAGCCCTCGTCAGCGTTATGCGCAATGTCCAGTTAAAGCAATTATTTTAAAATATGACACTTTTGTCAGCCCAGAATATATTACAGAAGCGATGCCAAAATGGGTTGAAAACTTCGAATATGTTGAGCTTGAAGCAAATCATTGGGCGATTTTGAGTCAGGCTGAAAAAGTGGCAGCTCATATTCGCCAATTTATTGACTCGCAGAGCTAATAAGTGACTGTTTAATATACAAAACTGGTAATTCGGCGATATTTTCGGCTTCATAGAGGTGAATCTGGTAGAATATCGCCTTTTGTTTTGCTCTGAACTTATTCATGAATGCTGTCGTTATTGCGATTGCAGTGATGTTCTTATTATCACTGGCGCGCGTTTCTGTCGTACTGACTTTAGTGGTTTCTGCCATTGTGGGCGGCCTCGTAGCAGGTTTAAGCCTTTCTCAAACTGTTGAAGCCTTTAACGCTGGTCTTGGTGATGGTGCTGAGGTTGCACTTGCCTATGCAGTGTTAGGGGCATTTGCTCTGGCACTTTCAAAATCTGGATTACCCGATTTACTTGCCCATAAACTGATTGGTTTATTAGGAATGGAAGCGGGGAAAAGCCGAGAAACTAAAGTGAAATATTTACTCTTAGGTATTTTACTGATCGCAGCTATTTTCTCTCAGAACCTTATTCCAGTTCATATTGCTTTTATTCCAGTATTGGTTCCGCCTCTATTACGGGTAATGAACCATTTAAAATTAGACCGCCGCGCCGCAGCTTGTGTTCTTACGCTAGGTTTGGTTGGGACATATATTTTCTTACCTGTTGGCTTTGGTGCGATTTTCCTTGAACAGATTTTGATGGGAAATATCAACAAAATTGGTGCTGCTTATGGCTTACATGTAGAACGTGGCATGATGCCTATTGGTATGGCAATTCCAGTTTTGGGAATGGTTCTAGGCACCTTGGTTGCGGTATTTATCAGTTACCGTAAGCCACGAATTTATGCTGACCGTTCGATAAGCCCTGTAACTACAATTGATTTAGATAAACCTCTTCGTGCAACTGCACAAGATGAAACAGCAGACTTAAAAGCAGACGCAGAAGAACTTAAACATGAGGCAGAGCAAGGCCCTGTTATTGCTAAAAAAACAATTTTTATGGCTTTACTGGCTATTGGACTCACTTTAGTTGCGCAGCTTTATTCCGGCTCAATGATCTTGGGTGGTTTAGTGGGCTTTGCAGTGCTTTCTACGGCAGGCATTTTTAAATGGCAAGATGCAGATGATGTCTTTGTACAAGGCATGAGAATGATGGCTCTAGTCGGTTTTATTATGATCTCTGCTGCTGGTTTTGCTTCGGTTATGACTCATACCGGAGATATTAACCAGTTGGTTAAAGGTGTGGTAGAAATCATTGGTGATAACCGTGCGCTTGCTGCATTTTTAATGCTTTGTATTGGCCTATTTGTCACGATTGGTATAGGTTCATCTTTCTCAAGTGTTCCTGTATTAGCTGTTATTTATGTACCTTTATGTGTCCAGTTCGGTTTCTCACCGTTAGCGACAATTGCACTTATCGGGACAGCTGCTGCTTTAGGTGATGCTGGATCTCCGGCTTCTGATTCTACCTTAGGACCAACAGCAGGTTTAGGTGTAGATGGGCAACATGACCATATTTGGGATACTGTGATACCAACATTTATTCACTTTAATATTCCGCTATTAATTTTTGGTTGGATTGCAGCCATGGTTTTATAATTTTTATAAAATACTAAATAAGACCTCCTTAGTTTTATCTAGAGATAATGATTAAGGAGGTTTTTTTATGGTATAAACAAAACATGTATTTAGAATAAACTATATTAAAATACTCGGGTTTTAAAGTTTATTAAAAAGGTTGGTTATATAAAACAATTCTGATTAATTAGGTTGGAATAAAAACCAATTAAAATAGTTGGGTAATATATAATTTTATTTAAAACAGTTATTTAAAAATAAAAATAAAAATAATTTTATAATGGGTGTTGCATCAATTTAAAATAAATGTTTATTATAAATATAAATAAGGTTGGAGATATTAAGGTGTTCAAAAAAGCATTAGTTATTGCATTAATGGGGGTGTCTTCATTTACTTTTGCTGGTAATTGGCAAGTAAAATTTGGGGGCAGCGTTATTGCTCCATCGGAAGATACAACAACTGCTTTAGGTGTGGTAAAGGCGGACCATGAATATGCATTTACTCCATCAGTAGAATACTTTTTTGGTCAATCTCCATTTTCGGCAGAATTATTATTAGCAACGCCGGTTAATCATGATGTTTTATTAGATGGTCAGAAAGTAGCGCGTATTAAACAATTGCCACCAACAATTACCGCGAAATATCATTTTAAAAACTCGACTCGTTTTACACCGTATATTGGTATCGGGGCAACAGCATTTATTCCTTGGGATGAACAAGGCGTAGCTGACAAAGTAAAAGAAGATTTTGGTGTGGCTGGCCAAATTGGTTTTAATTTCCAACCTGCTGATGCTAAAAATTGGGGAGTATTTGTAGATGTTCGTTATGCAGATATTAGTCCAGAAGTTACTTTAACAAATGGTGCTAAATTTGACTTAGATATTAACCCGTTTGTTTACACTTTAGGCTATAGCTATAAATTCTAAGCATAATAATAAATAGAAAGAATATAATAATAAACCTAGATTCAGGCACCTCACATAGTTTTTATGTGAGGTTTTTTATTTCATGGTTCTCACTAAAAAACGCATAAAATAGACAGTTTTATACATATTTTATCGTTCTTTATTTCTAAACTATTTTTTATACATTTTTAAAGGAATAACATGATGAATAGAAAATTTGCCATGGGGCTAGCACTTTTTAGTGGTTTAGCTTTTACGCATAGTTTGCAAGCTGCTAGTTTCTCTTGCAATGCTGCAAAAACAAAGACTGAACTCAGTATTTGTAAGAACCGATCTTTAAATGATGCCGATGTCAAAATGGCAACGACATATCAAATTGTTTTACATGCACTACCAATGGGTGGACGTGATAATCAAAAAGATACACAGCAGCAATGGCTGAAAAAAAGAAATGCTTGTGCAGCTAATGTGAGTTGTATTTCTAAGGCATATCAGCAAAGACAAAAACAACTAGACACTATTTTACAAGATAGGGTCTTAAGCCATGGACCATTTTAATTAGAGTAAAATTTTTTAATATTCAGGATTGAAAAATTCTAGAAGTACTCCATTCATAAAGCATTCGAGAACAAACAGACTTCAAAATTTAAGGAGTGATTTATGAGTGAACAAGCATCACAAAATTATAGTTTCCAAGCGGAAGTAGCACAGCTTTTACATTTAGTGACGCATTCTCTCTATTCAAACCCTGAAATTTTCTTACGTGAACTTATCTCTAATGCATCAGATGCATGTGATAAATTGCGTTTCGAAGGAATTAATCATCCTGAATATTATGAAAATGACCCTAATTTACATGTACGAATCAGTTTAAATAAAGAAGATAAAACTTTAACGATTTCTGATAACGGTATTGGTTTAAGCCAACAAGAAGCCATTGATAACTTGGGTACCATTGCAAAATCAGGTACTAAAGATTTCATGTCAAAATTGACGGGTGACCAGAAAGCGGATGCTCAGTTAATTGGTCAGTTTGGTGTTGGTTTCTACTCAGGTTTTATTGTTGCCGATAAAATTACGGTTGAATCACGCCGCGCAGGTCTAGATGCTTCTGAAGGGGTGCGTTGGATCAGTGGTGGTACAGGTGAGTTTGAAGTTCAGCAAATTGATAAAGCTTCACGCGGTACTGACATTATTCTTCACTTACGTGATGATGCGCTTGATTATTTAGAGTCTTATAAAGTTAAGCAAATCGTTAATAAATATTCTGACCACATTAGCTTGCCAATTGAAATGCAAAAAGAAGTTTGGCAAGAAGAAGAGGTTGCTGAAGGTGAGGAGCCTAAAGGCGGCCAAATGGTCAAAACAGATGAGTGGGAAGCAATTAACTCGGCAAGTGCACTATGGACACGTAACAAGAGTGAAGTGACTGAAGAGCAATATGTTGAGTTCTATAAAAACTTAACTCACGATTTTGAAGCTCCGCTTGCATGGGCACATAACCGTGTAGAAGGTAGTACGGAATATACCCAGTTACTTTATATTCCAAGTAAAGCACCTCATGACATTTTTACACGTGAAGCAAAAGCAGGAATTAAGCTGTATGTAAAACGCGTATTTATTATGGATGATGCGGACAATCTAATTCCAAACTATTTACGCTTTGTACAAGGTGTCGTGGACAGCGCTGATTTACCGCTTAATGTCAGCCGTGAGTTGTTGCAAGAAAGCCGTGATGTTAAGACAATCCGTGAAGGTAACGCACGCCGTGTACTCACTTTGCTTGATGGCTTAGCTAAATCTGAAGATGAAAAAGACCAAGAAAAATTCAAAACGTTCTACACTGAGTTTGGCTCAGTTCTTAAAGAAGGTTTGGGTGAAGACTTCGGTAACCGCGAACGTATTTTAAAATTATTACGTTATGCAACTTCAACAAATGATGAAGTAACAACTTCTTTTGCGGACTATAAGGCACGCATGAAAGAAGGCCAAAAAGCTATCTATTATGTGACTGCTGAAAGTTTAGCTGCTGCTAAGAACTCTCCACAGTTGGAGTTGTTTAAGAAAAAAGGCATTGAAGTATTATTAATGGCAGAGCGTGTTGACGAGTGGGCAATGAACTTTGTTCACGAGTTTGACGGTACGCCATTGAAGAATGTATCTAAAGGTGCAGTTGATTTAGGTGACTTGCAAGATGCTGAAGAGAAAAAGGCACTTGAGCAAGCGGCTGAACAGTTTAAGCCTGTTGTTGAGAAATTAAGTGATTCATTGAAGGCTAAAACCAAAGAAGTCCGTGTAACGACTCGTTTGGTAGATTCTCCGGCATGTTTAGTGACTAGCGAAGGCGAGTTGTCTCCTCAACTTATTCGTATGCTCAAACAAGCAGGGCAAGCCGTACCTGAAATCAAGCCAATTTTAGAAATTAACCCTGAGCATCCTTTAGTGAAAAAACTTGAAGGTTCAGAACAATTTGATGATTTGGCGAATGTGATTTTTGATCAGGCGGTGATTGCAGAAGGTGGATTACCGGAAGATCCGGCAGCTTATGTGAAGCGCATTAATAGCTTGTTGCTAAAATAATTTTGCAATAGAAAAAGCCTCTGAATTATCAGGGGCTTTTTTGTGGATAAAGAAAGAGTTATCCACAAATTGAGGATTTTTGTCTAAAAATTAGCTTCCAGATTCATTTGGACACTGAGCTGATGCTTCGGGTCATTATCAAGATAGTTAAAGAAATTAAGATCATTTTGCATAAAAATCCAATCTCTCCATATCGGTTGACGCCACGAAATATAAGGTCCCCAACTATTTAGGCGGATATCATTATTGGCATATACACCACCGCTATAAATACCGTAAGTCAGACGATTATCTTTTACAAATTCAAATTGTTGGAAAGTCCAATTTCCCCAGTTGTAATCTTCTTTTCCACTCTTATTTACATTAAATGTATTGGAAAATAATGTGTTATCTTGCATTTTCTGCGTTAAGTTCAGCGTCGTTTCAGTGTAATTCCGGCTAGTCGAACCATATCGGAAAATTTGCTCAGTATCTAGACTAATGTTATGTCGTAAATTCCATTTTTTCTTGGCAAGAAATTGTACATAAACATCACTTTCCGAGTTTGAGCCTAGATCAAGATCATTTTCAAACGGCATCCAGGTTGAAATGGTATTCCAACTTGCTGTGAGCGGATTATTTTCTGAAACATGAGGAGTTGAAGCTTTCTTCTTGATCTTGCCAAAGGTTTTATAAGGATGTTTATGTTGGACTGCGCGACTCCACAACGTATCATTTCCAAATACAGCCATCAGGTCCTGAATAAGTGCGGTATCTGAACTATGATCTGTTTCTACTTCGCATGGTGAACGTAAAAAAGATACAGACTGACTTTTTGTTTTGAGAGTAACCACAGACGAATACAGGGGGCGTCTTGTAGAGCGTGAGTGTTTCAAAGAAATAGGAAAAAGCTGTATATGAGGAATTAAAACCAGCATACCTAAGCTATAAATGCAAAGTAAGGCAGTAGATCTGTATTCAAATGAAAAAGAAGAGAATTGATTCATTTTTCTGAAGATCAGGAATCAAAAATTAGCTCGTTATTGTAAGAAGAAAAGCTTAAATTTTTATTTAAAAGTATTTTATTATTCATCACCTTGGATGGGGAACCCAAGGTGATTTTTAAGCTTAGAAAAGGGCTTCTAATCGTAAGAAAGTGCTCACATAATGGTTGCGATCTTCACGATGGTCATTAAAGTAATTGAGGTCGCCTTGTACAAAGAACCATTCACGTAAAACAGGCTGACGCCAGGATACAAATGGTCCCCAACTGTTTAAACGTAAATCGTTGTCATTGTAGTAGCCACCTGTATAAATACCATAGTTAAAACGGTTATTTGCAAAGAAGCTATGTTCTCGGAAAAGACGGTTTTCCCATGTCAAATCATCGTCTTGATCATCGGCATAAGTTAAGCTGAACTGGTTTGATAAGATCGGCTGATTTGGACGAGCATGAGTGAGTTCAAGATTAGTACGTAAGTAGTTTTCACTATCTATGCCATAACGATAAATTTGTTCTGCATAAAATTTAAAATCATTACGGAGCTGCCAGTCTCTCGATGCTTTTAAACGGACATAAATATCATCGCCAGAACGGATACCTAAGTCAGCGTCTGTTTCAAAAGGTAGCTTTTTCGAGAAATTTGACCAACGTAATGCGATTGAGCTGTTGTCATCTCGAGTTCGTTTACCATCTAACTTTTTATTTGGATCTTGATTTGGGTTTTGATTGATATTGGCTGGGCTATTATTAAATTCGTCATCTAAAGAGTCATCACCAAATACCACACTTAAACGCTTCTCTAGAGTAGGTAATTTAATCTTACCGCGAATTCTGGGCTTGATTTCATAATTATCATATTCATTCCAATAGTTATCGATCATGACCCGAATGGTGGCTGATGCAGGTTTTTGTGGGTCAACTTCACCAAACCAATTATCAATTTTTCCAGATGTACGATCGGCCCAATTACGGATTTTCTTTTGTTTACGGTCAAACCAAGTCTGATCTTCGGTTTGCTCGGTTGGTGGAACAATTGGTTCGTTGGACTGCTCCGGGAAAATCGTTGGGGTTGCATCAATCCATCTTGGAATTTGGTCTAAAAGATTTTCATCTTTATTTTCTTCGGCTTGTGCTCCAGATGACAAACCGTTTACTTGTTGGGTTGAGGAAGAATTTACTTCTGCATGAGCCATACATACTGAACCAAATCCTAAGGTCAAAAGGGCAAAAAGCTGCCGATATGTAATGATGTGAAATGTTTTCATATCTATCTTTATGTTTTGTTGTTATTGTCACTTTTGTAGATTTTTCTAATAAAATCAAGAGGACGACACAAAACTTAAGTAAATTTAACTTTTCTTACATATTTGAAATTAATTAAAAAGTTTAAGCTATTAGCGATAATTTTTAAGCAAAAAAAATCCCCCAAACTAGGGGGAGTTTTTGATCAAGGAAACTTCAAATTCCGATCATTAAACACATAAAAAACAGAACATTACAGCGCGAATATTCTAAGCCGCAATCATAAACCGATTTTAAACAATTGAATAGTTCTTTTTTTAGAACGCTCTATTGCTAAAATGGTGATAAAACATACGACTCGTTCACACTTTATCGTTAAGCCTATTTATTTTGTGGAATATCGCATGTTTCATCATTACAAACAGCTGCGTCATCTTGCTCGATATTTTCAGCATTTGCCTTGAGTTGTGCTTGTTCTAGTACTTGTAAAAACACTTCACGAGGTTGTGCTCCTGCAAGTGCGATTCTTTGGTCAAATACAAAAAAAGGTACGCCAGTTACATTGAGCTGCTCATGTGCAATTTTTTCATCATGACGAACAAAGTCAGCCAACTCATTTGTATCGAGTACATATTCAACTTCGGCATTATCAAGGCCAATACGAGAAGCAATTTCTTCTACAACTTCGCGTTCGCCAATAGCTAGACCTTCAGTCATATAAGCATGGAAAAAAGCTTCTTTTGCTTCGTTTCCTAAACCTTTACTTTGTGCAAGGTGGATAATACGGTGTGCATTAAAGCTATTGCCTGAATTGGCTTTTTGCCATTGGAAGTCAATACCTTCAGAAGCAGCCATGGCCGCAATGTTGCGTTCCATTTCTTCCATCTCTTCATAGGTACGGCCATATTTTTTAGCCAAACGCTCAGTATTTGAAGTGTCATGTTTTGCGGGAGCATCAGGATCTAGTTCGAAACTATGCCAGTGAATATCAAGCTCGATACCTGCTTCGGCAGCGACATGTTCAAGGCGTTTTTTGCCGATATAGCAGAAAGGGCATACTACATCAGACCAGACATCAACACGCATGGGAGAATCTCATAAATATAATTTACCCATCATAATAGGGATGATGTACACGGATTTAAAGCATTGAATGGAGAATAGAGTGTTGCGTATTGTGAAATAAATGGCATATAAAGAACTATAAGCTCTATTTTATAACTATAAAGAGCAAAACTATAAGAATGGAAATAGGAGGTGTTTATGCGCCGAGTTTTGATTGCAATTGCAAGTCTGGTTGTTATTACGAGTATTGTTTTTTTTACCTATCAACATATAAAACAGCAGCAAGCCAAGGATAGCAGTCAAATGTTTGATGTGGTAATGACTGAAAAAATGAATCAGCTTTATGATCAGGCCCAAGACTGGACTAAACCTGTACAACTTGATATTCACGATAAACGGCTGGCAGGACACTACAAACAAGTCTCAGAGTTTCTTTTGAGTTATTGGGTCCAAAATGTAAATGCACGTAATGAATATTTAAGAGAATTAAAAGCTGCGAAATTGGATACGTTTTTAAATGTTGACCGTTTAGATCATGATAAAAAACAAAAATATGCTGAAACCGAAAAAATGCTAGCCGATGTTCGCAGAGCTTCAGATAAGTATCAATCCGAATATGAAAAAATTCATAAAACCTTCTTGGCAAAAATTCAGGAACTGTCTGTTGATAAAGAGATGAGACAAATCCTCGAAATAAAATTAGGAGCTCAGCAAAAAGCCGATCAGGACCATGCAATTTTTATGATTGAGCTACAAATTTTAGATAAAGCAGAAGAAATGTTTAAGCTTTTAAAAACTTATCCATGGCAAAAGAAAGATCAGATGATACTTTTCCATGAAAATGCTCAGGTCAAAAAGTTTAATGCACTGTATCAAGACGTTTTAAAACTTAATGCAAAAATTGAAAAAATTAAGAAAAAGAATGTAGCTGCCTTGGAAGGGGAGTTAAAAGAATAGCGACAGGAGGAGCATCACTTTTTAAATATTGGTGCTCTCAGCTTTTCCTTTCGCCAAGAAAGATTGTAATAAACTTTGAGAAGTTTGCAGTTTGTTTAACTGATCGGACACATGCTTAAGTTCTGTTTGTAGTTTTTCTTGAACCACTGGACACAGCGTAAATACCCGTTCATCTAAATCAAAACATGGCAATAAAACATGAATGTCTTTCAGGTTCATACCTGCGTCATTTAATATTTTAATTTTCTTAATATTTTCAATATCTTTTTGCGTATAACTTCGATAATTATTACTCGCTCGATGAGGCTGTATAAGCCCTAAATTTTCATAATACCGCAGCATACGTGGGCTTACTTTTGTGAGCTCGGAAACTTTAGCTAGGTTCATAAAATATGGGTTGACCTTAACAGTGGTGTCATAGTTTAGCATGTTTTTATATTTCAAAATGGTACTTGTTCAATGATTAGAAAACTCATTTTATTGGTGATATTCGGATTAATGTCATTTGTTACAAATGCCAAAACCCTTGAATTACAGGAGAAGAACATGCGTCAAATATTTGTGCTTCACGGTTACTCAGCTTCTATTAACGATCATTGGTTTTTGGACTTAAAACATCAAATAGAAGATGAAAATACAACTGTTACTTTAATACCATTTCCAGATTCTGAGCATCCAGACGTCGATGCTTGGCAGAAAGTATTAGATGAGCAGATTCCTGCAGTTAATGAAAATACTTATTTTGTTGCCCACAGTTTAGGGGTAATTACCTTGCTACACTTTTTACAAAGACATGATTATCAAAATATTGGAGGAATGATTTTAGTATCTGGATTCTCTGGTCCAATTTCAGACTCTTCACCTCTTAGTCCTTATATAACAAAGAGTAAAGTCGACACCAACTATTTCCGTGACATAAAGAAAAAGCTGGTTTATTTGTCTGATAATGATGATTTGGTTCCACCACAACTAACGATTCAATTGGCTAAGGATATTGATGCGCCTTATATTACCGTTCCTAATGGTGGGCACTTTTTAGGTCGGGAAGGTTATACGGAATTTCCGCAATTAGTCGATTCTTTAAAAGAAATGTTAGAAAATTGATAAAAATCCCCGCATTGAGCGGGGATTTTTTATCTTTACTGAAATTTGTAATTTTTATTCCTAATCTATTAAGGCTGGTAAATGATACCCATGACTTTCGCAGGTAAAGCAATAATATCGAAAGTTAAGGTAAACGGAAGCAGTGGTAAACTTGCTAGCTTCTCCTTAGTTGATAAGGGTACTTTTCCGCTTTTATCATGAAGATATTGGATTCTAACGTGATATGGCTTGGATAAAGGGGTTATTTTTTTAAGATTGTTTACAGGAGGATAAACAGTTCCTCTAAGATTTAACTCAAATTTATGTAGTTCTAATGTCTTTTCATAGTCACATGGAATTACACCATATTGTTTGAATAAAGCTGATTCTTTCTCGTTCAATTTCCCATTAGGTGGGGTGTAAGAAAATCTAATATGTCCGTAAAAATGGTTACTATTCGAAGCTGGAGCATTAAAATCTAGCTCATTACTTATTTGAATATATTGTGGATTTAATTGACTAATTAATTGAATGAAATCGTTACCGCCTTTACTAATGACATAACTATATTTTTTCCCTGCGATAACAATACTGTCCTCTGGTTCATTTGGGAGAGATACTGATGGTTTACCGAATGCAATTACATCATCTTCTGTTAAAGTGATCCATTCATAGCCTGAGTCGTATTTTGTAAATAGCTCTCGCGTGTTTTCACCAATAATTCGATTACTCACACAACCAGTGAGAAAGAAACTGGCTAGTAAGCAGCTCATAAGAATATTCTGATTTAATATTTTAAAGTTCATTATTTCTGTCGAATTCAATAGATTTATAAAAAGCTGACTATAAACAAAAAATCGTAATATTTAAATCTGGCAATATAATATGACTTAGCCATATTCAGATTAATTTCTAAAATCTTTTATGAATTTCTTTTTAATAAGTTTAAAAATCTAACGTTATTTACCGTTTATCTGAGCATTACTGAATCAAAAATGACTTTGTTGTAGCCTATTTATAGAACATTTTATTTAGTCATCATTTTGAGTTCGCGTAGGGTGACTGATTTTGGGAGCAAGTTATGAACTTTCTAAAACAATCAGCCTTCATTGCTGTATTTGCTTTTATGGGTTTACCAACTGTTCAAGCAGAAGAAGTGGCTACTTTACCTACAATTCGCGTTATGGCCGAATCTGAGCTACGTGAAGAAGTAGGCTTTGTCCCATTTCAAGAAGATAAAAAAGTGCGTCAGGCTCTACAACATCGTGAGTATAAAACTCATAACGATATACAGAATGCTTTAGTCCCTGAAGGTATGACGACAGTAGACTATCAACCTGTCATGGCACAGCCAGACTTGTCTCAGCTTTCTCCATTTTTACGAGAATATATTCTAGCTGTAGCGGGTGGAATCCAATCTTCTGACCCAACCAATGGTCTTTTTGAAATGTTAAAGCCTCTGCAAATTAACCGAAGTAATGTCGATGCTTATCGTGAAGGTACGATGAAAGTAAATTTAGATGATATTTTGAAATTACAGCAGCAAATTCAAGATGGTTTAAAAGGCCGATAAAAAATCCCCGCATTGAGCGGGGATTTTTATTTAAGAAGAATCTGTTATTTTGATTGAAAAATAAAAGATGCGGTATTATTGGTGTAACTATACTTTTTAAAAATAAAGATATGAGCACTCAATTAATCGCACATTTAAAAAAGAAATGTGAAGCTGATGACAACGTAAAAATTTTACTTTCTCAGTGGGAATTTGATCAAAAACTTGTAGGTAAAGCTTTAGAAAATATTGGGGGATTTTATCCGCACTTCAGTAATCATAATGCCTCACATTCGCAGCAGATTTTAGTCAATATTGAACGTATTTTAGGAAATGATATTGATTTATTAACTGCTACAGATACTTGGCTCATTCTGGAAGCGGCTTATTGGCATGACGTTGGAATGTTAGTAGATGCTAAGTCAGCAAAAGATGTGCACGGCAACGAAGATTTTCAATTTATGGTTAAAACTATTGCTCATGATAAGGGGCATGATTTACATACCTTTTGCTTGGCTTATGAGCAAAGTGATTGGGTCGGAGCCATAGGTTCAGAAGATCACCCCTTTGATGGCGTAGAAAAATATAGACAACTAATTGCAGAGTGGTTCAGACGTAATCACGATAAACGTATAGGAGGCTTAGTTGAAGACCCGTTTGAGTTTTTAAATATTACCTCTCCGCGGACAGAATTATTACCTAAACGTATTTATAGATATTTAGGGAAAATCTGTATGTCGCATGGTATGAATTTCACAGACTTAATGGAAAAATTACCTTTTAAACAAACGGGTTTAGGTACTGAAGACTGTCATCCACGATTTATTGGCTGTTTACTTAGATTAGGGGATTTATTTGATTTAGATGATAATCGTTTCTGTCCTGTCATGGCAAAACATGTTAGTCATCAGCCACGATTAAGTAAGGCTCATGAAGATAAACATTTATCTTTGCGTGAATTTCAATTAGATGAAAGAACAGTGAAACTGGTAGCAGAATGTCCTAATGAAATGTCCTATGTAGAGACCCAAAATTGGTTTGGCTGGATACGTGAAGAATTTCAAAATCAGATGTCCCAATGGAATTTAATAGTACCCAATTTTAAGTTTGGTTCTTTACCAACAATTGAACAGTTAGATGTAAAAATGGAAGTTAAATATGAAAATGGAATAAGAAAAGAAAAAATCTTATTACATAATAAACCAATGAAATTTACAATTGATGAAAAAAATGGCATTGAACTACTTCAAGGTGCAAATTTATATAAAAATAAACTTAGTATTTATAGAGAGCTAATTCAAAATTCAATAGATTCGACAATGTTGCGAGTTTGGCTTGAAAATAAGGATGAGTTAATTGATCTTAATCCATATGATCAAAAATATTTAAATATTATAAAAAACTATCAATTGATAATTGATCTTGAAAAAGTAAAGGACATAGAAAGTAGTTTAGATTCAGTATGGGAGCTTAGTATAAAAGATAAAGGTATTGGTATAAGTCAGAATGATTTATTTTATATGCAGAAGATGGCTGGGTCTGATAAAAACTTAGAAAAAAAGAGAATTATTAATGAAATGCCTTTATGGATGAGACCATCAGGTAAATTTGGTATTGGGTTACATAGCGCTTTTTTGCTTTTAGAAAATACATTGGAAGATACCGATAAAAAAATTAAATTTAAAACTTGTAGTTATTTTAATAATGAAAATCTAGAAGTAGAAATGTTCTCTCCGTTAGGAGGTAAACAGGGGTTTTGTTTTATAAATAAAATACAGGATAACTTGAAACATGAGTATGGTGCTGAGTTTTTAATAAAAATAAAGAGAAAATTTATTCTTTCATATCGAGGACTTTACAGAAAAAAAAGTCCAGTGCGGTGGAGCCGAGAGTTTATTGATGATAATTGGAAAAAAAATTTGATTGATAATATATATAGGAATATTGTGCTAAACAGTCCTATTAACCCAAAAAAAGATATTGAAGATATATTGTGGGATGCGGATCGATGCGTTGCATTTAAATTTGATATTTTAAGTTCTAATGATTTTTTTGGATTTAGAGGGCAGAATACATCTTTTAGATCAAAGTCTTATCATAAGTTTTTATGTGGTATTTATATTGATTATTATAATTTGGATCCATCTAAAGCATTAAATATTAGTAGAGATACTTGGAATTTAAAATTTGTTAACAAAATAGAAGAAGATATATTTTATTATATGGGTGAGTATGTTAGAAAAATAAAAAATGAAAATACTTCTTTATTGAGAAAACTTTATTATAATAAATTATCTATAGATTGTGTGGATGATGGTCAGTGGAAGGATTTTGTTTTTAAATTTAGTGGGGAAAATAAAAGTATAAATGATTTAAATAAAATTGAAGAGTTTTATATTATATCTAATAGTGATTATCCTGATAATGGGTATAATTCTGAATTTATAAGCTCTATAAATAAGGTTAAATTTTTTGTAGTTGAAGAAAGAGTTGCTTTACAAATAAAACTATTGGTTGAAGAGTTTTCTAATGAAGTCTTTCCTGAACATCGTGCTTTACAAATGGTAGATAACCAGTTTTTGCATTATAGGTGTTTTTATTTTTCAAAGCGGAAATCTAAACCATTGTCAAAAGTTTTAGATAAAAAATTATATTGGGGTGAAATAATTAAAAAGTCTATAGAAGAAAATATAAATTATTCTATAGAAATGTGCTTTAAAGCTATGCAAGTATTTACTAAGCTTCAGTTGAAAAATGATTATTATTATGGAACAAAAACTTGGTATTCCTATCTTATGGGAGTAAGTGTGATCCGTGATGTGGAAATAATTTCTGATTATAAAATATTGTGTATTAAAGAGGGAGAAGAAGAGGTTGTCATTAATCCCTATCAGGTTGTTGATAATAGAATTGAATTAACTAATCTGGAAGAGTTGTCTGCTCTATTAGTAAGCTATTTAAATATAGATATGAGTGAATATCAGAAGATATTACATGACTATAAAAGGCTTCAACTAAAAATTGAGAAAGATTTGGGTATATATATTCAATAAAAACATAAAAATCCCCGCACATAGCGGGGATTTTTTTATCTTGGTGTTAATTAAACACGTTCGATCACTGTTGCGATACCTTGACCAAGGCCGATACACATGGTCGCAAGACCGATTTGAGTATCTTGTTGTTCCATTACATTTAACAACGTAGTGGTGATACGAGCACCTGAACAGCCTAGTGGGTGACCTAAAGCAATCGCACCACCATTTAAGTTCACGATGTCTTGTTTGTCATACAGACCTAAGCCTTTAAGAACAGACAAGCCTTGTGCAGCAAATGCTTCATTTAACTCAACAGTCTGGATATCAGCAATTGATAAGCCAGCACGTTTAAGCGCTTTTTGAGTTGCTGGAACTGGACCATAACCCATGATTGCTGCATCACAACCAGCAACCGCCATAGAGCGGATCACGGCACGTGGTTTTAAACCTAATGCTTGTGCACGTTCAGCAGACATAAGCAACATTGCAGAGGCGCCATCAGAAAGAGCAGAAGATGTTGCTGCTGTTACTGAACCACCTTTAGGGTCAAATACAGGTTTTAATGCTTTGAACGCTTCAAGGTTTGCATCTGGACGAATCACTTCATCGATGTCACAAAGGATTTTAAAGCCATTTGCATCGTGGCCTTCAACACCAATGATTTCATTTTTGAAACGGCCTTCTTGAGTTGCAGCCCAAGCACGACGGTGAGATTCAACACCGAACGTATCTTGTTCTTCACGGGTAATGCCGTTCATGCGACCTAACATTTCAGCAGTTAAGCCCATCATATTAGATGCTTTAGCGTAGTGTTTAGATGCTTCAGGGTTAAGGTCGATGCCGTGCATCATACCTACGTGGCCCATGTGCTCTACACCACCAATAATGAAGATATCACCTTGGTTTGTTGCAATTTGTGCAGCCGCAGTGTGGATCGCTTGCATAGAAGAACCACAAAGACGGTTAACTGTTTGACCAGCCACAGTTTTAGGCAAGCCAGCCAATAAACCGATGTTGCGGCCAATGTTCATACCTTGTTCTAGGGTCTGGTTTACACAGCCCCAAATCAGGTCTTCAACTTCATTTACATCAAACTGGTTACGGGCAATGAGCGCACGTACAAGTTCAGCAGATAAACTGTCGGCACGTACATTACGGAACATACCGTTTTTAGATTTGCCCATGGCAGAACGAACGCCATCAACAATCACAACGTCACGTGGATTTAAAGTAGCCATTCACGTCGCTCCTTAACCGTAGAATTTTTTGTTGTTAGCAGCCATGTCGCGCAACATTTGTGGCGCTTCATAAGCCTTACCTAAGTGCGCATATTTGTCGCAAAGTGCAACGTATTCAGCAACACCTGTTTGGTCGATGTAACGGCATGGACCACCACGGAATGGAGGGAAACCAATACCCATAATCATTGCCATGTCTGCCTCAGATGCAGTCGCTACAATGTTGTCTTCTAAGCAACGAACAGTTTCATTGCAAAGAGCAAGCATCATACGGTCAATAATTTCTTGGTTATCAAATTCGCGTTTTTCGCCAGTTACGAATGGAGCAATTACTTCATACGCTGTTGGATCAACAGTTTTTGCTTTCTTGCCTTTCTTGTCGAGTTCGTATTTGTAGAAACCTACATCATTCTTTTGACCAAGACGTTTCGCTTCGTACATTGCTTCGATCGCGCCTTTGTAGTCTGGCTTCATACGGTCAGGGAAACCTTCAGCCATCACTTCAGCACCATGTACACCTGTATCGATACCTACAACATCGATCAGATAAGCAGGACCCATTGGCCAACCGAACTTAGACATTACATTATCGATTTGCTGGAAATCTGCGCCGTCTTTTACAAGAAGGTCAAATGCTCCGAAGTAAGGGAACAAGACACGGTTAACCAAGAATCCTGGGCAGTCATTTACAACGATTGGTGTTTTACCCATTTTTTGAGCAAGCACGACCGTAGTTGCAATTGCTTCTTCAGAAGTTTTCTCACCACGAATAACTTCAACAAGTGGCATCATGTGAACTGGGTTGAAGAAGTGCATACCAACGAAGTTTTCAGGACGTTGTAATGCTTTTGCTAAACGTGTAATTGAAATAGTAGAGGTGTTAGAAGCAATGATCGTATTTTCACGAACATTTTTCTCAGTTTCAGCAAGTACGATTTCTTTTACTTTTGGATTTTCAGTTACCGCTTCGATCACGATGTCAACTTCTTTAAACTCTTCGTAGCTTAAAGTAGGACGGATGCGAGCAAGTGTTTCACCCATTTGCGCAGGTTTCATTTTCTTGCGTTCAACTTGCTTGGTTAACAAGTTGTTTGCTTCTTTCATACCTAATGCAAGTTGTGGGTTACCAATATCTTTCATGATGATTGGAGTGCCTTTGCTTGCCGCTTGGTAAGCAATACCACCACCCATGATACCCGCGCCAAGTACAGCAGCTTGGTTTACAGGGTGAGCACCCTTTTCATGTTGCTTAGATGCTTTTTTAACAACTTGGTCATTAATGAATAAACCAATTAATGCTTCAGCTTGAGGAGTTACGGCTGCTTTGGCAAAGCCTTCAGCCTCAGCTTTTAACGCTTCATCACGTGCAAGGCTTGCACCAGCTTGTAATGAATCAAGTAATAATTTTGGAGCAGGGTATTGAGCAGGATTTGCTTTAGCAAGTACCGCACCTTTTGCTGTGTTGAACGCCATCATTTGTTCAAGTGGGTTCAATTTTACAGCTTCAAGTTTTTCTTGGCGTTTTGCTTTCCAGTTTAAACGACCAGAAATCGCTTGTTTGACCAGGTCAGTAGCAGCGTCAAGTAATTTGTCCGCAGCAACCACAGCATCTACAGCGCCATCTTTAAGTGCAGCAGCCGGTTTCTTTGGAGTAGCCATTGCCATCCATTCAACTGCATTATCAATACCAATGAGACGGCTTAAACGAACACTACCACCGAAACCAGGGTAAATACCGAGTTTGATTTCTGGTAAACCGACTTGTGCAGCTTCTGACATCACGCGATAGTCACAAACTAAACACATTTCAAAACCACCACCCAAAGCCATGCCGTTAATAGCAGCAACTTTTGGAAGGTCTAAATCTTCAAAGCTATTGAAGATTTCGTGAACAGGCATAAGCCAGTCAACAATCGCTTTTTCGCCTTGTGCAAAGTTTTGACCAAATTCGGTAATATCTGCACCAACAATGAATGTAGATTTGCCCGAGGTAACAACTAAGCCTTTAATATCGTTATTAGCTTTTACAGCCGCGATAGCAGCTTTGAAATCTTCAATTGTTGCACGGTTGAATTTATTGACCGACTCACCTTGTAAGTCAAAGCGGAATTCTGCAATTCCGTCCGCAAGCATTTGGACGGTAATGGCATTGCCAGCGTGGATCATGCCTGATCTCCTTAGTTTTGGAGGATTTCTAAGTTGATGTTATGAAGCGTGTGTACAGCTCCGGTACACATTTATGCTTCGCTAATCTTACGATAACTATATCTAAAAAGAACCCGACAAGTTGTATCAAGCCGTGACGCAAGGGTCATCTTATTTTTAATTGAATTCATACCAATTAAATGCATAAAGAAAATCATAGAGATAGCTGCTGAGTAAAGGCTTTTGTTTTAATTTAAGTTTTTATTTATAAAAAGTATAAATCTTTAATTTTTTATATAAAAAATGAGAATTTTATTCTATTCACTTCTTGTCAAAAAGGTCAATTGTTCTGGTGTAATGTGTAAAAAATCGACTACAAAGTCACAATTTTCTAATGAATGATCACCACCACAAATTAAGCGCTTTTTTTATATTAAGGCCTCTTAATTTTCCGAAATGCACTGTTTAATTTTTTACATTCGCTTTTTATAAGTCAATTTTGTTAAAATTTGCGCCAATTAAATAAACTTCCGGTTGCTATTACCTTAGAAAATTAAGGTAAGGTTGCCCTAAACTTTGAAAGAGTAGCAATATGATTAAGTGGATCATATTAGCGATTTTTGTGATATCTGCATTGTATATCCAACATCGCGGCAAAGTGCGTCACTCGTTTTATCGTCAATTTTTTGACCATTCAACCTTGCTCGCACCGATTAACTTTTTAATGTACATCTTTTCAAAGGTACCGAATCAACCCTATATCGACACTCAACACTTTAAAGATTTAAAAGTGTTAGATGAAAATTGGGAAATGATTCGAGATGAAGCGAAAGCTTTATATGACCAAGGTGGGATTAAAGCATCAAGTACCTATAACGACTTAGGTTTTAACTCGTTCTTTAAAACAGGGTGGAAACGTTTTTACCTCAAGTGGTATGAATCAAGCCATCCTTCTGCTGCTGAGCTTTGCCCAAAAACAACGGCTTTACTCAAAACATTACCAACCATTAAAGCGGCAATGTTTACAGAGCTTGCTCCTGACAGCCGTTTGGTCAGACACCGTGATCCATATGCGGGGTCACTCCGTTATCATTTAGGCCTGATTACTCCAAATGATGACCGTTGTTTCATTGATGTAGATGGTGAAAGATACTCTTGGCGTGATGGACAAAGTGTCGTGTTTGACGAAACTTATATTCACTATGCTGAAAATAAGACCGATCAAAACCGTATCATCTTCTTTGCCGATGTTGAACGTCCAATGAAAGTAAAATGGATGGAACGTTTCAACCATTGGTTTGGTCGTAATGTGATGACTGCGGCAAGTTCACCGAATGAAACTGGTGACCAAACAGGGGGCTTAAATAAAGCCTTTGGTTATGTTTACCAAATTCGTATTAAAGCTAAAGCTTTAAAAGCTAAAAACCGTAAATTGTATTACTTCTTGAAGTGGTTCCTCATGCTTGGAATTTTCTTCCTAATTTTTGTTCGACCATACGTGTTTTAATGAAAGCGCCCGAAAGGGCGTTTTTTTATAGGTATTAAAAACGACAAATTAATTTTGTGACTCATTTCACAGTGCTGGCAATTTGTTACAACTATTAAAAGCCAACAGATAATTTTGATTCTACAATGGCGCGGTTTTTTCGAAGACTTGGTTAGCGGAAGTAGGTTTTACAATGGCTCATGCTCATCACGCAGCTCATGCATATGTTCACCATATCAAAGTGAGAAAAGAAGAAAGCTCTCAAGGTGACTTAAAAACGAAAGCGATGTTAAGTAAAGCTTCTTCGGGAAATAAAAAACTTCATCGACCGGCTTCTAAACGACATAAATCGGAAGACCAAAATATTGATCTACATAAGTTCTCAAGTAAGCTTGAAAGCATGTCTGCAAAGCACAGTAAAGAAAAATGTGCCAAGAATATCCGCATTGCCTTACAAGCTGCGGGTGCAGATGTATCAAAGCATCCTGTAGCTGCATCTGACTGGGGCCAAACGCTAGAAAAGAATGGTTATAAGAAAATCAAGCCGGCATTTAATCGTCCTCAAGAAGGGGATATTTATATTATCGAACGTACAAGTGGGCATACTTACGGGCATATTGCGGGCTATACGGGTAATGGCTGGTTCTCTGATTTCCGTCAAAAAACCTATGCGGTCTATAAAGAAAAAGATGTGAAATATAGTTACTATCGCCTCGACTCTTAAGGAAGTACGACACACTTTGTCGGGCTAGTTTCCTATCCCTTTTCAAATTTAGGTTCTGGCACAGTAAAGCACTTGAAAAGTAAAGGTGAAAACATCACATTAGGTATTCAATATTAAGCCATGTATGCCAATAGTGAATCAAAACGCTCGTCCCCATATTGAAAAAATTTTAGCTAATCTAACCCAACTTCCAGGCGTTTATAAGATGCTAGGGAAAGAGGGGGAGTTGTTATATGTTGGCAAAGCTAAAAATCTAAAAAATCGGGTGTCGAGTTATTTTGTTAAAACCATTGAGCACCCGAAAACTCAAGCTTTAGTTGCTCGAATTTATGATATTGAAACGCTAGTTACGCGTTCAGAAACCGAAGCGCTGCTTTTAGAACAAAACTTAATTAAACAACATCGTCCGCCTTATAACATTATGCTGCGAGACGACAAGTCATACGTCTATATCTTTGTATCGGCAGATAAACCGTATCCACGAATTGCCAGTGGACGTGGCAAAGGTAAGCACCAAATTGGTAAATTTTTTGGCCCTTATCCAAGTGCTTATAGTGCGCGAGATACCTTACTTGTTTTACAAAAACTTTTTAATGTTCGCCAATGTGAAAATAGTTATTTCTCACAGCGTAAACGTCCGTGTTTGCAATATCAAATCAAGCGTTGTTCGGCCCCTTGTGTAGGTTTGGTCTCGCCAGAAGATTACAAAGAAGATGTGAATAACAGTATTCGTTTCTTACAAGGTGATACCAAAGAGTTAAACCAGGAACTGATTGCGAAAATGGAACAGGCAGCAGCAGATCTTGAATTTGAAAAAGCGGTTTTTTATCGAGATCGATTGTCTTTACTTCGCGAAGTACAAGCACAGCAAGCCGTTTTCAAAGTGAAAGGTGAAGCCGATATTTTAGCAATTGCCTATCAGGCTGGCGTGACATGTGTGCAGATTATGCATGTACGTAACGGTCGTATGTTGGGAGGTAAAAGCTATTTCCCTGACATGTTAGGCGATGACCTTGGACAAATGCTAAGTGACTTCATGGCAAACTTTTACTTTCAGGTTGCCGATGAAGTACCAAGCGAATTGATTGTGAATACTGCCTTACCTGACCGTAAAGAGTTGGAAGAAGCCTTAGCACAGCAGTTTGGAAAGAAAGTCCAGATTAAGAGCAGTGTACGAGAAACACGTGCTGAATGGTTAGAACTTGCCGAAATGAACGTTCAACATGCGATTAAAGGGCAGTTGAGTAACCACTTAGAACTCAATGAGCGTTTCCACCAGCTTGAGCAGGTAGTTGGCCGTCCGATCGATCGGATTGAATGTTTTGATATTAGTCATACCATGGGCGAAGCACCGATCGCATCATGCGTAGTGTTTGACCAAGGTGGAGCACGTAAACGGGACTATCGCCAATTTGCCATTCAAGATATTACTGCGGGTGACGATTATGCAGCAATGCGCCAAGCTTTAACGCGTCGCTATAAAAAGGCAATGTTACCAGATCTGCTTTTAATTGATGGTGGTAAAGGCCAGCTCCATATGGCCATGGAAGTAATGCAAGAGCTTGGGTTAGAAGCTTTTATGGTAGGTGTATCGAAAGGTGAAGGCCGTAAACCGGGGCTTGAAACGCTTCATTTTACCGATGGCACAAAAATCCAGTTACCTGAAGATAGTAAGGCGCTACATTTGATTCAACAGGTGCGTGATGAAGCTCACCGTTTTGCCATTACTAAACACCGAGCTAAACGTGATAAACGCCGCAGTACTTCAGTTTTAGAAGCAATTCCGGGCTTAGGACCTAAACGCCGCCGAGATTTATTAACACATTTTGGTGGTATCCAAGGTGTGTTAAAAGCATCTGAAAAAGAACTGACAGTCGTGCCGGGCTTAGGTGAAGTGATGGCAAGAACGATTTATAAAATTTTGCATGAGTAGTCATGTCTTGAGAAGATGAGTGACAAAAGCGCTCGTAAATTAATAGCTGAATGATCATTCACATATTGGTCAAAATAATGAAAGATATTTCTTAATCATGCGCATGATTTAGGGATATAAATGTCATTATTGCACTTATGGGAAGATGTAAAACAAAATGAATGGATTGATATACCCGCAGGATGGTTACAGGGCCGTACCGTTTTTGGTGGCCTTGTTGCTGGGTTATTAATGCAAAAAGCATGCTCCTATATTCAAGATTCAAATAAAAGATTATTAAGTTGTAGTGTTACTTTTGTAGGCCCTGTACAACAAGGCGCTGCCCGATTGACTATTGAAGTTTTAAGAGAAGGAAAGTCAGTCACTACGCTTGAAGCACGTTTATGGCAAGATGATGCGGTACAAACGATTTTGGTTGCAAGTTTTGGGGCTTCTCGTGCATCGAGTATTGAGGTAAAGCAAGAGCCAGTCGTCCCTGCTTATGTATCACCTGAAAATTTATCTGTCATTCCTTTTGCGAAACATATGCCTGAATGCTTTCAGCATTTTGAAGTCTGTTGGGCTGAGGGGAATTATCCGGTAACGGGAAGTAAACATCCCGACTTTGGTGGCTGGTCAAGGTTCTCACCAGAGCAGCATGCGAATCGTCAAATGACATTATCTGATTTGATTGTTCTTATGGATATTTGGCCACCGGGTGTTTTGCCTATGTTTAAGCAAGTTGCACCTGCAAGTTCTTTATCATGGCATATTACTTATGTTCATCCAGTTCGGCACCAGTTGTGTGACTGGTTTAAATATAAAGTAACTACTGAATATGCAGCTGAGGGGTACTCCACAGAATATGCATATCTTTGGGATCAAAATGATCATTTAATTGCAATCTTGCGGCAAACTGTTACGGTATTTACCTAAGTAATCTACTTTCTCGATTCACATATTTCGTATAAAGTGGCTGTTACAGATAGATACAATATTGAAGTATGTGTCTTTGTCTGTTAAAAGATGCGTGAAGACTAAATTGGCGGTGTTTATGACCACAGGGCGAATCCTGAATATCCCAAATATCCTAACTTTGGCGCGTATTGCGCTTATTCCTGTATTTTTGGTGATTGCATATTGGCCGCCTGCAATAGGTATTGGTGAGCACGTAGGAAGTATGACACGTCATATTATCTTAACGGCTATTTTCGTGCTGGCTGCCGTAACCGACTGGTTTGATGGCTATTTAGCACGAACTTTAAACCAGACTTCAGCATTTGGCCGTTTCCTAGACCCGGTTGCAGATAAACTTATGGTCGCAGCTGCACTTATTGTTTTAGTGCAGTGGAAACCGACAATTGCGATGGCTTTCGCTGCAATTGTTATTATTTCACGGGAAATTACTGTGTCTGCTTTACGTGAGTGGATGGCAGAACTTGGCGCGCGAACCAGTGTAGCCGTATCAACAGTCGGTAAATATAAAACTGCATTTCAAATGATTGCAATTAGCGTGTTCCTGTTGAATTGGCAGCCTTTAGAAGTATTGGCCTATGCTTTGTTATATACCGCCGTTATTTTGACTTTATGGTCAATGTTTATTTATTTAAAAGCTGCATGGCCATACCTAAAGCAGCCATAAAATTAAAAAGATTTTCAAAAGCCTTTCCTTGCGAAAGGCTTTTTTATTGGAAAGTGCAAGAATCGGGTCGTCATGGAGTCTTGGCTACTTTAAAGTAAGATTGAGTACCTAAGGAGGTGACAGATGCAAATGCTTTCTTCTCGGCAATTTGCTGCGATTGCCACAATTATTGAATATTTATATGAACATCTAGACCAGCAACCAAGCTTAGAAGATGTCGCTACATATATGAATTTAAGTCCGAGTTATATCCAGCGGCAGTTCCAAGAATGGGTAGGCATTAGCCCTAAGAAGTTTGTGCAATATATGAGCTTGCAGCAAGCAAAATATTATTTAATGCAGCAACGTAGCTTATTAGATACTGCTTTAAATACTGGACTGTCGGGTACGGGTCGTTTACATGATTTATTTATTCAGCTTGAAGGGATGACCCCTGGTGAATACAAGCAGCAAGGTGATGGCGTTGAACTGAATTATTCAGTTGAAACGAGTCCATTTGGTGACTTATTGGTAGTAAGTAGTGATAAAGGGATTTGTTCTGTTCGCTTTGTTGATCACAGTAAGAACATACAAGAAATCGTTAAACAGTATTTTCCGAAAGCTCAGTTAAAAAATCACTCTCCGATTTGGCATCAACAGATTACACAGTGGTTTAGACAAGATTTCTCAGAACATTTACAGCAGAAATTACCGCTTAATCTTGCAGGAACACCATTTCAGCTACAAGTATGGGAGGCACTGCTTACTATTCCCGAAGGACAGTTACGAACCTATCAAGATATTGCTGAGCAAATTGGAAAACCTAAGGCAGTCAGAGCAGTGGCTACAGCAATTGGCCAAAATCCGATTGCGTATTTAATTCCATGTCATCGGGTCATTCGCGCAACAGGAATGGTCGGTGAGTACCATTGGCAAAAAGGGCGTAAACTGGCATTGTTAGCTTGGGAGATGGCTAAGCAGCAAGGGGAGATTGCATGACACTAGATTTATTTTCTCCAGAACCTTGTTCAAACTTATTGCCTTATGATGGTGAGGTTCAGGATTATGGATGTATTTTAACTGCCGAAGAAGCTGAACAATATTTTCATTATTTGTACCACCATTTGGCGTGGCGACATGATGAAGCGAAGCTATATGGCAAGCACTTTATAACACCTCGTAAAGTTGCTTGGTATGGAGATGAGCATTATCGATATAAATATTCTGGTGTCTTTCGTGATTCTTTACCGTGGGACAAAGCACTTGCTCAGCTAAAACAGCAAGTAGAACAGATCCTTTCAGAAAAATTTAATTCTTGCTTGGCAAACCTGTATGAAGATGGAACACAAGGAATGGCTTGGCATAGTGATTCGGATGTGTCTTTAGCCAGAACCACTACAATTGCCTCTTTAAGTTTTGGAGCAACGCGGAAATTCTCTTTTAGGCATATTCAAACCAAAGAAAAAGTTGAGATGTGGTTACAACCGGGTCAACTTATTGTGATGCGTGGTGAGACTCAACAATATTGGCAACACCGTTTAAATCGTTCAACCAAAATTTTACAACCACGGATTAACCTGACTTTTCGTCAGTTCAAATTTTCATAAGTTTTTTCTAAAAATTGGGCAAGAAAAAAGCCCATGATGGCAACATGAGCTTATTCCTCTGAGGGAGAGCCTACTATTGATGAGCTGCTGATGAAAAGAATCATCAATAGGTGCTAAAATCATAATATGAGAATATTTGGATATTTTCAATGCTTCAAAGTGTAAGAAAACTTTAAATTATCAAAAATATTATTTTAGATCTCGCCCTTTTCTGAAAGTTCCATAAAGCGCTGCTCAATCAATGCCGCGTTTTCTTGCAAAATTTCAATCAACTTTTCAATATTTAAAAAATCAAAGCGGTTCTTTGATGCGACTAACGTTAAAGCCAAAGGAACTTCTTTACTCGAAAAACGAACGGGTACAGCAAGCCCTGAAACATTGGGGTCAATCTCACCTTGCGAGAAATAGAAGCCTTGTTTTTTTATTTTACGCATACGTTGAATAAAGCTAGGTTCGTCTACAGCAAAACCTGATTCAGACAGCTCATGTTGAAAACGTTCATAGTAGTCATGCATGCGTTGTTTGCTTAAATGTGAAACCATCGTTTTTGGTGAGGCCCCAACATAAATTGGGCGTGGGCAGCCTCGACCATATGAAAGTAATTCAGTATCTTTAAAAATCTCATGATGAATATCAATGCAGTAGTCATCATTTAAATAGGTGAGTAAACAGCAAAGTTCAGTACGCTCTACAATATTTCGCATAAATGGCGTGCTGATTTGGACCAATGGGTCGGTTGTTCTAGATACATAGTCAAGAACTGCTATTTTTGAGCCTAAAGTGTAATCGCCAGAAGTACCATTAATACGTTTTAATAAGTCGGCTGATACGAGTTCTTTCAGATAACGGTAGCTGGTCGGTTTAGACAAGCCAAGTTCTTCGCAAATAATATCGACATTAATCACTGGTCGTGAAACGGAAAATAAATCCAGTACGGTTAAAATTTTGCCAAAACTTGAAATTGCCATGATGTCTTATTCGTATCCTTAATAAACGGGTCACACTTGAGTTCTTATAACAGAAAAATTGAAGCTTTGTCTCAATTCCAAGATAACTACCTGATTTAAATATTTTACGCTCAGAATCAGAAAAGTTCTCTTGATTCACACATCATATATGATTAACTAAAAACATATCAAATTATCAAATAAAGATATTTTAGTTGACTAAATCACTTTAATTTGAAAAAATTGTGCAACAAAATATCTAATCGAGAAAGTGGTTTATTCTACCGGCTTTCTCGATGTCTCTTCTTTCCTAAGCTTGGTCGTATAAATAGCGGTCAAACTGAAATCATCTCGGTACATCATGCAGAGATGTAGGAAAAATCATTGTATTGAAGGATGCTCTCATTAACTCATTTGTCTTATAGGCAAATGACAAAGTCGTATTGTCTTTTTTTAAAAGCAAACGGACACTGATGAGCATGCTCATCAGTTCAAATCTATATTTGAGATGAGTTCATGTTATTAAAGCAAATACTGGCTTTCCGCCCGAGTAAGCTTGATCTAATTTTTGCAATAAAGACATTTATTGCCGGTATGTTGGCATTATTTGTTTCGTTCGAATTAGACCTGATTAATCCAATGTGGTCGATCGGTACCGTCCTGATTATCGCCAATCCTTATTCGGGTATGGTGTCGTCTAAGTGTGTTTATCGTTTATTGGGAACGGTAGGCGGGGCTATTATTGCCTTAACCATTACTCCGCATCTGATTAATACGCCGTGGATCTTTACGGTTGTGTTATCACTATGGGTGGGCTTTGCGCTTTATGTGTCTTTATTAGACCGGACTCCCCGCAGTTATGCATTTATGTTGGCAGGTTATTCAACCGCAATGATTGTGTATAACGCGATTACTTATATTGATCAGTACAATATTTTTGATATTGCTTTGGCACGTGTACTTGAGATTTCAATTGGTGTGATTTCGAGTGCGGTTGTGTCTGCGACTATTTTGCCCATGCATATTGGTTCGGCAATCAAACAGCGCGTAACGAAAACCCTCAAAGATACAGAAAACCTGTTTGCTAATTTGTTAAATGCAGATCAACAGCAAAACAATACACAGCTTTTAGCTGCGATTACTCGTGATACGACTGATATTCATGCTCTGGCAGTTCACTTGAGCTATGAAAAAGGTGAGTTGCATGGCATGACCAAACCATTGCAAGAAATGCTCCATCAAATGTCGATGGTGGTTGCGAACTTGGTTGCTTTATCTGAACGAATTAAACAACTGCAAGAACTCAATTTTATTGAAAGTCATTCAGATAAATTAAAGCAGCTTTCAGGGCATGTGATTCATTTTCTGGAACAAAAAGATCAGATGACTGATGAAAATATTCTGCAGTTACCTGACGAGTTTGAAAATGATTTCTTGAACTTAAATGATTCGGCTTCTGAACATCAGCAAGTGTTATTGGCTGCCATGAAAATGGATGTGCGTCATTTCATTAGTAATGTTTTAGCTGTAAAAGTTTTATGGCAACGCATCAAGCAAGGTAATAAAGAGATTCCAGATAACATTACCCCAATGACTACGACCTATCCAAGTTTACACCGAGATCATGGTGTGGCAGTCAGAGGTGGTATTAGTGCAGTGCTGATTACATTTATTGTGACTGGTGTGTGGATTCTTTCTGGCTGGAAAGCTGGGTTCATGATGGCACAGATCGGTGCAGTCACTGCCTGTATCTTAACGGCCCTAGATAACCCTGTTCCTGTCTTGCGTATTTTTATATGGGGCAGTGTGGCTTCGGCGGTTTTAGTTTTTATTTACGCGTTTGGTATTTTCCCTCATGTCACAACATTTTGGGAACTTGGACTCGTTTTATTACCAATGTTCTTATTTGCGGTTTCCATGATGGCGAATCAGGCACTCATGCCGGTCGGGATGGTGCTAGGTATTAATACCATGATGGGGCTGAACTTGCACAATGCTTATAGCATGGATGCAGTGTCTTATTTGGATAGCTCATTTGGTATGGTCATGGGCGTATTGGTGTCATTAGTCGTTATTGATGTTGTGCGTGCCATGTCACCCGATACCAGTGCAAACCGTATTTTGGCTTTACATTACCGTGCGATGCGCCAAGCCATATACATTCCTTATGGTATTGAATTTAAAGTTCACTTACGGGGGATGTTAGACCGTGTTGGTGTCTTAAATACTAAAATGGTTCAGTCAGAAGAGATTAAAAAATCTATTCAACAGGCTTTGGTTGAATCAAGTGCGATCATTGACTTAAGCCGACTACAAGAGTTAGCAAATCAAGTTCCGACATCTTCAGAATTGGCCCATCACATTGGTCGTTTGCAACAAGATTTAGATGAGCTATTTAGAGCTAAAGAAAATGAAAAAGGTGAAAGTGATGTATTGGTACAGCACATTCACCAAACCTTATTTGAACTTAAACAACTTGCTTCAAATATTGAAGATATGACTCTGCGTCAAAGATTATTTATTTCACTAAATAATATTGCTTATAGCATGTGTCATGTTTCATCAAACCAAATGAATGCAGATCGTACGCTTACAGGAGCCACAGCGCATGGGTGAGTTTAATGTCTACGGTATTTACGTGCCTGCTTTGCTCGTCCAAGCCATTTTTGCATATATATGTTTTCGCTGGTTAAGTCCCTTAACCAACAAATGGATTGCACAAGGCTGGATTGCATTACCCAGTATTTTCAATTTGTGTTTTTACCTTTTACTACTTTTGGTGATACACCAAATTTTTGTTGGGTTAGGTGCTTAAAGATGATTGCCAGATTAAAGATTGAGTTAGGTGAGTAAAATGAATCAATTGGAGTTGAAAAAAGTCATCCGTCCAGTGATTTTGATTGTCGCATTAATGATTGCTGTCTATACCATTGTGCATTTATGGAACTACTATAATGCAGCACCGTGGACACGTGATGGTCGAGTTCGTGGTGACGTTATTCAGGTCTCTTCAGATGTAGCAGGCCTTGTAACGGAAGTATTGGTTCAAGATAACCAGACTGTAAAAAAAGGTCAGGTGCTTTTTAAAATTGATGTCTCTCGCCGAGCTTTAGATGTAGAACAAGCAAAATCTGATTTGGCAAAAGCAAAAGCGGCCTATGCTCAAGCACAAGCAGGTCTAGCCCAAGCCAAAGCAAACTTGATTAAGTCGAGTACTAACATTAAGTTAGCCGAGAAAAACGCAAACCGTTATTCAAACTTAATGGATGGTGCGATTTCTAAGCAAGAACAAGATCAGGTCTTTGCAACTCGCGATCAATCACACGCGGAACATGAGCAACTCCAAGCTGCTATTCAACAAGCTGAAGCCACTATTAAACAGCAACAGGCATTGGTTGAAGCAGCAACAAGTAATTTACATTTAGCAGAACTCAATATGCACCGTGCGGCTGTTGTTGCACCGGCAGATGGAACATTATCTAACTTTGATTTGCGTCCGGGTAATTATGTTCAAGTTGGACAAGCGGTTGCAGCATTGCTAGATCGTAAGCAGCTTTATGTTGTGGGATATTTTGAAGAAACAAAATTAGACCGTATTCATATTGGCGATGAAGCAACTGTGCAATTAATGGGTGATAGACAGAAAATTAAAGGCCATGTGCAGGGTATTGCATCGGGTATTGAAGACCGTGAGCGTTCAAGTAGTTCGAAACTGCTTGCAAATGTAAACCCGACATTTAGCTGGGTTCGTTTAGCGCAGCGTGTACCTGTAAAAATTGTATTAGACGAAGCACCAAAAAATGAGTTGGCTTTTGTGTCTGGCCGTACTGCTACAGTACATATTATTGAAAAATAAAAAGCTTAAGTTTTTAAACTCAATAAAAAAGCATGTTTGAAACATGCTTTTTTATTTTATGGCGTTAAACCAACAGGATTGCGATACCAGCTCTGAATTAGCAAAGCCGCGGCAAAACTATCGGCTGACAACTTCTTGGCACGACCTTGTTCTTGATAAAAACCAAGTTCTTCTCTTGCCTCACGAGTGGTGAGTCGTTCATCGACCATCCATGTTTCAATATTGGTTTGATGGCGTAAGCGACGTGCAAACTTACGTGCCCGTGTTGAAAGTTCTGACTCGCTATCATCCATATTCAATGGAAGACCAACAATAAACAAATCAGGCTGCCACTCTTTCACAATTTTTAAAAGTTGGTCCCAGTTGGGAATACCATCTTTCATCACAAAAAGTGGTAATGGGTTAGCACTTTCAATGGCAGACTGACCAATCGCCATTCCCATCTTTTGAGTGCCAAAGTCAAAAGCCATAATTGATTTTGATTGCGTTGCGGTCATTAGGCGTGCCCGATTTCAGAAGCCAGCCATGTACGATCTACACCAATTTTTTTATAGGCTGCATCCCAACGATCATCGTACGGTAAGTTAAAAATCAGATCCATATCGGCATCACAGATAAGCCAGTCACCACGAGCGATTTCATCTTCTAGCTGGTTTTTACCCCAGCTCGCATAACCAAGGGCGATTTGGTAGCGGCCAACACCTTCGTTATGCGCAATCGCATCGAGAATATCTTTACTGGTGGTGATACAGACATTCTCACCCACAGCAATAGAAGAGTGCCATGTTGGTTGGCCTGTATGAAGAACAAAGCCTGCCTCAGGGCGTAAAGGACCACCTTGTAAAACCTCATGCGGATTTACATTGTCTGCATCAATGTCTAAATCATTGAGTAGCTCTTTAATTTGGATACCGGCAGGGCGATTGATAATAATACCTTGGGCACCTTCTTCGTCATGACGGGCAAGATAAATTACTGTATTTGCAAAAAAGTCATCTGCCATTTCTGGCGGGGCAATCAGACAACGGTGAGTCATATATTGTTTGGTCACCTAAGCGGTTCTCCCTCAAAAAATGTCGCTATAGGGTCTCTCGACCCTTTTTATCTATATAGGTTCTTTTTATCAACATACAAGAGTTAATCGGATTTCGCCAATCTTTTTCTCTCATTTTCTTTATTAAGTTGAAGAAGCCTGAAATTTAAGTTGACGTAATTGTTTAGCATGCTGCAAGGTTGTTTCATTAATTTCAACACCTCCGGACATGCGCGCTAACTCGGAAATAATTTGATTTTCATCAAGTTGTACAATAGTACTACTTGCCGGATCAGTTTGTTGTTTTTTGACTAACAAATGTTGATCGGATTGTGCAGCCACCTGTGCTTGGTGGGTAATACATAGAAGTTGGACATGCTGAGCCAAGTCGGCCAATAAACGTCCAACCACTTCAGCTGTACCACCACTAATTCCGACATCAATCTCGTCAAATACCAAAACTTCTGCTTCGGTCTTTTCAGCATTCATGACTTGCATAACGAGTGCAATACGAGAAAGCTCACCACCAGATGCTACACGTGCCAATGGTTGAGGAGGTATGCCTTTATTGGCAGTAAATAAAAGTTGAATAAAACTTAAACCTTCTGCATTTGGTTGTTCTAATGGTTCAAACTTAAACTCAAAATGTGCCTCAGGCAGCGCTAAAGGTTTAACCTGTTCAGTTAATTGTTTTGCAAGTGGAGCAGCAGCTTCACGACGAATATTATCCAAATGCTGGGCTTTTTCTAAAAATTCTTGATGTGACTTTTCTACTTGTTCAGCCAGAGTTTCAGGGTCTTCTAACTGATGTAATTGTTCAAGCTCACTTTGCCAAGTTTCGTACTCTTCTTTCAGCGTCTCTGGCTGAGTACGGTATTTACGAGCAAGTCGATGGAAAACCTCTAGCTTGGAGTTCAGCTCTTCCATCCGTTCAGGATCGAAACTCTGACGGTCAATAAATTGACGTAAATTTGATGTGGCATCATCAATTTCACTTTGCGCATTTAATAACGAATTATAAATTTCGGAAAGCTGCTCACTACGCCCCGCATGAGACTCTAGGCGGCGAATGATCGACGACATTTCTTGAGTAATGTTTTGTTCAGCTTCATCAAGCGCATTTAAACTATAGCTACAGTCTTGCATGATATGTTCATGATGACTGAGCCGGTCAAATTCTTGCTCGATTTCTTTGTAATCGGTTTGAATGATTTCCTCAAGCTCTTCAATTTGTAGCTCTAAGGTCGCAATACGTTGTAGACGGGTCGCTTGAGCATCGAGCGCAGCCTGATGCTGGCGGATATTACGCTGCCATGTACTATATGCTTCACGAACATCATTTGCTTCGGCGTAAAAATTACTATAACGGTCTAGCCAATGCTTTGGATAAGGTGGTTCAAGTAGCTGTTGTTGGCTGTGCTGGCTATACAACTGAACCAATAAGCGGCCTAATTCTTTAAGCTCAGAGAGACTACTTGGACGGCCATTTACCCATGCTTTGCTACGGCCAGTTGCAAAAATAACCCGACGTAAATGAATTTCCCCTGAATCATCATCTAGTTCATGTTCTTTTAACCATTTTGCTTCAGGGCTATTGTCCTGATAAGTAAAAACTGCGGTTACATCCGCTTTGTCCGAACCATAGCGGACATAATTTGTATCTGTACGTTCCCCTAAGCAGGCAGATAGTGCATCCAGTAATAATGATTTTCCTGCACCTGTCTCACCTGTTAGAACATTAAATCCTTGTTCTATATCAATAGCTAAATGATCAGCTAATGCAAAATTAATTAAAGTTAAATGTGTGAGCATAAACGCATCCAACGCGCCAAATTATGGGTTAAAGATAGAGAAGTTTTGAATTTGCTACAAGTGATCTATTATTCTAACTGAAATTATAGAACAGCAAGATTGCGGATCTTTACAATGAAAAAAACATTAAGCTTACCGAAAGCACCAATAGGGATGATCAACCGCCATAAAAAAACTAATCCTGCTGAAATGAATAAAATTTTAAATCAGCATTTTAATGCATTTAAACAGGCTGCTGCACAGGGTGATTATGTCAAAGCATATCAACATGTAAAAAAAGCAGTAAGTCTGGTTCCTAGCCATCCCGGAGCATTGTCTGATTTAGCTTATACTGAGCTACGGTTACGCCGTTATGACGATGCATATCAACATTATATGCAAGCCATTAAAGCAAGTGGTTCTAACGTTAATACAAATCTATACGATGGATTGACCGAAGTTTGTCATCATTTAAATAAAAAAGAAGAGAAGATTAAATTTGGGCGTTTAGCCATTTCAACCAAAAAAGAACTCACAAAGAATGAGCCTACTTTAAATATACCCACTCATAAACCCGTGCCCTTTAGCCCAAATCCACAAGAAAATATTATTGTTTTTTCTCTATTTGGAGCAAATCCGCGGTACTGTGAAACTTCCATTTTAAATACTAAGTTAGCTCAAGAAATCTATCCTGAATGGACGTGTCGATTCTATGTGGATGAGAGCGTTCCCGAACTTGTACAACAGAGGTTACAAGCAAATGGTGCACAAGTCGTACATGTCAGCCCCACTCAAAAACAGTTATCAGGTTTATTTTGGCGCTTTTTAGTTATGGATGATCCGGTGGTTAAACGGTTTTTAGTACGTGATGCCGACTCTATCGTGTCTTATCGTGAGAAAGCCGCTGTTGATGCTTGGCTTAAGAGTGATCAATGGTTCCATTTAATGAGAGATAGCTATTCTCATACTGAATTAATTTTGGCGGGTATGTGGGGCGGTTGCACAGGTATTTTTCATAATATTGAAGCACATATCAGGGATTATGTTGCCACTGGGAGGTATCCGGACAATCGAGTCATAGATCAACATTACCTGCGTTATTGTATTTGGCCGACTTTAAAACAAAGTGTGCTTGTACATGATAGCCAGCAATTTGATGAAAATAGTGCCGATTTTCCGGTTTATGATCTAACTTCAATGCAAAATGACCAAGACAATTTTCATGTAGGGATGGATAATGGTTCACCAGTCGTTACAACTGCGGTTAATCATCCAACGGCAGAAAAAGTTTACTGGATTTTATTCGATGAAAATCACGATGAAGTTTGCAGATATGATGCAATTGTGTCGAAGAGTCGAAATATTGAAGTGAATTTACCCCACGCTTTTGCTAAAAAAATTCAGTTACAGCAGTGGAAATTACAAGTCTATCCGTATGAAAACTGATTGATTAGTTATTTAGGCACAATTAAACTACATTCATCATAATTTATATAAATGCGGCATTATCTGGAGAGTGTGCATGAGTTCAACCCAATTTGATCATGTAACGGTCATCAAAAAATCAAATGTTTATTTTGGTGGAGCATGTATCAGCCATACCGTGCAATTTGAAGATGGAACGAAAAAAACATTAGGTGTTATTTTGCCGACTGAACAGCCTTTAACATTTGAAACCCATGTTCCTGAGCGTATGGAAATTATTTCAGGTGAATGTCGCGTTAAAATTGCAGACAGCAATGAAAGTGAATTGTTCCGCGCTGGTCAATCTTTTTATGTACCAGGCAATAGTGTTTTCAAAATCGAGACTGATGAAGTGCTTGATTATGTTTGCCACTTAGAAGGCTAAGAAATTACTGTTTAAATCGGGTACACTATGCCCAAAGAAATCCTGTGAAGTTGGCTTTACAGGATTTTTATTTTTTGCTCAAACGTTGTTAGAGGTCATGCATGGCAAAACCGGAATATTATTATGGCGTTCACTCAGTGGAGTCATTGTTAGAACTTGAGCCGGAGCGCGTGCTGACCCTGTTTACATTGAAAGGGCGCGACGATCAGCGTTTGCAGAAGATTCTGCAATTGGCCGAGCCTTTTGGGATTAGTGTACAAAAAGCAAGCCGTGATAGCCTCGAGAAGCTTGCGGGCTTACCATTTCACCAAGGCGTAGTTGCAGCAGTACGTCCGCACCCGACTTTAAATGAAAAAGATCTAGACCAGCTCTTGGCTGAAACTCCAGATGCCTTATTGCTGGCATTAGATCAGGTGACAGATCCACATAACTTAGGGGCATGTATCCGTACTGCCGCTGCAATGGGTGTTCAGGCAGTGATTGTGCCTCGCGATCGCTCAGCAAGCTTAACTCCAACTGCTCGTAAAGTCGCAGCAGGCGGGGCCGAAAAAGTTAAATTTATTCAAGTGACTAATTTGGCTCGTACTTTAGCGCATCTTAAAGAAACAACTCACGTACGTGTGATCGGTACAATGCTTGATGAAAATGCATTACCTATTCAGAAGTGTGATTTCTCGGGTGCTGTTGTGATTGTAATGGGTGCAGAAGACACAGGTTTACGTCCAATTACTCAAGCACAGTGTGACCAAAAAGCCTATATTCCAATGTCAGGTAACTTACAAAGTTTAAATGTAAGTGTGGCAACGGGTATGGCACTTTATGAAGCTTGTCGTCAGCGTTCTGAGGTATAATTTAGCTGCCTTCCTAGTTTTTATGCAGTCTTGATATGTCTCCCCGTACGCAAGGTTATTTTTTTGTATTGGTGACCATGTGTATTTGGGGCGGGTTTACGCTTTTTGCCCGCTTAAATGCACAATGGCACATCAGTGCTTGGGATATTGCCGCACTACGCTTTGCTATAGCCTTCCTAATTTTGATGCCTATCTTAATTTATAAAAAAGATCTCGCTTTTTTATGGAGTAAACATGCGGTTATTTTGGCATTGATTGGTGGAGTCATTTACTGCCTTACGGTTTATACAGCTTTTCTTTATGCACCAGCTGCACATGCTGCAATATTTTTAAATGGCTGTATTCCTATCTGTACCGCTATAGCTGCTTATATTTTATTTAGACAGCCATTTGATAAACATACATGGGTGAGTCTGGCAATTATGATTACTGCCTTGGCCCTCATGAGCGCATTGATGTTACAAAGTAGTACCTCTGCTTTTGGAATTGGAGATTTACTTCTGTTTATCAGTGCGATTTGGTGGGGGATTTTTACTGTACTACTTAAACAGTGGAAGCTCTCTGCTTGGCATTCTATGGCAAGCGTCGCAATCTGGTCTGCAATTATTTATTTGCCGATTTATCTGTTGTTCTTACCTAAGCACTTTATGGATGTAGATCCTTTGCACTTAGCTGTACAAAGTATTTTCCATGGCGTGTTTGTCGTTATTATTGCGACATTAACCTATGTTGCTGCTATTCAGCGTCTTGGCGCATTTAAAACGGGAAGTATTGTAACTTTGGCACCGTTTATTGCTGCTATTTTAGCTGTACCTTTACTTGGTGAATCATTAAGCCCATCAATTGTAGTGGGCTTAGTAGGTATGGGAATAGGCGCTTTACAGCCTTGGCGCTGGTGGTTTAGACAAGATAGCCTGACACAAAAGATTAAGCAGCAAAATACACAAAATTAGTTTGCACGCTTCAAATAGCTTTGATGTAAAGGCTCTAATTGCTGATATAAATGTTCGAGTAATCCGTCGTTAAACACGATGTCATTTGCAAGCTCACGTTTTCGTTCGCGTGGCATTTGTGCAGCAATAATTTTCTGGATTTGTTCTTGGTTTTGTCCATCGCGCTGGCTCGCACGCTGAATTTGAGTTTGTTCACTCGCATCAATCAGTAGCGTGTGATTGACTAGTTCATGTTGATTTGTTTCAAAAAGTAGTGGTGAAACTAAAATCACATACGGACTTTTACGATTTTGTAGCTGTTGAATAATAGATTGACGGATTGCGGGATGGGTAATTTGCTCGAGTGTATGACGCGCTTGTGGATTTTGAAAAATATATTCACGTAAGGCACGGCGGTCCAAACTGCCATCGGGTTGAAGCACCCAATCTCCAAAGGTTTGTTGAATTTTTTGAAGGGCAGGTTGCCCTTTTTCAACTACTTCGCGAGCAACAATATCGGCATCGACGACTTGGATTCCTTGGGATTCAAACCATTGTGTTGCAGCTGATTTACCACTGCCTATACCACCTGTGATTCCCAGAATAAAAGCCATCTTAACCTCCCAAATAAATTTTCATAATCTGATCACCCCATAAAAAGGCAACCCAACCAGCAATGGCAATATATGGCCCAAAAGCAAAAGGCTGATTGTCATTTCTTAATTTTAATAAAATGATGCCAATGATTGCGCCAAGTAACGATGACAATAACACAATTAACGGCAGCATCAATGGCCCCATCCATGCTCCTAATGCTGCAAGCAATTTAAAGTCGCCGTAGCCCATACCTTCTTTACCAGTGATCACTTTAAATAAGTAATAGACAATCCAAAGACATAGGAAACCAATGAGATAACCCCAAATGGCTGAGTTGGGTGAGGTATAAATATTAAAGGTATTAATACCTAAGCCGAGCGCAGCTAAAGTTAGGGTAAAGCGATCAGGCAATAATTGTGTATCGAAATCAATAAAGGTAAGGGCTATCAGTACCCATGTGAGGACGAGTCCAAAAAGCATTTGTATGGTTGGGCCAAATACCATGACTACTACTAATGAACATAGCATGGTGAGTAGTTCGATGGCTGGATAGCGAATACTAATCGGGTGCTGGCAATGACCACATTTTCCTCTTAACACAAGCCAGCTTATAACAGGAATATTTTGATACCAACGGATCGGTTGCTGACATGCAGGGCACGATGAAGCAGGCTTACTTAAAGTTAACTTCTCATGATCAATAATGGGTTGCTCAGGATTGAGCAGCATTTGGCATTCTTGCTGCCAATCTTGCTCCATCATTTTTGGCGTGCGGTAAATCACTACATTAAGAAAGCTACCGATACATAGGCTCACGAGTGCAACAGCAATATAAAGTGCAGTAAAGTTTTGAATAAAATACGCAATGATGTCTTGCATTATACAACTGAGCCCATTTGGAAAATTGGAAGATACATAGCAATTACCAGACCGCCTACGAGCACCCCTAAAATTGCCATAATTAAAGGTTCCATCATAGAGGTTAAACCATCAACGGCATTATCCACTTCATTTTCATAATAAGTGGCAACTTTATCGAGCATGCTGTCTAGTGCACCCGATTCTTCACCAATTGCAACCATTTGTATAGCCATAGATGGAAAACGATTAGAGACCCGCATAGCAAACTGAAGCTGTTGACCCGTTGCGACATCTTCACGAATTTTCATCACAGCTTTTTCATAAATCACGTTATTGGTTGCGCCAGCAGTCGATTCTAATGCATCAATAAGTGGAACACCTGCGGCAAATGTTGTAGCAAGCGTGCGGCTATAGCGGGCAATAATTGCTTTATAAACCAAGTCCCCAAAAATAGGTAACTTAAGCGCCAGTTTATCTAAGCCATCACGAAACTTTTTACTGCGTTTTTTTGCTTCCAGAAAGGCAGCAATGACTGCGCCAATCGCAATAATCATAATAAACCAGTATTCCTGCATCCATTTCGACATATTCACAACCATTTGCGTAAATGCAGGTAAATCTGCTCCAAAAGACGCAAATAAATCTTGGAAAACGGGAACTACTTTAACCATCAAAATAATGGTCACCACAATGGCTACTACAATAACTGTTGCTGGGTATTTCATTGCTTTCTTGATTTTTTGCTTGAGCAACTCACTTTTTTCTTTGTAAATTGCAACGCGGTCCAGCATCGTTTCGAGTGCGCCTGATTGTTCACCAGACTCAACAAGTGAACAAAACAAGTTATCAAAATGTTGAGGATATTTTCTTAAAGCTGAGGCAAAAGTACTACCACCTTCGACTTCACCTTTAATACCGAGTACAACCTCACGCATGGCCGGGTTTTCTAAACCTTCAGCTACAATTTCAAAGCCTTGTACGAGTGGTACACCAGCTTTCATCATGGTCGCCAATTGTCGAGTAAAAATCGTAATATCGAGTGTGGTGACTTTTTTCTTGAATAAACCTTCAAGAATATTTTTACGTTTTTCACGTATATTTCGAACAGTCACCCCTTGTTTGCGTAAGGTTACTTTGGCTAAGGCCATGTTTTTAGCCGGAAGTTCTCCCTTGATTTTTACGCCCTTACGGTCAACCCCTTCATAAGCAAAAGTCGGCATCATTTGTGCCTTTTTGACAGCCATTAGATTATCCTTATTTTTTAAATAGTGTCTTATTCACTGGTGACACGGTTGACTTCTTGTAAAGAGGTCACCCCTTGCATCACCTTTTTTAAACCTGAACGACGTAGATTATTAAACCCCAATTTTTCAGAAGCAGCTGCGATTTCTAAAGCGTTGCCATCTTCCATAATAATCTTGGAAATTTCAGGTGTAACTTTCATTACCTCATAAATACCGACACGGCCTTTATAGCCTTCACGACATTCAGGGCAACCTACGGGCTGAAAAACCCGAAAATCTGGGTGCGCTAAATCTTGTTCGGTAAAGCCCATTTCTAATAAGCTTTGTTTAGGAATATCAGCAGGTATTTTGCATTGAGAACAAAGACGACGTGCTAAACGCTGTGCAATAACTAGGTTTACTGATGTTGCAATATTAAAAGAAGGAACCCCCATATTGCGTAGACGGGTCAATGTTTCCGGAGCACTATTGGTATGTAGTGTTGACATCACCATGTGGCCAGTTTGAGCCGCCTTAATCGCAATTTCTGCTGTTTCCAAGTCACGAATCTCACCCACCATAATAATGTCAGGGTCTTGTCGTAAAAATGATTTAAGTGCGGCCGCAAAAGTAAGCCCTACCTTGGGGTTTACGTTAACCTGATTAATTCCTTCAAGGTTAATTTCTACCGGGTCTTCGGCAGTAGAAATATTGGAGCTTTCAGTATTTAAAATATTTAAACCTGTATATAACGATACGGTTTTACCAGAACCTGTTGGTCCGGTAATTAAAAGCATGCCCTGAGGTTTATCTAATGCCTCCATAAACAAAGCTTTTTGATCTTCTTCATATCCTAGTGCATCAATTCCTAGCATTGCGCTTGATGGGTCAAGAATACGTAGAACTAACTTTTCACCAAACAAAGTCGGGAGGGAGTTCACACGAAAATCAATCGCTTTGCTTTTTGACAGCTTGAGCTTGATACGACCATCTTGTGGGACGCGTTTTTCAGAAATGTCCATTTGAGACATTACTTTTAAGCGTGATGCCAAGCGGTTTGCAAGCTGTAGAGGGGGATTGGCAATTTGACGTAACACGCCATCGACACGATAGCGCACCCGATAGGATTTTTCGTACGGTTCAAAATGTAAGTCTGAAGCACCCATACGAATGGCATCAATTAATAACTTATTAATATATTTAACAATCGGGGCTTCATCGCCTTGTGGAGCTTCTTCTTCATCGTCTTGAGCGGTAGGACCATCAAGATTAACATCGAGATCAAACTCTTCATCATTGAAGTCAAAGCTGCTTTCTTCTGCAAAATGCTGGCCTAAAACTTTTTCGAGTTTATGGTGCTCCACAATTACAGGCTCAACCAGCAATTTACTATTAAAACGAATTGCATCAATCGCTTCGATATTGCTTGGATTACTGGTCGCAACATATAAAATTTGCCCTCTTTGAATGAGCGGCAAAATTCGATGTTTTAAAATCAGTTTCTGATCGACCAGATCTTTAGGAATCTGAGAAGTGTCATAAACATCCAGATCGAAATATGGTTCAGCAAACTCAGCAGAAATTGTTTCAGCCAATAACGAAGGGGAGAGATGAACCTCTTCAATTAAATATGCGACTGTGTCCTGCTTAGCTCTTTTCGCTGCATCTAATGCAGTTTGCATGGTCGCTGCCGACACATGCTTTTCTTCGACTAAACGTCGAAAAAACCCCGTAAATTTTGGAGATGTATGTAATGCTGACATCTGCCTGCCTATGTTAATGTGTTTATAATTGGTATATGAAAAATTATACTTTTGTTATGTAAAATTACTACCTTAGAAAGTGTTGCTCGGGTCCTACTCAGCCTATTAAAGCTTGAACCAGTCGAAGTTTTTCTTTATTAATTTTTAGAATGTCGGACTTTTAATAAAGTAAAGTTTTTTCTTAATTTCAAACACTAGAAAAGATATGAGTAATCGCGTTAAAGAAAAGTATCTGAAATTTGTATAAATGCGTGTAGAATGTGCTGCATTTTTGATGAAAGGTGAGCAGTATGTCGGGTTCGACGATTACGCCTTGGGTAGTTGGTAACTGGAAAATGAATCCAATGCGTGCCAACGCCAACCAACTTATAGAAGAATTTAAACAATTATTGCAACAAAACCAAATTGCAGATGAAAACTGCCATGTGGGCGTTGCCCCTGTTTCTATTGCTCTTACAACGGTACAAGCGCAATTACAGGATGCTGCAAGAACGGTATATACGGTTGCACAGGATGTATCACGTGTTGCTGGTACAGGTGCTTATACTGGTGAAGTCAGTGCAGAACTATTAAAAGATAGCCAAATTAATTTCGTACTGGTAGGACACTCTGAACGTCGTGATATTTTTGGTGACAACGTTGAAATTTTGAAGGCAAAACTCCAAAATGCATTAAATGCGGGTATGACTGTCATTTATTGTGTGGGCGAAAGCCTTGAACAACGTGAGCAAGGTCAGGCCGAGCAAGTTGTTCTACAGCAAATTTGTGATATTGCACCTGTAGTGACTGCAGAACAATGGCAAAACCAAGTGGTTATTGCCTATGAACCTATTTGGGCAATTGGTACAGGTAAAACAGCTTCTCCGCAAGATGCGCAAGCGATGCACGCTAAAATTCGTGAAGGCTTATGCCAACTTACACCAGCAGGCTCAAATATTGCTATTTTATATGGCGGTAGTGTAAAAGCTGAAAATGCTGTTGAGTTAGCTGCATGTCCAGATATCAATGGTGCGTTGGTGGGTGGTGCTTCATTAAATGCAGCATCTTTTTATCAAATTGTACAAGCCTTCGCGCAAAGCAAATAACGAGGATAGGGTATGCACTCTTTTGTACTTGTTGTACATATTATTTTAGCAGTACTAATGATTGCATTAATTTTAGTGCAACATGGTAAAGGCGCAGATGCAGGTGCCTCTTTTGGTGGAGGTGGCGCAGCAACAGTATTTGGTGCGTCTGGTTCAGGTAACTTCTTGACTCGCGTGACTGCAATTTTGACAGCTTTATTCTTTGTGACCAGTTTGACTCTGGCTGTTTTTGCCAAGAAGCAAACGACTGAAGCATATAGTTTGAAAACTGTACAAACGACTGCGCCAGCTCAGACCACATCGCCTGAAACTTCACCAAATGCACCAAAAACTGGCCAATAATTGGAAATAAGACTTTCCTTTTGGAATTGAAAGGACTAGAATGCGTCCCACAAGCTGCGGTGGTGGTGGAATTGGTAGACACGCTACCTTGAGGTGGTAGTGCTTTCGGGCGTGGGGGTTCAAGTCCCCCCTTCCGCACCAACTTTGAACCAGAAAGTTGAGTGCAAGCAGTTTTGTTTTTGATGCGGGATGGAGCAGTCTGGTAGCTCGTCGGGCTCATAACCCGAAGGTCGTTGGTTCAAATCCAGCTCCCGCTACCAAGTTTCTTAAAGAGGCTCACAGACAAGGTGGGCCTTTTTGCACAGTGGACTATTGTTTTCTGTGCTATATAGGGGCGATTAACGCCCTTTTTTATTGGTTATCGTATCGCTATCGTGTAGTGTCGACATCAATTGGTCAAATAGTCATGCTTCACTATAGTAAGTCTGTGTCGGTTAAAACAACCGATTGAATCGCACGAGAATGACGAGAGTAAATGAAATTATCAAATAAATCCCAAGCATTGTATGACATGATTGCTCCAGCAGTGGAGGCATGTGGTGTCGACCTTTGGGGAATTGAATTCCTTCCACAAGGTAAGCGTTCATTATTGCGTATTTATATCGATAGACCGGTTGATGAAAATGCTGAACCAGTGATTAATGAAGATGGTGAAGTAGAGCAAGGCCGCGGTATTGGTGTAGAAGATTGTGTTCGTGTTACACAACAGGTCGGCGCAATGCTGGATGTCCATGATCCGATTTCAGGTGAATATGCATTAGAAGTTTCTTCACCAGGTTGGGATCGCCCATTTTTTCAACTCGAACAGTTGCAAGGCTACATTGGACAACAGGTTGCTTTGCGTTTGATTGCTGCAGTAGAAAATCGTCGTAAATTTCAAGCAAAACTCCTTGCTGTAGACCTTGAAAATGAAGAGATTCAGGTTGAAGTTGAAGGAAAGCATGTGCTTGATATCGACAGCAACAATATCGATAAAGCAAACTTGATCTATCAAGATTAAATTTATTTAAATTATATAAGAAATCGGTAGGTGACTTATGGGCCGCGAAATTCTTACCGTTGTTGAAACGGTTAGTAATGAAAAAGGTGTTAGTCGTGAAGCGATCTTCGAAGCTTTAGAACAAGCTCTAGTTGCTGCAACGAAGAAAAAATTTTACGAGGGTACCAATTCTGAAGAAGCTCAGCTTCGTGTAGAAATTGATCGTAGAACTGGTGATTACCGTACATTCCGTCAATGGACTGTTGTGGCAGATGAAGATCATGAAATGCCAGCATGCCAAGACGCAATTTCTGATGTTGATCCTGCAAAATGGTCAATTGGCGACGTTCGTGAGCTTGAAGTAGAATCGATTGAGTTCGGTCGTATCGCTGCGCAGATTGCGAAACAGGTTATCGTACAAAAAATTCGTGAAGCAGAGCGTGCATTAGTTGCTGATGCTTATGAATCAAAAGTTGGCGAGCTAATTTACGGTGAAGTGAAAAAGCAAACTAAAGATGGTTTCATCATTGACTTAGGTGACAATGCTGAAGCTTATTTAGCTCGTGAAGAAATGATTCCTAAAGAGATCCTTCGTCCAAAACAACGTGTAAATGCTATTTTATATAGTGTAAACCGTGAAGGCCGTGGTGCTCAGCTTCTATTATCACGCGCTAAGCCTGAAATGCTTATTGCTTTGATGAAGAAAGAAATTCCTGAAATTTCTGAAGAAATTATTGAAATTAAAGCTGCGGCGCGTCAACCAGGTGTTCGTGCAAAAATCGCAGTAAAAACGAACGACCACCGTATTGACCCTGTTGGTGCATGTATTGGTATGCGTGGAACACGTATCCAGGCTGTACAGCAAGAGTTAAATGGTGAGCGTATTGATGTTGTAGTTTGGTCTGATGATCCAGCTCAATACATCGCAAGTGCATTAGAACCAGCTGATGTATCAGGCATTGTGCTTGATGAAGATGCAAAAAGTGCAGACATCATTTTTGCTACCAACGATCAATTGGCACGTGCGATTGGTTCGCAAGGTCAAAATGTTCGTTTAGCTTCTGATTTAACTGGCTACAAACTCGACATGATGCTTGAAGAAGAGTATCGTGCTCGTCAGCAGAATGAAGCTCAGCAATATCTCGACATGTTCGTATCACGTTTAGATATTGAAGAAGACTTGGCAATGGCGTTAGTAGAGATGGGCTTCACTTCTTTAGAAGAGATTGCTTATGTGCCAGCTGAAACTTTTGACGAAATTGAACTTGACGCTGAGTTAGTTGAGCTATTGCAAAGTCGTGCAAAAGAAGCTGCATTAACTGATGCATTGAAACAGCAAGAAAATATTCAAGAACCGAGTGCAGACCTTCTCAATATGGAAGGCATGACCTCTGAGATCGCTTACTCGCTAGCCGCTCGCGGTATTATTACTGTTGATGATTTGGCAGATCAAGCAACTGACGATATTTCTGATATTGAAGGTCTTGGTCATGAAAAAGCAGGTCAATTGATCATGAAAGCTCGCGAATCATGGTTTAACTAGGAGATGAAATATGACGGACAAGTCGATTAAAGAGTTAGCTCTCAGCGTAGGACGTCCTGTTGAGAAGCTCCTAGAACAGGCTCGTGAAGCAGGTTTGCCTCAACGTACAGCAGACGACATTATTACCACTGAACAACAGGACACTTTAGTCAATTATTTGAAAAAGGTGCATGGTCAGGAAAGTGGTAACACAGGAAAAATTGCGTTGAAACGTAAAACAACCAGTACCGCTAAAGTTGCAAGTACTTCGGGTAAAGCAAAAACTATTAACGTAGAAGTACGTAAAAAACAGGTTTTTGCTAAACCAAACCCAGAACAAATTGCAGCAGAAGCTAAAGCGCGTGCAGAAGCAGAAGCTAAAGCGCGTGCAGAACAACAAGCGCGTGAAGCTGCAGAGCAAAAAGCGCGTCTTCAAACAGAGCAAAAAGCAAAAGCAACTTTAGATGCAATGCGTGCTGCTCATCAACAAGATAGCGCTGCACAGTCAGCTCCTAAAGCTGCTGTTGTAGTGAAAAAACGTGGTGGTGGTACAGTAAAACCTGCACCAAAACCAGCAGAAACATTAGAGCAAAAGAAAGCGCGTGAAGCACAAACAGCTCAGTTGAAAGCAACTGAAGAAGCTGCACGTCGTAAAGCGGCTGAGGAAGCTCAGCAGCGTACGCTTGAACAAATGCGTAAGATGGCATCTAAATATTCAAATGATGATGCTACTGCAACTATTCGTGTGATTGATGATTCTCCTCTTGCTTCAGGTCTTGTTGGCCAAGCTTATGAAGATTCATTTAATCAAGAAGACCGTGAAATTAAACGTGGTGGTGCTACAACTAACCCTCGCGCTGGTAAGAAAGGCGGTCGTCGTGGTCAAGAAGAGCAAAGCTTCGTTAACCATAACAAACGTGGTTTAAAATCAAGCCAAGCGAACAAGCATGGTTTTGAAAAGCCAGTTAAAAAGCAAGTCTATGATGTAGAAATCGGTTCAAGCATTGTTGTTGCCGATCTTGCTCAAAAGATGGCGATTAAAGTACGTGAAGTTATCAAGACACTTATGAAAATGGGTGAATTGGTTAACCAGAACCAGACAATTGACCAAGATACAGCTGCACTTGTTGTAGAAGAAATGGGTCATAACCCTGTTCTAGTTTCTGATACACAAGCAGAAGATAACTTACTTGAAGCAGCTGAAGAAGCACGTGGTGAACAAACTACTCGTCCTCCAGTTGTTACAATCATGGGTCACGTTGACCATGGTAAAACATCATTGCTTGACCGTATCCGTCGTTCTAAAGTGGCGGCAGGTGAAGCAGGTGGTATTACCCAGCACATTGGTGCATATCACGTTGAAACAGACAAAGGGATTATTACATTCCTTGATACACCGGGACACGCAGCATTTACTTCAATGCGTGCACGTGGTGCTAAAGCAACGGATATCGTGGTATTGGTTGTTGCAGCAGATGACGGTGTAATGCCGCAAACTGCAGAAGCGATTGACCATGCCCGTGCAGCAGGAACTCCAATTATTGTTGCTATCAACAAAATGGATAAAGAATCTGCTGATCCAGACCGTGTGTTAAATGAATTAACAACCAAAGAAATCGTTCCAGAAGAATGGGGCGGTGATGTTCCGGTTGCTAAGGTTTCAGCACATACTGGCCAAGGTATTGATGAACTCCTTGATTTAATTCTAATTCAATCTGAATTGATGGAATTAAAAGCATCTGCTGAAGGTGCTGCACAAGGTGTTGTTATTGAAGCACGTGTTGATAAAGGCCGTGGTGCAGTAACTTCGATTCTTGTTCAAAACGGTACATTAAATATTGGTGACCTTGTTCTTGCTGGTTCATCATATGGTCGTGTTCGTGCGATGTCTGATGAAAACGGTAAGCCGATTAAGTCAGCAGGACCATCTATTCCAGTGGAAATTTTGGGTCTACCAGAAGCTCCAATGGCGGGTGATGAAGTTCTTGTAGTAAATGACGAGAAGAAGGCACGTGAAGTTGCTGATGCTCGTGCAGACCGTGAACGTGAAAAACGTATCGAACGTCAAAGCGCAATGCGTCTTGAAAACATCATGGCATCTATGGGCAAAAAAGACGTTCCTACAGTGAACGTTGTTTTAAGAACAGATGTTCGTGGTACTTTAGAAGCATTGAATGCTGCATTACATGAACTCTCTACTGATGAAGTAAAAGTTCGCGTAATTAGTTCTGGTGTTGGTGCGATCACTGAGTCTGACGTAATTCTTGCCGAGTCTTCAGAAGCTGTATTGTTAGGCTTCAACGTTCGTGCTGATACAGCTGCTCGTCAGAAGAGTGACCAAGACGGTATCGATATTCGTTACTACAGCATCATCTATGAATTGATTGATGATGTAAAAGATGCCATGAGCGGTAAACTTGCTCCTGAACACCGTGAAACTATATTGGGTGTTGCTCAAGTACGTGAAGTGTTCCGTTCTAGTAAGTTTGGTGCTGCTGCGGGCTGTATGGTTATGGAAGGCGTGATTCACCGTAACAAACCAATCCGTGTCTTACGTGATGATGTTGTGATTTTCCAAGGTGAACTTGAATCATTACGTCGTTATAAAGATGTCGTTGATGAAGTTCGTGCCGGTATGGAATGTGGTCTTGCCGTGAAAGGTTATAACGACATCAAACCTCTTGATAAGATTGAGGTTTATGATGTTCAAATGGTTAAACGGAGTCTTTAATGGCGGGTGGACAACGCTTAAAGCGAATGGCGGATTCAGTACAGCGCGAGCTTTCTGAACTTATCCGTCAGGAGTTGAAAGATCCGCGTCTGGGTGGTCTTGTGACCATCTCAGGCGTTAAAGTCAGTCCGGACTTAGGTTATGCCGATGTCTATGTGACCGTGATGGGTCGTGAATTAAGCGATGACCAAAACGAAGTGGCTCACCGTGAAACACTAGATATTTTGAATAAAGCATCTGGTTTTTTACGTCAGGAGTTGAGTCGTCGTATTAAAACGCGCATCACGCCTCGCTTGCGTTTCCATTACGATAAAACTAATGCATATGGTAACTATATGTTTGGTCTTATCGAAAAAGCGGTACAAGATTTACCGAAACGTGAGTCAGATGACGAAGAGTAATGAAAACTCAAAATAAAAAAGCCACCTTGGGGTGGCTTTTTTATGTGTTCAAGTTTTTATTCTTGAGGAGGTTCCATGGGTGGTTTGTTTTGTGAAAAACGTTGCCCAATTTTATAACGATCCCACGGTAGAGGACGTTCAATAGCTTCAGGAACTTCACCACTCAATGAGCGTAAACGTAAATGTAGCGCGGCTTGAGCAATTAAGTTGGCTGATACAGGTGCAGTAATAAAAGCCAACAGTGTAATAAGTAACTCGGCAAAGCCAAATCGGCCTTGAAAAGCAAAAAAGATCATTGAAGCAATTAAAAAGCTACCTAAGCCTAATGTACTCGACTTGGTAGGTGCATGTAGTCGCATGAATAAATCGGGTAGACGTACCATACCGATAGATCCGACTAACATAAAAAAAGCACCGAAAACCAGAAAGATCGAAACAATAATTTCCATTGTAATTTGCATTTTGACCTTCCCCTAATCGATTACATGACCGGTTGTAAAATAACGAGCTAAAGCAGCCGTTGAAACAAACCCTAGCATAGCGACTAACAACGCCCCTTCGAATAAAGAGGTGGTTGTCCAATAAATGCCTAACACAATAATGAGACAGGTCGCATTTAAAAATAGGGTATCAAGCGCTAGTAGGCGGTCGACAATAGATGGTCCCATCACCATTCGAAAAAGGCAAAGCAACATAGAGATTGTGATAGTAATCAAGCTAATGCCAAGAGCATAAGGTAGGATGGTCATGCGTTGTCCTCCGATTTGCTTTTCACATCAAAAATTTCCATGAGTGGAGCCTCATAGCGTTGTTTGATGTCTTGCACATCACTTTCAGTATTTTCTGTACTAAGAGAGTGGACCAAAATATCACCGCGCTCTTGATCAATACCGGCAGAGACCGTGCCAGGCGTTGTGGTAATAATCATTGCCAGTAAAGAGTTTACTTGTTCATGTTCTGTTTCTAATGGAACACGGTACCATTTAGGATGTAATTTTTTCGGTGACCCTAATACCAGTTTAGCAACCCGAAAATTGGAAACAATAATATCCCACAAGACAACAAAACACAGTTTTATGGCAGGTTTCCAATGGATATGCGGGGTTCTGGTAATAAAAGGACGAACTAGACGAGGAATAACAAGCCCCAAAACTACAGCCATAAGCAGGTCGCTCGCATCAAGACTATGCGCGAGCATTAACCAGAAGATGATAATCAAAAAAGAAACAAATGGATGCGGAAACCAGCGGTCAAGCAATTTAGATAGCTGCATTGTTATGGCTCCATAGGTTTCAGTTGACTTTCATCAGCAATAGTTGGGGTTTGCAATTTTTCTTGCTGCTGAATTTGGCGGTGTTTATATTCAGAAATATGCTCACCGTTGAAAGTATCTTTCGAAATAATGTCAGGAATAAGATAGGCATTATGATCTTCAACTTCACCACCATATTTTGTTTCTGGTAAATAAGTTGAGTCATATGGCTGAACACTAATAACTTCGCCATTTTGATCAGTTTTAAGAATAGATTGCTGATACAGGGCATGATCTTGAATTTGCTGAGCGGTATTTGTGGTGTAGTGCAACACAGGTGAAGCAAATGCTACATAAGCCACTAAACCGGCAAGCAAGATATAGATGACTGTATCGTTACGTGGCGGTGCTTTTTCAGGTAAAGCACGATAAATAATATAAGCAGGATTGATCGGGTCTTCTTCTGGTGGTGATGCACGCCAGAATAAAATAAAGCCGACACGTGTTAATGCAATAATGCTTAATAAACTCACCAAAAGAACAATACCAATAACCCAGCCTTGATATGCAGTTTCAACAGTAGCCTGCAAAATAAATACTTTCCCAAAGAAGCCACTAAAAGGTGGTAAGCCTGCGAGCATCATGGCAATCAGGAAATAAGTCAGCATGGCTGCTTTTTCTTGTTTAATTCTCGGTGCAATCTTTAAATGATCTTTAAAATCACCGCGCTGTGAAGTCATCCAGCCACAGAACAGGTAAAATGCTGCACCAATCAATGTACTGTGGACTAAATAGAATAATGCTCCAGACCACGCTTGTGTATTTGACATGGCAATTGCAATCAATAAAGTACCAATTGAAGACAGCACCATAAAGCCAACAAAACGTCTGAGGCGATCTGCACCAATTGCGCCAATCACGCCATATAAAGAAGTCACTAAACCAATTGGAAGCAACCAGCTTTTAAAGATTTCTTGGCTGAGTACATCATTAAATACAGTTCCATTGACACGCAAAATGGCATAGATCCCCACTTTGGTCATGATGGTAAAAATTGCTGCGACAGGTGTACTTGCAACGGCATAAGTTTTTGGTAGCCAAAAACCAACTGGTAGCATGGCCGCTTTAATACCAAACACGACAAATAAGAGTAAGGCACCTGCAACTGCTAATTTATGTTGATCTGCATCTAAAGTCGGTAGCAAACGTGAAACGTCAGCCATATTGAGGCTACCTACACTGCCATAGATCATGCCAAGACCAATTAAGAACAGGGCAGAGGCTAAAAGGTTGATAATGACGTAGTGTACACCAAGCTGAAATCTCGGTTTTCCTTGTCCATGTAATAAGAGGACGTAGGATGCCATGAGCAAGATTTCAAAGAAAACGAACAGGTTAAATAAGTCGCCTGTGAGAAATGCGCCACATAGCCCCATTAAAAGAAAATGGAATATGGCGTGGAAATAGCGACCTCTCGTATCCCAGTTTTCACTGGCATACCATAAAACTGGAACTGCTAAGGCATAAGTTAAAACCAGCATAAAAGCTGAAAGGCGGTCGAGTATCAGCACAATACCAAAGGGAGCTGACCACTCACTCAACTGATAAACCGTAATTTGGCCAGTGTTTGCAACAAGCAGATAACTAACAGCAGTGATTAACCCAGCTATTGCTGAGATCAAACTAATGCCACGGCGCCAAGGTTGTCGCCAATCTTCTTTTAATGCACCAGCGCCAGGGTTGCCTAGAAGCAATAAGATAAATCCAGTAAATGCCGGGATGAGGATACTGAAAATTGGTGTATTAGCTTGCCAAAAAGATAAAAAATCAAACATCACGGCTCATCCTCACGTGGGTCGTATGTTGGAGAAATATCTTCTTTGGCATCAACATGGTCACTACCGGATTCATAACGGCTACGTAATGCGAGCTGCACAATAAAAGCGGTAGTGGCAAAACCGATCACGATTGCTGTTAAAACAAGTGCTTGTGGAAGTGGATCTGTAATATTGGTGGTTTCGGTTAGGATGGCTGGTGAGCTGACTTGCAATCGACCCATCGCAAACAAAAATAAGTTAACCGCATAGCCCAGCACTGCTAAGCCCAACACAACAGGGAAGGTACGCGCACGTAAAATTAGATAAATGCCTGTCGCAACAAGTAGCCCAATGGCAGAGGCCAGTAAGAATTCTAAACTGATCATGATGATTTCTCCCCATGAGGTACAGGACCAGACATACTCGAGTGGCGAGAGTCCCCTAATACAGAAATGAGTAGCATGGTAGCGCCTACTACGGTGATATACACACCCAGATCAAAGCTCGCTGCTGAAGCCAGATGTAACTTACCTAAAACTGGTAATTCAACATAGACGTGCGCACTGGTTAAGAATGGACGTGCCCAAAACCATGCGGCAATGCCAGTAAGGCCTGCAATTGTTAATCCGGAGCCAATCCAGATTTCGTAAAGACGACCGGATTGGGCTTTTAACATTTGTTCTGCTTGATCTTGACCTAAAGCAATATACTGAATAATCAGTGCCATTGAGGTAATTAGACCTGCAATAAAGCCACCACCCGGGTAGTTGTGCCCACGCATAAAGATATAGACACTTACGACCAATGCTAAAGGTAACACCCAAGAGGCCGTAATACGGAACATAAGCGGAGATGGGTTAAAGCGGTAGGTGAGGCCTTGTGTCATGGTGGTGCCATGTACGCGCATGCCATCCATGAGACATAGCGCACCAATCGCAGCAATACCTAGTACTGTAATTTCACCAAAGGTATCAAAGCCACGGAAGTCCACCAAAATAACATTTACAATGTTTGAACCGCCGCCAAGTGGTAAGGATTGCTGAGCAAAGAACCATGAAATCGAATTATGATCACGCGTTAAAATAAGCCATGTAATCCAACCAATTCCTAAACCGCCAATAATTGCTAACGCAGCATCTCTCCAACGTCTTGAGCGACGAGATTCATATGGTGTAAGTTGTGGGAGTAACGATAAGCTCATCAACAACAGAACAGTCGTAACTACATCTACCGTAATTTGAGTGAGTGCTAAGTCAGGTGCCGACATGGTGACAAATACCATGGTAACCACAAGACCAATTGCACCGCTAATGAGTACAGCCTTGATACGTTCGTGGTGGAACCAAAGCATCATCCAGCAACCTGAGAATAAGGTCAGCCAAAGAACTACTGCAATCCATGGTGCGTGAGTCAGCTCACGTGTACCTGTGGTAAGGCCCTGATTGAACAAAGGCAGAGTAACCATGACGATGCTAAAAGCAATGATTAAGAACAGGTAACTTTGCAAAGAACCATTTTCGGTTTTTTGTTTAATTTTTCGGCTTGTTAATAATAAATGCTTTAAGAATAAGTCAAATAAAATACGGCCTTGTAAGCGCCCTAAACGTGGGTCAAGGTCGATCTTACGAATCATGCCATCTTTTGCTAGGGCAAAATAGAAAAGCGTACCGCCAACCAGAGCAATAATACTCATGATTAATGGCGCATTAAATCCATGCCAAATTGCAAGATGAGTACCTGCAAAATCAGGTTGCATAAGACTTGCACGTGTCACACTGTTAACTAGAGGCTCGACCAGTAGAGCGGGGAAAATACCGACCAAAATACATAATGTCGCAAGCAATATAGCTGGTGCTCGCATGCCGATAGGTGGCTCATGGGCATTTTTATTTGGAACTTGTTTCCCTACGGGGCCATCAAAAAATACGCCGTGTACTAAGCGAATTGAATAGCTGACTGCAAAAATACCAGCAAGCGTCGCAATAATACTGGCAAAGATAACAGTTGATCCTGAAAGGCTCGCTAATAGCTCGGTAAAGAACATTTCCTTAGAAATAAAGCCATTAGTGAGAGGAACACCTGCCATTGATGCCGCTGTAATCATAGTCAGTGTTGCGGTAAACGGTAATAGTTGCCAAATCCCACTTAACTTTCTAAGGTCACGTGTACCTGTTTCATGGTCAATGATCCCGGCAATCATAAACAGGGCAGCTTTAAAGGTTGCGTGGTTAATAATATGGAAAATTGCCGCAGCAACAGCTAAAGGTGAACCAATACCAAGCAGGCAAACGATAAGACCTAAATGACTAATTGTAGAATAGGCTAGCAGTCCTTTTAGATCTTCTTTAAAAATTGCGAAGCATGCGGCCATACAAAGTGTAAATAGGCCGACAAACGTGACAATATTGTGATAAAGCGCAGCGCCAATAAAAATAGGTGCAAGACGAGCTAATAAGAAAATCCCAGCTTTTACCATGGTGGCAGAGTGCAAATAGGCCGACACGGGAGTGGGCGCTGCCATTGCATTGGGTAACCAAAAATGGAACGGGAACTGAGCACTTTTAGTAAATGTACCCAGTAAAATAAGCAAAAGCGTCGGAACAAACAGATAGTGACTTTGAATGAGGTCTTTCATTCCGACAATATCATTAATTTCGTAGGTTCCTGTGATTTGTCCTAATAAGACAAATCCACCTAGCATGGCGAGTCCACCCATACCTGTAATGGTAAGTGCCATACGCGAGCCACGTTGAGCAGCTTCGTAATGACTCCAGTAACCGACTAATAGGAAGGATGAAATACTGGTAAGTTCCCAAAAGACTAATAAAATAATTAAATTGTTAGAAAGAGAAATACCAAGCATTGCTGCCATAAACAGCATGAGTAATAAATATAATTTACTTAATGAATTTTTAGGGCCTAGATAATAATAGGCATAAATATAAATGAGTGTACCGATACCGGTAATAAGAAGAGAAAATAATAAACCAAGGGCATCAAGTCTAAAGCTCAGATTAATTCCTAATTGTGGTAACCAATCCCAACTTTGTTGAATGCTTGCACCACCAAGCACAGTTTTAGCCTGAGTCAGTAATAAACCAAAACTGGTTAAACTGACTCCGATCGCCCCTAAAGCCGTTACTCCACGTGAAAACCGTTGAAGCAATGAAACAAGGGTGGTGCCTAATATTAACGGTAATAAGATAATTATCGGTAGCACACTCGTATCCATATATAATTTAGACCGAAGCCTAAAGGTGAAATTTTCATTTCAGAATAGATAGGAATTCAAAGAGATTTCCAAAGCTTATATTCTGAAAACCCGACCAAATTAGAAAAATAAAGCGAGAAACAAGTTGTATTGCGCAACTTGAATAATAAAAACGCAAAATGAAATTTATTGTACACTAAAAAATCATTAAAAATCTGATGTTATTACATGTGGTAACAACATCTAGTGATTTTCCAGCTCAAAAAACCAGATTTCATCATATATTTAGCGAATTCGGTTTTATTATAAAAATTGAGCGAAATGGATAATAAATTTTAAAGAGAGGAGGTTTCTTCCGAGGTGTCTCCTGCATGAATCATACGTAATAATTCATTTTTTTGCTGTTCATTTAGATTTTGGATTTGTTGGTACAAACTATCAATTTGAGCTGTTGCCGGCTCGGTATCAAGCGGTAGGGGATCTATATGCGGCGTTAACGCTTCATCTCGTTGTAATAACGTATAAAGATGTTCGAGTTGCTGCTGAGTGGTATTTAAATCAAGTGGACTGATTTTTCCATGCTCTAATTTAAAACATTGATATGCGGCTGCATGTTCAAGCAATTCTTCACGGCTTCCGGTCACAATAATTTGTAAGCGTGGGAATGCGCGATGAAGACGATTTAAAATTTCTGAGCAATGTGCTGAATCTAGTTGTGAATCGATCTGGTCAATTAACAAAACTCCTTCACCTTCAAGACAAGGGTCTAAGCTCAACGGATTGAGCAAACAAAGCCTGCGAACCACATCGCCTACGAGTGCAATCCATGTTTTAGTGGTATTGGAAAGTTGTTGAAAGGCCAAGACTTCACCCTTGTAATGTGCCATAAGTTGAAGTTTTGGGTGATATTGCAAATAAAAGTCTTCAAGCTCAGGAAAAATAATCTTTAACGCCGATTTTAATGCGTACAAATTAGGTGAAGGAAGCTGTTTAGGGTGTCCTGCCAATTCAAGTTGTAGCTGACGTAAAATTTCTTCCTGATCTTGTGAATTGGATTGTTTCGAAATAATTCGCTGCACAACATGAGCCGCTTGCGCATTTTCAATATCGCTAATTTCACGTAACCACTCAAAAAAGCGGGCGAAGGTGGTAAACGGAATGAAGCTAATGTCATAAGCAGAAATAGACTGAGTAATACCCGGTAAATTTTTATTCAGTAAATTTATATCGTTAACAAATCGCTCTGACGGATAATAAGCGAGTAAGGGAAGGCCTTGAAGTGGGTCTTTTCTTGTGACTTGATGATAAAGGGTAATGGTTTGATCGAGCTGCTGGGTTTCGACTTGACTAATCCCTACACCACTTGAATTTAAGGTCTTGAACAGTTTCCAGCTACAAAGAGATGTTTCGGTTTGCTGGGTTGAAGTGGTTTCAGGGAGCTGTCCAAATTCCGGTGGAATCTGGATGCTGACTTCTATTTTAGATTGCAAACGAGAATGGCTAATGTCCTGATCAGGCATGACAATGCCTGGGGTGCGTGCATCTTTAAGGCGCGCAGGAAACCACGTTAAAGCATGATAAATATGCTTGAGTAGCATACTTTTGCCAGTTGCTTGCTCGCCTAAAATTAAAGTAATCGGTTGTTTGTCATATTGAAACTGTATTTTTAGGTCATGAAACAGAGCAATGTGTTTAAATTGGATAGATTCAAGTTTCATAGGCTCACCTAATTATGAGCGCTTCAACCAACCGACTGACGAAGACTTAAAGGCGCCCTTAGTTTTAATTGTTGTATCAGATCATAAAGATGATGGATATTTAGACTTACTTTAGCACGAGTACAGGCAACGTACAGTAATCTTAACTCTTCATCTGTAATCTTATGCTCTAATCCATTAATTTTAAATTGATAGTCGTCTTCAATATGGACACGGTTCCATTCCAGCCCTTTCGCTTTATGGGCAGTCGAGATGACATAATCAGCTTGCTCAAGGGGAGTAATCTTTGCAAGTGCTTTTTTTAATGGGTCAGTGCCGTGATCATCTACCAGTTTAACCAATGGTTTAATATCGCTTCCTTCATTGGTTTCGCAGTACTCATGAACATCATGCCATGAGTTAAACCATGCCAACTCAGGAACGTCAGTAACTCGTTTTCCTTGTTTTAAGAGGCTTGCAGCATCTACAAAACGGTTTAGTTTTTGATGGTCAGCTTGCAAACTCACTTTATCGCCGTGAACTAAGCCTGCCAATAACAGCTCCATTGCGCGAGCATTGGTACGACACAAAATCGCATCACGCATTTTTGTATGCGGTTTATTGACTACACTTGATTTCTGGTTCGGATTACCAAGCAAAGGAACTGTCTCATTTAAGCCACCTAACAACGCATTGGCGACATCGGCAATTGCCTCTCCAAAACGAAAAGAGGTCGTTAAGCGAGACTCTGGCAAAGGCAGCTGTTGCATGGCATTTACTGCACCGCGCCACGCGTAGATTTGCTGATGTGCATCGCCTACATAAATAACCTGAGTACTTTTTTGACGAAGCAAAATACCCAGCATTAAAGGGTCAGCATCTTGTGCTTCATCAAATAAGACATAATCGGCCGGAATATTAGGCTCAGATAATGCCCAAAGTTTGAGGTAAATATCGTGACCAATTCCCGCTTGATGATTTGGGTCAATGGACTCTAACCAGCGGCGTTCTACTGCCGGGTAAAGGTGAGTTTGAAGTGCAGTAATATCGTCTGGATGTAACCAGTTTGGCGCCTGAATATGTCGAGGAGCTGGATATTGAGAACTGGTCGAACAGAAATAGCTCACCGCATTGGCGACAAGGCTTGCGAGGCGACTTGGCATTAAGACGTATTTTTCATAACGTCCACCCATCATTCGACGTAAGGTAATCGGTTCTAGTCGATATTCTTTTGCAATAAAGCTTGGGCTTAAGCGAGGTAAACGTAATTTATCAGTTACGCCACGTGGCACACTGCGAAAGGCGAGTGAGTGAAAAGTACGGCAGTCTACATTGCGATGAAATTTGTTTTGAGCTTCACCAGCAATAGCTTTGTTAAAAGCCAAATACATACCACGCCGTTCAGGCATGGCATCACTAATCATTTGTAACGTAGTAGTTTTACCTGTGCCCGCATAGGCAATCACTTTAAATGATTGCCCAAGACGTGCGTTATCTATGGCAATTGCTTGCTCATAGGTGGCTTTAGGTTTTTCGATATTCGACACTGAGTGATTTTAAACCTTATTGCGGTTAGCTTTTTCAACTAAACCAGATAAACCCTGACGACGACCTAACTCGTCAATAATAAGTTGTGGATTAAGATCGAAATAACCCAACATGACAATACTATGGAACCACAAATCGGCAGTTTCATAAATCAAGTCATTTAAATTGCTTTCTGTATTTTGAGTAGCGTAGTCTTTCGCAGCAATAATGGTTTCTACGCCTTCTTCGCCGACTTTTTCTAGAATTTTATTGATGCCTTTTTTGTAGAGGCTTGCAACATATGAAGTGTCTGCTTCTGCTTGCTTACGCTCTTGCATCAATTGCCCTAAGTGAGCAAGTACATCCACTTGTTCAGTAGTATGAGCATGATCGTGGCTTTCAGTTTTAGCATTGTCACCATAAATTGCAGTAGGGTCTTTTAACTGTGCATCGACAATTTCCCAGCCCTGTGGGGTGAGTTTACGGTAGAAACAAGATTCACGACCTGTATGACATGCGATACCGCCATGTTGCTCAACCTGTAATACAATCACGTCGCCATCGCAGTCTAAACGAATTTCATAAACCGTTTGGAAATGGCCTGATTCTTCACCCTTGTGCCAAAGTTTTTGGCGAGAGCGAGAGAAATACACAGCCTGATTTTTTTCTGCTGTGAGTGCAAGTGATTCACGGTTCATCCACGCCACCATCAAAATACGTCCGGTTTGATGATGTTGAGCAATGGCAGGGATAAGACCTTGTTCGTTAAATTTTACTTCATCGAGCCATTGCGTGTTATTCATGAGGAATCACCAAAGAAATATGAACTATAAATTGATTTCAGTCAGATGCTAAAAATAGCTTGTATAGTGTACGGCATCAACGCCACTTTGCGGAAAAATTCTTTGTCCTTTTTGTCTCTCCCAGCGTAATGAGCAGCTTGTGCTCGGCTACTTTTAAAAATCAGTCAGAGATTCACTTTTTAAATGAAACGCACTGCTTTCTTTAGGTAATTGAGCTACTTGATCATATTCAAGATGGCGGAATAGCCCTGTCTTTAAACCTGAAATTGTGATGGCCATTTCTTTTTGAAAATAAGGAATTTGATACATCCAAGGGAAAACTAAATCTCTTAAACCTCCCGCCCACCAATGGTCAGATTGATAAAGTGGTGTTAGTAAGCGACTAAGAAATTGATAAAACTGAGTAGATGAACCGCGAAGCTGGTGATAATGCTGCCAGAGCAGGGACCAATCAATATTCTGGTTTTTTTGAGCATGTCGCAATGATTGAGAAAAAGCCCAAGCATCTAATAATGCCATATTGGCCCCTTGTCCCAACTGTGGGCTCATCGCATGAGCTGCATCTCCAATTACCCCAATTCGACCTTGACCAAATTGAGTCATGACGACATCACGATAGTTTGCAGATAGCCATTTGGGCTGAGTTTGACTGTTATACAAAATTTCTTTGAGCCACTCTGCAACTTTGGGCCAACGTTCTGAGACTTGCTTTAACCAAGCTTGTTTAGCCTGCTCATCTTGCAAAAAACTTTGTAATTGTGGCGGAGGTAAGCTCCAAAAAACACTTGAAAGGCGCTGTTGAGGTTCGGTTGGAATCGCTCCCGTAGGAAGAATTCCCATCATAATTTTCGAGCGATCATAAAATTGATGCAGAATTTCAGAATCGAGGACTTGGCACTCGGGCACGATACTCCATGCAGCCCCCCAAGGATAAGCTTTGTCAACTTTTACCCATGCTTTAGGGCGTAATTGACTACGAGCACCATTGGCAATGAGTAGGCCATCAAAGCAAGCATCAAACTTTTGATTTTGATGACTGCCGAATAGCCGAACTTCATCGTTATGTTCTTCAAAACTTTCAACAGAGTGGTTCATACACCAAGTAATCTGGCTTGAATATTCGCTAAGTTTTTGAGTGAGAACGTGACATAAAGTGGCTCGGTGTATACCTAGACCATAAAGATTTGTTGATGCTTCGCGATAGTGACTGTTAACTAAAAGACGCTTGTCTGGAAGTTGTCCTTCTAAGCCTGTGACTTTCGCACCTAAGGTTAGGGCTTTGTCGAGCACACCTAAGTGCTCAAATACGGCTAAGCCCGCAGGTTGTAGCAGTAAACCTGCACCTACCGGAGATAACTCATCAACTTGTTCAAAAATAGTAACGTGGTTGCCTTCACGGGCGAGCAAAATCGCAGTGGCTAAACCTGCCGTGCCTGCACCAATAATGGCAAAATGAGGTGTTTTCATTGTTTGTTCTTTTCAAGCATTCATAAAACTAAATTTAGCAATGAACGGATAATCGATCTATATTTTTTTAAATTATAAGTTTTACCCATAAAAAAATCCCTTGCATGGGCAAGGGACTTGGAAGTTATTTCAATACACGCCAAAGCGCCAATAAGCTGCTCAACACAATCAAAATAATAGATACAAACCAAGGGCTAATAATCGCAATAGTTAGAAAAATTAGCATAGTACTGCCAAACATCCAGCTACGACGTTGTTGGTGTTCCATTTGCAAACGAAGTTGCTGAATTTCACGTAACTGACGGTCTTGCCAAGCAGACTGATTTTTTAAACCATTTAAGCTATCAATAATTAAGCTTGGGAAATCTTGAGCGCCTAAAAGCAGGTCAGGTAATTGCTGGCCAAGTTCTTTTACATTTTTGACTGGGTTCATATTAGATTTGACCCATTCTGTCAAAATTGGTTTTGCCAATTTCCAGATGTCGAGCTGCGGATAAAGGTCCGTACCTAAGCCTTCTACATGTACCAAGGTTTTGAGTAGTAGCATGAGTTGTGGCGGGATTTCTAAATGGAAGCGACGGGCAATATCCATCACTTGAATTAAGATACCCGCAAAATCAAGTTGATCCATTGGTTTAGATACCATTGGTCCAACAGTACGGCGCATTTCACGTGCTAACGCGTCTTGATCTGTACCCGGTGGAATCCAGCCAGCTTGATGCACAATTTGAATGAGCTGCATAAAGTTGCTGTTCATGACAGCAAGCAACATGCGGGCAACCGTCATTTGGTCGTGTTTAGATAGCTCACCCATAATTGCACAGTCCAGTGCAATAAAGCGTGGATTGCTTGGATTGATGGTTTCTACAAAGACATTGCCGGGGTGCATGTCGGCATGGAAAAAGTTATCGCGGAATACTTGCGTAAAGAAAATAGTTAACCCTTTTTCTGCAAGTAGTGCGCGGTCCATACCTAAACGGTCAAAGGTTGCCGTATCTGAAATAGGGACACCGGTAATACGCTCAGCCACCATCACATCTTTGGTGTCCATGTAGACTTCTGGCACATACATCATGGTTGAACCAGTGAAGTAATGGCGCATACGACGGGTGTTATCTGCTTCAATACTTAAGTCCAGCTCATTTAAAATGATTTGGCGGTAGTCTTGAATAATTTCAGATAAATGTAATGCACGGGCAGCTTCAAGACGACTTTCTAAGGTGTTACCTAGCCAAGCCAGAATTTCAAAGTCTTGTAAAATCTGGCTACGAATGTCTGGACGAGTAACTTTAACAACAACTTCACGTCCATCATGTAGCGCCGCTGTATGGACTTGTGCAATTGAGGCTGCTGCAAGTGGTTGATCATCAAAGCGGGCGAACAGTGTATTTACGTCTGCTTTTAAAGAATCTTGAATACGTTGTTTGGCAACTTCTCCATCAAAAGGTTTGACCTGATCTTGAAGCAAAACCAGTTGGGCGAGTATTTCAGGTGGAATCAAATCACGGCGGGTTGACAGGAGTTGTCCAAGCTTAATTGCAAGCGGCCCCATATCTTCTAAAGCTTCTTTAAGCTTTAAAGGATTTTTGCGTTCACGACTAGACCATGCTGCCGGATGCATTTTTATAATGTTCAATGCATGCTTAGCTTTAACAGGTAATTCATCCGCAGGGAACAACGTATCGAGTCTATAGTGCGCTGCAATACGCCAAAGTTCGAGTAAACGTGAAACGTGCGGAATCATATAAAGTCTTACCTAGTCTTGAGTGGGTTGTAGTTGTGCATTGAGCTGCTGCAATTTAGCTTCTAGACGATCAATGTCTTGATTAAGCTTACGCGTAGCCTGATTTAAATCGTCCATTTCCCAACGTGGGGCAAATAAACCACTGTCTTCTTTTAAGGCATCTTCAGCAAAAAATAGATGACTTTGAAGAGAGCGTTTTAAATGTTTTGGTGCAAGTTGGATCTTACCGATTTCGTGAGCGAGTTGAGGACCAACCCATTTTGATAGATGCGCAGCTAAATCAGGTTCAGCTTGCTGCATAATTTTTTGAATATCCTGTAAGAGGTGATAATCACCTTGAAGCGGGATATTACCAATTTGGTCTGGATCGCTTAATAATAATTTGATCAGTTCAACGACATCTTTGACATGCAAAGTTGCAGTGGCTTCAGAAATTTTAAATTGTGGATCAAAAGGGCGCTGCTCAAAAATAGATGGCTTTTCACTGTGCCCTGTAACGGTAGGTTCAAGACGTACTTTTTCTTGGTCAAAGAATACATCAACAGAAAGTTGCGGGCTATCGATGATAACACGCAACATTTTGCCCTGTAGCTGATTGAGCTGAATGCGGGTTAATGCATCCAGATCGATCAGATGATGAATGATACGTTCGACTGCACCGAGTGCCAGAATCGACCACATATCGTTATCCCTTACAGTTTAAAACCGCGATGAACAGCAACAATACCGCCAGTCAGGTTGTGATAATCACAGTTCTGGAAGCCAGCATTTTCCATCATACCTTTTAAGGTACGTTGGTCTGGGTGCATACGAATTGATTCAGCCAAGTACTTATAACTTTCTGAGTCATTGGCAACCAATTTACCCATAATCGGTAAAGCAGTGAATGAGTAAAGGTCATAAAGTTTTGAGAATGGCTCAAATACTGGTTTAGAAAACTCAAGAACAAGTAAGCGGCCACCTGGTTTTAACACACGGAACATAGAAGCAAGCGCTGCGTCTTTATCTGTCACGTTGCGTAAACCAAAGCTAATGGTTACAAGGTCAAAGCTGTTGTCTGCAAAAGGTTCTAAAGTTTCTGCATTGGCAAGTACAAAATCGACATTGGTACAGCCTGCATCAATTAGACGATCACGGCCAACATTGAGCATAGATTCGTTAATGTCTGAAAGTACCACATGACCCTGCGGGCCAACTTCACGGCTAAATACTTTTGCTAAGTCGCCTGTACCACCAGCAATGTCTAACACATGTTGACCACGGCGAACACCAGACATGTTAATTGCAAAGCGTTTCCATAAACGGTGAATACCAAATGACATCAAGTCATTCATAAGGTCATATTTGCTTGCAACCGAGTGGAAAACTTCAGCAACTTTTTGTGCTTTGTCTTCAGTTCGAACTGTTGAATAACCAAAGTGTGTTGTTTCACCAACGTTGCCAGTGTTGCCTGCACCACGTGGTAAATTGTATTTCGGAACAGAACCGCTAACAGGCGTATCTGTTAAGGTTTGCTGTAAAGATTGTTGTTGCCCTTGAGGGGTACCTTGCGGTAACGGTGAGCTTAGGAATGGGCTAACTTTGTCTGAACTTTGTGCCTGCTCAGTTGGAGATGTTGGCTTTTGGTTTTCGTTAGACATATTGTCTCTCCTAGACTCAAACTCAAGTGAAACGGAATAAGTTCTGCATGATGACAGATTTTGTCTATTTTTACAGGCATCATCATGCAAATATAATGAATAAAATCTCAACTTCGTGAGGTTGAGTTTTTTCTATGTGCCGACCTTATCACACTCTAAACGGATTCGGATGTCCTGAATGTACTTTTTCAACAATCTGGCGTTCTTTTTCCGTAAAAGTTTTAATAAAGGCCTCAGCCGATTTTAAAGGTTTCATTGCGCTAAAACCATCTTGAATAAAATCATACATCAATTCGAAGTGATATTTTTGTGCAATACCTTTACACATTTTAAAAGCAGTAAACATCATAAATGAACGCATATATTTATCGAGTGCTGCTCCTAAATCGTCAAGAAGGGCAAGCTGCTGGTAACGGGCTTCGGCCTGATCAAGCTTGATTAAGGTTAAGCGCATGATCTCGTCGGTAAGTACGGTATCTGCCGGATAGTCTTCAAGAAGCTGCATTGCTACTTGTTCATCAAGTTGAGTAGCAAGTACAGCCAAACTTACCGACTTTGTACCTGTCTTAATTGCGTTTTCAGGTAAAACCTTTTCTGCTTTATGTGCATATTTCAATAAACGTTCAATTTGTGCTGCAAGTGCATCGAACTCTGGTCCACCATATAAACGGTTTAAAAAGTACTGAGCCATCAGTTTGTGTTCTGGCAAATTAAAAAAGTCGTGATGCGTCTCTTTCATCCGTTCTTTTAGCCATGTTTGTACATCTTGCAAACGTTGGGCTAGCACTGGATTGTCGTGATAATTAAATGTTTTATATTGTTGTAAAAGTTCATCAAAAGCAGCGAGTTTAGACATGTAAGGCTCTAATATTGGGCTATTTACAAAAAATCATAAGAGGCATTGTAACCTTCTACTATGGCGAGTAGATGTAAAAAAAATGATTTATGCGTCAATTTTCAGGTTAAATCATGTTGCAATGACATAATTTGTATAGCAATTCATCACCTAAGCGCATAAGTTAAATAATGGCGAAATTAAATAAAAAGATTAGAGCAGTGGACCATGAGTGAACAACAACCAAAATTTGAAATACGAGACGAAGAACAGCTTTCAGTTGATTTAATTGAAGCACAATATGCTTTAAAAGAAAGCCGAGGGAAACCCAATGCCAAAAGCACACTCATTTTAATGAGTGGTATTGAGTTAGCTGGAAAAGGGGAAGCTGTTAAACAGCTTCGAGAGTGGCTAGATCCAAGATATCTACGGGTAAAAGCAGATGCACCACGTGTGCTGACAGACTCTGAAGCATTCTGGCAGTCTTATTCAGCATTTATTCCGACTGAAGGCCAAATTGTGGTGATGTTTGGCAACTGGTATAGCGATTTGTTGGTTACGGCAACTCATGTGTCAGAACCTTTGGATGATGCGCGTTTTGATGCCTATGTTGAAAATATGCGAGCGTTTGAACAGGACCTAAAAAATAACTATGTCGATGTCATTAAGGTCTGGTTTGATCTTTCGTGGAAATCACTCCAAAAACGGTTAGATAAAATAGATCCATCTGAACAGCATTGGCATAAGCTTCACGGCCTAGACTGGCGTAATAAAAAACAATATGACACTTTGCAAAAGCTACGCCGTCGCTTTACCGACGATTGGTACATTATTGATGGGGAAGATGAAAAACAGCGCGATCAATTTTTTGCTCAGTATCTTTTACAACACATGCGTCAATTGCCTGAACATGAAACTGAAGTCAAAGGTAAATGGCAACAGGCAAAAATTCCCGAGAGTTTATTAAAACCTGCTCAGGAAAAAATGGATAAAGCCGAATATAAAAAAGAGCTCGACAAACTCAGTAAAAAAATTGCCGATACCATGCGCTTTGATAAACGTAATGTGGTGATTGCATTTGAAGGGATGGATGCTGCGGGTAAAGGGGGTGCCATCAAGCGAATTGTTAAAAACTTAGACCCGCGTGAATATGATATTCACTGTATTGGGGCGCCTGAACGTTTCGAAGCAAGACACCCGTATTTGTGGCGTTTTTGGAATCGTATTAATGAAGCTGAAAAAATTACCATTTTTGACCGTACCTGGTATGGCCGTGTGCTGGTAGAGCGTGTTGAAGGATTTGCTTCACCTATCGAATGGCAAAGGGCATATGATGAAATCAATCGCTTTGAAAAAGACTTATTTGATAGTCAAACGATTGTGGTAAAAATTTGGCTGGCAATTAGTAAAGATGAGCAAGAGCAACGTTTTAAAGCCAGAGAAGAGACACCGCACAAACGCTTTAAAATTACTGCCGAAGATTGGCGTAACCGTGATAAGTGGGATGATTATTTAAAGGCGGCTGCAGATATGTTTGAGCGAACCAGTACCGAATATGCGCCTTGGTATATTGTCGCAACAGACGATAAATACACTGCACGCTTAGAAGTGTTAAGAGCTATTTTAAAACAGCTGAGAGCAGATTAAACTCTCAGCCGTAAGTTAGATTTTAGTTTACAACCGTGCCACGACTTTTTTGTTGAATACGTTTAGCAAGGTTGTAGCTGTCATTTAGATGAGTTTGGGCTATTTTTTTCATCATAAAATAGCCTAAACTTGCTGCGACAAGTTGCCCACCTAGTGGAACGAATTTTGTCACTTGTTTGGTAACAATCTTTCCAAAGAAACCGTTAAAGGTTTTTTTAACGGTAGTGCGAGCGACCACAAAGCCTGAAAATTGAAAGCCGCGTTTTCGTAATTCATCCCAGTGAATTGTTTTTGTTTTTGGATCATAGACACTGACATGTTCAGGCGCTAAACCAAAACGGGAATTAATATCGGGAATAAGCTGTGACAAAATTCCCAAATCTACTACCACGTCAAAAAAAGGAATGGGTACAATTGCTGCACCAGCAGAGACGTAAGCTCTTTTCTGAATGAGTTCTTGGCACTCATCGCGAATTTGTTCCAGATTTAGGCTAGGATCAATATAGTCAGGAATGTTATCAATTTTCATAATGTTTTACCTGTAATGTGTTCCTTGAAGGTGCCTTGCCAACACAAGGTAAGTGACACCTAAAATGAGATTATGCTGTGTTTAAACCAACGTGACATAGTCAGATTCAGTTGTATAGTAATGAATGTTTATGATTTTGTGCATAAATTATGCGAGTAGGATATGAAATAAATGGGTATCCATGTTATTCAAAGTCAACGTATTGATGTGTTGTTGCAGGGCGTACTGGCATCTACGTCCCAGCCGTCAACGCATCCATTACAGGTTTTGAAAGCCCAGCATTTCATTGTGCCAAGTCCTGCCATCGAGCAGTGGCTGATACAAAAACTTGCAGAACAGCAAGGAATGAGCGCCAATTACCAGTTTCACCAACGTGTGCGCGGGTTTCAGTGGTATGCCTATCAACAGGTCCTCACGGCACATAAGGAGCAGGTTCGTAAAGCCAATATTCCACGCTTGATTTTTAAATGGCGTGTACATCAAGCCTTACAGGAATTTATTCAGCCTGATGTCATGAGTATAGATAGCTCTCATCCACTGCATTCTATTGTTCAACGTATTTATGACAGCGCAGATCGGCTTGAACAAGGTGTTGAGAAGCAGCTAAAAAAGCAAAAAATGTTGTATTGGGTTGCTGAGCAGGTTGCTGATTTATTTAGTAACTACATGGTCTATCGGGGACAGTGCCAGCGTGGTTGTGAAAATATGTGTACTTGTCCAAATAACTGGTTAGCAGCATGGGGACAAGGGCGATCACTTGATATCGAAAAGTATATTGCCCATAAAGATAAAGAAGTTTCGGCATTTACTTTGCAGCAAACTCAAGAGTTAGAACGTTGGCAGCGCTGGTTATGGCAGCAGCATTTTCATGATGATTTTATACAAATGCAGCAAATTGACGAATTATTCTGGCAGGAATTAGAACATCCTGAGCGCCAGAAGAAAGCACTGTCTCGTTTGCCACAGCAAATTGTCATTTTTACTTTACTGGATTTACCGCCCAGCCAGCTTCAGTTTTTACGTCGTTTAGGGCAATACATTGATGTTTTGATTTTGCACTATAACCCTTCGCAAGAATATTGGGCCGATAGTGTCGACCCACTCTGGAAACAGCGCTATGACTTAGGGGTAAAAGAGCGTTTTATAGCAAAGAACCCCCAAGCGACCGATGCGGAAATTGCCGATTTCTTTAATAAATTTACGCTTAATTTTAATGCTGAGGCGCGTGAGTCAAGACATCCACTGTTAACCAGATTGGGCAAACAAGCCCGCGACCACTTCTCATTACTCTCAAACTTATCTACAGGTGAAGAGGGTAAGTGGGTGGATGCTTTTGTCGATGATTTTCCTGAAAGTTTACTTGGCAAAGTTCAGTCAGATATTTTGCACTTGGTGGAACCCCAAGCCAAGCAATATGAACTTGCCCCTAACGATGACTCAATTCAGATTCATATTTGCCATTCGACATTACGGCAACTTGAAGTATTGAAAGAACAATTGATTGGCTGGTTGGCAAAACCGCACGAACAGCCACGTCGTCCAAATGATATTTTGGTTTTAGTTCCTAATTTGGCAGAAGTAGAGCCTTTAATACGAAGTGTTTTTCCTGCTACAGCGACTGAGCAAGGCGTGCATTTGCCTGTCAAAATAGCAGGAATTGCCTCACTCGATGCACTTAATGCATGGCGTGCCGTGATTGGGCGTATTCACCTTATGCAAGGACGATTTAGCTTTGATGAGTTTGCTGACTGGCTTGGTTTACACGCGACGCAGCAGCGTTATGCACTTGAATATGCTCAAGTAGAGCGAATTTTAAACTTACTTGCCGATGCAGGGTTTAAACGTGGGCTTGATGCAGAGCATCTGAAACGTAGCTTATGTGACGGCGATGATGACTACCGATATAGCTTTAAGTTTGCTTTAGAGCGGTTAGCGCTCGGCATAGCAATTCCCGAACATGCTACATTTAATCAGGTGCTGAGTTACGCTAAGGTTCAACCGGGCGATTTTGAGCTTATTGGTACACTCATTCAAATTTATCAAGATTTAAATGAACGCCGTGACTGGCTCATTATGCATGAGCAGAAAAAAAGTCATACGGTGGAATACTGGCTGCAAATACTCTCGCAAGATATTATCGAGTTTGAGCAGGCCGGTGTGGCTGCTTTAAAAACTGCGCGGGAAATTGTAAAAAAACAAGAGCGTATGTTAACGCTCGCAAGTTACTATGCCGAGACAGAAACAGGCACCTTGCGTAAAATCACCTTGCCTTTGCCTTATATTCTAGATGAGATTCAGCGAACTTTAGAAAATCAAACGGCTCAAGCTGAACCGACTGGACAGATTACCTTTGCCCAGATTGGACAAATTCGTCCTTTGCCTTATCGTTTAATTGTGATGTTGAACCTTGATGCAGGGCAGTTTCCAAATCGAGACACCCATGTGCCATTTGATTTGATGGATGCCTTACGTCAACAATTAGGTGACCGTTCCCGTCTTGAGGATGACCAAGGTGCTTTCTTAGACGCCTTACTTTTAGCTCAAGAAAACTTATGGCTGTTTTATAACGGCTTTGATGTCAATGACGGTGAGGTGAGAGATCCTTCTAGTATTCTTCAAGAGTTCCGTGAGCATCTTGCACTTATTGTAAAGCCAGAACCAAATGCACCCGATCGAGAAGTGATTGAAGGTATTGAAATCCCGACTCAATTAAAACAGCTCTATCACTTACATTATTTACAGCCGTTTGACCCGAAAGGTTTTATGGCTGAGAACCGCTATATTCGTTATCAAGATCACTGGTTTAACGTGGCGATGCAAATTCAGCAAGCTTCCGGTGTTCTTAAGCCTTGGGCAAATATATCTTATCCTTTAGAAATACCTGACATGTTGGTTTTAGACAGCCATCAGTGGATACAGGATGTGACTTTCCCCGCACGTTTATATTTAAAAACTTTAGGCGTAGAAAACTTAGGAAATGTAAGCGTATTAGATCAGAATGAACCTTTGCTTTTAGATGGTTTGGGCCGTTATACCATTCGACATTTTTTACAGCAAAACGAACAGCAGGCACAGCCTGAAGTTCTACTTGATCAGTTGCCTGTAGGCAAAGTTCAATACAGTGCATGGCAACAGGGCATTTTTGAACAAGAATGTTTGCTTGAGCGCCTTCATCATTACGCGCCAGCCGTGACACAAACGACTCAGCGTGTGTGGCGAATTGCCAAACAGCTACATATGAATATTACTGTGCCAAAATCTGAAACTCAGGATTGGGTCAGTATGGAAGCATCAAGTGCTCGGGCAAAAAGACGTGCAAAAGTCTGGTTAGAGTACCTGCTTTGGTTGGCCTATTTAAATGAAGGAAGTGCAGGAACTGAAAGACGCCGTATTGTGGTTTTTAGTGACCAAACTGTCATCTGTAAAGGTATTAGTTCGGAGCAAGCTCGGCAGTATTTACAACCGTGGTTTAAAATCTGGCGTTATGCTCAACAGCAGCCACTCGTGTTACCAGCAGCTTTATTATTAAAGCCACTTGAAAAAGCTAAGGCATATCAGTGGGAAACAACAAATCCGACAGAAAAAATAAAACTGGATGAGAAGAGCTATGCAGAGCTGTTAAAATACTGGAATGAAACGGGGACATTTACCTCTGTCGATATGACACAAAATGAAGCGTGCAAGTTACATCAAGACTGGCGTTTCATTTTGCAAGAACAAGATGCACAAGCATTACTTCAACATGCTTGTGATGAGTTTGCCTATGACCTGTATCATCCGGTTTTTCAATTTCAACATTCGGAGTAAGGCATGAACTCAAGAGTACAGGTGTCTTATCAACCTATTATTGATATTGAATTTAGTGGACTGCATTTAATTGAGGCTTCGGCGGGTACCGGGAAAACCTATACACTGTCGAGTTTAATGGTTCGTATTTTTCTTGAGAAATATTTACCGGGCCAAGTCATTGCAACAACATTCACCCGTGCTGCTGCGGCTGAGTTAAAAAGCCGGATTCGTGCGCGTTTGGTCGAAACCCACCGTTATTTAGATGCCAAGCGGAGCTTGACTGAAAAAGAGATCCTTTTGCAGGCCGAGCAAGAATCTGACTTATTACTGCAACATATTCTCAAGCATTTTGCGACACGTATTGCCTATGCCTGTGAGCGTTTAAAGCTCGTGATCGATCAGCTAGATGAGCTATTTGTCGGAACACTCGATAGCTTTAGCCAAAAGCTATTACGTGAGTTTGCTTTTGAGAGCGGAAAAATTGAACGTGCCCAAATTACCGATGATGCCAAAACCTATAGCCGACAACTGATTCATGATGTTTTACGTGAATGGATACAGTCTCAGCCTCAAACCGTGATTGATGCATTGTATCTGGCAGGTGAGTTAAAAAGTGTCGACAGTTTTGTCAAACTGGTCGAAGACTCACTGAATTTTAGTTCGGCTCACTTTAAACTTCCCGAAAAGCCTACCATTCAGTTTGAACAGCTTGCTCAGCTCAAACAGTTGGCAGCAGAAATTGATATTAGTCTTCTAGAACCGTATTACTCGCTTGATGGCGAACACTATAAACATGTAAGCGGCACAATATTTCGTAATGGGGCATTTAATAAGTTATTTAGTGAATGTTTGCCACAGTTATTACAAGTTTTAAAGCAAAGCGACAGTATTTTAGTTTTTGATGGGTCTTTGGCAATACAACGGGAACTCGTTTTTAAGTTTTTAGGCCAGCTTGCCGATCAGAAAGTTTTCAAGAAATGTCCTGCCGAAATTTCGGATGGATTTTATCAGCATCCTTGTATTCAGCAGATTCAGCAGTTATTTGGTGTGCTGAAAAAATATGCTGAACAGTTCGATCAGCTTCATATTTATTTAAAAGCCTATTTATGTGTAGAGGTTAAAAAACGTTTACCACAGGTTTTACAAAACAAGGGCGAGACGACTTTTTCACAGCAAATTCGCACTTTGTCAGAAGCTTTAAAGGGTGAGCAGGGGCAACGTTTCGCCGTATTTGTGCAGGCTCGATACCCCTTAATTTTGGTTGATGAGTTTCAAGACACCAACCAAGACCAAGATGACATGCTCGCCAGCATTTGGCGTCATCCAGAACGTTACCAAAAAGGTTGCATGATTATGGTGGGTGACCGTAAGCAGGCAATTTACGGTTTCCGTGGTGGGGATATGCTCACCTTCTTGAATGCCTACAAAGATATTCAGGCAAAGCATGGTCGTGAATATAAGTTAATTCATAACCACCGTTCAGTCGCTGACTTGGTTGAAGTGGTTGATGCGTTATTTCAAAGGCAAATCGACTTTGGTGAACAGGTTCAATATGACCCGATTCGGGCAGGGACTCGACCTCATCCGGTTTTAATCGATCAAAACCAGCCTAATCCGCATCCTTTACGTTGGCTCATGCTAAAAGACAAGGAGACGGAAGCACAGCAAGTCGCGTGGAAAATACGTGATTTACTTAATCAGTCACATGCTGGACAACTTTATTTTCAAAAAGATGCTCAGACTCAAACCTTAAATGAAGACGATATTGCGGTCTTGTCGCGTAATCATGATGGTCTTGATAAAGTTCAATTTGAATTAGAACGTTTAGGAATACGAGTTAATCGGCCATCAAAACGAAGTGTTTTTGATTGCACAATTGCTCAGGATGTTGGGGCCTTACTCACTGCGATTCTTCATCCTTACGATGAGGCCAAAGTGAAACGAGCTTTGATTAGCCGTTTATTTGCTATGGACCTTAAACAGCTGTTGCAACTCGAACAAACGGCCGAAGGTTTAAGCCAGTTTATGACGGGTTTTGATACTATTCGGGAATTGTGGTCAGCTCAGGGCTTTTTAGTAGCATGGCAGCAATGTTTAAACCAATTTGGCATTTGGAAAAATCTGGTTGCTGTCCAGAGTAAAGATAATGAGCGGGTTGTGGTGAACTTGCGTCATTTGACCGAAATTTTGAGCCAACATAGCGAGAAATATCAGGGCGCGCAAAATCTCTATCACTGGTATCTCAAGCAATTACAATCACCGCTTGATCGTGAATGGGAGTTAGAGCGTAGATTGTCGAGTGAAGCTGGCGTACAGCTCATGACCATTCACCAGTCAAAAGGTCTTGAGTTTAAAATTGTCTTTTTGCTCGGGGCCGACAAGCCATTTCGGGAAAATAACAAAACACTTAACTTCTCGACCCAAGATATAACGGTTCCGGAGTCGGCTCAAACCCTAACACAACGTGTTGTTGCGATTGCCGATAAAACATATTTAAACGAAATCGAGCTGAAGCAGCATGAAGAACGGGCTTTGGCGGAACAAAACCGTCTATGGTACGTTGCTTTAACCCGGGCAAGTCATCGTGTTTATGCGCTCTTACAAGATACGGATGGCAAGTCTGTTTCAGGTTTGGCATTTTGGAAAAACAGAGCGGAACCATTCCAGCACCGTTGTTGTACCGATGAAATAATTTTGGAGCAACCACCTGCTGCAAGACATTTAAATCAACACATCAATATTATTGAGATACAGGCGCAGCATTTTCCTGATCAGCGCTTTTATTCGAGAGGCAAAACCAGTTTTAGTTATCTGGCACAGCATTTAAGACATAAAGTAGGTACAGATTTACTCGCGAGTCAGAGCCATGAAGCTGTTTTAGCCGAAGATGAACTCGATCAGGTTATTTCTGTTGAGGCGCCCGCAGCACAGCCAATTAACTGGATCAAAAGTAATTTTCCGAGAGGGACGCTCGCAGGTAATTTCTTACATGAAATTTTTGAGCATATTGATTTTCAATGTTCAGATGAGTGGGTAAGTGAAATACGTCGTCGTTTTAAAAATGACTACAGTAGTTTGTGGCAAGATTTATTAATCAAATACCAAGAAAGCTTTCCCGAAGAACAAGAAGCGGAATATTCGCTTTATCACGCTGTGGCCGAATGGTTGCAAGAGATTTTAAGCACGCCGTTATATCAAGGCTTTCGCCTAAATCGGTTACAGCCAGAGCACTATTTATCAGAGTGTCCTTTTTATTTGGCCCTGTCAGATCGTGTACTAGCCATGAAACGTATTCAGCAGCTGTTTGCTGAATATGGTATGGAAATGCCAGAGTTATTAGAGGCTCGTTCTGCACGATATTTAAATGGTTCGATAGACTTGGTTTATTTTGATGGGCAGCGTTATCACATTGCTGACTATAAGAGTAACTATTTGGGTGAGAACCTTGCTGATTACAGTGTAGAAAGCATTGCACAAAGTATGTCTTTAGCCAGCTATTGGCTACAAGCGGGCCTGTATTTGGTTGCGTTACATCGTTATTTAAAAGTCAAAATGCAGAATTATGATATTGAACAACACTTAGGTGGGGCAACTTATCTTTATTTGCGCGGCATGAATGGCGAAGCTGAGCAGGGTTATTATTATTGGCAGCCAAGTACAGAATTTGTTCTACGACTCGATGCTATTTTAGGGTACTTTGCTGAGGATAAAATTGCATAAAAAATGCTGATAAATGATCTAATTTTAGAATTAACAAATACTTGGGGTGTGGATAAGCCTGTCTATAACCATGTGGATAAGCGTGTGGAAAACTAGGTGGATAAGTGTGTGGACAATCTAAATAGCCCTGAACAAAGCGATTTAAGCTGGTTAATGACTTGGAGTACCTTTCTAAATCAAGCCCCGTTTACTGCACAGACACAAGCTCCAGAGGCAGCTTATTTTTTGCAGCAGCTAATTGAAGCGAGCTTGCAGGGTGACAGTTGTATTGAGATTAGCCCAGAGCAAATAGAAACACTTGGCCAACTGGTGATATCTGCTGAACAAGCAAAGTCTCAAGTTGCCCCTTGTGTCCACGACGGGCAGGGGTTGGCATTATACCGATATTGGAACCTAGAGCAACGTCTAGCTGAGCAAATTCGCCGATTAAAGCAACAACCAATTCAACCTGTTTCATGTGAAGAGCATTTAGACTTATTAACTGATCCTCATCAGCGAGCTGCTTTGCAAATGGTGACTCGGCAGAGCTTAAGTATTATTACAGGTGGGCCGGGTACAGGTAAGACCTATACGCTTGCTCGTATTATTGCTGTGCTTAGTCAGGCAATTCCGCATATCCGTGTGGCGATGGCTGCTCCGACGGGTAAAGCTGCACAGCGTATGCAAGAAGCCTTACAAAACTCGTTTAATGATCCCAAACTGCTTGAGTCGGGGCTAATGAGTGATGAGCTAAGAAATCAAAGTACCCAAACTATCCATCGATTATTAGGTATGGGGCATAGTCAAACTCCACGGTTTAATCAAAAACAGCCTTTGCCTTATGACGTTATTGTGGTGGATGAAGCCTCTATGCTGGACTTAAATCTGGCAACGTTATTATTTGAAGCGGTCCCTGAGTCTTGCCGAATTATTTTATTAGGTGATGCCAACCAGCTTGCTTCTGTAGACGTCGGAGCTGTACTTGCAGATTTACAGCAAATCGAGGCTTTGTCTGAAAACCGTGTTCACCTTCAAACCAGCCGTCGTTTTGCGGAAGGGGCTTTGATTGGTCAGGTAGCCCGATTTATTCAAATGCAAACTGGTCAAATTGACCATGAGCAAGTTTTACAACAATTTGAAATCGATATTGTTCAGGTTTCAGAGCTACGTTCAATTCCTTTAGAAGCTGATATGCCCGATGTGGTTCAGCTTGAATATTTACCCGAAGAGTCCCCTATAGCGCTAGAAACTTACTACCAAAAATTGATGGTGGGTTTTCAAGGCTATGTGCAAAGCTTAAAAGCTTATTTACAAGATGATCGTTCAACTGAACATATTGAAAATATCGTTAAGTCATTCGATGACTACCGTATTTTAACTGCCGTACGTCATGGACCATTTGGTTTGCAGCAACTCAATCAATATGCCGAACGCTGGTTACAACAACAACTAGGTATTGTGACTTTAGGAGGATGGTATGTTGGCCGTCCGGTTATGATGACTTATAACGATTACCAGCTTGGCATTTCAAATGGTGACATTGGTTTATGTTTTGAACATAGAACCCAGCCGCAACAGTTTGAAGTGTATTTCCCAAGTTTAAATAAGTGGGTTGCTGCAAATCGGCTACCTAAAAGTATTCAAAGTGCATTTGCCTTAACAATTCACAAATCACAAGGTTCTGAATTTACCCATACAGCTGTTGTTCTTGATCAGGCTGCCAAGAATTTGTTAAGCCAGGAGTTGATCTACACTGCGATTACACGAGCCAAAAAAGTAGTGAGTTTATTGGTCGATCCAGAGGCGTTACTCCAATCCTTTACAGTTCGCACGACAAGAAAAAGCGGTTTAGTTGAAAAAGTTAATCGGTTAGTTCGTTAAGCCAAACTTAATATTTTTACCCTTGTAAGAAAAAGCTTACATGGATTCGAGATATTTGCTGCTAGAGAACCCACCCTGTTTTTGAGATTATAAACGCACAACGAGCTTGGCAAGGAATGTCGGGCAAAATCGCACAATAATAATAACTTAAGTCGAGAGACTGCGAACTTACAATGATGTAGGTGAATAAAGAGGAAACTTACAGCCGCTAAGCCTTGTAGTTTTGGGAGAGACTACAGGGCTTTTTTATATTTAAGTCTTAACCCCACCAAAATATCTGAATAAATCTTTAGATGACTCACCCTATTTCTTGCTTATATTATCAATTATTTAACTCAATAATTTTTAATATATTTATTTGTAATATGATTCTTAAATAAGCATTTTTTGTGTGAATTGTTAAGTTAAATGTTATACAGAACCGTATGTTATTTAGCATTTACAGATAAACGATAAATATTAGACAGACCTGTACGTTTTCGCTTACATGATGATAAGAAAAATACTACTTTTCTTCATAATTGGATATGACAAAATACATCCCATAAGGAAATAGAACTAAAACAACGGAAGTGAGTAAAACGAGAAGAAGGATGTGGAAAGCATCTCACACATAACAATAAGAACAGCGATAAACACGATAAACAACAACTACAGCGCCAAAAACCCAAGCAGAAATGCTTGGGTTTTTTATTTTGTCGCTGGGTTGATTTTAGCTATACCAGATCGGTTTCATGCGAATCACTACCAAATAGTGAACGGCGTTGATCTCTAGGAATTCGTGGACATTGAGTCGAAATTTGATAAAGCAGATTAGCTAGGGCAGGAAGGTGGGTACCGACCACAGATTTGCCAGTAGTTAACAAAGAAACGCTGATATCACGTTCTGGGTCGGCCCAACACAAAATATTGGAAAAACCGAGGTGACCAAAAGCTTGTCCAGTCATTGGACCAAATAAGCCTACCGGATTACTGCCTAGCATTGGTCCTAAGGCATAGCGCATCGGTATTAATAAAGTTCGGTCAATGTTAACTCCTGTGGTAGGGAGTGTTGCTCTAAAAATTGTTTTCTCGCTTAAAATTTGTTTGCCTTGGTAGCTTCCCCCACTTAAAAGCATTTCAAAGAAGCGTCCAGCTTGTTCTGCACTGGTATAAATATTACCGGCGGGACAGATGGTATCCATAAAACGGCTATCATTAGTGACATCTACAGCGAGTTGTAAGCCTCCACCTAGTACATGATTGAGATAATGATCCGTTCCTAAACGAGGATGCAAACCTGTTGCACAATTAAGAGCAACTTCAGCACGATATTCTGGTTTTAAGCCATAGTTAAAATAGGGCATATCCATCGGTTTCTCGATAGTCTCATGCACAAATTGGCGAAGGTCTTGTCCTGTAACGCGTTCAATAATTTCTCCTAAGATATAACCTGCCGTTACTGCATGATAGGCAAGGTGATTTCCCGCTGGAGAAACAGGTCTTGCTGCGTATAAGCGCCTTAAAATTTCATCTTTATCAAAAAGCAGTTCAGGTGTGACATCTCCATCAACATAAGGAATACCTCCACGATGAGATAACAAATGAAAGATCGTCGCACGGCGCTTCCCATTTACACCATATTCTGGAATGTAATAACTGACAGGATCGAGTAGGTTGATTTCACCTTTTTCATCTAAAAGATGAATTAACATGGCAGTAATCATTTTGGATGCTGAAAATAAGCAAACCGGAGTATCCGGCGTTGCGATGAGGGCATCCTTTTGCAGACCAGCCGGCGAGTTTCCTTGAGCATAGCCAATGCTTCGATTTAATAAAATTTTCCCCTGTCGACGTAAGCAAAAAGTAATGAGCGGATAGTTTCCGGTTTTATAGAGTGACTCAATACTTTTCCAGATTTTTTGAACTTGCTGTTCACTCATTCCACCTAGTTCGGCAGGTACTTCATCTTTGTGATGAATGACCGATTCAAGGTCATTCGGTACCGGACAGGTATTGGTCGAAAATATTTTCACACGTCCCTCGCGTTTCTTTCTTTTTATTCAAGGCCAAGTGTGCAGGGTTAAGGGGCTGATGTCAGTGTCTAAAATGACAGGTAACAGAAAACTATTTTGCAATCCATATATAGATACCTTAAAATAGGCAACTTGCTGTAGTGATGCACGGCAGTCAGTTGCGCTCAACTGATTCATATCATTTTATTTTTTAAGCATCTCGGAGAAATCGAATGGCTTTAACTAATGCAGACCGCGCAGAGATCATTGCTAAATTTGCTCGCGCTGAAAACGACACTGGTTCACCAGAAGTACAAGTAGCTTTATTGACTGCTCAAATCAATGATTTACAAGGTCACTTCAAAGCTCACAAACACGACCACCACAGCCGTCGCGGTTTGATCCGTATGGTTAACCAACGTCGTAAATTGCTTGACTACTTAAATGGTAAAGACCACGAGCGTTACACTGCTTTGATCGGTGCTTTAGGTCTACGTCGTTAATTCGATTTTGCTTTGTTTTCGGTTTATCGCATGTTGCTATGCTTTGTTTCTGAAAAGAAAGTTTCGTCTAATAAACCATTAGGCGATTTATAGAAGGGGCGCTTGTGCGCTCCTTCTTTGCGTTTAATATTATTTAAAATTTTTGGTCTAGTGTGATGGCTTCTAAGCTTTGTCATTTACCTACCGATAGTTGTAGCCTGAATGCCAAACCTTAGGGGTCTCACTAGAATAAAATTAGGAAAATACAATACATGTCAATGTTTAACATCGTTCGTAAAGAATTCCAATTCGGTCAGCATCAAGTCGTTTTAGAAACGGGTCGCGTTGCACGTCAAGCAAATACAGTTTTAATCACAATGGGTGGTGTAACTGTATTGGTAGCAGTAGTTGCTGCTCCAACAGCAAAAGCTGGTCAGGATTTCTTCCCTTTAACAGTTAACTATCAAGAAAAACAATATGCAGCAGGTCGTATCCCTGGTGGATATGGTAAGCGTGAAGGTCGTGCTTCAGAAGCTGAAACTTTAATTTCACGTCTTATTGACCGTCCAATTCGTCCATTGTTCCCAGAAGGTTACTACAACGAAATTCAGGTAACTGCAACTGTGGTTTCTTCTGACAAAACGATGGAAGCTGATATTGCAGCAATGTTAGGTACTTCTGCTGCGTTGGCAATTGCAGGTACTCCATTCCGTGGTCCAATCGGTGCAGCACGTGTTGGTTTAATCAACGGCGAATATGTTTTAAACCCGAATTTTGAGCAAATGGCTCAGTCTGACCTTGACCTTGTGGTTGCTGGTACAGAGTCTGCTGTATTAATGGTTGAATCTGAAGCGAAAGAACTTTCAGAAGACCAAATGTTAGGTGCGGTTCTTTTTGGTCATGACGAAATGCAAATTGCAATTCAAGCGATCAATGAATTTGCAGCTGCTGCTGGTGCGAAACCATCTGACTGGGTTGCTCCTGCACACAACGAAGAATTACGTGCAAAATTAAAAGAAGCATTTGAAGCAAAAATTTCAGAAGCTTATACCATTGCAGTAAAACAAGATCGTTATGCAGCATTAGATGCACTTCATGCTGAAGCTGTTGCTCAATTCGTTCCTGAAGAAGACGTAGACGGTATTGCTGATGAAGTAGACTACTTATTTGAAGATCTTAAATACCGTACTGTACGTGACAACATTTTATCTGGTAAACCACGTATTGATGGCCGTGACACCAAAACTGTTCGTGCGTTAGACGTACAAGTGGGCGTACTTGAGCGTGCACATGGTTCTGCATTATTTACACGTGGTGAAACTCAGGCGTTGGTAACAACGACTTTGGGTAATACTCGTGATGCATTAATGGTTGATACTCTTGCTGGTACTAAAACTGACAACTTCATGTTGCACTACAACTTCCCTGCTTACTCAGTAGGTGAAACAGGTCGTGAATCTGGTCCTAAGCGTCGTGAAATTGGTCATGGTCGTTTAGCGCGTCGTGGTGTTCAAGCAGTTCTTCCTGCAGCTGACCGCTTCCCGTACGTTATTCGTATTGTATCTGACATTACTGAATCTAACGGTTCATCTTCAATGGCTTCTGTATGTGGTGCGTCATTATCGCTTATGGATGCAGGTGTTCCGCTTAAAGCACCAGTTGCTGGTATCGCAATGGGCTTAGTGAAGGAAGGCGAGCGTTTCGCAGTACTTTCTGACATTTTAGGTGACGAAGACCACCTTGGTGACATGGACTTTAAAGTAGCAGGTTCTGCAAACGGTATTACTGCACTTCAAATGGACATCAAGATTGAAGGTATTACTGAAGAAATTATGGAAGTTGCATTAAACCAAGCATTTGCTGGTCGTATGCATATCCTTAATGAAATGAACAAAGTAATTTCACGTGCTCGTCCTGAAATTTCAATGCACGCTCCAACATTCGAAGTGATTACAATTAATCCAGATAAAATCCGTGATGTTATTGGTAAAGGTGGTGCAACAATCCGTCAAATCACTGAAGAAACTAAAGCTGCTATCGATATTGAAGATAACGGTACAGTTCGCGTATTTGGTGAAACTAAAGCTGCTGCTAAAGCTGCAATTGCGAAAATTCAAGCAATTACTGCTGAAGTTGAACCAGGTAAGATCTACGACGGTAAAGTAATTCGTATTGTAGAATTCGGTGCGTTTGTAAACATCATGCCGGGTACTGATGGTCTTCTTCATATTTCGCAAATCTCTAATGAGCGTATTGCGAACGTAACTGATGTTCTTAAAGAAGGTCAGGAAGTAAAAGTACAGGTTCAAGACGTTGATAACCGTGGTCGTATCAAGTTGACTATGAAAGATATTGAGCAAGCATAATTGCTTAACTCACTAAAAAAGTCCGCTTGATGCGGGCTTTTTTTATGGCATGATGCAAGTAATACACCAATAGATCGACATGGTATGCAGGTTTATTATTTTTATCGTCATCAAAGCGACGGCTATGTTTTTTTAAGCCGTGAAAAGCACACTGAACATATTCTGGAGTTTTTCTGGATTGATAGTGTGAGATCGGATGTTGTGAGCCAGAATGAAGAATGGCAACAAAAAATTCAGCAACTTGCAGATGTATCCATTAATGAGTTTCATATGCGAGATATTGCGAATATCGAACATCCTTGTGCATTTGATACGCTTGAAGAATACGACCTGCTTATTTTTAGGAAGCTCGTAACGCCGGATGATGAAATTAAAAATGGCGAATCACATGAGAGTGTATTTGGTTTAGCCACCACACCAATCAGTTTTATTTTTACGCCTAAAGTACTTATTAGCGTACGTGAGCAGGGCAACAAGTCGATTGAAAACTATATTCAGCGTCTTGAAAATATTTTATGTAAAACTCTCGAAGAGCAAAATAAAACCCGTAAGCTGCCTAATTCACCTGTAGATCTGTGTTTACGTCTGCTCAATAGTATGGTGGATGGTTATCTTGATATTCGTTCACCTTTGACCAGAAGGGTCGAGCATTGGCAACAACAGCTATTACAAGGGAATCGGCGGTTTAAACAGTGGCATCAACTGTTTCATGAAAATATGGCCTTTCAGCAAGTCGAAAATCTATGCGAAGAACAAATTGAAACCTTACAAGAGTTTCGTGATGAAATTGTAGAAAACTATCATCATGTTATTGGAGAGAAGACGCATAGTTCTCAAGACCTTTTATTAGTGCGTTTAAACGATTTAATGAGTCATGTCGAACGTATTCAAAAACATACTTTACGTTTACGTAGTGCGATTCAATCGGCAATAGATTTGCATTTCTCGGCAATTGCTAACCAGACCAATGAGAACATGCGTATTCTTGCCATTATTACTGCTGTGTTTGCGCCTCTTACGCTTTTAACGGGTATTTATGGAATGAACTTTGAGTTTATTCCCGGGCTTAAATCACCAGTAGGTTTTTGGATTATGCTTGGGGTTATGCTGCTCAGTACCATTTTATTGCTCTACTATTTTTATAGACAGCATTTGGTGGGGCGTGGTGAAAAAAGTGTGATTGATTTACTGGCGCAGCAGCATCGTCAAGATCGTATGAACTTGTTTTGGTTTTTGGAATATGAACCGATTAAGCAGACTTTAAAGGAAGTGGAAAAGATTACTCGGTTGAAGTAAATTTTTATTTCTGCACGACTGGGTCTCGCTAACTTGTTATTTAATATAGTCATTAACCTTCGGTTCGACCTACTTTTGTTTCGGCAAAAGTAGGCAAAACCATTACCATCTGCAAAACCTGTTCAATACCTATTTTTAAATAACAGTATTACAAAACCATTATCTGATTGATACCACGCAGGTTGCAGATGGCTTTCTCGACTATCAGATTTCAACTAGGGTTTTATGCTGTATTAATGCTATTCCTCAATGAAAATGCTTCAACTGTTTTCTAAGTTGTTGCACTTCATCAATCAAATCTAACATCACCGCAACAGCTGCAAGGCTTGCGTCAAAGTCACGTTGCAAACGATATGCTTTACGAGCGCGGATAACATCTTCACCCATAAACTGATGTTTTTCAGGTGGTGTATCAATCGCTAAAATATCGTACTCAATGAGCTGGAGAATCCAGTCAGGGCTTTGACCACAGGCTTGAGCAAACTGTTGCAAGTCAAATGTACATTGTTCATCAACGACTTCAGCACTAAAGGTGTGGCCGTCACATACAATTTCTCGATAATGGATGGTTGTCATGATCTTGCTCCCTAATGAGATGAACGAGGTTCGAATGAAGCAAAGGCTTCTGCCAATTGCTGATAGGCTTCTTTTTCTTTTTCAGAATGCGCCGGTGGGAATACAATATTTAAAATTAAATAAAGATGGCCTGGCGTTTTATTTGGTATCCCTTTGTCTTTTAAACGTAGCTGTTGTCCTTGTTTTGCATTTTTAGGTAAATTGACGTGTAAAGGTCCCGCAGGTGTTTTTACTTCAATGCCTTGCCCTAATGCGGCTTCCCATGGTGCTACATCTACAGTCAAATATACATCACTGCCTTCGACATGCACACGATCTGTATCTTTATATTGAATCTCGATATAAAGATCGCCATTGGCACCACCATTAATACCACTTTGTCCTTGTCCACTTAGGCGAATTTGCTGACCTTCTTTCATGCCTTTAGGTATTTTTACCTGTAAGGTTTTTCGTTGTACCTCTGGTTCACCATAAGCATTGATGGTTGGAATTTGCAGTGTGATATGTTGTGTTGATCCATGGTAAGCAATATCAAGATCGACCTCTATGCTGGCATGCTGGTCTTCACCTCGATAACTACGTTGTTGTCTTTGATATTGCTGTTGTCCACCGCCAAAGCCTGTACCAAAGCGTCCAAATAAGTCTTCAAAGCCACTAAAGTCTGCTTGCTCACCGCCTGTAAAACCTTGACGATAAAATCTGGCACCATCGAAACCACCTTGAGCTGCCCCTTGACCAAAACCATTAAAACCTTGTGGATGGTCTAACATTTGGTCGTATTCAGCTTTTTTCTCAGGGTTGCTTAGGGTATCGTAGGCAACATTAATTGCCTGCATCTTTTCTTCTGCATCTTTTTCTTTGCTGATGTCGGGATGATATTTACGAGCTAATTTCCGATACGCTTTTTTAATTTCATCAGCTGAGGCTTCTCGTTTAACCCCTAATTCTTCATAATAATTTTTGGCCATAATGTTTTATCACGATGGTGTTGTTTATTTCATTATGAAACGATTTTTAAAGCTTTCAATGAGCTAGATTGTATAAGAGTTGTTCTCGTGCGAAATAGGGTGAGCAAAATAAAAGAGACATAGAGAGGTGAGAGCTATGCCTCTCATTGTTTAAGTGAATGTCTGATATAAACCGTAAACGGCAATAACTAACAGTAATAGACCGCATAAACCGAGGATCTTCGGGTATAAATGGCTGTTCGAGAGGCGGCGGAAAAATATATAGACTAAAGATAGCGTTAAAAAGTCTAAAACTATCCATGTCAGCGTAAGAATAGTTAAACTTAAATCTAGATGAGGTGAAATAGAAACAAATTGCGGAAAGAAAGCTGAAAAGAAAATAATATCTTTAGGGTTTGAAATACCCACTAAAAAGCCTTTTTTAAAACCACCATTTTGAGCAGAAACGGTTTGAATTGCTTCAGGATGAGGAGCTTGAATGACTTCTTTGAGAATACTAAAACCCAAATAACCAATATATAGGCAGCCTAAAACACGAATAATATTTAAATAGTTTTCATTAATACCCAATACGCCTTTAAGTACGAGTACTGAAATAAAAATTAAAACGAGAGAGGCAAGGTTTGTACCAAAAATGGTTTCCAGTGCTTTTTTATAACCACCTTTAAGTCCGACACTTGCCACTAAAATCATGACAGGGCCAGGGGTCGCAATCATAATAATGACACTAAAAATAAAGAGAAAATAATCAAAATAATTCATGAGATATAAGCATCTTATTTATTGGGTTATCAAGTAAGCTCATATTAACTGATTTAAAATAACATGCTGAAAATTATCATCAAAAAATTATAGATAAATAAAAAGGCGGATTGCCCGCCTTTTTATAAAGTAAGTAATTAACTCAAATGTTCACCAAACAGACCCAGTGCCTCTTCAGCAGTGAACTCATAACGGGTGTTACAGAACTGGCAATCCATTTGAATCGGGTTTTGTGCTTCCAATGTTTCATGAACAGCATCAACACCAATTTGAATGAGGGCTTTGGCACAGCGTTCTTTAGAACAAGTACAACCAAATTTTAAGTGTTCAACTTCTGGTAAACGTACTTCTTCTTCGTTATAAAGACGATACAAAATCTCATTTGCTGAAAGCTCTGTCAGTTCTTCTGACTTAAGCGTTTCAGTTAGCATGGTTAAACGTGGCCATAAATCTTCATCAACCAGTTTTTGCTCTTCCTCATCATGACGAGGTAATAACTGAATGAGCAAACCACCTGAGCGCTGTGCGGTGCTTGCCAGTACAATTCGGGTTGGAATTTGTGCAGACAAGTCATAGTACTGCATTAAACAGCCTGCTAAATTTGCTTGATCAAGAGGTACAATCCCTTGATAACGCTCACCATGCTCAGGTTCGATATTAATAAATAAAACAGGGTTAACCAAAGCCGCTAAAACAGTGCTGCTATCTGTTGCTTCACCAAAACGTGGATCTGTTTCGTAGTCTGCTAAAGCACGAACTTCACCTAAATGGTTACATTCTGCCATAGCCCATTTGAAAGAGCCGTTAGCCTGGATTTGCAAGCTGATACGACCTTTGATTTTTAAAGTACTCGCAAGTAATGCTGTAGCGCTCAACATCTCGCCTAATAGAATTTGAACCGCAGGCATGTAGTCGCGTTGAGCTAAAATAGTTTTTAATGCTTCTTCTAGATGAACCACTTCACCGCGAACAGGAAAGTCCTCTATATAAAAGCGTTGGCGTAAATCAGACATAATATTCTCCAGGGCCCTAAGCAGATTATAACAATTTCGGTTTAATCAGGCTTAGGGAATGCAGCGAAGCTGCAAGCAGGACAACGGCAACTCTTGTACCGATTGTCGCAATCATTTAGGCAATGTGAATAAGTCCTTAATATAGCCATTTTGCGAAATCTCAAGTTATTCTTCGTGATCTCGTGTAATGTCGATACGATTTGGTTGTAAATGACGCTTTAAGTTAACGTCGTGCTTCGATGTGGCTTGTTGAGCATCGCTTTCAAATAGGTGTTCAAGTTCTGCCAGAGCATTACGATGGGTTTCAAAAACCTTTTGTTCATCGGTATAAATGCTTTGCTGCTGTATGAGTAATTTCTCATCATAATCCCGAAAGATTTCGATATTGTTATAAGCTTGTTCATCGGAAATACCGAGTTCGCGTAAAGCACGATAAGCCATACCTAATGATGATAAATAGGTTTCACGCCAAATATGTTCAACACCTAAGTCTCTTAACAGGTGCACATGGTGGCGGTCACGAGCACGAGCCAGTAATTTTAGGTTTGGATAGTTCAATCTAAGATGACGTGCGACATTCATAGAATCTTCGACATCATCAATTGCCAAAATAAATACTTTCGCTTTTTCAATCCCTGCTGAGCGGAGTAAGTCAGGCTGGGTGACATCACCATAATAGAGCTTACCGCCGTAACGTCGAACAAAGTCCACTTGATGAAGATTGTTATCGATAGCAGTAAATCCTAAGTGCTGTAAGCGGGCAATACGCGCAATAATTTGTCCAAAGCGCCCAAAACCGGCAATGATAATTGGATTATCTTGCTGAGGAATCTCATCATATTCAGGTGGCAATTCTTTATGAAAAAGGGGAATGATCTTACAGGCCATGATCCAGTAAATCACTGGGGTAAGGACCATTGATAAGGTCACAATCAACGTGACAGGCTCTAATAAGGCATCCGTTAAAATCTTTTCACTTTTTGCTAGGCTCAAAATTACAAAAGCGAATTCACCGCCTTGAGCCAAGCAAGTTCCGAGTAACAAGCTATTGTTCCAACTGTACTTTTTATAGCGGGCAATGGCAGTTAAAACGAGGGTTTTGATGACGAGTAGGCCGATTGCTCCACCAATAATGAGCCAAGGCATTTCAATCAGTAACGACAATTGTGTCGTCATACCTACGGTCATAAAGAATAAGCCAAGTAAGAGCCCTTTAAACGGGGCAATACTCGCTTCAAGCTCATGACGGAATTCTGAGTCGGCTAAAAGGACTCCGGTAAGAAAAGCACCTAATGTTGTGCTAATACCTAAAGTGTCCATCAGTAACACAACGGCAAGAATAATAAATAACCCTACAGCCGTAATCAGTTCAGTCGCACCACTCTTGGCGACAAAACGGAAAAATGGGCGCATGACATAACGGCTAAATAGGAACAAACCAGTAAACGTCGCGATGATGGCTGCAAAATAAGCAATACCATGATGGGTAGATTCGGTTCCTGCCAGAAGAGGAATCACCGCAAGTAATGGAATTGCTGCAATGTCTTGGAAAAGCAAGATTGAAAAAGATTGCTGACCATAGGTGGTATTGAGTTGTTGTTTCTCAGTCAGAAGTTGTAATACAAAGGCCGTAGAAGACAGTGCAAGCGCAAAACCAATCACAAAGCTGGCAGCGAGGTGTTGTTGAAATAGCAGCAATACGGTGAGCATGAGAATTATGCCCGTAATCACGACTTGTAAACTTCCCATCACGAATATGGAGTCACGCATTTCCCACAAACGTTGCGGGCGGAGTTCTAGACCAATCAGGAACATAAGTAAAATGACCCCAAATTCAGCCAACTCCATAATGGCCTCAGGGTCATGGGCAATATTTAACACACTCGGGCCAAGAAGTATGCCCGTAAATAAATAACCTAAAACTGTTGCAATCCCTAGGCGTTTGCCCAAAGGGACTAAAATCAGAGATGCTCCAAGAAAAATAGTTGCTTGCAGTAGGAATGACATTCATTGCCCCGAATGTATTGATCTTTTTTAAGTGTAAAGGGAAAAAGTGTTCTTCACACCATGATATTCAAATCATCTAACTAAATTCTTGCGGGTCAACATCAATTGAGAGTCTAAGTTGATGCTGTCTTGGCGCATGGACCAACTGAGCCCACCATTGTCTTAAGTAAAAATGCAGACGAGCGCGGTCAGCAGACAAAATCACCATATGTGCGCGGTAACGTCCCGCTTTACGTTCCATTGGCGCTGGAATTGGCCCCCAGATATCAACAATGTCACCTGCAATTTGGCGAAGTTGCTCGGCAGCTTCATTTAAAAAATGCAAGGTATAGTCACGATCTTTCGATTCAGCGCGTATAAGTACGGTATAGCGATAAGGCGGCAGTAATGCAACTTTACGCTCAGCCAATGTTTGTTTCGCGACTGCCCGATAATCTTTTTCGATGAGTGTGGTGAGTAAAGGATGATCTGGCCTTAAAGTCTGTAAATAAACATGACCCTTATGTTCTCCGCGGCCTGCACGACCAGCCACTTGTACAATCAATTGAGCAGTACGCTCTGGCGCTCGAATATCGACACTCAATAAACCTGCATCGATGTCTAAAATAGCAACCAAGGTCACATGCGGAAAATGGTGACCTTTTGCCAACATTTGCGTACCGAGCAAAATCGAAGGTTTATTTTGCTGAATGCGATCATAAATTTTTTGCCAGCTACCGACTCGGCTGGTGCTGTCACGATCGACCCGAATCACATCATGATCTGGAAATAATTCTTGTAAATGCTCTTCAACCTTGGCTGTGCCAGCACCTAAAGTTTTGAGGCTCTTTTGCTGACACTCAGGGCAGTGGTCTGGCAAGCGATGAACTGTGCCACAGTGGTGGCAATGTAAGTAAGAATAAGGCTGAGTGTGTAACGTAAAATGCGCATCACAATGCGGACAATTCGCTTGCCAACCACAACTTTCACAGACCAGAACAGGTGCATAACCACGTCGGTTTAAAAAAATTAAAACCTGTTCTTTTCTTGCTAGGGTATTTTTAATCTGTTCGATTAAAGGCTGACTAATACCATGCTGTTTTTTGACAATTTTAAGATCAATCAAATGCATTTTTGGTAAAAGCGCATGGCCTGCACGCTGGTTCAGCTGAAGTGCAGTTAACTTGCCAGTTTCGACTAAGTGATAACTGTCAATGCTTGGAGTTGCCGAACCTAAAAGAACAGGACAGCCTTGTAAATGTCCTCGATAAAGCGCGACATCACGCGCATGGTAACGGAAACCTTCTTGTTGTTTATAAGACAGGTCGTGTTCTTCATCTAAAATGATAAGGCCTAAACGTGGCAGCGGGGTATAAATGGCTGAACGTGTTCCTAAAATAATAGAGGCCTTTCCAGTCTGTGCTTGTTGCCAGGCTTGTAGGCGTTTAGAGTCATTTAACCCCGAATGTAATAAAGCAATGTCGCAGTTAAAACGAGACTTAAAGCGCGAAATGGTTTGAGGGGTTAAACCAATTTCGGGAACTAACACCAGTACTTGCTTACCTTGCTTTAGCACTTCGTGCATGATGTGCAGGTAAACTTCAGTTTTACCACTTCCGGTTAAACCATCTAATAAAAAGGCTTGATATTGATGCTGTGCATTAAGGACGTGCTGAGTGGCCTTCTTTTGGTCTTCATTGAGCGTGAGTGGCATTTGCGCCAATTGCACAGAGGATGGACTAAAGTCATGAGGCTCAAGCGTACAGTCTACGAGACCTTTCTTTTGTAGTGCTTTAAGTGTTGCAGTTTCTACACCACTTAAATTGAGAATATTTTCAGTGGTTCCGGCAGGATGTAATTTTAAAATTTGATAAGCATCTTGCTGTTTGATTGAGCGTTTTAATAAAGCTTCGGCATTGTCACATGGAATGATTTTCCATAGATGAAATAAAACATCCATGGGTTTGCCCTGACGCAATAACGCAGGTAAAGCAGTCTGCATCACCTCGCCAATCGGAAATTGGTAATATTGTGCTGACCATGTCAATAAATTTAAAACTTGTTCATCTAAAATAGGCTCATCATCTAAAAGTTCAGAAATGGCCTTAAGCTGAAAGTGACCTGTAAATGTTTCTTGTGGGTCAACTTTTTCAGTAATGATACCAATCAGGTTTTGCCGTCCAAATGAAATTGCGACGCGTGAACCTACTTGAGCCCGTTCATATTGTGCTTTGGTGAGTGTATAGTCAAAAGTGTCGTACAGATGCACAGGTACGGCAACACGCACACGATAAACAACTGAATCAGGCTTTGGCGTTATGGTCATAGAGGCTCATTTCGTCAATTTTAAAAAACGGCATAGCGTCGTGAAGAGGACTTGGGTATTCTACACAGGCTATAGAATGAATATGAATGATTGCGTAGCATAGATGCAACAGCAGCGACTATTATTTTTGGAAAATTAGAACATTACCATGCCTGCATATCAATTTACTGCTATTGATGCTTCAGGGAAGCAACAAAAGGGGGTGCTTGAAGGAGACTCGGCACGTCAGATTCGCCAACAATTACGCGATAAAGCATGGACTCCGATTAGCGTTGACCCGGTTGAACAAAAAGATAAGCATCAAAGCCACGGATTATTCCAAAAAAAGTTTAGTGCTTATGATTTAGCACTGATGACCAGACAGCTTTCGGTTTTGGTTGCTGCTGCAATTCCTTTAGAAGAAGCTCTCCGCGCCGTGAGCAGACAAAGTGAAAAAGCGCATGTACAAAATCTTTTACTCTCAGTTCGTTCGAAAGTATTGGAAGGGCATTCACTCGCACAAGGTATGCAACAGTCAGGGCGTTTTCCTGACCTTTATATTGCTACTGTTGCCGCAGGTGAGCGTTCGGGGCATTTAGATCTCATTTTAGATCAGCTATCAGACTACACCGAGAACCGTTTTGCCATGCAAAAGAAAGTTCAAGGTGCCATGATTTACCCAATCATTTTAATGCTGATGTCTTTCGGTATTGTGATGGGATTAATGACTTATGTGGTCCCAGAGATTGTAAAAACCTTCGATCAAAGCAAAGATGCCTTACCATGGATTACAGTTGCTTTAATGAAAGCGAGTGATTTTATCCGTCATGCATGGGTATTTATTATTCTTTTTGCAATTGTAGGGGTAGTAGCTTTTGTCCGTTTTTTAAAAACTACTGCGGGACATTATGCTTTTGATCGATTAACACTCAAATTGCCATTATTCGGTAAACTATCCCGTGGTATTAATGCTGCGCGCTTTGCCAGTACTTTATCTATTTTGACTCGTTCAGGCGTGCCATTGGTAGATGCCTTAAAGATTGGTGCTGCTGTGACCAATAACTGGGTCATCCGTGATTCAATTTCCCAAGCGGCTGAGCGTGTTACCGAAGGTGGTAACCTCGGTACGCAACTGGAGCGCAGTGGTTATTTCCCACCAATGATGGTACAAATGATTCGAAGTGGTGAGGCATCAGGTGAGCTTGACCGTATGCTTGAACGTGCGTCGACCATGCAAGACCGCGAGGTGACGACATTTATCTCAACCTTATTGGCATTACTTGAACCGCTTATGCTGGTGTTAATGGCAAGCATCGTACTGGTTATTGTAATTGCGGTTATGCTGCCAATCGTAAATATGAACAATATGATTTAATAACTTTGATATTAGAGATAATGATGAAAGTAAAAAATATTCAAAGCGAAATAGCGATGAAACAACATAGTGAATCTGTGGTTTCAAATCAGTTTGAACCAACGTGCCATTCCGAGCATAGCTCTGTATCAGATGTTTGCTCTTCAAGTGCCTTCGGACTTGCGACACGTTCGAGCCGTGCTCGAATGAAACGTGTCTCAGGCTTTACCCTTATTGAAGTTATGGTCGTGATTGTAATCTTAGGCGTGTTGGCTGCTTTAATCGTACCGAACGTCATGGGCCGTAGTGAAAAAGCTAAAATTGATACGACTCAAATTACCTTGAAAGGGGTAGCGGGTGCCTTAGATCAATACAAGCTCGATAATGGGCATTTCCCAACCATGCAAGAAGGTGGTTTAGATGCGCTTATTAATCAACCTGCTACAGCAAAAAACTGGATGCCGGGTGGTTATGTGAAAGGTGGTTATCCTAAAGATAGCTGGAAAAATGATATCCAATATGTCGTACCTGGAAAAGACGGTCATCCTTTTGATCTATATTCATTTGGCGCAGATGGTAAAGAAGGTGGTGAAGGTAACGATGCCGATATTTATTATCAGCCTTAATTAAAATGTAAGAGAGATTATCGATTCGGTTAATAAGATAAAACAATAATCCGAATTGATAATCTTTCTTAATCATAAAAATATAATAATGCATTGAAAATAAAGTAAAAAAGTTAATATCTAGATTTGAGATTTAAAATAAGAATTATTCCCATATTTAATAGTTACAAGAAAGTTAAAATATAAGAGAAAATAAGCTATATATTTAAATAAAAGCTTTGCATAATAAATAAAAAGCACTTTATTCAATGAATGGGAGAGATTAAATGAAAGCATTTCTCGTACTTGATGAGCTGAATCAGTTTCATTGGGCGATGCTTAAATCTGTCCTATTGATTTTAGCATTATTACCTATTGCTGAAGTTTCATTAAAGCTATGGTTGAGTACTGAGGGAAGTAGCCAAATCATGATTGGTTTCTTTGCCTTAAGTATTGTAAGCGCTTGGTTAATGGTGAGCTTCTTTACCGCATTAAAAACGAGTGTATGGCAAACTAAACAGATGGCTTCTAAATACGAACAATTGCTTTTTAAAGCTTATCGTTATGTGCCGATGGTTTTTTTATCGAGTTTAGTTGCTTATTTATCTTTGCAATTATCGATTGCTTTTTAATCTTATTTTAAAACCGAATTTTTAAATAAAACGTAGACTCAACATCTACGTTTTATGTTTTAACTGGACTTAAAACAGGGTGTTTCTTCATTTGTACATATTATATGCTTCAAATCAGCAATTTAAGAAGATGAGAAATATGAAATGGAACAAATCGAGTGGAATGACTTTTTAAAAGTAGAACTGCGCGTTGGTAAAATTATTCAAGCTGAGGTTTTTGAAAAGGCGCGTAAACCTGCCTATATTTTGCATGTAGATTTTGGTGAAGAGTTGGGTGTACGTAAATCGAGTGCACAGATTACAAAATTTTATCAACCGCAGGATTTGATTGGTAAATTAGTTGTTGCGGTAGTGAATTTCCCTAAGAAACAAATTGGTCCTATCCAATCGGAATGTTTGGTAACAGGGTTTCATAATGCAGATGGGGATGTAGTACTTTGTATCCCAGAGTTTGAAGTACCTCTGGGTACAAAGCTATTATAATTTAGCGACGTGATTTGTAAGACACGTCTACTTTACGTGGACGATAAATCCAACCTAAAACCAGCAGTAATATTGCAAATCCTAAAATTGGATAATCACCTAGACGGTTATAGAGAGTTTGACCTTGCATGGCTGGTAAATCGCCTCTCAAGACAAACTCTTTATCAATCGGTGCTTGTTCGGTGATATGACCATTTTGATCAATAAACGCTGTTATACCTGTGTTAGTTGCACGAATAAACCAGCGACCATTTTCTTTCGCACGCATCTGCACCATTTGTAAATGTTGCCATGGGCCAGCTGTTCCGGTAAACCAAGCATCGTTAGATACAGTTACCAAAAAGTCGCTATCTTCTGCATTACGACGTGTCAGATTCGGGTAAGCCACTTCATAACAAATTGCAGCCGCAAGCGCGTGCCCTTTAATTAAAAGTGGTTTCTGATCACTCTCACCACGTGTAAAACCGCTCATGCTAATATCATTTTGCATGGCTGGTAAAACCCAAGAAAGCAAACCTGACAGCGGAATATATTCACCAAAAGGTACGAGACGCTGCTTTTTATAAAGGCCGCTTGAATCGCTGCCAGAGGCCATAATACTGTTGTAATACAGTGGACTTCCGACTTGATGCGATTTCGCTACATCCCAATAAGGTATGCCAGTTACCCAAGCGGTATGGTTCTTTTTAGCTTGTGCATCCATTGCATCCAAAAACGGTTCAATGTCGGTTTGGAAGAGTGGAATTGAAGACTCAGGCCATACAATGAGGTCACGGCCCCATTCAGATTGAGTCAAACCAGCATAAATTTCTAATGTTCTAACTTGATATTCGGTTAGCCATTTTAAATCTTGTGGAATGTTACCTTGAATGAGCGAAACGCTAAGCGGTTTAGCCGCTTTAGGTTGTACAAACTGAATATATGATGCTCCCCATGCACCTAAAACTAACAGGGCAGCAGGGATAACCCAGAAAATACGCTTACGTAGAACTTCAACTAAAGCACATGCTAATACAATGACTACAAAGGAAATTGCATAAATACCAAATAGCGGCGCATAACCATCGAGTAAACGTTCAGTAAAAGCGTAACCTACAAATAGCCAAGGGAAACCGGTAAATACCCAAGTTTTAGCCCACTCAAAAATAATCCAGAGAGGGGCGAAAGTCAGCGGTGTTTCAGGAAAGAAGCGTCGATAAATCCATGTCTGAAATGCTGTAAATAAGCCCATTACAAGGGCCATAACAGCAATCATACATACGCTTAGAAAAGCATTGGTATCGCCATATATATGGATCGACGTATAGAGCCAGAAAGCCCCTACAAACCATAAACCAAAACCATAACTCCAGCCAATTGCAAATGCTTGTTTGGCTGAGCGGTTATGCAATGTCGCATAGAGTAGGGCTGGAGACAAAATTGCCAGCCACCACCAATAATAAGGTGCCAGTGCAAAACTGAACACGGCACCTGAAAATAAAGCAATGAGCAATGGAAAAATTAAAGGAAGCTGTTTTTGTTGTTGCGAAGAATCTAACAGCTTTTCAAAGTATGCTCTCATTGACGTACAGCTCGAATCAGATGAATAGTGCGGGCATCTGCTTCAACAATCGTAAATAACCAATTTCCAAGCTCAACAGTCTGACCTTGTAAATCACTAACTAGACCAATTTCTTGAAGCAATAAACCGCCGACAGTTTCTACTTCATCGTCAGAAAAATCAGCATCTAAAACAGTGTTGAAGTGTTCAATTGGTGTAAGTGCCTGCACCATCCATGCATTCGCTATTGTATGGTCGTTATCTGGAACAATATACTGTGCATCTTCATCCGCAGTATCATGTTCGTCTTCAATTTCACCAACGATCTCTTCAAGAATATCTTCAAGCGTAACCAGTCCCGCTGTTGATCCATATTCATCAATCACAATCGCGATATGGGTCTGGGTGTGCTTAAGCATACGAAGAACTTGATCTGAACGTGCACTTTCAGGCACAAATAATGGCTGACGCATGAGCGAGCCAATATCTAATTTAGTATTTGGTTCAGTCAAAAATGGTAGTAAATCTTTTGCCAGTAAAATACCAACAACATTATCAGGTTGGTCAGCTGAGAAAACTGGAAAACGTGAGTGAGCAGACTCAACCAATACGTGAAGAATATCAAGTAACTGATCATCTTCTTGCATACTGATCATTGCTGTTCGTGGCGTCATGACTTCACGAATTTTTGTAGCAGGAAGGTCAAGAACACCTTCAAGCATGGCAACAGTATCAGGTTCTAAAAAACGACGTGAATTTTGGACTAGTTTTAATAATTCATCTCGGGTTTCTGGCGCTGTACCTAACCACTTTCGTAAGCCTCGCATACCCCACGACGGACTCGGTTCCTCTTGCATGATCTTTCCTAAAGACTCAATGTATCAAATGAATACACTGATCATACCGAAGAAAAAGCCCTTATGCATCTATAAAACAAAGTAAAAGACAAAACACATATTGTTATGTAAACACCACTTACAGTTCATAAGACAGTGATGGGTTTATGCTAAAATGTGAAAATTCTATTTGTTCGAGTTTGTTATGTCAGAACAACCTATTTCACCTACTGTACAACTTAATACGCGTGGTTTACGTTGTCCGGAACCTGTCATGATGTTGCATCAGGCGATTCGCAAAGCAAAATCAGGAGATGTTGTTGAAGTGTTGGCGACTGACCCTTCGACTTCTTGGGATATCCCTAAGTTTTGTATGCATTTGGGACATGAACTCCTATTAAAAGAAGAAGTTCTAGATGAGCAGAACCATAAAGAATACCGTTATCTGGTACAAAAAGGATAGAACAACAAAAAATAGAATAGAGCTTCTACCCACACATATTAGAAGCTCTATTAGAAATTAATTTTTAATTTAAAATGATAATATTTTTCAAATAAGAATCGTTATATAATTCTAAAAACTAAATATTTAGATGCCTTTATAAAGTGAATGATTATTTTGTAAAACAGAGTTTAATTATATGTCTTTGGTTTTTCTGTATTGCAGGTTTGTTACGTATTGAAGTTTCTTGGTTATCCGAGAATATTACTATCTTAATTCTATTTATTTTGATCATTCTTGGTTCAGTTATATTGGGTTATAGCAATACACATTTTGCTCCTGTACCTAAAGTTAAAATGAGTTTGATCTTACACACAAGGTTTATGGGGTTTTTACTAATTCTCGATTTATTATTTGGTAAATCAGTTTGGTACTTCGATTTAGCGCGAAACTTTGGTTTTCTCGGCTTATTTTTATTAGGCACATTTATTTTCTACAAAAGGAATCTTAATTTAAACGTAGCAAAAATACCTCCTTTTGAATAAGCGGATTCCAATAAAAAAAGCCCCGAATAATCGGGGCTTTTTATTACATCTTAGGATATGAGCCGCAGCTAAAGCGGCGCAAGGAATTACATGTTAGGGTAATTCGGACCACCGCCGCCCTCAGGCGTTACCCAAGTAATATTTTGAGATGGGTCTTTAATGTCACAGGTCTTACAGTGAACACAGTTCGCTGCGTTAATCTGGAAGCGTTTAGAGCCGTCATCATTTTCCATGATTTCGTAAACACCAGCAGGGCAATAGCGCTGTGCAGGCTCATCCCATTTCGGTAAGTTAACATTCACTGGAATTGAAGGATCAGTAAGCTTCAAGTGAGCTGGCTGGTTTTCTTCGTGTACAGTGTTTGAAATAAATACAGAAGATAAACGGTCAAATGTCAGTTTGCCATCTGGTTTTGGATAAGTTGGCTTGAAGCTCGTTGCATCAACAGTTTTCAATACAGCGAAGTCTTGTTTCAAGTCATGTAAAGTGAATGGCACTTTAAAGACGTTTTGGTCAATAAAGTTAAATGCACCACCAATCCATTGCCCAAATTTATGCATTGCAGGGCCAAAGTTACGAGCGTTATAAAGCTCTTCTTTTAACCAGCTGTTGTTAAATTTGTCTGTGTAAGAAGTTAATTCTTTAACGAATAAATCTTCGCCTTCGGTTACACGAGCAACCGCAAGATCACCACCTTTTTCAACTCCAGCAGCAATTGCTTCAAATACAGCTTCACCACATAACATGCCTGATTTCATGGCAGTGTGTGAGCCTTTGATTTTCGCAAAGTTTAAGAAACCTGCATCATCACCAATTAAGCAACCACCCGGGAAAGTCAATTTAGGTAAAGAGTTGAAACCGCCTTTCACTACAGCACGTGCGCCGTAAGAAATACGTTTACCACCTTCTAAATACTGTTTGATGAGTGGGTGAGTTTTCCAGCGCTGCATTTCCATGAATGGGTACATGTGTGGATTTTCATAAGACAAGTCCACAATCATACCCAAAGTCACTTGGTTGTTTTCAGCGTGGTATAACCACCAACCACCAGAAGAACCAGTTTCAGACAATGGCCAACCAGCACCGTGCATCACTAGACCCGGTTTATGTTTTGCTGGGTCAATTTCCCAAAGTTCTTTAATCCCGATCCCGTAATGTTGTGGATCTGCATCTTTATCAAGATTATATTTTGCAATTAGGCGTTTACCTAAGTGGCCACGGCAGCCTTCAGCAAAGAGAGTGTATTTAGCGTGAAGTTCATAACCCGGAGTAAAGTTATGTGTAGGCTCGCCATCTTTACCAATACCCATGTCACCAGTTTGAATACCTTTTACAGTACCGTCTTCATGGTAAAGCACTTCAGATGCAGCAAAGCCAGGGAAGATAGAAACTTCTAATTCTTCAGCTTTTTGACCTAACCAGCGAACAACGTTACCTAGCGAGATAACATAGTTCCCGTCATTGTGCATGGTTTTAGGAACCATCCAGTGAGGTGCTTCTTTAGAGGTAGTTTCTGAAAGCAAGAAGAATGTTTTGTCTTCAGTTACAGGTACGTTAAGAGGCGCGCCTTCTTCTTTCCAGTTCGGGAAAAGTTCATTAATAGCACGCGGTTCAAGTACAGCACCAGATAAGATATGCGCACCTACTTCAGAGCCTTTTTCAACTACACAAACTGAAAGATCGGGTAAGTTATTTTCAATCGCTAATTGACGGATCTTAATCGCAGCAGATAGACCTGCAGGTCCTGCACCTACGATGACAACGTCAAACTCCATCGATTCACGTTCGATGTGTTCCATGTAGGACTCCTCAATACTTAAAGGTGGCAACCGTAATGTCAGATCATCCGGTGCTGCCGTGAGTGTTTTAATCCATAGGCGCAAATATGCTATTGTGCCTTTTATCGTTTGGGCTAGTATAGTTTTAAACCATGATCTAGCCAATTGGCTGAGTCGTCATATTTTTTCGTCAGCAAGGCATAAACTATGGTAAATCAAAATAATTCCCCATCGGATATGGGAAAAATACCGTTATCTGATGATAAAAACTTAATGAACATTGCACAATACTTAAAAGGTGTACAGCAAAGTCACAAAAGGTCAATCCTACCTTTAGAGCAATGGCATCCAAAGCATTGCGGTAAAATGGATTTAACGGTGAAAGCCAATGGAGAATGGTGGCACGAAGGTCAATTAATCAAGCGCCAAGCCCTATTGGATTTGTTTACCAAAGTCCTATGGAAAGAAGAGGGTAAATTCTACCTGAAAACCCCTGTAGAACAAATTGAAATCGAAGTTGAAGATGAACCTTTATTAGTCAATCAGGTAGATCAGATTGAAATTTCAGGTGATGAGTTTCTACAACTGACGACGACCAATCAGGATGTGATTTTAGTTGATGCAGAACACCCGATTTTTATGCGGGAATATGCAGGGGAGTTGCGTCCTTATGTCCATGTTCGATTTGGTATTAATGCGCTTATTCAACGTCAGGCTTTCTATCATCTCGTGAACTATGGAACACTGGTCGAAAATGATAAAGGCGAAACCATTTTGCAGTTAAAAAGTGGTAATTTGCACTTGCAATTAGGCACTTGAGGTTTAAGCTTTATAGAGTGAAATTTTCCGACACTCTCTAGTACTGCCATGACAGCCATACAGCCTTTATTTACTGAATTAGAACCTATGCCTAAAGCATTAGCAGATGCCCCAATTGGTATTTTTGATTCAGGTATTGGAGGTATGTCGGTTGCAGCAGAAATTGCCAAATATTTGCCAAACGAACGTATTGTGTATTATGCAGATACAGCCTATGTTCCGTATGGTCCTCGCTCTGATGAAGAAATCAGGGAACTGACTGCTCGTGCCGTCGACTGGTTATATCGTCAGGGCTGTAAAATTGCGGTCGTAGCTTGTAATACGGCTTCCGCATTTAGCCTTGATCATTTACGAGAACATTATGGCGAACACTTCCCGATTGTTGGCTTAGTACCGGCACTAAAACCTGCCGTATTACAAACTCGTTCTAAAGTGGTTGCAGTATTGGCAACACCAGCTACTTTTCGTGGACAACTCATTAAAGATGTTGTCGAAAAGTTTGCTGTTCCAGCGGGTGTTAAAGTGATGACTCTAACGAGTTTAGAGCTTGTACCTTGTGTAGAAGCAGGGCAGCAAATGAGCCCTGTTTGTTTAAATGCATTAAGAGAAGTTTTACAACCTGCAGTTGAGCAAGGCGCGGACTATTTGGTACTTGGTTGTACGCACTATCCGTTTTTAAATGAAGCTATTCATCATCTTTTTGATAACCAATTCACACTGGTTGATTCGGGTTTGGCAGTTGCCCGACAAACAGCCCGTATTTTAATAAAAAATGAGTTATTATGTGACCAAATACGTCAGAATGTTGCACGTATTGAATGTTATGTAAGTGGTAATAATGCAGATGCATTACAACCTGTTTTACAAAATATGATTCCACAAGAATTGACATGGACGCTGCACAATCTGAGTTGAGCTCTGTTGTAGGCATTCAGAAGAAAGCGTTTTTTTATATTTATTTTTCTTATTTGGGGCGGTTCATAATCTTGGCTAATTCAGGCCATATCAAGATTATGGGGCGATAAGGGTATTGCTATGCTCGATACACGCTATCAGATTTTTATTTCAACCTCAGGTCGCGAGATGCAACCTGAGCGTATGGTTCTTTCCCAAACTTTAGTCAATATGGGTTTTTTTGCTTGGGGGTTAGAATATAGAAATCCTCTAACAACGACGCTTGCCCGTCGGCAAATTGATGAATCGGATTATGTTGTTTTGCTGCTGGGTAGTCAGTATGGGGAGCAATCAATTTCAGGGGCGAGTTATTTTTCTTTAGAGTACGAATATGCGTTAAGTCGAGCGAAGCCCATTGTCGTCTTTATGCATGAACAACCTGAAAGTCGTGATATGCATTTACAAGAGACCCATCCGCAGCTTAAAGAGAAATTTCTGGCATTTCGAAAAAAGTTATTACATGAAGCGAATCATATTTTTTATTTTAAAAGCCCACGTGATTTAGAACTTGCTGTCCGTTTAAATATGCCTTTAATGGTTGAACAGTATATGGGGCAAGGTTGGGTGCCTGCACGCCAAGCGCATCATTTGGAAGATGAAATTAACCGATTAAAAAGTAAAGTTTTACAATTAGAACAACAGTTATCAGAGTCATCAATTCAAGCAAATGAAGTGGCACCGCAAGATGTTTTTGCTTTTGAATATCAAATTCAGGCTTTTCAAGATGGTAACTTTAAAGAGCTTAAGCGCCAGAGGCAAATGACTTGGTCTCAACTGTTAAGTATTTTGGCTAAACATTTTGAGACAGCCATGCCAGAAGAGAACTTTGGGACTTGCCTCAATGAGTATTTAAATCAGGACGGGTTAGAAGACGCTCGCCAAGAGTTGCCTAGAGCACATGCAGTAGCAGGTGCACAAATTAATCGTAAAGCCCTGTTTCGTATTAAAAAGCAAATGCAATCACAAGGATGGATTGTTCCAACCAAGATTGATCAACAACATAGTTTATGGAAAGTAACGACCAAAGCCCAAAAGCTCTTGCTCAGTTATAAATGGAATCATCGGAGTACTCGATTAAAAGCTTAGAGCGATTCAATTTAGATATGACCATGAAAGCTGTTACATTAGTGTCATAAGATGAATTGAAAGGCATTTACACATGTCGTTTGAACAAAAACCGAAAGTTACTGTCATTTTAGCGAATTTAGGTACACCGGATGAGGCAACTGTCCCAGCGGTGCGCCGTTTTTTAAAGCAGTTTTTATCTGATCCACGTGTAATTGAAATACCAAAATTCATTTGGTGGATTATTTTAAATCTGTTTGTTTTACCTTTTCGCCCAAAAAGGGTAGCACATGCCTATGCTTCGGTATGGTCTACCGATTCACCAATGCGTGAAATTGTGTTTGAGCAAACTCAACGTGTGCAGGCTTATTTAGAGCGTGAAAATAAACAGTTTGATTTAACTGTGTTGCCCGCTATGACTTATGGTAATCCGGGTATTGATGCAGTTTTAGAAAAATTGTCGGCTCATCCACAAGAGCATGTCATTTTACTGCCTTTATTTCCTCAATATTCTGCGACATCGACTGCTCCATTATATGATGCTTTTGCTAAGTGGATTCCTACTCAGCGAAATTTGCCGGGTCTGACCATTATTAAAGATTATTATCAACATCCAATGTTTATTCAGGCATTGGCAGAAAGTGTTCTAGCTTACCAAGAGCAACACGGCAAACCTGAAAAGCTGTTGATGTCATTTCACGGTATTCCACAGCCTTATGCAGATAAAGGCGACCCTTATGCAGACCGTTGTCGCATTACTGCAAAGTTAGTCGCTGAAGCTTTGCATTTAAAAGATGTTGAATGGGCAATTAGTTTTCAATCACGTTTTGGTAAACAAGAATGGGTGAAACCTTATACTGATCAACTTTTACAAGATTGGGCGAAGCAGGGCGTTAAGTCTGTTCAGGTCTTAAGCCCAGCTTTTTCTGCTGACTGTTTAGAAACGCTTGAAGAGCTCGCTATTCAAAATGCTGAGTTATTTCAGCAAGCTGGTGGTGGTAGCTATGCTTACATCCCTGCTTTAAACAGTGATCAAGCGCATATTGATTTGCTTGCAGGTTTAGTTCAGGCTAATCTTGATGCCCTTACTCATACCTTAGCCCACCGTTAATTGCGTTTTAGCCAGAGGTTCTTATGCTGCAAGTCAAAATTGTTCCAGTTACTGCTTTTGCTCAAAATTGTTCTTTAGTTTGGGACAGTGAAACAAAAGAAGCAGTTTTGATTGATGCAGGCGGTGATGCTGCTGTTTTGAAGAAAGAAGTAGAAGCCTTAGGTTTAAAAGTAAAGGCGTTATGGCTTACTCATGGGCATTTAGATCACGCTGGGGCTGTAGGTGAACTCGCAAAAGAGTGGAGTGTTCCTGTTGTTGGTCCGCATAAAGAAGATCAGTTCTGGCTAGATATGATTCAGGAAGTTTCGGCACGTTATGGTTTTCCAATCCCACAGCCTGTAAAAGTCGATCAATGGCTTGAAGGCGGTGAAGTGCTAAAACTGGGTGAAGATGAGTTTGAGGTACGTTTTGCACCAGGACATACACCAGGTCACGTCATGTTCTATAACAAGAATCATGGTTTACTCTGGACTGGCGATGTCCTGTTTAAAGGCTCAATTGGAAGAACAGATTTTCCACGTGGTAATCATGAGCAACTGATTGAATCAATTCAGCGTGAGTGTTTTAGCTTACCAGATGAAACCCAGTTTATTTCTGGACATGGGCCAATGAGTACCATTGGCTATGAAAAACAATTTAACCCGTTTGTCGCAGGTAAAGCGGGTTAATCCTCATAATCATCTTCATGCTGACTACCCTTGTCTTGCTGAGGAGCATCTTGGGTAGGCAGTCTATATTCATCGTTTGCCCAAGCGCCTAAATCAATAAGTTTGCAACGTTCAGAACAAAACGGGCGAAATTCATTACCTTCCCAAACACTTGGTTCACCACAGCGTGGGCAGGGAAATGTACGTGGCATAAAGCAGTAACCTCAAAGTGAAGAGAAATAGATTAGGCAAAAGTCAGGTGACTTGTTAGACTTGTGCCGATTTTTATTTAGTTTGATGTGATTATGCAGATTCGTCAATTTCAAGCACAACGTATGCAAGCGCCTCGCGATTTTACCCCAATTGAAAATACTCCGATTTGTGTAGAAATTGGAGCAGGCAAAGGTAAACATGCTTTGCTATTTAGTGGGCAAAATCCTCAGCACACGTTATATGCAATTGAACGAACTAGAGAAAAATTCTTGGCCATGCAAAAGCAGCATGGTTTGGAGCCAAGAGATAATTTAATCCCTGTGCATGCAGATGCTTTACCTTGGGTTGTACATGCTCTATATCCTGCTCAAGTAGAACATTTCTTTATCCTCTATCCGAACCCAGAACCTCATAATCCGGCACAACGCTGGTTGAACATGCCATTTTTTGAGTTCCTGTTATCACGCCTGAAAACAGGTGGAACGATTACATTGGCAAGTAATATTCCTGAATATATTGAAGAAGCTGAACAACAGTTATTAAACGTGTGGAAGCTGCCTTACCAAAAAGAAAAAATTGCGCAAACTTCTGCACGTACTCATTTTGAAATTAAATATTTAGAGCGTGGCGAGCTTTGTCAGCAGCTTATTATGACCAAGCCTGAAGGTTATAACACTCGTTTTGATGAGTTTGCACCACTACAAGGGCAAATACATGTCGAATAAGCGGATTGCCATTATTGGTGCGGGGCCGGCTGGTTTAATGGCCGCGGAGGTGCTGAGCCAGTATGCTTATGAAATTGATGTGTTTGAGCAAAAACCTTCGGCTGCGCGTAAGTTTCTGATGGCTGGTAAAACAGGGCTAAATATCTCGCATGCTGAACCATTACCCCAGTTCATTGAACGTTACGACCATACAGAATGGCTCAAACCGTGGGTTGAAAAATGGGATGCAGTCTGGATTCAAAAGTGGATGAAAAGTCTGGGCATAGAATCCTACGTTGGCACCTCAGGTCGTATTTTTCCTGTCGAAATGAAAGCGGCACCTTTACTCCGTGCTTGGCTCAAGCGCTTGGCAGAACAACAAGTTAAATTCTTTTATCGTCATCGTTGTATTAATTTGCAAGGTACAACGCTGACTTTAGAAAACCAAAATAAACAGAATACTGAAACCTTTACCCAACAATACGATGCGGTTGTGTTGGCTTGTGGGGCTGTATCTTGGTCTCAATTGGGCAGTGATGGTGCTTGGCAACAATGGATGGATCAATCTAGTATTGAACCTTTTCAAGCAAGTAATGCAGGGGTATTGCATACTTGGTCAGCTTTTATGGAAAGCTGTTTTGGTGAGCCTTTAAAGCGTATCAATGCGTGGGTTGAACCCAGCCAAGTTACTCATGGTGATATTGTGATTACTCACTACGGTTTAGAAAGTGGGGTCATTTATAAACTCGGACGCGCCTTACGAGAACAACAAAAACAAGGAAAAAGCTTAAATCTATTTTTAGATTTATTGCCTGATGTAGAGCTTACACAGTTAGTTAAAAAGTTACAGGCTAGCAAAAAACAATCTCTCACCAATATCTGGCGTAAAGCAGGCTTAGACACAGCTAAAATTAACTTAATTAGAGAAGTAGTTGATAAAGCACTATGGAGTCAACCAGAGACGATGGCGCAAAAAATGAAAGCACTTCAAATTAAGTTAGATGGCTTTAGGCCTATTGAAGAAGCGATTAGCTGTGCTGGTGGTGTTAAGCAAGATGCATTAACTGAAAGTTTAGAGTTGAAACAAACTTCAGGTGTTTTTTGCTGTGGCGAAATGCTGGATTGGGATGCTCCTACAGGAGGATATTTGCTGACAGCATGCTTTGCTACGGGACGAGCAGCTGGTGAAGGTGTGCATTCATTCTTAGAAAAATAACAACGAATTCGGTGCTATGTTTGATATGTGAAAAGTGTTATTTTTGAGCGATCAATAATAATAGGAGCCGGAATCGTATGTCTCAAGCATCGCCAGTCTATCAGGGAAGTTGTTTATGTCAGGGTATTCGCTATGAAATTAAAGGCGATATCGGAGATATTATCCAATGCCATTGTCAACGCTGCCGAAAATCCAATGGAACAGCATTTGCAACGAATGCTCCTATCAATAGTGCAGATTTTAAAATTACGCAAGGTGAAGACCTTATCAAAAAATTTGCTGTGAATGGTGTGTACCGTTGGTTTTGTAGCGAATGTGGTTCACCGCTTATTAGCTCGCGTGATGCTCAGCCTGAACTGTATCGTTTAAGAATTGGGACACTAGATACACCATTAGACCAAAAGCCGACAATGCATATTTTTGCTGCTTCAAAGGCAGAGTGGGAATGCATTCATGACGATTTACCGCAATATGATGAACGTCCATGATTTAAAAAGTATGTTTTAATCAAATTGTAGATGATTTAATATACTTAAAACAGGGAGATGGCATTCCTCCCTTGAAAAACCGCCGTATTGGCTAATGATGCCTACGTTACCCTCATGTATTTATAACGCTGGGTACGTAGGTTATTGCGTACTCTGCTTATTTTTGGAGTGCGCCATGTCACATTTCCCATCATTTTTGTTTGCTCTTTTAGCATCTCACTAAAGGGGTGGTTCTATGTATTATCCTTTACTTTCAATTGCCTTAGGTTCAGTTCTTGGGGCGTGGTTGCGTTGGTTTTTAGGTTTAAAACTGAACCCGATTTATCCGCAAATTCCGTTGGGTACGGTTACTGTTAATTTGGTCGGTGGCTTTATTATTGGTTTTGCGATGGCTTATTTTGCTCATAGTGATTTGAGTCCGAACTATAAGCTTTTTGTGATTACCGGTTTTTGTGGTGCTTTAACTACATTCTCAACTTTCTCAATTGAGATCGTCACCTTATTGCAAAGTGGTAAGTGGGGAATGGCAATGTTGGCCATTTCTATTCATTTAATTGGGTCGTTAATTTTTACGTGTTTGGGGTTGGCGGCTTATTATTGGGTAGCGGGGCATTGAGTTTTTATATTTAAGAATTGACCATGATTTCAAGTTGTGATAGCTCATCGAAGTTGAGTGTTGGGTAGGATTTTCACGACGGAGTCTTATCGTTGAGTTATCTAATGGAAGCAGCTAATTAAGTTACTTTGGTTTTGCCCAAAGTAACCAAAGGCATCTGTCATTCGCAGAACCTGTTCACTGAATCCATTTATCTTATGCTTTGCAAAAACAATCTTTTATTGACACTACGCAGGCTGCGAATGACGTTATCGCGTATCAAATGTAAGAGGCTAATAAAATAATTAAGAAAAATAAGGCATTTACTATCGTGACAGACGGCATGGATGCCGTCGTTTCGCTGTGCTACATGGATGTAGCATCAGCGCAACAAAGGATTTTTGTTACTTTTCATCCTTGAAAAGTAAGCTTAGCCTATACAATCCATCATTTGGATATCACTTCCATTTAAGGCAGTGCTCATAATAAAAATTAAGTCGTTTCTATTATTTATTTAAATCTATTACTTTTCAGTTAAAGCCTGACCTTCAAACTTCACACCATCCCAACCATTTTGCATAAACTGACGTATATTTTGGTGGTCAGTTCCCTCTGGGGTAGCCAATACAGATGCGTAGTGCTCTGCAAATAAACTTAAAGTTTGTACTTGGTCTAAACCTTGTAACTTGGCAAAAGAGAAAACTTTCGCACTGCCTTGATTTTCAGTTGCAGCGTTATGCTGTGCGCCATTTTGAAAAGCTGTTGGAGTATGTTGGTAGCGTGCTTCAATATAAGCTAAAACATCTGAAAATTTTGCTGTGCCTGCTTGTAATTGGGCAAGTAACTCTTGTGCCATAATCTTAAACTTCCTATCAAATGGGGCTTAAGCATAGCATTGAATACATGTTTTGAAAGCTTGAGAGCTATAAAAAATGATGAGTTGTTGAGAAAAATCAGAAGCGTTCTTGTGAAAATTGTGGATAAGTTTAACTTTATACACACCTTAGAAAATCATTGAAAAATGCACATAAAAAAAGAAGCCTAAGTGGAGGAGATGAGTCTTAGGCTTCCAATGGTTTAAGTGTATTGGTTAAAACTTAACGTAAGATTAACTCTTACGATTAAAGCGAGCGAAGCGTTTGTTAAAGCTTGCAACACGCCCTTCATTACTTGCTTGACGTACTTCACCTGTATAGAAAGGATGTGAAGCACTTGAAATATCAAGAGTCACATAAGGATAGACTTGTCCTTGATATTCTTTGGTTTGTTTCGTCTGAATAGTACTACCAATTAAGAAGTATACGTCTGCATTGGTGTCATGAAATAACACTTGTTGGTAAGCAGGATGAATATCTTTACGCATGAGAGATTGTCCTAAATTATTTTTGATTAAAGAAATGTTATAACATAACACTCAATAAGTCAATGTAACCCTAAAAAGGCTACATTGATAAGTAAATTAAGTTAGTTAGAAAGTGGTACAAGCTCTTCAAATAGATCGTTAAGATTGTCATGCACTTTTAAGTGAATGAGGTTCCAGTAGTGTCCTGAAATGGTTCTATTGACCATTAATGTATCTGGTGAAGGCTTAAAGACATCCCAATATTTTAAAGATTTCTTCACGAGTAGCATGCCATCATGATGTGATGAGTTCTCTGCAAAATCATAGGTTGTGGTAAGCGGACGCAATAACACTTCAATCCAGAGCTTATAAAGGTCACTCGGGAATTTACCTTTTTCTGCTAGTGAATGTAGTTCGAGTAATTCTGTTTCAATTAAGTCGATATCTTCATGGCGAGCTGCATTCACCAGTCGTTTGAAACTATACACAATTTCATTGGAAAGTGTTTTAACACTGCCATAGTCATAAATAATGACACTGCCATCTTGGCGGAAGGCAAAGTTACCTGGGTGAGGGTCACAGTGGAAACGTTTTAAAAAGAACATTTCTTGACCCAAAGCGCGGATTAAACGACGGCCAATTGTGTTTCGAATTTCGATAGGCCAAGAACTAGCAGTTTCAATACTGTCACCTTGTTCAAGGCTTAAGGTTAAAATACGTCTTGAAGAGTAATCTTTATAAACAGTCGGGATAATAATTTTGTCGTCTAATTTACTATGAAAAGTTTTAAAGACCTCAAGATTTTGAGCTTCGATTTCATAGTTAAGTTCTGCTGATAGACTATCTTGAATCTCTGCAAAAAGCTGATCTTGTAGCTTTTTATCAATCTTAAGTACACCCATTAAGCGAAGGGCTAAACGTACTTGTTTTAAGTCACTTTCACAGGCTTCATCAACACCGGGATATTGAACTTTAACCACAACTTGTTCGCCACTTGGCAGAACAGCTTTGTGAACTTGCCCAATCGATGCAGCAGCAAAAGGTTCTTGTTCAAAAGATTTAAAGGCAACATTCAGTGGTTTGCCAAGCTCACGTTCAACTTGTTGCTGAATCGCTGCAAAAGGCATAGCTGGAGCTTGGCGTTGTAGTTTTGATATCGCTTTGGCGACTTCGGGCGGGAAGATATCTTTATATTGCGATGCAATTTGTCCGACCTTCATGACCGCACCTTTCATTTCTCCCAAGGTGTCTGCAATTTGAAGTCCGATATCTTGAAATAATTTTGTTTTTGCAGCCAGTTTCTGTTCTTCATCCGCAGTCAGGTTTCGAATCGAGTTAGAAACGGTTTTTGTTGCAATGCTCGCGGTCATTCCTGCAAGTTTCATAAATCGTTTGCCAGGTGAACTTGCATTCTTTGCCATATCTTCGATACCTCATTGACTACAACATAATATTGCCTAGGTTTGATCATAGGTGACAAAACTTAAAAAGCCTATAAGAAATTGTTTATCTCCTGTAAGAAAATTTTCGAAAAACAAAATGTTATTTTTATAGTAAAAAATATGAAAAGCTTTTGAAAATTCATTTCATAAACAAAGCTTTAATATCTATAAAGTCGCTGTTTTTTTAGTGCTAAGGTGAAGGGCATGTTAAATAAGAAATAGAGACAATAAAACTTATGACCAGTCTAAATTCGTCCTATGGGCGCTCTCAAGCGGTTCCTTTATCTGTATTCGAGCAGTCGAAAGACGCACATATTATTCGTTCTGATGAAGAGGCAATAGAGATTGCCAAGCAACTTGCTCAAGAATTTGCCCAAGAAGCATCAGATCGAGATAGAGAGCGCCGTTTACCCTTAAATGAAATTCAACAGTTCTCACAAAGTGGCTTGTGGGCCATTACAGTACCTAAGCAATTTGGTGGGGCGCAAGTCAAGTATCGAACTTTAGCGGAAGTGATCAAAACAATTGCGAGTGTTGACCCTTCTCTTGCTCAGTTGCCTCAAAACCACTTGGCTTTTATTGAACATTTAAGACTAGATGCGAAACCTGAACAGCAACAGTTCTTCTTTAACTTGGTGTTAAGAGGAATTCGTTTTGGCAATGCATTTTCCGAAAAACACAGTAAGACAGTAGCAGACCTCACTACCACATTACGAAAGACCGAGCATGGTTATGAAATTAATGGCAAGAAATTCTTTGCAACGGGTGCCTTGCTCGCACATTGGATTCCAATTGTTGCTGTAAATGAACTAGGACAACCTTATGCTGCACTTGTGCCACGTGAAACATCTGGGGTCAATATTATTAATGACTGGTCTGGTTTTGGACAACGTACTACAGCTAGTGGCACGGTAGAGCTGAATCAGGTGCCAGTACGTGAAGAATATCTAGTTCCAATTTACCAAGCATTTGAGCGCCCAACACCAGCAGGTGCTATTTCTCAGTTTATTCAGGCTGCGGTCGATGCCGGTATTGCGCGTGGTGCAATTGAAGAAACGATTCAATATGTCAAAAACCATAGCCGTGCATGGATTGATTCAGGTCTGGAAAAAGCCAGTGATGACCCTTACACCATTGCAAATATTGGTGACTTAAAAATCAAACTGCTTGCAGCAGAAGCGGTATTGGATTTGGCTGGAGATGCAATTGATCAGGCTATTGCCAACACCACCGAAGAACATGTAAACCAAGCCACCTTATTGGTTGCCGAGGCAAAAGTACTCACCACAGAAATTGCTATTTTGGCAGCCAATAAACTTTTTGAGTTGTCGGGTACGCGTTCTACTTTATCTGAACTCAACCTTGACCGTCACTGGCGCAATGCCCGTACCCACACTTTGCATGACCCTGTGCGTTGGAAATATCACATTGTTGGTAACTATTATCTCAATGGGGTTCAGCCACCTCGTCATGCATGGAGCTAAATTGAAGAAAAAACAAAATTAGGAGAATAACGATGACAACAGCTCAAATTGAATTAGAAGAACTGTCGGTCGGTGCTGATTACGAAAATGTTGCAAACAGATTTCGTCCCATTTTTGAAAAAATTGCACAAGGTGCAATTCAACGGGAAAAAGAGCGAATCTTGCCTTTTGAGCCGATTCAGTGGTTAAAAGAAGCCAAGTTGGGCGCTGTACGAATACCCCGTAAATATGGTGGAGATGGGGTTTCATTACCTCAACTGTTCCAGCTTTTGGCAGAGTTAGCAGAAGCTGATTCCAATATTGTGCAAGCTTTACGAGGTCATTTTGCATTTGTTGAAGACCGCTTGGTTGCTCATAAAGAGCATTCTCAGGAAGTCTGGTTTCAGCGTTTCGTACAAGGTGATTTAGTCGGGAATGCGTGGACAGAAATTGGAAACGTACAGATTGGTGATGTCGTTACACGAGTCACTAAAGATGCTTCGGGTAACTTGGTGGTAAATGGCGAAAAGTACTATTCAACCGGTAGTATCTTTGCAGACTGGATTGATTTATTTGCTTACGATGAAGTAAATGACCGTCATGTGATTGCTGCTATTTACCGCCATGAAACAGGGGTGAGCGTGATTGATGACTGGGATGGTTTTGGTCAAAAGACAACGGGCAGTGGTACTTTAAAAGTACATCAGGTTCATTTGCCAGCTTCACACCTCATTCCATTTGACCAGCGTTTTAAATATCAGACCGCTTTTTATCAGGTGGTGCATCTTGCAACTTTAACGGGTATTGCGCGTGCCGCGGTTGAGACGTTTAGTCAGGAAATTCGTGAACGTAAACGTATTTTTAGTCATGGTAATGGGGACTTGGTTCGTCACGACCCACAAGTTTTACAAGTGGTTGGCAAAGCCTCAGCTCAAGCGTATGCAAGTGAAGCAATTACCTTAAAAACCGCTGAGGCACTGCAAAAAGCCTATGAAAGTCATTTTGCCGAATCCGAAGTGAAAGAGCATCAATTCAATGTAGATGCCGAGCTTGAGTCGGCACAAGGGCAGGTGGTGATTTCTAATCTAGTACTCGATTTAACAAGCCAGTTATTTAATGCCTTAGGGGCATCGGCGAGTAGCCAAGTGAAACAACTTGACCGTTTCTGGCGTAATGCTCGGACAGTGTCTTCACATAATCCGCTTATTTACAAAGAAAAAGTAATTGGAGATTGGGAAGTAAACCGTACGGATTTACCATTTGTCTGGCAAATTGGAGCAAGCCCACGGGCAAAGACTGCATAAAATAAAAAAAGCCGATGTTTCATCGGCTTTTTTATTAGGTTTGACTTAAACGTTTGGTATTCAAATAGAGTCGTGAGAGCAATAAAACACAGGCAATACTTAAACCAATAATTAAACCTAACCACACACCAGCTACGCCCCAATCGGTATAACGCGCTAAATAAAGACCGATTGGAAAAGCAATTACCCAATACGCCATTAAGGTGATCCACATCGGTGCCTGAGTATCTTGCATACCTCTTAAACAGCCGGCAGCGCTGACTTGTAGAGCATCCATTAATTGATATGCCATTGCAAACCAGAGCAAATACATGGCAACCGGCACAACATTTATATCTTGAGTATAAACCGAGACAATTTGTTCACGGCCTAAAGCAATAAAAGACATGGTCAATAGAGCAAAAAATACTGCTGTGCTTAGACCAATTTTTTGTACTTGATACATGGAAGCCCAGTTCTTTTCGCCATAATACGTCCCCACGCGAATGGTTAAAGCAATGGCAAGAGAAAGTGGAATCATAAACAGTACCGAAGTGACTGAAATCGCTACTTGGTGTGCGGCAATAAAGACTTCCCCTAGAGGGCTAAGGACCAATGCCCCTGTACTAAAAATACTCACTTCAAAAAACACAGCTAAACCAATTGGCAGACCGAGCTGTAAAATTCTTTTAACCCAAGTCAGATTAATTTTATCGAATCTGCTAAAAATAGATGTGTTTCGATAAGCCGAAGCCTTATAAATATAGCCTGCTAACGTAATGAGCATCAGCCACTGTAAAATGGATGTTGCAAAACCACAGCCTGCGCTACCCAAAGCAGGTATTGGTCCTAAGCCATACATAAAAATCATGTTAAGCGGGATTAAAACCACTAAGGCTAGTAAGCTAATGACCGTGACAGGACGGGGATGGCCTAATGCTTCGGAATAGCCTCGGAGCGCTGCATACATGGTTACAGCGGGCATACCCAAACCAATTGCATGTAAGAATAAACTGGCTTTAGGTTGTAAACTTTCTGGTACGCCAAACACATGTAAGAAAAATGGCATAAGCTGCAAAATGAGCATTGCCAATACCCCTAGAATTACTGCAACCCATAATGATTGGCGGACAATCACTGGAATTTGCTCTGTATTTCTAGCGCCTTTTGCTTCGGCAACTAATGGTGTGGTTGCAATCATTATGCCACTGAACAAGAGCATGACTGGAATCCATAAGCCTACACCTACCGCAATAGCGGCTAAGTCTGCGGCAGATAAATGCCCAGCCATAATGGTATCAATTAACCCAAACCCTGCTTGAGCAAACTGCGTAATTAAAATAGGTAACATTAAATGGAAGAGTTGTTTTAATTCAGACCGAAACGACGTGACATTCGACACAAAAGGTACTCTTTATAAATATAAAAAATGAAACTAGCGTTGCAAGGTAAGTAATACACCAACAAAGATGACCACTCCACCTAGAAACCGTTGCCATGTAACAGGTGTCTTTTCGGTACCTAACCAGCCAAAATGGTCAAGTAACATAGAAATGACCAATTGCCCAAAAACGACTAACCCTGTAAAGGTTAAAAAACCAAGCTTAGGTGCAGTATAAATGCTCATGCTAATTGCATAAACCCCAAGAAATCCTCCGGTCCAGAGAAGCCATGGAATATTGGATATTTCACTTAAACTCGGTTTCTCGGCACTTTGGAAGAACACCATAATGGCTAAGACGATAGTACCTATGAAAAATGATAACAATGCTGCTTGCAATGGTGAGTGTAATTGCTCACGAAGCTGAGCATTAATTGCAGTCTGAAAAGCCATGGCAACACCGATTCCCATAGCTAAGGGTAAGATCAGGAAAAGTTGACTAGAGAATTTCATCATTTTTATCAATATTTAAGTATATTTAAAAACAGTCTAAAGCAATTAAGGTATGTTTTCATAAGCCCATTGATGCAGTCATGTTAAAATAGAAATATTGTGTAAATTGGACCCTGTTCCTTGGCCGTATTAAATCCTGCTTCTGTTCCTTTATCTTTATATATCCACATGCCTTGGTGCGTGCGTAAATGTCCCTATTGCGACTTTAACTCACATGCGGTGCCTGATGGTGCGCTTTCGGCAGAACTCGAGCAAACTTATTTAAAAGCATTGGTGGCCGACTTTGAAACTCAAGTCGAGATGGCACAAGGACGTTCAATTCACAGTGTATTTATTGGTGGTGGAACACCTTCACTTATTTCTGCCAAAGGCTATGTATGGCTATTTGAACAGCTTAAATCGCTGCTTAACTTTGAAGATGACTGCGAAATTACTTTAGAAGCTAATCCAGGAACACTAGAGCATGACCCGTTTGCAGGCTATTTAGAAGCAGGAATTAATCGTTTGTCGATTGGTGTACAGACTTTTAATACCGATCACTTGCAAAAACTTGGGCGTATTCATTCAGCCAACAATGCCATGGATGCAATTGAGCAAGCAAGACGAGCAGGCTTTAAGCGAGTTAATGTCGATTTGATGCATGGCTTGCCAGAACAAACACTAGAGCAAGCACTTTATGATTTAAAGACGGCTGTAGAGCATGGTGCGACACATATCAGTTGGTATCAACTGACCATTGAGCCAAATACTGTGTTTTTCCGAACACAGCCTGTTTTACCTCAAGATGAGGTGTTAGAAGATATTCAAGAGCAAGGTGAAGCCTATCTAAAAGCAAATGGCTTTATCAATTATGAAGTGTCAGCTTGGCGTAAAGAGCAGCCTTCAGTTCATAATTTAAATTATTGGCAGTTTGGTGATTATCTTGCGATTGGTGCAGGAGCACATGGTAAAGTAACCCGACCAGATGGAGTATATCGTTTCCAAAAGACTCGTTTACCGAAAGACTATTTGGCTAAGGTTCCAGCCGAACATTTGCAAATGAAAAAGATTGAAGCAGATGAACTACCTTTTGAGTTTATGATGAATGCTTTACGTTTAAATGATGGGGTAAAAGCTGAGTTATATGAACAGCGTACAGGCTTAAGTTTAGATGATTTAAATGATCTGCTTACTTCATTGCGTTCGAGAGAGTTATTGGTAGAGGATAGCGGTCGTTTGGCTTGTACAGAGCAGGGGCATATTTTCTTAAACTCGGTACTCGAAGAGTTCTTATAATCAAAGCGTTATAAAGAAAAAGCCGCACGATGAGATGCGGCTTTTTTAATTTTAGCGGGTAGTATAACCACCATTTGCGAAAATCGTCTGACCTGTAATCCACCAGCCGTCGGTGACTAAGAAGCGAACTAGAGGTTCAATATCTTCAATTTTAGTAAGTCCACCTAAAGCTGAAGCTGATTTATGGTAAGCGACTGCTTCGGCAGACTCTTGACCATAAAAGAATGGTGTGTCCATTGGTCCCGGTGCAACAGCAGTCACAGAAATTTGGCGATCTCCAAATTCTTTCGATGCAGCGCGGGTGTAATGCTCAACAGGTGCTTTTAAGCCTTCATAGGTTGAATAGAACCCTGTGTAAGCAGCCAGAAGAGAAGTTACGATTGAACAGATTTTTCCGCCGTTCTTTAAATGTCGACCCGCCGATTGAATAAAGAAATAGGCAATTTTTGAGTTGATATCACTCATGCTATCAAACTCTTGTTCGGTGGTTTCTAAAAACGTTTTTTTAAGGACTTTTCCGACGGTATTAATCGCAATATCGATACCACCAAAATGCTGCTTAGTGTCTAAGAATAGCTTCTCGATGTTATCGATATCTGTTAGATCTGCCTGAATTAGAATTGCATCTGCACCCAAGGCTTTTACGTCTGCGAGTGTTTGCTCGGCATCTGCCTGAGTTTCCGAACTATTATAATGAATTGCGAGTTTTGCACCCTGTTCTGCAAATTTACGACTAATGAGTCCGCCTAGGTTTTTAGCACCGCCAGTAATCAATACAACTTTATCTTTGAGGCTATGAGTTGTCATGATGATTGTTCCTATGATGACTTGTTTTAGTGTTTTTAAGTCTAGATTGGCAGTAATTTGTGATCAATTATGCTAGTTTGGTTTAACTATTCAGAAAATACGAACAATTAAAATGGATCGGTTGCAGCAATTTTATATTTTTACAGAAGTCGCTAAACGACAAAGCTTTAGTGAGGTAGCAAATCAGCTTGATTTACCTCGCTCGACAGTGACGAGTGCCATTCAACAGTTAGAAACTCACTATGGAGTACGCTTATTTCATCGTACTACCCGTAAAGTCAGTCTTACTCAAGATGGCCAACGAATATTGCCAGAATGCCAAAACCTGTTGTTTGATTATGAACAATTAGAACAGTTGATTCAGACACAAAAACAGCATTACCGGGGCACATTAAAAATTTCGATGCCTAGCCGGATTGTGCATCAAGTGATTATTCCTGAGCTGCCTGATTTTTATCATCGTTATCCGGATATTCATTTACAGCTCAATAGTTCTGATGACCTGACTGACTTAATTGAAAAGGGAATTGACTGTGTTGTTCGGGTAGGAGAACTAGATAACAGTAGTTTAATTGCAAGATTTATTGGTCATTTGGTGATGGTGAATTGTGCCAGCACGCAATATTTACAAGATTATGGTATTCCTGAGCAGTTAAATGATCTTGAACAGCATAAATTAATTAATTACGCAGGAGCTGTAGGAGAAAAGCAGGGAGAATTTATATATCAAGGTGGAACTGTGATGATGGATAGTGCTTTAAGTGTGAACAATACCGAGGCCTATATCGCCGCCGCTTGTGCAGGTTTGGGAATTATTCAACTTCCTTATTATGATGTTCAGGATAAAATTGAACAGGGGATTTTAGTTGAGGTGCTGAGTGCTTACAGTGCACCATCGCTTCCACTTAATATTTTGTATCCCAACAGGAGTTATATTCCAAAGCGACTAGAAGTTTTTATGAATTGGGTGGGGGAAGTTTTAAATCGCAAATGTATCGTCATCTTTTAGTCATAAAAAGAAAATAGGATAACAATAAAAAAGCCTCTCGAACTGAGAGGCTTTTTAGAATTTGGTGGGTCGTCCGCGACTCGAACGCGGGACCAACGGATTAAAAGTCCGCTGCTCTACCAACTGAGCTAACGACCCAAATAGGTTCAAAACTAATAAGTGGTGGGTCGTCCGCGACTCGAACGCGGGACCAACGGATTAAAAGTCCGCTGCTCTACCAACTGAGCTAACGACCCTGAGCGAGAATTAAGTAAAACCTTGTTTTACTTGAATGCAGGAGAAAATCTATAATTTTCTTTAGCATTCAAACTCGAACTGACTCAGAGAGAAGTAACACTTCTAAACACTGTATCGTTTTGATGTCGCGTATTTTAGCAAGTTATTCAACTAACACAAGAGGAAATTTAAAAACATTTGCATGATTGCTTATAAAAAGCACGATTTCCTCTTGTTTAGCTAAAAAATAAACTAAAAACGGTATTTATACGCCTGAATATTGTCAAAAATTTCAGTTGTGATATCACAATAACAGCTTGCACCAGGTAATAAAGCGAGTAAACGTTCAGAAGTTTTGCTTGGATTAAACGCTTCTTCCTTCAGTTTATTCTTCTGATATTTAAATGTACCTGTTGTTTCGACCTTTTTTTGTACACGTAAAAATACAGGTACTGCATAGGTAGGTAAACATTTCTTAAATACGGTCACCATTTCGGTTAAATCAGCATCATTTAGCTCTTCACCATCTGCGAGAGTGATCGCTGCCATACCGGCACGGCCATTGGTATTTGGAATTTCTACCCCATAAACGACAGCTTCGGCAATTTTATCGTATTCGCATACCATGTTTTCAACTTCAGTCGTTGATACGTTTTCACCTTTCCATCGGAAAGTATCGCCTAGACGGTCAACGAACTGTGCATGACGGAAGCCGATGTCACGGACCAAATCACCTGTGTTGAAATAAGAATCGCCTTTCTTGAAGACATCTTTCCAGATCACAGACTTGTTCTTTTCAGGGTCGGTGTAGCCATCAAATGGAGAGCGGCTAGTAATTTTCCCGATGAGTAGGCCAACTTCACCTGCTTTTACTTTCTGGCACCAGCCATTTTTATCGCGTATTGGTTCGTTTTTCTCTTTATCGAACTGGATAATGGCATATGGAGTAGGAGAGAAGCCAACCGTATTGTCAAAGTTGAAAATATTACTAAATCCAACATTGCCTTCACTCGATGCATAAAGCTCAAGTACTTCTTTAACACCAAAGCGTTGTTTGAACTTGTCCCAGATATTTGGGCGCATACCATTACCAATCATTTTGGTTACACGATGGTTGCGGTCAAGCTCGGTGACAGGAGCATCCATCAAGTAGCGGCAAAGTTCACCAACATACCCAATGGCAGACGCATTAAATTTTTGAACATCTTTCCAGAATGCGCTAGTCGAATATTTACGTCGAATCGCAAGTGTTGCACTGCCTGCGATAACGCCACACCAGCAAACTACCACGCCTGTTGCATGGTAAAGCGGTAAGGTCACGTACATGACGTCATCTGGTCCTAAGTTTAAGATATGACCATAGGTGCCATACGCTAATGTCCAGCGACTGTGCTTGAAAATAACCGCCTTTGGTAAACCTGTTGTACCTGATGTGTAGATATAGAACAGACCATCGTTACCAGTGACAGAGCGGGTAGTAGACGGATTGAATTTTGGAAATTGATCAATTTGATCCGCAAGATTGACATAGCCTTCAGGCGCTGTACCCGAGTTTTGACGTGTTGCCTGATCTGCGAACCAGTGGAAGCGGTCTTTAGGTACATTTAAGTCCTGACGAATTTCATCAATAGCAGCTCGGACTTCTTCACCCGCAATAACGGCAATAGGTTTTACAAGATTGATGCTATGAGCGAGAACCTTACCGACTTGAGATGTATTTACAAGTGCAATTGTCACACCAATTTTGGCTAAACCAACAATTGTTGCAATCAGCTCAGAGCGGTTTTCAATCATTACAGCAATGACGTCCCCTTTACGCGCTCCGAGAGAAAGGTAGTAATGGGAAATCTGGTTTGCCCATTCATTTAAAGCTTCATAAGAATAACTTTGATCTTCAAATAATAATGCCGTGCCTTTCGGATTTCTTTTAACAGCTTTTTCAAAAGCAATACCCAAACCTGTTGGAGTATTTGATGTTCTTAAATAAGCCTGTTTAAGACCATTTAGGATATGGGGTACTTTGGGAATGAAGCTAGGAAGTCTTGTGGCAACATCACCAAGCGTAATGATATCGGTCTGTGTTGTCTGGCTCATATCAATCCTATTTATTTTTCGATCAATCCAAAAAAGGTTGTGTGGGCAAAAAGTCCAATAGTTTTCATGGTTCACCATGCTTTTAAAACTTTTCTTCTAGTGCAATCAACCTAATTGGCTAAAAATAACAAAAAAAACCTAGTCATCGAAATGACTAGGTTTGTTTAAATTAGCTGCAATTGAGCAAATGGCTTACTCAGCTACAGGATTAGCTTTTTTTGGCGGACGGCCACGAGGGCGACGAGGGCGACTCGGTTTGTCCTTATCTGCCTTAACGTCTTCTGATTCGGTATCAGTTGTTGCTTCAGCCGGAGCTACTGTTTCTTCAGCCGCTGCTTTCGCTTTGCTTGCTGCTTTTGATGGCGCAGGTTCCTTTGCCGCAGGAGCTTCAGCTACTGTTTCTTCTGTAGCTTTTTCCTCTGCAGGAGCAGCTTCAGGTTGTACGACTTCAGTTGACTGATTAAGTTCAAGCGGTTGTTGTGCGGGTTCAACTGTTGCTTGTGTTTCAGCAGTTGGAGCAGCAACGGTTTCTTCTGCTACAGGAGCAGGAGTAGCAACTTCTTCTTGAGCAGAATGTTGTTGTTTCACTTGCTCAAATGCTTGTTCCGCAGCAAGTTTTGCTAAACGACGACGCTCACGCGGGTCATTTGCAACACGTGGAGCTGGTGCTTGCGGCGGAGTAAGCGGAAGTACTGGTGCAGGTTCTGCTTCTTCAGCCGGTTTGTGGCTTGGAAGTTCTGCATCACGAGTTACCGGCTTTTTCTCTTCCGTTTCAGCAGTAACTTCAACTACTAACGTACTTGCGTACTGTTCTGCAAATTTCTGCAAAGCACGATTAAACGTTGGGACTAGACCAAATTGTTCAATCAATACGGTGCAATCTTCACCATACACATGACGGATTAAACTACCGATTGTGTGTTGTGCCAAAGTTGGAATTTGCGATGGCGCAATAGATGGCGTAGCTGCCTTAGCGTGTTTAGCCTCACGTTGCTGACGACGACGCATACGAGGGTCATTGCTAGCACGTTTGATTTGTGGCTGAGCAGCTTCTTGGCTTGGCTGAGCTTCTTCTTTGGTTTCAACTACAGCAGCTTTCTCGGCTACAACAGGAGCTGGAGTTGGCTCTTGAGCAACTTCAGTAGAAGTCGTTTCAACTCGCTCAACGTGACGACGCTCAGGTGTAAGTGCAACAATCTCACTTTGACCTTGATCAACATTGATGATTAAAGCAGTGTTCATGACATCATGCTTAGGTGCATCAATCACATCAACCTTAATTTGTTTTTCATCAACAACAACCGGTGTATTTTGATTTTCATTTAATACACTTGGATCGCGGTGGCGATTTGGACGGTTTGGACGTTGTTGATTATTACGGTCACGACGTGGCACAGCATTTTCAGTGTGTTGTACATCATTATTTTGATGTTGCTGATCTTGCTGCTGTTGACGTTTTTGCTGACGTTTTAACTCACGTTGTTCTTGGCGTGACAATTGAACCACTTCTTCATGAACTTGATGTTGCTGTTCATGTGATTGGTGATGTTGTTCACGTTGCTCTTTATGTTTACGCTTTTTGTTGTTCTGACGTTGTTGCTGAGATTTATCATCTTTTTCAACATGTTCACGAACGTCTTGTTTCACAGGTGATTGTGAAATATAAGCGTTATTTGATTGAACTGGCGCAACTTCTGCAACAGCAGGTACGGCTACTTGACCGAACTGTCCGCGGCTTACTGCGCCTGTATTCACCATTTGCTCAATCGCAGCAGCAGCATTTTGTGCTGAACGAGATTGATCAACTGTTTGCGCTTGTTTTTGAACAAACAGGTTTTCTAACCATGCACAAGGGCTTGCTGCTTTTTGAGCAGAAGGTTGTGCTACAGGTTGAGTTGCATGATTTGCTTTTTTCTGAGCCGCAGCATGAGTTGAAGCTGTAGCAGTTACATGAGCATGGCCATGATCTGCTTCTTCTAAATGCCATTCAGAAGACTCATAACCTAACTCTTTCTCGCTAGAACGTGTTGCTTCTGTACGTTCATAGCTAGATGGAGCAAAGCCATCTGGGTTATATGCAATTTCGTAATGTGGAGTTTCTAAGTGCGGGTGTGGCAATACAGTCACACGTACACCAGAAGTTTGCTCTAAATACACCAGACTATGGCGTTTTTCATTAAGCAAGAAGGCTGCAATTTCAACTGGAACTTCAACCTGAACTTCACCATGACGTTCACGAAGTGCAATCTCTTCAACTTTACGCATAATTGAAAGAGAAAGCGAACGTAAGTCACGAACCATGCCTGTACCATGACAGCGAGGGCATACATAACCAGTTGCTTCTTCAAGCGATGGGCGTAAGCGTTGACGGCTCATTTCCATTAAGCCAAAACGAGACAATTGACCGAACTGGATACGTGCACGATCGCTTTGTGTTGCTTCACGAAGTTTTGCTTCAACCATACGTTGATTGCGTTCTTTAGTCATATCGATGAAGTCGATAACAACTAAACCGCCAATGTCACGTAAACGAAGCTGGCGAGCAATTTCTTCTGCTGCTTCAAGGTTGGTGTTCAGTGCAGTTTCTTCAACATCATGACCGCGAGTCGATTTCGCAGAGTTAATATCGATTGAAACTAAAGCTTCAGTCTGGTCAATGACGATTGAACCGCCCGAAGGAAGTTTTACTTCACGTTCATAAGCAGTTTGAATTTGGCTTTCAATACCAAAATGAGCAAACAATGGCTCGTTTAAAGTATAAGTTTTTAATTTGTCTAATTGACGAGGCATCACTGCTTTAACAAAGTTATATGCTTCGTTATAAGCTTGTTCGCTATCAATTAAGATTTCAGCAACGTCATCACGTAAGTAATCACGAATTGCACGTGTTACTACACCCGCTTCTTGATGAACAAGCATCGGAGAAGGGCCTGAGCTCGCTGTACCTTGGATTTGTGCCCAAAGGTCAAGTAAGTGTTGTAAATCGAGCTGTAATTCTTCTTGAGTACGCCCAATACCGGCAGTACGAACAATCACGCTCATACCACGAGGTACATTTAAAGAAGCTAAAATTTCTTTTAATTCTTCACGTACTGAACCTGAAATTTGACGGCTAATACCGCCACCTTTCGGGTTATTTGGCATAAGAACTAAATAACGGCCTGCAAGGGAAATAAACGTAGAAAGTGCTGCACCCTTATTACCACGTTCTTCCTTTTCAACCTGAACTAAAAGCTCTGTGCCTTCAGTAATAAGTTCACGAATGTTTGAAGTTTGACGTGGGTCTGCCTGAAAATAGCTGTTCGCAATTTCACGCATAGACAAGAAGCCTTGACGACCTGCACCATATTCAACAAAAACAGCTTCTAAAGATGGTTCTACGCGGGTGACATGGCCTTTATAGATATTGGATTTTTTCTGTTCTCGGGTACGATTCTCTAAATCAAAATCGTAAAGACGATTACCAGTGATAAGTGCAACGCGAACTTCTTCGGCATGAGTTGCATTAATCAACATACGTTTCATGGGTGTGACACCTAATAGTGACTCACACAAACAAACCAAACAAACTTAAAGGTTCTGAACGAACATCGAACATGACGGATCATTTCCCAGATCTCAAAATACTTGTGGTCTGAGTCATCTGTTACCGGCTACATTTAGCCTTAGCTTCGATTCTCGTCTGTGATGTAGGCAATACTGCTTCAACCTTTAAATCGGAATTCCTTTTTGCTTCACTGGCGGGTGAGCGGTGCATTGGTTAATGACTTTTACTGTCATTGGGCGCGAAGTGACTTCTTTATTGGAAGTTTGATACGGAATGCTCATCGTATCGGTGCTTTCGGCAGTTCCAATGCATCAACGCTTTAGCCTGAAGGCAACATTAAGGAGCGATTTGTCTGATGTGTATCAGTTTACGTTCCATAACCAACTAGAGTTGGTAACATATTTTTTTGAACAAACTGAATTAAACGCAACAGTTTGTCATTTTGCCGATATAATAAGCCTTCGGCGTCGGCATAATTCTTTAGGACCTGTCCGAGCTGGTGATGAAAGCATCATTTTGATTGAGGTTTCAATCAGGGAAATTTCCCTTTAGATGTTCACTTACGGTGGTATCCGTGCGCTGACTATATCAAACCTTGCAGCATCTGCCTATGGGCTAAGCTTAGATTTCTTGTGAAAAAACTAAGCTAATCGGTCATTTATTAATCAAATTTCGTAAAATTTCAGGTTTAAATATTAGTATGAATTCTACACAGCAATGGCAAAGTGTCACTTGGTTTGAGGTGGATGAGCATCAAGCAGGACAACGAATCGATAATTTCCTGTTTTCACGTTTAAAGGGTGTGCCAAAGAGTCGAATTTATCGTTTGATTCGTGAAGGTCAGGTTCGCGTGAATAAAAAACGTATTAAAGCCGAGACCAAACTTGCAATTGGAGACCAGATTCGTGTTGCGCCTATTCGCTATGAACAAAAAGATGAAACTGCTGTTCCTGTAAGCGACAGCGTGGCTCAAGGTTTATTAAGCCGTGTGGTCTATGAAGATGAAGGATTATTAGTTGTAAATAAACCATCGGGTATTGCTGTACATGGCGGTAGTGGCGTGGCTTATGGTTTGATTGAGGCACTACGCGCGGCAACAGGTAAAAAATATTTAGAACTGATTCACCGTATTGACCGCGATACTTCTGGCCTAGTTATGATTAGTAAGAAGCGTAGCACTTTAAAACTGCTACAAGATATGTTGCGTGAACACAAAATTCGTAAGACCTATGCAGCGATTGTAAAAGGTCAGGTGAGTCTTGATAAACAGCTCATTGATGCTCCTTTATTTCGTTATGAGTTAGCCAATGGCGAACGTCGTGTACGTGTATCTAAAGAAGGTAAGCCAAGTAAAACCGAATGGGTAGTTGCAGAGCGCTTTAAAAATGCCACTTTAGTTCATGCATCTCCTTTATCAGGGCGTACCCATCAAATTCGTGTACATGGTTTAAGTATTGGACATCCGTTGGTTGGCGATGATAAATATGGGCACAACACTGCATATACGGGGCCTGAAGCACGCCGTTTGTGTTTACATGCCATGCGTTTGGATATTCCGGGTTACCCAACGATTGAAGCACCGTTGCCAGAAGACATGACCCAGTTATTAGAGGCTTTGAGAGTAGCAAAATGAGTCTGAAAACCGAATTAGTGATTTTTGACTGGGATGGTACTTTATATAATTCTGTTGGTCAGATTGTTGCAAGTTTACAGCATGCGGCAGAAGAGCATAAGTTAACTCTGACTGATGAAGCCGCAAAGAGTATTATCGGTTTAGGTTTGCCGGAAGTGATGCAGACCTTATTTCCAGAAGTACCTGATTTGCATGATTCGATTTTAAAAGCATATGGCGATCACTATATTGCCAACTCGACAAATGATGCATGGTTTGAAGGTATTTCTGAACTACTTCATGACTTAAAAGCTCAAGGTTTAAAACTTGCAGTTGCGACGGGTAAAAACCGTCGTGGATTAGACCGTGTGATTGCAAAAACACAGAGTACTCATCTGTTTGATGTTACTCGAGCAGCTAATGAAACCCGTTCAAAACCAGACCCGCTCATGTTACAAGAAATCTTGACTGTAACTGGAGTAAGTGTCGAACAGGCAGTTATGATTGGTGATAGTAGTTATGACCTTGAAATGGCTCAGCGTTTGGGTATGCCTCGTATTGGGGTAGGCTATGGAGTGCACTCGGTCGAAGTTCTACAACAGTTCCAACCTTTAACCATTGCTAAAGATGTACCTGAGCTGCACAACTTTTTAAGAGAGTATGCAAAGTTATCTACTGTAGACGTAGCGTAATTTAAAATGATGTAAGAGGGAGGAATTTATTCCTCCTTATTTTTAAAACTAAAGAACAATAAGAAGAGAAAAAATGAGCCGCTCTATTCGTCTATTAAATCTTTTACAGCAACTCCGTGAATCTCGTTATCCCGTTACTGCTCAAGTCTTGGCTGAACGCTTGGGAATTAGTATTCGCAGTATTTACCGTGATATTGATAGTTTACGTGCTCAAGGTGTCAGAATAGATGCATCGGCTGGTTTGGGGTTTCAGCTTAAAGAAGATATTTTATTACCACCGGTTACTTTTAATGAGAATGAAGCCGAGGCTCTATTTTTAGCTTTAGAGTGGTTGAAAGACGTTCCAGATCAGGCAATGAAATCGGCAGCTGTTTCAATCTATTCCAAACTTTATGCGGTTTTACCAGAGCACCGGAAATATTTGATCGATGACATGACGCTAGGCGTTACACATTACTGGCATCCGGTTGATGAAGCTTTAGTAGAACAAGTACGTTTAGCGATCCGTAAACAAGTAAAGATCAAAGTCGATTATTGCGATGAACACAAGCGTATAAGTCAACGTTCTCTTTGGCCTTTTGCTTTAGGGTATTTACATGACAAAGTTGTACTTGCTGCTTGGTGTGAATTACGGCAGGCATTTCGCCATTTTCGGATAGATCGTATTCATGACTTGCAAATGAGTGAGGAAATATATCCTGAATTTAAAAAACATCTGTTTCAAAGATGGTGGAAACAAGAAATGCAAAGGACTACTGACAAAAACTGACAAAAGGTATTTGTAGACTAGGAATCACGATAAACAAGGAGCAATAAGAATGAGTCTTAAACTTTATACTAACAATGAATCGCGTGGTGTCGTTATAGACTGGCTTTTGGTTGAGCTTGGCGTGGAATGTGAACGTATTGAAGTAGCATACCGAACCGAGATGAAATCACCAGAATATTTAAAGCTTAATCCGTTTGGGAAAGTGCCTGTATTGGTAGATGGCGATGTCGTTATTTATGAATTAGGTGCAATTTGTGCATATCTGGCAGACAAATTTAGTGACAAAGGTTTGGCACCTGCTTTAGATGATCCGAAACGTGGTTTGTACTATCGTTGGCTTTTTATGATGGCGGGTCCTTGGGAAGCTGCTGGTGTCGATAAAGCTTTAGGAATAGAAATCGCACCTGAGCAAAAAATGTTTGTGGGTTATGGTGATTATAACGATGCTTATCAAGCTTTAGTTCAAGGACTGAGTGAAGCAAATCCGTATGTATGTGGTGAACAATTTACCGCCGCAGATGTAAGTGTTGGAGCCATGCTATTATGGCAATTAAAAATAAAAACGATTGAATCGCACCCAGCCATTACACGTTATGTTGAAACGATCAAACAGCGCGAAGGCTTAAAACAAAGCAGTATGGGCCAACTGTTGTAAGTATAGTTATTCTTAAAAGCCCCCTAAATGGGGCTTTTTTTGTTTTTTTAATAAAGGTCTTAATTGGTAAGAAAGCCAGCAGCAACGTTAATACAAATCGCTAAAATGGTCGTGTTAAAGCCAAAAGATAATACAGCATGAAATAAGTTTAAAAGACGCATATGTTTGTTGGTAATTGAAACATCGGCGGTTTGTGCTGAGGTACCAATAATATAGCTAAAATATAAGAAGTCAGGGTAGGTCGGATGTTCGGTACCCGGGAAGTCTAACCCACCGTTCTCTTCATTTCTGGATAGAGCCATATAAAAGTCATGGGCATAATGCAAAGCGAAAACAGTATGCATGAAAAGCCATGCTGAAATAATGGTAAGTAAAGCTAACGCTACATGTCCTAACTTTTCATAATGCCCAGAAGGGAGCTGGGAAAGTTGTACCAAAATCGCAACTAGACTCATTGTGATGGCCAATAAAACAATGAGCATAATGACCCATTTACTTTCGTCCTGTTTTTTGGCTTGCTGTTGCATTTGTGAATGGTCGGCACTTCTCATCAGTTTCCAGACATGGAGTAAATATAAACTGATCGAGCCATTCCAGCTTGCTAATAAAATGGTAGACCATTTCCATGAAGTGAGCCATGCCAATAAACTTGCAACAACCACTCCAAAAATTAAAGCAATAAAGAAGTGAGGGCGGTTTTGTACACTACGTCCTAAATGCTGAAATAGTCCAACCATCTTGTTAACTCTCCTTGCTGTTATCTTAAATATATTTTTTACTGTTTGGTTAATTTAACATTAGGTTTTATATAACCTTTATACTTTAGATCGTCATTTTTGTTTTTATTAAGTGTGACAATCTAAAATATAATAAAAATTATCTCAAATTAATTAATCGATAAAAGATATTAAATAAATTTTAATTTCATTTATTTATACATACATTTAAATTTTCTAACTCATTTATTCTTTAATAATAAGCGTAAATATACCTAAGGTGTTTAATCTAGATTTTTATCAAGATGAAATACTTTGTTGAGTTGATCAATAAATCTTTTTACACCGACTGACTCTGTATTTTTACGATAACTAACAAATAAATCTAAAGAAGGTAATTCGACATCTAGAGGGCGAACTACAGTGTTAGAAACCCCTAAAGGCGCGACATAGGCAGGTAAAATAGTACAACCTAAGCCTGAACCAATAGAGTTTATATTAAGTAAAATGCTATCGGCCTTTTGTACAATATTGAGGTCAATACCATGAGTTTTAGTAAACTCTAAAATTGTATTGTGTAGTGTATTAGATTGTTCAGCTGCCGGAATAATAAAATCAATACCATGTAAAGCTTTGACCGGAATACGGTCATATTTCGCAAGTGGATGGTTTCTTGGTAATAAAAAAATTAAAGGTTCTGTTAAGACAAATTGGCTTTGGATTTCATCATTTTCAGTATTATCACGGGTAAACGTGATGTCGAGTTCACCTCTTTTTAAGGCTTTGAGTTGCTCAGCGTTATTTAAACTTGATAATTCAATGGTGAGGTCAGGGTGTTGTAAGCGCAGATTTGGAAGTACGTATGGAAAAATTTTCATTTCTGCGATGGGGACGAAACCGATACGTAATAATTGTTGTTTAGCCTTTGAGACTTGGCGGGCCATCGCTACTGCTTTATCAGCTTGAGCAAGCGTTAAACGGGCATGCTCTAAAAATACTTCACCTTCTTCTGTTAACTCAACTTTACGTTTTGTGCGGTTTAAAAGTCGTACCCCGACATCTTCTTCTAAATCTTTAATTTGTTGGCTAAGGGAGGGTTGAGCAGTATAGAGTTTGAGAGCGGCCTTACTAAAATTTAATTCTTCAGCAACTGTAATGAAATATCGAAGATGGCGTAATTCCATAAGACTAATCCAAAAAATGTCTTACTATGATTTAAGCAAAGTATAAAGCATAAAACTATATAGCGTGAAGGTGCTTTAGGTATTTATAAAATAAATGAAAATTTATAAATCATTATGAAATTAATATGAAATTTTATTTAATTATTAATTTGTAAAATATATTAATTCATATTCATAACCAAAGTGATTTTAAATTTAGAAAAGAAATTTAAATTACTTTTCAGGAATTCACTTAAAGTTTTCTCATATTATGAAAAAAAGTATTGTTAATTTAAGAATTGAGAATCTTAATTTCTAACAAAAAATATGTAAGGAGTATTTTGTTAATAAATGTTTCGGTTCATCTTGCTATATTTTTTTAGTTTTTTCAATGCATGTGCTGCTTGGTTTAATAGTTTATATATGAAGCAAAATTGATAAAATTGAGCAGTTTTAAAAATAATAGATTAACCACAAAGAAATTAGCTCACCTCTGTTGTAAGTCTTTGCTTATTATATTCTATTGTTATGTTATACAGTAGCTTTTAATAAGAATAGTAATTAAGGAATCACAAACTCAACACATCTAAACATTTTTTTGTGGCACTTTAGATTGATCTATGTCGGCTGTGACAAAAAATAAAAGGGATATTTATATGATAAATAAGTGTAAGTGTCATAGCTTAATTTATTTAAATCGCTAAGATAGAAAACTGAATGATTCATCCTCCTGATGCTACAACCATAGAATAAGCCCATGAAAGACAAGCCGACATTAACTTATCAATTGCCGACTCAGTCCTGTTGGACGCATACATGGATAAAACCGCCTTTTTGTCATCCTGAACTGGGCCATGAAAATGACACCCGTTTTTATAATCAGCAGCCTAGATCGCCTGCACGAGGATCGAAAGAGTTATTGCGTTGGTTAGTCACTCGTGAGTCTTATACTTGGAATGTTGATATTCAGAATGAATATGATGTACGTGTTAATACACCAATTGCTTTACCACAAAACCGTCCACATGCGGATTTAGATGATTGGCAAGTTTGGTTTGTAGGGCATGCTACGGTACTCATTCAAATTGGACCTTATAACTTTATTACCGATCCGGTATGGTGTGACTACGCAAGTCCTTTACATGGCCGTGGTCCACGCCGTGTATGCCCAGCGGGTTTTGCTTTAGAGCAGTTACCTACCATTCATGGGGTATTGTTGAGCCATAACCATTATGACCATATGGATTTAGCAACGCTTGAGTGGCTGCATAAGAAGTTTGCTATGCCGATTTATACAGGGCTTGGCAACGGATTTTACTTACCTAAAGAGTTCCATGTAATTGAAATGGATTGGTGGCAGGAAATTCCTTATCACGAATTAAGAATTGTTTATACACCTGCTCAGCATGGCTCGGGGCGGGGTTTACGTGACCAAAATAAGGCACTTTGGGGCGGTTTTTCGGTTTTGGCGAAAACAGGACATTGTTTTTTTGCGGGTGATACTGGTTATGCGGGCCACTTCAAACAAATTCATACGCGCTATGGCGCGCCGCGTGTGGCCTTACTTCCAATCGGAGCTTATGAACCTCGTAAATTAATGAGCTATGTTCATATGAATCCGCAAGATGCAGTTCATGCGCATCTAGATTTACAAGCACATCGGTCGGTGGCAATTCACTATCGAACTTTTCAGTTAACGGATGAGGGTCGTGAAGATCCTGAACATGCGTTAGCTCAAGCCATTAAAGCTTCATCAAAGCTTGCTAATCCTTTTTATTGCATTCGAGAAGGGCATAAATTGACTGTCTAAAATTCATTGTTTTGTATTAAAAAAGCCAGTTCAATTTGAACTGGCTTTTTATTATTTTGGCTTAAATTAAGCTAAGTCAAAACGGTCAAGATTCATGACTTTAGTCCATGCAGCAACAAAGTCTTGAACAAATTTTTCTTTACCATCTGCCTGAGCATAAACTTCGGCTAATGCACGTAAGATTGAGTTTGAACCGAAGACTAAATCATTACGTGTTGCGGTAAATTTCACTGTGCCTGATTTACGGTCTTTACCTTCAAATACTTCACTTGTTGAATCAACAGGTGCCCATACATTCGACATGTCGAGTAAGTTTGTGAAGAAGTCTGTGCTGAGTACACCAACTTGCTGAGTGAAGACACCATGTTGAGAACCATCCCAGTTAGTGCCCAGTACACGTAAACCACCAATCAATGCAGTTAACTCTGGTGCAGTCAAAGTCAGTTGTTGTGCTTTATCAATTAATAAGACTTCAGCTGGTGTGTTGACTCCCTGTTTTTTCCAATTTCTGAAACCGTCAGCAAGACCGAGCAGTAATTGGAATGATTCAACATCGGTTTGACTTTGTAATGCGTCAACACGACCAGGGGCAAACGGAACGGTAATATTGAAACCTGCTGCTTGAGCAGCTTGTTCTACACCAACGTTACCAGCTAACACGATTAAATCCGCCAATGACAATTGGGTTGATGCCTTGAGCTCTTCAATTTGAGTTAAAGTCTCAACAGCTTTTTTGTTTACTTCCCACTCACGTTGTGGTGATAAAGCAATATGTGCACCGTTTGCACCACCACGTTTATCTCCACCACGGAATGTTGATGCAGATGCCCATGCAAGGGAAACCAACTCACCAGCAGATAACCCTAGAGCAACGATTTTTGCTTTTGCATCAGCAATGCTTGCAGAAGATGGTGTAGCGCTAGCAGCAGGTAATGGATCTTGCCAAATTAAATCTTCAGCAGGAACTTCTGGACCTAAATAACGTGCTTTTGGTCCCATATCACGGTGAGTTAATTTAAACCAAGCACGAGCAAAAGCATTGGCAAAGGCTTGTGGATCGTTAAGGAAACGACGAGAGATCTTTTCGAACTCAGGGTCAAAACGTAGGGTCAAATCTGTAGTAAGCATCGTTGGCTTACGTTTAATTGATGGGTCGAAAGGATCTGGAATAATGGCTTCAGCATCTGCTGCTACCCATTGAATTGCGCCAGCAGGTGAACGTTCTTGTACCCATTCGTATTTGAAAAGGTTTTCAAAGAAGTAATTGCTCCATTGTGTTGGCGTTTGTGACCAAATAACTTCTAAACCTGAAGTGATCGCATCTTTACCGACACCTGTACCATAGCTGTTTGCCCAACCAAAGCCCATTTGTTCAATTGGTGCACCTTCCGGGTCTGCTTGGACATGGTCAGCAGGGGCAGCGCCGTGAGTTTTACCTAAAGTATGACCGCCTGCAATCAAGGCAACAATTTCTTCATCATCCATTGCCATGTTGCCGAAAGTGGCACGAATAAACGGTGCTGCTGATCGTGGGTCACCACTCGCTTGTGGTCCTTCAGGGTTCACATAAATTAGACCCATTTCGGTTGCAGCAAGATTACTGCCCGCCAATGCTTCAGAGTTGCGATGAGCTAACCATTCTTTTTCATCGCCCCAGTTTACATCGTTGTCTGGTTCCCAAACATCTTCACGACCGGCACCAAAACCAAAGGTACGGAAACCAGAAGACTCAAGTGCGATGTTCCCGGCAAGAATAAATAAATCGGCCCAAGATATTTTTTGACCGTATTTTTGTTTAACTGGCCATAGTAAACGGCGTGCTTTATCTAAACTTGCATTGTCAGGCCAACTATTTAATGGAGCAAAACGTTGTTGACCACGACCGGCACCACCACGGCCATCGCCCATACGATATGTACCGGCAGCATGCCACGCTAAACGGATAAATAAGCCCGTATAATTTCCCCAGTCGGCTGGCCACCAGTCTTGGGAATCGGTTAATACATTTTTGATATCGGCTTTAAGTGCGTAGTAGTCGAGTTTTTTAAATTCTTGACGGTAATTAAAATCTTTACCGAGTGGATTAGAGCGTTCTGAATGTTGATTAAGCAAGTCAACACGTAATTGATTTGGCCACCAGTGTAAATTAGCCGTGCCACCACCGACTGTTACTTGCGGTTTTGAGTTATGACCTGAAAAAGGACATTTTGATTCGTTTGACATGATTATATTCTCTCTGGGTAATATTTATTGAGCTCTTAATAAAACTGAAGGCTCATTTTCCTAGACTTCTGGGTTAAAAAAATGATGCGTATCGAATAAAGAAATGAGAGAACAAATGGTGAGAGAAACCGTTTTAAAAATTTTTCACTGTTATGTCAGCTCATCAGTTTTATTCAACAATACATGAGTTTCCTTTGTTTATTATTCCTTCAATTTACTGCATGAAGGCTAAAAAACAAGAGGGAAAATGGTTCAAATTTTGCAAATAATGACGCATAGCATGAGCTCCTTAATCATTGAAACATCGCAATATCTTTCAATTTCGTTCTTTAAATATACTAGAATCTGATTGTTTATTTTTCAAATGGATTAAATTGTCCATATTAATTGGTAAAACCGATTTTTGGGGGAATTAAAGATCAGGAGTGCGCTAAGTGGCAGCTTAAAAATAAAGAGAAAATTTAAAAATAGATGAATTGAAAAAGGAGAGCTTTTTGACTCTCCTTTTTAAGTATTTATACGCTTACAAGGCGGTTAGATTTAACCATATCGGCTAGGCCATGAGTTTTAAAGTAGTACTCAAGCCAGCTTTTTACAATAAGCGGATTATTCATTTTCATGACATCATCAAGCAGCTTTTGAGCATCTGACATTGGGACATGGCAAATTGCTTTTCGGACACGCAAGATGTTACTTGAACTCATCGAAAGGGTATTAAAGCCCATGGCCATCAGTAAGATTGCTGATAACGGATCACCCGCCATCTCACCACAAATACTTACTGGTTTTTGGTATTTATGACATTCCTTCACGAGTCGAGTTAAAGCCCGCAAAATAGACGGATGGAAGTGTGAATAGACGTTTGCGACATGCGGATTATTACGGTCCACAGCAAGTAAGTATTGAGTTAAGTCATTTGAACCAACCGAGAAGAAATCGACAAGTTCTGCGAACTCATCAATTTGTAGCAGTACACTCGGTACCTCAACCATAATCCCGATTTTTGGTTTAGTAATTTTAACTTGTTCTTCTTCTTGTACTGCAATCCAGTCACGCTCAAGTAAATAAAGTACTTCTTCGACTTCACTTACTGTCGTTACCATTGGCAATAGGATATGCAAATTATTTAAACCAATACTGGCTTTAAGCATTGCCCGGATTTGTGCTGAGAAAATCTCCGGATGGTCGAGCGTGAAACGAATACCGCGCCACCCTAATGCCGAGTTCTCTTCTTCAATACTGAAGTAAGGTAAGTCTTTATCGGCACCAATATCGAGGGTACGCATGACTACCGGCTTATTGGCAAAGTGACTCAACTGTTGGCGATAGATGGCACGTTGTTCTTCTTCACCTGGGAAACGTTCCCGTAACATGAATGGAATTTCACTACGGTACAAACCCACACCTTGAGCGCCACGTTGTACACCGCGGACTACATCGATCATGAGGCCCGTGTTCACAAACAGTTGAACAGAGACACCGTCTGGTGTAATCGCTTCTTTGGTCTCATATTGTTTGAGATCTTTTGCGATTTGCTCGTCTTCTTTTTGAATTTCTTTATAACGTTGACGTAAACGACGTGGAGGGTTTACAAAAACACGGCCCTGATAGGCATCCACAATCATTTCTGCATCATCAAGCGTATTTACAGGCAGTTCGGTTACGCCGACCACCGTTGGAATCCCTAATGCACGGGCAACAATCACCATATGCGAATTGGCTGCGCCTTCTGACGTCACAATCGCTGCGATATTATCTACCGGTAATTCTACTAGCGCAGCGGTACTAATTTCTTCACCAATTAAAATACTGTCTGGGCTAAGTTCACGGTGGCTCGAATCTTCTTCTTGTAAGTACGCTAGAATACGTCGCCCTAAGTCTTTAAGGTCAGAAACGCGTTCACGAAGATAATCGTCCTCCATTTGTGCAAATAGGGCAGTGTGTTTTTCAATTACACGGCGCACCGCACCTTGTGCCCAATGCCCATCGCGGATCAGTTCTTTAATTTCTGCCGGTAAGGCATTTTCATCTAGCATTCTTAAGAATACGCTAAACAAAGCACGTTCTTCTGCCATGAGCGAGTCATGCATTTTTTCATCTAAAGAACGAATCTCTGAACGTACCGATGAAATAGCTTGATCTAAAATGCGGAGTTCATCGCTGATATCTTCTGCTTCACGGTCAGGTACTGAACCTAAGTCGGCAGGTGGATATAAAATAATAGCGCGACCTAAAGCCACCCCACCTGCACCGGAAACGCCTTGGAAGGTCTTATAGGCAGGCCCATTGCTTGGCTTACGAAATACATCAATATTTCCAACCGCATGCGCATGTGCAATAACACCTGAGAGCTGTGCACATAAGGTGACTAAAAATGATTCGGCCGCTTCACTAAAATCTTGAGGAAGTCGATTTTGGACAACTAAAACACCCATAACCTTACGGCGATACATGACGGGTACGCCAAGGAATGAGTTATAAATTTCTTCGCCCGTTTCAGGTAAATACAAAAAGCGTTCGTGCTTTGGCGCATTGTCAAGGTTAACAATTTCTTCACGTTGCCCAACCAGACCCACCAAGCCTTCACCTAACTGCAATGAAACATGCCCAACAGATTCTGGATTTAAGCCTTTTGAGGCCATCAATACATAACGTTGATTGCGTTCATCGAGTAAATAAATAGAGCAAACATCCACTTTCATGGCCTCAGCAACCTGATTGACCATAATGTCTAACGATTCATGCAAACTCACGGACGCATTAATCTCTTGGACAATGCGTCTTAGAGTGTCGAGTTGCATGTTTGACATGGATGTATACTCCAGTATTTTTTTAGACTATGAATGTATTTATAACAGCACTTTTAATAAAAATCATTTGCTAGATAAATGATTTTTAGGGTAATTGTTGCACTGGCAACTGTGTACACAACTCCACCATGGCTTTACGGTAAACATCACGTTTGAAGTTCACCACTTGACCAAGAGGATACCAATAGCTAACCCACTGCCATTCATCGAATTCAGGCGGGTCGGCGAGGTTTAACTGAATGTTTTTTGCAGGCGCAGTTAACTTCAGTAAAAACCATTTCTGTTTCTGTCCGATACATACGGGGTCAGAGTCTGACCGAATATACCGATGTGGCAAACGATAACGCAGCCATCCTTTGGTTTGCGCAATAATCTGGACATGCTCGGGCAATAAGCCGATTTCTTCTCTCAGTTCTCGAAAAAGTGCCTGTTCAGGGGTTTCTCCAAACTGGATGCCTCCTTGTGGAAATTGCCAAGCATTGTGACCAATGCGCTTTGCCCATAAAACCTGTCCATCATCGTTTGCCAAAATGATCCCGACATTGGGTCGGAAACCTTCTGAGTCGATCATTTGGCTACCTAAATATTGTCTATATCGTTGACTTCGATCACGGGGACAAACACTTTTTTATGTCCAGCTCGAAAAGATCAAAGTAAAATGTTTAAATTGTTACGATCTTAACGAATTTCTATCGACTAGCGGAGATAGATTTACATTTTTTTTCTTAAATTTCAGTTTAAACGAGAATTTTCATGAAACTGGCGTTGTTTGATTTAGACCATACCTTGTTAAATACCGATTCAGACCACTCGTGGGGTGAATTTTTAGTCAATGAAGGTTTGGTTGATCCGGTTCATCATCGTCAGATGAATGATAAATTTTATGAAGACTACAAAGCAGGGCAACTAGATCCATATGCTTATAATGAGTTTGTTTTCGGCTTTCTAACAAAGCATGACAATAACTACTTAACTGAGCTTCATCAGTTGTTTATGGAAAAAGTGATTCGTCCTCAAATGCGACCAAAAGGTTTTGATGCAATCAAAAAACATCAAGATTTAGGCCATACCATTGTAGGTATTACAGCAACAAGTGATTTTATTACTGCGCCGATTTTCCGTGAATTTGGAATTACTGAAATCTTAGCAACTAACGCCGAGGTTGCTGATGGTAAATATACAGGTAAAGTGGCGGGTTTAGCGTGTTATCAAAAGGGCAAACTTGCACGTCTTGAGGCATGGCTGGACGGACGTAGCGTTTCTGAGTCTTGGGCTTATTCAGATTCAATTAATGACCGTTTTTTACTTGAATATGCAACGCATGCGATTGCAGTCAACCCTGATGATCGCCTTGAAAAGTTAGCTCAAGAGCACAACTGGGAAATTCAGGACTGGTCGATTTAATTGACTACTCCTGCATCATTTTAATTAGTTCCTGCATGGCTCTAGATTGAGTACGTGCAGGATGCCATACCATGCCTAACTGCCGGTTCATCTCGACATTTAAATCAAGCTGCTGCATATCTTGATTCAGCAGAGTTTTTGGTAAAACTGACCAACCTAAACCAATAGAGACCAACATACGAATTGACTCTAGTGGGTTATTGCTCATGGTAATTTTCGGTTTAAGGCCTTGTTTTTCAAACTCAGCTAAAGTGATTTGAGCTGTATAAGTCTGTGCGGCAGGCAGCAAACTTGGATATTCAATTAAATCTTGTAAGGTTAAATTCTTTTTTTGAGCCAATGGATGAAATGGAGCAGCTACAAAAACTAAAGGATCATTCCAGATCGTAATATAGTTAAGACGCTCATCACCTGAGGGCGGGAGTGTTAAAAAAGCTAACTCTAAATCGCCAGCAAGTACCTGTTCGTGTGCTTGTTCGGAATCAACAAAATGTACGTCTAGCGTGACTTGAGGAAACTGCTGAACAAAGTGTTTAAGCGGAGCAGGCAAGTGATGCAAACCGATGTGATGACTCGTCCCGATTTTTAAACGACCTTGTATTTGGGTTTGTTCATGACTTAGCGTGTGGTGAATATCTCGAAGTTCATTTAACCAGCTTTTAACTTTTGGTAATAATGAATGCGCAGCATGAGTTGCTTGAACCCCACGGCCTGCCGATTCAAATAACTTTACGCCAAAGTATTCTTCTAGGCTATGAATACGTTTGGTGACAGCAGGTTGGGTAATAAATAGTTGATCCGCAGCCACAGAGATCGAACCTGTTTCCATAACTTTTACAAAAGCTTCAAAGGCTGCAAGATTCATAATACAACTCTACTTGGAATAGAAAAATCGAGAGAGGCTAAAGTTGCCAAGCCAAAATCGTATCATGCTTGCAGCTCAACGTTCTATAAAGTTGTGATTTAGCGTATTAATCTTAATCTAAGCAGTCGTCTCGTTTTCGCTTAAAGCTGATATACGGCGGTCTTTTGCTGCCCATACTTTTTCATGAAAGAAAAATGCAAAAGCTTGTACTGTTGGTTCTAACATACTTAATGTTAAAGCCATCCAAATATTACCCGTTACAAAGTAGGCAACTAACATGGCTACCGTAATATGCATTATGTAGTAACTTAAGGTTTTCTTTAATGTACGTTGATTATTAACAACGAATTTTTGAATATTAGCCATAACCATTCTCTCTACCTGTATTTGATATTTTTAGTATAGAGATGAGAGTATAAGATTAAAAATGGATTATGCAAATGATAATCATTAACAAATCCGATTTATATATTTTGACCGATATTAAAACATTCAGGAATGATTCCTAAAAGTTTTCTAATTTATAAAAATGATAAATTAGATTTATGTAAAACTCTGGCTATAATCGAAGAAAGATTAGAATTACCCAGTCCAATGGAGCAAGACGACATGGCAGGCAAAACTTTATATGACAAATTGTGGGATGACCACGTAGTTACTCAGCGTGATGATGGTTCGTGCTTACTTTATATCGACCGTCATTTATTGCATGAAGTAACGAGTCCACAAGCATTTGAAGGTTTGCAACTTGCTGGTCGTCAACCATGGCGTTTAAGTGCAAACGTAGCTACCCCAGACCACAACGTTCCAACCTCTAAAAAAGAACGTGATCAGGGCATCGCTGGTATTGAAGATGATACATCTCGTATTCAGGTTCAGACCTTAGATGATAACTGTAAGGCATTTAATATTGTTGAATTCGGTATTAATGATATTCGCCAAGGTATTGTGCATGTTGTTGGTCCTGAACAAGGCTTAACTTTACCGGGTATGACTGTGGTGTGTGGTGACTCACATACAGCGACTCACGGTGCTTTCGGTTGCTTGGCACATGGTATTGGGACATCTGAAGTTGAACATGTGTTAGCAACACAATGTTTGGTTCAGAAAAAATCTAAAAATATGTTGGTTCGCGTCGATGGCGTATTGGGTAAAGGTGTAACACCAAAAGATGTAGTGTTAGCCATTATCGGTAAAATTGGTACCGCTGGCGGTACGGGCTATGCAATCGAATTTGGTGGTCAGGTATTCCGTGATATGTCGATTGAAGGACGTATGACGGTATGTAACATGGCGATTGAAGCGGGTGCGCGTGTAGGTATGGTTGCTGTTGATGAAAAAACCATTGAATACGTAAAAGGCCGTAGCTATGCACCAAAAGGCGAACAATGGGATCAAGCAGTTGCTTACTGGAACACATTGCATTCAGACGATGATGCTGTGTTTGATGCAGTTGTTGAATTAAATGGTACAGAGATTGAACCACAAGTGTCTTGGGGTACTTCACCTGAGATGGTAATTCCTGTCTCGAAAGCTGTACCAACTTTAGAACAAGCGAAAGATGACGTACAACGCAATGACTGGACACGTGCTTATCAGTATATGGGCTTAAATGCAGGTCAGGCATTAGCTGATATTCAACTTGATCGTGTCTTTATCGGTTCTTGTACGAATTCACGTATTGAAGATATTCGTGCTGCTGCTGAAGTAGTTAAAGGTCGTAAAGTGGCACCTAGTATTAAGCAAGCCATGATTGTTCCGGGTTCTGGTTTAGTTAAACAACAGGCAGAAAAAGAAGGTTTGGATAAAATTTTCTTGGAAGCTGGCTTTGAATGGCGTGAGCCGGGTTGCTCAATGTGCTTGGCAATGAATGCAGACAAGTTACAACCGGGTGAGCATTGTGCATCAACCTCGAATCGTAACTTTGAAGGTCGTCAGGGTAATGGTGGTCGTACTCACTTGGTCAGTCCGGCAATGGCAGCAGCGGCTGCGATCGCAGGTCATTTTGTTGACGTTCGTTCATTTTAATTCGGTCTGGAGCAAACCATGAAAGCTTACACAGTTGAACAAGGTATCGTTGCACCATTAGATCGTGCCAATGTTGATACAGATTTAATTATTCCAAAACAGTTTTTAAAGTCGATTAAACGTACAGGTTTTGGCGACAACTTATTTGATGAACTTCGTTATTTAGACGAAGGCTATCCGGGACAAGACAATTCAGTACGTCCAAAAAATCCGGATTTCGTTTTAAATCAGCCTCGCTATCAAGGTGCAACCGTTTTAATTGCTCGTACTAACTTTGGTTGTGGTTCAAGTCGTGAGCATGCACCTTGGGCATTAAACGAATATGGTTTCCGTACCGTTATTGCGCCAAGCTTTGCTGATATTTTCTTTAATAACTGTTTTAAAAACGGTATGTTGCCAGTTATTTTGCCTGAAGACATTGTTGATCAGTTATTTAAGGAATGTGCTGCGCAAGAAGGATATCAATTAACAATTGATTTGGCTGCGCAAGAAGTTCGTACACCAACTGGCGAAGCATTTAAATTCGAAGTAGATCCATTTCGTAAGCATTGCTTGTTAAATGGTTTGGATGATATTGGCTTGACACTTCAAAATGCGGACGCAATTCGCGCTTATGAAGAAAAAACCAAACAGGTTCGTCCTTGGGTATTCCAAGAGATAAATTAACCTTTCGGTACATTTTAAACATAGTCATGGCGTCGTGTTCAAACTCTTGCTAACATGCTAAAGCATAACAACAGCTTAAAATTATGCACTAGATGAGGATTGGGCTTGAACAATGAAGAGGAACGTTACTCATAGCTTTTTGTTGAGCCTGTGCGCGATAACACTAAGTGCTTGTCAGAGCACTTACAATGTAGTGGATACTGTTCGTATTAAGCAGGCTGAACAAGAAAATTTGGGGCAGAATGCAGCAATATATTGTTCGGGCGCAAAAAGTTGCGAATTTGAACGGCTAAATGATATTACTGTTGTTGATGCACAGACACGTCGTATTAGTAATCAGGCAATTCATCAAGGAATTGTGAGATTAAATGGTTCGGTGTTAAGTCAAAGCAATAGTTTGTATCTATCTGTGCCTGCCAAACAATATGAAGTGGTGATTCGTTACTATCCGATTTCTCCAGATCGGGCTGAAACGATTCATGTTATTCACCAATTCAAAGCTAACCATCGCTATATGTTTAAAATGTACCGAGACAAATCTAACCGTTCGGGTAGTTTACTGAATGTTTCTGTACCAGATCCATTATGTGTTGACTTAGAGCAGGATGGGCGGGTAATTCGCCGTTTTTGTCGACCATTTGATGTCACCACAGGACTAGGTGAATTTCTCGAACAGAAAAAACTAACACCACGGCAGTCATAACGCTGTCTTGTCTTTGAAAATGGAAAACTTCATGTCTAAACAGATTTTAATTTTGGCTGGCGATGGGATTGGTCCTGAAATTGTTGGGGCAGCAGAAAAAGTATTAAATAAAGTAAATGAAAAATTTAATTTGTCGTTGACTTGGGAACATGGCTTGTTAGGTGGTGCAGCGATTGATGCTCATGGAGAGCCGTATCCAGCTGTAACTAGCGAGCAAGCAAAGAAGGCTGATGCCATTTTATTAGGTGCTGTTGGTGGACCAAAGTGGGACACTATTGAACGTTCTATCCGTCCTGAACGCGGTCTTTTAAAAATTCGTAGTGAACTTAACTTATTTGCTAATTTGCGCCCAGCGATCTTATATCCACAATTAGCTGATGCTTCTAGCTTAAAACCTGAGATAGTTGCTGGTTTAGATATTTTGATCGTTCGTGAATTGACTGGTGGTATCTATTTTGGTCAACCACGTGGTATTCGTGAACTCGAAAATGGTGAAAAACAGGGCTATAACACTGACGTTTATTCTGAAAGCGAAATTAAGCGTATTGCAAAAGTTGCTTTTGAACTTGCAGGATTACGTGGCGGTAAAGTGTGTTCTGTAGATAAAGCCAATGTTTTAGAAGTAACAGAGCTTTGGAAGCAAACGGTCACGGATTTACAGCAAGCCAATTATCCAAATATTCAGCTTTCACATATGTATGTGGACAATGCTGCCATGCAGCTTGTACGTGCGCCTAAACAGTTTGATGTAATCGTGACAGGTAACTTGTTTGGCGATATCTTGTCTGATGAAGCAGCAATGCTTACCGGCTCAATTGGTATGTTGCCATCGGCTTCTTTAGATGAAAATGGCAAAGGCATGTATGAACCTTGTCATGGTTCAGCGCCTGATATTGCAGGGCAAAACGTTGCAAACCCGTTGGCAACCATACTTTCAGTTGCGATGATGCTTCGTTATACCTTCCGTGAAGAAGCTGCTGCTAAAGCAATTGAAGATGCAGTAGGGCAAGTACTTGATCAAGGTTTACGTACAGCCGATATTATGTCTGAAGGCATGACTAAAGTTGGTACAGCCGAGATGGGTGAAGCAGTTGTTGCTGCTCTTGCTTAATCGCTACTTTGCTAAAAAACGCAGCTTTAAGCTGCGTTTTTTTATGGTTGTGTTTAGCAAGCTTTACCTTCGTATTGAATGGACTCGGCAATGTCATTTTTGAGTTTAAAAATAACCTTGCAATTAAAGTTAATATCATAAGAGTTGCCGCTCAAATTTCCTGATTGTATAGGAACAGAACCACCTCTCATATCGACATTACTCACCATCGGAATTGGGATGCTTAAGGGTCGTAAAATCGTATAAATAAGTTGATCAGAAGTTTTTTGTGGTGTGCGGGCGACTTGAAAGCCAAGACCCCGTAAGTTGAGATCTTGCTGAATCGTTGTAGATGATTTGCCTATAAAATTTTTTAAATATTCTTGCAAATCTACAGACTGGCGTGGATGACTAGCACAGCCATTAATATTTAACAGCATGAATGAAAGCAAACTCATTTGACATAAGGTAGATATATTCATTTTTTCTCTATATAGAATTATATTTATCATTAAAGAACAATAGGTTGGATTTGCTAACTTGTAAAGTAAAAAAGCAAGATTATGATAAATAGAAGGTAAGTTTGCCTTTAGACTTATTCTTATATTTACAGACTAATAATAATTGCCCAAAACTTAAGGAAGAAGAGTATGAAAAAAATAGTTTTTGCCTTTTTGTGTTTCGGAATAACCACGGCCTATGCTGATAACTGTGATAGTGCTCGTAATACTTATGATGATATTTACTGTACCAATAAAATCTATGCGAGTGCTGATGCAGACCTGAATAAGAATTATCAGGCATTAAGAGCGAAATTAAATACAGTACAAAGAAATACACTTAAGAGGTCGCAGCTTGCTTGGATACGCCAACGTGATGCTGAATGTACAGATTCTAATAGAAATAGCGTAGACGTGCAGTGTCGTTTACAGACAACGCAAGAAAGAAACCATTGGCTGCAAGAAAGATTGCGTGAATGCCAAACGGTGGGATGTAAAACCAGTCGATTAAGTGAATAAAAAAAGCAATAAAAAAGCCACATGATGAAGTGGCTTTTTTGCATTCACTAATTAGCGAGCACGGTACGTAATACGACCTTTGGTTAAGTCATATGGAGTCATTTCGACTTTCACACTGTCGCCAGTAAGAATACGAATATAGTGTTTACGCATTTTACCAGAAATGTGTGCAATAACTTCGTGACCGTTTTCAAGACGTACACGGAACATCGTATTAGGAAGCGTTTCGGTGACAACGCCTTCGAACTCAATGAGTTCCTCTTTATTGGCCATAGCCTACCTGATGATCAAATTGGAAAGGCGCAAATTATAGTCAATTTATTTAAAAAAAACAAGATAGACATCTTCTTGTGAAAGCATCTGGTTAAAGTATGACTAATAAAAAAAGATGTAATTTTTTTCATAAAGAACTCTAATTCTGTTGTCAGTTTGGTCAATCAACGCTAATCTAAAATCATAGTTATTAGGGACTGTTCATGCATAAAGAGTCAACAGCTCCTAAGTATCAATGAAGTATCTACATGGAAGGGCACTGCGTGGGTCAGCTAACAGATGCATCAGTTGTATTACGTTTTGGCTATCAAGCAATTCGTCGTGCAGGATTGCCAACAGAAGAAATATTAACTAAAGCGGGAGTCGCTTTAAATCAGGTCGATACAAACGCACGTACTCCGTTAAGTGCGCAGTATGCCTTTTGGACTGCTGCTCAGGAAGTCAGTAAAGATCCAGACATCGGTTTGCATTTAGGTGAGCATTTACCTTTGTACCGTGGTCAGGTGATTGAACATTTATTTATTAGTAGTGAAACTTTTGGTGAAGGGCTTAAGCGAGCTTTGGCTTACCAGCGACTCATTAGTGATGCATTTGATGCAAAACTGGTGGTTGAAGATGGACGCTGCTATTTGACCAATGGTGAGCAGGTAGGGGCAGACAACCTTGTTAATCGTCATTTTTCAGAATGTGCGATTTCAGGTGTGCTCAGATTCTTCAAATTTATTACCGAAGGCCAGTTTCATCCGATCTTCATTGATTTTAATTTCAGTGAAGGTGCTTCTGAAGATGAATACTTCCGCGTCTATGGCTGTCCGGTAAGCTTAGGGCAGAAAGAAACCCGGCTATATTTTGACCCTGCCATTTTAGATTTTCAACTTTGGCAGGCAGAGCCTGAATTACTTCAATTGCATGAACAATTGGCAATTGAAAAGTTACAAGAACTCGCCCGTTATGATTTAGTAGGTGAGGTTCGTCGTGCGATTGGTTCGACACTTGAAAGTGGAGAAACGACACTAGAAACCGTAGCGGCACAATTAAATATTACGCCGCGTCGTTTACGGACGCAGTTAAGTGAAGCAAATACCAGCTTTCAGCAAATACTTTCTGACTACCGTTGTCGTTTAGCTAAAAAACTTTTAGCTAACACTAATGAGAGTGTTGAGCGTATTGTGTATTTAACAGGTTTTTCTGAACCGAGTACATTCTACCGCGCGTTTAAGCGCTGGACTAACGAAACACCGGTTGAGTACCGTAAGCGTAAGCAACATCGTTAGAACTAAAAATTGGTTAAGCCTACTCAGGTAGGTTTAACCAATGTGGCCCGAGCGGTGGGTGTGGTAAGTCGAACTGCTCGGGATAATAACATTGAATAAAATAGAGACCATCAGGTGGGGCGGTAATTCCTGCTGCCTTTCGATCTTCGGCTGCGAACATTGCATCAATATGGTCGATTTCATACATGCCTTGCCCAATTTCAAGTAAGCAACCCATAATGTTTCGAACCATATGATGTAAAAAGCCATCAGCTTGAATATCTAAAACCAAATAACGTCCATGTTCAAACAAACGGCAATGCTTTACATGTCGTACAGGTTGATTTGACTGGCAGGCTGCTGCACGGAAGGTTTCAAAGTTATGCGTACCTTCAAATTTGCTGGCAGCTTTAATCATTTTTTGCACGTCTAATTTTTGATAAATATGCGTGACTTGTTTATGTAAAAGTGCAGGGCGATGTGGAGCGTTATATACAACATAGCGGTAGCGACGAGCAGTGGCTTTAAACCGTGCATGGAACTCTTCATCCATCTGTTTAATCCACTGAATTGAAATATCCTTAGGAAGCTGGCTATTTGCTCCCATGATCCATCCACGCTCTGGACGAATCGCATTAGTGTCAAAATGAGCCACCATATTTGTTGCGTGTACTCCTGCATCTGTTCGACCAGCACCGTGAAGTGTGATCGGTTCATCCGCGATTTTGCTGAGTACACGCTCTATGGTTTCCTGAACGCTGGCAACGCCTGGCTGTTGTGTTTGCCAACCTCGATATTGAATACCACTAAATTCAATACCGACCGCATAACGTTGCATGGCTTCACCTCTATTTAATGCAGATTTTCATTCCAATGGTTCAACCATTGTTCTGGGGTTGGGTATTTTAAATAGATTTGAAGTGCTTTTGCATAGAGATCTGCATGGCTATGGGTATCATTAATGACAATTTTTGCAGTTTTGGCCCAAGCACTAATTGCATAACGTTGGTCAATACCCCCAAAAGTCACTTGTGTCGCCAAAATTGGTACACATCCACGAGCATAGAGTTCATCTAATGTTGCTAAGAATTCATCGTTTACGGCGATATTACCTGTACCGAAACCTTGCAACACTAAAAAGTGTGGTGGGGCAGGAAGTAAGTGACGTAATTGTTGTACTAAATACTGTGTTGCAATCGGTTGCATCATCCAGTTTAAAATCTGAAAGGAAGCAGCTTTTTCAATTTGAGTATCTTGTACGATCAATTCATTTTGCTGAGGCGTAAACTCAACGTTACTACTTAACCCTGAAAATGCATCGAGTTCAGTGGTATGCGTTTTTAATGCAGTTTGTGCGTGAAATACTTGATGGTGGAATGCGAGATAAGCACCAACCGGAAGTGCGATAACCTGCTCTAATGCAAGATATAAGTTTTCAATTGCATCAGTAAATTCACGGGTGTTATCACCTTGAATATTGAGTAACGGGTATTGGCTACCAGTAATCACAATATGACAGCTTTGCCCTAAAAAGCGAGCTAAAGTCGCAGCTGCATAACTGAGCGTATCTGTACCATGAATGACAACAAAATGCTGATAGCCTTCTAGTTGTAGTTGTTGTATGCGTTGAATTAGGCGTAACCAGTCAGGTGCTGTACATGCACTGCTATCGACAATATTGGGCGCAGCAAAGCAATCAACTGTTAAGTGTGGGGGAATCACTTTCTCAAGTTGAGGTAGGAATTGGTCATAAGGCATAGGAGCTAAAGGTTCACCAATGCAACCAAAAGTACCACCCATATAAAATAAAGCTATTTTTTTCATCTTTTTGCAGGCATAAAAAAGCAGTCATCTCTGACTGCTTATGGTAAATCGAACAGTTCTAAGAAGCTATGCGATTAAGTAGGTTTTTCGCATGTTGTTGTTGTTCTGTGTTGAATTTTTGCTCATCACCCTGTAGTAAATTACGCGCTGCTTGGTTCGCTCCAAACTTAATGTATTGTTCAGCCAATTTTAAATCGAGTTCATTTTCATTTATTTGTTTTAATTTTGGAAAAGCTTCTAAAAGCGGATCCTCTATTTGGGTTTGAGTAACCCTTTCGTTTACTACCTCATTATTTTGAATTTCAATCTCTGGCGCTGTAACTAACGCAGGCTCATCTAATGAAAACTCAAGAGGTGTGATAGAAGTCGCTTCTAATGGGGTTTGTTCTATGAGCTTAATTTCATCTAATGATGGAGCTTGTTCAACAGATTTCGTCTCTGAACTTGAAGGATTTAAGTCAAGGTGAAAATCTAATGCATTGATGCTATTTTCTTGGTCTGCTTTTACCTCTACTGCTTGAGATTTTTCCTCAGTTTCATGCAGAGGTGCCAAGTCAAAAGAAAACTCTAAATCGGCCAGCTCATTTGTTTCTTGAGTGGATGATAACTCAGGTTGTTGTGCCGGTTGGTTGGTATTTTCCGTAGCCGAAGTCTGTTCGAATGAAAAGTTAAACTCTAAAGGTTCAATTTCAACAGCAGGTTCTTGTTTTACAGGCGTATAGTCTTTCTGTAGGTCATCAAAAGAAGCCTCGGAAGAACTTGTTGTTAATTCATCGAACTGAGCCGTTGTATCTGTGTTTTTCGGTTCTTCATATGTTTGAGCTTGAGGGAAATCAATAGCATCAGGTTGTCTGGATGATTCATATTCTTTTTGTCGAGTTTCTGCTTGAGCTGCTATTTCATTTAAACCTAAGCTACGAATATGGCTAATCAACTGTTGAATTGCAAATTCATCTTTCTGAGCAATATGAATTTCAAGAAGTAATAAATACAGTTCATGTTGAGTATTATCTTTTTTTAGCGCCTGATTGACTTGAGCTTCAGCTGCTGAAAACTGTTTTTCTTGAATGAGCTGTTGAATATTGTGTCGCAAAGCTTCAGGTACAGGATTGCTTTGAGGGATAGCAGGAGTATTTTCCTCAATGACCTTGGCTTTTGTTTTTTCACGCGAACTTTTGCTTGATTTAGCACTCGCTTTTTTGCCGGATTTTCTATTTATATTTTTTGGGGAAGTGGCCTCTTGTTTTTGACTATTCTCGCGTTTTTTTAAAATAACGGCGACTACGAGTAATATGATAAACGGAATCACATATAACATTACTTTCCCCTTAAAAAATAAATATTTGCAATATAAAGCATGCTAACTCTGGTTTTAACTTAATGTTTTTGCTTGTGAGTTTGTTGCTGTGCCTGTAATTGCTGTTGTAACTCTGCCAAACGCGCATTCAAGAGTTGAATACGTTGGTCTTTTAAACTTAAAGTTTGATTTAGTTTGGTTACATTCCTTTGTAATGTAACGGTTTTTTTGCGAGTTGTCATAACTTTTACTGCTAACTCAGTATTGTTTTGACTTTGTTGTGTGCTCTTTTTTGCACTTCCATGAGCAGAATTTGGGCTGTTCTCTGCCACAATGCTCATTTCAGCTTGTTGTAAACGATATTTAGCCCTGCCAGAAGAGGGTTTTGCCAAGTGAGCTTCACTCGATTTAGGTTTTAAATGGGAAGCTTTAGTTGTATTTGTTGTTAAGTTTAGCGAACTTCCCTGACGTAAACGGTTTACATCACCTTGAATAAACGCATGTCGGTTTTGAGCTTGGATATCTCGCATGACTTTAGCCACAGGTTGTTTGGTCTGTGCTGCAATACGATTGGCAATACTCCATAAAGACTCGTTACGTTGTACGACATATTTACCAGTAGGTGCCGGGCCTTTATAAGCGCTAATTTTTTGCTTTTTCGGCGTATTTTTACTTAATACATTTTTTTGTTGGGCAGTTTTAGATTGCGCTGCTTTTTTGACGGTAGTTGTTTGATTGCCATCACTTGATTTGAGTGAAGTCGAAGGTTGTTTCTCTACAGCCGATGATTCGGTATTCATTGTAGCTATAGTTGGCTGAAGTGTTTGAGTCGAAGGTTTTTCGGTAAAAGGAGCCACAGGAGCAGGGCTAGAACTATTCAAAGCTGGAGCAGTTCCAGTGCTAATATTTAGATTATGTTCATTACTTGTGGTTTCTGCCACCGTTGATGTATTTTCAGTAGGTGTGTACTGAGTACTTTCAGGCAAATTTAATGCGATATCTTTTTCATTTACGATAAATTGCGGTGAAAGTGGACTTTCGTTAATGGCGGCTTTTTTTATAGGCGATGGCTTTAAAACGGTTTTAATATGTTGAAGACGGGTTGCGTTACCTTCACTGACTTTTACGACAATATTCAGTTCAGGATCGATAATAGGACGCGATGAGGTAATCACAATAACGCCAGAACCCTGACCATTTTGGCGTATATAAAAGTTTAGGTTACCCGGAGGTTGATGAGTTACTCCCAAACCATTGAGATCATCTTGAGTGGCCAAACTGACTTGCAATGGGGTATTAGGATCTGCTTGCTGAAAATTCATTTCTGCATAAAGTAATTCCCCAGGTGCAGATTGAATTTGAATAGGATCTAATGTAATCGCATAAAGAGAAGGCGAAGACATAATGGTGAAAATGGCAATTTTTAATTTGTTATATGCAGTCATCTCAATCCATGACCTGATCAGTCGTAAAGTCGTTCAAAATTATACAATAATGGAATGTAAATAAATTGTTAATTTTTTACAAACCAGTTACGAAAAAGCCGATCAAATGTGATCGGCTTTTTATTTTGACTGAATAATTCAGATCAAATTATGAGCTTTTGTATTCTACTAAAATACGTAACATACGACGTAGAGGCTCAGCAGCACCCCAAAGTAACTGATCGCCTACTGTGAATGCGCCGAGGTACTCTTTACCCATATTGAGTTTACGTAAACGACCTACAGGTACAGTTAGGGTACCAGTTACAGCAACAGGTGTAAGATCAGTCATTGATGCTTCACGTGTATTTGGTACAACTTTAGCCCACTGGTTTGAGTTACGAATCATATCTTCGATCTCATCAAGCGGAACATCTTTTTTCAATTTGATGGTTAATGCTTGAGAGTGGCAACGCATTGCACCGATACGAACACAGTGACCATCGATAGGAACGATTTGAGAGTTACCTAAGATCTTGTTGGTCTCAACTTGTCCTTTCCACTCTTCTTTTGATTGACCGCTTTCAAGCTGTTTATCAATGTAAGGAATTAATGAACCAGCAAGTGGCACACCAAAGTTCGCAGAAGGGAAACCCTCACCGCGTTGTAACTCGGCAACTTGACGGTCAATATCAAGAATTGCAGATTTAGGATCATCTAACAAAGTTTTGGTATTGTTATATAAATAACCCATACCTGTTAACAACTCACGCATGTTTTGTGCGCCAGCGCCTGATGCCGCTTGATAAGTCATCGCAGTCATCCACTCAACCAAATTATTTTGGAAAAGTGCGCCAACACCCATCAACATGAGTGATACTGTACAGTTACCACCAACGAAAGTTTTAGTACCTTTCGCTAAGCCGTCTTTAATTACATTAAGGTTAACCGGATCAAGAACGATGATTGCATCATCAGTCATACGTAAAGTAGATGCCGCATCAATCCAGTAGCCATCCCAACCAGTTGCTTTTAACTTTGGGAAAACTTCAGACGTGTAGTCACCACCTTGACAGGTAATAATGACATCCATTTGCTTCAGACTAGTAATGTCTGTAGCTTCCATAAGTGCTGGGGCAGTCTTACCACCAAATGAAGGAGCTTCACCACCTGCATTACTGGTAGAGAAGTAGAATGGCTCAATATGAGCAAAATCATTCTCTTCAACCATACGTTGCATAAGGACGGAACCGACCATCCCGCGCCAACCGACCAGACCTACTTTCATGTCATTTTGCCTCGGTGCGTTAAAATTGTTAAAGGGGGAGTTGAGTGTATCAAAAGTGCTCACAACTGCAAGCGTTACAGAATCAAAACAGCAATTTTATTGAGTAGAATATCTTGTTTATGTTACATACAAAATTGATAAAGATGACAAAAACATTAAAAAACAAATCATCTTAAAAGAGTAATTTCAATGATTTATATCGAAGTACTGGCAGTAGTGGTGATTTGGTTAAGCTTCTGGTCACTTATTCCTCGTGATGAGTGGTGGTTTCGAGGTGCAGATTTTCCAAGATTACAAATTCTGTTTATTGGCTTAATTGCTTTAATTGGTATGTTGTTTTGGCCGACCGAATGGGATGTATGGCGTGAGCTTTTGCTTGCGGTACTCATCGCAGCGATTGCCTACCAACTTAAAATGGTTTTACCGTATACGCTGTTTTGGAAAAAACAGGTTAAAAAGGTCAAACAGCATCAGCTAGATCCTACAAAACAGATTTCACTGATAGTTTCTAATGTGCTCACCCCGAATGATAAATATCATTTATTACTTGAGCATGTACGGACGTTGAAACCTGATTTATTGCTTACTTTAGAGAGCGATACAACTTGGGAAAATGCTTTAAAAGAGATCGAGAAAGATTATCCATACCGTGTGCCCGTACCTTTAGATAATTTATACGGGATGCATTTATATAGCCGGTTACCGCTTAAAAATACCGAGGTTAAATTCATTTTAAGTAATGAAATACCTTCTATTCATACCACAGTAATTTTGCGATCTGGCATGCCTGTTCAGCTCTACTGTTTACATCCTAAGCCACCTAGCCCAACTGAAGCAAAAGATTCAACACTGCGTGACGCTGAGCTTTTAATTGTCGGAGATCAAATTAAAGATCTTGATGAAAGTTGTATTGTGATGGGGGATTTAAACGATGTAGCGTGGTCACGAACAACCCGTTTATTTCAACGTATTAGTGGGCTACTCGATCCACGAGTGGGGCGGCATTTTATTAATACTTTTCATGCGGACTATCCTTTATTGCGCTGGTCACTTGACCATATCTTTCATAGTACAGACTTCGGTTTAGTAAAAATGCAGCGTTTATCTCATATTGGATCAGACCATTTTCCTGTCTATGTCGTTTTACAAACAGGTCGAATATTTGAAGAAATTCACGAGGAACTAGAACAAACTCAAGCCGATGAAGAAGAAGCTCAAGCCGCGATACAAGAAGGTATTGCTAAAGCTGAAAAAGAAGAAAAAATCGTGACTGATGAAATTGCACAGCCTTATAAAGAGAAAAATATATAAAGTGAGTTGTAAGCAATAACGTACAAAGATTTGAGTCTAGGTCCAATAGGCAGGCAGAGTTAAAACCCGTATTCTACATTCATCGGCACACGGAAGCGGGAATGGATAATCCCAAGTAAGGATGCACTAAGCTGATATGGAACGACATCACGGATAAGATGTTAGAACGGAAGCGATAAAAAGAATTATATACCCTGAAAGCACAACCTCATTTACCCGAGTTTTGCAGGACGCAGAACTCGGGTTGATATTTTATAGATATATCATTTAATTCGTTGTAAATAAAACCAATATTTTTAAGGTATTCTTAATTTTAAAATCTACTTAATTATAAGTTATCGTCCATAAATTTTTTTATATATCTGAGCAATTTTTAATGAAAATGGATACAAAAAACTTTTTTGTTAAGTTTTTGTTTTTATAGATTATTGATGGATAAATCTAGGCTTTGACCTATTTAGATATAAATTGGACTTGTTTAATTGGCAAATCTCAATAGAATGTGCCGATCGTTGACATGTTGGATCGTCAACAGGCATTGTTGTTTACTTCGCCGGATCGGCGGGTTGTGATTTGCTTGTGCATTTAAATTTCTGTTTGGAAATTCGTGTACATATTGAGGTTTCACTCTAAAGTAGTGGTCTTCTCCCTCTCATATTTGATACTTTGCGGTGCATAAGGATTGTCTTATGAAGAATTTTAAATTTAGCCTTGCATGGCAAATTTTAATTGCTTTAATCCTAGGGATAGTTGTCGGGGCTGTTTTACATAACCAGCCTGAAATCAAAGATAGTATTGTAAATAACGTTCTTACTCCATTAGGTAAGATCTTTATTAGCCTGATTAAAATGATTGTAATCCCAATCGTTTTCTCTACATTGATTTTAGGTATTGCTGGTGTTGGCAGTACAAAAAGTCTAGGGCGTCTTGGTTTTAAAACCATTCTCTATTTCGAAATTATTACTACTATTGCTATTTTGGTTGGCTTGTTTGCAGCGAATATCTTCCATCCAGGTTCAGGCATTGATATGTCTCAACTGGTACAAACTGATATTTCTCAATATAAGCATACAACTGAAGAAGTACAGTCACAGTCTCATGGTATTATCCAGACGATATTATCGCTTATCCCAACGAACATTATTAGTTCAATGGCGCATGGCGAAATGTTGCCAGTGATTTTCTTTGCTGTGCTATTTGGTATTGGTTTATCTTCATTACCAGCAACAACAAAAGACCCATTATTAAATGTATTTCATGCTGTATCGGAAACAATGTTCCGTGTAACACACATCATCATGAAATATGCGCCAGTGGGTGTATTTGGCTTAATCGCTGTAACTGTTGCAAACTTCGGTTTTGCTTCGCTTATTCCATTGGGTAAATTGGTTGTATTGGTTTATGGTGCAATCTTATTCTTTGCTTTAGTGGTTTTAGGTATTACTGCAAAAATGTTCAGCATCAATATCTTTACTTTGTTTAAGATTTTGAAAGACGAATTAATTTTGGCGTATTCGACTGCAAGTTCGGAAACAGTTTTACCGCGTATTATGCAAAAAATGGAAGCTTATGGTGCGCCAAAAGCGATTTCTAGTTTCGTAATTCCAACTGGTTATTCATTTAACCTTGACGGTTCTACGCTTTACCAAAGTATCGCAGCAATCTTTATTGCACAGCTTTACGGCATTGAAATGTCAATCAGCCAACAAGTGATTTTAGTTGTAACGTTAATGATTACTTCTAAAGGTATTGCAGGTGTTCCTGGGGTATCATTTGTTGTGTTATTGGCGACATTAGGCAGTGTTGGTATTCCTGTAGAAGGCTTAGCATTTATTGCCGGTGTTGACCGTATCATGGATATGGCTCGTACTGCGTTGAACGTTGTAGGTAACGCGCTTGCTGTACTTGTAATCAGTAAGTGGGAAAAACAGTACGACTATGAAAAAGCTGCTGCTTATGAAGCATCTCTTAAGTAATAAAGAAGTTTTTTAGTCGAAAAAAACCCGCGAACATCGCGGGTTTTTTTTATTGGGTTATTTCAATTCAATACACTTTGATATAGCTCAAGGGTTTGGTCACACATATCTTTTAAACTAAACATTGTCACAGGAGCGACTGTTTGAGGTTGTTCAATATGATGCTTTACTGTTTCTAATAAAGCTTTTTCATTTTCTGCTTCAACAAGACCCTGCGGGTACACATGAGATAAAATCTCGGCAACACCTCCACGGTTCCAGCCAATGACCGGCGTACCGACAGAGAGCGCTTCTAATGCTGTTCTACCGAATGTTTCTGCTTGATTGGATAGAGAGAGCACTATATCGCTAAAAGCGAGCCATTCGCGTATATCTGAGCGATGTCCTACAAAGGTAATTTTATCTGCAAGTCCTTTGCTTTGAATGGTGTTTTGCAACTCACTTAAATAGGCTTGTTTTTTTACATCAGCCCCACCCACAATAACAGCATGCAGTTGAGGATATTGCGAATGAAGTTGCTGCATTAGTTCAATTAAACTTTCATGTCCTTTTAAACGAGTAATACGGCCAGGTAGGCAAAGTAAAAATTTATTCTCGAGTTCGGGAAAGTCGTTAAAGACTTGGTTAAACCACTGTGCTGAGGGTTGGTAGTTATGCGGAAAAGCAGCAGGGTCAATGCCTCGATAAATCCGGACAATATCTTGTGGTGGACAGTTTTTATAATGGTCTGTGATGTATTTAACTACGCTGTCAGAAACAGCGATCACTTTTTCTGCCTGAGTCATGATCGCACTATAACGATTAACTGAATAGAAACCATGTACCGTGCTAATGAGGTGAGGGCGTTTATTCGCTGGTATTTTTCTTAAAGCGAAGTGGGTTAGCCACGCAGGTACGCGAGAGCGCACATGTACAATGTCTGGTTGGTGCTCTTCAATAAGCTGACGTAATGGACGGATTTGCCACAAGCTCGACAATGATTTTTTATGAATCGGCAGTGTTAAGTGTGTGGAACCTTCAGCTTCAAGTTGTGAGACCAAACGCCCGCCATTAGACACAACTAGAGACTGATGACCTTGTGCAACCAGTGCACGTGCAATTTCCAGTGTGCCGCGTTCTACGCCACCGCTATTAAGTTCTGGGAGAAGTTGCATCACTTTCATTGTTTTTTGCCTTATACGTTCATAAAAGATGGATCATCCATAGATACATCATCTCAAACTAAATCATTATCCGGAGTTTACTATCGTGCTAGCGACATGGATGTCGCTGTTGCGTTGTGTTACAAGGATGTAACATCAGCGGAACAAAGGATTTTTGCTTACTTTTTATCCCTAAAAAGTAAGGTCTGCCTATCCGAAAGTATTTGAATATCACTTTAAATCGAGGCTGTGCCTATTACTAATCTAAAATTATTACAGCCTTATCTTAATAAATCTCTTCATATCCCTCAGGACGTGTCTTAAAACGACGGTGAAACCACATATATTGAGTTGGTGCGATACGAAGCTGGTTCTCAATAATCTTATTCACACGCGTTGCATCATCGACTTCATCTTCACTTGGCATATTGTCAACCGCTGGCTCAATCAAGATATGATATTTAGGGTTCTGTACATCGCCATGACGATAAAAATATAAAGGCACAGCAACCGCCTTGGAAATTTTTAATAAACGACGGTGAGCGGTTACAGTGGCAGCTGGCACTCCAAAAAATGGTGCCATAACACCTTGTTTAAGCCCAAAGTCTTGATCGGGACTATACCAAATTGCATCACCCTCTTTAAGATGACGAATCAAACCACGCATGTCATCATGATCAATTTGTGCTTTATAAATTGTGCCGCGGCAACGATAAATTAGCATATCGAGGAGGGGGTTGTTTTGAGGGCGATACACAACATCCGGCTCGAAATATTGGGCGCATACATAACCACCTGCATCGAGTAAAGTACTATGTGTACCAAGCAATAAAACACCTTTGCCTTGAGCTTGTGCATTGGTAATGTGTTCTAAGCCTTCAATAGTGACGCGGTTTTTAAACCAGTAAGGTTTATACCATGCGTTTAAGGTCTCAAAAATACCAAGCATCATATCTACAAAAACTTGTTTTGCTTGTTGCTGTACTTTTTCAGGTGACCATTCAGGGAAACAAACTTCTAAATTACGAATTGTGGTTTTACGACGAGACTTTAAATATTTCCAAGCAAGGTTTGCCAATCCATGAGCTAAGCGCCATTGAATTGCCCACGGTAAAATAGCCAAAAGCATCAGGAAAGTAATCGCAATCCACACACCCCAATATTTAGGCAACAAAAAGGACCATTGAAACTCACCGGGCGTATAAGGCTGCTTTTGGCTCATAACGATATAAAGAATTTAAAAAGTTAAAACTGCCAAAAGTGTATCACGAACTGAATTTATCGTCGTAATACACAGGAGTAAATTGAAGGTTTAGACGCGATAAAGAAAAATAAAGCGGGTTATCGGCGGTGTTCTAGAAGAATACGAACCGCAAGACCGGCTAATACTGTACCCATGACCCAGCGTTGAATGCTTGCCCAAAGTGGTTTTTTTTGTAGAAAAAGAGCAATACTACCAGCAGAAAATACAATCAGCGCATTTACTGAAACGCTTACAAAAATTTGTATAGTCCCGAGTTGGATAGACTGCGCTAAAATACTGCCTTGTTGTGGGTGAATAAACTGAGGTAATAAAGATAAATACATAATCGCAATTTTAGGATTAAGTAAATTAGTCAAAAAGCCCATTAAAAATAACTTTAATGGTGAGTCAACCGCTAAATCTTTAATATTAAAAATAGGTGCGGCATTGGGGCGTAAAGCTTTCCACGCTAACCAGAGTAAGTACATTGCACCGGCAATACGAATAGTGTCATAGGCATATGGAACTGCGACCACAAGTGCCGTAATCCCGAAAGAAGCGCAGAGCATGTAAAATACAAAACCAACGGCAACGCCACCGAGAGAAATAAATCCTGCGATTTTGCCCTGACTAATGGAACGAGAGATAAGATAAATCATGTTTGGGCCAGGGGTGAGTACCATTGCCAGACAAATTAATCCAAATGCCAAAATTTGAGAGAGATCTAGCATGGAAATATCCTTAAATATTATTATACTGATAGGTATAACATAATTATTTTTATAAATCTTATTTGAAAAAATATCTTAAATTATATTTAAAAAAGCCCCCTAATCTAGGAGGCTTTTTAAATTAATCAGCAGGTAAAAAAATTAATTAATTCCCTTTACTCATTTGCTCAAGTTCATCCCAACGCTCTAACTTTTCAAGGAGTAACTCTTCAATTTCTGCTAGACGCTGGCTTGCTTTGGTTGCCGCATCGGCATCCGTTACGAACCATGAGCCGTCAGCAAGTTTGTCAGAAAGTTCAGCTTGCTCATTTTCTAACTTTTCAATTTCTGCCGGTAATTGCTCAAGTTCACGTTGATCTTTGTAGCTTAATTTGACCTTTTTTACGTTCGTTTGAGCTGCATTTTTTTCAGCTTCTGCTTTAGCCTGAGCTTTTTTTACATCGCCTTTTTGGTCAACGACTCTCTCATTTGGACGCTGAATTAAATAGTCCTGATAACCACCGATATATTCTGCAATACCGCCTTTGCCATCAAATACCCAAGTTGATGTTACAACGTTGTCCATAAAAGCACGGTCATGGCTAATTAGAAGCAAAGTACCTTTATATTCAGACAACATCTCCTCAAGTAGCTCAAGTGTGACCATATCTAAGTCATTCGTTGGCTCATCCATTACAATCAGGTTCGATGGCTTGAGCAATAGTTTTGCTAACAGGACACGATTACGCTCACCACCAGAAAGTGCTTTTACCGGTGTACGAGCTCGTTCCGGAGAGAATAGGAAGTCTTGTAAGTAACTAAGAATATGGCGACGTTGACCATTTACATCAACGAAATCTGAACCTTCAGAAACGTTTTCAGAAACCGACTTTTCAAGATCAAGCTGATTACGTAATTGGTCGAAGTAAGCAATTTCAAGCTGAGTTCCTGTTTTGACAACACCTTCGTGCTGAACTTCGCCTAAGATCGCTTTAATTAAAGTAGTCTTTCCTACGCCGTTATCACCGACCAAACCAATGCGGTCACCGCGCATAACAATGGCAGAGAAATCTCTAATGAGGGTTTGTCTATCGTAACTTACGCTTAAATGTTCAATATCAAATACAAGTTTGCCGGAGCGCTGTGCTTCTTGAACGCCCATATTGACTTTGCCTTGTTGGAAACGGCGAGCTTTTGACTCTTCTCGTAATGCTTTAAGGGCACGGACACGACCTTCATTACGTGTACGACGTGCTTTAATACCTTGACGAATCCATGCTTCTTCTTCGGCAAGTTTCTTTTCAAACAAGGCATTTTGTTTTTCTTCAGCTTCAAGTTGCTGAGCTTTTAGGTCAAGGTAACGAGAATAGTTTCCTTCATAGCTGCGTAATATGCCGCGATCCAATTCCACAATACGAGTTGCAAGGCGGTCTACAAAAGAACGGTCATGCGAAATAAAGAGTAAGGTTAAATTATTTTGATCAAGCAGGAATTTCTCAAGCCACTCAATACTTTCAACATCTAAGTGGTTAGTTGGCTCATCGAGTAATAACACATCTGGTTGGGTAAGTAGGGCGCGGGCAAGTAAAACACGACGTTTACGACCACCCGATAGGTCGGCTAGATCTGCATTCGGATCTAACTCCATTTTACCTAAAATCGTGTTGACCTTATTTTCTAATGCCCATCCATCAAGTTGGTCAAGTTTATGCTGTAAAGATCCCATACGATCGCAAGCTTCCATGTCACCAAGTACACAGGCATCACTTGCTTCATGATAGGCTTTAAGTACGGCAGCGGCTTCGCCTGCACCTTCTGCTACAATATCTGCAACTTTGCCCGATGACATTGGAACATCTTGGGCTAACATAGAAACAGTTAAACCATTTTGGACAGAAACTTCACCAGAATCTGGTAGTAGGCTTCCCTCAATGAGTTTAAGTAAAGTAGACTTACCTTCACCATTACGACCAATTAAACAGACTCGTTCGCCACGTTCTAGGTTGAAGTTCGCGCCATCGAGCAGGGCAGGTCCGCCAAAAGCAAGTTGGACATCCCTTAAAGTAATATAGGCCATAATGTTTTCCAAAATCTCAAATGAGGACTTAAATGACTAAACCACCATATCATGATGATCAAGCGTCATTTTCCGCACCCATTGAAGATTTGCAAGTGCGAATTGCATTTTTAGATGATTTAGTTGAGGAATTAAATCAGCAACTCGCGATTCAAACTTTAGAAATAGCTGATTTAAAAAAACAAATGCAATTACTTTATCAACGTGTGGAATCTGCAGATTTATCAGAAGGTGTTGCACCTTTTGATCCATTAACGAATAAGCCACCGCATTATTAATTAAAATGGCAAGCGTTACGCTTGCCATTTATTTTCAAAAGTGCAACTTAAAATCCGTGTAAAACGATTTTCCCTTTGGTTGAACCACTTTCAATTTGCTCATGAACCCGTGTTAAGTTTTCAGCATTAATTGGGCTTAAAACCTGAGTCACAGTTGTTTTAATTTTACCTTCATCCACCAGTTTACTGACTTCATTTAGTAGCTCACTTTGTTTTTCCATATCTTCAGTCTGGAACATGGAGCGCGTAAACATAAATTCCCAGTGAACTGAGACAGACTTAGATTTAAACGGTTTAATATCTAACTGATCAGGGTCATCAATAAGTCCAAAATGACCTTGTGGAGCAATTAACTCTACAATATCTGATAAATGTTGATCTGTTTCAGTGGTTGAGAATACATATAAAGGTGCACTTAAACCTAATTGTTTAATTTGTGCAGCTAAAGGCTGACGGTGGTTTAATACATAGTCAGCACCTAGTTGTTCTACCCATTCTTTTGTTTCGGGGCGTGAAGCTGTAGCAATAATCGTGAGGTTAGTTAATTGCTTAAGAAGCTGAATGGTAATTGAACCTACACCGCCAGCTCCACCAATCACTAAAATAGTCGTATTAGCAGGCGCAGTCTTTGGAATTTGTAGACGATCAAATAACATTTCCCAAGCTGTGATTGCCGTTAAAGGGAGGGCCGCAGCCTCAGTCACTTCTAAAGTTTTTGGTTTATGACCGACAATACGTTCATCAACTAATTGCAATTCACTATTACTGCCTTGGCGATTTAAAGCACCTGCATACCAAACCACATCACCAATTTTAAATTGAGTAACTTTATCGCCAATCGCTTCTACCGTGCCTACAGCATCCCATCCAAGAACTTTCCAGCCAGATTGTTCAGCACTTACATTTTTACGTATTTTGGTATCGACCGGATTTACTGATACAGCTTGAACACGAATAAGTAAATCATGTCCTTTAGCTACTGGAGTATCGAGTTCAATATCTACGAGTGCCTCTGGCAATGTAATAGGCCCCGCTTTTTGATATGCCACAGCTTTCATAATCATCATTCCTCTTGTTGAGAGTTTGATCATAACGTAAGCTTAAAAATAGTGACTACAGACAAATAACGCTCATAGTGTCAAAAAGGATACTGTAAAATGGCAAAAGCTCGACATTCAAGTTTTGACTGCTCACCAGGTTGTTCAGTTGAGGCAGCGATCAGTTTGATTGATGGCAAATGGAAATGTGTCATTCTTTGGCATTTATTAAATGAAGGAACTTTACGATTTAATGAAATTCGTAAACGAGTTCCAAGCATTACACAAAGAATGCTGACCAATCAGCTTCGGGAATTAGAACAAGATGGCATTATTCATCGTGAGGTTTATCCTCAAGTGCCTCCTAAAGTGGAATATTGTCTAACTGATTTAGGGCGCGGGCTTGAGCAGATACTTCTTGCTTTAAAAACTTGGGGAGATGCGCATCTGGATCAGTTTGGTAAGTTAACTACTCTTGAAACTGAAAAGAGCGCCTAAATATTCTGCCTAGATTGTTAAAAATATCTATGAGGAAATGTTGTAGTTTTTAGCCTTGTCGGTTAATTGGACATTATTTTTATGATGTAACTTGCGTTTTCTGGTCAGCTTATGCAACTCTAATAAAAGAGATTAATAGGTTTTGCTATGGACAATATCGGAATTTGGGTTACCGTTATCATTGTTCTTTTCGTGCTAGGCTCCATTTTTGGTTTAAGAGTGAGTCCACGTGAAAAGGCGCTGGGAATTATGCGAGACAAAGCCCGCAAAATGGGGCTACATCCACGCGTAATTGCTGCACCTGAATGGACACATGTCCCGATGGCAACTGAAAAGCGTGCCAGCATGGTTGCTTACTATAGTGTATTGATCCCCGATGCTCGTTTACCGCTCATGCGTGCTCGCGTTATAGACGGAAAATTAAAAGTTGTGCAAGGCGATGAGAAATTTAATGATTCTCCCATTGCATTAAAAGGGATTTATGCTATTGATATGCAGGCAAACTGTGTAGGCCTTTATTGGGATGAGGAATCGGACCTGAAAGCTACGCAATTAGATGAGATGAAGGCTTATCTGTTGGCCTTGGCTGAAGCCTGATTTTTAAATTTATTGGTATAGGAATAACATTTTATATGGCGAATACCTCGCGCTCTGCATCTCAAAGCACAGCATCTTCTGCCTCTGCTGCACATAAACGTGCCTTAGTGATTGTGGAGTCGCCTGCCAAAGCGAAAACCATCAACAAATATTTAGGTTCGCAGTACATTGTTAAGTCTTCTGTAGGTCACGTACGTGACTTGCCAACAGGCGGCAGTAAAGCAACAGAGAAAAAGCCGGCTGCCCGGACCAAACTCACTGAGGCTGAAAAAGAACAAAAAGCGAATCAGGCTTTAATCAATCGTATGGGCGTCGATCCGGAACATGGATGGCAAGCGCATTACGAAGTTCTGCCTGGCAAAGAAAATGTTGTTGCTGAACTCAAGAAACTTGCTAAAGATGCAGATGCAATCTATCTCGCAACGGACTTGGATAGAGAAGGGGAAGCAATCGCTTGGCACTTACGCGAAGTGATTGGTGGTGACGATAGCCGTTATCATCGTGTGGTATTTAACGAAATTACTAAAAATGCCATTCAAGAAGCATTTAAACAGCCAACACGTCTCGACTTAAACCGTGTTAATGCACAACAAGCACGTCGTTTCTTGGACCGTGTAGTAGGCTTCATGGTTTCGCCATTATTATGGGAAAAGATTGCCCGTGGTTTATCGGCAGGTCGTGTACAGTCTGTAGCGGTAAAGCTTGTTGTTGAACGTGAACGTGAAATTCGTGCTTTTATTCCAGAAGAATATTGGCAAGTCTTTGCAGACACTAAAGCTAAAAAAGATGACATTCGTCTTGAGGCTGTTAAACAGGCGGGTAAAACGCTTAAATTAAAAAATAAAGCTGAAACAGATGCCCTGTTAGATGTATTAAAAGGTGCTGAATATAAAGTTGCCCAGCGTGAAGATAAACCAACTAAGGTGAATCCAAGCGCCCCATACATCACTTCGACTTTGCAACAAGCTGCAAGTACACGTTTAGGTTTCTCTGTAAAGAAAACCATGATGTTGGCGCAGCGCTTGTATGAAGCTGGTTTCATTACTTATATGCGTACTGACTCAACGTTTTTGAGTGATGATGCTGTAAGTATGGTACGTGCACATATTGAAAGCCAATATGGCGAAAAATATTTACCAGCTAAGCCAAATCGCTATGGTAATAAAGCAGGTGCTCAAGAAGCCCACGAAGCTATTCGTCCATCAAATGTTGCGCTGACTGGTGATCAACTTGCTGGTGTAGAGCGCGATGCTCAGCGTTTGTATGATTTAATTTGGCGTCAGTTCGTAGCTTGCCAAATGACTCCGGCAGAATATTTATCTTCAACTTTAACAGTTGAAGCTGGCAATGTGGAGTTAAAGGCAAAAGGCCGTACGCTTGTATTTGATGGCTTTACTAAAGTTCGTGGTGCCAACAAATCTGATGACGATATCATTTTACCTGCAATTAAAGTGGGTGAAATTTTAAAGCTAGAAAAGCTAGATCCAAGTCAGCATTTTACCAAACCACCAGCTCGTTTTACTGAAGCATCTTTAGTAAAAGAACTTGAAAAACGTGGTATTGGTCGTCCGTCGACTTATGCTGCCATTATTTCTACGATTCAAGAACGTGGTTACGTTAAGTTAGAAAATCGCCGTCTCTTTGCCGAGAAAATGGGTGAGATCGTAACAGATCGTCTTGATGAAAGTTTTAATAACCTAATGAATTATGCATTTACAGCAGATTTAGAAGGTCAGTTGGACCGTGTAGCAACGGGTGAGCGTAACTGGAAAGAATTGTTAGACACATTCTATGGTGATTTTAAAAAGCGTTTGACCAATGCTCAAGGTGAGCAGGGAATGCGTCGTAATCAGCCAGTTGAAGTACCAGCAGTACATTGCCCTGAATGTTCACGTCCAATGCAGATTCGTACGGGCACTACAGGCGTATTCTTAGGGTGTTCAGGCTATAACTTGCCACCTAAAGAACGCTGTAAAGGGACCTTGAACTTAACGCCAGTTGAGTCTCTAGCAGCGTTATCTGATGACGATAGTGCTGAAACAGCAGACTTGATGTCAAAACATCGTTGTCCGAAATGTGGCACGGCAATGGATAGTTATGTCATTGATGGTGGTCGTAAGTTACATGTTTGTGGTAACAACCCGGATTGCGATGGCTATGAGCTTGAAGAAGGCGAGTTCAAGATCAAAGGTTATGATGGCCCAACCATTCCATGTGATAAATGTGATGGTGAAATGCAGCTTAAAACTGGCCGTTTTGGTCCGTATTTCGCTTGTACAAGCTGTGACAATACTCGTAAAGTCTTGAAAAATGGTCAACCTGCACCACCACGTGTAGAACCAATCAAGATGGAACACTTGCGTTCAACCAAACATGATGATTATTTTGTGTTACGTGATGGCGCGGCTGGTCTGTTCTTGGCTGCAAGTAAGTTCCCGAAAATTCGTGAAACACGTGCACCAAAAGTTGCTGAGCTTCGTAGCGTAGCTGATCAACTTGATCCAAAATACCAGTTTATTTTACAAGCTCCAGATGTAGACCCAGAAGGTAACCCAACCATTGTGAAGTTTAGTCGTAAGAACCAATCACAATATGTGGGTTCTGAAACACCAGAAGGTAAACAAACTAAATGGAGCCTAATTTATCAAGACGGTAAATGGATTGAAGGCTAAATAAGACAGATAAAAAATGCTAGCTCAGCTAGCATTTTTTTCATCTACAACAATAAAAGAAAATATTAATTTTTATGGGGAAAAAGAATGTGGAAAAACATTCGGATTTTATGTCTATTAATTGTTTTATTAATCGTTGCAGTTCAAGCGTGGCGTGACCAAAACCAAGACTGGAATCAGCCTATTGTGGTGGTATTACACCCAATAAATGCAGATGGCTTACAAACCACACAAACTTATATTCATCAGTTACAAAACACTGATTTCCAGGCGCTTAAAAGCTATTTAAGTGAATGGTCGCAACATTATCGGGGCCAATCAGCAAACTTTAAAATACGTTTGGGGCAACAGTTACAGCAGCGTCCACCTGAGGTGCCACAAAATGCTGGTATTTTTCATGTGGTTTGGTGGAGTTTAAAGTTTCGTTTTTATGCCTGGCGACAACAACAGCCTGAAGATAATGGAGCATCGCTCAAACTTTATTTAAATTATTACGATCCCAATTATCAAAAAGTTTTGGTGCATTCGACTGCTTTAGAAAAGGGCCGTATTGGTAGTGTTAATTTGTTTGCTACACGTGGGCAAGCACTACAAAATCAGGTTGTAATCGTTCATGAGCTATTGCATGGCTTTGGGGCAAAAGATAAATATGATTTAAAAACAGGTCAGCCTATATATCCATTAGGATATGCACAACCTGAAAAAGTACCTCTTTATCCACAAAAGCGAGCAGAAATCATGGGTGGTCGAACACCATTATCTGAGCAGACCAGCAAAATGCCAAGTGATTTACAAGAAACCGTCATAGGTTTACCAACAGCCCAAGAAGTGGGGTGGCTGAAATAAAATTGTGGATAAATACAGTTTTATCCACATCAATTGTTAATAAACGATGCACATCTTATACAGACAATAAATGTGAAGTACATCACTATAATGACATTATATAAACTTCCTAATACCTGATAATAAGAGTCGCCGTCATGAAAACTGTAGGTAATGATTTGGTTCGTAATCAGCTACATGCTGATCGTAAATGGTATCTAATATTAGGCTTTGTGCTCATTATTTTCGGTTTGGTGTTATTTAGCTCACTGCCATTTGCCACATTTTCGGTTGTTTTTCTGTTTGGTATTTTAATGATGGTGGGCGGTGTACTGCATTTAATTGCTGCCTTAAGTGTATTTAAAAGCGGTAGCCGATGGCTGTGGGCACTTTTTGGAGTGCTGTATTTAATGGCAGGCTATTATGCATTTTCTACGCCTGTTACTACGGCTGTGGTTTTAACAAGCTTATTATCAATTGCTCTGATTATTGCGGGTGTAATCCGCACTATAAATGCATTTTTACTAAGACCAATTGCAGGGTGGGGCTGGACCTTATTTTCAGGATTATTAACCCTCGCTACAGGTATTTTAATTTTAGTTTCTAAAAATTCTCCCTTTTGGGTGTTGGGAATGTTTTTAGCAGTAGATATTTTATTTCAGGGCATTAACTTTTTAGGGCTCGCTTCTGCGATTAAGCATTTACCTTCTAGTTCAAAAACGGTTTCTTAATATAAATAACGAACAAAAGAGCACTTAGGGTGCTCTTTTTTGTTTTTAGTGAGCGAAGGTCCATCTCATGGCATGGGTCTGTTAAACTAAGCCTTGGTGTTTTAGCGATATGTGTTATGAGTCTTGCAAAGTTAATTAATGAATTAAATGCTCAGCAAAAAAAAGCAGCGACGACTAAGGCTCAAAACTGTCTGGTTCTGGCTGGAGCGGGTTGCGGCAAGACGAAAACTATTGTTGCTCGCGCAGCTTATTTAATTGATCAAGGTTTGCCTGCAAATCAAATTCAGATTTTAACGTTCACCCGCCGAGCTGCGAGTGAAATTGTTGCAAGGGTTGAACAGCATGTTGGGGCACAAGCCAAAGGTCTTCGTGCATCCACTTTTCACACCTTTTGCATGTATTTATTGCGTCGTAATCCGCAAGCGTTTGGTTTAACCCAATTTAGTATTATTGATCGTGATGATCAGTTACTCATGTTTCGCTTATTGAGAGGCAAAGACAAAGATAATGTTTTGCCTAAAGCGGCAGAGCTGTGTGATTTATATTCTTATGCCCGAAATACGCAATCTAAGCTTTCTGAAGCGTTACTCAAGCAATTACCTGAAGCATATGAATATAAATCACAAATTGCTGAGTTAATGAAAACTTATGAACAACGTAAAAGAGAGCGTAATTTTTTAGACTATGATGACATTTTGTCGATCGTCGCTGTTCATTTACAAAACTCGGAAGCACTGACGAACTGGGTTGCTGGTTTCTGCCAAGCTTTGTTAGTTGATGAGATGCAAGATACCAACCCTTTACAGTGGGCACTTTTGCAGCCACTGATTGGTAAGGTGAAATTATTTTGTGTGGGAGATGACGCCCAGTCGATTTACGGTTTCCGTGGGGCCGATTTTGAAAACATTCATTCTTTTAAAGAACGTATTCCAGATGCAGTGATTCATACCTTAGATCTAAATTATCGCTCGACTCAAGAAATATTAGATTTATCAAATTGGTTACTCGCTCACAGTCCAATCGATTATCAAAAACAGTTACAGGCTCATCGTGGCAAAGGACAAAAGCCACAACTCCATCTGTTTGGTAATGAATTTGAAGAAGCCAACTGGATTGCACAAGACTTAATAGAGCGACACCAACAGGGCGCAAATTGGTACGACCATATGGTGTTAGTCCGCTCAGGCTATAGCGCACGCTATTTGGAAGGAGCATTTATTGCCGCTGAAATTCCGTATCGTTTTATTGGTGGCGTAAAGTTACTTGAATCAGCGCATGTAAAGGATGTGCTCAGTTTATTACGTATTGTGAGTAACCCACAGGATGACTTGGCTTGGATGCGCTTTTTAACCTTATGGGATGGTATTGGAGATGTGGGTGCCAGCAAGTTAGCGCAAGAGTTAATGAGCATTAGTGAGGTCGAAGAGCGTTGTCAGCGTTTGGAGCGTCATGGAAAAGTTCCTTTACAAGCCATTTTGATTTTGAAACAGCTTGATGTGCTACAGCAGCATGTTGAGGCAAGCATTGGTCTAGCACTTGATGCATTAAGTGAACAGTTAGAGCAAAACTATAAAACTAAAGACTGGTCACGTCGTGCTAGGGATTTCGACCTAGTTAAACAACTTGCGCGTAAACATGCATCTCTTGGTGAATTTCTTGAAGAATATGTGCTTGAACCGATTTCAATTTCTGAAATTGAAAAAGCGGGTGATGATGATTTAGTGACCTTAATTACAATTCACTCCGCTAAAGGTGCAGAACAGAAAGTGTGTTATGTGCCACATGTCTCACCAAACCAATATCCCTATGCGCGTGCACAGGGCGATTTTGATGAAGTCGAAGAAGAGCGCAGAGTATTGTATGTTGCATTAACACGTGCGGAAAATGAATTGATTTTGACGAAGCAAAATCTCAATACATGGTCACAAGACACGTATGACGAACAAGGCCGCAAAACCGAAAGCTATTTTCTAAATGATTTGCCTGCCCATTTGGTTCAGGCCAAAATTCATCGTCAGGTGCCACAGCCATTTGCCAAAAAACAATGGAATACTTCACGAACAGTAAACTTAGGTTTTGGTATCGATCTTGACTAAATTACTGTATAAGACACTGTGAATACTCAAATGTATATTGGCCTTTCTTTTGATGGTCAATGAAGGTTGGAAAATGAAAATATTAGTTCGTAATTTAGATCGTTCAGTGACTGAAGCTGAAGTTTTAGAGCTGTTTAAAGCTTATGGTAAAGTTGAGTCTTGTGTCGTTGTAACCGATAAAGATACGGGTAAATCAAAGGGCTTTGGCTTTGTCGAAATGCCGAATCCGCGTGAAGCCATTAAAGCAATTAAAGGTCTAAATACACTTAAAGTAAAAGGTTACGGTATTCGGGTTAAGGCAGCTGAAGAGTAAGGCTTTTATGCAACAATTTTTAGCTCTTTCTGTGGTTGCTCCAAATGGAACACGTATAGCTCAGAGAATAAAAACACTTGAAGTTCGTTCATGGGTCCCTGCACAGCTGCCTCTTAAAGATCTATTCATTGTTGAGAACCAAAATTTTTTAATAAATGATGGTGATGAGGGATAACGTAAAATTTATCAAGTCTCTCTGGATTTACCATAAATAACGTTGATTTTATCAATGGAGTCGTTAAGCTAAGAATAGCCATATAGATGGCAATTTTAGAACAGGAAAGTTTAGTTATGTCACGTGTTGCTCGTTATCATGCCGATCGTACCAATCAAAAACTCTATTTTGCACGCTTAGCGTGTCAACAAGCAGAGCAAACTGATCATGTACAGCAGGTACAAGCGTATCGTGAAGCAGCTGTATTTCATTTACATGGTGCGATGTTGGCATTTTTGCAAGAATTGGTACGTTATTACCGTTTAAATGACTTGCAACCGACATTAAAATCTATTGAAGAGCATATGGCGGCAAAAGGACAAGTTTCTCCGGAAGTTTCTGTTTTGCAGCAATTGGCAAAAGATGGCTTCGTTGCAGAATTAAAACGTGCTTACCGTATGTGCCAATATGCACCGGAACCAACTGAACCGACACCGGAAGAAGAAACTTCTTCTAATTTGATCATTAAAGTGACTCAGGGACCACAATCATGGTTACCTGATGTGAAAATTTTGCGTGAATGGCATAGAGAGTTAAGTCATTTAATTGATGGTTTTCGTAACGAAATGGTCGAGTTCTAAAATTAAACTATCTGAGCGCTTGAAATTTAATCCCAGTGCGCCTATATAAATAAGACGAGAGATGCAAAGTGCAAGGGTGCTTTGCCACCATGTTGAAACATGGAGGAAGTATATGTCTATACAGCAATTGAAAGAGTTATTTGGAAATCAAGAAGCAGTGTTGGAATTAGTCCAACTAGAAGGTGGTGAGCTCGCCTTGCGTAATGCTGGTTCTGAAAAAGAGCCCTTGGTTAAAATTCAGTTTAGTGATGAACTAAAGGCAATATTAGGTGAACAGACGCCTATAGTTGCACAACATATGATTCAAGCTGCTTTGTTTGGGCTGTTAGAAAAGCAGGTCAATGAATGGCAGGCTGAAGTTGTGGATGAGCAGCCTAAATTCTTAAGTTAAAAAAAGCGTACTCTTGAGTACGCTTTTTTGTATGCATTAATGATGTGTGGACTGATGCGCAAGTTCGATTTGATTTAAAATATGATGGCTCATATTCTTAGCCATTTCTTCTTTCGCATAGAATACTTCACCAATGTGTTCGTCTCTAATCACTGCGGCTTCTTCTTTACTTTCTGCACAAATTAAAACCTGAATTTGAGGGTTCAATTGCTTCGCAATATCTACAATCCGATGAATATCTAAAATATCCATAGGTGAAATTACCAAGAGTCGTGCGTGCATGATATGTGCTTGAATTAAAACGCCAGGTTCGGTTGCTACACCACTTACAGCCGCAATGTTTGCCTGACGTAGTTTTTCTACGATTTCACGATTCTCTTCTGCAATTACGACTTTAATATTTTGATTAATTAAATTTTCAGTAATACGTCGTCCAACGCCACCATACCCTACAATCACCACTTGATCGCGTAGATAAGATTGATCGACTTCATCTGGCAGCATGGCTAATGGGTCGCCACTACGTTCAAGAAGTCGTGCTAAATGAGAGCGTTCACGAATCCAACGTTGTACCGGCTCAATTGCTGAGAAGATGAAAGAGTTCAGTGTAATTGAGAATAATGCGCCTGCTAAAATCAGGTTTTGAGCTTCTAACGTTAATAGACCTAAAGAGACACCAAGGGTAGCCAAAATAAATGAAAACTCACCAATTTGAGCAAGGCTGGCCCCGACTGTTAAAGCAGTATTGATTGGATAGCGGAAGAATAAAACCAAGGCCATTGCAGCAAGTGTTTTACCCACCATAATAATCGCGATAACAGCCAAGATATGTAGTGGACGTTCAATAAGAATATGTGGATCAAACAACATCCCTACTGAAACGAAAAATAAAATCGAGAAAATTTCACGTAGTGGTAGCGTTTCTTCTTCTGCGCGATGGCTAAAATCTGATTCTTTAACGACCATTCCGGCAAAGAATGCCCCTAATGCCATTGAAACTCCAAAGATGGCATAAGAACCATAGGCAATCGATACAGCAGCAGCGACTACAGTAAGCGTAAATAGCTCTCTTGAACCTAAGCGAGCAACAAACTGCATAATAATAGGCACAACGCGCTTACCGACAATCAGCATAAAGGCGATAAAGCCAATAACCTTTAATAGGGTGATTCCAAGTGTTAGCCAGATGTTACCTTCTGCGCCTGCTGGGGCTTTTCCGCCAAGTAAAACAGCTGTAGCTGGAAGAAGTACCAAAACAAGTACCATGACTAAATCTTCAACTAATAGCCAGCCCACAGCAATTTTGCCGTTTACAGAATCTAGAAGACCACGGTCTCCCAAAGCTTTTAATAATACAACTGTACTCGCACATGACAGGCTTAAGCCAAAAACGAGTGCGGAGCCAAAGCTCCAGCCCCATAACATTGAAACGCCAATACCCAGTAAAGTTGCAACAGCAATCTGTAAGATTGCACCTGGTAAGGCAATGCGGCGAACAAGTAAAAGATCATTTAAGGAAAAATGCATACCAACGCCAAACATGAGGAACATTACACCGAGTTCAGCAAGTTGGTTTGCAAGATGAATATCTGCTTCAACACCAGGAGTATTAGGACTAATAATAATTCCGGCAATGAGATAGCCAATAAGAGGGGGAAGTCGTAGTCGGGCGGCAATATAGCCAAAAAACAGGGCAACGCCGAAACCAACAGCAAGTAAAATAATTAAATCTACGTCATGCGGCACTAAAAACTCCTTTTACGTGAGTTAGGCTAAAGACAAGCATAAAAAATGCCAAGGCGGAATATGTGGAAAGTTTAACAAAAAGGCAGATATAAAAAAAATGCAAAAAAAAACGACTTCATAAAGAAGTCGTTTTTTTCGAGGCTAAAATTATTTGATTTTAGCTTCTTTGAAAATCACGTGTTGACGGATTTTTGGATCAAATTTTTTGATTTCCATTTTTTCCGGCATAGTACGTTTGTTTTTAGTCGTGGTATAGAAGTAACCTGTACCAGCTGAAGAAACGAGGCGAATCTTATCACGCATTGCTCAGACTCCTTAGATCTTTTGACCTTGAGCACGAAGGTCTGCAACAACCTTTTCGATACCCAATTTGTCAATAATACGCATACCTTTAGTGGTTAAACGAAGACGTACAAAACGTTTTTCGCTTTCTAACCAGAAACGGTGGTGGTGCAGGTTCGGCTCGAACCGGCGCTTGGTTTTGTTGTTGGCGTGTGAGACGTTGTTACCAACGACTGGACGCTTGCCGGTAACTTGGCAAACCTTAGACATGGTGTAACTCCATTGATTTAGCCAACAGCAAATCTGTGGCCAGTCATACTAAATGTAAACGGATGAATTCATTCAAGGGGCGTTTTATACCAAAAATACGATTAAAAGACAAGCGAAATTGGTAAAAACGAGGCATGATCTAGTATAACAGATCATGCCTTGATCAGTTAACGCAACAAGGTTTTCGAAATGAAGCGATGAATCGGTTTATTGAACGGCGGAAGAATATATTTCAAGCTATAAAGTTTTGGATTTGACATGACCGAACGTTCATGCGAAAGCCCAAAAAAGCCCTCCGGTCCGTGATATTTACCCATACCTGACGCACCAATACCGCCAAAAGGTAAATCATCTTGTGCTACATGGGTAATCACCATGTTAATTCCGAAATGCCCTGAATGAGTATGCTGAGAGATATAATCGGCGCGTGCCTGATCATAGTCAAAATAATACATCGCCAAAGGACGTGGTCGACTATTAATAAATTCGATGACTTCTTCTATTTGGTCATATTCTAAAATTGGTAGAACAGGACCAAAAATTTCATTTTGCATAATATCCATTGCAGTCGTTACACCAGTAACCAGAGTCGGTGCAATTTTGCGGACATCATCTAAAATTTCATTTTGAGGATTAATTTCAATAATACGAGCACCCTGATCACGGGCATTTTCTAGATAGCCCTGAATACGGTTGTACTGCTTATCATTAATAATAGATGTGTAGTCTTGATTGTTACGAAAATGAGGATACATTCCAGCCACAATCAATTTAAAGTTTTCAATGAACTCGGCAGTTTTACCACGCGGCAAGAAAATATGGTCTGGCGCAACGCAAGTTTGGCCTGCATTCCATAATTTACCCACAGCAATACGCTGAGCGACATCTTTCATATCTACGGAAGCATGTACCAAAGCGGGGGATTTACCACCCAACTCAAGAATAACCGGAACCAGATTTTGAGCTGCGGCTGCCATGACGGTTTTACCAACAGAAGTCGAGCCTGTGAAAATCATTTTGTCAAAAGGCAGGTGACTAAACGCATCAGAGATCACACCACCACCATTAACCACAGCAACCAATTCTTGTGGAAAAGCTTCAGAAAGTGCATTTTCAAGAACTTGTCCAAAATTTGGAGAAGCACTCGAAATTTTGATCATGGCATGATTACCGGCTGCCAAAGCACAGATAAGTGGGCCAACGGAAAGTAGTAATGGATAGTTCCAAGGTGTAATAATGCCAATAACACCCATTGGTTGATATTGTACCCAACCTTTTGCTGGCTGATGTAATACACTGATATGGCGTTTTGATGGTTTCATCCATCCGGTCAGGTTCTTACTGTAATACTTGATTTGTTCAAGACAGGTAAGTAACTCACCAATTTTGGTTTCCATAATGGCACGATTGCCATAATCAAGGTTAATTGCTTCGGCAATCTGATCTTGATATTTTACCAAGACTCTTTTAAGACGAGCTAAACGATCAATACGCTCTTTAGCAGTGGGTACCGGATGACGTAAGTAGGCAATCTTTTGCTGCTCAAGCAAATCATGTAAATGCTTAACATCATAAGGAACCTGAGTCTCTGGATTTGTTTTTGTTTGACTGTTCATCGGTACTTACCAAATATACTGATATACTTATTTTTTAGAGTAAATACTCTAAAGAGTCAAGTTGGTTTCTGTGTGCAAGTCTTAACCATATGAATTAACGAAGGTTATTAAAATGTCTCTACCTAAAGCTCTGAAGACAAAAGACCGGATTTTACAAATCAGTTTGCAGCTTTTTAATGAGCGTGGCGAACGGTCTGTCACTACCAATCATATTGCTGCAGAGTTGGGGATTAGTCCTGGAAACTTGTATTATCACTTTCGAAACAAGCATGAAATCATTAAGGAATTAATGCACCAATATCAGGTCGAGACTTTAGAAATGCTCTCTTTACCTGAGGACAGACCATTAACGACCAATGACAAAATTAATTATTTTCAGGTGCTCAGTGGTCAGCTATGGAACTATCGTTTTATCCACCGCGATGTTTATCATTTAGTTGAAAGTAACGAAGACTTTAAAAAGATCTATCCTCGGTTTGCAGGACAGGTCATGCAGCAAGGGCAAAGAATTTATCAGGCCTTTGTTGATGCTGGGCTTATGAAAATGACACCTTCGGAAATTGAAGCGCTCATTATTAACCTCTGGATTGTCTTAACGAACTGGACCAACTTTCTATATATGTCCGGACACATTAGTGACAATAACCACCTTGAAGAAAAATGGGTTTGGCAAGCTTTACGTCAAATGGTTTTTTTAGAAGGCCCTTATTTAATGGGTGAAAGCCGCGCAACTTATGAGCAATTATTGGAGTCGCTTGGACCTTCGGATCTTTTTGCCAGCTTATCGTCCCTAAAAGATGAATAGTTGTGCTTGTTTATTTAGAGCGCTAGAATACTCGGCTTATCAAAATTTTGTCTCAATTAAGTGATATTAACCAAATGAATATGACCACTGCCAATACAGCCCGTTTACTGATTACTTGTGAAGACAAGCCTGGGATCGTACAGGCTGTATCGAGCTTTTTGTACCATCAGGGTGCAAACATTACCGCGCTTGATCAGTATGCGACGGAAGCTCAAGGCGGACGTTATTTCATGCGTGTTGAATTTGAACTTGATCATTTACAGTCTCGTAAAGATGCTTTAATTCAGACTTTCGCAGCAAATGTAGCGGAACGTTATGGTATGCAATGGCGTCTTGCTTTTGTTAATGATATTAAAAAGGTTGGTATTTTAGTTTCTAAAGTTGACCATGCTTTGCTTGAGCTATTGTGGCGTCATGCACGTGGTTCTTTACCGTGTGAAATTACCCACGTAATTTCTAACCACGAAGATTTACGTGAAGCGGTTGAAAACTTTGGTATTCCATTTACAGTCATTAAAGTAACTAAAGACAATAAAGCAGAAGCTTATGCTCAAATTCATGAAATGATGCAAGGCAATGACTTGTTAGTTCTTGCGCGTTACATGCAGATTTTAAGCGAAGATTTCGTTTCTAAATGGGAAATGAAAATTATCAATATTCACCACTCATTCTTACCTGCTTTTGTGGGCGCAAACCCATACAAGCAAGCATATGAAAAAGGTGTAAAGTTGATTGGTGCAACAGCTCACTATGTGACTGCTGACCTAGACCAAGGCCCAATTATTGAGCAAGACGTTGAACGTGTGAGCCATGATTATAATGTTGAGCAGTTGCGTGAGCTTGGCGAAGATGTTGAACGTAATGTATTAGCTCGTGCTGTTAAATGGCATTTAGAAGACCGAATTATTGTAGATGGCAATAAGACTGTTGTTTTCTAACAACTTATATTCCTTTAAAAGCATGCTTTTGAGCGTGCTTTTTTTATGGCTAAAATAAATTTAAAATGTTATAACATAACTAGAGTCTGTTGCTCTATAGATTACTTTTAATATCTAGCTACTTAATTATTTTTTAAGCTGAGCGCGATCTGATAAGTGAAAATAGGGAACTTACACATTTTAGTGCGTTGTCTAAGCATGAGAAAACTAAGGTGATATCACTTTATCAAGTTAGAACTCGCGATAATGAGGAATGTTTTCATAAAAAAGTAGTTGCAAATGAAAACACTTCTCATTTATTATTGTGGCACTTTATTGTTCTATCCGATGTTTGAAATCGTTTCTATAAATTGAAAACCGAAATCATCATCCATTAGGTAATTAGATTCTTATGAGTCAATCTTCCGCAGCCTTAAACTCTCCCAATCCGATGAAAAAGAAAGTCATCACGGCACTAATTGCGGTTGCAATTGGTCATATCGGGGTCTTATGGGCAGTCAGCCACATTAAGCCTGTTGAACTAAAGCCAATTGAAAAGAAACCTTTACAAGTCCGCTTTGTAAAAATTCAAGAGCAACCAAAACCTTTACCACCAAAACCAAAAGAACCGCCTAAAAAGCCGGAACCTAAAAAAGAAGTGAAAGAGGTTAAAGTTGTCGAGAAACCTGTAACTCCACCTAAAAAAGTGGAAAAAATTCAGCAGGTCAAAAAGGCTGAAACACCTAAAGAAACAGTAAAAACAGAACCTAAAGTTGAACCGAAAATAGTAACGCCAACGACTACTGTGACTGAAAAAGTCGTTGAAAAGCCAAAGCCAGTGGTTCAAGAAGCACCTAAAGCTCAACCTGCTCCAGATCCATCGCCAAAACGCGTTTCAATTGGCGGTTCGGGTGTACAGTGGAGCCGCTCACCACGTTTGACTGTTTCACCAAAAGATTTACAGGGCGAAGCACGCTCGGTTGTTGTACTTATTGAAGCCGATGAGAAAGGCAAGATTACTAACGTGCGCGTAACCCGTAGCAGCGGTATTCCAAGTCTAGATGACAAAGTAGTCCGTGCTGTACGTAGTGCAAAATTTAAACCTTATATGGAAAACGGTGTTGCTTATCCAATTAAAGCAGAGCAACCGTTTGACTTAACCCCTTAAACGAATTTGAGTCCCAACGGCTAACCTTAATCAGGAGTTCGAATATGAACTTTTCAATCTATTGGCAACATGCAGATGCAGTGAGTAAAACCCTGTATTTCATCTTATTGGCAATGTCGATTGCTACCTGGACAGTTTTCATCTTACGTTTGATGGGGACTCGCCAACTAAAACAACAAGCTTATGCTCAACTCTCTCAGGCTATTACTTCGCTCAAAGCAAAGTTACAACCTTTGAGTTTTGAACAACGTAAAGCAGTTGCAGAGCAAGCATTATTGCGTCAGATTTCTGCTGAGAAAGCCAATGCTGATAAAGGTATTTCAGTTTTAGGAACAATTGCTTCAATTGCACCATTCGTTGGTTTGTTTGGTACAGTATGGGGTATTTTCCACGCGTTAGTTGCTGTTGGTAAGAGCGGACAGGCAGGTTTAGCTCAAGTGGCTACACCGGTAGGTGAAGCACTTATTATGACTGGTCTTGGTCTAGCAGTTGCGATTCCAGCGGTATTGGCTTATAACATCTGTGTACGTGCGAATCGTGGCCTTGCTCATGATTTACAAGATCAAGCACACAGTTTGTTAATCGACACCATGTTGCAGCAAGACTCAACTGTAAAGTCTGATGTTAAAACTGCACAGCAAAGTTATGTTGGAGGTCAAGCTTAATGGCTTTTCAATTGGGTGAAGACCACGATAGTGGCATGAATGAGATGAATCTCATTCCGCTAATCGACATTATGTTGGTGTTAATGATCATCTTTTTGGTCACAGCAACAGTTGCCAACCCATCGATTCCATTAACGCTTCCTAAAACAACTGCTGAAATTATTGATCCACCACCAAAAGCAATTACGATTAGTATCAATGCAAATGGTGAAGTGGCTTGGGATACTCAAGTAATTAGCCTTGATGAGCTTCAAAAACGCTTCCAAGAAGCAGGTCAAGGTGCGGTTAAACCGACAGTTCAACTTCGCGCTGATAAAGAGTCGAAGTACGATACTGTTGCTCAGGTAATGTCTCGCGCCAGTGAAGCCGGACTGAGCGATATTGCCTTTGTAAGTGAAAACTAAAATCTAGTTTCACGTAATAAAAAAGCAACCAATTCGGTTGCTTTTTTATTTTCTCATTTATTAATTTTTCATGAGATGTTGGAATTTACTATGTAACTTTAACAGTTTAGGTGGGATTGCAAAGTTGCAGTAACCTTGTGAAGGGTTCTTTTCATAGTAATTTTGATGATAGTCTTCTGCCGGATAGAATGTAGGAGTAGGAGATAATTCAGTCACAATATCAAGATCGTCATCTTTTAATGTCTGAATGGTGTGTTCTGCTGCCTGCTTTTGCTCTTCATTAAAATAGTAAATAACAGAGCGGTATTGAGTACCAATATCATTACCTTGGCGGTTTAAAGTCGTTGGATCATGCGTTGCAAAGAACACATCAAGTAACTGGGAATATGTAACTTGTTGTTCATCAAAGTCGATAAGAACCACTTCAGCATGCTGAGTGTCACCTTGACATACTTGCTCATAAGTTGGGTGAGTTGTATGCCCACCAGCATAACCACTTGTTACTTTTTCTACACCACGTATTTGTAAAAATACGGCTTCGACGCACCAAAAACAGCCGCCGCCAAATAATGCCTGTTGCATTGTTTTTTCCTCTATTTCCTGCCTATTACAATAGGGTTTATCTAGTTAGATTACAAAGTAAAGCGTGTATAAAAAAGTAAAGAAAAGTGCATTACTTATTTCATTTTACTTTAGGTAAACCCTGTCGAACAATTTGAGAGAAATGCTCACTGCTTTGGTCTGCAAATTGTTCAAAATGTTCAGTACGTGGGTTAATGTGTGCAATTTGATACCACTGTTTCAAGCTAATATTTTGATCGAGTGCTTTAAGATCATATAAATAATTAGGTAAGTAACCAGAGGCAATTAACCGATAATCTTTAGGAAGCTGATATGGGTTAATGGCTTGAACCATATCAAAAATTAAAGTTGTACAATTACTTGTGAGCGTATTGTACCACTTTGGTTCTGCGCGTAGTTCATCTGCTTTTTTAAGATATTCTAAAAATAGCGCTTTTTGCTCAGAGCGAGGCATATTGACCGGGAAATTATAAACTTGCTCTTTACGGATATTGCTACGCGTGTAGACAATATCTTTTTCATCAGATGCAATTAAGCTCAGTTCATATTTTCTAAAGAAGCCGCCAATTGCTGAAAACTCTTCAGTCTTTTCTTTTCGAATTTCGATCGAAAAAACTAAAGGTTGTTGATTTTTAAATTCGAAACTGACTAGCGTATGGGCAATTTGTGGCCCCATCCAGTAAGAGGTAATGATATTTATGCCATTTAACTGGTTCAGGTCAAAAGTACGGGTTTCCCAGCGGACATCATAGGTTCCATCAGGATGCCAGTTGAAGTTACGGACATTATGCAAAGTAATAACATCGCCGTGTTTTTCGTAACTTAGCATATTGGCAACTTCAGGGTTCCAGTCACGGTCTTGACGTGCAGTAATCGAAAAGTACCAAACTAAAGAGCAGGCAAAAGCTAATAGGTAGATTAAAACGTCTGTACGACGGCTAATAATATGCCCATTAAAATATAAACCCGCCATACTTAAAGCAAAGGCAATCCATATGCCAATAATAATACGGCTGCCTAACCAGCCAAAAGGTTGTTGGACCCATAGGGCTAAGCATACCCAAATGCTGGAAAGCACAATAAACAACGTGAATAAACTATGTAAAGCGCCGAAGAGGAGGGCGATAATAAATTCACGTGTTCCGATATTGTGCATAGGCGACCAGAAAATTATTTTTTATAAGTGGCAAATTCGAATGAAGTTCCTGATTTTTCATCTACTTGCTGTTCGCTTGCAGTTTTGTGAAATTCACTCGGTATTGTTGGATAATGTGCATCACCTTGTACATCTAAGTCAACATGAGTGAGCTCAAGACGGTCTGCAATTGACAAGGTTTGCTTAAAGATTTCACCACCACCAATAATGAATAAAGCTTGCTTTTCGGTGTTTTTGGCATCTTCTAAAGCAGCATTTAAAGCATCTTCAATTGAATACGCAATTTTTACGCCGTCAAAATGCCAGTTAATGTCACGGGTAATTACCCAGTTCACACGGTTCGGTAGAGCACGGCCCATAGACTCAAGCGTTTTGCGGCCCATGATCACCACACCACCTTGTGTGATTTCTTTAAAGTGTTTTAAGTCGGCAGAGATATGCCATGGCAACGCATTGCCTTTACCAATACAGTGATTTTTGTCCATTGCGACAACGTGGACAACTTCTACATTTTGCCATGCCATAATCTTATTCTCTAAATCGTAATCTAATGAAATTTAAGCCGTCGTTATACTGCAACTGGTGCTTTAATTGCCGGATGTGACTCGTAACCTACAATCTCGATGTCTTCAAATTTGAAGTCGAAAATATCTTTAACATCCGGATTAAGTTTTAATTGGCAAAGTGGTAATGGCTCACGCGTCAATTGTAGTTTTGCCTGCTCAAAATGGTTGGCATAAAGATGCGTATCGCCACCTGTCCAAACAAAATCACCAACATCTAAGCCACACACTTGAGCAATCATATGAGTGAGTAAGGCATAACTGGCAATATTAAATGGCACGCCTAAGAATACGTCAGCACTACGTTGATAAAGCTGGCATGACAACTTGTTGTCTTGTACAAAGAATTGGAAGAGCGTATGGCAAGGCGGTAAAGCAACTTGTCCAGCCTCATTTGGGTTCCAGCCAGAGACAATTAAACGGCGTGAATTTGGGTTGGTTTTAATTTCATTAATTAACCATTTAATTTGGTCAAAACCATCTTGGTTATAAGTACCATCGGCATTTTTAGTTGCGCCGAAATTACGCCATTGATGGCCATAAACTGGGCCAAGCTCATGTTCTGGGCGGCCGAAACGGGCAGTTTGTTCTGCTGTTGCCCATTCATCCCAAATGGTGACTTTATTGTCTTGTAAGTACTTAACGTTAGTATCGCCTTTTAAGAACCAAAGTAACTCAATCACGATAGAACGAAAGTGAACTTTTTTTGTGGTGAGTAAAGGAAAACCCTTAGAGAGATCAAAACGCATTTGATGACCAAATACAGAACGGGTTCCTGTGCCTGTACGGTCGCCTTTGTCACCGCCATTATCAAGGATATGTTGTAGAAGGTCTAAATATGCACGCATAACACTCTCGAGTTCGGATTAATTTCCATAAAATAAAAGGGGAGACGGTTCATGGATTAATAAACCGTGGAAGATAATAGCATGGATTCAGGACTGTTAGGAAAGCGAGCCTTGCTTTGTAATTAAAATCGCTTAGCACGATTTTGATAAATCGAAACAAGAAAAAATCCAACCAGTACAAAGCCTAAAGCTTGTAGTGTTGCGATCCAATTGTGTTGAGGGGGCAGTAACCACATTATAATAGCAACAATAATGAGAGGGTAAATTCTAAGCAGAAACTGGAGTTTAAGTTTATATGAACTGTGCTCTGGAATTTTTGTTTGTAAATATTGCCCGAAATGAAGCCCAAAACCTAACACGAGGCTAAGAACAGTGTAAGTCGGCGATAAAGGCTGTACCTGATTGGCTGCATAAATTGCAGCACAAACGACAATAATGAAGATGAGTTTGATGTGACGCGGTGCGTTATACCAATAAGCTAACATAAAAATGAGCCTATTTATTAAATAACGATTGAGGTGAAAAAATAAAAGCAGCAAGCGCCATAAAAGCGATTCCTTGAACGCCCCAGATCAGCAAGTTAGGCATGGTTTTTACAAAGATAAGTGCAAATAAAAGAGCGATAGGAACCCACGTAAATAGGCGGTAAAGTAAACCAGTCGGGTTACTTTGAGCAAAATGCAATTTAAAGTAACGGCAGATTAAAAAAATAACCCCAGTTCCTGTAAACATTAAAATGGTATCTAAAGGCAATGGTTGATATTGATATAACCCAATACAGATTAAGAGGGTAATAATTAAAATGATTAATTTTTTAAAAGTCGGGACTTGCGTATTAAACCAGAATTCCAGCATGGCGAATCTTCTTTCTTGGGAGATAAAAACTGTAGCATAAAAAAGAGGAGCCGAAACTCCTCTGATTTAGATGTTAACTGTTCTTTTGAGGGCCCCAGTCATAAATTTTCTTTTGGTAGGCATACCACATCATCCAAAGACCTATCAGTAGCATTGGAACGGTGAGGATTTGTCCTTTCGTCATCCAGCCAAACAAGATGAAACCTTGGTCGGCATCCGGCTGACGGAAGAATTCCATCACAAAGCGTGCAACACCATAACCCATTAAAAATAGAGCAGATACAGCCATACGTGGGCGTGGTTTTGAGCTAAACCACCACAAAATAATAAAGAGTAATAGCCCTTCGCAAAGCGCTTGGTAGATTTGAGAAGGGTGACGAACCAGATGTAATGGATCGGTTGGGAAAATCATTCCGAATGGATAATTCGGATCTGTAACCGCACGACCATATAACTCTCCGCCAATAAAGTTACCAATACGTCCGAACATTAAGCCTGTCGGTACACATGGGGCAACAAAGTCGAGTGTCTGGAACCATGTTTTTTGATATTTTTTACACCAGAATAGCATTGCGATCATGACGCCTAAGAAGCCGCCGTGGAAGCTCATACCACCTGTCCAGACTTGGAATAACCAGATTGGGTTTTCAAGGAATTTATCAAACTCATAGAAAAGCACATAGCCGATACGTCCGCCGAGTACAACACCTAAGGCGCCGTAAAACACCAGATCGGAAACCATGTCCGATGTCCAGCCATCACGCTGTTTGGCACGGTAGGAAGCAAGCCCCCAAGCACATAAAAATGCCAATAAATACATGAGTCCATACCAATGGACTTGAAGAGGTCCTAGATGTATTGCGACCGGATCGATATTAGGATAGGTCAGCATTGCTGCTCCTTGATCTTACGTTTTGACAGATTGTAGCGGAATGATGTGAAAAATGTTGTACATTCAATGTGTAAACATAGGGAACAAGAATCAATGTGTATTGTGGCTTTAGCATGGCATGTTCTGGATGATATGCCCTTGTGTCTGATTTCAAATCGTGATGAATTTTATCATCGACCAACCGCATTGTTGCATCAATGGGAACATACGCCAATCATTGCAGGGCAAGACTTACAGTCGGGTGGTACTTGGATGGGTGTTACGCCGCAGGGCCGATGGGCTGTGTTAACTAATTTCCGTGATGGACGTGATAAAAAACAATATGAGACTTCTCGTGGTCATTTGGTTCAGGCTTTTTTAGAGTCTGATTTGTTACCGATTCGCTTTGCTCAGCAATTAGAACAACAGCAACAGAACTTTGCTGGTTTTAACCTGTTTATGGGAACTGCTGATCAGGCGGTCTATATGAGTAACCGCGGTGAGGCTCCTCAAGTATTAGCCAACGGTGTATATGTGGTTTCGAATGGTTTAATGTCCGACCACTGGGAAAAAACCAGACATTTACGCACACGTTTTACGCAAGAGTTCTTGCCTATGCATCAGCACAAAACAGAAGAGTTAAGTTTGCAGCATGCAGCGTGGGATATTTTAGAAGATGAGCGTAAGGTCACCACAGCATTGTTGCCAAACACGGGCATTCAGCCGGAAATGGAAGAATTATTGTCATCGACTTTTATTCAAAGCCCCGTATATGGAACACGGTGTTCGAATTTTTTAAGAATGACCAATAATGAATGGATATGGTTGGAAAAGACCCAGCAGGGTGAACATAGTGGTCAAATTGTGCAGCAACAGGTGCTTTTAAACCGTTAGAAAAATGCCGATCAAGTGATCGGCATTTTTTTGGGTAAATCAATTAACCGGCAATAACGCCGCCATCTTTACGGGTAATCACAACAGTTGCTGAGCGTGGGCGCGCAGTTTTATTGCTTGGGTCTTTTTGTGTGGCAGGCCAGTTACTTTCTGGTTTCGCGTAACTTGGTGAATCTTCACCAGGGTGCTGAACATTAATGAAAATTGCTTTGTAGTCAGGAGTCATGGCAATACCAGTAATTTCACATTGCTTTGGTCCGACTAAGAAACGACGTAATGTTGCGTCTGTAACTTTGGCACCTGTTATGGTCTGCTGACCATTTGAAGTTGTTGCTGTACCACCATCACCGATTTGACCCGGCAGAGCTGCAAGCATCATACAGTTAGTAACATCAGTGTAAGCGCCGTCATCGGTTTCAATCCAGAGAACACCGCGTGGGTCAAACCACATACCATCCGGAGATGAAAAATCATTGTTATCTGTTAAGCCGGATAAGTTGATGTTTGAAGCCATTGATGCTTCTGCGCCAAATAGGTAGATATCCCATTTGAAGGTTTCAGCAGTTGTTTTGTCATCAGTTTCTTTAAAACGGATGATATGACCGTTTACGTTTCCTTTTTGTTCTTTTGTGCCTGCATATAGGTCTGTGTAGTTACGTGGATTGGCTGCATCAGTTGCATAGTCTTTACCACGATTTGAGTTATTGGTGAGTGTGACATAGATTTCACCGTTTACTGGGTTGACCGTACACCATTCTGGGCGGTCCATTTTTGTTGCACCTACAGAATCCGCTGCTAAGCGTGCAAATGTAACAACATCTGCCTGTGACTTAAACGGGTAGGTAGTGTTGCTTTCATTTAAGCCATTTTTGCCATAAGCAAGTTCAATCCATTGACCTGAACCATCGTTATTAAACTTAGCAACATACAATTTGCCTGCATTCATGTATTTGTCGCCAGCTGTATAACCACCGTTTATATCTTTGGTGTCCCACACAGCGGTTGAAACAAATTTATAGATGTATTCACCACGAGAGTCATCACCCATATAAAATGCTAATGGTTGACCTACTACGGCACGGCAAGCACTGTCTTCATGTGCGAAACGGCCTAATGAAGTACGTTTAACCGGATTTTGGCGTCCATCAAATGGATCAATCTCAACCATCCAGCCAAATGTATTTGGCCCATTTCGGTAATCTTGGGTAGCTTGAGCTGCTTTTACATCGGCATTCCAGCGATCATACAAGTCTTGTGACTCTACTTGACCAATTGCTGTTTCCCAGCCGTAACGCGAACTTGTGCCTAAATAAATTTGTCGCCCTTGTTCATCAACGTTAGGGATTAACTCACCATTTTTATCTTTTAAGTAAATGATCTTGCCATCTTTATCTTTTTTAGGTGCACCTTTTTCATCTTTCTCATACAGATAAGGTTCATCTTTTTTAACGCCTAAACCATAACGTTTTAATGCAATTTTTTCTGCATCTGTACGTGCATATTCATCGCTACCCGAACGTTGGAAATAACCAATAAAGTTTTCTTCAGTAGTTAAATAAGTGCCCCAAGGTGTATAACCGTTACCGCAGTTATTATGAGTGCCACGTGTTTGACGTCCAGCAGGTGAGAAGCGAGTTGCAAGCAGGCTTGAACCCGCTGCAGCACCTGCAAACTCCATAACTGTAGAAGCTGTAATACGACGATTAAAAATAGAATTTTTAACAATTTCTACTTTTTGAGTGGTTGGATCTTTTTTAATATGAACTACAGAAACCCCATGTGCATTGGTTTCACGAATGACTTCATCTTCAGGGCGACGTCCATCCACTTTTGTAGGACCTTTGGGATGAAGGAAGGTCTGATTAATATATTCGTGATTCATCACCAACAAACCTTGTGCTGACACAGTCTCATCAAAGCGGTTTGTTGATGTGTTTAAGCCAAAATAATGCATGCCGTCATGGCAGTCGCCAGAGCGAAACTGGAAGCTTGGACCAGATGGAATATTATTGTCGTCCCAATCTCCAACTCTTGGATTGATTGAGTCACCTAAAGCGTAGATAACATTGGCTTCATAACCTTCCGGTACAGTCACAATATCATTTAAATTTTTAGCTACGGGCGTAAAAGTGAGTTTTTCCGGTTTTTTATTTGGGTCTACAGGTTTGGTTCCACCATTATTAGAGCCAGAGTCATCATCGTTATCATTACAGCCAGTTAAAGTAGAAGCTAAAGTCAGTGCTACTGCACCGCTTGCTGCTTTGGTGATTAAACTACGACGACTGATGTGTTGTTCTAAAATGTCACGAAAGTGGATATTGTCAGAAGTATTATTATCCAATTCTTGGTCTTCATGATATGGCGTCAGCTCTGTCATGGGAAATTCCTAAGTAAATAAAGAGATTGTTCTGAAAGTCTTCATGAGCTTAGTTTGTGAATGTGACGAGGCTTTGACGTTTTGATGATAAGTTAATGAAATATTTGACCGTTTAGTGAAAGGTTGAAGGAATTTTATTTTTTAATGAGACTTTAAAAATAAAAGAAACCTGCATAAAGCAGGCCTCTTTTATAGTGTTGAAAGAAATTATTTCTTCACAACAGATGGTGCAATTGGGTCGGCAGTGATATAGCCAACTGCTGCTGCAAATTTATTACTGTAATTTGTATTAATTGCAGTATCAATTTGAGCGAGTAAATCTGCGCTAATACCAGTACGAACACCATCTTTTTCTTTGTAGAAACGGTTCCATTCGTCACCTGGATGTTGGAAGTTACTCATAATGTAAGTCCAACCGTTTACCTCGTCGACTGCATGTAGACCCGTCGATTCAGCACCTGCTGGTGTAGATAAAATACGGATGAGCTGTTTGGTATCAACGTTATAAGCCCATAAGAAGTTATTTAAGTGGTTACCAGAGTCTTCGCCGATAAATAAAGTGCGAAGTTTTTCTGAGAACTTCAAGTTATCAGGGCTAGCAATTTGCTCTGGGTCAGCGGTGTTCCCTAAGCTGTCAAAGCTAATATCTTTACCTTTAATGAGAAGGTTAGATTGGCTAGGTACCCACTCACTATTGATTGCAACATTTGAGCTGTCTTTCTGGCTACCAGTTAATGTGTGCTCCAAAATACCACCAGCAGTGATTTTCGGGAATTTAACGTTGTGCTCAGCAAGATAACCGCTACCACCTTCAACCATTGAATCGACAATATTAGCTAAAGCTGAATAAGCTTTTTTATCTGCAATATTTACTGTTGTGCCTTCGTTTTTGGTCAATGCCATTGAAGCACCCATGTAAGCAGCATAACGGTGTGTTTCAAGGAAAGCCGCTGCAAGTTTAGTTCTGTCGCTATTATCTTTAAGCTTGAGATATACGCCAGTTTTACTTAAATAAGTAAATTTAAAACCTTGAGCTTCTAATTCTGCTTTTTGGGCAGCTTGTTGTAGTTTTAAACGCTCTTTTGCAGCTTTGGCTAAAGCTTGTTGCTCAGGAGTACCTTTGTCGCCTGCATCAATAGCCTCTTTCTCTGCTATTGTTGCATCGCTTGGATATTTAGCAATTTGTAGAACTGACTCAAAAATATCAGTTCCTTTAATGCCGCTCTTGATGAGGTTTTCAATCTCGGCACTTGTTGCATGACCAAGTCTGATCCAAGAAATCTGACCAGTCGTTGTATCACTAAGTACTGTTGTATATTTTGCAACGTAGAGTGTACCTGCAGATAAATCTTTCTCCTTATCTGCAACGAACATAAATAGTCCGCCGTTGGTATAGTCATCACCCATTAACACAGTGCGGTTATCCGGGAAAACCTGTACAAGTTCGTGTGAAATACGGCCTAAACAATAGTGCTTTGTAACGCGACCAGTACCATCTGCATTTACGGTAATTTCTGGCAAGTGGCCATAGTTATATGGATTGGCAATGTTTTCATCGCCATATATATTTTTACTGAAGGCTTTAAGTGTTGAAAGTGATTGACCTAATTTTTGGTCAAAAGCATCTGGTTCGTATTCTTCACTAGAAAGATGAGTTCCCCATGGAGATAAACTTGCACCACAAGTAATCCATAGCCCATGTGCACTTGAAGTATCAACGTTATGGTATTTAATTAAAGTTAAGTGACCTGTCTTTGGATCTTGATCTAAAGTCAAGACAGCAATCGGAGATGATAATTTACCGTAAGTATCACCACCATTTTGGTCTTTTGATAGATATTCAAATTGGACCACATGGAACACTGGGTTACCGGTTACACCTAATGCTTTTTTGTCAGCATCTGTGAAATCTTTGCCTGTTGCTTGTTTGAAACTAATGAGAGAACTACCATCTGGGCAGTCAGAGAAGAATTGACGTTCTTTACCTGCAACTGATTTATCAATAATTGGCTTATTATTAATATCGTAATAACCACCCGCAATGACTTTTCCTCCTTTACCATCAGGCACTTCTGTACCTGTTAAGAAGAATGGTTTGTAAGCGAGTTGATATTCTGTTTTGCTGCCGTCTTCCCATGAAATAGCAAGTTTTGATGCACATGCTGTTGTGGCAATATCTGCTACCGTTGAAGGAGCTGGCATTGAAGTGAACGTTGCATTCTTAAAGTTAATTGGCTTTGACGGAGTGACAATAGATGAGTCGTTATCGCTATCGTTACAACCTGCTAACGTTGCTGCCGTAGCCATCGCACCTAATGGAAGAAAAGGGATCCCCGTAAACCATTTTAAAATATCGCGACGTGTTGGGTGGTTAGAAGCAGTGGTCATAATAAATCCGTAACTTTTGTGTGTATATTTGTTGAGTCGATTCTATGGATTGAAAATGACACTTTTCTTACATTTTTAAGTCACTTTGAAGACAGTTTATTGCTTTGTAGATTAAAAAGCGTTCTACATAAAAAAAGCCTGAACTTCTTAGTTCAGGCTTTTTTATATTATTTTTATTCAGCAGAATGAGTTTTTCTTTTCTCAAGAATTTTGCCGAAAAGTAGACCTATTTCGAAAAGTAGCCACATTGGAATTGCTAGCATCACCATCGAAATCGCATCGGGTGGGGTAATAAACATTGCTACAAAGAAACATCCTACAATAATAAAACGTCTTTTTTCAGCAAGGCTTTGCGTATTTACCACACCAATCAAAATAAGTAGCAAGGTCGCGATAGGAATTTCAAAAGTGACACCAAACACCAAAAATAGCTTTAAGCAGAAGCTTAAATAACTATTAATGTCGGTCATTGGTGCTACCGTTTCAGGTGAAACGCTAATAAAGAAATGTAATATGGCAGGCAGGGTAATGTAATAAGCAAAAGCGACACCCGCATAAAATAAAATAATACTACCAATGAGTAACGGCAGCGCTAAATGACGCTCTTTTTGATAAAGCGCCGGGCGAACAAAAGACCATATTTCATAAAGAATAAATGGCATTGCCAACATGAGCGCAACAAATAAATTAAGTTTAAATGGTGCCATAAAGGTTGCTGTAACATCCGTTGCAATCATGGAAGATGAGGCAGGAAGTTGTAACCTTAGAGGCTCAGATAATAATTGATAAGTATGATTTCGAAAGGGCAATAAACAAAAAAATAAGAATAATGTTACCCCTACAATCCTAAATAAATGACGTCTTAAAACCACCAAATGATTCATGATTGGCATTTGGTCTAGGTTTTCTTGACTATTTACAGCGGTTGAAGGCAGTTGGTTCATACGGCAATCTTCAATTCAACAGGAGATGTTTCTGAAATATCAGTTTGAGCAGCCAAAGACGTAACTTTAGTCAGATACGGCACTTTGTAATGGCCCGATATAGGAGTACATTTCCAAATAGGCTTTTGTGTTGTTTTAGCTGTTTCAGTTACTTCTAAAGATTCTGAAACCTGCTGTTTTTGTATTTCATCAAGCTGTTGTTGTACTTTACGTTCCAATGCTTCAATGCGGTTAAGTTCCTCTTGCATTTCTTTGCGGAACTCAGACAGACGTAGCTCCTGATCAATCTCGTTTTGCAGATTCGTAATATAGCGTTTTAGTCGAACATACCAGCGACCTGCAAAGCGTGCAGCTTCCGGAAGCTTCTCTGGACCTAAAACTAAAATTGCAATAATTGCAAAACAGAGTAACTCTGTCATTCCTACATCAAGCATGGGTCAAACCTTTAGCTTTTCACTGATGTGCTTTCAGATGTTTTAACTTGTGCATCAATTGTACGAGGGCTATTTAAAGATGCAGCTTCGTCTTCTTCACGAACTGACTTTTTAAAATCTCTTACTGCACCGCCTACATCTTTACCGATATTTTTTAGCTTAGATGTACCGAACAATAAAATAACGACAATTGCGAAAATAACGACATGCCAAATAGATAAACCAGCCATGATTTTATACCTCTTTTTAGTTCGCTTTATATCAACAGGTTGCCATGACAGGAATGTGACACTTATATTTCATTTTTAAGACAATATTTATAAGTGGCCAATTATGACCAGATTTTTAAAGATATTTTTTTGGAGGATTTTTAAATTTTATCGAGCTTCGTTCTTAGACGAATTTACTTGAAATAGATCATACATTTCAAAATCAAAAGGTGTAGCATAACAAGCTGATTTTGACGAGCGAGAGGAGAGAGCGTGGCATTATTACTGCCTGTATTGGCATTTATCACAGGACTTCTACTTGCTCAGACCTCCATTTCAGAAACCGTAAAACCTATTCTCTCAGCTTGGCTTGCACGACTCCTGATTCCGATTGTGATTATTTACAACATGGTCTTTTATCAATCGGGAAGCTTGAGCTTAATGCTTTTTAGTTTTGGTTCGGCATTCATTATTTTCTTTGCTTATTTGGCTTTGTTCAAAGACCGCTTATTGGCGCTTTGCGTAAGTTATACCAACATGGGGTGGCTTGGTTTTCCTTTCGCTATGGCTTTATTCGGTCCTGAAGCAACTGCTCCAATTGTTGCTTTATATATTGGAATGTCGCTTTTTGGCAATGCTTGGGCTGTGACTGCCGTTACTACGGCACCGCAAAGTAAGCTCAATATATTAAAAAAGGTTTTAACTTCTCCGCCTTGTATATCGATATTCTGTGCTGTTGTGCTCAGACTTTTAGGGGCCCAGCATATCGAAAGCCCTGCTATACATTGGGTTTATGAGGTTGCTAAATTTGCAATGACTTTTGCAGGTATGTGTGTGCTTGGAATGTGGCTGCGCCGTACCAGAGTTTATACAAAAGATTTAATTTACAGTACAAAAGCTCAAGCATTTAAAGTGGCCTGTGGATTTGTACTTTGTGGATTAAGTTATAGATTTTTACCGATTCCAAATATAAATCAGCACATCGGTGTAATGTTTTTAATGTTCTGTCTGCCGCCAGCAGCCAATATTGTAGCTCTGGAAACCCATTATCAAGGGACGGGTAGATCTGCGGCTTATATCGCTTCAGGGACGATTGTGAGTTGTGTGTGTATTGCGATTTATGCGGTGTTTTTACATGTAGCATTATAATTAATTTTAAATTTTCTTCCCCACATTTACTTGTGCGAAGGCGGCATGGATGCCGCCATGTCACTGCGGTAGCAAGGATGTACCGTCAGTGACATAAATGGTTTTGTTACTTTTGCCAAAACAAAAGTAAAGTATTGCCTATACAAAGCCGAATACTTTCTAACGTGGTATTCAAAGGCTATATGGAAAAAATTATACTAAACTTTCTCTAAATAACTGCATCGCTTGCCCACGATGACTAATCTTATTTTTTTCTTCTTTAGACAACTCAGCACTAGAAACTTGAAGCTCGGGTAACCAGAACAGTGGGTCATAGCCAAAACCATTTTCACCACGTGGCGCTTCTAAAATTTCACCATGCCAGATGCCTTGGAAAATTTGTGGCAATGGATCTTCCGCATGCGTTACTAGAGCAAGTACACACACAAACATGCCTTCAATCACTTCACCATTTTTACGAAATGGTAAAAGATCATTTAATAATTTGGCATTGTTCGCTGCATCGTCACCGTGTTCTCCAGCATAACGTGCTGAATAAATACCAGGTGCGCCGCCTAAGACTGGTACACAAATACCAGAGTCGTCAGCCATAGCAGGTTTACCTGAAATTTTAGAGGCATGACGCGCTTTAATAATGGCATTTTCAATAAAGCTTAAGCCGTCTTCAATGGCATCGGGAATATTTAGGCGACCCTGAGGAATAATTTCTACAGGCAACTTAAGCTGTTCAAAAAGTTTTTCAAACTCTGCGACTTTACCTTTGTTGTTACTTGCAAGGACTAAAGAGCCCTGATCAAACCAATGTGGGGTAGACATAAGATAACCAAACTTTATAACCAATATTGAACGTGAACTATGTTACGTGTTTTTTGAAAGGGGATATAGAGCAAAACAAATAGAATATAAAATTAGAAGCTTAAAAAACTAAAACCACCTTATAGGTGATATAAGGTGGTTTTAGTCGAGTAAGTATAAGCTGGATTATTATTGTGCTTGAATCCATTTATCCGCGCGGTCACGTGCCATACGGATTTGCTCTTGAGTTAAGTTTGCAGCAAGAGCCGTCTTTTTACCTTCAGATAAGCTAATCACTTTATTGTCGAGCATGCCATCACGAGTTGAAAGTTCATACCACTGGTAAGCACCTACGTAGTTTTTCTTTTGCTCTTCCATCATCGCAAGGTTGTAGCTTGCACGGTTATCGCCGTTACTTGCCGCTTTTTCGAAATATTTACGAGCCATAGCTTCGTCTTTCTTAACGCCAATACCATCAGCATACATACGGCCAACATTTAATTGCGCAGGTGAAAGACCTTGATCAGCAGCAGCTTTAAACCATGCAAATGCTTGTTTATCGTCTTTTGCTACATCTTTGCCGTATTGATAACGTGTACCAAGATAAAACTGTGCTCCAGCTTGACCCGCTTGAGCAGCTTTTTGAAGGTCATGAATCCCCATTGTGGAGAAGCGCGCAGCTTGGCTCGCAACCGATTGTGGCTGGGCGATATAATCTGCATGAGCCTGCATACTTAGCAGTCCTGCAATTAGTGTGCTAAATAATGTCTTTTTCATAGTGCACTCACTCGATAAATAGCGACTTCACCAAACAAATTCGGAACATGTTTGCTTAACAGGCTTCCCTGCTGGTTTCCATTGACGGCGAGTCGATTAATAATTTGTATTTGATTTTCCGCACATAGTGCTTCGAAATCTTTAAACGTACATAAATGAATGTTGGGGGTGTTATACCACATATATGGTAGAGCATCCGATACAGGCATCATCCCTTTTAATGCTAGAAAAGAGCGAGTCTTCCAGTGTGCAAAGTTTGGAAAAGTGATAATGGCCTGTTTACCCACACGCACCATGTCTCTTAATAAAACATCGGGTGCATCTACGGCTTGCAAAGCCTGTGCCATAACCACATAGTCAAAAGACTGGTCGGCAAAACGGCTTAAACCGAGATTCAAATCTTGTTGAATAATATTTAACCCGCGACTGACGGCAATTGCAATCTTTTCTTGATCAATTTCTAAACCATAAGCACGAATTTGATGCTTTTGGCTCATATGAGCGAGTAATTCACCGTCACCACACCCTAAATCGAGTACGCTAGAGCCGGGTTTAATCCACTTTTCTGCCAGTTGTTGATCAATACGCATTAGCTTGCCTCCAGTGAAGTCGATTTTAAATGTTCTTCACCGCCTAAGAAAGCGCGCAGTGTTTTGACATACAGTGGAATCGGGAATAAGAACGAGTCATGACCTTGTTCAGCATCAATATCAAGATAACTTACCGGTTTATGATTGGTAATGAGAGCATCTACAATTTCTTGTGAGCGACTTGGTGCAAAACGCCAGTCAGTGGTGAATGAGACAATCAGAAACTGGCATTTGGTTTTACTCATCGCTTCTGTAAGCGAGTGACCGTACTCACGCGATGGATCAAAATAATCCAAAGCTTTGGTCATAATGAGATAAGTATTGGCATCAAAGTTACGACTAAACTGTTCACCTTGATAACGGAGATAACTTTCGACCTGAAACTCGACATCAAAACCGTACATAAACTTGCCGGATTTTAAATCACGACCAAATTTTTGTTTCATGGCTTCTTCAGAAAGATAGGTAATATGGCCGACCATACGAGCCAAAATTAGACCACGCTTCGGATAGCTATCATTTTCCAAATAACGACCATGATGGAAGTCCGGGTCAGACAGAATGGACTGACGTGCCACTTCGTTAAACGCAATATTTTGTGCTGAAAGCTTTGGCGCACTGGCAATAACGACACATTTTTGTAAACGGTCAGGGTAGTCTACCGACCATTGTAATGCCTGCATGCCACCCAAAGAACCACCGACCACCGCATACCAGACACTTATTCCTAAGCGGTCAGAAAGCATGGCTTGAGTTTTGACCCAGTCACGGACCGTTACTAACGGGAAATCTGGACCATACGGGCGATTGTCATTTTCAGGATTTGGTGAAGTTGGACCGGTTGATCCACTACATCCGCCAATATTATTAAGCGCAACTACAAAAAATTTATTTGTGTCGATTGCCTTGCCCGGGCCAATACAGCTATCCCACCATCCAGCTTTTTTATCATCTTCATGGTGATAACCCGCTGCATGATGATGTCCGGAAAGGGCATGGCAGATTAAAATCGCATTTGATTTATCTGCATTTAAAGTGCCGTAAGTTTCAACCATTAACTCAAAGCGCGGTAAAACACGGCCACATTCAAGATGTAAGGGTTCTTCAAATTGGAACTTTTGCGGAGTGACTAACCCCACTGAGTCAGCTGGAAAAGACACGGGAACATTTCGCCTTTTAAATCTTTCAGGAATAAAAAGAAAGGATACCAAGCTAGGTATCCTTTCCAAAGTCTTTTTTTAATTAAACAGCGGCGGCAACAACCTGATCTGTACTTAAAACACCTTGATCAATCAAACGGTTGGTACATGCAATAATAGCTTCAATAGATGAAGTGACTGTGTTGTCGTGAACACCTGCACCAAATGAGCCTCTGCCTGTACCTTTCACTTGAAGTTCAATTAAGGTTAATGCTTTGGCATTTGCACCTGAACTAATACTGCGTTCTTCGTAGTTCAATACATCAATTGGTAATTGAAGTGCATTTAAGAATGCAGAGATAGGACCATTACCTTCGCCACGTAATTGTTGAGTTTCACCTTCAACATCAATCTCAAGTTCAATAATTTGAGTACCATTAATGTCAGATAACTTATAGTTTTTGACCGTGTAATGATGGTTTTTCACTTCAACATACGTGTCTTTAAATAAAGTCCAGATTTGTTTAGCACTAATCTCTGTACCATTCTCATCAGTATATTGTTGAACAACCTGACTAAATTCGATTTGTAAGCGACGAGGCAATACAACGTTATAGTTTGATTCTAATAAGTAAGCGATACCGCCTTTACCAGACTGACTATTCACACGAATGACAGCATCATAGTCGCGGCCCAAATCTTTCGGGTCGATTGGTAAGTAAGGCATATCCCAGATTTCTTCGTTTTTCTGGTATTCAAAGCCTTTTTTGATTGCGTCCTGATGCGAACCAGAGAATGCAGTAAATACCAAGTCACCTGCATATGGATGACGAGGGTGTACAGGTAAACCAGTACATTCTTCAACCGTTGCAATCACTTCATTAATATTAGAGAAATCTAATTCTGGTGCTACACCTTGGGTGTACATGTTCAATGCGATAGCAGCAACGTCAACGTTACCGGTACGTTCACCGTTACCAAATACGCAGCCTTCCACACGGTCGGCACCTGCCATAATGGCAAGTTCTGATGCAGCAATACCACAGCCACGGTCATTGTGACAGTGAACGGAAATAATCACGCCATCACGACGTGCCAAATTACGATGCATCCATTCGATTTGGTCTGCATAAACATTTGGTGTGGAAACTTCGACAGTCGCAGGTAAGTTCAAAATAACTTTATGATCTGGGCGTGCATCCCAAATTTCTGTAACCGCATCACAGACTTCTTTTGCTACTTCTAATTCAGTTGCAGAGAAGCATTCTGGGCTATACTGGAAAATCCAGTCAGTTTCAGGATATTGCGCAGCATATTCTTTCACTTTCTGAGCTGCATTCACCGCCAACTGTTTTGCGCCATTAACATCTACATTCAACACTTTTTGACGGAAAGTTGGAGAGTTAGAGTTATAAATATGCACAATTGCGCGCTTAGCACCTGCTAAAGCTTCGAAAGTACGCTCAATTAAATGGTCACGTGCCTGAACCAATACTTCAATGTATACGTCATCAGGAATATGATTTTCTTCGATCAACATACGAGTAAAATCGAAGTCAATTTGAGACGCAGAAGGGAAGCCGATTTCAATATGTTTAAAACCGATTTTTACAAGCATTTTGAACATTTTGAACTTTTGTTCCATGTTCATCGGTTCAAAAATTGCTTGGTTACCATCACGTAAATCCGTGCTCATCCAGATTGGCGCTTTTGTAATTTCATTATTTGGCCATTGGCGATCTGGTAAATCGACTCGCTGGTACATACGGCGGTATTTTTTGCTAGGGTCAGCCAACATCATGAGAAAACTCCTTATCTCGTAGCACGGTTGCGTCAAGTATCGTGTGAAAGGCAACGTCTACAGTTATATATGGTATCTAATACAGAAAAATTAAAGGGAATTTGAAAAGGTCTGCTCTAAAATACAGACAAAAATTTATACGCGCGCGAGGCGCAGCATCAGGAGTTCGAGATGATGTCTTGCTTGAGTAGGCTGGGCAAACAAGTAATTCGTTTTCATCTATAGACCATGAAATAGTAAGTTTGGTGGTTTGCAAATATGCTTATTGTTTAGATATACCACATCTAAACGATGATTACACGTTGTGCAAAAGTCTTATAGAGATTTTAATTTCAGTGTTTAGAAAATAATTTTCTAATTTTGCATTGTTTTATATTTTGTCGAAAATAATTTTCATTATTTTGCCTTATTGAGATAAAAATAATTAATTAGCTCAAATAAGGCAAAAATAAATAGTGTTACAGTTCTGACCACATACGGATTAGGTTGTGATAAATATTAGTTAATTTCATGACTTCAGAATAGCTATCACCATGTGATTTACGGAGTTCACGAATACTTTCATCTAAACTAAATAAAAGATGCCGTTTACTATCGTCACGTACTAAACTTTGAACCCAGAAAAAGGAAGCAAAACGAGTACCTGCTGTAATACTACTCACTTCATGTAGACTGGTAGATGGGTAGAGAACTACGTCACCAGCAGGTAATTTAACTTCGTGATAACCATAGGTATCTTCAATAACCAGATCACCACCTTCATATTCATCTGGCTCACTTAAAAATAATGTACATGATAGATCTGTACGAATTTGTTCCGCTGTACCACGAATAAGGCGAATTGAGTTGTCTACATGAAAACCAAAACTTTCATGTTCATCATAACGATTAAAAAGCGGTGGAATAATTTTGTGAGGCAGGGCCGCGGCCTGAAACAAAGGATTTTGCCAAATTGCTTTGATGACTATATCACTTAAATGATGGGTAAGGGGGTCTTGTTCTGAGAGCTGCTGATTTCTTTTCACCGAAGCAGACAAGGTGCCAGCAGTCACTTTTCCACCTACCCAATTGGCTTCTTCCATGAGCTTACGAAACTCGGCAACTTGCTCTTTGTTTAAAACATTGGGGATATGATGAATCACGGCAAACACCTTTTAATAGATACTTCATTTGTAAAAATAGCCTCATGACGAGGCTATTTTATATGAACTTTAATTAATTCCATAAATAAATTATGGAATTTATCCTTAGTATTTAAAGTTAATCGCTAAGACAGCATTACGACCATTACCTTCAAATGCGTAGTGAGCTGCATGCGCACTAGTAAAATAGCGCTTATCAGAGATATTGTTGATATTAAGCTGCAAATTCACATTCTTATTAACATCATATTTAGCCATAGCATTGTAAATGGTATAGGTTGGCAGATATTTCGGAGCAGTTGTGTTCACAAAAACTTGATCGCGATATTCAACACCAGCACCTAGAGTCAATTGAGGCATTACTCGGTAAGTAGACCATAGGGTAGCACTGTTTTTCGCTACAAATGGGAGAGGTTTACCTTCTTGAGCAACTGCATTATAGGCAGCTTCGGTAATTTCACTATCTAAATAGCTATAGCCTGTAGAAACATCCCACTTATCGGTAATTTTTCCGTTCAGACTAATTTCAAATCCATCAACTTTACTTTTACCTGCATTGGCAGTCGTAGTAGGGTCAATTTGGATACGTGTATTTTGCTTTTCAGTACGGAAAACTGCTGCTGTTAAGTTCGCACGGTTATTAAATAAGTCCCATTTTGTACCTAACTCGAAAGTACGTGCTTCTTCTGGCTTGAGAGCATTTGCACTCGCACTTGCAGTACCTGAGTCGCTAATAGAATCTGAACCTGTGTCACCCTCAGCAAGTACACCTACTGGGTTTGCTGACGTAGCATAGCTTAAATAAATACTACCATCTTCTGTTGGTTTAAAAACTAAACCAGCTTGGTAAGAGAAGTAGTCTGTATCGCTTTCTAATTTATCACCAGCTTTATGAGGAGTACGTCCATCTACATCCTTATTATATTTTTTTTCAGTTTCAAATTTATCCCAACGCACACCTAAGTTAAGTAACCATTGTGGATTAAATTCAATACTGTCTAAAGCATAAATGCCTACATTGTGACTACGAGTGGTCGATTGTGCTGTGATAGATCCACGCTTATCTGTGAAGGCACCATTGCCTGGATTATTTAAACTTGTACACCAGCCATTTGCCACAGCAGCAGCTGAAGTACAGTTTTGAATATTGCTGTCTAAAATGGTCGATGTGGTTTCACCAGCAGCATTAGTAAAAGTATGTACACCTTGATCTGTTTCTTGGAAGCTCCATTCAGTACCGACATTAAAAGAATGCTTTAATGAACCAGTATTAAATTTGCCTCTTAGGGAAAGTTGATCACTATATGCATCGGTATCGAGAATACGACTTAAAGCACGACGAGCAACCGTACCTCTATAAATGTTACCTTTTGAGTCATCTGCGTTGGTATAAACATAATCTGATTTAGATTTGTTGTAAGTCGCTATATTCGATAACGTCAGGTTTTCATTAAAGTCATGTTCTAATTTAAAGGTACCGATATGGTTTTCACGTTTGTCAAAATCACGTGCTTTCCAACCATAATAAGTTCCAGCTTTTACATCAACAGGCTTACCATCCCCAGGTGTTACTGTAACCCCAACAGGAGGCTTTGCTGGGTTTGCATTGTTAAAAGGAATGCCTGCATCAGGTTCATCATTGCTACGTAAATAATAGTAGCTTAGTGTTCCGCGTGTTGCTGTATCTAAGCCAAAAGTAATACTTGGAGCAATACCTACACGTTTATATTCAGCACCATTACTTTGGCCGGCTTTCTCATTTTCGTGGCCCATAATTACTACACGGCCAGCAATACCGTTACCAAAATCTTTGTTCGCATCTAATTGAATATGACGATAGTTGTCGGTACCGCTTTGAACACTACCTTGATATACATCACCTTCATGAGCAACTTTAGGGATGAGGTTAATACTGCCCCCAACGCTACCACCACCACCAAGAGCAGAAGAAGATCCTTTAATGACTTCAACTTGCTCAATAGCAAACATATCTCGATTCTGAGAAGTTGTATTACGAACACCATCTACATAAATAGAAGATTGACCGCTATAACCACGAATGTAAGGCATATCTGTAAACGGGGTACCGCCTTCACCAGCACCTAATGTAATACCAGGTTCATAGCGTAACGCTTCGAGTAGGGTATTAGAGTTGGTATCTTTAATTAATTTTTGAGAAAGAATAGAGACTGATTTTGGTGTGTCTTTGAGAGGAGCTACGAATTTAGAGTTTGCAGACTGATCGACCTTTAAAGATTCTTCTTGAGTCGCTTTAGTATGGATAGTTGGTAATTGCGAAACTGCTTCTTGCGCCATCGCAGTTGTTGCTATCATCGAGAGCGATGAGGCGATTGCAGAGGAAACAATTTTTTTACGTGTTCTAATCAATGACATGACTTTCAGGACTTAAATATAAACGTTATGCGAATAATAATAATTCTTATTTATATGTACAGTTTGTGTTAATTGGATTTGCCGATAGAATTATGAAGAAAATGTGAAAGTTTTAATCACTTTTAGTTACAAATTGGCCCTAATTAATTGATTAAACTTAACTGTTTAGAAAAACGATAACTTTATTAAAATTAATTGTAATTTTAGATTTGTAAAGGATAGTTAAAAAATTACTTTTGCTTAACGTTGCATTAAAAAAAATTAAAAAATCATAAAATTACTGTGAAATTTCCTAAAAATACGTCCTTCAATTTTATGATCTGATCGGTTAATTTTGTATATCTTGAAAGTTGTCATATAATACAGCACTTTTTTAAAAACTGTTCCTACTAACTAATTTTTATCGAGGAAGCCATGCAAGTAACGACTGAAGCGGTTTCGGGCGTTGCCCGTCGTTTAAATGTTTCTGTACCGACGAGCCGTATTAACGAGCAATTTGAAGCTCGTTTGAAGCGCACTGCCAAAACTGTGAAGATCAACGGCTTCCGTCCGGGCAAAGTACCTGCAAACGTTGTTCGCCGCGAATACGGTGCAAGTATTTATCAAGAAGTTGTGAATGACATCATTCGTGACAGCGTATTTGAAGCAATTCAACAAGAAAAAATCAATGCGGTAGGTATGCCGAACATTGAGAAAGTTGAACACAAAGAAGATGCTTTAGTTTTTGAAGCAACTGTAGAAGTTTATCCTGAAGTTGAAGTAAAAGCATTTGACGGTTTGGAAGTTGAACGTAAAACAGCTGAAATTAAAGACGCTGACGTTGACACCATGATCGAAAACTTGCAAAAGCAACGTCAAACTTGGGCTGTAACCAAGGGTATGGCGAAAAAAGACATGCAAGTGACTTTTGACTTCGAAGGTTCTATCGACGGTGAGAAGTTCGAAGGCGGTTCTGCTGAAGACTTTAAACTTGTGTTAGGTTCAGGCCGTATGATTCCTGGCTTCGAAGATGGCATCATTGGCATGAAAGCTGGTGAAGAGAAAGTTATTGATGTAACTTTCCCTGAAGATTACCAAGCTGAAAACTTAGCGGGTAAAGCAGCTCAGTTCAAAATCACTGTGAAGCAAGTTGAAAAGCCTAAACTTCCAGAGATTGATGCTGAATTCTTAAAAATCTTCGGTGTTTCTGAAGAAGAAGGCATTGAAAAATTAAAAGCTGACGTTCGTAAAAACATGGAACGTGAAGTTCGCAATGGCTTACGTAACCAAGTTAAACAAGCTGCATTTGATGCTCTTGTTGCTGCTAACGAAATTGAAGTTCCAGCTGCCATGGTTGCTCAAGAAATTGACCGTCAACGTCAACAAATGGTTCAACAATTCACTCAACAATTTGGTGGTGCAGGCGCGCAATCTTTTGACAAGAGCATGCTTCCTGACGAATTGTTCAAAGAACAAGCAGAACGTTCTGTTAAGCTTGGCGTATTGGTAAGCAAAGTATTAGCTGATGCTAAACTTGAAGTTGACCAAGCACGTGTTGATGCTTACATCGACGACATGGCTTCTTCTTATGAAGATCCAACTGAAGTGATTGAATACTTCAAAAATGATGCTCAACAACGCGCTCAAATTGAAGCTGTTGTGTTAGAAGATCAAGTTGTTGATCACATCTTAGCTTCTGCTAAAGTGACTGACAAAGCAGTATCTTATGAAGATTTATTGAAAGAACAACAAGCTCGACGTATGGGCTAATCTTTTGAGAAGTCAGGAAAAGGCGCTTTAGGCGCCTTTTTCATTTTTAGGTATATGGTTAATTTGAGTACGTCTTAAGTACTTAGGTATAAATAATATAATATTTCAGTGCGAACCTTTTGCAATTTGAGAAATTATCCCGCATATTGTTGCCATAGGTTAAGTCACAAAAAATTTAGGAATAAATAACGTATGTATGTTCCAACAATTGAAAATGCTTTAGTTCCTGTTGTGGTTGAACAATCTTCTCGCGGCGAACGTTCTTTTGATATTTATTCACGACTTTTACGTGAGCGCGTCATTTTTCTAACTGGTGAAGTTGAAGACAACATGGCAAATTTGATTGTTGCCCAAATGTTGTTCTTGGAAGCTGAAAACCCAGATAAAGATATCCATCTTTATATTAACTCGCCAGGTGGTTCGGTCACTGCTGGTATGGCGATTTATGACACGATGCAATTTATTAAACCTGATGTAGTGACATACTGTATGGGGCAGGCTGCATCTATGGGCGCATTCTTATTAAATGCTGGTGCTAAAGGTAAACGCTATTGCCTTGAAAATGCACGTGTAATGATTCACCAACCATTAGGTGGATTCCGTGGTCAAGCATCAGATATTGAAATTCATGCTCGTGAAATTCTATTTATTAAAGAGCGCTTGAACCGTTTGATGGCAGAACACAGTGGTCAAGACTATGACACGATTGCTCGTGATACCGATCGTGATAACTTTATGACTGCACAAGCAGCAAAAGAATATGGCTTGGTCGATCAGGTATTAAGTAAGCGTCCATAAGGGAAAATATTAAGTGGCTTGAGTTGTTGGAAAACGCCTCCATATAGTCATTTAACCCTATCGCTTGCCCTCATATTTAAGATTCTATTTGTGGAGAGAATATGTCCGAACATCCTCAAGGACAAAAACATTGTTCATTTTGCGGTAAAACGCAGTCTGAAGTCGGGAAACTGATTGCGGGCGAGGACGCATATATTTGTAATGAGTGTGTAGATGTCTGCTTAGACCTTGTACAAACCAGCCAACAGGTTGAAGCAGGTGACTGGGCGAGCAAGGCATTGCCAAAACCACATGAAATACGTGCTGCGCTTGATCAATATGTGATTGGTCAGGATCTTGCCAAAAAGACATTATCTGTTGCTGTTTATAACCATTATAAGCGTTTGAAAGTCGGGCAATCTGGTCATGTGTCTAAAGATGTGGAAATTGCTAAAAGTAACATTCTACTGATTGGGCCTACCGGTTCAGGTAAAACATTACTTGCTCAAACATTGGCTCGTTTGTTAGATGTGCCGTTTGCAATGGCAGATGCGACTACTTTGACAGAAGCGGGTTATGTTGGCGAAGACGTTGAAAATATCGTACAAAAACTTTTGCAAAAAGCAGATTACGATGTAGAAAAAGCTCAAAAGGGTATTATCTACATTGATGAAATCGACAAAATTACACGTAAATCTGAAAATCCGTCGATTACTCGTGATGTGTCTGGTGAAGGTGTACAACAAGCTTTGCTTAAGATGATTGAAGGTACTGTAGCCTCAATTCCACCACAAGGTGGACGTAAGCATCCACAGCAAGAGTTCATTCAAATTGATACCTCAAATATCCTATTTATTTGTGGTGGTGCATTTGCTGGACTGGAAAAAATTGTACAACAGCGTCAAGAGAAAGGTGGAATTGGCTTTACGGCTGATGTTAAAAACAAAGATGAAACCAAAAAACTTGCTGAATTATTCCGTCAAGTTGAGCCAACTGATTTAGTTAAATTTGGTTTAATTCCAGAATTCATTGGCCGTTTACCAGTGATTGCAACGCTTGAAGAGCTTGATGAAGAAGCGTTAATGCAAATTTTGACTGAACCGAAAAATGCATTAACTCGTCAGTATCAATACCTGTTCAATATGGAAAATGTTGACCTCGTATTTGAAGATTCAGCTTTACGTGCAGTGGCTAAGCGTGCGCTTGAGCGTAATACCGGAGCTCGTGGCCTACGTTCGATTTTGGAAAATGTTCTACTTGAAACGATGTATGACTTGCCAAGCCGTACAGATGTAGGAACAGTTTTCATTAATGAAGCAGTTATTAATGGTGAAGCTGAGCCTGTCTACAAGTCAGAACGTCAGCCTAAAGAAGCTGTAACTCATGAAAGTGTTGCTAAGGCAGATTTAAAAGTAATTGATTCGAAGTCTGCTTAGATTTCATTCATCTAAAAAGCATGAATTGCCTTGGTGATTTATGCTTTTTTTGTTTTCAATTCATGTAGGTGGTGTTAATCTAAAAAAACAAAATACGCATAGTTTTGCGATATAGAAAAATCAAAAGAAAACGCTTTGAGGGATGTCATGCGTTATTTAATTATTGCTTTAAGTTGTGCCGCATTACTTGCAGGTTGCCAAAGTTCATCACACTTAGAAAAGAATTCAGGTGAGCTGACCGCCACTTTACCTAAAGTTGATGTTGATAAAGAACCCGGTTTATTGGATCAATATCGTTTAGGGGGCTTCACTGTAGGGGGATGGGTAAATCAAAAGTTAGGTCAGACATTTGCGCCAGTTAAACCCCAAAATGAGCAGGCAGCAGTTGTCTATCTTTACCGTCCAGACACGAAATGGAATCGTCAAGAAATTGCAGCCATCAATTTATTTGTAAATGGAAAACGAATTCCAAGTTTATTGCATAACCATTATTACTGGATTGAACTGCCAGCAGGAACTTACCGTATTTCAGCAAGCCGCCCTTTGTTGGGGATTCATTTTCAAGAACCTAAATATATCGATATTACGGTAGATGCAGGCGCATCTTATTATTTGAAGTATGATGAAGAAAATAAAATGGACCGTAGTGAGCACACGGGTCCATTTATGTTAATGCAAGATAATATTGGTCGTAGAGAAATTGCATTTACCGAGCTTAAATCTTCTAGCTACAATTTTGTTGCTGAAGATGCTTCAGGGAAAATACGTCATAAACCCCAAGAATTAAAACCTGCTAAATATAATGAAAAGTCAGATGTACATCTGATAAAACCATTTAAATTGTGGAATCCCTTAACGTGGTAACAATTTGAGGTCGATAAAGAAAAGTTAAGACTTTTCTTTATCTTTCATTAAGGGTGCAATAATTTTTAGCATTTCTTCTTGCATATGATCTCGTGCTTTAGGGTCATTAAAAGTTTGCTGTCCCAATTCCATCATATATTCTGAAATTTGCCCCATAATCTGTACGTTTTTACGGGTAATTGATTGGCCTTCTGGGGTTTTCAAAAACTTTAAATTTGCTTGGATTTCTTCTTCGGTATAAGTTTTTAAATAAATATCTTGTAAGGCTTGAGTCGTTTTAGGGCTACTAATCAGCTGGTTACTCGAATCTTTTAAAAGTAAGCCTAACTTTTTCGCTGCCTCTTTTTCTTTCGGACCTAAAGTTTTGATGCCCGTAATATTGCTAATGATCTGTTCAGCTTGTTGATCATAGTAAGGCGTTAACTCATTGATTGATTCTTTCAATAGATAATCAATTTGGCTCATTTGCATGAGTTCTTTTACTGAACTTAACTTGGCAGGAGAAGCAAATAAGCTTGTAGTAATACAGCTTAGACAGAGACTGATTGAAAGATTTTTAAGAATAGGGCGAATAGTCATGAAATGACCTATATGCAGTGTAGGGCGGGTGGGTGTATTCATTAATAGCACAGATTGGCGAACCAATTGTTACAATTCTTTTCAATTTCAAAAAAATATTAAAAGGCATAAAAAAAGCACCGAATCCGGTGCTTTTCTTGATTAGCCAGCTGCGGCATCGATTACTGGAATTTTACCAATTTTCGCTTGCCAGATTTTTGGAGCTACTGCGTGAATTGATGTACCGTTTACATCAACTGCAACAGATACCGGCATATCTTCCACTACAAATTTGTAGATTGCTTCCATACCCAAGTCTGCAAATGCAACCACTTCAGCTTCGCGAACAGCTTTAGATACGAGGTAAGCTGCACCGCCAACTGCCATAAGGTAAGTTGCTTTGTTGTCCTTGATTGCTTCAATTGCTGTAGGACCACGATCAGCTTTACCGATCATACCGAATAGACCAGTATGCTCGAGTACTTTACGTGTGAATTTGTCCATACGTGTAGCCGTTGTAGGACCAGCAGGACCAACCACTTCATCACGTACCGGATCAACAGGACCAACGTAGTAAATGAACTTGCCTTTAAGATCAATCGGTAATTCTTCACCGTTGTCGATCATTTCAACCATACGTTTATGTGCAGCGTCACGACCTGTGTACATTGTACCGCTAAGAAGTAATGTGTCGCCCGGTTTCCAAGAATCCATTTCTTCTTGAGTAATGGTATCAAGGTTTACACGTTTAGATTGTGAAGCATCCCAAGTTACAGATGGGTAGTCTTCAAGTTTTGGTGCTTGAATATGAGCTACACCTGAACCATCAAGCTGGAAGTGAGCGTGACGAGTCGCAGCACAGTTAGGAATCATACCTACTGGTTTGCCAGCAGCGTGACATGGGTAGTCTTTGATTTTAATGTCAAGAACAGTCGTTAAACCGCCAAGACCTTGTGCACCAATACCAAGAGCGTTTACTTTTTCAAAGATTTCGATACGAAGTTCTTCGATTTTGTTCTCTGGTCCACGGCGAAGTAATTCGTCCATGTTGATTTCTTCCATGAGTGCTTCTTTCGCAAGCATCATGGCTTTTTCAGCAGTACCACCAATACCGATACCGAGCATACCAGGAGGACACCAGCCTGCACCCATCGTTGGAACGGTTTTAAGAACCCAGTCAACAATCGAGTCAGATGGGTTAAGCATCGCAAGTTTAGATTTGTTTTCTGAACCGCCACCTTTAGCAGCAACAGTAATATCTACTTTGTTACCTGGTACGAGTTTGTAGTGAATAACGGCCGGGGTATTGTCTTTTGTATTTTTACGACCAAATGCAGGGTCAGCAAGTACAGATGCACGAAGAACGTTGCTGTTTTCAAGGTAACCTTGGCGAACACCTTCATTTACTGCATCGTCTAAGCTCATTGTTAAATCAAATTTAACATCTAAGCCCACTTCAAGGAAAACGTTAACAATACCAGTATCTTGGCAAATTGGACGATGACCTTCCGCACACATGCGAGAGTTAATTAAAATCTGTGCAATTGCATCCTTTGCAGCTTTGTTTTCTTCGCGATCATAAGCACGGCTCATCGCTTGGATAAAGTCTTGCGGGTGATAGTACGAAATAAACTGTAGGGCGTCCTTGATTGATGTAATCAAGTCATCTTGTTTGATAATCGTTGTCATACCAAAAAATCTCTTGAGCGGGCTGTTAGCTAGCGGGCTAAATTATATGACAAAAAGACAATCTTGTGGGGGATTGGTTGATCTTTTGACCGAAAGTCGAATAACACAAAGGCTAAGTTATTTAAAATTAAGAACAACCTAGAATCAGGCTTATTTTTTAAAAAATAAAAAAAAGCCATTTGAGCGGATATCAAATGGCGAGAGGTAGAAAAGATTAAATGATATTAATTATTTGGCAGCAGCTTGCTGCTCGGCTTGAATGGCTGTTAATGCAATAGTAAAGACGATGTCATCTACTAAAGCACCACGAGACAAGTCATTGACTGGCTTATTTAGGCCTTGGAGCATTGGGCCAACGCTAACTACATTTGCTGCACGTTGTACTGCTTTATAGGTTGTGTTGCCTGTATTTAGGTCAGGGAAAATAAACACATTGGCACGGCCAGCAACGCGTGAGTCTGGCGCCTTTTGGCGTCCTACACTTTCAACTGAAGCCGCATCGTATTGTAGTGGACCGTCAATCAGTAAATCAGGGCGACGTTGCTGTGCAATTTGAGTCGCTTGCTGTACTTTCTCAACATCAGCACCCGTTCCAGATGTACCAGTTGAGTAGCTGATCATGGCAATACGTGGGTCAATTCCAAACGCTTTTGCAGAGTCAGCAGACTGAATCGCAATTTCGGCAAGCTGTTCGGCTGTAGGATCCGGGTTAATTGCACAGTCACCGTAGACATAGACTTCATCCGGTAAAAGCATAAAGAAAATGGATGAAACCAGTGAGTACGCTGGTGCGGTTTTAATCAGCTGGAACGCTGGACGCACTGTATTGGCGGTTGTATGAACTGCCCCCGAAACTAATCCATCCACATGATTTAGAGCTAGCATCATGGTGCCGAGAACTACAGTATCTTGTAATTGCTCTTTAGCTTGTAGGTCGTTGAGTTTGCCTTTGCGGAGTTCAACCATTGGTGCAATATATTGGTCACGGATCTGATCTGGATCAATAATTTCTAACCCGGCTGGTAACTCGATACCACGTGCTTTTGCTACGTCATGTACAGCTTCTGGTTTTGCTAACAAAATACAATGCGCAATACCACGAGCCTGACATATAGCAGCAGCTTCAATAGTGCGTGGCTCATCACCTTCTGGAAGGACAATCCGTTTTTTAGCTGCAATCGATTTTTGTACCAGTTCATGACGGAATGCAGAAGGGGAAAGGCGTGGTGTAGCACCGTTATTACTATGCTGTTTAAGCCATTCGACATCTATGTGACTGGAAACAAATCGGGTCACTTGTTCGGCACGTTCAGTGTCATCGGTTGGAATTTCATTACCAAAATCGGATAAACGCTGCGCAGTTTCTAGTGTATTTAAATGGGTGTGTAAAATTGGCAACCCTTGTTTGATAGCACTTTGGCAAAACTCTAAAAGCTTGGGAGCAGGAGCTTCACGCTCAGTCAACACCAAGCCTGCCAGTGGAATACCATTACTGGTGGCGAGACTACTTGCTAGTAATACATCGGTACGTTCAGAGGCGCTAATGATCAGTTCGCCAGCAATGAATTTATTCAGTTCATATTCAATGCTTGAGGCAATTAAACTTGAGTGCAAAATACGACGTGTTTTTGCTTCGCCTTGATTTACCCATTGGCCATCAATCACGCTGGCGATGTCTAATGTTCTAGGTACACTTAAGGTATTACTAAATGGAACTAGACCAATAATTGGTAAATCGCTTGATCCAAAGTAGCGGTTATATTTTTGCAATTCTGCCGTAAATTTTGCGATGTCTTCGGTTGGACGTAGCGACGGGTCAAATGCGACAGGTATTTGAGCTGTCTCTTCAGACAACCCGCGTGTACGCATAAAGAGTACGCCCGCTGTTCGGTTAGAGGTTGCACCACCAAACTGCCGTAAGTGAGCTTCAACTTTCTCTGCTGTTTTACGTGGGTTTTGAATATCTGCTGTACTGACTAAAACCACTTCAGCATCAAGCGCTTGAGCAAGGTTTGCATTAAGTTCACTGGCAAAATGGTCTTGCCCATTTGGTAATAAGCCTTCAACAATAATCACATTATTGTCTGCTGCGATACTGCGATGAAGACTTACTGCTTCTTCAAGTAACTCATCGACTTCACCAGCCGCAATGCGTTGGGTTAGCTTTTCATGAGAAATGGATTGAACAGTTTTGCTTTGAAATAAATGACCAAATAAAGATGTAGTTCGGTCTAAATTTTCTTGATCTACCTGAGAGAACGGTTTTAAAAAGCCTGCTTTAATCCCATTACAATCAAGTGCATAAATCATACCTAAGCAGGCAGAGGTTAAACCAACCCCTTCACCTGTAGGAATTAATAAAATTGTATTCATATAAACCTATAAATAAATGAATAGCGTTTTTTGACTACTGTAATTAAGCAAGGCTTACTTCAGGAGATGTATTTTGTGAAACCTCTACAACCTGACGAGTTTCTTTGGCAATACGGCCTTCTTCATCGGTTGGAATCACCCAGATTTGTGGACCTGTGCCGCTATCAATACGGCCTTCTGTACCACGTTTTAAATTGTTGTTCTGGTCTTTATCGAGCTGTAAACCGAAATGAGGTAAATAAGCTAGAGTTTTTTCACGTATATAAGCTGAGTTCTCACCAATACCGCCTGTAAAGATCAAGCCATCAATACTTGGTAAACCACAACTTAGGGCAGCAAGTGATTTTGCAAGGCGATAGCTAAATACTTCAATCGCAAGGCAAGCATCTTCATTGCCATTTTCAGCAGCTTCAATCACTGTACGCATATCGTTAGAGAGTTGTGATAAGCCAAGTAATCCACTTTCGTTATTTAAAACTTTATCGATTTTTGCTAAGTCCCAGCCAAGATTTTTAGCAAGGAAGCTGTGTAAGCTTGGATCGACATCACCACTACGTGTTCCCATTACAACACCTTCAAGTGGAGTAAGGCCCATAGAAGTATCAACACTTTGTCCATTCCACACTGCACAAGTCGAGCTACCATTGCCCAAGTGTGCTGTTAACCAACCGCCTTTTTGGAATTTTCCTGCCAGTTCACTGCCGCGGTCAGACACATAAGCATGGCTTGTACCGTGGAAACCATAGCGACGAACATTATGTTCTGTATATAAAAACTTAGGGATTGCATAACGGTATGCATGCGCAGGCATAGTTTGATGAAATGCGGTGTCAAATACGGCAACTTGAGGTAATTCAGGGAATAGGCGCATCGTTGCTTCAATCCCGATTAAGTGAGCAGGATTATGAAGCGGTGCAAGCGGAGTGGCTGCACGAATACGTTCTACAATTTCAGGGGTGAGTAGTTCAGCTTTGGTAAGGCTTCCACCATGTACGACACGGTGACCGATTGCTTGAGGTTTATAGTTTGCAAGACGTGCAAGTAAAGTTTCTAAAGCTTTGGCGTGGTCAGCATAAGGAATTGAAAGCTCTAGCGGTTCTCCACCGACGGTAATCCCTTTAATACGAGCATCAGCTGCCCCTAAGTTTTCTGCTAAACCGTAAATACGATCTTCACGACGCTCTGAAACCAGAGCGTATTTAATAGATGAAGAACCGCAATTAATAACTAATACTGATGTAGCCACGTTGAAATACCCAAGTCCTGATATAAAAATAGTTTTCCTAACTTCCTGATCAAAAGGCATTAATTGTGTGATGCATTAAGAGCAGGTTGTGATGTTTTAACATGTGTTGTTTTTCTGTCCAAGATAGACTTTAGCCCATTAGACTTAAGCACTATCGACCATTAAATTTTTTATAACTAATATTCGCTCAGTATAAAGCTTAACCACTGTATTTATTGTTTTTTTGTAGAAGAATTAAACAGTTTTTTGTATATATTTATGAAAGCTAGATTTCTATTTAATGTATTTTTCAAATATTCGGGATAAATTTTTTAAGAAAAAAGAAGTGCTGTTATTTTAATCAAACTAGAGGGGAGTATTACAAATAATATACGTAAATGAAATTAAATTTTAATCGTTTATATATAGGTTAAAATGAATAAATCATAAACATTTTTAATATAAAACTTAGTATAAAAAAGTCGGTATTAATACATTTATAAGAATAATTTATTGCTTTGATATTATGAGAATTTTCTCATAGTTAATAGAGGCAGATTTACCAATAAATATAGTCAAAAATAAAACCAGCTTCTCGTTTAAAACTTAAACATAATTTGTATTTAATACCGATGCTCGAGTATTACCGTAAAGTTGACTAGGGCTTGCATGTCGCTTTTTGCCTTAATAATATTGTTCCTCCCCCTTATCAAATGATGATGAAATATATCATTTGGTCTATTTTTATGTTCCGGCTTATCCGGTTGTACAGGAGCGTCCAGCATGGACTTGCCGAATCCAGTATTGGCAAAAGTTACTGAACGTGTAATTGCGCGTAGCCAAAAAACTCGTTCTGCATATTTACAACGTATTGAACATGCCCAAGGCAAATTCCCAGCTCGTGGTGCACTCTCATGTGCCAACCTGGCTCATGGTTTTGCTGGCATGGAAGATAATGAAAAATTAATTATTAAAGTTGGCCGTGAACCAAATATTGGCATTGTGTCTTCATATAATGAAATGCTTTCAGCACATGCCCCATATAAAACATTCCCTGACATTATAAAAACAGCTGCACGTGAAAATGGTGGTGTTGCACAGTTTGCGGGCGGTGTACCGGCAATGTGTGATGGTATTACTCAAGGTAATGCTGGTATGGAATTATCACTATTTTCACGTGAAACCATTGCGATGGGGACTGCGATTGCACTTTCCCATAACATGTTCGATGCCGCATTGTGTCTCGGGGTATGCGATAAGATTGTTCCGGGCTTGCTGATTGGTGCTTTGCAGTTTGGTTATCTACCCACCATTTTTGTCCCTGCGGGGCCAATGAGTAGCGGTTTGTCGAATGATGATAAAGCTAAAATCCGCCAGCAATTCGCGACAGGTCAAGTAGGACGCGATGCCTTACTTGAAGCTGAATCGGCTGCTTATCATGGTCAAGGTACGTGTACATTCTACGGTACTGCGAACAGTAACCAAATGTTGATGGAAGTGATGGGCTTGCATTTGCCAAGTGCGGCATTTGTTCATCCTCATACGCCATTACGTGATGCGCTCACTGCCGAAGCTGCTAAACGTGTACTTGACTTAACTGCCGAGCGAGGCAACTACACGCCGATTGGCCATGTTATTGATGAAAAAGCCATTATCAATGGCATTGTGGCTTTACTGGCTACAGGCGGTTCAACCAATCATACGTTACATCTTATTGCGATTGCACGTGCGGCTGGCATCTTAATTGACTGGGATGACTTTGATGAGTTGTCTGCTGTTGTTCCATTGCTCGCAAAAATTTATCCAAATGGTAAGGCTGATGTAAACCATTTCCAAGCTGCGGGTGGGGTAGCATTCCTTATTCGTAACTTGCTTGAGGCTGGTTTGTTACATAACGATGTGACGACCGTCGCTGGTAAAGGTTTACAGCATTACACCAAAGAACCGAAATTGATTGACGGTAAGCTTACTTGGGTTGACGGGGTAGTTCAAAGCCTTGATGACAAAGTACTCCGTAGCATTGATGCGCCGTTTCAGCCAGATGGCGGCTTGCGTTTAATGCAAGGTCGCCTTGGCCGTGGTGTTATCAAGATTTCTGCGGTTGCGCCAGAGCACCGTAAAGTGAAAGCACCGGCAATTGTTTTTGACTCGCAAGAAGCGGTACAGGCAGCGTTTGATCGTGGTGAATTACACCGAGACTTTATTGCGGTTGTTCGTTTCCAAGGTGCGCGTGCTAATGGTATGCCTGAGTTGCACCGCTTGACTCCTGTGTTGGGTGTTTTACAGGATCAAGGCTTCCATGTTGCATTAGTAACCGATGGCCGTATGTCTGGTGCTTCAGGCAAAGTACCGGCAGTCATTCATTTGTCTCCAGAAGCGTTATTGAACGGCCCGATTGGCAAAGTTCAAACCGGAGATATGTTAATCATTGATGCTGAAGCTGGTGTACTTGATATTGAGTTAGATGAGCAGACTTGGCAGTCACGTCCTGTTGCTCAACCAGAACATCAGGCAGAAAACGAAGTTGGTTTTGGCCGTGAATTATTTGGTGTGTTCCGTGCGGCAGCAGCGCCTGCTGAACATGGTGCATCTGTGTTTGGTGCACTTGTTGGCGAAGAGCCACAAGGGCAGATTTAAGACAAAGGAATTACAAAGTAATGAGCAAGATTGAAGATGTTGTCAAATTAGGTCCAGTAATTCCAGTGTTGGCTTTTGACTCTGCCGAACAAGGTGAACATGTATCACGTGCGTTGCATGCTGGTGGTGTAAAGGTACTGGAAATTACTTTACGTACAGCAGCTGGGCTTGCTGCCATTGAACGTGCATCTCAGTTAGCAGATGACATTGTGGTAGGTGTAGGAACGATTACTAAGCCTGAGCATTGTGCGCAAGCTAAAAAAGCTGGTGCTAAATTTGGGGTATCACCTGGTTTGACCAAAGACTTGCATTTGGCTGCACAAGATGCAGGTTTACCTCTTTTACCAGGCGTAATGACACCGAGTGATCTCATTCAAGCGATTGAGTTGGGCTACGACATTGTGAAGTTTTTCCCTGCTCAACAGGCAGGTGGGGTTGAGATGCTAAAAGCATTTTATGGTCCATTTCCAAACTTACGTTTCTGCCCAACAGGTGGAATTACAGCAGAGACAGCTCCAGATTTCTTAAAGCAACCTAATGTGGTGTGTGTAGGTGGGTCATGGCTAACGCCTAAACCTGTTGTCGCTGCACAAGATTGGGCTGAAATTACCCGTTTAGCCCAAATTGCAAGTCAGTTGTGAGTTTTACGAAAGTAATTGTGGTTTAAAAATCTAAAGTGTCTTTTAGGTGCTTTAGATTTTTTGTGATGCTGTGACTGGCGGTTGCCAGTCATACTAAATATAAAAAATGAGTGCTTCAACAATGAGTATATCTCTGGTTGAAGACCTTTATTTAGGCAGTGCCTAGATAACATTATTCCAAGGAGAAAGTGTCACATGGAGACGGTTCAGGGTGGCATGTTGCTTGTCTATACTTTAATTGCGATCGTTGCTTTGATTGTCATGATCGCGAAGTTTAGAATTTACCCCTTTTTAGTTCTTATTATTGTTTCTCTTGGTTTAGCTCTTGCAGTTGGCATGCCAATGGACGGGATTGTTAAATCATATGAAGCAGGTACCGGTAAAACACTAGGTCACCTTGCGATTGTGATTGCGTTAGGAACCATGCTTGGCAAGATGATGGCCGAGTCAGGTGGTGCAGAGCGAATAGCAATTACTTTAATTAAATGGTTTGGTGAAAAACATATTCACTGGGCCATGATGTTCATTGCGTTAATTGTAGGGCTTCCGGTATTTTTTGAAGTTGGTTTTGTACTTCTTATTCCAATTGCATTCAATATTGCCAAACGTACAGGTAAATCATTATTAATTGTTGGTTTACCTATGGTTGCGGGTCTATCGGTCGTACATGGGTTGATTCCACCGCATCCAGCCGCTTTGCTTGCGGTACAGGCTTACCATGCCGACATCGGTAAAACCATTATGTACAGTTTGTTGGTTGGCGTCCCGACGGCGGTTGTTGCAGGTCCATTGTATGCATTATGGATTAACAAATATGTCAAATTGCCTGAAAATAATCCTTTAGCAAAGCAGTTTGTTGAAGCAGATGCTAACAACACACGTGAATTGCCGAGCTTTGGGATAACCTTATTTACGATCATGCTACCGGTTGCATTGATGTTAGTTGGTAGTTGGGCAGATGTTTTCTTTGCACCAAAAACGTTCCCAAATGAGTTATTACGCTTTATTGGTACTTCTGATATTGCATTGCTTATTGCTGTTTTGGTCAGCTTTATTACTTTTGGCACCATGCAGGGTTTTAACCGTGAACAAATTGAAAAATTCTGTGGTGGATGTCTAGCTTCAATTGCGGGTATTTTGCTGATTGTTGGTGCTGGTGGCGGTTTCGGCGGTATTTTAAGAGACAGTGGAATTTCTAATGAAATCGTCTCTACTGCTTTAAAAGCAAACCTTTCACCATTGTTATTAGGATGGCTTGTTGCTGCTCTCATACGTCTGGCAACAGGTTCGGCTACTGTTGCGATGGCCACGGCTTGTAGCATTGTTGCACCTATTGCGGCAGCAGCAGGTGTAGTCGTTAGACCTGAACTTTTAGTATTAGCGACAGGTTCTGGATCATTAATTTTCTCGCATGTAAACGATGCTGGTTTCTGGCTAATCAAAGAATATTTTGGAATGACAGTTGGGCAGACACTGAAGACTTGGTCTGTACTGGAAACAATTATTTCGGTACTTGGTTTGTCTTTCACATTGTTGCTTAGTGCTGTTTTGTAATTAGAGGTAGGTAATCCATGATAGTGATAGCAATGGGTGTTTGTGGCACAGGGAAAACCCTTATTGGTGAGTTGTTATCAGAGCGTTTGGCTTGTGAGTTTCTTGATGGCGATACGCTTCATTCAGCTGCAAATAAAAGTAAGATGAGCCAAGGTATCCCTTTAACCGATGAAGACCGCTTGCCGTGGTTGCAAGCTATTCGTCAGGCAATTGAAGCCAAACAAAGAGATGGTGAAACGGCTGTGTTTACATGCTCATCTTTAAAGCGGATGTATCGCGATATTTTAAGAGGGCAGGACCAGAACGTTAAGTTTGTATATCTAAAAGGTTCTTATGAACTATTACAGCAAAGACTTGCAGAAAGATCTGGTCATTTTTTTGATCCGGCATTGTTACAAACCCAACTAGATACATTAGAGGAACCTGATGTGAATGAAGCAATTGCTATTGATATTGCTCTCACACCAGAACAGATCATTGAACAAGTTATCCAGAAGCTAGGGGTAACTGATAGTGTGTGTCGGGGGTAAATTCATCTAGAAAATATCGAAACTATCCATGCTTTAAGAATTCACCTTGTGGTCTACGGTTCAAGCAAGGTGAGTACTGATAATAATAGTGGTATTGATCCGAAGAAGAACTGATTACAGTGTACGGTTCGGGGATATATAAAGACATACAAATAATAAGGTATTAAGAAGAATGAATCAGTTAAATAATTTACAGCATAAATTTCCAGTAGTGGACGGTATTCCTGAAAATGTACGTTTGCCATCTCAAATTCATCAGCGTGTTTCACTCGTGGATGGTGAGTTGAAGTTATGGGCTGGTGCAACCAAGAAAACATTATCTCCGATCTGGATTCAGCAGCCTGACGGTAACCTAGAGCAAGTTGAACTTGGTAGTTATCCAGTCATGGGTGAAAAAGAAAGCGATGAAGCACTAGAGGCAGCGGTACGAGCTTACAACAATGGTCGTGGCGAATGGCCAATGATGAAGGTTAGTGAGCGCATTGCTTGTATGCAAAATTTTATTCAGCGCATGGTAGAGCAACGAGATCTGATTATTAAGCTGATCATGTGGGAAATTGGCAAGAGCTTGGCCGATTCAGAGAAAGAATTTGATCGTACTATTACCTACATGCGTCAAACCATTGATGCCCTGAAAGATCTGGATAATGCTAACTCCCGCTTTGTAATTGCTGAAGGCACCATTGGTCAAATTCGTCGTACTCCATTAGGTGTTGTGTTGTGTATGGGGCCATACAACTACCCGCTAAACGAAACCTTTGCAACCCTGATCCCGGCTATGCTGATGGGTAATACCATTATTTTTAAACCACCTCAATTTGGAACCTTACTATTTGAACCATTGCTAGAGGCATTTCGTGATTCATTTCCAAAAGGGGTGATCAATACCATTTATGCACCAGGTTCTCTAGTAGTGCCGCATTTGCTGGCATCTGGGCAAATTAATGTACTGGCACTGATTGGTTCTAGTAAAGTGGCCGACCACTTGAAAAAGCAACATCCTAAATCTCACCGTCTGCGTGCGATTTTGGGGTTGGATGCGAAGAATGCAGCTATCATTTTGCCGGATGCTGATTTGGACCTGACAGTGAAAGAGTGTCTGTTGGGTGCATTGTCATTCAATGGTCAGCGTTGTACAGCTTTAAAAATGCTGATGGTGCACCGTTCGATAGCCGATGAGTTTGTTAACCGTTTAACGACTGAGCTGGCTAAGTTGAAAGTAGGTATGCCGTGGGAAAAAGGTGTATCTATTACGCCGCTACCAGGTATGCACCGTACAGCCTACATGACTGAAGTGATTGAAGATGCAGTGGCAAAAGGAGCAAAAGTGGTTAATCCGGAAGGTGGTGAATTTTGCAAAACCATGTTCTATCCGGCCGTAGTTTATCCAGTGACTGAGGGGATGAGACTGTATCGCGAAGAACAGTTTGGTCCAGTGGTACCAGTTGCTGTTTATGATGATATTGAAACTGTATTAGATTATGTCACTACTTCTGATCATGGTCAGCAGGTGAGTATTTTTGGTAGTGACCCAGCGCAAATTGGCCATTTGGTCGATACACTTGTACATCAAGTTTGTCGTGTAAACATCAACTGTCAGTGTCAACGTGGTCCTGATGTATTCCCATTTGGTGGTCGTAAAGATTCTGCAGAAGGTACACTTTCTGTGCATGATGCGCTTCGTGCATTCTCGATTCGCTCTATGATTGCGGCTAAACAGACTGATGACAGTAAAGGTATGCTGGCTTCTATGGTGTCTGAGCACTATTCGAAATTTGTGAATACCGACTTTATTTTCTAATTGATCTATGGTTAAAAAAAACCAGCCTTCGGGCTGGTTTTTCTGTGGGAAATAACAAAATAAAAACGCCTGATATGGATCAGGCGTTTTTATTTAAGTAGGAGGCTTATTGACGAATTTGACCGTCACCTAAAACAATCCATTTTTGAGAAGTTAAACCTTCTAAGCCAACAGGGCCGCGTGCATGAATCTTATCTGTTGAGATACCAATTTCAGCACCTAAACCATATTCAAAGCCATCGGCAAAACGAGTTGATGCATTAACTACGACGGAGCTTGAATCTACGCGAGCCAAGAACTGACGTGCCAAAGTATAGTTCTCTGTCACAATTGCATCGGTATGATGCGAACCATATTTGTTGATATGGTCAATTGCTTCATCAATACCGCTCACCACTTTAACTGCAAGAATCGGTCCTAGATATTCGGTATACCAATCTTCTTCTGTCGCAGGTTTTACAGAGCTTCCTAAAATACGACGTGTTTCTGGGCAACCACGTAGCTCAACTTGTTTTTCAGCATAAAGCTCAGCAATGTGTGGTAAGAAAACTTCTGCAATTTTTTCATCAACGAGCAGAGTTTCCATTGCATTACAAACGCCGTAACGATGTGTTTTAGCATTCAAGGTAATTGGTAATGCTTTTTGTAAGTCTGCTTGGGCTTCTACAAACACATGACAGTTACCATCAAGATGCTTAATCACAGGAATGCGAGCTTCGTTGGTTACACGCTCAATTAAGCTTTTACCACCACGTGGAACAATAACATCTACATACTCAGCCATAGTAATGAGGTGACCAACCGCTCCACGGTCAGAAGTTTCAATCACTTGTACTGAGTGCTCAGGTAAACCAGCAACTTTTAAGCCATGCTTCACTGCTTCTGCGATTGCTTTATTTGACTCAAGTGCTTCTGAGCCACCACGTAAAATAATAGCATTGCCCGATTTAATTGCTAAAGATGCAGCTTCAAGTGTGACATTTGGACGTGATTCGTAAATCATACCAACGACACCTAGAGGTACACGCATTTTCCCAATTTGAATGCCTGTGGGGCGATATGCAAGATCCGTAATTTCCCCAATTGGATCGACAAGCACGATCACATCTTTTAAACCTTGCAACATCCCTTTAAAACGTGCGGGCGTAAGCTCAAGACGATCAAGTAAGGCGCTGTCGAGCTGGTTGCTACGGCCTTTTTCCATGTCGATTTGATTCGCCGCCAAGATAGCTGCTTGGTTGTTTTCCAAAGCAGTATAAATAGCAGAGAGTGCATGATTTTTAAGTGAGGTGGAAGCACTTGTTAAGACGCGTGAAGCATCACGTGCTTGTTGCCCAACTTTTTGCATATATTGTTCAATTGAATCTTGCATAGCATTTTTTAATCATTTACCAATGACTACGATAGTAGCAGTCAAATGCGGAACAATGAATGGCTTTTTTGGAAAAATGTGACCGCTATAAAAAAACATTTAAATATTTTGCAAACTATTCGCGGCTTAAACAGGATGAGCGGTCAATTCAGCGATTGCGTATATTTCAGACAATTGTTTAGAATGGACTTGTGCAATACAAACTAATACAAATTTTAAAGATTTGTGCATAAAAGATTACATGTTCAAGAAGGAACTCTTGCAGCATAAAAAAATTACAGCAAGGAGGAAGCAAGGATATGAATTCCATTATTCAAATGGATTCGGAGATAAACCAAGCTTATGCCGGTTTTGGGTTTTTCGATATCTACCATAGAGATAGTTTTAAACAGCCAGCTCGTACCACATGGATTGACGGTTGGAAAATTGAATACATGGCGATTGCAGACCCACAAACGATTCACAAAACACCGATTGTGATTGTTGGTGGTGCTTTTCAAAATTTTAACTCGTATAAATATTGTGTTGAGCAACTATTTGAAAGTGGCCCGGTGATTTTAATCGACTTGCCATCTATGGGCGCAAATCAACAAATTACCAATCGAGATACCGGAATTTCTGCTGGAACATTAGAGCTTCCCGATTTGTCGGAAATGTTAGGACGTTGGCTAGATATCATCGGAATTCAAAAAGTTTCTGTAATGGGAATGTCGTTGGGTTCAGTTGTTGCTTCATGTTTTGCTTATCATCGTCCAGATTTGATGGACCGCATGATTTTAATGGGTGTCATGCAAAAGACCCGTAAAAGCTGGCGGATGATTCTGGAAGAGTCGCTCAAACTCATGCAAGAAAATCGTATGGAAGAGTTTGGACAAGCGGTAATTTTATATTTGGTGAATCATGCCAAATTAGATAAAACACGTATGTCGCCTACAGCTAAAAAATTATTTTTTAGGCAAATGGCAGAATTTACGGGTACTGAACGAGAGCGTTATGAAATTAACTGTAATCGCCTTTTGCGTTTAACAGATGTACCTATTCCAGAATGTAAGACACTGGTCGCAGCAGGGCAGTACGATAGTTTTACTTTGCCTCATGAAAATGCCAATTTTGCTTTGCAATGTCCGGATATGGAATTTGCTCTGATTGCTAACGCCGACCATGTGCCGCAGCTCCAGCGTCGTAAAGAAACTATGAGTTTGTTCACTTCATTTTTGAAAGGTGAATCTATCCAAAATCTGGATGGCATTATTCCAATGACGCGTGAGCAAATGCAAAACATGGAACGCCGAGGTGAAGAGCGTATACCAGTTCTCCAGCCTAAAACCAAACTGAGCCACCGTGAATGTGAAACAGAGGTGCCAGTGACGATTGTTGACGTGACTTTCTTTGGGATGTATTTGAAGTTAGATGATGTAGCACAGCTTGAGTTTGTAAATGAACACCCACGTGATTTGGCTTTACATTTAGAAGATGAAGAGGGTGCTTTCTCGATTGAGTGTTTAATTTTTGAAGCTACTGAACAAGGAGTCCGTGCCTTATTTAAACATGGTAGCTTTGAGCTTGCTGACCGTTTAAGCCGCTTCATTGCTCGCCAGAAACAAGCAGCTTAACGTTTAATTCTTTTATGATTTGGAAGCCTCAAAACTCACGAGGCTTCCATTTTTTATTTTAATTGAGCATGGATAGTCCAGACTAAGTCGCCTAAATGCTCTTCATCGCTGTCTTTAGAAACTTGTTCAAAGAATATTTGAGGTTGTTCAACGTTAACTTGACTAAAGCCTGCATCTTTAAAAAAGTTTTTCACTTCTAGGGGAGTCTTAAAATGAAAACTAAATGAACTTCGAGACATAAGTTTAAGTAATTTACTGCTGTTCCAGATAATATTAGCAAGTTTGTTTTTAACGGGTTCAGGATACAGGTCGGTTAAATAATGAAGCTTTTTAAAGGAAGCACCATAGTGGGCAATGGATTGGATCAGTTGCTTTAATAAGTCTTTATCAAAATAGTTAATTAAACCTTCACTAATTACAACCAGTGGGCGGTTAGAGTCAAACACTTCAAATGCTTGAGCAAAGGCTTCGGTAAATAAATCGACTGATAAAACCTCAGGTGCATTTTTTTCAATTTGTTGTAATGCATTTTGTTTGGTTTGTGCCATATCGGGTAAATCAAGCTCTCGATAGCTAATGGAAGGATAATGCTGCCTAAACCACCAGCCTCGAGGTGATAAACCACAAGCGATTTCAAGCACCTGTAAATCAGGATTTTCTTGAATTAACTTCTCTAAATCATGATCAAGCATGGTATGGCGCTGTTTAAGCGTCGTGCGCATACTGCCGCCCACATATTTCTCTGCCCAAGACTCTAATGGGTGAACTAAATATGCCAACGATTTTCCTTTGCTGGTGGCAAGTGCTTCATGTGAGATCCCCATTTGATACCAGATATAGCCTGTATAGTGGGCTGTAAAAGAAATGTGGCGGTGTTTTGAAAGGTGTTGTGTCATTCGTCCTGAACTCGATTTATTGTTTTTGTGTGATCTTCATTATTAATAACAATGAAGAGGTTCTAATGCATTGATGGTGAATGAACCTGCATGACGGAGTCCTGTCAATTAGGTTGGCATTCTGGGATGAACTTTCAGTTGGAGTTACTTTTCTTTCGGGAAAAGTAACCAAAACCATTGTCATACGCAAAACCTGTTCACTTTCTGCATCTATCAAATATATTGAAGCAATCAATATCCTTCAGCAGATGAGCAGGTTGCGTATGACTTATCCGCATATCAGATAGTGAATAGGTTTTTGTAGCCAATTAAAATTTTTACTAACTTAAATCGAATTCTTAAACTCTTCAATGGCTGTTTTGACAGCTTGCCAGTCATTTCCAAGCGATAACGTTTCACCAACTTGGATTTGTGGAATTCGACCACGCATACGTTCTAAACGCTCTTGGTTTGGTAGTTCTAAGTTTGCAATACCTTCAAGTGCTGTACATGCTGCACTACGGTCATTACACACTAACCCCATATCACAGCCTGCTGCCAGAGCCGCTTGAATACGCGCATCTGCACCACCAGCCACACAAGCAGCTTGCATGCTTAAGTCATCGGAGAAAAGTACGCCATTAAACTTCAAGCGATTACGAAGGACTTCTTGAATCCAGAAAGATGAGAAACCTGCCGGATTTGGGTCAACCTGATCGTAAATCACATGTGCCGGCATGAGCGCATCTAGCTCAGGCATAAGCTTAATAAAGCTTTGCATGTCATGATTATAAATTTCGTCATAGCTACGGCTATCGATTGCAGCTGCGACATGTGAATCGGCTTTTACCGAACCGTGACCAGGGAAGTGCTTACCGGTATTTGCCATGCCGGCTTTTTTCATACCGCGCATAAATGCACCAGCAAGTGGAGCGATATCTTCGATATTTTTAGAGAAGCCACGGTCACCAATCACATCACTAATCGCATTGAGGTCTAGAACCGGTGCAAAACTAAAATCGATACCGACTGCAAGCACTTCAGTCGCCATTAACCAGCCGCACTGTTCAGCTAATTCAAGTGCTTTTTGAGGTTGAGTGATATAGAGCTCGCCAAAACGGCCCATGGCTGGCAATAATGTAAAGCCAGATTTTAGACGTTGAACGCGACCACCTTCTTGGTCGACAGCAATCAAAATATCTGGGCGAACTTGGCGCATATGGTCGGTTAAAGCACGGACTTGTTGTGGTGATTCAATATTTCGTGCAAATAAAATCATGCCACCGACTTGCGGAGCTTGTAATAGTTCAATATCTTCTTGAGTAAGTTCTGTGCCGGCTATGTCCAGCATCAACGCGCCAATCATATTGGTTCCATTTGAATTTTGATTGAAAAACAATAAGCGAATTTTGCAATGATTTGCTACATTTTGTCAGTACAGAATATGATAAAACTACACGGTATAAACAATTTAGTTGGTTAAGATGTTGAATCTGCTTAGTTCATATCGAAAACAGAGCGTGTAAGATACGAACACCCAAGGAAGTATTAAGAATTTATGAAACTTCAAACTATAGCTTGTGCAGTAGCAATCGCGACTGGCGGTTTATTCTTCTCTCATACGATGAACGAAGCAAGAGCAGCAACCAATACTGCTGCTGTTTCTCAATCGATCCAGCCAACGCAAGAGCAAGCCTTGGTGGCTCGTCAACTGGCAACTTTAGTAGACCGCCAACATTATTTAAATATGCGTCTGGATGCGAACACATCTAACCGTATTCTTGATATGTACTTAGACAGTCTTGATCCGGACCACTCATTATTTTTAGACGCTGAAGTTCAAAACTATAAAAAGCTCTATGGTTCAAATTTTGGTGCTTCATTAAAAGCGGGGAATTTAACTGGGCCATTTGCTATTCACCAGCAATATCGTGAGCGCTTAAAGCAGTTTTATGAGTTCATGCTTGCTGAGTTGAAGAAACCACAAAACTTAAAACAGCCAAATACTTTTATTGAAGTAGATCGTGAAAAAGCACCGTATTTTAAAACGTCAGCTGAACAGCAAAATCACTGGCGTAAAATGCTGGTTTCTCAGTTAATTAATTTAACGATTAGCCGTGAAGAAGAGCAGGCGAAACAAAAGGCGTTAAAAGAAAACCCTTCACTTGCTGATGGTCAAGATTTAACAGGCCCGGAAGATTTAACGCCAGCTCAGACTTTGACTAAGCGTTATACACGTCAGCTTGAAAGAATTAGTCGTGTGAAAAGCGACGATGTGTTGGATAAAACATTAAATGCAATGTTGGCAACTTATGATCCGCATAGTAACTATTATCCGCCAATTGATGCGATAGAGCTGAACCGCCAAACAACATTACAACTTGAAGGTATTGGGGTATCGATTCGCCCAGAACGTGGTAATGAAGATTACACCAAGATTGAAACCATTGTAGAAGGTGGTCCTGCAAGTAAGTCTGGTCAAGTGAAATCAGGAGATCGAATCGTTGGTGTCGCTCAAGAGGGCGGCAAAATGATCGATGTGGTCGGCTGGTCGAGTTCGGAAATTGTTGGGTTGATTCGTGGTAAGCGCGGCACAAAAGTAACGTTGAAGCTTCTTGGTGCTGGTGCATCAATGAGTCAGGCACGCAATGTGACTTTGGTACGTGATGTCATTCAAGAGGAAGATGCCGGTGTTCGTTCACGTACAGTTGAAGTGACACGTGATGGTAAAAAGCATCTATTAGGTGTGATTGAAATTCCATCGTTCTATTTTGACTATCGTTCACGTCGTGCTGGTCAGCAATATCGCTCAGTTTCTGAAGATACTGCAAATGCGTTTGAGGCATTAAAAGCCAAGAAAGTTGAAGGTATTATTATTGACTTGCGTAATGACCCAGGTGGTTCATTAGAAGAAGTTGCACGTATGCTCGGACAAGTGATTAAGTCAGGTCCAGTTGTGCAAATTCGTGATGGCAATGGCAACGTAAGTGTATTTGAAGACAACGATGGTGGTCAGCAAATCTATACAGGTCCACTCGCTGTATTGGTGAACTTGGCATCAGCATCTGCAAGTGAAATTTACTCTGCTGCAATTCAAGATTATGAGCGTGGCATTATCATTGGTAGTACAACCACAGGTAAAGGTACAGCTCAGGTTCAACTCGATACTTTGGCATATGGTCAAGCAACCTTAACTCAGCGTAAATTCTACCGTGTAACGGGTGGTAGTACACAAAACAAAGGTGTAGTGCCAGATATTAAGCTTGTTGATATCTACAACGAAGAGTTTGGTGAGCGTAAATCGAAAAATGCGTTGAAGTGGGATACGATTCCGACTGCACCATTTAAGCGTGAAGGTTCAGTGCAGCCATATGTAGCGAAGCTGTCTCAACTTTCGGAACAACGTGTTGCTGTTGATCCACAGTTTAAGTATTTAAATAAACGTACGGCAATTGCGAAGGTTACGAGTGACCAGAAACAAGTTGTGCTTGATATTGATAAGCGCCGTGCAGAGCTTTTGAGTTTAGAAAAGCAAACTTTAGATGCTGAAAATGAACGTCGTATAGCAACAGGTCAAAAACCTTTCCCTAACTGGGAAAGCTATCAGGCTTCTCTAGATGCTCTAGCTGAATCTCGTGCCAAAATGAAAGCTAATCAACGTCCTGCGTTGCCAGAAGAAGAAACGTTCGTAAATGAAGCTGCGAATGTATTGATGGATTATGCGAAATTGCAGAACCGTTAAGTTCTCTTGTCTGCTTTATGAAAAAGCACGCTGTTCTCAGCGTGCTTTTTTAATTTTTATGTCAGTAAACTGTCATGCATTTATCATCAAAGTGTCAAGAAAGCTGCTTAATCTTTAAGCATGAAAATAAATATACTGATGGATGGCGCTATGCAAGGCTCATACGCGACAGCACTATTAAAACAACAGCAACTTCCTGAAAGCTTCCAATTCTATTTTAAACAAAAACAGCATTTGTCTAATACTCAGGAATTGCACCAACTTCACGAGTTGGTTCGTCCTCGTTTAAAAATTGCGATTGTGACAGAAACATGGCCGCCTGAAATTAATGGTGTAGCACTCTCTTTGTTGCAGTTATGCCAAGGTTTACAGAAACAAGGGCATAAAATTCTACTTGTTCGACCTGAGCAAAAAGCCAAATGTCATGATTTTTTGCCAGAACAAGAATGTCTGGTCATGTCACAAGCGATTCCAAAATATCCAACTTTGCAATTTGGCTGGCCCCAATATTTAAAAGTTTCAAAAGCTTTTGAAAAATTTGTGCCAGATGTCGTACATATTGTGACTGAAGGACCGTTAGGTTTAACAGCCATGCAAGCCGCAAAAGCCAAAGATATTCCGGTCTCTAGTGGTTTTCATTCGCCGTTTCAAGATTTTAGCAGGTTCTTCGATTTGGCCTTTTTGGTGAAGCCGATTCAAAAATACCTTTGCTGGTTCCATAACAATACTCAAGTGACCTGTGTTCCAAGTAGAGATACGGAAGAGGCTTTACGCGGTTTTGGCATTACATGTCCTCTAGTTGTTGTTGGGCGAGGAGTGGATACTACTCGGTTTTCACCAAAACATCGCTCAGAAAGCTTACGCCAGCAATGGGGCGTTGATTCCGATACACGTGTCATGTTGTATGTAGGTCGTTTATCACCGGAAAAAGAAGTCCAGCTGATCGTTGAGAGTTATGCAGCTATGCAAAACATTCAGCAACAGAAAACTAAACTCGTTGTGGTGGGAGATGGCCCGGATCTTGCTCGATTAAAAGCACTACCTGAAGCGAAAAATGTTATTTTTACGGGTAGTTTGCGCGGGCACGATTTGGCAGTCGCATATGCAAGTGCCGATGTCTTTGTATTTGCAAGCCAAGTTGAAACGTTTGGTAACGTAGTTTTGGAAGCAATGGCGAGCGGTTTGCCAGTTATCGCGTATGATTATGCATGTGCACACCAGTATTTAATACATGGCGTAAACGGTTGGTTAAGCCCACTTGGGCATAAGAACCATTTTATACAACAAATTTATCAGCTTCCTTCAATACAACAACTTAGAGAAATGGGCATACAAGCCTGTCATAAAGTACAGCAAAGCGGTTGGCAACTTCCGGTACAGCAATTAGAGCAGGCATTTTATCAGGTAGTGAAGGAACCCTCGGCGGACTTCACCTAAGTATCCTAAAATAGGAGAACAACCATGAAATTTAAGAATGCAAAAATAAAAATACTCGATCTCGATTTACGAGGCTGCTTATATCTCAATAATTTCTCTCATTCACAGCGTGTGGCATTATTTTTTAAAATTATTAGCCGTGCTGGTGACGGACCTTTTTGGTACCTTATGTTGGCGATTGTATGGGGAATGCAGGGCATTACCTATAGCTTGCAAATTATCTATTTGCTACTTGGTGGTTCGGTTGGAACAGCAATTTATAAATTCTTAAAACATAAAACCACGCGTCCACGTCCCTACCAAGTACATCAGGTGATTGTTCTCGGTGAAAGACCACTCGATCACTTTAGTTTTCCATCAGGTCATACGTTACATGCTGTCATGGTGACAATTGTGTTGGGGTATATCCAACCTGTGTTGCTTGCAGCGATGTTGCCGTTCATGGTGCTTGTGGCATTGTCTCGTATGGTACTTGGACTTCACTATCCGAGTGATGTGATTGTGGGCGCACTTATTGGTGCAGCAGTAGCAAGTCTGATTATTTTTGTCGCGCCATTATTGGGCATTGCTTTATAACGAACAGTAATTTTTATCAGCTTAAGCTATCGATTAGGTTTGTGGATTTGCTAAAGTACACAGTTCTTGATTTAGCAGATTAAACAGATAGGAGCCGCTATGGGCTTACGTTGGACAGATACGATTGATATTGCCATTGAATTGTCAGAAGCACATCCAGAAGTTGATCCGCAATGGATTCGTTTTACCGATTTACATGCATGGGTTTGTGCGTTACCAGACTTTAGTGATGACCCAAATAAATCAACCGAAGGATTGCTAGAAGCCATCCAGATGGCTTGGTTGGATGAAGTTCGCTAAAAACAGTAGAAAAAATCGCAACTTTTACACATTCAAAGCTGATTATTGCCTATGACATCGGTATAATGCGGCAAATTTTTTAAAGTTTAAATCTTAAAATAAAGGAGCCACTCATGGCAATTGAACGTACTTTGTCTATCGTAAAGCCAGATGCTGTGTCTAAAAACCACATCGGTGAAATTTTTGCTCGTTTCGAAAAAGCGGGTTTAAAAATTGTTGCGACTAAAATGAAACACCTTTCTCAAGCTGATGCTGAAGGTTTCTATGCAGAGCACAAAGAACGCGGTTTCTTTGGTGACTTAGTTGCATTCATGACTTCTGGTCCAGTTGTAGTATCTGTTCTTGAAGGTGAAAACGCAGTTCTTGCTCACCGTGAAATCTTAGGTGCTACAAACCCTAAAGAAGCGGCTCCTGGTACTATCCGTGCTGATTTCGCTGTAAGCATCGATGAAAATGCTGCTCACGGTTCTGACTCAGTTGCTTCTGCAGAGCGTGAAATTGCTTACTTCTTTGCTGACAACGAGATCTGCCCACGCACTCGTTAATCGAAAGCATTCAAACCAGATAAGTGGTATACTACTTATCTGGTTTTTTTATTCTCTCAAGAGCATATTGTTTGATTCTTGAACAATATATTCTTTTTTTGACATGGTTTAGGTAAATACACATGAGTTCTGCAGTGGTCGTTTCATCTGAAAATCTTGATGGACAGCAGCAATCTTCGTCCACGCCAGCATCGCCTGCTGCCGAAAAAGTGAATTTACTCGGCATGTCACGTGCTGAATTAGAAAAATTCTTTGAAGATATTGGTGAGAAAAAGTTTCGTGCCGGTCAGGTTATGAAATGGATTCATCAATACTTTGTTACTGATTTTGCTGAAATGACTAATATTTCAGGCAAATTGCGTGCAAAGCTTGAACAAATTTGTGAAATTAAAGCTCCTGAAGTGGTTCACCGTCACTATTCAAAAGACGGAACACGTAAATGGGTGTTTCGCGTAGGTGAGGGTTCTGGCTCTTTAGTAGAAACTGTATTAATTCCTGCCGAAGATAAAACAGGTTCACGCAAAACTTTGTGTATTTCTTCACAAGTGGGCTGCGCATTGGACTGCTCATTTTGTTCAACAGGTAAGCAAGGTTTTCAGCGCGATTTAACACCAGATGAAATTATTGGGCAACTTTGGATGGCAAACTATTCCTATATGGAAGAAGTGCCTGTTGCTGAGCGCGAGCGTTCAGTGACTAATGTTGTGATGATGGGGATGGGTGAGCCATTGCTCAACTACGATGCTGTATTAAGCTCAATGCACATTATGCTCGATGACTTTGCTTATGGTATGTCAAAACGTCGTGTGACTTTGTCAACGTCAGGTGTTGTGCCAAAAATTGACCAACTTGCAAAAGATATTGATGTTGCTTTAGCAATTTCCCTACATGCGCCAAATGATGAATTGCGTAATGAACTTGTGCCTATTAATAAAAAATATCCATTGGCTCAGTTGATTGCGGCATGTCAGCGTTATATTGCAAAAGATGGTAATGAAAGCGCGCGTAAACATGTGACCATTGAATATGTCATGTTAGAAGGTGTGAACGACCAACCTGAACATGCACAGCAGTTGCTTAAATTACTTAAAAACTTACCAAGTAAAATTAACTTGATTCCATTTAATCCGTTCCCTCATGCGCCATATGGACGCTCAAGTCGAAATCGTATCATCTCTTTCCAAAAAACTTTGTCTGATGCAGGATTTGTGTGTACGATTCGTCAAACACGTGGCGATGATATTGATGCCGCATGTGGACAATTGGTCGGCCAAGTTGCTGACCGTACGCGTCGTGCTGAGCAGTGGCAAAAGAAAGTGGCTCAACGACAAGAGATTTTACGTACACAAGGATAATATTGAGGGCAGACTTTGAGTACTCCGAAGTTGAAGATCATGTTATGTATGGGGGTTGCTGTTGCACTTTTGGCAAGTGGTTGTCAGACTTCGCAAACGGTTAAAAAGGACCCGGAAAAAGCAGTAAAAGTGCGTACGCAGCTTGCTGCCGAATACATTCGTTCTGGTGACTTGGATTCTGCAAAGCGTTCTCTTGACCAAGCGTTAAGTGTCGATAGTCGTGATGCAACGGCAAATATGATGATGGGTATTTTATTGCAACAAGAAGGCAGTAAACCCAATTTAGAAAAAGCGGAACATTACTTTAAGCGTGCAATTTCGTCTGAACCAGACAATGCTCAGGCACATAATAATTATGGTACGTATTTGTACCAAATGGAGCGTTATAATGATGCTATTGAGCAATTTCGTATTGCTGGTGCAACATTAGGCTATGATCAACGTTACCAGGCTTTAGAAAATCTGGGGCGAATTTATTTAAAACTAGGCGATATTGCGAGTGCTGAAAAAACATTCAAACAAGCACTTCTTGCTAACCGCGACTCTTACATTTCAATGTTAGAGTTAGCAGAAATTTTTTATTTGCAGCAGCAGATTCCGGCTGCTACACAAATGTATGAACAATATGTTCGTACAGTGGGGCAGAAAAATCAGGGTGCACGCGCACTTTGGATTGGTTTAAGAGTGGCTCGAGCCAATGCGGATAAAATGGGAATGCAAGTTTTAGTAAACCAGTTACGTGCTTTATTCCCGGAAAGTCCAGAATATCAACGTTATTTGCAATTACAGTATAGTACTGAGGCCGTATGGAAATAAATCCTAATTCACAGCAGCCAACTGGCTCAAGCTTACCGACTTCTGCTTTAGGAAATATTCAACGTCCTGGTGAGTATTTACGTCAAATTCGTGTTTCTCAGAAAAAAGAATTAGAGCAAGTATCTTCAGATTTAAATATGCCGCTGAAAACGCTCAATGCGTTAGAGCAAGACGACTATAAATCTTTGCCAGAAGCGACTTTTATCAAAGGCTATTATCGTTCTTATGCGAAGTATTTAAATACTGATGCAACTGCAATTATCCAGCGTTTTGATGAGATTTATGCAAACGATACTGGGCTTTTGCCAAATCATGCTTTAAACAATTCACCAATTAAAATCATGGGTAAATTACCGGGTTCTAATAGTGATCGTAACAAAAAATGGTTAAAGCGCGCACTGCTTGCAATTTTGATTATTGCTGTCGTGTCATTAATTGTGATGGGTGTCCAAAAATGGACCTCAAACAAAGAAGATGCTGAGCTGCCAAAAGCAAATCAGTCTAATGTTGAAGTTTTACCTATGAAAGGGAACACCTCTGCAACAGTGGGTGACCAATTGGTGTTAAACTTTAACCGTCCAACTTCTGTTCATATTGTAGATGCAACAGGGAAGGTTTTAGCGACGGGTCGTCAGGCATCGACTTTAACCTTAAATGGTGAGTCTCCATTCCAGATTCGTCTTGATGATGCAACGGCTGTGTCATTAAGTCTAAACCAAGAACAGATTTCATTGTCTCCATATACGGTAAACGGTAAAGCTGAATTCCGTTTATCCCGCTAATACCATGAGTTGAGCGATACAATGATAGAGAACCCAATTAAACGTCGACCAACACGTAAAATCCGTGTTGGTTCGGTCTATGTCGGTGGCGATGCACCTATTAGTGTGCAAAGTATGACAAATACCGAAACTTGCGATGTTGACGCAACTGTGGCTCAGATTGAGCGCTGTGTTGATGCAGGTGCAGATATTATGCGTGTTTCAGTGCCTTCTATGGAAGCTGCTGAAGCCTTTGGTGCAATCCGTAAGCGTGTTTCAGTTCCATTAGTTGCTGATATCCATTTTGACCATAGAATTGCTTTGGCAGTTGCAGATTATGGCGCGGACTGCTTGCGTATTAACCCGGGCAATATCGGTTCAGACCAGAAAGTTCGTGAAGTTGTGGCTGCGGCACGTCATCACGGTATTTCTATGCGTATTGGCGTGAACGCGGGTTCTCTAGAAAAAGATTTACAGAAAAAATATGGCGAGCCTACAGGGCAGGCACTTCTTGAGTCAGCTTTACGTCATATTGATATTTTAGACCGTCTTGACTTCCATGAGTTTAAAGTCAGCGTAAAAGCATCGAATGTGTTTTTAACCATGGATGCTTATCGTTTGCTTTCACAACAAATTGATAATCCATTGCACTTGGGTGTAACCGAGGCTGGTATTTACCGTACAGGTACTGTGAAATCAGCGATTGCTCTTGGTGGGTTATTAATGGAAGGCATTGGCGATACGATGCGTATTTCGCTTGCTGCTGAACCTGAAGATGAAATCAAGATCGGTTTTGATATCTTAAAATCGCTTGGCCTACGTTCTAACGGTATTAACTTTATTGCTTGTCCAAGTTGTTCTCGCCAAGAATTTAACGTGATTCAGGTGATGCAGGCTTTAGAAGAGCGTTTAGAAGATATCCGTACACCAATGGACGTTTCGGTTATTGGCTGTAAGGTAAATGGCCCAGGTGAAGCAAAAGAAGCAGATATCGGGGTTGTTGGGGCTGCGCCTCGTTCATTGGTTTATCGTAATGGTGAGAAAAGCCATTTAATTGATACCAATCAATTGGTTGATGAAATCGAAACTATGGTTCGTCAACGTGTTCAAGAGCTTGAAGAAGCTAAATCTAAAGAAATTATTCGTAGTTCATCATGAGTTCAATTGTCGCAATCAAAGGTTTTAACGACGTTTTACCAACGCAAACAGCAGCGTGGAGACGTCTCGAGCAGCATTTAGCATCTTTAATGGATGCTTATGGTTACCAACAAATTCGTTTGCCGATCGTTGAACAAACGGGACTGTTTAAACGTGCTATTGGTGATGCGACCGATATCGTAGAAAAAGAAATGTACACATTCTTCGATAAAGGAAACCCACCTGAGTCACTGACTTTACGTCCGGAAGGAACAGCGGGTTGTGTTCGTGCGTTAGTTGAACATAATTTGTTGCGTGGTGCTACGCCACGTGTGTGGTATATGGGACCTATGTTCCGTTATGAAAAACCACAAAAAGGCCGTTACCGCCAATTCCACCAGTTTGGCGTGGAAACCTTTGGTGTAGCGACTCCTGATATTGAAGCTGAAGTTATCTTAATGACAGCTCGGTTATGGAAGCGTATGGGCGTTGCACATATGGTTCAACTTGAGCTGAATACTTTAGGTGAAAAAGAAGAGCGTACGGAATATCGTAATGCTTTGGTTGCGTTCTTAAATGAACATAAAGATGCTTTGGATGAAGATTCACAGCGCCGTTTAACAACAAACCCATTACGTATTTTAGATTCTAAAATTGAATCGACTCAGAAAATTCTGGAAAATGCGCCGAAGTTATATGACTTCTTAAAAGAAGACAGTTTAAGCCACTTCCAACAATTGCAAGATTATTTGACTGCTGCAGGCATTAAATTTGTAATTAACCAAAAATTGGTACGTGGTCTAGATTATTACAATAAAACTGTTTTTGAATGGACAACAACAGCATTAGGGTCGCAAGGTACAGTGTGCGGAGGTGGACGTTATGATGGTCTGGTTGGCCAGTTAAAAGGTAAGGCTGATCAGTCTGTACCTGCCGTTGGTTTTGGCATGGGAATGGAGCGTTTATTGCTTCTAATTGAGCAAGTCGAACAAGCTGAAATTGTACGTGACTGTGAAGCTTTCTTGGTTGCAGAGCCTGCTTATCAATCTAAAGCATTAGTTTTGGCAGAACAATTACGTGACCAATTAGAAGCTGCGAATAGTAACATCCGCATTAAAACTGGTTCACAAGGCAGCATGAAGAGTCAGATGAAAAAAGCTGATCAGGCTGGGGCTGTTTACGCCATAATTTTGGGTGAACGTGAGTGGGAAGCACAGCAGCTTGCTATCAAAGAGTTGGCAACAGCTGAGCAATCACAAGTTGCATTGGCTGAACTTGTACCATTCTTAATTGAAAAATTTACAAAATAAACTGAAACATCTGGAAAAGGACAATCACATGAGCTTAAGTGATGAAGAACAATTCGACAGCTTAAAGTCGTTCGCCAAAAAATATGGTTCTGCCATGATTAGCGGGATTCTCATTGCATTGATTGCCTTTTTCGGGTGGGAATATTGGCAAAAAAGAAACCTTGCAACGAGTCAGACAGAAACTGCAAAGGTACAGCAGTTAATGGATGAAGCGAATGCAACAGCCGATAATCCAAATGCTTTAGCTTCAATAACAGCTTCGGCAGATAAGATTGTAAAAGACGATATTGATTCAGTTCAGGCGATACAAACTCAATTTGTATTGGCAAAACTTGCATATGAAAAACAAGATTATGCTGCTGCTGAAAAAGCTTTGAAAAAAGTTGAGAATTCAAAAGTAAAAGATGAAGGACTGATTCAGGTTGTAAAATTGCGTTTAGCAGATGCACAATTGGCGCAAAACAAATATGATGAAGCTCTAAAAACCTTGTCTGGTGATGTCGATCCGGCATTTAAAGCAACAGTAGAAGAGTTACGCGGTGATATCTTTGTTGCTAAGAAAGATATTGATTCTGCTAAAAAAGCATATCAAGCTGCATGGGATTCGTTACTGGAACGTAAACAAGAGCGACAAATTTTACAAATTAAACTCGAAAGTGTTGGCGTTTTAGTTGAAGATCCACAGATTGAGCGCCCAATTTTGGAAACACAGGTGGAAGAGTCTTAATGAATCAGAAATTCAAACTGCCTTTGGCAATTGCAATCGCATCGGCTGTATTGGTCGGATGTTCTAGCAACAAAGTAAAAGAAGCAAAACCAAATCCACTACCGAAATTGACCGAGTCAAATAAGAGTTTGGTGCCCGTGTTTTCACGCAGTGTTTCTTCTACGAATAAGGCAGATCCATTACGTTTACAACTTGACGCTAGCGAAGGTGTTGTTTTTACCCTTGATCCTAAAGGTGAAGTTGCTGCATACCGTGGTAAACAACGTCTTTGGGAGAAAAAAGTTAGTAAATTGGGTTTAAGCTCTGGTGTTGAAGCAGCTGAAGGTATTGTTGTTGTTGGTAACAGTAAAGGTCAGTTATTTGCTTTAGATCAGGCAACGGGTGAACAAAAATGGACTGCACAATTATCCGGTGCTTTATTAAGTCCTTCTTTAGTTCAGTCTGGCCGCGTGATTACAATTGCAAATGACGGTACTGTATTTGCACATGATGTATCATCAGGACAACAAGTTTGGGCATATAAATTGCCAAATGTTCAGTTCAGTTTACGTGGTCAACCATCGCCAGTGAGTCTTGACCCTCGCACGGTTTTAATTGCTTCTGCAAATGCATATGTTTATGCAATTGATACGATTAGTGGTATTCCGCGCTTCCAACGCCGTGTTGCAGTAAGTGAAGGGCGTTCAGATATTCAGCGTTTAATTGACATTGATGGTGATCCGGTTGTTGCGGGTCAACTCATGGTAACAACTAGTTTCCAAGGCCAAGTAACTGTTACTGATCTTGCTTCTCAACGTGTGGTTTGGAGTGAAGATTCAAGTAGCACCAAGCGTCCAGAAGTTTATGATAATAAAGTGTTTGTTTCGTCAACTGACGGCAAGCTTACTGCTTATGACTTAACAACAGGCGAACAGCTTTGGCAAAATGATAGTCTCTTAAACCGTCATTTAAGTAATCCTGTCGTGTTGGGATCGGACCTTATTGTTGGTGATTTGGATGGTGTTTTACACCTAATCGACCCGACAACAGGTAAGTTGATTGGTCGTTCTAAAACAAGTGGTGAGGTCAATACATTACGTGTGATTGAGAATCAGCTCTATGTTTCGACCCGAAAAGGCGATTTAAGTATTTGGCAGAATCGTTAATTTTGTTCGCTTGTGCTAAAATAGCTGCTTAACAAATTACGCTGTTAAAAATATCGGGGTGTTTGAATTAAATCAGTTCAAAGCCCCGTCTTTTATTATGGTCATATCTGACCTTAAAATATATCTCCTGTACTGTTTCTAATGCTCATGCCATGAGATATGGCTGGTCTTGAATTAAGGTTATTGTATGAAACCCGTTATTGCGCTCATTGGTCGTCCGAATGTCGGAAAATCAACGTTATTTAACCAGATTACCAAGAGTCGTGATGCACTTGTAGCCGACTTCGCGGGTTTGACTCGTGACCGTAAATATGGTGATGCGACTTATCAAAATAAGTCTTTCATTGTTGTTGATACTGGCGGTATTGGTGAAAGTGAAGGCGGTATCGATAACTACATGGCCGAGCAGTCGAAAACAGCCATCAATGAAGCCGATATTATTATTTTTGTAGTTGATGCGCGTGCTGGATTGTTAGCTTCCGATGAGCAAATTGCCCGTGAATTACGTACTTTAGGCAAGAAAATTTATCTTGTTGCCAATAAGGTTGATGGTGTTCATGCTGAAGCTGCTTTGGTTGAGTTCTACAAGCTTGGTATGGGTGAACCATTACAAGTTGCAGCGAGCCATGGCCGTGGCGTACAACAAATGCTTGAGGATGTACTTCAAGATATTCCAGAAGATGAAAATCCTGAAGAGCATGATAAAGATACCGGATTGCGTCTAGCAATTATTGGTCGTCCGAACGTGGGTAAATCAACGTTAGTAAACCGCTTACTTGGTGAAGACCGTGTGGTAGCGTTTGACCAACCGGGTACAACTCGTGACTCTATTTATATTCCGTTCGAGCGTGAAGGTCGTAAATACACTTTAATTGATACAGCAGGTGTACGCCGTAAAGGTAAAGTTGATGAAATGATTGAGAAGTTCTCAATTGTGAAGACTTTACAAGCGATGAAAGACGCACATGTGGTGGTGGTTGTAGTTGATGCCCGTGAAGGTATTGTTGAGCAAGACTTACATTTAATTGGCTATGCGCTGGAAGCTGGGCGTGCCATGGTCATTGCGATCAATAAATGGGACAACATGAGTGAATACGACCGCAAGCAGTGTAAGCTTGATGTTGAGCGCCGTTTTGACTTTATTCCTTGGGCTCGAATTCACCTTATTTCTGCTCTACATGGTACTGGGGTGGGTGAGTTATATCCATCAATTCACCGTGCTTATGAGTCTGCAAACTTAAAGGTATCTCCTGCGAAATTGACGCAGATTTTGAATGATGCAACTGATCAGCATCAGCCGCCGACAGTTCAAGGCCGTCGTATTAAAATGCGTTATGCGCACATGGGCGGACAAAATCCACCGACTATTGTGATTCACGGTAACAAGGTGGATAAGACTCCTGCAGATTACCGCCGTTATTTAGAGAATGTGTTCCGTAAGGTTTATAAGCTTGAAGGTACACCAGTTAAAATTGAATTTAAGACTTCTGAAAACCCGTTTGAAGGCCGTAAGAGTCAGGTCGATGAGCGTACAGCTGCACGTCGTCGTCGTTATATTCAGAAATTCAAAAAAGCAGAAAAGAAATTTAAACGTTAATTTGTTTTAATTGAAAAAGTCCAAAGTCTTCTTTGGGCTTTTTTTTACAAAGAATTAAGGTGAAACAAAGATTTATGAAAAAGTGTGAGTAATAAACGTAATTTTTTGTAAATTTTATAACGAATGCTATAATCCGTTTTTTTATAAAATAATCTATATTCCGAAAGAATAATGCTGCTTAAGGTTCTTTTTTAGCATGGTAACACTACATCTTGCCCATTTAACGCTTACACATGCCCAACCTTCTTATGCGGCACTTGAGTGTATTCCAGCCATGCAAAGGAGACGTCTGTCACCTTTAGCTAAATTAGCATTAAATACTGCAATTAGTAGTTTAGATGGAAGAAGTGCAGACTATATTGTTTGGGTATCAAAATATGGTGATGAGGCAAAAACGTTAAATATCTTACAAGACGTTTTAAATGATCAAACTCCATCGCCAACACAATTTTCAACGTCTGTTCATAATGCAATTTCTGGCCTTTACTCGATTTTATGTCAGGATGATACTCCCTCTACAAGCTTAAGCTGTTCATGGACTGAAGGTTTGATTGAGGCGTATGCACTTTTAAAGTCAATGCCTGAGATTAAGCGGGTCTTAGTCGTCGCTTATGATGAACCATTACCTAATATTTATGCTGAGGCAATCAATTTTCCTGCCTATGCGATGGCTGCTGTTGTTACTTTAGAGAAACCTAATTTACAAATTACTGCGTGGACGCATATAGATGAAGCAGATGCTCCTGCTTTTGCTCATTTTTGGCAGGATGCTGACCAGTTAACATCTGCATTTGGGTGGAACAAATGCTAAATCTTAAAAATCTCAAGCAAAAAAGTAATTATTGCTGGCGTGTGGCTGCTACTGGCTTTAGCTTTGCCAGTTTTGGGCTGGGTGGTATAGCCATTGCCTCAGTGATTGCACCTGTACTCAATGCAACCACTTCTGATCCGCAAAAGCGACAGCAACGTGCGCAAAATGTGATTAAACATAGTTTCAAAGGCTTTACTGACATGATGGTCAAACTCGGCATCATGACTTATTCGGTAGAGGGGCTGGAAAAACTACAAAATAGTCGCCAAGAGCTGGTGATTGCCAATCATCCGACTTTGATTGATGTTGTAGTACTAATTGGTATGATGCAGCAGGCTAATTGTGTCGTGAAGCAGTCTCTTTGGTCGAACCCATTTACCAAAGGACCCGTACAAAGCGCAGGCTATATTTTAAATGCAGGTTCTCAGCAGTTTGTTGAAGACTGTGTAAAGCGTCTAAAAGAAAATAATGCGGCCTCTCTTTTAATTTTTCCGGAAGGAACGCGCACTGAAAAAGGGATGACCTTAAACGAGTTTCAGCGAGGCGCAGCCAATATTGCCATTCGTGCAAATGTACCAATTCGCCCAGTAATTATTACTTGTATACCATCAACTTTAACCAAGAATGAAAAATGGTACCACGTACCATCTCAACCATTTCATATTGAGGTCAAGGTATTAGATGCTGTGCAAGTATCAGATCTGTTAGATGATTTAACAGTAGGACCTAAACAAGTTCGTCAGTTAAGTCGTAGTTTTTATAAAATTTTTGATGAAGAGTTATCTTGAAATGAGCAATCTTGCTGATGAACTAAAGCAAATGATTATTGATGTTCTAGCACTAGAAGATATTACTATTGCCGATATTGATACAGAAGCTCCATTATTTGGAGAAGGTTTAGGATTAGACTCGATTGATGCACTTGAGTTGGGACTGGCTTTGAAAAAGCGTTACAACATTCATTTAAATGCAGAATCGGATGAAACCAAACAGCATTTTAAGTCAATCCAGAGCTTGGTTGCTTTAGTTGAAGCACAACAGAAGTCATAAGGAGCATGATGATGTTATCTCAAGAGCAAGTATTAACTAAACTCCGCGAATGGATGGAAGATTTGTTTGAAATTGAACCAGAGACTGTTCAACTCGATTCGAACCTTTATTCAGACCTTGATGTAGACAGTATTGATGCGGTTGATTTAGTTGTAAAAATTAAAGAGTTAACAGGTAAGCAAGTAAAACCTGAAGACTTTAAAAATGTGAGAACCGTCCTTGATGTGGTGACGGTTATTCAGAACATGACTGCTGAATGAAGTTTATTCTTAAAGGGATAATGACGGCACTTTTTGTGCTGTATCCCTTTATTGTGGGCTGGAGTTTGAGTCACGGCCAATTTGTCTGGGTGAGTGCTTTACTCATCGGGTTGGGTGTGATCAGACTTTTTAGCAAAGGCAACTCGTTATTATGGCCATTAACGGGTTTTGCCATCGTTTGTGGTAGCCTGAGTTTGTTGTCACATGACCATGCTTGGCTAAAGCTGTATCCAGTGGGTATGAGTTTAGGTGCATTAATTATTTTTGCGCTGACGCTCATTAAGCCGCCGTCTATGATTGAGCGCTTTGCCCGACTCGTTGAACCTGATTTACCTGCTTCCGGTGTACAGTGGACCAGACAGGTCACCAAAATTTGGTGTGTTTTCTTTTTTTGTAATGCATTGATTGCTTTAAGCACTGTGCTTTTTACCTCAACTCAGGTTTGGGTCATTTATAATGGCTTTATTTCTTATGTGCTGATGGGCATTTTGTTCCTTGGTGAATTTATTTTGCGTAAGCGACATCAGCGTTTACATTCTTCAAATCATTAATTAAAAACTATGTATTGCCATTTTCAGAAATTCATCGATTCAGCTCAGCCACTTTGTATAGACGGTACTCTAAACTCGACCAGTTTTAATCAATTTTGGCAAGATGTGGCATTACAAGCTGCTGCAATTGCTCAAATGGAAAATCTAACTTGGGCTTTATGGGAAGCAGATAGTTATGAATTTCTCGTTTTATTCTTTGCTGCCTTGTTAGCGAAAAAGCAAATACTTTTGCCACCCAATCGAGTGCGTGAATTAGAACAGGATTTTTCAGCACAGCAGATCTATTTTTTAAAGCGTCAAGAAATTGGAGAAGTTGTACCTTTATCTTTAACCTTAGATGATACTTTTTTAGAGCAGGCTCAACTCTATTTTTATACTTCGGGTTCAACTGGGGAACCTAAAAAAATTCCAAGAACACTTAGACAATTACTTAACGAAGTCCAAGGGTTGAGTCAGAGTTTTAGCTTTGATGAACATGCAACTGCGATTGCAACAGTTAGCCATCAACATATTTATGGATTACTGTTTAAATTACTACTACCACTTGCTAGAGGTCGAAGTTTTTATAATCCTCAAATGGCATTCCCTGAAGATGTGGTACAAGCCCAAAAACAATTAGAAACAATGGGGTTAAGCAATTATTTGATCTCAAGTCCTGCTTTATTAAAACGCTGGACAACCGATGTTGTTTTACAAGACTGCCAGATGGTCTTTAGTTCTGGGGGCAAGCTAGAAAGTGGTGTTCGTCCTTTACTAAATCGTCCGATTATTGAAGTTTTGGGAAGTTCGGAAACTGGTGGTATTGCCCATCGCGCTAAAGATGAAGATGCTTGGACTGCATTTAGTAATGTGGCTATTCGTATTGAAGACCAACAGCTTATGGTCAAGAGTAATCATGCCTATGAGAATGACTGGATTACCACAGGTGACGGTGCGGCATGGACAGATGCAACATGTCAGATCTTTAAGCTGCTGGGGCGTACAGATCGAATTGTAAAACTTGAAGAAAAGCGTTTAAGTCTAGATGCGATCGAGCAAAGCATTCAAGCTTTAGATGTCGTAAAGCAATGCCATGTATTGGTATTTGAACATGAGCAACGCCAAATGTTGGGTTGTATTGTTGTTCTAACAGAGCAAGCTCGTGAACAGTTACAGCAACAGGGTAAGTTGGCTTTTGTCAGCCATTTAAAACAACAGTTGAAAGACGGCTTGGAAACGATCGCGATTCCACGTCAGTGGCGGTTCTTAAGTCAGTTACCACAAAATACTCAGTCCAAACTCAATAAAAACTATTTGAAAACTCTATTTAAGCCTATGTTGCAACCCGTGGTGCTGTCACAGTCTCAAAATTCAGATGATCACATTTGGGAATTAGAATTTCCACCTGAGTTGGCTTGTTTTAAAGGGCATTTCCCAACACAACCCATTTATCCTGGGGTTGGGCAAATAGGCTTTTTACAACACTTTGCTAAATCAATTTGGTCTGATTTGAGCTGGTGTCAGGGATATGAGCAGTTAAAATTTCAAAACCTGATTCGTCCGTATGCCGTGGTACAACTCAAGCTTGCTCGAAAAGAGCATAAAGTGAGTTTTGAACTACGTGATTCAGAACATATTCTGGCTTCAGGGCGACTATTATTTGCCTTGCAAACAGAAGTAGAGGATTAAAAATGCAGTCCAATTACGGCTTTGTTGTTCCGGTTTATAATCATCCACATTATTTAGCAGATTTGATTTCTTATCTGGACAGTTTTCATCTACCGATTGTGTTGGTCAATGATGGCAGTGATGATGCTTGTAGCCAAATTTTAAAAGCATTGGCAGAGCAATATTCTCAAATTCATCTTATTGAACATGATGTGAATAAGGGTAAGGGACAAGCCGTAATGACTGGTTTACGTGCAGCCTATGAGCTTGGTTTAAGCCATGTATTACAACTCGATTCAGATGGTCAACACTGCTGGGATGACATTCCAAAATTTATTGAGCAGTCTCGGCAGCATCCAGATGCAATGGTAATTGGTCAGCCATATTTTGATGCCTCTATTCCTAAAAAACGCTTATATGGCCGTTACATTACTCATTTTTGGGTGTGGTTAAATAGTTTATCTTTTGAAATTAAAGACAGCATGTGTGGGTTTCGCGTATATCCGCTCGAGAGCACAATAAAGGTGCTGAATAGTGCTAAATTTCAGCCACGTATGGGCTTTGATAGTGAAATTTTAGTACGTTTAAAATGGGAAAATACCCCTTTTATTAATGTACCCACACCTGTGGTTTATCCAGAGCAGGGAATTTCTCATTTTCATGCTTGGCGAGATAACTTAGGGCTAAGCAAAGCGCATGCAACTTTGTTTATGGGCATGTTGATTCGCTTACCGAAGCTATTAAAACAAAAGCTGCAAGGTTGACTATGACAGATTCAGCTTCACCAAAATGGAACGACATTAAAGAGCGAGGCGGGATGTTGCCCCTTATGCTGATGTTGTGGTTTTACCGTTTTGGTGGACGTTGGTTATGCAAGTTTGTGATGTACTTCGTCATCATGTGGTACTGGTTATTTGCTGTCACAGCAAGACAGGCGTCCTTACTTTATTTACAAAAACTGCATCATTTTGCTGGATCACAGTCGCCGTTTAACCACCAACCAAATTGGACAAACAGCTATGCGCATTTCATGCAATTTGGCGAATGTATTTTAGATAAGATTGAGGGCTGGCTAGGCAATATTCCCGAGCAGGAACTGCAAGTTTTTGGACATGAAAACTTCTCTCAGCATTATCAAAAAGGTGCTCTGATTATTGTCTCTCACTTTGGCAATATTGAATTGCTTCGAGCCATTAAGTCAGAGCATCCGCAGAAAATTAATGTGCTGGTTTACCAAAAGCACGCGACAAAATTTAATGAGTTTTTGAAAAAAATAAATGATAAGGCAGATGTTTGTCTTTTATCAGTTGATGAGCTGGGTATTGAAACTGCCATGCTATTGCAAGACAAAATGCAGCAAGGTGAGTGGGTCATTGTAGCGGCAGACCGAGTGCCTGTGCAGTCAGATCGTGTACAGCATGTTGATTTTTTAGGGGAGTCAGCAGCTTTCCCACAAGGTGCATGGATTTTAGCAAATTTACTCAAAGTGCCTGTTATTGCTGTGTTTTGCTATCGGGTGCAGCAGCAGTTTCAAGTGCATATTCATTCAATTGCCGAGCAGATAAATTTACCTCGTGCTAACCGTATTGAAAGTATGCAAACCATCACTAAAACATACGTTGCCGTACTAGAACAGCATTGTCTGCGTGCCCCTTATCAATGGTTTAATTTTTATAATTTTTGGACGAAATAACATGCGTGTGTTAACCGTAGGTGAACAGCCACTGAGTATTGAAGATGTCGTTTCTGTAGCCAGAGGCGAATGTCAGGTTGCTTTACCAGAAACGTCTGAATGGCGTGAACTGATTCAAAAAGGCGCTGATTTTCTCGATCAGCTCCTTGAAGAGGAAGGGGTTATCTACGGTGTGACTACGGGTTATGGCGACTCATGTTTAGTTGAAGTGCCATTGCATCAGGTTAATGAATTACCGCTGCATCTTTCACGTTTTCATGGTTGTGGTTTAGGTGAAAATTTAGATGTCATCACTGCACGTGCAGTAGTTGTGACGCGTTTATGTTCGTTAGCTCGCGGCTATTCAGGCGTGTCGATCGCTTTGCTGGAACGCTTAGTTTGGTTGCTGAATGAAAATGTAATTCCAGTTATTCCATCTGAAGGTTCAGTCGGGGCAAGTGGGGATTTAACGCCGTTGTCCTATATTGCGGGAACTTTAGTTGGTGAGCGTGATGTCTATATCGATGGACAAATTGTTCCAGTTGCTCAGGTGTATGCTGAAAAAAATATGCTGCCTTTAACGCTTAGACCTAAAGAAGGTTTGGCGCTCATGAACGGCACAGCGGTGATGACGGCAATTGCTTGTCTAAACTATAAAAAAGCAGAGCAAATTGCACTTGCAAGTACTTTAATTACTGCTCTAAATGTATTGGCTTTGGAAGGTAATCCTAGTCATTTTGATGAAGTCCTGTTTGCACAGAAGCCCCATCCGGGACAGCAACACATTGCCAAGCAATTACGTGACTGGCTGAATAGTGAAGTACAAACAGCACATCAAAGCCCACGTTTGCAAGACCGTTATTCGCTTCGTTGTGCACCGCATATTATTGGTGTGTTTGAAGACTCAAAAGTATGGTTACGTCAGTTCATTGAAAATGAGTTGAACTCAAGTAATGACAATCCATTGATTGATCCTGTAGGGATGCGTGTATTGCATGGCGGTCATTTTTACGGTGGGCACATTGCACAAGCAATGGATAGCTTGAAAATTATGATCGCTAATATTGCTGACTTGATGGACAGACAAATTGCACAGTTGGTTGACCACAAAATGAATCATGGTTTGCCACGTAATTTAACAGGTGCGACAGCTGAACGTTTACCACTGAATCATGGTTTTAAAGCGGTACAAATTGGGGTGTCGGCGTGGACGGCTGAAGCCTTGAAAAATACTTTGGCAGCTTCAATTTTTTCACGTTCAACCGAATGCCATAACCAAGACAAAGTCAGCATGGGTACCATTGCTGCGCGTGATGCGAGCCGTGTGATTACCCTGACACAGCAAGTCATTGCAGCACTTTGCTGCGCGAGTGTGCAGGCGATTCATTTAAAAGGTTTAACCACACAGTTAAGTCCAACATTGCAGGCATTTATGCAATGGACCTTACAAAGCTTTGCATTTGTCGAAGAAGACCGACCATTACAAACCGAATTACAACAGATTGTTGATCGTTTAGACCAACTTGAATTGTTTAATCAACCAGAATTTATGGGATAAGGTGAGCCAATGCATGCAGATGTAATCATTGAAATTCCATTTCATGATGTCGATACCATGAATGTGGTTTGGCATGGACACTATTTAAAATATTTTGAGATTGCGCGCTGCAAATTGCTCGATCAATTTCATTACAACTATATGCAGATGAAAGAATCAGGCTATGCATGGCCTGTGATTGAAAGCCATGTTCGCTATGCATACGGTATTGAGTTTGAACAAAAGATTCGGGTTCGGGCCATTTTAAAAGAATGGGAAAACCGTTTGAAAATTGATTATTTGATTTTTGATGCTGAGTCAGGGAAACGTTTAACCAAGGGTTATACCACACAGGTGGCGGTGAATATTGAAGCTCGTGAAATGTGTTTTCAATCGCCACAGGTTTTGTTTGATCGCTTGAATGCATGGTCTGAGTTTCAACCGAAGAGGAATGCGTGATGTCTAAATTCATCAAAACTTTAGGTTTAGGTGCTGCTGTTTGGATGAGCAGTTTAAGTGCGGTCTATGCAGCGCCAACACAGATCACTCAAATTTTTCAGCAATTGTCACAGTCTCCTACGGTTCGTGCTGATTTCGAACAGCAAAAAAAATTGCCATCGTTGAATAAAACTTTTGTATCGAACGGCTCTTTGTTGTTCTCAAAATCTTATGGTGTAGCGTGGCAAATCAAGCGACCTGTGCAAGCAGTTTTGATTGTTACCCCAACCAAATTGGTACAGAAAACTCAGCGTACATTTAGCCAGATACAAGTTGATCAATCGCCATATAGTTCGGTCGCGACTTTATTCTTACAGCTCATGTCTGGTAATGAACAGGCTTTGGCAAAGAATTTTAATGTGGTAAGTGCGAATTATAGTCCAGCGGGTTGGAGCATGAGCTTAACTCCGAAAAGTAGCTTGTTTAAAAAGTTATTTGTGCGTGTTGATGCTCAAGGTCAACAGTACGTTAACCAAATCGTGATTACCGAGAAAGCGAATAATTTAACGACCATTCGCTTTAGTCACCAGACTTCTCAACCGACGACTCTAACGGCTGCTGAGCATGCGATTTTCCAACTGGCAAAATAAGTTCACCGCGCTTTGGTTAATTGCTCTGCTATTGGTTGCTGTGGGGCTTGGCGTGACGTGGCTGAATAAAGATATTCATATTCAAACTAATATTTTTGCGTTATTGCCTAAAGTTCAGCAGGACCCAGAACTTGCACGTACTCAGCAGTACATGAATGAGCAACTCAACAATAAAGTATTTGTGGTGGTAGATGCCAAAGATGAAGCTGCGATACAACAAGCGACTCATTTCTTAACAGTGCAGGCCAAACAAAGCCAGTTGTGGCAACCGCTGAAGCCACAACTTGATTTTGATCAATTTGCAAAACAGTTGTATCAACATCGAGCAGGTCTGTTGAGTGCTCAAGATCAAGCCTTATTGCAAAAAAAGGATTATGCTGCGCTGACTGAACAAAGTCTGATGCAGATGATGAGTCCAGGCATGCCTGTCACTGCTGAGTCACTTAAGCAAGACCCGTTACTGTTGTTCCCTCGTTATGCCATGCAGTTGGCAACCCCGTCACAGCAAGATATTGAAATGGAGCAGGGCTTTGCCACAATTCATCATGAGCAAGGCATTTCTCGGCTTTTCGTATTACAGCTAACGCAAAGTCCATACAATATTGATTACCAAGAACAGACCTCTACTTGGATTGAACAAACTAAGCAAAAGCTAGCGGCAATGGGATTAAAATCTCATTGGACTGGAACTATTTTATTTTCAAATTTTGGTACGCAATCGGCTAAACAGGAAATCTCAACCATTGGTGTTGGCTCAACATTAGGCTTAATTTTTCTGGTTTGGTTCGGCTTTCGCTCACTGCGACCTTTGGCAACCGAGTTTATTGCAGTTTCGACTGGAAGCTTTGTGGCATTTGCCGTGACCCACTGGATGTTTGGGGAAATTCACCTGATGACATTGGTCTTTGGCGCAAGTTTGATTGGTGTCTGTGTCGATTTTTCATTTTATTTTATGGCGATGCAATCGCAGCATAGAACGCTTGGTGGTTTTCAAATTTTAAAACCGCTATTACCAAGTTTGTTTATGGGTTTAATGACCACATTGGTTGCTTACATCTTTTTGAGTTTTACTCCGTTTCCTGGGTTCAAGCAGATTGCAGTCTTTTCAATTGTAGGATTAACTGCGGCGTGGATCAGTAGTGTACTGCTATTACCAAGATTACCTGCACTCAATGCCCAGCCAGCAATAAAAGCTTTATCGTGGATTGGACAAGCACGGTTATGGTTTCAGCAACGAACCAAAATTCGTTATGGCTTGATTGCGGTCATTTTAGCAGTAGGTACGGCAAGTCTTTTCTATCTTAAAAGTAACGATGATATTCGTAACTTACAAGGTATGGATGCGAGCTTAAAACAGCAGGACCAAGTTGTTCGTGAGCAATTTGGCCAGCAGCAAAGTAGTGATTATTTTGTGGTACGTGCAGCATCTGCAAATGAAATGCAGCAACAAGAGCAGCAACTGATTGGACATTTGCAACAGTTGCAAACAAACGGAAAAATCAGTGCATTTCAAGCTTTAGGTCAATGGATTCCACCATTGGCAGAGCAGCAAAATAATCTACAACTATTAAGAAATATTCCAAAAGCGACTTTGCAGCAATATGCACAAAGCATGAGCCTAAATGTCACTGATGTTTTACAGTGGCAACAGCAACTAGCGACACAACCGTTATTAGATTTTTCAGTATTTAAAGATCACCCTTTAGCTTTTTTACAACCTCAAGCCAATGAGCGATTAGTCATGGTGACAGGGGTGAAACAACCTGACGCGTTAAAGCAACTTCAGAATGAGCATATACATTTCCAGCAACCGATTACTGCAATGTCACAAATGTTTGCTGAACACCGAGTGCAGGCTCAACATCTTCTGATTTATGCCTTAATTGGTCTGGCAGTTGGTTTAGCGCTTATTTATGGATTAAGTTCGATTGTACCTTTGGTCTTGCCAGTCAGCTTGGCTTTACTAAGCACTTTTGCTGTTCAGGCATGGTTAGGTGTCGAGATTAACCTGTTTAGTATTATGGCGACTTTCCTGATTATTGGGATTGGTGTCGACTATGCAATTTTCTACCGACATGGACATGATCATCCACAAGTAGTTGGAATGGCATTATTTTTATGTATGATGTCGACCCTACTGGGCTTTGGATTACTTTCATTTAGCCATACTTATGCAATCCATTGTTTTGGTTTAACGGTTTTATTCGGGGTTATTTTCTCGTTTATCTATGCGACTTTGTTAACGCCCGCAGATGAAAAACATATTGTAAATTTACAAGACCATTCATAATTTGAATAAATTAAAAAGGAAATTGTGCTATGAGCACTATAGAAAAAATTGACGTCGTGATTATTGGGGCTGGGCCATCAGGTAGTTCTGCTGCTGCACTTCTTCGAAAAAAGGGCTATACCGTTACGGTCATTGAAAAACAGCATTTCCCTCGTTTTTCGATTGGTGAGTCATTGCTACCACAATCTATGGCATTTTTAGAAGAAGCTGGTTTATTAGAAACAGTCCGTGAGCATGTTGAACAATACGCTTTTCAATTTAAAAACGGGGCGGCTTTTTTACGCGGCAAACAGCGTAGTTTCTATGACTTTACAGAAAAATTTACCGATGGTCCGGGCACAACTTGGCAAGTTCGCCGTGCAGATTTTGACAACTTACTCGCAAAACAGGCTCAAGCTTATGGTGCTGATATACGCTTTGGGCATGAGGTTTTAGATGTTGATGTTGCATCTGAACAGCCTGTAATAACTGTATTAGATGAAGAACAACAGCGTTATCAGATTCAAACTAAATTCTTGTTAGATGCGAGTGGCTTTGGGCGAATTTTACCAAAGTTATTAGATTTAGAAAGTCCATCAAATTTTCCGGTACGACGTGCGTTGTTTACCCATATTGAAGATGGTATTGCCGATGATCCTGAATTTGACCGTAATAAAATTTTAATTACTGTCCATGAAAAAGATCATCGTGCATGGTATTGGCTGATTCCATTTGCAGATGGACGGGCTTCTTTTGGTGTTGTTGCAGAACAAGATTTTTTTGAAAAATATACAGTCGAAGATGCTGAAGATAATGAACTTGATGCAATGTTTAAGCGTATTTTGGCTGATGAGCCAAGCTTGTCATATGTCTTGCGCCGTGCAAACTTTGATACACCAGTGCGTACTTTGGTGGGCTACTCAGCGAATGTAAAACACTTGGCAGACCGCAACTATGCGCTATTAGGTAATGCGGGTGAGTTTCTTGATCCAGTCTTTTCATCAGGTGTAACGATTGCTCTTAAATCTTCCAGTTTGGCTGTTCCTTTGGTTGAACGAGTTTTGCAAGGTCAGCAAGTCGACTGGTTAGAAGAATATGAAAAACCATTACGCCGTGGTATTCAGGTATTTCGTGCCTATGTTGAGTCATGGTACGAAGGTGAGTTCCAAGATGTGGTGTTTTCGCAAAATCAGAATGAAGGTATTCGCCGTATGATTTCTTCATTATTGGCTGGTTATGCGTGGGATGAAAAAAATCCAATCCATAAAAATGCCAAACGTAGACTCAGTACCTTGGCAGAATATTGTCGTGAAGGCTTGGTGCAAGAACAGGTATTTGAGGGATAACCATGCAACGCAAATGGGCAACGATATTACTCAGTAGCTTTATATTTTTAAATGGTTGTCAGGTCATGCCACATGCTAAAGGGCTGCAAAGTCCTCTATGGCAGGCTCAGACTTATCAAAGGCAAGATCAAGTTGAAGTTCAGTGGAAGCAGCAAAGTTTTAGCTTCTTGTTATATCAACAGCAAAAGGGTGCTGTACTGGATATGGTCGCTTTAAGCCTGACAGGCCAGCAATTATTTAAGTTACAGTTTGATGGGCATCGGGTTCATGTAGAACAGCGTATTGATCAAATGCGTTTATTGCCTTTTGAGTTTGTGGTGCGTGACCTTTTGTTTGCGACATACCCTCAGTTTTCGCATTTAGGGCAGCAAGCTGTAGAGATGAAACAACAAGCAGACAAGCAGGTTGTTTATATTGAAAAGCAGCCTGTGTTGCAGGTTAAACAAGGGCAAGGAAGCATTGAATTGATTAATGAACAAGTCCCTTATACCATGACGCTGAGTTCGATTGAGAACACTTTGCAGACAGAAGAAAGTTCTACGCCATGAAACATTTACCTTCAGCAAATGCAGCTCCAATGGCAGTAGGCATACAATTTAGTGTTGGTTTATCTGCATTAGGCAGTGAACTTAATCAAATTAAACAAGCATTACAAGAGCCACAGCAAATATTAACTTTGCGTAATGATTTAATCGCTGATCATGATGTTTGGGTGGGGCAATATACGCATCCATTATGTTCGAGCGTACCTGATGCTTTGCAGTCTGTAGATTCACGTAATCTACGTTTTGCATTAACCGCATTATCTAAAATTGAAACAGAGTTAAAAGCCTATACGGCATCCTTTGAAAATAAACGTTTGGCGATTGTGGTGGGCACGTCGACTTCTGGTATTGCAGATAATGAATTATTGCTTAAGCAATATTTTCAAGGGCAAACAGATCTATCGATATCTCACTATCCTCAAGAAATGAGCTGTTTAGCGAAAGCATTGCAGCTGTACCTAGGATGGGAAGGGCCAGCATATACGATTTCGACAGCTTGTTCTTCAAGCGCTAAAGCATTAGCTGCAGGGCAGAGATTACTTCACGCAGATTTAGCTGATGTTGTGCTGGTTGGTGGCGTCGATACCTTGTGTAAGTTGACTCTAAATGGGTTTAATAGCCTAGAAAGTTTATCTGAACATATTTGCCAACCCTGCGGTCTAAACCGTGATGGTATTAATATTGGTGAAGCCGCTGCGTTTTTTGTACTAAGTAAAGAACAAGCACCTGTCATGTTAATGGGGGCGGGTGAGTCCATGGATGCATGGCACATTTCAGCCCCGCACCCTGAAGGTAAAGGTGCCGCTTTAGCTATGCAATGTGCATTAGATATGGCACATATTTCCGCTCAAGAGGTGGGTTATATCAATTTGCATGGAACAGCAACTCCACAAAATGATGCAATGGAAATTAAGGCTGTAAGACAAGTTTTTGGGGATTACCCAGTGGCTTTAAGTAGTACAAAACATAAAACTGGACATTGTCTCGGTGCAGCGGGTGCCATAGAAGCTTTCATTTGTGAACAGGTTCTAAAGGATCAAAATTGGTTGCCTTTACATCAAAATGTTGAGATTGATCCAGATTTGGCCGACCAAAATTATGTGCAAGAAGCCGAGTTAAAACAGCCCATCCGCTATGTCATGAGTAATTCTTTCGCTTTTGGGGGAAGTAATATTAGTCTTGTTTTTGGAGTGAAGCCCTAGTGAAACTAGATGCAATTCAATATATTCCTCATGAGCAACCGATGGTATTTATCGACCATTTAACTGAGGTTGCAGAAGGGCGGGCGCAAGCAGAACTCACAATTACGCCAGAGCTGATGTTTTGTGAAGCAGAAGGTTTGCCGACATGGGCAAGCATTGAAATTATGGCGCAAACGATTAGTGCTTATTCCGGCTGGCAAGGTCAGCAGTCAAAACAAGCGCCAAAAGTCGGTTTTTTATTGGGAACGCGTAAGTTAAATTTACCGATCCCTTATTTCGCCTTAGGTTCACGATTGATCATTCAAATAGAACAACAATATTTTCATGAAGGACTTGGGCAATTTTCCTGTGAAATTCAATATGCTGAGCACTGCATTCAGGCAACGTTAAGTGTATTTGAGCCAACAGAATCACCATTTGAATAACCACAAAGAATTAGGAATACATTGTGACAAGACGAATTTTAGTAACAGGTTCAAGTCGAGGAATTGGGAAAGCGATTGCATTACAACTAGCAAAGGCTGGTTTTGATGTAACTGTACACGCGCGTTCACGTCAGGCAGAGGCCGAGCAAGTTGTACAAGAGATTCAAGCTTTAGGACAAAATAGCCATTATTTAATGTTTAATGTAAATGAGCGCCAGACGGTTCAACAAATTCTAGAACAAGACGTAGAGCAGCATGGCGCTTTTTATGGTGTTGTATTGAATGCTGGTCTTACTCATGATGGGGCTTTTCCTGCGTTAACAGATCAAGATTGGGATGAAGTGATTTCGACCTCTTTAGATGGTTTCTATAATGTTTTAAAACCACTCATCATGCCAATGATTCACTTACGCAAAGGTGGCCGTATTGTCACTTTATCTTCTGTGTCTGGAATTATGGGTAACCGTGGTCAGGTTAACTATAGTGCTGCAAAAGCAGGTCTGATTGGTGCGACCAAAGCCTTAGCACTCGAATTGGCGAAGCGAAAAATTACTGTGAACTGTGTAGCTCCTGGACTGATCGAAACCGAAATGGTGACAGATGAAGTCAAAGAACATGCGCTTAAAATGATTCCGCTGCAGCGCATGGGACAGGTCGATGAAGTGGCAAGCGTGGTGAAATTCTTGTGTTCAGATGAAGCCTCTTATGTAACCCGACAGGTGATCTCTGTAAATGGAGGACTCATCTGATGAAACGTGTAGTTGTGACAGGAATGGCAGGAATTACCTCTTTAGGTGAAACTGCCGATGACATCTTTGCGCGATTTGAAGCTGCTAAAAGCGGTATTCGTTACATGCCGGAGTGGGAGCAATATGTTGACCTTCGGACCAAGCTTGCTGGGCCTGTTGAAACATTTCATATTCCAAAACATTTTAACCGTAAGGTTACCCGTGGTATGGGGCGTGTAGCACTTATGTCTGTGGTTTGTGCCGAAACTGCGTTACAAAATGCTGGTTTGCTTGGACATGAAATTTTATCTAGTGGCGAAGCGGGTGTTGCCTTTGGGTCTTCTGCGGGTAGCGTAGATGCCGTGGGTGAGTTTGCAAGCATGTTGCTTCACCAGAGCATGAGTAAGATTAATGCCACCACTTATATTCGTATGATGGCCCATACCAGTGCGGTGAACATGACCGTATATTTTGGTCTAAAAGGATTAACTTTACCTACCTCAAGCGCATGTACCTCTGGTTCCATGGCAATTGGGCAAGCTTATGAAGCAATCAAATATGGTAAGCAACAGGTCATGATTGCGGGTGGTGCAGAGGAACTCAGTGCGGCAGGTGCGGCAGTTTTTGATGTATTGTTCGCGACCAGTGGAATGAATGATCAACCTGAAAAAACACCACGTCCATTTGATGCTAAACGAGATGGATTGGTGATTGGTGAAGGGGCAGGGTGTTTAATTCTCGAAGAATATGAACATGCCAAAGCACGAGGTGCTCATATTTATGCAGAAGTGATTGGTTATGGTAGCAATACCGATGGTCAACATGTCACTCGTCCTGAGTCAGAAATGATGGGGCGTTGTATGGAATTAGCGCTTAAAGATGCCTCTGTAGAAGCTAAAGACATTGCCTATGTAAATGCACACGGTACTTCAACAGATCAGGGGGATGTGGCAGAGAGCCAAGCCACTGCAAAAGTTTTAGGCTATAAACCAATCAGCTCTTTAAAGAGTTATTTTGGACATACGCTGGGGGCGTGTGGGGCTATTGAAGCTTGGCTGAGCATCGAAATGATGAATCGTGGCCGTTTTATTCCAACTTTAAATCTAGATGAAATCGACCCGCTATGTGGTGAACTAGATTATATCGTTCAGCAGCCGAGAAATTTGGATGCTGACATTATTATGACCAATAACTTTGCTTTTGGCGGAATTAATACTTCGCTTATTTTTAAACGTGTTAAACAATAAGGAACACAACAATGTTAAATAAAAAACTTTTATTTGTAGCAATGCTAAGTGCGGGTTTTACTGCCACTGTTCAGGCTGCTGATGAAGTACATCATTTAAATTTTAAAGAAGCTGTAGACCGTGCAGTCGCTGATGGGACTCTGGATGGTTCTGTAAAGTTTTATTTAAAGGGGACAAAGTCTGGCGGTAAAGTTATTCAAAAAGATGCGGTAACCAATAAAAAGACCAATGGTTTTGGTAAGTCGGCAGCAACTTCTTGTGACTGGGTTTTACGTTCAGCACTGATCCAAATGCAAAACAATGCTAAAGCACAAGGGGCAAATGCCGTTACCAATATCGTGAGCTATTTTAAAGCCAATGAAACAACGAGTACGACAACTTACGATTGCTATAAAGGTACTATGATGGCGGGTGTTGCTTTAAAAGGCGATGTCGTTAAATTCTAATAATTTCTAGTAAGGTTGAGATAATGTCTAAGCGGAAAATTGAAGTCTATACACAGGCATTATCTCAGCTTCTTTTAAAGTCTAAACAAGATTTTCCAGACTTTCGTTCATTTAATCATTATAAAAAACAACAAATAAAGAGTGTCAGAAATAGACTGATTGCAGAGAAACTACGACTCACTTCAATGGAATTGGAGTTTGCCAAGCATGAACATGGCAAACCTTATTTATTGAATCACACTTTGCATTTTAATCATTCACATAGCCAACAATATTATGCTTTAGCGCTGAGTGAGCGAATTAAAGATATTGGTATAGATGTTGAAGAGCTTGATCGTAAAGTACGTCTGGATAGTCTGGCACAACATGCTTTTCATCCTGATGAATATGCAACGTGGCAAAGTCTAGAACAAGATAGAGAATATTGGTTTAAAGTCTGGACGACTAAAGAAGCTGTTTTAAAAGCATCGGGTCTGGGTATACGTTTAGATTTAAATACCTTAAACACCCAAGCACATCCTACAAATCATGGCGGATTATGTTCGCATGAGCTTATTGGGACATTTGCCTACCAAAACTTTGTGTTAGGTAATATGATCTTAACAGTCGCATGGCGTTCAGAGCAATCATGCCGTGGATTCCAGTTTCCTTCTATTCAGATTCATTCACTTGACCGTTAAATCTAAATTACTCTCATAAAAAAACCGCGAATTACGCGGTTTTTTGAGTTTAGGGTAAGCTATAAAATTAAGCTTGACCTTCAACAGCAGCAGCTTGAGCACGTTGCATGTTTGCTTCGAACTCTGCATCAAAGTTGATTGGAGTAAGAAGTAACTGTGGGAAGCTACCTTTTGTTACTAGATCGTTTACCGCTTCACGTAAGAACGGGAACAAAATGTTCGGGCAGTATGCACCCAAAATGTAAGGTAAACGGTCTTCTTCGATATTATCGATTAAGAAAATACCAGATTGAGTTACATCTACGATGAACGCTGTTTCATTATCGTTATTGGCTTGAACCACAACTTTTAAAGATACTTCAAAGTGAGTTGGGTCAATCTTTTCAGCAGCAGAAGAAAGATTGATGTTAAGTTCAGGTTGCCATTGTTTAGTGAAAACTTGTGCCCCTGGAACCTCAAAAGAAATATCTTTTGTATAAATACGCTCTAAAGCTAATTGTGGTTGAACTTGTTGTTCTTCGCTCATTGTTTTTTCCTTAATATGGATGCGATGTTAAGCCAATAATTCGTCGAGTTTACCTTCACGCTCTAAAGCATAAAGTTGGTCAAAACCACCGATAAACTGATCATTAATAAAAATTTGTGGAACAGTACGATGATTTGTACGTTGCATTAATTCAGCACGTACTTCTGGCGCTTCAACAGAAAGATTTACTTCTTTGTAAGCAACACCTTTACGCTCAAGTAATTGTTTCGCGCGAACGCAGTACGGGCATACAGAAGTTGAGTAAACAATGACATTTGCTGCCATAACAATTCTCCTTAAGCTTTTGGTTTGCTTTTAACGAGAGGTAAGCCTTGAGCTTTCCAGTTACTGATACCACCATCAAGGCGATAGCTGTCATGGTGAGCGACTTTCTGTAAAGCGCTACCAGCAACTTGCCCTAGGTTGCAAATAAATACCAATGGACGGTCACTTGCTTTTAATTCATCAGCATGACTTGCAATTTGGCTATAAGGAATATTGCGGCTACCACTAATGTGACCTTCGCGGAAGTCTTTGCTATCGCGTAAGTCAATCAAAAGAGCATTTTTCGCTTTCACTAAAATACCAAGCGACTGTGGAGAAATTTTACGACCGTTACGTTGACCTTCAAAAATGAAGAACAATACGATCAAGACTCCGAGTGTACCAAACAAAATGGGGTGATTCCCCATAAACTCTAACCAGCGTTCCACAAGTCACCTAAAAAAATTAAAAACAAAATTGACCTAGAGTATAGCGTATATAGATGGTGATCAAAATCACCACTTCAAGGGCAAATGGGGCAGAAAATTAGTTTTTTTGCTGCGCTTCTTGAATCTCATCGATTAAACGTAAAAAGCTGTCTAGGCGGCGTGGTAAAATTTCACCTGCTTCAACAGCCTGTTTTAAGCCACAGTTCTTTTCATGAGTATGAGTGCAATTACGGAACTGACACGAACCTAAATGTGCTTCGATTTCAGGGAAGCCCATACGAATTTTATCTAAATCGAGATGCCAAAGCCCAAACTCGCGAATTCCCGGTGAATCAATTAAGGCGCCATTTTTACCAAAGTTGATTAAACGAGTAGAAGTCGTGGTGTGCTGTCCAAGTGCTGAGTTTTCAGAAATGATATTGGTTTTTTGTTCAGCATCTGGAATGAGCACATTAATAAGTGAGCTTTTCCCAACCCCTGACTGACCTACAAAAGCTACTGTCTCGCCATCAAGACGCTGGGACAATGCTGAGATGTCACCTTTAGAATGACAAATCATGACTTCATAGCCTAAATTTTCATACTCTTTGAGCATGTCGAGAATCGGATCATTTTCAGTGAGTAAATCTGATTTATTAAGCACTAAAAGAGCTGGAATATTCGCATCTGCACATGCCACTAAGTAGCGGTCAATCAAAGTAGGTGCCGGTTCTGGCAGTGGGGCAAAAACAATAACGATTAAGCTGATATTCGCAGCTACAGGTTTTACTTTGTGATAGCGATCCGGGCGTGTAAGTAATGAAGTACGTGGATGAATTGCGGTAATAATCCCTAAACCCGTATTAGGGTCAGCTTGCCACTTCACTCGGTCACCAGTGACCAGTAATTCAAGATTTGTACGGGTGTGACAGCGCCAAACGCTATTTAATTCAATGGGTTTCCAAAACGGTTCTGGTTCGCCTTCGGCGACTTGCGGTTTTTCTGGGTGATGATCGGGTACAGAAAGTGCCTGTACTTCAAGTTGACGTCCATAGTGCTGTACAACCAGCCCATCTAGATCTTGTGAAGTATCGACTTCTTCTTGGCGAGTTTTATGCTGTTTTTCAATACGACGTTGCTGTTGCTCAGTTAAACGACGCTTACGAATTAGAGCCATTCATATCCCAAAAAAACCATTGTTTGAAGACCGCAAAAATAGCACGAAGCTGGTATGGAATTACAGCGCAGAAGCAAGAAATTTGCTACTATTGATGTTTTTACGGCACTTTAGAACGTACATTCATGAGCAGTACTTTAAATACACGATTAATTTGGATTGATCTGGAAATGACAGGTTTAGATACCGACAACGACCAGATTATTGAAATTGCAACAATTATTACAGATGATCATTTAAATGTACTTGCCGAAGGTCCGGTTTTGGCTATTCATCAACCTGATCGTATTTTAAATGCAATGGATGAGTGGAATACGCGTCAGCACGGCCAGTCAGGTTTAATTGAACGAGTTCGTCGTAGTAAATTGACCGCTCGTGATGCTGAGTTACAGACTTTAGAATTCCTAAAAAAATGGGTAAATCCAAAAGTTTCACCAATGTGTGGTAACTCGATTTGTCAGGATCGCCGTTTCTTACATCGTCTTATGCCTGAACTAGAGCAGTATTTCCACTATCGTAATCTTGACGTATCAACAGTAAAAGAACTCTCAAAACGCTGGCGTCCTGAAATTATGAGTGGTCTGAAAAAAAATGCATCACATTTGGCGATGGATGACATTCGTGATTCCATTTCTGAGCTTAAGTATTACCGCGAATACTTCTTTATTATGAATACTGACGGTAAAGATTGATTAGGTTATTCAAGTAAGAAGAAAAGGGGGCGAAAGCTCCCTTTTTTATTATTTAAAGGACATTGTTACAATAATGCCAAGTGGGAATTTGGCTTTCATATTCATTTTGCTTAAAATGATGTTTTAAGTTTATTTATTATAAAAAGAGAGCATTTATGCAAAGTAATAACCCGATACTGACACGCGTTGAAACGGTCAGTGACTATAGTCAACCGATGACCGTGCAAGGTGCGATTCAAAAATCTGTTATGTTGACCATCATTGCTGCTGCAGTGGGTGTCGCTTTATTTTTCTATGCAGCCTTTACTGCAAATGTTGGTATTGCTTATGCGGCTTCAATTGTGGGTGCAATTGGCGGCTTGGTTTTAGCTTTAATTACGACTTTTAAACCAACGACTGCACCAACTTTAGCAATTCCTTATGCTTTATTTGAAGGGGCTTTCTTAGGTGGTATTTCTTTTACTTTCCAGTTGAAATATCCGGGCGTTCCTCTTCAAGCGTTATTGGCAACTTTCGTCACGACTTTGGTGATGTTTGGTCTATATAAGTTTCAAATCATACGCGCAACTGAAAAGTTCAAATCAGTTGTGATCTCTGCATCTTTGGCGATCTTTATTGTATTTATCGTGCAGATGGTGATGCGTTTAGCGTTTGGCTCAAGCATTCCTTATATTTTTGAAAGCAACTGGTTAGGTATTGGTTTTGCTGCGTTTGTTGCAGTGATTGCTTCACTGAACCTAATTTTAGATTTTGATTTGATCGAAACTAATGCAGCATATCGTGCACCAAAATTCATGGAATGGTTGTGTGGTATTGCCTTACTTGCAACTTTAGTATGGATGTATATCTCGTTCTTACGTTTGCTTGGCTTATTGTCTGACGACTAAAAATGAGTTGGTAAAAAGTCGCTCCTAAATCGGAGCGATTTTTTTTCGTGCGATTTTTGAAAAAAGATGCATTATGCAATTTCGAAAAACGTTGAATATTGGCATTATGCTGAAAATTGTTTTGAGTGAGATCGGCATGACACAAGGACTTTTAGCAGGTAAACGCTTTTTGATTGCAGGCGTTGCTAGTAAATTATCAATTGCTTATGGTATTGCACAAGCATTACACCGTGAAGGTGCTGAGCTTGCATTTACTTATCCAAACGAAAAATTAAAAAAACGTGTAGATGAGTTTGCTGAGCAATTCGGTTCTAAGCTTGTGTTTCCATGTGATGTTGCCGTTGATGCTGAAATTGATAATGCATTTGCGGAACTTGCAAAACATTGGGACGGCGTAGACGGTGTTGTGCACTCAATCGGCTTTGCACCTGCGCACACGCTTGATGGTGACTTCACTGAAGTGACTGACCGTGACGGTTTTAAAATTGCTCATGACATTAGCGCATACAGCTTTGTTGCAATGGCACGTGCTGCAAAACCTTTATTACAAGCTCGCCAAGGTTGTTTATTAACTTTGACTTACCAAGGTTCTGAGCGCGTTATGCCTAACTACAACGTAATGGGTATGGCAAAAGCATCTTTAGAAGCTGGCGTTCGTTACTTGGCATCAAGTTTGGGTGTTGACGGTATCCGTGTAAACGCGATTTCTGCGGGTCCAATCCGTACTTTGGCTGCTTCTGGTATTAAATCTTTCCGTAAAATGCTAGATGCTAACGAAAAAGTTGCGCCGTTAAAGCGTAACGTAACCATTGAAGAAGTGGGTAACGCAGCTTTATTCCTATGCTCACCTTGGGCTTCAGGTATTACTGGTGAAATTCTATATGTAGATGCTGGTTTCAATACTGTAGGTATGAGCCAATCTATGATGGATGATGAATAAGTCTTAAGATTTATTCAGACATAAAAAAAGCCGTAGTTGAAGGACTACGGCTTTTTTACTGGGCGCAAGTTATTGCGGCAGTTCTTTTACAGGCGAACCACCTAATGCCTGCATAAGGGTGACATAAGCGTTGTATTGGCTTTGTTTGGTTTCAACAAGACTCAAGCGCGCAGTACGTGTAGTTTGCTGGGCATCAAGAAGTGTTTTTAACGCAACAGCGCCATAACGGTAGCGGACTTCAGTTAAACGTTCAGTTTTTTCTGCAAGTTCAACATTACGCTCTTGTAACGCTACTTGTTTGTCGAGTTCTGTGCGGCTTGATAACGCGTTTTCTACATCAGCAAAAGCCTGATAAAGCGTTTGGCGATATTGAATAATCGCTTTTTCATAATCTAGGTTGCTAATCGCGATATCTTTTTTCATATCGTTATATTGTAAAAACGGTAAGCTTAAACTCGCTCCAAGCGTAAGGGCAGGGTTACGTAATAACTCCGTTAACGATGTACTGCTTGAACCTAAACTACTGGTTAAGCTAATTGACGGATAGTAGCTTGCTTTAGTCGCATCTTTGGTTGCTAGTGCTTTTCTCAAGCGAAGCTCGGCTGCTTGCAAGTCTGGGCGACGTGACAAAATATCCGCCGGTAAACCTGCACCAATAGCAGGTAGCGCTGTACGTGGTAAACGCTGTGGCTCTTGAATGTTGAGCTGCTGTAGAGGTTCATGCAATAACACAGCAATGGCTGTACGCGTTTCAACAAGTTGTTGCTCAATTTGGCTTAAACTTGCTTTTTGGCTTTGAACAGACTGCTCGGCTTGCGTAAGGTCTAAGCCTGAAACTGCACCTGCTTTATACTGAGTTTGAACTAACTGATAAAGCTTTTGTGAAGTGGCTAAGCTTTGCTGTGCAGTTGCATAACGTTCATTTAAATAGCCGAGTTGCCAGTAGAGTTTCGCAGTAGTGGCAATCAAACTTTGACCAGTAGCTTGAAGGTCTTGTTCGGTTGCTAAGGCTTCCCATTTACTTGCTTCAGTTTGACGAGCAAGCTTGCCAAACAAATCAAGTTCATAGCTCACCCCAGCACTCATTGATAAACCTTTCGCACTGTCATCTCCCGAATTTAAGTCGAAAGAATGCCCTGTAGAAACACTAGAGCTGGTCCGTAAGCCTTGTTTATTCGCGGTTAAATCAGCTTGCAAGCGTGCTTGCTGGAGTGTGATTCCCGCAACAGCCAAATCACTATTGCGCTCTAAAACATTAGTTACAAGTTGGTTGAGCTGTGTATCTCCAAACAATGTCCACCAACGGTCAGAATATTGCTCAACCGATGCTGTTTTAGCTTTAGCCTTATCGTACTGAAAACTGCCCGGAACTTGTACAGCTGGTGCTTGGTAAGGTGTTTTTACTACAGCGGCACATCCCACAAGAGAACTAGTGAGGAGAAGTGCTGCGCTAAGTTTAGTCATAGAAAAAGACATGCAATTTTCCTTATTCTCGTGATAGTGCTGCAACAGGATCAAGTTTTGCTGCATTCTTGGCAGGTAAGAAGCCGAATACGACACCAATCAATGTTGAACACACAAACGCAGCAACAATTGATGTGGTTGAATAGGCGACAGCAAAGTTGCCACCGGCAAACTTATTAATCAGTTGTCCTAAGCCAAGTGATAGCAGTACGCCAAGTACACCACCAATCAAACATACTAAAATTGCTTCAATCAGGAACTGCTGCAAAATATCACTTTGTCGAGCACCCACAGCCATACGCACACCAATTTCTTGCGTACGTTCAGTCACCGAAACCAGCATAATATTCATTACACCGATACCACCAACTACCAGAGAAATTACAGCAATTGCTGACACTAAGAGAGTCATAGTACTTGTGGTTTTCTCAATGGTTTGTCGGATACTGTCACTGTTCATGGTGAAAATATCTTGGGCACCGTGGCGCTGGGTTAATAAGTTAACAATGGCGTTTTCAGCAGCACTGGTCGAGTATTTATCATTAATACGTACGACAATATTACGGACATGGGCTTGCCCTAACATACGGCTCATGACCGTGGTATAAGGCATATATACATTCAGCGTGTCATCCGAACCCATTCCGCTGGTCTGAGGTTCTACAATGCCGATAATACGAGCTGGTACGCTACCCAGTAACACGACTTGCCCGATTGGGTTAGTACCATCGCTAAAAAATTGTTTTTGCGTATTGGTATCAATCACCACATCTTGTGAGCGGTCGCGGACACTTCGTTGATCAAAGGTTTGGCCGTCTTTAAAAACTAGACCTTTTACATCAAAATAATCGTTACTTACGCCGTTAATAGTCGCATTTGCTTCATTTTGTTGATAACGCATGGTCTTGGATGTACTGACCATCGGGCTGACTGCACTGACATAAGGCTGTGTCATTAATGCATCGGCATCGGCAGGAACTAGCGTTTTAAAATTGGCTGTCTTGGAGTTATCACCAAAACCACGACCTTGGAATACCGTAATTGTGTTGGTGCCTAAACTGCTAATGTTGCTCAAAATCTGTTGTTGAGAGCCATTACCCAGTGCGACCACCGTTACGACAGAGGCAATACCAATAATGATCCCCAGCATGGTTAAGAAAGTACGCATGCGGTGGGCATTCATGGACAGTAAAGCCATTTGAAAGGCTTCGGATAATCGATCTAGGGTTGAACGCCAAGCCGAAATACTTTTGCCTTTTTTCTGCTTATTTTGTAAAGCAGGTGCTGCATCTGGATCAGATTTAACTTCTTCTAAAGACTGGTCTGGAACGTTAGGACGGTCACTAATAATTTCCCCATCACTAATTTCGATAATACGCGTTGCATTCTTTGCAACTTGCATATCATGCGTTACCAAAATAATCGTATGACCAGCCGCGTTGAGTTCACGCAAAATTCGCATCACTTCAACGCCGCTATGTGAATCGAGTGCCCCTGTTGGTTCGTCGGCCAAGATTACATCGCCGCCATTCATTAAGGCACGTGCAATCGACACACGTTGCTGTTGACCACCTGAAAGCTGGCTTGGTCGGTTTTGGGTTTTAGTACCTAAACCTAACTCCGTGAGCAGGGCAGTAGCTCGCTGTTTACGGTCTGCTGGAGTAACACCAGCATAAACAGCTGGAACCTCAACGTTACCTTCAGCTGATAAGTCACCCAGTAAATGATAGCGCTGGAAAATAAAGCCAAAATATTCACGGCGTAACTGCGCTAACTGGTCGGGCTCTAGCTTACCGGTTTCTTGACCATTAACCTTATAACTACCACTTGTTGGGCGGTCCAGACAGCCCAAAATATTCATGAGTGTTGATTTCCCAGAGCCGGACTGGCCGACAATAGCAACCAGCTCACCTTCATAAATGGTCAGGTCAATGCCTTTTAAAATTTGAATCGTGCTTTCGCCAGCAGGGAATTCCCGGACCAGATTGCTGACTTCAAGCAAAGCTTGTTTTGTCATGCTTACATTCCCATTGGACCGCTACGGCGACGGTTATTACCACTGTTTGCAGAAGCTGCAGAGTTTTCTGAACTATCAGCAATCACAACTTGGTCACCTTGTTTTAATCCGGCAAGTACTTGTGCATTTACACGGTTATTAATACCTACCAAAATTTGTGTTGGTTTAGTCGTACCATCTGCTTGTAAAACGCGAACTACACTCAGTGTTGCTTTGCCTTGTTCAATAAGTTGTTTTTGTTCAGGAGTCAAATTTAAGCGTTCTAAACGAACACCATTACCTTGATGTTTGCGTTCTGCACTTGGAGTAGAACTTGCTTTATCTGCCGATTGCCCCTGTTTTCTTTGGCCAGAAAATTGTTTGCTACTTAACGCAGAAGATGGAACCAATAAGGCATTTTTTGCTGAATTTAATACGATATAAACTTGTGCAGTCATATCAATACGCAATTTACCGTCCGTATTTGGAACATCAAATAAAGCGTTGTAGTAAACAGCTGAGCTGGTTGTTGAACTTGTGGTGCTGTTTGATTCACTAGAGATCGAATCTGGAGCAGGTTCGATTTGACGTAAGGTTGCATAGCGCTTGGTTTCATCACCTAAGGTCGTGAAATAGACCTGCTGACCTTTTTCCACTTTCATAATATCGGCTTCACTCACCTGTGCTTTAATCGTCATATTTTGAAGTTTTGCAATTTTGACGATAGTAGGAGCACTTTGGTTTGCGTTTACCGTTTGACCTTCTTCAGTCACAATCGCAACAACCGTACCATCAGTTGGTGCAACAATACGTGTATAGCCAATATTAGTTTGTGCTGTTGAACGCGTTATTTTTGCAGATTCAATTTGGGCATCTAATGCTTTAACTTGTGCCTGAGCTGTTTTATAAGCAGCTTCAGCCGACTCTAAATCTGCACGAGGTGTTGCATCTTGAGCATACATTTGTTGTTGACGACGATATTCGAGTTGTTTCTCGTTTAAAGAAGCGATTTGCTGAAGACGCTGTGCCTCTAAATTTTTAATATTGGCATCAGATGTTTTTAAACTGTTTTCTTGGGTGGTCGAGTCAATTTGTGCAATAAGTTGACCTTGTTTTACTTGATCACCAAGCTGCACATACATCTTTTTAACCTGACCAGATACCTGAGCACCCACACTAATAAGCTTGGTTGCATCAAGTGTACCGGTTGCAAGTACATTATTCTCAATATCCCCACGAGTTACCTCTGCTGTAATATATTGAGGTTGCTGTTGTTTAGGCTTTAAGAATTTCCAAGCTAAGACAGCAATAATGGCGATACAGACGACAATAATTACGAGTTTAATTGGCTTTATTTTTGGCATGGCGAGAGGTCGAAAAGTCTAAAATTTAACTTAGTATAAGAGTCAAATGAGGATAAAACGTGAATTTTTATGATATTTCAATAAAGCAGGCAAATGATTTGGCTGCCCTAATGTATAAATAATGTTTTTCCACACAGCTCGGCAATGGCTTGTTGCATTAAATGTTGGGCATTCTCATTTGACATGCCTTTGATTGCGGCATCAATTTGTAAAAGCAGGGCAGACCATCCCAAAAATTGCTGTGGATTGAGTCTTCTTAATGCTTGTTGATATAAGCTAACTTTTGTTTTCCATATACCTAGTTGTAATGCATTATGTGGTTGTTCAAACAACTGCATTAATAAACGCATTTCTTTACTTAATGTCCATAAGATCAAGCTTTCCGGTTCACCGGAACCGATTAAATATTGAAAGATCTTAATGGACTGAGCAAGATTACCTTCTAATAGCGCATCGCTTAAATCGTAAGTGGTGTAACGAGACTGATCTTGTAGACACGCATATAACTGTTCAATTTGAATTAGTTTCTGGTCTGGAAAAGTATCTCTTACCCGCATCAAGCTATTTTTAGCAGCGAGCAGGTTATGCTCATGATGCTGCATGAGCCACTGCCAAGCATCATTGTCGAGTTGAATTTCTAACTTCTCAGCCTCAGCGGCTAATATTCGTTGACGATCTTGCGGATAGTTAGCAGTAAGGGCAACCACCACACCGTTCGCTTCAACAACTTGGAAAAAAGCAGATTTTAAGCTGCTACTGTCTTGTTTGGGTAAAACAATTAACAGCAGGTTAGTTTCATTATGCTGGATATAACTTTTTAGCTGTTTTAAACCATTGGCATCGGGCTTGATATTGCCGTGAACTTCAATAGCAAGTTGCTGAGAAAATAAAGATAGGCTGTTCAGTGCATTAAAGACATTTTTCCAGTCACTTACACTACTAATATCGTAGCGCTGTCTTTCAATGTCTTGTTGCTGCCAGCTTTTGCGAAAAGTGTCGAGTAAATTTTGTTCTAATAAAGGTTCCTGTCCATGCAGGATCCACGCACCCCGAGCTTCCGGAATGCGTTTGAGGGCTTGTAAATAGTCAAGTTTCATTACTTAAGAAAAGATACGTCTATGGTTGAGCTTTTGGTAAGCGATTGGCTGAAATTTGACGAGTAATTTGCTGTGCAAGGTCATCAATTACAATACGTTGCAAGTAACTCTCTTGCTGGTTCTCAGTGTTGACCGTTGCCAAATCATATTGATAACTACGAGCTGCGGTTAAAGTACGCGGCTCTGTAATTTTATTACCTTGACGGTCTTCGATTTGGAAAGTTACAGTCAAGCGTAATAACACTTCTGTAAGTTTACCATTTAGAAGCTGACGACGAGGCGTGTATTCTAAAACACGAAGAACATAGGCGTCGTTGTCATTGCTGAGTTGAACACCATTTGCCGTTAAATACACTTTTAATTGTGTTTCAAGGTCATCGGTTTTTGCCGGTAACTCAAGGCTTAATTTTTTATAAACAAGTGGAGTCGCAGTCGGGTTGGTTCCTTTTAAATGGAAACCACACCCGACTAAGCCTGCACTAAGGCCTAAGGTTAAAACAACAGCGGCTAAACGTTGGGCTAAGTGCATGCTTGATCCTCTCATTAATACCTGTAATTAAACCACGAGGTTAACCAATTTGTTTGGAACCACAATCTCTTTTTTGGTTGGTCCTGTTAAGAACTGCTGAACTTCTGGTAATGCTTTCGCTTGAGCTAATAACTCATCTTTAGAAATATCAACAGAAACTTCAAGTTTACCGCGAAGTTTACCATTTACTTGTACAACAATCGTTTGAGTATTGCGGGTTAATGCAGAAGCATCAACTTCAGGGAAAGTTGCTTCTGTTAAGTCCGTACCAAACTGAGCCAATAAAGTCTGGCTTAAATGTGGTGCAAATGGAGCAAGTAAAGTTAACAATGTGGTGATTGCTTCACGTTCTACAGCAACGTCATTGTCATCTTTTGCTTCAAACTTATTGCTTGCGTTTAACAATTCCATCAATGCAGCAATTGCAGTATTGAACGCATGACGACGCTCAATATCATCACTTACTTTTTGAATGGTTTCGTGTGTCTTACGACGTAAATCTTGAGCATCTTTAGACAAGTTTGCTTTATCAATTGCTGTTGCAGAGTTTCCTTTTTCAAGGAAGCTTGCTACCAGACGCCATACACGTTTCAAGAAACGGTTTGCACCTTCAACACCTGCATCAGACCATTCTAAAGATTGATCTGGTGGCGCAGCAAACATCATAAATACACGAGCTGTATCTGCGCCGTATTGATCAATAATAGCTTGTGGGTCAATACCGTTATTTTTCGACTTGGACATTTTTTCTTGTCCGCCGATAATCACTTCTTGACCATCACCTGAATATTTTGCAGAAATGATGCGGCCTTTCTCATCACGTTCTAATTCGATGTCAGCAGGGTTGAACCAAGTTTTCTTACCATTTTCTGCTTCACGATAGAAAGTATCTGCAAGCACCATGCCTTGAGTTAACAAGTTGGTAAATGGCTCATTACCTTGTACAACACCTTCATCACGCATTAATTTGTGGAAGAAGCGTGCATAAAGTAAGTGAAGAATCGCGTGTTCAACACCACCGATATATTGGTTTACAGGAAGCCAGTTTTTAGCTGCTTCAGGTTTTACCATACCGCCCGTAAAGTCTGGAGATGCATAGCGTGCGTAGTACCAAGATGATTCTACAAATGTGTCCAATGTATCTGTTTCACGGCGTGCATCGCCACCACAGCAAGGACATTTCGTTTCATAGAATTCAGGCATTTTATTTAGTGGATTACCTGAACCATCTGGAACAACGTCAGTTGGCAATACAACGGGAAGTTGATCTTCAGGAACTGTGACTTGACCACAAGTATCACAGTTAATCATTGGAATTGGACAACCCCAGTAACGTTGACGAGAAACACCCCAGTCACGTAAACGGAATTGAACTTTAGAATTTGCTAAACCTTGTGGTTCTAATTTTGCAAGGAATGCATCGAAGGCAGCTTGGAATTCTAGACCATCAAATTCGCCAGAGTTAACAAGTTTGCCTTCTTTAGAACCGTACCATTCTTGCCATTCAGTTGCAGAGTAGTCTGCATCGTCAGCACCTTTGGCATCAATCACTTGCTTAATTGGCAAGTTGAACTTGTTAGCAAATTCAAAGTCACGTTCGTCATGTGCTGGTACAGCCATCACTGCGCCAGAACCGTAAGACATTAATACGTAGTTCGCAATCCAGACAGGAAGCTCTTCGCCAGTTACAGGGTGTTTTACAAACAAACCTGTTGCCATACCTTTCTTCTCGGCTGTAGCCAAGTCAGCTTCTGCAACTGAACCCATGCGGCATTCTTCAATAAATGCAGCCAATTCAGGGTTATTTTCAGCAGCTTTAAGCGCAAGAGGGTGTTCTGCCGCAACGGCAACGTACGTCACACCCATAAGTGTGTCGGCACGTGTTGTATAAACAGTTAAGCCGTCAGCATAAATTTCAGTATTGGCAGATGGGAAGGTAATTTCCATACCAGTAGAGCGACCAATCCAGTTACGCTGCATGGTCAACACTTGTTGAGGCCAGCCGTCTTGTAGAGTGTCTAGGTCGTCTAATAATTCTTGTGCATAGTCCGTAATACGGAAGTAGTACATTGGAATATCACGTTTTTCAACCAATGCACCTGAACGCCAGCCACGACCATTTTCAACTTGTTCGTTTGCCAAAACTGTTTGGTCAACTGGGTCCCAGTTTACTGTTGAAAGTTTACGGTAGATTAAACCTTTTTTATAAAGCTGAACAAACAACCATTGTTCCCAGTGATAGTACTCTGGTGTACACGTTGCAAATTCACGATCCCAATCTACAGATAGACCTAATTTTTTTAATTGGTCACGCATGTAAGCGATGTTTTCAAATGTCCATTTTGCCGGAGCAACTTTATGGGCAATTGCAGCGTTTTCCGCTGGCAAACCAAATGCATCCCAACCCATAGGTTGTAATACGGTTTCGCCTTTTAAACGGTAAAAACGGCTAATTACATCGCCAATGGTATAGTTACGCACATGACCCATGTGCAGTTTGCCACTTGGGTAAGGGAACATTGACAGGATGTAGCGATGTTTACCTTCGACAGTGTCGGCAACTTTAAAGACTTTACGATTTTCCCAATCTTGTTGGACTGATGGTTCAATCGTGTTTGCTTGATATTCTGGGTCAATGTGAGAAATAGTCATAGACGTAAGCTATACAACGAAAATTGAAATGAAAGATTGCTGCACAGCATAGCGCAAAATAGAGGAAAATGTCAGTTTTTAGAGCAGGATTTTATCTTTTAATCTGCGCTATAAAATTTCCCAATCTATTCTTGTTTATTTTAAATAATCGAAGAGTGGTAAAAATATTCACCACTCTCATTTTAATTATCTTGGTGCCGATACAGACGGGGCAGGTGGGACCGGGACAGCAGGTGCACCTTTTTCCACTGCTACGTTAGTTACTTCTTGCACGACTTTATCTTTATCCTGAGATGGTTGTTCTGAGTTTGATGTTGGATTTTTCAACAATGGTTGACTGCCGTAAGTCGAAACTTTGTTCAAATGTTTCGCTCCTTTAGGTGGTGGCGTCGTGGTGTAATGTGTCGAGCCACTTTGATCCATCCATTTATAATATTGCTGTGCCTGACTTTGACTTGAGCAAAGTAAAATTGCTGTTGTAACGGCTGTATACAGGCTTGTTTTTAAATAAGATAAATTCATGTCAGTTCTTCCCCAATGTAAACTGATTATATTTAAATAAACTTTATAAATAAGCAATTTAGAATGGATCGTTTTATATAAAAATAATGAATTTTTAATAAATAATGAGCTAAGAAGAGTAAATTCACGATTTAATATTAGATTAAAAAAGCAGCAGCTAAATTTTTTTATGGAAAAACCTTTTCTTTATTCTTGACTTTGTATATAGAAACAACAAAAATGCTTTCTCTAGTTTTATATGCATTTACTCGATCACCCTTCGAATAACTGTCATGTTTTGTAATAGACATTCTCTCTAGCCGAGAGATTGATTTTACTAAAGTATGTATATCCAGACATACTTTATTAATGTTAAAACAGCTTATACGGCTGAAAAACAGAAATTTTTCTATTGCAACGAAAACTAGACAATATGTGTGCTATAACAGTGCAGACAATTCAATGAATGAAACACTATTTATGCCTTCCATAAAATAGTGATATAAGATTTTAGGGTGAATCACGTTGGAACTTTTATCTGGTGGTGAAATGCTCGTTCGCGCTCTTGCGGACGAAGGCGTTGAACATGTTTTTGGTTATCCAGGCGGCGCAGTATTACATATTTATGATGCGCTATTTCAACAAGACAAAATCAATCATTACCTCGTGCGCCATGAGCAAGCTGCTGGTCATATGGCAGATGCCTACTCGCGTGCTACAGGTAAGACAGGCGTAGTACTGGTCACTTCTGGTCCAGGCGCAACCAATACAGTAACTCCAATTGCAACAGCTTATATGGACTCAATCCCAATGGTGGTTTTGTCTGGCCAGGTTGCATCACATCTGATTGGTGAAGACGCTTTCCAGGAAACTGACATGGTTGGTATTTCACGTCCTATCGTGAAACACAGCTTTCAGGTCCGCCACGCAAGTGAAATCCCTGCAATTATTAAAAAAGCATTCTATATCGCATCAAGTGGGCGCCCTGGTCCAGTTGTAGTCGATATTCCTAAAGATGCGACTAACCCTGCAGAAAAGTTTGCATACGAATACCCTGAAAAAGTGAAGATGCGTTCATATCAACCACCTTCACGCGGCCACTCTGGTCAAATTCGTAAAGCAATTGATGAATTACTAACTGCAAAACGTCCTGTTATTTATACAGGTGGTGGTGTCGTACAAGGGAATGCTTCTGCGTTATTAACCGAACTTGCACATTTACTTGGTTATCCGGTAACTAACACACTTATGGGGTTAGGCGGATTCCCGGGCGATGACCCACAGTTTATTGGCATGTTGGGTATGCACGGTACATATGAAGCCAATATGGCAATGCACCATGCAGACGTAATTTTGGCGATTGGTGCGCGTTTTGATGACCGCGTAACAAATAACCCAGCCAAGTTCTGCCCGAACTCAAAAGTGATTCATGTCGATATCGACCCTGCAACCATTTCAAAAACGATTATGGCGCATATTCCGATCGTTGGTGCAGTAGAGCCAGTTCTTCAAGAAATGTTGGCACAGTTAAAACAATTAAATGTGTCTAAACCAAATCCTGAAGCAATTGCGGCTTGGTGGTCTCAAATCAATGAATGGCGCAAAGTTCATGGCTTGAAATATGAAAATCCATCTGATGGCACTATGAAGCCACAGCAGGTTGTTGAAACTTTATATAAAGTGACCAATGGCGATGCCATTATTACTTCTGACGTAGGTCAACATCAGATGTTTGGTGCACTTTATTATAAGTACAAACGTCCTCGCCAATGGATCAACTCAGGTGGCCTTGGCACCATGGGTGTTGGTTTACCTTATGCAATGGCTGCGAAGCTTGCTTTCCCAGACCAACAAGTTGTTTGTATTACGGGTGAAGCTTCAATTCAGATGTGTATTCAGGAACTTTCAACCTGTAAACAATATGGCTTGAACGTAAAAATCTTGTGCTTGAACAACCGTGCATTAGGTATGGTGAAACAATGGCAAGATATGAACTATGAAGGTCGTCATTCAAGTTCTTATGTTGAGTCATTACCTGACTTTGCCAAGTTAATGGAAGCTTATGGTCATGTAGGCATTCAAATTAATCATGCCGATGAACTTGAATCTAAGCTTGCAGAAGCAATGGCAATCAATGATAAATGCGTATTTATCAACGTTATGGTTGACCGTAGCGAACACGTTTATCCAATGCAGGTTGCAGGTCAATCTATGCGTGATATGTGGATTTCTAAAGGGGAGCGCATTTAATGAGACATATTATTTCTGTACTCGTTGAAAACGAAGCTGGTGCGCTTTCTCGTTTGGTGGGCTTATTCAGTCAACGTAACTACAACATTGAAACACTTAATGTTGCACCAACCGAAGATCCGACATTATCGCGTTTAACGTTAACGACTTATGGCGATGACCATAAGATCGAACAAATTACGAAACAGCTCAACAAGCTTGTTGAGGTGGTAAAAGTAGTTGATTTATCAGAAGGTTCACACATTGAGCGTGAACTCATGCTAATCAAAGTAAAAGCATTGGGTGCTTCACGTGCTGAAATTAAACGCACTGCGGATATTTTCCGTGCGCAAATTGTAGACGTGACACCAACGACCTATACCATTCAAATAGCAGGGACAACTGAAAAATTAGATGGTTTTATCGATGCGCTTGCAGAAAACACCATTCTTGAAGTCGTTCGTTCAGGTGTATCAGGTATCGCCCGTGGCGAAAAAGTTTTAGCCATTTAATTTTTTAAAAAGTATTTTAGCGGAGAACACAAATGCAAATTTTTTACGATAAAGACTGTGACTTATCAATCATCCAAAGCAAGAAAGTTGCGATTATTGGTTACGGTTCTCAAGGTCATGCTCATGCACTTAACCTTAAAGACTCAGGTGTAGACGTAACTGTAGGTTTACGTGCTGGTTCAGCTTCTTGGAAGAAAGCTGAAAACGCTGGTCTTAAAGTTGCTGAAGTCCCAGCAGCAGTTAAGCAAGCTGACCTCGTAATGATTTTGACTCCAGATGAATTCCAATCACAACTTTACCGTGACGTGATTGAGCCAAACATCAAAGAAGGCGCGACTTTAGCATTTGCTCATGGTTTCTCTGTTCTATATAACCAAGTTGTTCCACGTAAAGACTTAGACGTAATCATGGTTGCGCCTAAAGCTCCTGGTCACACTGTACGTTCAGAATTCCAACGTGGTTCAGGTGTTCCTGACCTAATCGCAATTCACCAAGACGCTTCTGGTAATGCACGTAACGTTGCGCTTTCTTACGCTTCTGGCGTAGGCGGTGGCCGTACAGGTATTATCGAAACTTCATTCCGTGAAGAAACTGAAACTGACTTATTCGGTGAGCAAGCAGTTCTTTGTGGTGGTGCAGTTGAACTAGTGAAAATGGGCTTCGAAACTTTGGTTGAAGCTGGTTATGCACCAGAAATGGCTTACTTCGAATGCTTACACGAACTTAAGTTAATCGTTGACTTGATGTTCGAAGGCGGTATCGCTGACATGAACTACTCAGTTTCTAACAATGCTGAGTACGGGGAATACGTAACTGGTCCAGAAGTAATCAATGAACAGTCTCGTGAAGCAATGCGTAATGCATTAAAACGTATTCAATCTGGTGAATACGCGAAGATGTTCATCCAAGAAGGTGCGTTGAACTACCCATCTATGACAGCTCGTCGTCGTCAAAATGCTGCACACGGTATTGAACAAACTGGTGCTAAATTACGTGCGATGATGCCTTGGATTCAAGCGAACAAAATCGTAGACAAAGAGAAAAACTAATTCTCTTTTCTATTGTTTTTAAAAGAACCCTGCTAAATGCAGGGTTTTTTATTTTTATTAGCCCTAAAACAAGTTTAAAAAAACATCATTAAGGTCAATTGACCTAGACTTAAGAAATCCTATATTTTTCATATAATTGGATGTTTAATTTTTGTTTACTTTATTGATTTCTAAAGTAAAAAATACTTGACCAAATGTTAGATAATGTTATTGTTTATAACTGACTAAAAAAGTCGAATTTACTAATTTTTCTTTAACGTGTTTAATTGTATTTTGTGCAATGAGTTGAACAAAATAAAAAAAAGTATTGAATAATCATGGAAGTCCAATATGGGTCATGTTGATTACGATAGCACATTGATCGTCGGCTCTTTTATTGCGGCTGGCGCTATTTGCTATATTGTGATTTCCATGGAGCAGTTAATATTTAAGCAAACTTATAAAAAGATTGAGCCGTTTATTTTATTACTCAATGGATTATTACTCGCAGCAGCGATTAGTATTGTCCATATTGTCGGCATGCATGCTTACCATTTATTTGAAGCAGCTTCCTCGAACGTTCCTTTAATTACACTGGCTTTTGGCATTAGTGCTGTACTTTCAAGTGTCGCAATTTGGCTGACTTCTCGTTTTACACTTCCTATATTTAGACTCATTTTAAGCTCAGTCATTATGGGAATTGGAATTTCTGCTTCTTATTATGTGAGTATGTTAGGCTGGAATATTGATATTTATAAGAAAGACTACACTTCCTTTCTTATTTTATTTTCTGTCTTAATTGCCATGAGCGGGTCGGGGTTAGCTTTCTTGCTGGCCTATAAATTAAAAGAAAGTGAACGTCACCGTATAAGTTTAAAATTAGCCTTTGCAGTGATGATGACCCTAAGTATTATGGGGATGCACTATACGGCACTTATTTCGACAAATATTACTGATAAGTTTGTAAGCCAATATCAGGCTGAACATGACTTGCTGCTATTTACAATTATTTTGGTTACCTGTCTGGTACTGGTCGCGAGTTTTATTGTTGCCGTGCTGGAACAACGACTGAATCAGCGAAATCTAGAACTGCGTAAAGCCAATAAAGAATTAGCCAACCTCTCTATTCAAGATAACTTAACTAAATTACCAAACCGACTTTATTTAGTGGATTACGCCGAAGTCCTCCTGTCAGATCACCGTTATAAAGACCAAAAAATTGCTTTTCTCTATATTGATTTAGACCGTTTTAAATCGGTAAATGATGCGTTTGGACACCACATTGGTGATCAACTGCTTATACAAATGGCCAATCGTTTACATTGGCAACTCAATGAAAAATGTAAATTGCTTAGAATTGGTGGGGATGAGTTTTTACTCATTGCTGAAAACACTGATACTGAAGAGGCAATGCAACTTGCTGAAAAAGTATTACATCTTATTCAAGACAGTTACCAAATTTCCGGTAAAGAAATTAATATTTCAGCAAGTCTAGGTATCGCACTGTTCCCTGAACATGGGCAAAATGTTCAAGACCTGCTGATGAATGCCGATGCTGCCATGCTGATGTCTAAAGAGCAGGGCCGCAATACTTATACCGTCTTTAGTTATTCTACCCATCAACAAGAAACAAGAAGTCAGTCAAAACTGATCAATGATTTATACAAAGCAGTCGAAGAAAAACAATTTGTTCTCTACTACCAGCCAAAATTTAATACCAATCTTGAGATTTGTGGGGTAGAAGCACTCATTCGCTGGAACCATCCATCTTTAGGTATGCTGACACCGCATATGTTTATTGGTGGCGCAGAAAAGACAGGTTTAATTATTCCAATGGGATATTGGGCGCTTGAGCAAGCTTGCCAACAAATTCAGGAATGGGAACGTAGCAATACGCAGTTTTATCCAATCGCAGTCAATTTATCGGCCTTGCAGTTCGAAAATAAAAAGCTCTTTAGTACTCTCGAAGGTTTGTTAAAAAAATATCAAATTCAGCCTCATCACCTCATTATTGAAATTACTGAATCAACCGCAATGCGGCATATCGACTTAAGCATTCGTGCTTGTGAGCGACTGCGCGATATGGGTATTCGGGTGGCAATTGATGACTTTGGGACAGGGCACTCAAGCTTCTTATATTTAAAAGATTTACCAGTCGATGAACTTAAAATTGACCGTGGATTTATTGTCGATTTAAAACCGGGCTCAAAAGAAGAGGTCATTTTAGAAAGTATTATTCATTTGGCGAAAAAGTTAGGTTTAACCGTAACAGCCGAAGGGGTGGAAACACAGCAACAAGTTGAGATTTTAACGCGCTTGGGCTGTCAGCAGTTCCAAGGTTATTTGTTGGGTATGCCTGTAAATGTAGGGCAACTGATTCAGTCGCAAGGTGCTCATTTTGTTTAACCCAGATATTAGGTTAAATTTAAAAAATACTACTTAATATAATATCTAAAATAATAATTTAGTTAATCTAATGAAAAATAATAAGAATTTTTAAAACTTGTCATAAATTCCACATTGACACTTCTAAACTCTCAGATTATCCTTTGCCTGCTGGCCTACATTGCCAGCCGGTTGTCGCAGACCGATTAGTAAAGGCATCAGATTATTCCCTCTGAGGAGTAGTCTTGTGTGTACAATCGTCCCTCGCTCGTTGCGGTAGGACGAGTGAGGGACACCTTTGGGTGTGCTGATTCTTTACTATCAGTCTGCGAACCCTTGCTCGTTCTGCCACCATAATCTTTTATTAATGCTTTGGCAGAACTCCCCAAATAAGGAGTTGGCTATGCATACTATTTTTACACCTCCCAGTTAGTCTTTATGCAGTTTGATCACCTTTAGGTTTTCAGGCGTCAGTTCTTCACGACTAAAAATCATATCAACAATAAAACTTGAGATGCGTTAGGGCAGTCTTTGGGGCCTTTGCATGCTTTTTTTGCTTAGAGCAAAAGTTGCAGTCGTTTTATCTCTTTTAAACACAACAAGAAATTATTTTATAACGGTAACTATATGCCATATTCAGATCTCTCATTTCGCGCGTTAAGCGTGCTCCATAAGTCTCGCTACCTTTTTAATAAACATGGTTTTCATAACGTAGGAGTAGACCGCATTGTGCGAGAAGCAGAGGTGCCAAAAGCTTCGTTTTATAACTATTTCCACTCTAAAGAACGGCTTATTGAAATGTGCCTACACTTTCAAAAAGACATCTTAAAAGAGCAAGTACGCTCAATCATTTACATACAAAAAGATTTAATCTTGCGTGAAAAACTCAAGGAGATTTTCTTTTTACATACAAATCTGGATGGTTATTACCACTTGCTATTTAGGGCTATTTTTGAAATTGAAAGACTCTACCCCGCAGCTTATCAAGTGGTTGTACAGTATCGGCATTGGTTAACTAATGAAGTTTATAAATTGCTTTTAACTGTGAAGAAAGATGCTACGAAAAGCGATAGCGATATGTTTTTATTTACATTAGAGGGGGCTATTATTCAGCTGCTAGATGAAACTAGGGGTGATACGAGAGAACTGTTATTTACTTATATTTTAAAGGGTATTTTTCTTAAAGATTAATTTATTAAAATCTATATGTTTATTAATTAATATATTAGGGATAACTAAATTTATATAAAGTTCAGGCGGTTATGCTTTTAAAACATATCAACCTGAACTTTATATTGAACCAGATAAAAAACAGATCTGATCACCTGATAGAGCATGTATTACAGCCTCTCTCACCTTCAAAATAAAACTTATAATATGGTGAAGGTCCGTAATAATTAAATTTTTTTAAGCGGCTTCATATTTTTGTTTTGTTTCAAGCTCAATGAGTTTATTTATATAAGACCATGTTTCTTCAGAGTTAATTTCTGGTTTGTTAATTGTCCCGTCAATAATAAGCCCATCTATAATGTTAAGAAAAAGACTGCTTAATACTTTTGGGTCTTCAATTTCTAACTCTAAAAATATAGATAAAACTAAACTGTAAATCCATTCACGGTATTTATTTACTTGTTTTTTAATAGAAGGATAGAGCTGCAGGACTTCTATCGTTGCTTTTTTAAATAAACAACCACTAAAATCTTCAGTGTTAATCCAGTCGATATACCAATTAAAAATACTTTTCAGTTTATTTAATGGGTCATCTGCACTATTAACTTTATCTAATAAAGAAGTTTGGACTTCTAAAATTCTTCGGCGAAGACACTCTTCAATTAAGACTTCTTTAGAAGAGAAGTACTTATAAAAAGTCATTTTTGCAACTTTAGATTCAGCAATAATTTTGTCTACCCCAATAGAGGTATAACTTTTCTGATTAAAAAGGGTCATTGCTGTTGTTATAATCGTTTCTCTTTTTGACATTGGTTGCCCCGTCATAGATATTTTTTGATTAACTTTGCTATTGTAAAGTATGAAAGCTTAAATAAAACTTATTTAATGATATTTAAAAAATTATATTTATTCAATAGCTTGGTTTGCCTTGATAAATAAAGAAATAAATATTTTATTGGCAATAGTTTACTTTTTTAAATAATATTAATTAATCCATTGATTTGTTGAGATAATAAACATAATATCAATTCGTTAAGTATGGGTATACGGAATTTATCCTTTTTACGTTCGAATACGTAATGGAAATAGAGGGATAGCCTTTAGCTTAACTATAAGAAAAACTTTTTATTGAGAATGATTATGTCAAAAAAATTTGAAGACTTTAATAATCCAAGAGAAAAAGCATTGCAGGGGATGAAAGATAGTATTCCCGCTTCACAATGGGAAGAAAACTTACAGTTTCTCAAACAATTAAGGAATAAAATTGCGAAATTACCAGTAAGTAAACACCCTGCAATTGAAATATTAAATAACGGTTATCTTGATAAACAAACCCTGACTCGTATTCATTTAGAATATCGTCATGCCATTGTTCAGATTTTTACCGATGCTTTATTAAAGGCGCAGTTTCTGACAAAACAATTGGAGCCAAAGCTTCACTCAGGCGCTAAAATGTTTCCACGGGTGTTGTTGAGCTTAAATATATTAGATGAATTTGGTTTTCGACCGGGTTTAGATAAAGATCATTATTATTTAGGCAACCCTGAATATGCACATTATCCATTATATGAAGATTTGCTAAATGACTATGGTTTGACTGAGGCTGACCGCCGTAATTATAAACCTTCAAAAATTGCAGATCAGGTGAGAACATTTTTAGAAGCTTCTTACGATCGTTATATTAATGTGGTGGCATTATTGGCGGTGGCAGAAGAAGAAGTTATTCTTTTTAGCCCACCATTGCGACAAGCAACCAAGTTTGTAAATATCGATGTTGAGGGTGGTGGTTATTACCATGTACACGGCGTTTCAACAGATGAAACAGCTGAAGCTGCTGATGATGACCATCAGGATGACCTTTGGTTTGCGTTGGCTCAAGCCATTACCAAAGATGATTATGAAAGCTTGACTCAACTATGTCTTGATTATTGTGCATTGTGGACTGAGTTTTGGGATGCACAAATTGCCGATGTCCAATTTATTGAAGAAAAGAAATTGGCATAAGCTGTTCAGTTCATACGTAAAAGCCTGTTGATATTGAACAGGCTTTTTTAATGGCTCAATTAAAAATATTCCAAATATGAAAACACGGATAGACAACTCAACAATCTCTAAACAGGACCTATAAATCTGCTACAATTACGCCAATTTTTATTTTGATCGACTTTAGATCTTTGGCACTGCAATCTCCGCAGTAGGTGTATTTCATGAGTTTTAAAGATGAGTTAGCGGCACAGGTCGCTGAAGTATTGAGCTTTTTATTTTAGTGTATGGATAGGGTGTCCGACTAGCCATTAACATTGCAATTGATATAAAAAATAGACAGATCTGTACGCATTTTATAAAATATAATCGATTAAGTCTCAATTTATAACAAACGTAATGTTTAATAATATTTCCCAAGTTTTAGAGAGTATAGGTTTTCTCTCACAGCATCGTTCGGTGTATCTCCAGTTTTCAGATGCATCCCTGAATAGTCAGGTTTTTTTACAACGTATAGATGGGCAACATTATCTTAATCAGGGCATGACAGCCGAGCTGATTTGTTTATCAACCAATGCTCATATTCCACTCAAAACATTTATTGGGTTGCAGGTTGCTGTTGATCAAGTAACAGATCGAGGAAGTTTTTTCCGTACTACAGGTATTATTACTGGAGCATCGCAAGGGCAAAGTGATGGTGCTTTAACTTTATATAAACTTGCCATAAGTGATCCAACTTATCTCTGGCATAAACGCAGAAATAGCCGTGTGTTTATGAACAAGAGTGTGAAAGAAATTAGTGAAATTCTGTTTCAAGAATGGCAGGGGAAAAGTCCATTATTTGCATCTAGTCTGACTTTAGATTTGAGCGGCTTAAAACAGACCTACGATGTCCGTCCTTTTGTTATGCAGCTCAATGAAAGCGACTATGACTTTTTAACTCGCTTATGGCGTAGTGAAGGTATTAGCTGGCTCATTGATGAAGCAGAGCTTACCGTGGCGAGCAATACGGACAATATTCAGCCACAAAAATTACGCCTTATTGATGACAATAGCCAGTATCAGACACTGACTAGAAGGACAATCCGTTACCATCGTAGCAGTGCAACTGAACAATTTGACAGTATGACCAGCCTAATCGCTGGACGTCATTTACAGCCCTCTTCTGTTTTTGTGCAGCGTTGGCAGTCAGATGTACTACAACAAACTGATGGGGCAGGTAGTGTACAAAGCAAACATGAGCATAGTTCGAACTATGACAATCAAAGTTTAAACCTTGAAGATGCATGGCACTTCAGTCCGGCATGGATGCAGGATTTAAACGGCGAAGATGGGGCAACCTCAGCAAGTAATCAACAACTGGAAAAATTTAACCAGAACTTAAGCGCTTACCATGATGCTCAATCCAAGCAGTTTGTTGCTCAAACCACAGTACGGGATACACAAGTTGGTTACTGGTTTGAACTGAATGAACACCCTGAAATTGATCTGCATAGTGGGGCAGATAAAGAGTTTCTGATCATTGGTAAGCATTACTACAACCAAAATAACTTACCGAAAGACTTAGACCAGCAAATACAAACTTTAACTACACAAAGCCATTGGCAATCTAGTCATACAAAAGAGCGTCAAGGCAATCAACTGATTTTACAACGTCGCCATATCAAGACAGTTCCTGAATACCAGCCCTTACAAGATCGTCCTCAAGCCTCTGTACAACGTGCCCGTGTAGTCGGACCTGAAGGTGAAAGTATCTATGTCGATCAGTGGGGACGCATTAAAGTTCGTTTCTTGTTTACCCGAGCTAATGACCATAGCCATGATGGAGGCGCGGGGAGTAACGACAATGACACCGACTCGGCTTGGGTGGATGTACTCACTCCTTGGGCAGGGGCAGGTTATGGTGCACGCTTCTTGCCACGTGTTGGTGAGATTGTGGTTATCGACTTCTTTGACGGCAATATTGACCGTCCGTTTGTAGTGGGACGTATTCATGAAGCCGAACGTCATCCAGCCCAGTTCGACCAGAAAGGTCAGCTACCTGACACTAAAAAACTCAGCGGTATTCGTTCAGAAGAAGTGGATGGTAAAGGCTTTAACCAGCTGCGTTTTGATGATACGACTGGGCAAATTAGTGCACAGTTACAAAGTAGCCATGCGGTCAGTCAGTTAAACTTAGGCAACTTAAGCCATCCAAAAGATAAGGCCGAGAGTGATGGTCGTGGAGAGGGCTTTGAACTCAGAACTGACCAGTGGGGCGCGGTTAGAGCAGGTAAAGGTTTACTTGTTAGTACCCATAAACAGGACCAAGCTCAAGGCACACATTTAGATGCAGCCGATGCCAAGCAACAAATCGAAGGTGGTCTTAATAATGCCAAAGCACTTAGTGAAGTTGCTAAAAACCAGCAAACTGATCCATTGGAAATGCTTGAGAACTTAAAAACGTTCATAGAGCAAATTGAAGAAAAAGATCAGGACAAAGCTGCCACTTTTAAGCAAGCCTTGATGGTCTTAACAGCACCAAACAGTATTGCAGTCGCTAGTAATGAAGATATTCATTTAAGTGCAGATGGTCAGTTAAGCCAAAATGCTGGGGACAGCATTAGCCTAAGCACTCAAAAGAACCTGATTGCACATGCACAAAACAAGATTAGCCTGTTTGCCGCTCAACAGGGAGCACGGCTCTATGCAGGCAAAGGTAAAGTTGAGATACAAGCGCAAGGCGATGGAGCAGATTTAATTGCCCGTAAAGGTATCCAGATTATTTCTACAGAAGACAAAATAGAAATTAATGCTTCTAAAGAAATTGTGATTACCTCGGGTGGTTCCCAAATCAAGATTAATAGCTCAGGTATTTTTCCAGTAACTGGCGGGAAGTTTGAGGTGAAGGCTGGGCAGCATGTGTTTATGGGGGGAGCAAAGGCAGATTATGTTTTGCCTTCTTTACCAACACAAGAAATCAAGACCGATGACTTATTACTAGAATATTTACATAGTGATGGCACACCTGTTAAAGGTGCTGATTATGAGGTTTTATTATCTGATGGTTCCATCCGTAAAGGAAAACTAGATGCTTCGGGTAAGGCTATTGTGAGTGGTGTACCTGCTGGACGAGCCAAAATCCAATATGGAGAAGACCAAAGTAAAGATGAATTTCCAGCTTTAGAAGTAGATGACTGGTTTACTCAACTTGGAAGCAGTACAAAGACTGGAAAAGAGGAATAAAGAATTATGCCAGATCCTCAAAATCAACAATTCTGGTCAAAGATCGCAGAACGACCTACGGAAATACAACAGCAGTTTTGGTATGGCGCTGAAAAATTAGCAAAGTATCTCAATGATAATCCAGCTATGTATAAAGGTTATATGACCTATGATACAAGTAAGCCTGATCCTAATCTGTCATGGTGGGAAAAGATATTATTTTACAGTGGACAAGCTCACTACAATGAGGCGGTGACCCACTATAACACCAGTAAAGTAATCGCTGATCAAGGGAGCTGGTTGTGGGGCATGCTCAAAGGTGACTTTAATAAAGATCCTTCAATGTCTCAGATTATTGTTGGTGGACTCATAAGTCTTATACCTGTAGCTGATCAGGTGTGTGATATCCGCGATTTGATTGCCAATTTTATCACCTTGTCGGATGAGAAAGCCCGAACGAAAGATAACTATATGGCACTTGCTTTGACAAGTGTGGGTATCATTCCTGAAGTTGGTTCAGCAATCAAAACGATTGTGAAATCGAGTCGGGCAAAAGATGTTAGTAAGGTCAAGTTATTTAAGTTCATGGAGTATTTTGAGGAGGCTTTAACAAAGCTCAAAATTAAATGTCCATGGGGTAAGGCACCAGAGGCATGGTTAAGGTCTCGACCATGGAAAGGCATAGCGACACAAGCTTTTAATACTTTAAAAAATAATATTGACCGAATCCTATCTGTCATTAATAAGTGTTTGATACGGTTCAATGGTGCATTGAAAGTTGCCTTAGCAAAATTTCAGGCAACCCTAAACCATGTTTTAAATACCATCAAAAAGTATATTGATCAGTTGTGTGATGAAGTAGATAAGGCAATCGGTCGTTTATTACCTCAACAGCCATTAGCAATGGCACATGCTGGTGGCGGTGGTAAGAATGCCCCTACAGGGCGTTATGAGGCCAATGTTAGTTCCGGTAAAAAAACAGAAGCGAGTCATCGTCAAAAGAAAGAAACACCTCCACCACCAAGGAAAATGAAGCCGAAGCATGTGGTTGAGCCGTGTTTGGAACCGAAAAAAGGGTTGAGGAATAGTTGGGGTAAAAAGACTGGTAAGTCTCAGGCTGAACTAGATGCCGAGTTTGACCGTCAGCTTAAGCGGCAAGAGGAAGGGCTTAACCGTCTAACGGTTGAGGAGTATCAACAGAACAGACAACTTTATGAAAAGTATAAACGGGCTGGAACAGGTACTCAGCAACAAAGAATCCGAGAAGATATGCAACGACAGTTAGAGGAATCTGAATATAAAAAATTAAAAACAGAGCAACCTCAATTATCGAAAGGCCAAATAGAAAGAATGGCTGAAAATAATGCTAAAAAAACGTTAGAAGGATTAGATGTCTTACATAATCCAGATATGCAATTAGGTGGTTTTGATGTCAAATATGATCCTAAAAAGCCCCCTACACTAGATGATTTTGGGCATAGTGGTGTAAACCGTTCTATTGGCTCTCAAATGGCCGCAAAGAAGCGGCTTGCCAATATGGATGCGGCGGCAGCTCAAGCTAAAGCGAAGGGAATGGGGAAAGATGCGATGGATGTTGAATTGAAGCGTTGTAAGTAATAGAGGGTAGTAAGATGAACCAAGAAGATATTGATTACTTTTATGAGAAATATGGTCAACCAATTGATAAAGTTGAGGTGACAGAGGACATCATAAAAAAATATCGGGGTAAACTGCCTGAAAGTATTTTAGAACAATGGCATTTATTTGGTTTTGCTGGTTATTTGAATGGTTTGTACTGGATTACGAACCCAGATGATTATGCTGAAGTAATTTATGACTGGTTAGAGGAGACACCATTGCCTGATGATGATGTTTATCATGTATTGGCCCGTTCCGCATTTGGTGAGCTATTAATTTGGGGTGAACGTAATTATGGTAGATATTACATTAAAACAATGGAAGGTATCCTACATGACAATGGCGAACAGCTAGAAAGCGCTGAGTTTTATGGTAGTGATTTTTTCTTTTTACCTAAAAAAAATTATCTAGATTACACAGACAAAAATGGCAATAAACTATTTGATCGTGCTGTAAAAAAATTAGGTGTTTTAAAGGCAGATGAAATGTATGCATTTGAACCTGCTTTGGCATTAGGTGGGGAAGAATCATTACAGCACCTAACAAAAGTTAATCTTCCTGTTCACATGAAGCTACTAAAACAGGTAACTCCATTAAGATTGAGAACTTTTGAGGATCTTACGGCTGCTCTATATGGTACATCGTATAGTGTGGACGATTTAACAAGTGGACAAGATGCTGAGTCACAATATCAAGAATCTGTTCAAGCTGGAGAAGTTTGTCCTAGAACAGGTTACTGGACAACGCCTGCACAACCCAATACACGCCATTATTGTAAGAAAGGTGAAGTTCTTCCTGAAATTAAGGAACAAGACTGGGGTGAAGTGTATTGGTATTGGGATGGTGAGAACTGATTAAATGCCCATAAGGGCATTTCTATTTAGATATTTACAATTTCAACTGACATGTACCCGTACCGTGACCTCACATGCGATTACTTTAGAATTTGTAATGCCAAATGAAATGCTGGAGCGTTAAGAATGTCAATAACAGTCAATGATCAGGAAATAGATTGGCAAAAATGGCTAGACTTGGAAATTACTGATGAGAATGAATTTAGAGATCATCATTTATTAAAACAGGATTATCATGAAAACTTTGATGAGCTTGTAAATGGATTGTATTCGGTTACTGATGGCTTTAGTAATTATAAGAATGAAAAGAAGTTTGGTGGATACATTGCTGCGGGTCATCAGCGTTTAAGAGATACTTTAGATTTGATGTCTTTGCAATATTCAGCGGGTGGGGATATTGGCTTTATTAAAGAGCTTTATCCTTACTTACTGCATTGGACTGAAGAATATGCAGAAACCAGTCATTTATATAATTTAAGCCCTGATGCTGGCGGGCGTTATGTCTGGCATATTAGTTTAGGTACAGAGGACTACTGGTATATTGCTTTACGTTTGATCTGTTTCGGTTTACTGACAGGCTATGCTGACCAAATGTACCAGATTATGCCGATTATTGACTATGTTGAAGCTACACCTGAAGGGCAAGAAAAAGATGGGTTAGTTGAGCGTCTGGTTGCTCCGTTTGTAACAGACCGAGGCACACCACCAGATGAAGCCAGAAGACATTTACCTTATCGAAAGTTAATCAAGGTGTTTAATGCTGCACCTGAGCAACGCCCAGCGTTAATGCTGCAATATTTAGAAAGCTGGTATGAAGCAAGCCGTCGAGAGCCTTATCATGATCAACATCCACAAACTGATCTTAGATCGGGCGTTAGCTATTATGGTTATTGGTCATGGGAGGCAGCAGCAGTAACGTGGCTATTAGAAATAGATGATACTTTATATCGTGATCATGAGTTCTACCCAAAAGATTTGGTGGATTTTGCGCGGTCACAATCAAATATGGTTTCAGATGAGGAACAGTCCGAGCATATAAAAGTAAAAGGTGGTGAAGTTTGTATTAAAACAGGTTATTGGATTACTCCTGCTAGACCTGATACACGACTTTATTTTACGCAAGGTACGACATTGCCAATACTTTCAGAAACAGACTGGGGGGAAGTATATTGGTATTGGGATGGTGAGAATTAATAGATGCCAGAAAGGGCATTTAGTGCTCAGTTTTTGAAATATATGGACAAGTCTGGAGTTGTCCACAAAGTCGATAAAAACAATTTATAAATCTGCTACAATTACGCCAATTTTTATTTTGATCGACTTTAGATCTTTGGCACTGCAATCTCCGCAGTAGGTGTATTTCATGAGTTTTAAAGATGAGTTAGCGGCACAGGTCGCTCAACGACGCACATTTGCTATTATTTCCCACCCCGATGCCGGTAAAACCACCATGACAGAAAAACTGTTGTTATGGGGTAAAGCGATTCAGGTTGCAGGGATGGTAAAAAGCCGTAAATCTGATCGTGCAGCTACATCTGACTGGATGGAAATGGAAAAAGAACGTGGTATTTCGATCACCACGTCTGTTATGCAGTTCCCATATAAAGGTCACACGATTAACTTACTCGATACACCGGGGCACGAAGACTTCTCGGAAGATACTTATCGTACCCTTACTGCTGTTGACTCTGCACTAATGGTGATTGACGGTGCAAAAGGTGTCGAAGAACGTACCATCAAATTGATGGAAGTGTGTCGTATGCGTGACACACCAATTATTTCATTCGTCAACAAAATGGACCGCGAAATTCGTGAGCCACTTGAGTTGTTAGATGAAATTGAAAACGTCTTAAACATTCGCTGTGTACCAATTACATGGCCACTTGGTATGGGTCGTGACTTTGCTGGTGTATACAATATTCTTGAAGATAAATTGTATGTCTACAAAGCAGGTTTTGGTTCAACGATTACCGATATTGAAGTACGTGATGGCTATGATCACGCTGATATTCGTGAAAAAGTTGGTGAGTTAGCTTGGGCTTCTTTTGAGGAGTCACTTGAGCTTGTACAAATGGCAAATGAGCCATTAGACCGCGAACTATTCTTACAAGGTAAACAAACTCCGGTTTTATTTGGTACAGCATTAGGTAACTTTGGTGTTGACCACGTTCTCGATGCTTTTATGAACTGGGCACCTGAACCTAAAGCGCATCCAACGCAAGAGCGTATGGTTGAAGCAAAAGAAGAAGGTTTCTCTGGCTTTGTATTTAAAATTCAAGCCAACATGGACCCTAAACACCGTGACCGTATTGCCTTCATGCGTATTTGTTCAGGTAAATACGAGAAAGGCCTGAAAATGAATCACGTGCGTATTGGTAAAGAAGTCCGCATTAGTGACGCGTTGACTTTCTTGGCTGGTGAGCGTGAGCATTTAGAAGAAGCATGGCCGGGCGATATTATTGGTTTACATAACCACGGTACAATCCAGATTGGGGATACTTTTACTAGCGGTGAAAACTTGCACTTTACAGGTATTCCTCACTTCGCGCCAGAAATGTTCCGCCGTGTACGTTTGAAAGACCCATTAAAGTCAAAACAGTTGCAAAAAGGTTTGAAAGAGTTGTCTGAAGAAGGTGCAACTCAGGTATTTATGCCACAAATTAGCAATGATTTGATCGTGGGTGCTGTGGGTGTACTTCAGTTCGACGTTGTTGCTTACCGCTTGAAAGAAGAATATAAAGTTGACTGTGTTTATGAGCCAGTAAGTGTAAATACAGTGCGCTGGATTCATTGTGATGATGAAAAGATTCTTAATGAGTTTAAGAAAAAGGCACATGACCAACTTTCTATTGATGGTGGCGGACACTTAACGTATCTTGCGCCAAGCCGAGTGAACTTGCAGATTATGCAAGAGCGTTGGCCTGATATTGAGTTCCGTAGCACACGTGAACACTAATCATGTAAATGTGACAAACAGCTTCGAATAGAAGCTGTTTTGTTTTGAAAAATAAGAAAGGATGATGAAATGAACTTGAGTAAAAAGACAATTATTGCGCTTGTGGTTGCAGCCATAGCTCTAATTTTGGCTATTTGTGTATTTGTCTGGAAAAAGCCTCAGTCTTCATCATCTTCTCAAGAAAATTCAGCTTCTACTCAAGACCATCCGGTTGAGAAAGCAGAGGTTTTACCTTATTTAAATTTGACCGAAACCAAAGCAAATTATGCAGTGCCGTTTTGTGAAAAGAAAAATTGTATTGATGTCGATATTCAAACCATAAAAACCCAAGATGCGTGGTTAAATAGCTGGATTGAAAAAAATCAGGCGAAAGTTATTCAAGCTCAAATTAATTTGAAAAAAGATTTAAGCCTTCAACAAGCAATTAATGCTTACGTGAAAAAGTCGGATGAATGGCAAGATAAGTATTCTAAAAATCGTGCTTATGAATTACACATTCGTACACGCATTGCCTCGCAGCGTAATCAGTATGTGTTATTGCAATTGGCTTTAGACAGTAAACAAGAAGAGATCACCATAAAAGACCGTTATTATTTTTTCGTGGCTGATCGTAAACTGCATAAAAACTTAACGTTGCTTGATGTGCTTAAAAAAGATCAGCAACCGACAGTACATCAAATTGTTCAAACCGCGTATCAGGACTGGTTGAAAAAGCAAACTGCCGATGTCAAAAAACAGGCCCCAAAAACTTTATATTGGGGACAAGCTGACTGGTTCTTTGATGGTGAAGGGGTAGGTTTGCACTATCAGGCAAATCAGATTACGAAAGATGCGCCTCAACTTGATATTTATTTAACAACAGAACAAACGAAAAAAATATTGCAACCTCAGGTTTATGAACAAATGTTTTAAGTTGGTAGCAGAATTTGCAACCTACTTGTAGATGCGCTAACTTCATATGAGTTATGCATAATCTTCTCAGAATAAAGGCAAAATATGATGTTAACTTCTAAGGCTTCGCTACATTTAACGCTACTTGCTTCTGCGATATTTTTGGTGGCATGTCAGCCTAAAAGTGATCCTAAAGAGTCGGAAGATCAGCAAAAACCGGCTGTGGTTGAACAAAAGCCTGTAGAACTGACTTTGAAAGGAGAAACAGTTCCAAGTAAAGTGACTTTACCGGATTGTGATGGTAAAACTTGTCCTGAATTTACGGTAGAACGCCTACAAAGTAATTTCCCTTTTATTGATAAGATTATTGATCAACAAGTTTTAAAAGCACTCGGTCAGATTCTTGAAATTGCAGAACCAGATGCAAAAGCAGCACAAGCTGATAAGAAGACAGAAGCTTCAGCAGCTGCCACTACAGAGCAACAAGATAGTTTCGATGCTCAGGTTCAGCGCTATGCAAATTCATTTATTGATTTGGACAATGAGTTAAAGGCTCTAAGTAGTAATCACCAGATTAATCTGTTGGTGAAACCTAAAATCATACAGTCTCAAGGTAAAGTCGTAACTGTTGTTGTAAATAGTAGTAGCTATTTAGGCGGGGCACATGGCTCGGCAGCGCAGCAATATTATAATTTTGACTTAAAGAAAGAAAAGCAGGTCAAACTTGAAGACTTGTTACGTCCAGAGAAAAAAGCGGCTTTAGAAAAATTAGCACATGAAGCGTTTAAAGCTTGGGTGACAGACTCAAAACTTGCAAATAGTGTGAGTGAATATGAGCAAGCTTGGCCGTTTAAACTCACAGAAAATTTTCTGTTAGGTGACCAAGGCTTGATTCTTCAATATGGCGAATATGAAATTGGACCTTATGTGGTCGGGCTACCTCGTTTAGTCATTCCATATGACCAATTACAAGAAGTATTGAAAGAAGAATATTTGCCGCAGCCTAAAGCTAAACCAGCTTCGACACCTGCCGTAAAAAGTGCCAGCTAATGCATCTGTTTGATACTCATACCCATTTTGATGTTGCCGATTTTGATGAAGATCGGCATCAGTTAGCACTTGAAGCTAAAAAAGTGGGTGTGGATGCTCTGGTGTTAATAGGCTTTTTACAGTCACGTTTTGATGAGTTGGTACAAACCCATCATCAGCTCAAGCAGTGGGAGAATGTACCTGCTTCTTATTTAGCACCGGGGTTGCATCCGTTTTATATTGAGCAGCACAAACCAGAGCATCTTTCTCATCTTGAACAGATTTTGCAGCAAGAAGACTGCGTCGCAGTAGGAGAAATCGGCTTAGATACCTTCTTAAAGGAACACAAGCAGCCCGATATATATGCCAAGCAAAAACAGTATTTTGCTGATCAGTTAGATCTGGCAACTCAATACCAAAAACCGGTGTTGCTTCATATACGAAAAGCACATGGTGATGTGCTCGCTCTATTAAAAGCGCATAAGTTTAAACTCGGTGGCATTGCTCATGCCTTTAGTGGCGGAGTAGAGGAGGCAAAAGGCCTGATTAAACTTGGTTTTAAAATTGGTGTGACGGGACAAATCACGAATCCCAATGCGAAAAAGCTTCATACGGTTGTGCAGACTATAGGTGCTGAGCATTTAGTGATTGAAACAGACTGTCCTGATATGACGCCACTTTGCTGTCAAACTTCAACTGAGCAGCGTACTCGAAATACGCCTGTGAATTTACCTTATGTACTAAAAAGTTTGGCTGTAAATTTAAATATGGCAGAGTCAGAATTAGCAGATTTGCTGTGGAAAAACTCTTTATCTGCTTTGAAATTATCGTAATAAAAATCAAAGATTAGAAATAGTAACTAAAACAAAACACAGCGATTAAAAAAGAAGCTTAAAGTAAGAAAACAACATGTAAAAACGTGAAAAATAACATTGCCAGACATGGGAGGATAACCCAATGGCTAAGTATAGCAATATCAATAGTTTTAATGCTTTACAGACGCTAACAGTAGGTTCCAGCAATTATCAGATTTTTAGCTTAACCCAAGCCGAGAAAAAGCTAGGTGACATTGCCAAACTGCCGAAATCATTAAAAGTACTGTTGGAAAACTTATTACGGTTTGAAGATCAGCACAGTGTTAAAACAGAACACATTTATGCTTTAGCTGAGTGGCTAAAAACCCGTACCTCAGATCAAGAAATTCAATATCGACCTGCACGGGTTTTAATGCAAGATTTTACCGGCGTTCCGGCAGTCGTTGACTTGGCCGCAATGCGTGCTGCAATGGCTGAAGCGGGGGGTGACCCTGAAAAAATTAATCCGTTATCACCTGTAGATCTGGTTATTGACCACTCTGTGATGGTAGACCATTTTGCCGATGATCAGGCTTTTGAAGAAAACGTTCAAATTGAAATGCAGCGAAATGGCGAGCGATATCAATTTTTGCGTTGGGGACAATCTGCATTTAATAACTTTAGTGTCGTGCCACCGGGTACTGGTATTTGCCATCAGGTCAATTTAGAGTATTTGGCTCAAGCAGTGTGGTTAGGTGAAGACAACGGACAGACCTTTGCTTTCCCTGACACCTTAGTGGGTACAGATTCACATACCACCATGATTAATGGTCTAGGGGTATTAGGTTGGGGCGTTGGGGGTATTGAAGCAGAAGCTGCCATGTTAGGCCAACCTATTTCTATGCTCATTCCTGAGGTGATCGGTTTTAAACTGACTGGCAAATTACAAGAAGGGATTACGGCAACTGACTTAGTGCTGACCATTACTCAAATGCTTCGCCAAAAAGGTGTGGTAGGTAAATTTGTAGAATTCTATGGCGATGGTCTAGCAGATTTACCACTTGCTGACCGTGCAACCATTGCCAATATGGCTCCTGAATATGGTGCAACTTGTGGTTTCTTCCCAATTGATGAAGTGACTTTGGGTTATTTGAAATTAACTGGTCGTCAAAGTGACCGTATTGCATTGGTGGAAGCATATAGCAAGGCGCAAGGCTTATGGCGTAATCCGGGTGATGAACCTGTGTTTACAGATACGTTAAGTTTAGATATGAGTACGGTTCAGGCAAGTTTGGCAGGTCCAAAACGCCCTCAAGACCGTGTGCTTTTATCGGAAGTACCTAAAACGTTTAATGCGCTCATGGAATTAACCCTTAAGCCAGCCAAAGAAGCGAAAGAGCGTTTAGAAAATGAAGGCGGTGGCGGTACGGCTGTAGAAGCGACCAAAGCCAATATTCAGCATGAAAGCCCATCTTGTGTGATTGAAGGACAAGAATATCCATTAAATCATGGCGATGTCGTCATTTCAGCGATTACTTCATGTACTAATACTTCTAACCCAAGTGTCATGTTGGCAGCCGGTTTACTTGCTAAAAAAGCAATTGAAAAGGGTTTGCAGCGTAAACCGTGGGTAAAAAGTTCACTTGCGCCTGGTTCTAAAGTCGTGACCGACTATTTATTGGCGGCTGGGCTTACGCCGTATTTAGATGAGTTGGGCTATAACTTGGTCGGATATGGTTGTACAACGTGTATTGGTAACTCAGGTCCTTTACCTGAACCAATTGAAGATGCAATTCAGTGTCATGATCTAAACGTGGCATCTGTACTTTCGGGTAACCGTAACTTTGAAGGGCGTGTGCATCCATTAGTTAAAACCAACTGGCTTGCCTCACCACCACTTGTGGTTGCCTATGGTTTAGTTGGGAATATCCGTACAGACTTAACGACTCAACCAATCGGGCAAGGTAAAGATGGGCAACCTGTTTATTTAAAAGATATCTGGCCAAGTCAGGCAGAAATTGATGCCGTCTTACAAAAAGTAAATACCGACATGTTCCACAAAGAATATGCTGCGGTGTTTGATGGTGATGAAAGTTGGCAAGCGATTCAGATTCCAATAAGTAAAACTTACGAATGGGCGGATGACTCGACCTATATTCGTCATCCGCCGTTCTTTGAGGGTATTGGTGAGCCACCAAAACCAATCAAGAATATTGAACAGGCACGTATTTTGGCAGTGCTTGGTGACTCGGTAACAACCGACCATATTTCACCAGCGGGTAATATCAAGAAAGACAGTCCAGCTGGCCGCTATTTACAAGAGCAAGGTGTTGAGCCAAAAGACTTCAACTCTTATGGTTCACGACGTGGTAACCATGAAGTCATGATGCGAGGCACCTTTGCCAACATTCGTATTAAAAACGAAATGCTCGGCGGTGAAGAAGGCGGTAATACCATACATGTGCCAAGTGGTGAGAAGCTTGCCATTTATGATGCGGCAATGCGTTACCAACAAGAACATACACCGCTTGTGATTATTGCTGGTAAAGAATACGGAACAGGTTCTTCACGTGACTGGGCTGCCAAAGGAACGAACTTGTTAGGTGTAAAAGCTGTCATTGCTGAAAGTTTTGAACGTATTCACCGTTCAAACTTGGTGGGTATGGGCGTGTTGCCACTCCAGTTTGTTGATGGCCAAACCAGACAGTCCCTCAACTTAACGGGTCATGAAGTCATTTCGATTCGTGGTTTATCGGATGGTATTCAGCCTCATGAAATTCTTGAGGTTGATGTGAAAGGGCCAAATGGGGTAGCCAGTCATTTTAATGTGTTATGTCGAATTGATACGTTAAATGAGGTTGAGTACTTTAAGGCAGGTGGTATTTTGCATTATGTACTTCGGAATTTGATTGCTTCATAAATCGATAAACTTAGCACAGCCTTATAATGAATGTGTATGAGCTAATGTTGACTATATAGGCGTATCCTTACTTTTTAAGGATAAAAAGTAACAAAAATCCTTTGTCGGGCTGACGGTATATCCTTATACCGCAGCCCAACTGGGCGGCATCCATGCCGCCTGTCACGTTAGTAAATAATGACTTAAATCTTAAATAATATAATTTGATTTATAATGATAAGACTTGTCGTGAACTCAAATATCGCTATCTCAAGTTTTCTTTGATCTGAAATATACTTTCTTCTGAAAAGCAGTAAAATACTCCCCGTGTTTTATATCCCCTCAAAGAGTAGCAATGACCGATCTTCAACAAGATGAATATGACCGCCGTTTTGCAGGTGTAGCCAAAATTTATGGTGATTCATCGTTCCAGCACTATGAACAAAGTCATGTGATGGTGATTGGTATTGGTGGGGTCGGCAGTTGGGCGGTAGAAGCTTTAGCGCGTACAGGTATTGGTGAGATCACATTAGTCGATATGGATGTGGTTGCAGCGTCAAATGTAAACCGTCAGCTACCTGCAATGACCTCAACTCTGGGCTGTGAAAAAGTTGAGATTATGGCGGAGCGTTGTCGCCAAATTAACCCACGCATTAAAGTCAATATTATTGACGACTTCTTAACACCTGAAAATGTTGCAGAGCTTTTAAACCCTGTACCAGACATTGTTTTGGACTGCATCGATGATGTAAAAGCAAAACTGGCTTTAATGCTCCATTGTCGTTTTAACAAAATTCCTTTGATTGTGTCGGGTGGGGCAGGTGGTAAGCTCGATCCACTTAAAATTCGCGTGGCGGATCTATCAAAAACAGAACAAGACCCAATGTTAGCGAAGTTACGTAGTCAGCTTCGTGCTCGTGGCATCTGTAAAAAGCCAAAAGAGAAATTTGGCATTACCTGTATTTACTCAATCGACAATCCATTTTCAAGCGCAGATGTCTGCCCATCGGCGGGGTTGCGCTGTGGTGGCTATGGTTCAGCGGTGGTGGTGACTTCAAGCTTTGCTATGATTGCTGTAGCCGAAGTTTTGAAAAAACTCGATTTAAAGAAAGCCTAATTTAAATATTGAAAAGGCATGTGCTTATGTGAGTGCATGCCTTTTGTTTTGGGAAAAACTATTTAATCATATAGCTCTATATTGTCTTGTTTGGGCTGTGTGGGTAATTGCTGATCATAAAATTTAAAGCACCATAAAATTAAAATAACGACGGTGCATATTGCGAAACCTTTTAAGTACTTCATGAAGAATTCAATTAAGTGAATGGTCTTGATTAAAATTCTAGCGAAGGAGATCTATCTAATCTAATATAGAAAATAGACCAAATGATCTAATTTTGAGATGGTAATGCTCACATTAAAACAATTCCAATATTTCATAAAAATTGTTGAAGAGGGGAGTTTTATTGCTGCTTCCGAAAAGTTATTTATTGCCCAGTCTGCTTTAAGTCGACAAATGAAGCTATTAGAAGAAGAAATTGATTTTCTGTTGTTTGATCGCACGGATAAAAGAGTAAAACTTACGGTAGCAGGAGAGGTCTTCTATAAGAAAATAAAAGATAACTTGCTTTATTTAAATGAAATTATTGACCTGTCTAAAAGTGTTTCGGAAGGGAAAAATCGACAGATTAAAATTGCTCATTCCAGCAGTATTGTCGTGGATAATACAAAGGTGCAGATATTAAAAGAAGTTAGCTTAACGCAGCAGTTGAGCTTTGAGATCAATACCTTATCATCCGAGCAGCAAGTCTTAGCGTTATTAAATGGTGAAATTGATATCGGTTTGATCCGCCCACCAGTTCGGCATAGTTTAGATGGTATAAATACTCTTAAGTTATATGAAGAGCCTTTAATGGTGGCTGTGCATATTGATCATGCCAAGTTTTCTAAATCAGAAAAGGTTTATTTAAAAGACTTAAAAGATGAGTGTTTTGTATCAACACCTCATGCTGAAAGAGGAGGCTTAAGTTATTTGGTCGCAAATCTGTGTTTAGCCGCAGGATTTACCCCACAAAAAGCCTCCATTCAGTCGCGTAAGATTTCACAGTTACAGCTCGTGGCGGCAAATTTAGGGGTAGGTATTGTTCCTGCGGAGTTTCAACAAATCTTACCTGCCAATGTAAAACTAATACCTTTGGAAGATTCCCTATCTCTTTCGGAAGTTTTGCTGGTCTATAGAAAGGACCATGATGAAATCATTCAGCACTGCGCCGAGCTAATTCATCAAATGTTTCTATCTTAGAAGTGAATTAGCCTAATCTATAGTAAGTATAGGTGACGTTATCATCTTTATAGACGTCATAACTACTTTGTTTAAAGTCCGACACCCATTCGCTTCCTGTGTAACCAGCGATATGGCCGTAAATATGGTTGCGGGTTCTGTGAATGATATAAATGTCGCCTTCTTGTGGCTCATCAAAGGCTGGATTTATTTCTTTATAGCCAATTTTCTTGAGGGTATCGCCCCAATCAGATGCTGCAATCGGATGATTTTCAACATCGGCACCAGCAGACTCAAGCGCAATACGGATGCTACGTGCACAACGCGCTTTACTGCGTCTAGAGGTAATACTTTCTAATTTAGCTACGAATTTTTCTACATCAATGGCTGGAGGAGTGTTGGTTTCAGTGGAGTGATTATTGGGTTTCATGGTGAATGGATAAGGGAGGCTTGGTGTGCTGTGGGATACAACAATGGCTGCCTGATTTGAATCCTGATACATATAGTTATCAGCTACTTGTCCGTCATAAATAATCATCGTGAAATCTCTACCGTACTACCTATATCCGTATTTAGAAAATCACCACCTACCTGTGGCGTTCAGAGATACTAATGGCCCAAACTTAAAAGTTTTGTTTATGTTATGTAATAACGTATCTTTTTGCCAGTTTTTATTTCTGGCTATGGAAAAAAGGGCTAATTAAAAGAGCTTTTGAAATCATACAAATTAAGTTTTTGATATTATTGAATATAAATAATTAATCAGAGCTTAATTTTGAATATTTCGAGCCAACATTTGCGAATATACTCAAAATCTAAGTCTCTGATTTAAAATGCCACATTTTCTTACAATTTTAGAAACATGGGCTGGCTTAAAATTGGTGTTCCTTTAAATACTCTTCAGTACGGATAATAGCAGCTTGCATATTATGAATTGCATTCTCGACGTCAGTTAAAGTTTTTGCATTTCCACCACTTAGAGCTTGTCGCCATTTGCGAGCGCCCGGTAAATTTTGGAATAGACCTAAAATATGACGTGTAATGATAGAGAGGGGTGCACCTTCAGCTAGACGTTGTTCAATATACGGTAGCATTTGTTCCATAATATCGAAACGATCTGGTGCTTCTAGGTTCCAAAGTTGGCCGAGCTCAGCAAGTAAGTAAGGGTTGTGATAGGCTTCACGGCCAATCATGACGCCGTCAACGTGCTGTAAATGAGCTTGAGTTTCGGCAAAAGTTTTAATACCACCATTAATTTCAATAGTCAGATGCGGGCGTTCTTGCTTTAAACGGTAAACATCTTCATAGCGTAGCGGTGGTACTTCTCGGTTTTCTTTCGGAGACAAACCTTTCAATATCGCAATACGGGCATGTACAACAAAGTGAGTACAACCTGTTGCAGCGACAGTATCTACAAAGTGCAGCATTTCTTCGTAAGACTGCATGTCATCAATACCGATACGGTGTTTTACCGTTACCGGAATGTTGACAGCTTTTTGCATGCTGTGAATACATTCAGCGACCAAGTCTGGCTCTGCCATTAAACATGCACCGATTTTATTGTTCTGTACACGGTCACTTGGGCAGCCTACATTCAGGTTGACTTCATCGTAACCCCAGTCTTCAGCCATTTTTGTGCAAGTGGCAAGCTCTTGTGGGGTTGAGCCGCCAAGCTGCAATACGATTGGGTGTTCTTGAGCGTTATAGTCCAAATGGCGTTTCGCATCGCCAAATAGAATCGCGCCCGTAGTCACCATTTCTGTATAAAGCACAACGTTTGGGTTAAACAACCGTGCAAAGAATCGGTAGTCCTTTGTAGTCCAGTCCATCATTGGGGCTACTGAAATACGAGGTTGTAACGATTGAAGTGATTGCATAACCGATAGACCCAAAAGTCGCTAAATTAAAGAAAGGGCAGCATTATACGGGGTTTAGTCCTGAATCGACAGTGGCATTTAACTGCGTAATTTATAACCGCCCTTATGTTAAATATAGAAAGATGATTTTTAACAAATTACCTTATAGCTAAGCCATTTGCTTTTTTTGTAAGAAAGCATCAATCATGCTAAATAAAATACAAAATACAACGAGCCCTACACCTGCAAGGCAAGTCATGGTCCATCCACCACGATTCCATGCAAAAATCCCTAATGCCGAACCAGCTGCACCACCAATAAAATAAGTAGTCATATAAATAGCATTAATACGAGATTTAGCATCAGGACGTAAACGGAAGATAATACTTTGGTTGCTAGTGTGAACAAGGGCAAGTGCCAATTGAATTAAAGCAAAACCAATAACATAAGCTGAAAGTAGAATTTGTCCGAAATAGAAACAAATCCAGCTTACTAAAAATAGCCCGCAACCCATCCAAGTGAGTAAACGTGTGTAGCCTTGGTCGGCATATTTGCCGATATAACGTGTTGATAACGCACCAAAGATACCAACTAAAGGTACCAGTCCAATAAATAGATCGGGTAAATGATGTGCCGAGGTCAGTAGTAACGCGATTGTTGAATACAAAATACTCACTGACGCAAAGGCGAATGCACCTGTAAGCGCTCTTAATAAAAGTCGCTTTTCCTCTTTTAAAAGCTGAGCCATGGAAACAAAGATTTGTCCATAGTTCAGTTTCATACGCATGACATAAGGCAGGCGGCTTTTTAAGGTATAGGCCAACAGAAGCATTAATATACCGCTTATGGCATAAACGACTTTCCAGTGGAAAAGGTTGGAAAATAAGCCAGCCAGACTGGTAGAGAGTAAAATCCCGACCAATAAGCCACTCATTAAGAAGCCAATAATCTCACCAGTTTTTTCAGGTTTAACCGTCATTGTTGCAAGAGGAATAAGCACTTGAGCTGCAACTGAAAACAAACCCGCTAAAATTGTACCGATCCAGAGCATAGGTAAGTTAACAGCAAAAGCAGAGGTAAATAGGCCAACTGCACAAAGCATCATCAAAAACGGAATAGCTTTGGCTTTATTGACGATATCCCCCATTGGCACAATAAAGAGTAAACCTAAGGCATAAGACACCTGAGCAAATGTTACTGTTAAAGCAGCTTGTGCTTGAGTTACAGCAAAATCTTGCTGAATAGAGTGAATAAGGGGTTGGCAATAGTAATTCACACCTGCACATAGGCCACATGCTGCTGCCATCAACCAAAGTAAAGGTTTATTTTGACTGATATCTTCAGGGGTAGACATGATGTTCTCTCGATTTTATTAAGTGTATGCCGTTGCTTCGACTTCAATGAGCATATGTTCTAGTGCAAGACGCGGCACAGGAATGAGTGTGCAGGCTGGAAAAGGATGATTTTTCCATAAATCCTTCATAATTTTAATCAAAATCTCATGTTTTTCTACCGAATGGTCAACAACTAGAATTCTTAAAACAGCGATATCCGTAAGCTCTGCATTGGCAGCCACTAACGCATAGTTAATATTTTCAAATGCTTGTAGGACTTGTTCACTGAAATGAGAACTTAATTGACCTTGTTGGTCTTCGCCACCTTGACCTGCAATATGAATAATATTGTTAAAATTACTTACTACAGCGACATGACTATAAGCGTTAGGTATTGGGTCATATAAAGTAGAAGGATTTATGATTTTAAAAATTTCTTTGTTCATGGAACTCAACCGTTTAATAAAATTTAGATGAGTATCCAACCTCAACTTAAGTTGAGGTCAAGAGCATTTAGTGTTTTAGTCTTTTCTTTCTTAAAGTAATCATCATTACGCCGACTATATTGAGGAAACAACCGACCCATTGCCATATATTTAGGTGTTCATTTAAAAAAGCAACGGCAAGCAAAATCGTTAAAACGGGTCCAATCGAAGCAATCATCGCAGATTGAGATGCTCCGAGTCGCTCAATGCTTTGCATAAGCATAACGGTAGGTAAGACAGTGACTAAAAAACCTAAGCCAATCCCGTACCAAATTACACTTGAGGGAAGTTGTAATAGGAGTTGAAACGGGTGAGAAGTACTTAAAGTGTAATGGGTTAATGTACCTATACAGGCAACTGTTAAAGCTAAACCTGTGAAATTCCAAGAACCAAATTTTTTAATTAATGGTGGAGTCAGCAGTAAATAACCGGCAAAAGCTACAGCGCTAGCAAATACAAAACTTGTTCCGAGCCAAAAGTTGCCCTGAATTGGTGCATTGTTGTGCTCTTGCAGCATCACTAACACGGTTCCACCATAACTAAGAAAAATGGCGAATAAACTTTTTACATCTAATTTTTGTTTGTAGAGCAGACTTGAAGCGATCACGGTAAGTGTGGGATATAAAAATAGGATGATTCGCTCTAAAGAAGCGCTAATAAACATGAGGCCCATGAAATCGAGCCAGCTGGCAAAGTAGTAGCCTAATAGACCGGCAAAAATTAAAATTAGCCAATCCTTCTTTTTTATGCCCTGATTATGATGCCTATTGAACCAGCAAATTAATAGAAAAAACGGTAAAGCGCTTAACATCCGTAAAGCCATCAGGACTGTACCGTCTACTAATGGAGAAAGGGCATAAGTTTGTTTAATAAAAATCGCTTTTGTGCTGAATAGAAAAGCAGAGCAAAGCGCAAAAAAAGACCCAATTTGAAACGAAGATAAAGAAATTTTCATATACAGGACTGTATAAGAGAGACTATTGTCTGCAAAAAAGAAAAATCTTCCTATATTACACCTCAAGTCAAATATCGTGAATCATCAGTTCAAAATATGGGTATTTATTAAATAAATAGTGGGTGGTATTTTCAAAAAGTTCAATTAGAATCCAAATTCTGTACAAAGAATACACATGGGGGAAACATTGCGGGTTGCAATGTTTTTGACAATGAGAAATTAGCTTGAGGAACGCTCATGCAGATCGGAATCCCAACCGAAACTGTCGTCGGTGAAAATCGTGTAGCTGCTACGCCAGAGACAGTAAAGAAGTTGATTAGCGCTGGTCATAGCGTTGTGATTGAACGTGGTGCTGGTGTAAAGGCTGCGTACATTGACAGTGCTTATGAACAGGTCGGTGCAACCATTACGGATGATGCCTATACAGGTAGTCAAATTATTTTGAAAGTTCGTGCGCCACAAGGCGGGGAAATTCAAAAACTTGCAGCAAATACAACTGTTGTAGCAATGTTTGATCCTTATCGTAATACCGAGCTAGACCAATTTGCGAATCAGCAAGTGTCTGCTTTTGCTCTGGAATTGCTTCCTCGTACGCTTTCTCGTGCACAAAACATGGATGTGTTGTCTTCTCAAGCAAACTTAGCTGGTTATAAATCAGTTTTGCTTGCAGCTGCTGAATATCAGCGCATGTTCCCAATGCTTATGACTGCTGCTGGTACTGTAAAGCCTGCACGTGTTGTGATTATGGGTGTTGGGGTGGCAGGCCTTCAAGCGATTGCTACTGCAAAACGTTTGGGTGCAATTGTTGAAGCAACAGATTTACGTCCAACGGCAAAAGATCAGGTTGAGTCTTTAGGCGGTAAGTGGTTAGACGTACCAATGTCTGAAGAAGAACAGCAACGTGCAGCAGATGCAGCAAAAAATGGTTATGGCTGGATGCCGGGTGAGCAATACATCAAAGACCAAGCTGCGATTGTAGATAAAGCTGTGTCGAATGCCGATATCGTGATTACAACAGCATTGTTACCAGGTCGTGATGCACCGCGTCTGATCAAAGCTGAAACTGTTGCCAAAATGAAACCAGGCTCTGTCATTTTAGATATGGCAGTTGAAACAGGCGGTAACGTTGAAGGTTCTAAAGTTGGCGAAACTGTTGTCACTGAAAATGGCGTAAAAATTTTGGGTATTCCAAATATTCCGGCCACTGTTGCGACAGAAGCTTCTGCATTATATGCACGTAACGTTTTTAATTTCGTAGAGACTTTATTCGACAAAGACAAAAACTTTGCGATTAATCAAGAAGACGAAATCCAAAAAGCCCTATTGGTCACTCATGGCGGTCAAGTGCTGCTTAAGCGTGGTTAAGGAGATTTCTCATGGTTGAAACTATTACAATTTTCGTCCTTGCCATCTTCGTAGGTTATTACGTTGTTTGGGGTGTTACACCAGCTTTGCACACGCCACTTATGGCAGTAACCAACGCATTGTCATCGATTATTGTTGTTGGTGCGATGTTACAAACAGTTGGCCTGCCTGTACTTGGTGTAGATGCAAATGTTGCATTTCAAAGTGTGAATGTTGTGAGCGTACTTGGTGCGATTGCAGTATTTTTAGCAAGCATTAATATTTTCGGCGGCTTCGCAGTAACTGCACGCATGTTGGAAATGTTCAAGCCTAAGCAAAAGAAATAAGAGGGCTTTGACATGGAATTTATTCAAGCAAATGCAAACTGGTTGTACCTTGTAGGCGCAATTCTCTTTATCTTGACGCTTCGCGGCCTATCTGGTCCTAAAACAGCAATTCAAGGTAACCGTTACGGTATGATCGCAATGGCGATTGCAGTTGTAACAACCTTCTTTGTTGCCAATAACCCGGTTATTTGGATGATTGGTGGTGCAATGGTGCTTGGCGCGATTGTGGGTATTGCACGTGCACGTACTGTACCAATGACTCAAATGCCTGAAACTGTTGCACTTATGCACTCATTGGTGGGTTTGGCTGCGGTTTTAATTGCGGTTGCAGCAATTTTGCATAACAACCAGCTTACAGCATTGTTTGCTCAAAATGAGGCAGCATTAACAGCGGCTGGCGTGCAACATGCACACATGAGCAAGGTTCACCTATTTGAATTGTTTGTTGGTTGTTTTGTTGGTGCTATTACCTTTACAGCATCTGTGTTTGCTTACGGTAAATTGGCTGCGAAAAAATGGGCTAAAACAATCTTTGGTGGATGGGTTAAACCTGTTCAAGCACTTATCTTTGTTGCGATGTTGGCTTGTGGTTTTTACTTCTTCACAACTGGCAATATGACTGCTTTCTGGGCAATGACTGCACTTGCACTTGCATTTGGCTGGGTATGGATTGCACCAGTAGGTGGTGGTGACATGCCTGTAGTGGTATCGCTTCTTAACTCATTCTCTGGTTGGGCAGCAGCAGGTATTGGTTTTACCCTAGAAAACAACATGTTGATCGTTGCGGGTTCACTTGTGGGTTCATCTGGTGCGATTCTGTCATACATCATGTGTAAAGCAATGAACCGTTCAATCATCAATGTATTGTTTGGTGGTGCAATGGGTGGTGCAGCAGTTTCTACAGCTGCTAAAGGTGAACAAGTTCAACGTAACTACCGTTCAGGTTCTGCTGATGATGCTGGCTTCTTAATGTCAAATGCAGACAGCGTTGTGATTGTACCGGGTTATGGTATGGCGCAAGGTCGTGCACAAAATGCTGTAAAAGAGTTATGTGAAATTCTAAAAGAGCAAGGTGTTCGCGTCCGTTTCGCAATTCACCCGGTTGCAGGTCGTATGCCTGGTCACATGAACGTATTGCTTGCTGAAGCAGACGTAGCATATGAAGACATCTTGGAAATGGATGAGATCAACTCGGACTTCCCGGCAACTGACGTAGTACTTGTTATTGGTGCAAACGACGTTGTGAACCCTGCTGCAAAAGATGACCCAGGTTCACCAATTTATGGTATGCCGATTCTTGAAGCACATAAAGCACGTACAATCATGGTGATTAAGCGTTCTATGGCGACAGGTTATGCTGGTCTTGATAATGACTTGTTCTATAACGAAAAAACAATGATGATCTTTGGTGATGCTAAGAAAGTTGTTGAAGATATGACAAAAGCAATTAATGGTACAGGCCACTAAGTTGCTTTGATATAAAAAAACCACCTTCGGGTGGTTTTTTATTTTTTTGAGGGTTAGAGGAACTTTTCCACTAGAGTCATAGATTGCTGATAGAGATCGCGTGCTAATTGCTGGTTTTTGGCATGGGAAGATTTCCAGTCAGGCATATGCGCACTGACATATTCACCATTGCGGTTTTGCCATGTGTCACCAGTCGCCATTTCTGTAATGAGCTTTGCAGGAACCGATGTTGGAACTAAACCTACTTTCATGGCTGCATAAACTGGTTTTGGTAAATCGCGATAAATATCGGAAGCAACACCACCAGGGTGTAATGCATTACTGGTAATTGAACTGTCTGTTAGTTGTTCAGCTAATGCATTGCTGAACAATAAGTTTGCAAGCTTGGATTGTCCATAATAGAACAGGGGATTGTAAAAACCTTCCGCACGAAATTTATTAGGCTTAATTGAACCAACCCAATGAGCAATAGACGCTAGATGAATAATGCGTGCTTGAGGAGACTGCTTTAAAACGGGAAGTAGTTTTTGAGTTAACAAAAAGTGACCTAAATAGTTAACGCCAAATTGCTGTTCAAACCCATCTACGGTGAGTTGCTTTGTTTTTGAAAATAGACCGGCATTATTAATAAGTACATCAAGGCTACCATATTTATCTGTAATTTCTTCGGCAGCTTTTTGAGTTAATTCAAGGCTGTTTAAATCAAGAGAAACGACATCGACTTGTCCTTGGTCGAGTGAGCGTAGTTTGTTTTGTGCCTCTTGTGCTTTTTGAGGATTTCGGCATGCCAAAATGACATGTTGTCCTTGTTTTACAAGTTGTTCTGCTGTGGCAAAACCAATACCTGTGTTGGCGCCTGTAATGAGTATCTTCACTTTTTAGTGCTCCGGTTATGCTATTTATTGATGAGACTATAAGAATTGGTATAGTGCTGGAATTCTGACAATTTGTCATGTCAATTTTAAATAAGAGTGATGACTTGCTTGTTAGTGTTATTAAAGTTTTGTTGAGTTACCAGCTTTTCATAGAACATGAGGGTAAAGGTGGGTGTTTAAATAATAAAAGTTTCAGTAAGTGTATAAACAAAAAGCGGCTCAAAAGAGCCGCTTTTTTAAAAGCAAAATTTTATGCGACCGACTCTGGAGCAGTACGCCATAAGCTTTCTAAATCATAGAATTTGCGGGCAGTTGGTAGCATCACATGTACTACAACAAAGCCAAGATCAATTAAGATCCATTCGGCATCTCGTTCGCCTTCAACGCCAATCGGGCGGAAACCAGCTTTTCGAGCTTCTTCTGCAACATTGTCAGCAAGTGCTTTGACGTGACGAGTAGAAGTACCACTCGCGATGACAATAGCATCAGCAACATTGCTAATAGAACTAACATCTAACTGTAGAATATCTTTTGCTTTTACATCAACTAAAGCGTCATGGACGACTTTAAGACAAGCTTGTATGTCTTTATTTGAGGTGTTCATTGCGAAATCGTGAGAATTAGACACGCTGGGCGATGGTTCTAAATTCATATAGGGTATATTTTCCTGACAATTACTCACTATCTAATATAGTGGTTTTCACTCAGAATTTCAAACAAAACTAGTAACAGTTTATATATTTACATCATCGGAAAAATATTTCTTTTTCCATGTAAATGACTGATTTGAGCCATTTTTGGGTTTATATTCTGCCGCAATATAGCCCTCATAAGCACTTTGCTTAATCCATGAAAAAATTTGCTCATACGGTATTTGAGCTGTATCGGGTTCATGGCGTCCCGGACAATCTGCAAACTGAATATGGCCAATCTGGTGAATATTTTCTTGTAAACCTTCAAGTACATCTTCACCCATCATTGCCATATGGTAACAGTCATATTGCATTTTTAAGGCAGGGTGATTGACTGCTTCTAGCATTTCTTGGGCTTGGGCAATGTTCTGTACCAAAAAGCGTGGCATATCTGTGCCATTAATCATTTCAAATACAGGTTCAATATCGTGTTCTGTCAGTAAATCACAGGCTAATTTTAAGTTGCTTGCAAGTGTCTTAAGGCAAGGAAGTAAGTCAGAGTCTTGAGGTTGCTTGCCTGCCAAAATGTTAACACGTGGTACTTTTAATGCTGTGGCATAGCGAATCGCTAACTGTAATGCTTCACGAAATGCTGCCTCTTGACCCGGTATACCTGCTAAGCCATTTCCACCTTGCATAAGGTCACCAGCAGGAACGTTAATTAAACATAAATTTAGGTTGTAACGTTCAAGTTGGTCTTGAATATCAGAAATGGCAAGCTCGTATGGGAATTGAATTTCTACATGTTCAAAGCCCTCTGCATGGGCTAATGCAAAGCGTTCAATTAAAGGAACTTCGGTAAAAATCATGGATAAGTTAACGGCAAGACGACCCATACACAAACTCCGTTTATTATTGCTCTACTACTTGAATCATAGTAGCTAAATCTTTCTCAGCAAAGCCATTTTTTTGGTGAGTTTGTAGCTGTAATAGAGCTTTTTGTGCAACGGGGATGTCTAAATTAACATTGTTAGCCAATGTTACTGCGTTGTTAAGGTCTTTCGATAATGTTTGAACTTTCCACTGAACAGGTTCGAAAGTATGAGTCGCCATACGTGGTGCCAGTATTTGAAAAGGTTTTGAGTCGGCAAATCCGCCAGCTAGGGCAGGAGCGAGTAAAGTGGTATCTACGCCCGCGCGGTCTGCCAGTGCAACTGCTTCGGCAATCAGGGCGCTGTTTGCTGCCACAATGAGTTGATTGCAAATTTTAGTTGCTTGTCCTGTGCCTGTATCTCCCATTCGTGTGACACGTTGGGAAAGAACATTATAAACAGGACTTAAAGCTTCAATAGTTTGAGCATCGCCACCTGCAAAAATGACTAGCGTGCCTTGTTCTGCCCCAGCTGTACCGCCTGAAACAGGGGAGTCAATCCATATCACATCTTGTGAAGCAGCAGCCTGAGCAAGTGCTTTTGTCGCAGCAACAGAGAGACTTGAGAAGTCGACAATGACCTGACCCGCTTTTAAGTTTGTTTGAATTTGATCAAATACTGCTTGCACAGCTTTATCGTCGGCTAGGCAAGTCAAAATGAGAGGGTAATGTCCGATGTTGGAAAGATCGAGTGCATGCGCGCCAATATCAATAAGTTCTTCACAAGCAGATGCTGTTCGATTCCATACTGCGACCTGAAAGCCGGCTTGTATAAGACGGCTTGCCATACGGCTTCCCATAAGTCCTATGCCTAAAAAAGCAATAGGAGTATTACGATCAAAATTCATAATAAAGCTCTTATCTATATTGGCGTGGTAAAAATTTAACTTCCGGATGTTTGTCTTTTTTACGAGCAAGTTTGCTATTTTTACCAAGTAATAATTTAAGTTGCCAGATTTTTTCTAAGCGTAATGATTTTTCTGGTTGATGTTCCATTGCATCTAGTACACGTTTTGCAGCAGTCAATGCATCAGGTGAGCGCTGCAACATTTCTGAAGCGATCGCATTTGCTTTTTCTAATGGATTCTCACTTAAGTGAGTCACAAGTCCAATATCTTTTGCATAATTTCCGTCAAAAACACGGGCAGTTAAAGTCAGCTCTTTTGCAAGGTCAACTCCAATCAAGCCTTTGAGCGAACGGGTAAGACCCATATCTGGTACTAAGCCCCAGCGGCTTTCCATAATCGACATTTTAGTGTCTGGGTGGGCAATGCGGATATCGGCAGCTAGTGCAAGTTGCATACCTGCCCCAAAACAATAACCTTCAAGAGCGGCAATAACAGGGACGGGCAAATTTTGCCAAATAAGAAAGGCTTTTTGGAAAAGACTTTGTCCTGGTTTAACAAGTTCCCAAATGGCAAATGCAGAGTTCTTAGGATTGTTTAAGTCAGATAAATCAATACCAGCACTAAACACTTGTGCTTCACCCGTCAAAATTACACAGCGGATATCTCGGTCTTTTTGTATAGCTTTAGCCGTTGTTACGAGTTCTTTGAGTAGAGCAAAACTCATAGCGTTACGTTTATCAGGACGGTTTAGATAAACTGTTGCAATGCCATTATTTTTCTCAATACGTAATAGTGCCATGAAATTCCCGCTTATTTTTTTATCGATAAGCGGAGCATAGCATGGCTGGAAATTGGAAACATGACAGGTCAGTCATGCCTATTTAGCAACTATTATTTAATCTGGTATGACTAAAATTTGATGAGCTGCACTCTCAACTTCTTTAATGACGAGACCTAATTCATCGAAACGTCTCATGACTTCTTCAATGAAGCCATCGTCAGCTCTACGGCGTTCTTTGCGTAGCGTAGAAATAAATTGTTCAAAGTCACCTGTCACTTGTTGAAGTTTTGGTGTGCCTACATAGCGTGTAGCACCATAAAGACGGTGTAGTACATGCTCAAGCTGAGGAAAGTCTTCAAGCTCAATGAGTTGTTGCATTTCTTCTAGCTCGGTTGGGAAGCTATCTACCAACATTTTGAGAAGATCTTGAGCTAAATCTTCTTTGTTTGCTGCCAGTTGTAAACTTTGCTGCCAATTTAAAATTTCTGGATCTAACGCTTCTGCAACCACATGAGGATCTTTAGCTAGATTTTGCGCAGTGAAGTTGTTTTTCGTCCATTGCGTTAAAATTTGAATGATTTGCTCCATTTGAATTGGTTTGGTGACATAGTCATTCATACCAACTTTAAGAAGCTTTTGCTTTTCATCTGCAAGTGCGTGGGCTGTTAGAGCAATAATTGGAAGTTGCATTTCCCCATCTAAAGTGGATTCTAAAGAGCGGATCGCACGTGTGGTATCAATGCCCGACATAACCGGCATTTGAATGTCCATAAATACCAAATCAAATGGTTTAAGCTTCTGATCAATTCTTTCTTGAATGATATTTAGCGCTTCTTGTCCACTTAAGGCCTTAGTAGTTTTGACATTTAACTCACCTAATAATGCTTCTAAAACAATTAAGTTAGGTAAATGGTCATCAACCGCCAAAATATGTAAACCCTGTCCATTAAAGTCTTGTTGTTCCTCTTCAAAGATAGGTTGATCACTTAATAATTGAATGAGGCCACTACGGCTTAATGGCTGATAAAGAGGGCGAGCGCGATATTCGGTGAGCATGTTTGGCTCAAGCGTCATTTGATAGCCGTAAACTGCTAAGTTACCTTGATAGCGGCTACGAATTTCTTTGAGTAGAGCTTCAGTATCACCACTATGGTCAACAATGAGCCATGTATTGTCTTTCTGGTCGAGATGTTTTAAACGGCTAAACAAGTCCAGAATCGATTGAGTTTCGATATGTGGTACTTGATAATTTTCAAGATAGTAGCGTAAAACACTGGCTGTTGCAGGGTGGGCTAAATAAGACACCACTTGTAAATGTTCGAAGTGAGGATGTTCAATCTCATGTTCTTCATCTACAGCAAACTGTGCAGTAAACCAGAATGTTGAACCTTTTTCTGTTGGGGCACGTTCTTGGTTATCTTCAAAGCCAATTTGGCCATGCATGAGATGAACCAATTGTTTAGAAATTGCCAGACCTAAGCCTGTACCACCAAATTGGCGGGTAACAGATGCATCGCCTTGCGAAAACGACTCAAATAATTTTTTACGGTCTGTACCACTTAAACCAATACCACTGTCCTGAACACTAAAATGAAGCAAGCACTGACCGATGTCATCATGTTCCATACGTACACGAACAATAATTTCACCATCTGGCGTGAACTTGATGGCATTGGAAATCAAATTGGTCAAAATTTGCTTAAAGCGTAAAGCATCACCAATCACCTGTTGAGGAATGTTATCTGCATAATAAAAAGCCATGGCAATATGCTTTTGTGCAGCCAAAGGTGACAACATATCCATGACATCAAATACAGCTTCTTCTAAGTCAAAAGGTGCTGTTTCAAGTTCCAGTTTACCTGCATCAATTTTTGAGAAATCTAATACATCATTAATTAATGCTAATAAATGGGCAGAGGACTTGCGAATAGTTTGTAAATAAAGGTTCTGTTCGTTACTTAAATTTTGTTGGCGAAGTAATAAATGAATAAAGCCATCAATACTATTAAGCGGTGTACGAAGTTCATGACTGATATTGGCAAGGAAAACCGATTTTGCCTGATTAGATGAAATGGCTTGGTCGCGTGCTTGACGGTAAGTAATGTTTTGAACTTCTAAAGTATCTAAAGTTCTGCGTAAGTCTTCTTCTGTTTGCTCGGTATGTTCTTTTAACTCTAAAAAACTAAAGTGTAAGCGTTTCACCACGTTTGCGATATCGCGCTGGAGTAATCTTAACTCACCGGAACTGTTAATCACGATGTGTTGGTCTAAAGTGTCTGCATTGAGACGCTGTAATTGCATACGTATTTCATACATGGGTGCAATCCAGCGGCGAGAATAAAAGTTAAGACAGAGCAAAAGTAATAATAAAGTCATTAGGCCGGTAATGACTAAAGCAATCAAAATGCGATAACGCGCTAATTCAAGTGGTTGATTATCCATTTCAATCAAGAGCCAGACAGGGGGCTTCCCTGCGGTATCAATGATACGGACTCCATAAATATTATTATGGTTATAAGAGATCGGACCAAAAAAGTTATTGTTTTGTGTGAAGTTAGGCCAGTAACGATTATCTCGATAACCGATACTTAAATAAGTCTGGCCATTACTATCAATTAAAGCAGCACGCTTTAGATTTTTCTCGCTAAACATACTTTGCATAATATGTTGAGCATGATCATATTCGTCTGGTTGTAGTTCTACTAATGTGTATAGATCTTTAGCAATTTGATTGTAGCGTGCCAAAATCGCTGAGGCATGATGCAATTGTTGTTGCTTTGCAGAACGTGATGTTTCAGTTAAAACCAGAAAAGCCCCAACACACGTTAAAATCATAATGGGCACAAAAATAAGAGCAATTAATTGCCCATATGCATGATTCAGACGTAAGCGTTTCGATAAGGTTTTATTGAAATTAGACATAGCTACATCAGATTGATCTCTCTGTAGGGCATATTATCACGCTTTATTTTAAAACAGACGGCATTTTATAACTGACTGGGCTTTAATCACTTTCATTAAAAAGCATAGTGAAATGGATGCAGTACCGATCATTTTTTCATACAATAGTGCCACCCCGATTTAGGTGTTGATCATGAGTAATACACAACCTGATTTTTTAGCCGACGAATTTTTGTTAGATCACTATGTAGGTAAAACACCTCTGGTCCGTTTGCAGCGCTTGGCTTGTCATACGCAGGCAACGGTTTTAGCAAAATTGGAAGGTAATAATCCAGCAGGTTCTGTAAAAGATCGTCCTGCATATAACATGATTATGCAGGCTGAAAAGCGTGGTCAAATTAAACCAGGTGATACATTGGTTGAAGCTACCAGTGGTAATACCGGTATTGCTTTAGCTATGGTTGCGGCGATGCGCGGCTATAAAATGAAACTTATTATGCCAGGGAATTCAAGTCAGGAGCGTAAGGACGCCATGCGTGCTTATGGCGCAGAATTGATTGAAGCGCCGAATATGGAAGCTGCACGAGATATGGCTTTGCAAATGCAAGCTGAAGGTCTAGGTTTAGTCCTCAATCAGTTTGGCAATCCAGATAATGTCGAAGCTCATTACCTTACGACTGGCCCTGAAATTTGGAAACAAACAGGTGGAAAGATTACCCATTTTGTAAGTTCAATGGGTACAACCGGTACAATTATGGGTGTTTCTAAGTATTTAAAAGAACAAAATCCAGATATTCAAATTATTGGTTTACAACCTTCTGAAGGTTCAAATATTGCCGGTATTCGCCGTTGGCCACAAGAATATTTACCTACGATTTTCGAACCAAAGCGTGTTGATCAAATTATGGATATTCCGCAAATTGAAGCGGAAAAAACAGCTCGCCGTTTAGCACGTGAGGAAGGAATTAGTGCAGGTACATCTTCTGGCGGGGCGGTATGGGCTTCAGTAAAAATTGCAGAAGAAAATCCGGATGCTGTGATTGTTTGCATTATCTGTGACCGTGGTGATCGCTACTTGTCTACAGGTCTGTTCTCAGTACAGGACTGATGACTCATAATTGAGAGAAAAAATGCGTTTTCCTACTTTAGTTTTTGATATTGAAACTTTAACTGATTTAAAAGCGGGAGCGCATTTATATCATCTTGATTTGCCAGAGACAGATGTTGAACAGGCACTCACAAAAATCCGTCGCCAAGAATCCGGCATGGATTTTCAGCGTTTGCCTTTACATGAAATCGTTTGTATTTCTGGTTTGTGGATTGATGAATCAGGTTTCAGATTATTTTCTTTTAGTCGGGAACACTATTCGGAAGCTGAAATTTTACAGAAATTTCTATCCATTTTTGATAAGCGTCATCCAACTTTAGTGAGCTGGAATGGTTCGCAATTTGATTTGCCCGTCATTTTGTTCCGTGCCATGTATCATGGTCTTTCGGCACCCGGGTTATTTGATCAAGGCGAGCTTGATAGTCAGAAGCGTTTTAATAATTACCAAAACCGTTATCACCACCGTCATATTGATTTAATGGATGTTATGGCAATGTTTAATGGCCGTAATTTCCAGAAACTCGATGATGTAGCCTGTATTTTAGGTTTACCAGGTAAACGTGGTGAGTCGGGTTATCATGTGCCTGAATACGTCCGTACAGAACAATGGTTAAAATTAACCAGTTATTGTGAAGGTGATGTGCTCAATACATGGTTTATTTATTTGCGTTGGCTATTGCTCAAAGGCCAAATGAATGTAGATGAGCATAACCACTGGATTAGTTCGAGTATTGAGTATTTACAGACTATGCCTCAGCAAGCCGATTTTCTTGAGGTGTGGCAACGTACATCGAAACATACCGAATTTACGTCCCACTATTTTAATCCTTTAAATTTTTAGGTTCATTCTTTGAAACAGCAAGCCAAATCTCGTAAACCTCAACAACCCGAATATATTTTTCAGGTTGAAACTCTTTCTCATGAGGGGCGGGGAATTGCGCATTATGGTTCTCATCCAGACCATCCAGCAGATAAGCATGGTAAAAAAGTGTTTATTCGTTATGCGTTGCCTGGAGAAACAGTAAAAGCCCAAATTACGCATGAGGCTAAGCGACTTGAAGAAGCTGAAATGGTAGCGCTTTTAGCAGAACCTTCAGCAAATCGTGTAGAGGCAGTTTGTCCTCATTATGGTATTTGCGGAGGGTGTAGCATGCAGCATATCCACCCCGATGAGCAGATCCGTTTAAAGCAAAATGTCCTTCAGTCACACTTGCAACACTTTGCTGGTATTCAGCCTGAACAATGGTTAGAACCAATTCGTTCTTTGCAAAGTGATTATCGCCGTCGTGCTCGAATAGGTGTGCGCTATTTGCCAAAACAGGACCGTTTGATTCTAGGTTTCCGTGAGCATCATAGTAATCGTTTAACATCTATCCATACTTGTAGCGTTTTGGATAAAAAGTTATCAGATAGTCTGCCGGAATTGCGTAATTTACTCCAAAGTCTAAAAGGCAAAGTGCATATTGGTCATGTAGAATTAGCAAAAGGTGATCATGAAACATCTTTATTAGTTCGTCATATCGAAAAACTAAACAATGCTGATGTCAACCAATTAAGACAATTTGCGTTACACAAAGGCTGGCAGTTGTATTTGCAACCTAAAGGACCCGAAAGTCTTCGTCGTATTGATGAAGAACAAGGAGCTATGCGATTACATTATGCTTTAAATGCATTTGATGTAAATTTTGCTTTTTCGCCATTGGATTTTACGCAGGTCAATGCCACAGTAAATGAACAAATGGTGCAATTGGCATGTGAATTGCTTCAATTGCAACAGGGTGAAAGAGTACTGGATCTGTTTTGTGGGTTAGGTAATTTTTCGCTTCCACTTGCACGATGTGTTGGTGCAAAGGGTGTGGTTGTTGGTGTGGAAGCAAGTGAAGAAATGGTGCAGCGGGCAACAGATAATGCAAAGCGTAATAATCTGGTGCAAGCAAGCTTCTTTTCACAAGATTTAACAAAAGATTTTTCGCATCATTCTTGGGCAAATCAAGGATTTGATGCATTATTGATTGATCCTCCTCGTGCTGGTGCATATGAAATTATGCAGTATGTGCCGAACTTTGGAGCAAAAAGAATCGTTTATGTATCATGTAATCCAGCAACATTAGCAAGGGATGCAGGTGTTTTGGTTCAACATGGTTACCAGTTAAAAAAAGCAGCGGTTATGGACATGTTTACGCACACAGAACATGTTGAATCGATTGCTTTATTTGAGAAAATTCAAGAGATAAACGATTAAAAACATGAGTTACATATCCAGGAGAATGGTATGGTCACAGTACGTGAACAGTTACCTGAACAACTAACTGAGTTGTCAGAGGAAACGACTGTAGAGCATGCCGCCGAAACACAAGTCGGTTTAGCCTCATGGTTGGATCGGGTTCGTGAAATATTAGATGGGGCAGAGCTTAAACAACTCGAAGAGGTTGCGCATTTAACCCTACAAAAAGAGTTAGATTCAACGGTTAATCATCGTTCCAATACATTTGCTACTGGTGTTGGAATGGCTGATATTCTGGCGCATTTACATGTAGATGAAGATACTTTATCTGCTGCAATGCTTTATCGTAGTGTTCGTGAGGACATTACTGATATAGAAGAAGTAAAGCGAAAGTTTGGTGAGCAAGTTTATAACCTTGTCAAAGGTACTTTGGCAATGGGTAAGCTTTCAGAGCTTATTGAAAAAAATAAACGACTAGAAGACCATTTTAATAACAACCAACGGGAACATTTAAGCGGCATTTATAAAATGCTGATTTCAGTGACCGAAGATGTTCGTGTCGTTTTAATTAAGTTAGCTGAACGTACTTACTCTTTACGTGAGTTGGCAAACTCATCACGTGAACGTCAAGAGCGTGTGGCGCGTGAAATTTTAACTATTTATTCACCATTAGCGCATCGCCTTGGTATTGCACAGCTGAAGTGGGAACTTGAAGATTTAGCGTTTCGTTATTTGGCGCCAGACCGTTATAAAGAGATTGCTTCATTACTCAATGAAAAACGTCTTGAGCGTGAACATTATATCCAGTTCGTGATAGACCGTTTAAAAAGTGAATTGGCGGCGCATGGTATTGAAGCTGAAATTACAGGTCGAGCAAAACACATTTATTCGATTTATCGAAAAATGAAAAGCAAAAACCTAAGTTTCGATCAGCTTTATGATATTCGTGCTTTACGTGTATTGGTGAATAGCGTACCTGAGTGTTATCACTCATTAGGTATTGTTCATCAGATTTGGCGTCATATCCCACATCAGTTCGATGACTATATTACCAACCCGAAAGCCAATGGTTATCGCTCATTACATACTGCTGTTATTGCTGAGAATAAATCTTTAGAAGTACAAATTCGTACTCATGAGATGCATGACGAAGCAGAGTTAGGGGTATGTTCGCACTTTAACTATAAAGAAGGTTCAAAGAATACCGACCACTCTTTTAACCATCGTTTGCATTCGCTTCGTGCTGTTTTGGAACATTACCAAGAACGTAATGAAACAACAGTACATCAAAATGAAGATGAGACGGAAGGTTTTGATCAGCTTCAAGACTTTGAAGGTTTTGAAAAGATTTATGTCTTTAGTCGTGATGGTGATATTAAAGAACTACCACGTGGCTCAACAGTTTTAGACTTTGCTTACCATGTGCATACAGAGGTTGGAAACAAGTGTTATGCAGCGCGTGTTAACCAGCGCTATGTACCATTAACCTATACGTTAAAAACAGGTGAGCAGGTTGAGATTTTAACTAAGAAGGATCGTGAGCCTAACCGTGACTGGTTGGTGAACTCTTTAGGTTATATCAAGACAGCTCGTGCTCGTGACAAATTACGTCATTGGTTCAGACAGCAAGACCGTAGTAAGAACCTTGAAGTTGGTCGTGAATTACTCAACAAAGAATTGTCTCGATTGGCGATTCACCCTAAGAGTATCGATCTCAACGATTACTCGTCACATTTTAATGTGAAAACAGGGGATGATATTTTGGTTAGTCTGGTCAGCGGCGATATTAGTTTGCATGCCCTGATTAATCAGATTAATCGTCAAATGCATCTGGATCAGGATGAACCTGAACTGGTACTTAAACCAACATTAAACCCACGTGCCAGCCACACTCTGTCTGCGCATGGCATCTTAATTGATGGTTTAGACAATGTTGAGCTACATATTGCGCAGTGTTGCCAACCAGTTCATGGTGAATCAATTGCCGGTTATATCACGTTGAACCGTGGGGTAAGTATTCATAAAGTCTTGTGTTCTGATTATCAACGCATGATCAAGCAAGAGCCAGAACGTGCTGTTGAAGCGGATTGGGAGATGCAGCCAACTCGTGGTCAAAGTGTTCAAATTGTAGTTGAGGCTTATGATCGTCGTGGCTTACTCAAAGATTTAACTCAAGTGATTTTCTCTGACCAGATTAATATTCGTCAGGTAAACACAATTTCTGAGGCAGATGGTATTGCCAATATGAAGTTGCTCATTGAGGTGAAAGGCTTGGCTCAGCTTTCACGTTTGTTAGCTCGTTTAGAGCAACAACCGGGGATTATTAGTGCACGACGCATGATTCAAGGTGTTTAACTAAATTGAGAAAAAGGCCGTCAATTGATGGCCTTTTTTATAAGCTACTTTCTTGATAGATAGATATTCGTCAAGCGATTTAAAAACTGGGGACTTATTGTTGAGAGTTGATAAAGCAGTTTGGTTTTTATACCAACTGGAGTGTGAGTCGGTGTCCAGAAATGAGCTTTTTTCTCGACAAGTGAAAGCACCTGTTGAGCAATATCATTAGGCGTTAAATCGATTCCCATGTTTTGAATAGAGCCTGCATCCATATTGTTGACCATTGCGGTTTGTACAAATAAAGGCATCACATCTAAAACACGAATACCGTATTTTTTCCATTCCACATCTAAACCTTCCGTAATTCCTCTCACTGCAAATTTACTGGCCGAATAAGAAATGAGGTCAGCTTGCCCGTAAATTGCAGAAGCTGAAGAAAGATTAATGACTCGTGCAAAAGAAGCTTGCTTTAAATAAGGGAATGCAGCATGGCAGCCATTGATTACGCCGTTTACATTAATATTGATTGTTCTTTGGTGTGACTTGATATCGATATTTTCAAAGGCTCCGGAATATAAAATCCCTGCGTTATTCACCAAAATATTAAGCTCGCCAGCCCAGTCGGTAAATTCTTTTAATATATGTTGCCACTGACTGTAGTCACTGACATCTAGATAGCCTGCGCATGCATTTGGTCCTAATTCCTGCGCTAAATTTTGAGCAAGCGACTCATTAATGTCATAAATGCCGACTTTATAACCCCGCTGATAAAATACCCGTGCAATTTCTGCTCCAATACCTTGAGCTGCGCCACTAATCAGAATGCTATGTTTCATCTTTTTTTCTCTTTATCGTTACAATATGACGAATGATTTGCCGCTTTAATTTTGATCATAGCAAATTAAGATTTTAAAGTTACTGACCAATTTTTTGAACTTGAGGGTTACATGGATAAATTGCTTAAAATTATGCAAGAGCTACGTGAAAAATGTCCGTGGGACCAAGAGCAAACTCCAATGTCACTGACTAAATATGCGATTGAAGAGGCATATGAAGTCGAGGCTGCCATTCGTCAAGGTGACATTAATGAAATTCGGAATGAATTGGGTGATCTGTTATTACAAGTGGTATTTCAATCGCAAATGTTTAGCGAGCAGGGGGCGTTCAATTTTCAAGATGTGGTTGAGGCAATTAGCGAAAAATTAGTACGACGCCATCCGCACGTTTTTCAAGCAGACCAATTTAACAACTTAACACCAGAACAAGTAAGTGAGTTATGGAAACAAATTAAACAACAAGAAAAGCAAGGAAAACCACAATCAAGATTAGATGAAATTAAACATGGACCAGCACTATCTCAAGCGCAGGAAATTCAAAAAAATGTTGCAAAAGTTGGGTTCGATTTTGAAACGGTAGAAGATGCTTATACAAAATTAGAAGAAGAATTAGATGAGTTTAAACAGGCACTTAAAAATCAAAATAGTGATGAAATTCAAGATGAATTTGGAGACTGCCTGTTTTCATTAGTCAATGTAGGACGTAAACTTGGCATTTCAAGTGAAAGTTCACTTTTATCAACCATACATAAATTTAGAAGTCGTTTTGCTTTTATTGAAGAGCAAGCCATAAAACAGCAAAGAACATTGGAAGACATGACCTTGTCCGAAATGGATGAATTGTGGAATCAGGCAAAACGACAATTAAAATCAGGGGAAAAACCACATGCAATACAGCATGAGATTTTGGAAAAATAAGTATTTTGTTTTAATAATGTTGTGCTTGGGGGGAATTTCACCTTCGGTTTACGCTCAATCTTTTGACAAAAACTTTCAAGAATGGAAGGCTAAACAGCAGATGTATGACCAAAAGTTAAACATCTCTAAGTTTTCTCATTCTAATGGTTCTAAAATTTCTCAAACTAAAAATTTTAATGACTCTACAGGGCAAATTCATTTGAATCAGGCGAATGTAAATGAGTTTCAGCAGTTAAAAGGTATAGGTGAGAAAAAGGCTCAAGCGATTGTAGAATACAGACAAAAGAACGGTAGCTTTAAAAATATTGACGAAATTAAAAACGTTAAAGGAATTGGACCAGCCATTTTTGAAAAAAATAAATCACGTTTAGCCTTATAAAAGTTCTATTCGTCAATTATCATTTCCTGCGCAATCTAAGAGAATCAAATTGCCCTTTGTGTGTGTTAGAGCTATGATTAGCGACAACTTGTTATTTACGTCCTGACGTAGGAGACAGCGTCTTTTGCAAACCTTGCGAGCGTCAAAATGTGGTTTGTCCACAGCCCAACTTCCTTCTTCGATTTTAGATGTGATCGATAGTCTGACTAAAGCAGGCTATGAAGCTTATATTGTTGGGGGTGGTGTCCGTGATTTAATGCTAGGACTCAATCCTAAAGATTTCGATGCAGTCACCAATGCAACACCTTCTCAAATTAAAGAAGTTTTTGGCCGTCGATGCCGAATTATTGGCCGTCGATTTGAATTGGCACATGTCTATTCAGGACGTGAGCTAATCGAAGTTGCCACTTTCCGTGCTCCTCCTAAAAAAGCGGTGACCAGTGCTTCGGGCATGATTTTACGTGACAACAACTGGGGAACCATCGAACAGGACTTTGCTCGACGCGATTTTTCTATCAATACTCTGTACTACCAGCCGCGTAAGGGTATTGTGCTCGATTTCTGTAAAGCAATTGATGATGTCAAAAGTAAGACTTTACGTTTATTGGGCGATCCTGTGCAACGTTTTGAAGAAGATCCGGTGCGTATGCTTCGGACATTACGTTTTGCAGCTAAACTCAACTTTAAAATTGATCCGGCAATTCTCGACATTTTTGATGTTGAGATGACGCAATTACTTCGTGATGTTTCACCACACCGTTTATACGATGAGTCTCAAAAGCTTTTCACAATGGGGCATTTGGCACGCGTATTACCAATGTTGATTGACTTTGGCGTGTGGAAACAGCTTTTTGCTGATATTCGTCCGGATCTCACTCCATTTATTCAACGTGCAGCAAAAAATACTGATCAACGTATTCAGGTGGGTAAAACGATTAATCCGGCATTTTTCTATGCGGTTTTATTGTGGCAGCCATTTTTAGAGCGTTGTGATTTTTATTTATCAAAAGGCGTTGTTCCGGCCGAAGCACGTGCTCAAGCAGGTTTGGATGTTTTAAAACGTCAAGCAACACGCACAGTTATTCCTCGTTTTGCCGAAACTTTTATTCGTGAAGTTTGGGAAATGCAAACCCGTTTGCTTAATCCAAAACCACAGCAAATTGAAGCATTGGCAAGCCATGCTCGTTTCCGCGCTGGGTTTGACTTCTTATTACTTCGTGAAAAGTCAGGTGATGACACAACACAGGGAATGGGAAGCTGGTGGGAAGCTTACCAAGAAATGTCAAACGACGAAAAAGAAGCTGCGATTAGCCAATATAATCGTCAGAAGGCGAAAAGTCGTCGTAAGGTTGCTGCTGAGCCTGTTGAAAGCAATAAAGTTGATACGGAAATTGAGCCTTTGGTTGATGTTCCAGAGCCTCGAAGCCGTCGTGGTAAAAAAGAGCGTGCACGACAAGAGCAGTCTATTGACCGTTTTATTGAAAAATCTTCCGCAGCACAAACGAATGTGATGAGTGATCATCCAATTTTAAAGCGCAAGCGGGTACAACGTGATTTGAGCCAAGTTATTTTTGGGCCGACACAATGACAGTAACCACATATATTGGCTTAGGAAGTAACCTAGGTGATTCACGCCAGATTCTATCTGAAGCGATAACCAAACTTAAATCTCTTGGTGAAGTGAAAGTATCTAAACTTTACCAAAGTCCCCCTATGGGTCCCCAAGATCAGCCGAATTATCTAAATGCAGTCGCTCAGCTAAAAACCGAATTACTTCCGCTGGACTTACTTGACCAGTTACAGCGTTTTGAGCAGGAAGCTGGGCGGGTGAGACTCCGTCATTGGGGGGAGCGAACTCTAGATCTTGATCTACTAATTTATGGCAATGAAAAAATACAAAATGAGCGCTTAACGGTGCCGCATGTAGGAATATTACAACGAGATTTTGTTGTGATTCCTTTATTAGATTTAGATGCTGGTCTACATATTAATGATCAGCCACTTAAAAATTTAGAACTCATACAGCAGCCAACGCTGACTGTACTTGCTGATGAGTCTTGGGCTTAAAGCCGGACTTATTACGTTCTGCAAACTCCTGTAGAGGATACCATCATGATTAGTCTAAGTGACTTAAGAAAATTTAAAGCCGAAGGACGTAAGTTCTCTTGCCTAACTTGTTACGATGCAAGTATGGCAAAAGCAATGGAACTTGCTGAAATTGATACGATCTTAATTGGTGATTCTCTTGGAATGGCAATTCAGGGGCGTGACTCAACTTTACCTGTAACTGTTGAAGACATGGCCTATCATACAGCGGCAGTCCGTCGCGGTAATCAGCATGCTTTAATTATGACTGACTTACCATTTATGAGTTATGCCACTTTAAACGATGCTTTGCAGAATGCGAAAACAGTTATGCAAGCTGGTGCCCAAATGATCAAAATCGAAGGTGGTGCATGGCTAAGTGAAACTGTCCAAGTGTTAACACGTAATGGTGTGCCTGTATGTGTACATTTAGGTTTAACTCCTCAGTCTGTACATGTATTTGGTGGCTACAAGTTACAAGCTAGAACGCGTGAAGCAGCCGATCAGCTTATTGCCGATTGTACGGCGGTGGTTGAAGCGGGCGCGGCAGTTTTATTACTTGAATGCGTTCCGGCACAATTAGGTCAAGAAATTGCCGAATTGTTCCCAAATACTCCTGTGATCGGTATTGGGGCAGGTAATGCGACTGATGGTCAGGTATTGGTTGTACAAGACATGTTAGGACTAACGTTTGGTCGAGTTGCGCGTTTTGTACGTAACTTTATGAAAGAGCAATCTGGTGAAACAGCGATTTTAGATGCTTTTAAAGCTTTTCATGCTGCTGTACAAGATCAGTCGTTCCCAGCTAAAGAACACACTTTCCAAGTTGAGCTGTAATTCATGAAAACAGAAACCACTATACAAGGCTTAGCTGCTTCTTTAAATCCTGCTAGAGCTGCACGTAAAATCATTGGTTTTGTCCCAACGATGGGAAATCTACATGAAGGCCACCTCACTCTTGTTCGTGAAGCGAAAAAGTTATGTGATGTTGTGGTTGTGAGTATCTTCGTGAACCCAACACAGTTTGGTCCGGGTGAAGATTTTGATAATTATCCGCGTACGTTAGAGCAGGATAGTCGTTTACTTGCAGATGTTGGCTGTGACATTATTTTTGCACCATCAGTTGAACAAATGTACGGTACACAACCTCGCTTAACTAACATTAGCGTCAGTCAAATTACGGATGATTTATGTGGAAGCTCACGTCCGGGGCATTTTGATGGCGTGGCACTGGTTGTCACCAAACTCTTTAATATTGTGCAACCGAATTATGCTTTCTTTGGTCAAAAAGACTACCAGCAATTAGCAGTGATTCGCCAGTTTGTACAGGATTTGAATATTCCGTTAGAAGTTATTGGCGTACCAATTGTTCGTGCAGAAGACGGTTTGGCACTGAGTTCAAGAAATGGTTACTTGACTCCTGAACAGCGTCAGGTTGCACCAGTCATTTATCAAGGTTTAAAACAAGCCGAAGAGCAATTACACCAAGGTAAAGATTTACAACAAGTCTTGGCAGATTTGAAAACACTGTTGACAGACAATGGTTTTGTTGTGGATTATGTGGAGGCTCGTCAACCTAATTTGTTAGCTGCTTCTCAATTTGATCGTGATATTGTGTTGTTTGTCGCGGCAAAATTAGGTGGAACGCGCTTAATTGATAATCTACAAGTTGCCTTTACACCTCAATAATATATAAAAGGACAGCCATGCCATGAAGCGTATACTTATCGTGACAGGACAGTCTGGTTCAGGAAAATCTTCAGCTCTTCAAGTATTAGAAGATTTGGGCTACTACTGTATTGATAATTTACCTTTGGCATTGCTGCCTGAAATTGTGGCAAAGCTAGATCATGAAAATAATCTTGAGCAGCTTGCTTTAGGGGTGGATGTACGAAGTACTCGGGCAGATATGCAAGAGTTCGACCATGTTTTTGAGCAATTACAAAAACATGGTACGGTTGATGTGATTTATCTGACGACACAAGATCAAGATTTGATTGCACGATTTAGTGCTTCACGTCGTCCACATCCGTTAGCAAATCGTTTCAAAAGCCTTTTACAGTGTATTCATGAAGAAAAGCAGTTGCTGATTCCAATTCAGTTTCGTGCCACTGTTCACATTGATACCACAGATAAAAGTGTTCACGATTTAAAACATATCTTGCTATCAAAACTAGGACAGTCAGATAATCTGATTGTTATATTGCAGTCATTTGGTTATAAACATGGCATTCCTTTAGATGCCGACTATGTTTTTGACGTACGGCATTTACCAAATCCGCATTGGGATTTAGAATTACGCCGCTTTTCTGGTTTAGACGAGCCAGTTAAACAATTTTTAGAAGCAAGTCCGCAAGCAAATGAAATGTTTGAGGACATTCTCCACTTCTTAAAAAAATGGCTGCCGGCATTTGCTGAAGGGCATCGTCACTATATGACGATTTCAATAGGTTGCACAGGCGGCCAGCATCGTTCAGTTTATATGGTAGATAGACTAAAACAAGCACTTGAGGCAGAATGGTCTGTTCAGGTCTTACACAGAGAAATGAAGCACTGGTCATGATAGACACAACTGTTGATGTAATTAATAAACTCGGTTTACATGCACGTGCATCAGGAAAACTGATAGAGGTCACTACAAAGTTTCGTTCGTCAATTCAAATTGGTAAGGGCGATCATTTAGTAGATGCAAAGAATATTATGTCGTTACTGATGTTAGGTGCAGGTAAAGGGACTACTTTACGTTTAGTCATTGATGGCACTGACGAAGAACAGGCATTAAATGAAGTACAGGCGTTATTCGCCGCAAAATTTTATGAGGCAGATTAATCGTGGCACGTCGTCCCAAGCGTTATACTGAAGAAGATTTTGATTCTTTAGAAGGACGTGCAAGTAAAACCGAACAGAAAAAAGCAGTTCAACGTATGGCTGCTTTAGGTGAGCAGTTAGCACAACTTTCTATCAAACAAATTCAAAAACTTCCTGTTGATGAGCGTTTAATTGATGCTCTTTTGGAAGTTCAGAATATTAGTTCGTTCGAAGCACGCCGTCGCCAGTTTCAGCGTGTTGGTAAACTCTTGCGCAATGAAGATGAGACAGTCATTTTATCTTATTTGACCCCTCAGCAAGGCGCGAAGAAACAAGCTCAACTCATGCGTTGGGTGGATCGTATGATCGAGCAGGGCGACCCTGCAATCAATGAGTTTAGCAAAATCTATAATGCATCAGAACGACATACTTTACGTCAGCATGTGTTAAGAATTAATCGTGATAAAACCCAGCAAGTTGCAGAAGCAGATCTGGAAGCAACTAAAATGAAATTTATTAACTATGTACAACAGGTTGCTCTATTGTCAGATCAAGGTTAATACAGTTTTAAATAAAAAGCGGCGTTAGATACGCCGCTTTTATTTTTATAGGGTTCGGGTTAAGCACGTTCTTTTGCCCATTCACGCAAGATGAATTTTTGCAATTTACCTGTTGAAGTTTTTGGAATTTCAGTAATCACCACATCTTTAGGAACTTTAAAGCGCGCCAGTTCTTTTTGACAGTGCTCAATAATTTCTTCAGGCGTGACACTAGCCCCAGTTTTTAATTCAATGAATGCACATGGTACTTCTTGCCAACGTTCGTCAGGTTTTGCCACAACAGCGGCTGTTAAAACTGCTGGATGCTTATATAAAACGTCTTCGACTTCTAAAGATGAAATATTTTCTCCACCTGAAATAATAATATCTTTAGAGCGATCAGTAATTTTTGCATAACCATCTGGATGGCAAACAGCTAGGTCACCCGTGTGGAACCAGCCACCTGCAAAAGCTTCCTCAGTTGCCTTTGGATTTTTTAAATATCCTTTCATGACAATATTGCCACGGAACATGATTTCTCCCATGGTTTCACCGTCATTTGGAACTGGCTGCATCGTTTCAGGGTCTAGTACTCGCATGCTATCTTGAAGTGGATAAGGCACGCCCTGACGAGAATGCAGTTGTGCTTGCTCGGTAATTGAGAGATCGCTCCATCCTGCTTGAGAAGCACAAAGCGCAGATGGTCCATAGGTTTCGGTTAAACCATACACATGGTTGACATTAATCCCAATATTTCGCATACCTTCAATGACAGCGACAGGTGGAGCAGCACCTGCCACCATAACTTCAACATGATGTTCTATGATTGGCTGCTTTTCTTTCGGTAGATTAATAATCATGGATAAGACGATTGGAGCGCCACAGAAGTAATCAACTTTATGTTTAGCAATAAGCTGCATCACCAGTTCGGGGTCAACTTTGCGTAAACAAATATTGGTTCCGCCACTTGCTGCAATACTCCACGCAAAGCACCAACCATTGCAGTGAAAAAGAGGAAGTGTCCATAAATAAACAGCTCGAGGTTTCATACCGCAAGCTAAAATATTACTAGCTGCATTTAAATAAGCACCTCGGTGGTGATAAACCACTCCTTTAGGATTACCCGTTGTTCCTGATGTGTAATTTAAACTAATTGCATCCCACTCATCTTGCGGTAAATGCCATTCGAAATTAGCATCGCCTTGAGCTATCCATTCTTCATATTCAAACGAACCAAGAAATTGATTTTCACCTTCATATTCTTCATCAGCTACATCAATCACAATGATATGTTGGTTTGGAATGAGTGATAGGGCTTCTCGGGCTAAATTAACAAACTCGGGGTCAACCAAAAGCACTTTCGTCTCAGCATGCTCTAGCATAAAAGCGATGGTTTTAGCATCTAAACGGGTGTTTAGTGTATTAAGAACGGCACCTGCCATAGGGACAGCAAAATGGGCTTCAATCATTGCTGGTACATTTGGCAATAAAACTGAAACGGTATCGTTTTTAGTTATGCCTAATTGTTGAAGCTGAGATGCAAATTGACGGCAGCGCTGATAAGTTTGTTTCCATGAAATCTGACGGTTGCCATGAATAATAGAAGCTTGGTCTGGGTAGATATAAGCTGCGCGCTCTAAATAGCGCAGAGGGGATAACGCAACAAAGTTTGCGGGTGTGCGTGGTAATTCGTTATAGGCACTAACCATGTGAAACAACTCCATGTTCTATTTTTTAATTCATTCTTTGAAAATATGGCTTAATAGTAATCAAAGCATTAATGCTTTAGTCTTAAAGAGAAATACCTCCCAGTCAGAAAATGAGCAGAAATGCTATTTTCAACATCTTAAATCAGTTCTGATGAATAATTATCCTATTTATGTATTTCTGAAAATTTAGCTAGGTCTTTATTAAAGTCATTTATTGCTGTTTACCGTATAAGCAAAATGTATTTATGATTTTATGAGTACAAAGGTTTTCACTTAGCTTGAACAAGTGTAAAATCTTTCAGGTTTTTTAATTTTGATTTACACCGTTTTTATATTTTGAGGCTTGCCTCGATCATAATCTCGCGGTGAAATGCTCCTTCGTATAGGGCATCACTCCTTAAGGATTTTTTTATGCCAATTATCACATTGCCAAATGGCGATCAAAAGAGTTTTGATCACCCTGTATCTGTTATGGAAGTCGCTCAAAGTATTGGGCCTGGTTTAGCAAAAAATACCGTTGCTGGACGAGTAAATGATCGCTTAGTTGATGCATGTGACTTAATTACCGAAGACTCGACCTTACAAATTATCACTCCAAAAGATGAAGAAGGTCTTGAGATCATTCGCCACTCTTGTGCACACCTTGTAGGGCACGCAGTAAAACAGCTTTTCCCTGAAGCAAAAATGGTGATTGGTCCGGTCATCGAAGAAGGTTTCTATTACGATATCTGGATGCCACGTCCTTTTACACTAGATGATATGGCTGCGATTGAAGAGCGTATGAAAAAGCTCATCGATCAAGATTATGACGTTATCAAAAAAATGACACCGCGTGATGAAGTCATCAAAGTATTCACTGACCGCGGCGAAGAATATAAATTACGTCTTGTGGAAGACATGCCTGAAGAAAAAGCAATGGGCTTGTACTACCACCAAGAATATGTAGATATGTGTCGTGGTCCGCACGTACCGAACACAAAATTCTTAAAATCATTCAAGCTTACTAAAATCTCTGGTGCTTACTGGCGTGGTGATGCGAAGAATGAACAGCTTCAACGTATCTATGGTACTGCTTGGGCTGATAAAAAACAGTTAGCAGCTTATATCAAGCGTATTGAAGAAGCTGAAAAGCGTGATCACCGTAAAATTGGTAAAGCATTAGACTTGTTCCATATGCAAGAAGAAGCACCGGGTATGGTGTTCTGGCATGCAAATGGCTGGACTATTTATCAAGTACTAGAACAGTACATGCGTAAAGTTCAGCAAGACAATGGTTACCAAGAAATCAAAACTCCGCAAATCGTAGATTTTACGCTTTGGGAGAAATCTGGTCATGCGGCAAACTATGCAGAAAATATGTTTACGACTCATTCTGAAAGTCGTAACTATGCTGTAAAACCAATGAACTGTCCTTGTCACGTTCAAGTGTTTAACCAAGGATTAAAGTCTTACCGTGATTTACCAATTCGTTTAGCTGAGTTTGGTTCTTGTCACCGTAATGAGCCGTCTGGTTCTTTACACGGTATTATGCGTGTTCGTGGTTTTACTCAAGATGATGCGCATATCTTCTGTACTAAAGAACAGATCGGTAAAGAAGTTGCAGACTTTATTAAACTCACTTTAGATGTTTATAAAGACTTTGGCTTTGAAGAAGTTCAAATGAAATTATCTACTCGCCCAGAAAAGCGTGTAGGGGATGATGCACTTTGGGATTTAGCTGAAAAATCTTTGGCAGATGCTTTAGATGCAGCTGGTCTTGAATGGGAATTGCAGCCGGGTGAAGGCGCATTCTATGGTCCAAAGATTGAGTTCTCTTTAAAAGACTGTCTTGGTCGTGTATGGCAATGTGGTACCATTCAGTGTGACTTCAACTTGCCAGTTCGTTTAGATGCTTCTTATGTAACTGAAGAAAACGAGCGTGATCAACCTGTCATGTTGCACCGTGCAATTCTTGGTAGTTTTGAGCGTTTTATTGGTATACTAATTGAACACTACGCTGGTTTTATGCCGCCTTGGCTATCACCTGTACAAGCATGTGTCATGAATATCACTGATTCTCAAGCTGAAGCAAGTGAGCAAGTTGTGGCAAAACTCAAGGAAAATGGTCTTCGTGCTATTTCTGACTTGAGAAATGAAAAAATCGGATTTAAGATTCGTGAGCGTACTCTAGAGCGCATTCCTTACCTGTTAGTTCTTGGTGATCGAGAAGTTGAAGAAGGTACAGTGAATGTACGTACTCGCTCAGGAAAAAATTTAGGTACTATGTCAGTGGATGCTTTCATTGACTTAGTGAAATCTGCCGTCGCCGAACGTGGCCGGTATATTGTGGAGTAAGAAAGATTAAACAGCCTGACCGTAACCAACAACAAGGTGCAAAGAGTAACCGTCCAGCAATTAACGATGAGATCCGTGCAAAAGAAGTACGCCTTGTCGGTGCTGATGGTGAGCAAAAAGGAATTGTTTCATTAAATGAAGCACTGCGTGCTGCTGAGGATGCAGATCTTGACCTTGTTGAGATTGTCGCAAACGCTGAGCCGCCTGTTTGTAAAATCATGGATTACAACAAGCACTTGTTTGACCTGAAACAGAAGCAAAAAGATGCCAAGAAAAAACAGCATCAAGTGCAAGTGAAGGAAATCAAACTACGCCCAGCAACTGATGTAGGTGATTATCAAGTTAAGCTTCGTGCTATTCTGAAGTTCCTTGAAGAAGGCAACAAAGTTAAGATCACCTTACGTTTCCGTGGTCGTGAAATGGCTCACCAACAACTTGGTTTAGCTCAATTGCAAAAAATTGAAGCAGACGTAGCTGAGTTAGGGGTTGTAGAGCAAGCACCGAAAATGGAAGGTCGACAAATGGGTATGTTACTTGGACCGAAAAAGAAAAAGTAACACTCAAAAAAAGCACTGCAAAAGCAGTGCTTTTTTATACCTCTCATCTTTTAGCCCTATTTTCTTAAACTGACGTTTAATATCGTTTTAATCCAAAGTTATTCTCAAATTTTATGTGTTTTTTGGTGTTGGAAATATCATTGTATTACCCAAAACATGATATAACGCAAGACGCAGTCATGATAACGATGAATAGGAAAATAGAATGATTGATCTATATTATTGGGGCACACCCAATGGACATAAAATCACAATTGCCTTAGAAGAAATGGGACTGGATTACACCCTTTACCCAATTAATATTTTAGAAAATGATCAATTTCAACCAGACTTTCTGAAAATTTCTCCGAATAATAAAATTCCTGCCATTGTTGACCAAGATGGTCCACGTGGTGAGCCAATTTCAGTATTTGAATCAGGCGCGATCTTACAGTATTTAGGGCGAAAAACTGGATTGTTCTACCCGATAGACGAGCAAGAGCGAGTTGAAGTGGAACAATGGCTTATGTGGCAAATGGGTGGCTTAGGTCCTATGTTGGGACAAAATCATCATTTTAACCGTTTTGCGCCAGAGAAAATTCCCTATGCTATAGACCGCTATGTAAATGAGACTAAGCGTTTATATGGTGTGTTGAATAAACAGCTCATTGGTCAGAAGTTTGTTGCAGGGGAATACTCAATTGCTGATATGGCAATTTTACCTTGGATTTTGCGTTATGAATGGCAGGGGATCCAATTAGAGGATTACCCGTATGTACAAGAATACATTGTTCGCTTAACAGCACGCCCTGCAGTACAAAAAGCATTATCAATTAAAGTCATCTAACTTTATTGGTAGGGTAATGAATAAGGTGAAAGGTGATTTGGTCTAATTTAACATGCTAAGTTACTTTTTACTTTTTCTGAGTGCTTTTGGGGCGGCTACCTTATTACCGCTACAATCAGAAGCTGTACTCGCTGCTTTATTATTAAAAAATCAACATTCAGCTTTTCTTCTCATTTTGATTGCTACTTTCGGAAATGTATTGGGCTCATGTATAAACTGGTGGTTAGGTTTAAAAATAGAACAGTTTAAACATAAAAAATGGTTTCCGGTTTCTGAAAAACGTTTAGAACAAGCCCAACGCTTTTATCATAAATATGGCTTTTATTCGCTGCTTTTAAGTTGGACACCTGTGATTGGTGACCCTATTACTTTGGTTGCTGGCTTATTCAAAGAAAATTTTTGGCGCTTTTTATTTATGGTCCTTATCGCTAAGGCTGGGCGTTATATTTTCATTTATTGGGTAATTACAGGTTTTATTTAAAATAAAAGCATCCGAAGATGCTTTATTAAAATGATTTAACTAATCTTCTGAGCTTTTAGTAATATCGACTTTAAAAAGATCATTGGTTTTTAGCCAACAGAAGGTTACTACTGCAAGAGTCATACAACCACCAAAAATAGTCGCTGCAATAGTTCCCAAATATTTGGCAGCCAAGCCTGATTCAAATGCACCCAGCTCATTACTTGATGAGACAAACATTCCATTTACAGCCGCTACGCGACCACGCATATTTTCTGGTGGGAATATTTGCAAAATGGTTTGTCTAACTACCACCGAAATACTGTCGCAAGCACCCGTCATCGCCAACGCAAATAGGGATAACCACATGTTGTTCGAGAACGCGAAAAGGATTGTAAATACACCAAACCCTGCAACTGCAAGTAGCATATTACGCCATGCGTGCTGAGTTGGCGGAAAACGAGTTAAAGCAATCATAGTAATGAGCGCACCAATAGAAGGAGCCGCACGCAAGTAACCCAAGCCTTCAGGACCGACTTTTAAAATATCTTCGGCAAAAATAGGGAGTAGAGCGATTACACCACCAAATAAAACAGAGGCAAGGTCTAAAGAAATCGCCCAAAGAACTATTTTGGTTTTCCAAATAAAGCGAAAGCCATCGCCTAAGCTTTCTATAACATTGGCAGTTTCAATTTTAGGAAAGCTACGTTTATGTAATAAATTAATGAGAATAAAGCAGATACTAAGGAGACCGGCAACACTAAAAAGACTGGTTTCTCTGCCTAAATAAGCGAGCATGAACCCACCGAGCATAGGCCCAATAATTACACCACTCTGCCAACCAATGGTTGTCCATGTTGCACCATTTGCATAAAGCTCACGTGGAATTAAAAATGGTTTTAGGGATGTAGCAGAAGGGTTGTAAAAACCACGTATGGTGCCCAAACCAAAAATAACTGCATAAATACCCCAAGAAAGGAAATTTACACTGATATGACCCAACCCATGCAGATGGAACAGTAACCATAAAACTAAAGGAAGAGGTACTGAGAAAAATAAACAGATTTTCATGATGACCTGTTTATTAAATTTATCAGCAAAATAACCACCCCAAAGCGATAGGGCAATAAATGGAATGGCTTCTGCAAGTCCAATTAAACCTAAAGTTAAAGGGTCTTTGGTAATTTGATAAAGTGAATAGGCAACAATAATTTCTTGAATCAAAATTGCTAATGTTAAGCAAAATTGATTAATGGTGACAATTGAGAAATCTCTATAGCGCAGGGCAGCGAATGCATCATGTTTCTGCATTTGAAATATCGTATGTTGATAATTTGCCCATATTATAGGGGTAAATAAGCAGCGATGCTGAAATTATTGCCGATTATATTCATCTAAAAAAGAGATAGGTTTTTCTCATTTCTAAAGGGATTAATTTAAAAAAAATCTAGGAATAGTTTTAATTTTAGTCAGCATACTATAAAATACGCGCTTCCTTACCTGCAGGTCGATTTTGCAATGGTGCAATCGTGCCGAACAGGTGCCCAAAAGAGGTTACTATGGCTAAGTTAAAAACTCGCCGTGGTGCAGCTAAACGCTTCAAAGCGACTGCAAACGGTTTTAAGCGCAAACAAGCATTCAAGCGCCACATTTTGACCAAAAAATCTGCTAAGCGTATCCGTCAATTGCGCGGCTGTGTAATGGTTCACGTAAGTGACGTTGCTTCAGTTCGTCGTATGTGCCCATACATCTAAGGAGATTATAAATGGCTCGTGTAAAACGTGGTGTAGTGGCTCATCGCCGTCACAAAAAAATTCTTGCTCGCGCTAAAGGTTACTACGGTGCTCGTTCACGCGTTTACCGCGTAGCGTTCCAAGCGGTAATCAAAGCTGGTCAATACGCTTACCGTGACCGTCGTCAGAAGAAACGTCAATTCCGTGCTCTATGGATTGCGCGTATCAACGCTGGTGCTCGTCAAAACGGTTTGTCTTACAGCCGTATGATCGATGGCTTGAAAAAAGCTCAAGTGATCATCGACCGTCGCGTATTAGCTGACATCGCTATGCATGATGCAGTAGCATTTGCTGCTTTAGCTGAAAAAGCTAAAGGCGCATTAGCTGCATAAGCTTAGAGATTCAAAAAAAGACCGCTTTTTAGCGGTCTTTTTTATTTTTAGTGGTTCTATTTTAAAAAAGAAAATAATCAGAGATAAATGATGATAGACGAAAAATTTCTAAATGACTTAATTCAAAAAATACAGCAAGGTCACCAGTTCAAATATTTATATTTCTGGGGACATACTCCTAAGAAAGCTAATCTTATTGATAAAAGCTGTTTTAGCCAGTGGTTTCCTGCGCAATTTAATGTAGAAGATATTGAATACTTTACGCTGAGCACTATATGATGGCGCAAAAAGCAAAATTATTTAATGATAAAGAAATTTTTGCGCAGTTGCAGGTTAAACATCCGAATGAAGCGAAGCAATTAGGCCGTAAAGTACGTAATTATGATGAACAGATATGGCGAGAAAAACGTTTTGACATAGTGGTGCAGGCGAATTTTGCTAAATTCTCGCAGCATCCTGAGTTAAAAAAATTCTTATTAGCAACGAAAGACCGTATTTTGGTTGAAGCATCTCCAGTCGATAAAATTTGGGGTGTTGGTATGGCGCAAGACCATCCACACATTCAAGATCCATCTCTATGGCAAGGACTAAATTTGTTGGGTTTTGCTTTAATACATGTTCGAGAGTTACTTTTAACTGAGTAGGTTAGTACGAGACGAATTAATGCTTCACTCTAAAAAGTAGTGACATGAGGGAAGTGAATTGAAACCATTAAATGACACAGATATTCGTATAGCATCATTTAAGGATGCATTGTCTATTGCAGAAGTACATGTACAGAGTTGGAAAGAAACCTATACAGGTATGATTAAGCAAGAAATATTGAATAAGCTTAACGTACTAGATAAACAACAGCTATGGAAAGAGATAAGCAGAAGTCCTGATCATAGGTTATTTATCTATACTGAAAATGGAGTAGTGAAAGGCTTTCTCGATGGTTATTTAAATCCAGAAAATAATATTGCTGAAATTCGTGCTTTTTATTTATTAGGAGAAATTCAAAGAAAAGGAGTAGGGCGTGCGTTATTCCAAAAGTTCTATCAATGCGCTTTAAATCAAGGTTATGCTTTTATTCGTTTAGAAGTTTTTAATAAAAATCCAAGTCGCTTCTTCTATGAAAAAATGGGAGCCAAATTAACTGGTGAAGCCGAACTACCAGAGTTCGGCCTTGGAATAATAGAACTATTTTATGAATGGCAACTTTAATCTTGATTAAAGACCAAAATAATAGGCTAAAGCACAAATAATGATTGTCAGAACAATAAGCTTGATTACCCCTGTTCCTCCAGCTTTGTGATGAGGTACTTTTAAATGAGCTGCGGACTCATTCGTTGCATCAAAAGGAGAAGGTTTCTCAACAGGTTTTAATTGAGCTGTTTGATAATGATTTGCTGCTTTCACAATAAGTTTTGCAAATAGGTCGTCAGTTTTGTGGGTAAAGTTTCTTAAGTTAATAATTTGTTCTTGGTCTAAGTCTTCCCCTAAAGGATCATTTGCGGTGCGTTTTTTCTGCTCTAAATAATCTGATAAAGCCTGAGTGCGGTAGAGGAGTTGATGTGCACAATCTGCTGGGTAGCTTTCAGGAATAAGAGCAAGAGTTGGTTGATGCTCTACCGAAATTTGATGTGTTGACCCATCAAAATATTTTTTCTGAAATTCTGGTTCTTCAAAACCTGCTGCATACTTACTTCGAAATAACTCAGTTTCCATAAAGTTTGCAATTTCATCCCATTGAGGTGCTTTTAAGTCAGCTTCAACTTTTTTAGATAATTTTTCATTCAATTCAAAACGCCAGAAAGTCTCTAAGCGTAAATCGCTGCGTTGAGTCAGAGGCGGCTCAAACTCGTTATCGCTGCTGTACCATTCGGCAAGCTCATGTCCAAAAATCCATGCGATTTTCTTATTGTTTTGATGACTTACAATAAAATGAGTATAAGGTAAAAGTTCGACATTACTATTCGGGTTTTGCTCTTCATTTAAAATAGTAGATAGGTGAAGAGAGATTTGAGTCGTCCCTTGTTTTTTGAGTGCTTCTAACCAAACTTGGAAATGTTGAGCAAGTAAATGTTGTGAAATTAAGTCACGAAATTGAAAACTATGTTGGTCAAAAATATGATGTTGTCGCCATTGGCTAAAACTTAAATTCTGACGTAGGTATTCGTTACCATAGGTCACAAGTGTAAGTTGTTGTTTCCAAATCTGATTAAGCGCCATAATAATTGATCTCATTGACGATGCTATTATTTTATACGTTTTATCTTTTTGTTGCCTAATACATTTTTCATGATGGATAAACTTCATCAATACGGTGAAAAACTGTTAGAATGCAGTGTTTTATTATATTTTTAAATTTGTTGCTTTGAGAGTTACTATGTCACTGGAAGCCCTGACCACAGAAGCGCTTGCTGCCATTGCAGCAGCTCAAGACCTTGTTGCACTTGATCAGGTGCGTGTGCAATTTACAGGGAAAAAAAGCCAGCTTGCAGAACAATCGAAAGCATTAGGGAAAATGGACCCTGAAGAACGTAAAGTACAAGGTGCTGCGATTCATGCTGTTCGAGAAACAATTAATAACGCTTTAACTGAACGTCAAACAGCATTACAACAAGCTGCACTGGCGCAAAAATTAGCAAGTGAAACCATTGATATTACTTTGCCAGGCCGTGGACAGCGCGTTGGTACAGTTCATCCTGTTACTCAAGTGCAAGAACGAATTTGCCAGTTCTTTACTAAAGCTGGCTTTACGGTTGCTACAGGACCAGAAGTTGAAGATGACTATCATAACTTCGAAGCATTAAATATTCCTGGGCACCATCCTGCACGTGCTATGCATGATACATTCTATTTCGATGCAAACCATTTGTTGCGTACGCATACTTCTGGTGTGCAAATTCGTACTATGGAAACAAGCCAGCCGCCAATTCGTATTGTATGTCCGGGCCGTGTATACCGCTGCGACTCAGATCAAACGCATTCGCCAATGTTCCATCAAATTGAAGGTTTGTACGTTGCTGAGAACACCAGCTTTGCTGAATTAAAAGGTTTATTGATTAACCTACTGAATGAATTTTTTGAGAAAGATTTAAAAGTACGTTTCCGTCCATCATATTTCCCATTCACAGAGCCTAGTGCGGAAGTGGATATCATGGATGAGCGTGGACGTTGGTTAGAAGTATTAGGCTGTGGCATGGTACATCCAAATGTATTGCGTGCTGCGGGGATTGATCCTGATAAATACAAAGGCTTTGCTTTTGGTTTAGGGGTAGAACGTTTTGCAATGTTGCGTTATGGCATTAATGACTTGCGTATGTTCTATCAAAATGATGTGCGTTTCTTACGCCAATTTGCCTAATATTTTTTCAGGATTAAATAAGGTTTTATAAAGATGAAGATTAGCGAAAATTGGTTACGCACATGGGTTAATCCAGCAATTGATAGTGATACATTATCTGATCAGTTGACTATGCTTGGTCTTGAAGTAGATGAGCTGGCACCTGTTGCTAAGCCATTTACTGGCGTTGTAGTTGGTGAAGTTCTAACAGTTGAACAGCACCCTGATGCAGACCGTCTGCGTGTAACAACAGTGAATATTGGTTCAGGTGAGCCTTTACAAATTGTATGTGGTGCTCCTAACGTTCGTGCTGGAATGAAAGCACCTGTGGCAACTATTGGTGCAATATTACCGGGTGATTTTAAAATCAAAAAAGGTAAGCTTCGTGGTGTCGAGTCACAAGGTATGTTGTGCGGTGCTTCTGAAATTGACCTTGAAGATAAAATCGATGGTTTACTTGAGTTACCTGCCGATGCTCCAGTAGGGGTAAATATCCGTGAATACTTAAAACTTGATGATAATGTCATCGATATTAGTATTACACCAAACCGTGGTGACTGCTTTAGTATTCGTGGTATCGCACGTGAAGTTGCAGTGATTAACCAACTGCAAATGAATGAGCCTGAAATCAAATCAGTTGATGCGACAATTACTGATGAGAAAAAAGTAGTCATCAACACTGATGGTGCTCCACGCTACTTAGGACGTGTCATTAAAAATGTAAATGTTAAAGCTGCGACCCCAGAGTGGATGGAACAAGCTTTAGCACGTTCAGGAATTCGTACTCATAGTATTTTAGTTGATATAACGAACTATGTCCTCATGGAATTGGGTCAGCCAATGCATGCTTTCGATTTAGCTAAAATCGAAGGAACTGTACACGTTCGCCAAGCTAAGCCGAAAGAAAAGTTACAGCTTTTGAATGATCAAGAAGTTGAACTACAAGATGATGTGATGGTGATTGCAGATGACCAAAAAGCACTAGCAATCGCTGGTATCATGGGGGGGCTAGCATCAAGCGTAACTGATGATACGACTGATATCTTCTTGGAAAGTGCATTTTTTGCTCCGCTTGCGATTGCTGGACGTGCTCGTCGCTTTGGTTTACATACAGATTCTTCACAACGTTATGAACGCGGTGTAGATTTTGAATTGCCGTTAATTGCGATGAACCGTGCTTCTCAGCTTATTCAAGAGTTGGCGGGTGGTGAGTTCGGTCCAATTACTGTAGCTGAAAAATCTGATTTACTTCCGAAACGTGAAGCGATTGAACTTAAGCAAGCTCAAGTAGACCAGTTGTTGGGTTACAAAGTAGCGGCAGAGTTCATTACAGATGCATTAACTCGATTAGGTTGTGAAGTCACTGTTCAAGCGGATGGTGAATGGAGCGTAGTTCCACCATCACATCGCTACGATATGGCAATTTATCAAGATTTGATTGAAGAAGTTGCACGTATTGATGGTTATGACAATATTCAGATCAGCTTACCAAGTATGGATGTTCAACTTGCTAAGTACCAAGACCGTTTTGAAATCGCGCAGTTACGTCAAACGGTAGTCACTTTAGGGTATCAAGAAGCGATTAGCTTTAGCTTTGCTGATGCAAAACTTGAAAAGCAATTGAACCCGCAAGTAAGTCCGTTAATGTTGGCAAATCCAATCTCTAGTGATTTGGCTGCAATGCGCAGCACATTGCTTTCGAGCTTAATTCCTTGTGTACAATATAATTTAAACCGTCAGCAAAGCCGCGTACGTTTCTTTGAACTAGGTTTACGTTTTGATTATCAAAATGCTAATTCTATTCAGGATCTGAAGCAAATTCCTACATTGGCTTTAGTTGCCGTAGGTTCTCGTGAACCTGAATCATGGCATGCTAAGCCACAGCCAATGGATTTCTTCGATTTTAAAGGTGAAGTAGAAGAGATTTTAGCTGCTGGACGTGTCAAAGTTGAGTATGTACGTTCAGAGCGTCCATGGTTGCATCCAGGGCAATCTGCTGAAATCTTAGTTGATGGCCAATCAATTGGTTACTTGGGCCGCTTGCATCCATCTTTAGAAAACGAACTAGATTTGAGCACAACTTGGGTTGCCGAGCTTGATCAGGCTGCTGTTTTGCAATCTTATGTATCTAATTTTACAGAATTATCACGTTTTCCTTCGGTTAGACGTGATATTGCGCTTTTAATCTCTGATAATATAAATGTTAGAGATATTCAGCAGTTAATCGAAAAAACTGGTGGAGAGCTTTTAGACTCTACTTGGTTATTCGATGTGTATACGGGGCAGGGTGTCGAAGAAGGTAAACGCTCATTAGCGTTTGCGTTATTATGGCAACATCCTTCACGTACGCTTGAAGATGCTGAAATTAAATCTGGTATGGACAATATAATCCAAGTGTTGGAAAACACTTATCAAGCGACATTGAGGGCCTCATGACAGCACTAACTAAAGCAGACATGGCTGATCATTTAAGTGAGTTAACCAGCTTAAATCGCCGTGAAGCAAAACAAATGGTCGAGTTGTTCTTTGACGAAATTAGCCAAGCGCTTATTGCGGGCGAGCAGGTTAAGCTTTCTGGTTTCGGTAATTTCGAGCTTAGAGATAAACGCGAGCGTCCAGGACGTAATCCGAAAACTGGCGAAGAAATTCCGATTTCTGCACGCCGTGTAGTTACCTTCAGAGCGGGTCAGAAATTTAGACAACGCGTTGGAAATGAGCAGATCGATTGATCTGCTTTTTTATTTATGACTTTAAATAAATCTAGAATAAGTTTTTCTTAATATTAGAAAAGTATACTTAGCCATTAATACATCAAATCTATTTTGATGCGTAAACATAAAATTTAGGTATAAAAAAAGAGGACAAAATGTCCTCTTTTCTCGCTAATCTAGAGTATAGATTAGTGTGCAGCAGAAGCAGCAGCAGTAGCTTCAGAAGCAGCAGTAGTAGCTTCAGAAGCAGCAGCAGCAGTTTCAGAAGCAGCAGCGTCAACAGCTACAGCAGCTTCAGAAGCAGCAGCAGTAGCTTCAGAAGCAGCAGCTACAGCTTCAGATGCAGCAGCAGCAGCAGGAGCTTCTTCTTTCTTAGAACAACCAACGAAAGCTAAAGTAGCAGCAACAGCAGCAGCAACAGCGAATTTTTTGAATAACATGGCATCACTCTCACAAAAAAGATTTGAGATTAAAAAAACCTAAGTTGGACTGTTTTGCTTTTATTATTCCTAAAACGTAGCTAGGTAACAACGCATGGAGCAGTCTAACTGGTCTGCCGCTATGCTATCACTGCAAATGTTGAAATACTACTGTTGGCTGTCAAAAAAGATCGGGAAAAGAGTGAAAAAAGCCTGTTTTTTAACAGAAAAAAACAATTAATCAGCTGAGATATATTGGAAAAGGTATAAGTAAGCTACTAAAAAACATGGCTTTTTTATATTAAAAATATTTGTTTTCAAAAACTTATAAATAATTTTACATAAAAATCAGCAAAATGTATTTTTGTGTAAAGCTTGTCAACCAAATAAAAAAGGCCACTCAATAGAGCGGCCTTTTTAGAATAAATAATATGTTTATGTTGAAGCTTTACGTTTCATCTGATCAAAGAAATCATCATTTGTTTTGGTTTCTTTCATACGATCAAGTAAGAACTCCATAGCCGCCAACTCATCCATAGGATGAAGAAGTTTACGGAGAATCCAAACTTTACGTAATTTATCTTCATCCATTAAACGTTCTTCACGACGTGTGCCAGATTTCTTAATATTCATGGCAGGGAAGACGCGTTTTTCAGCAATACGGCGATCAAGTGTAATTTCTTGGTTACCTGTACCTTTAAACTCTTCGTAAATTACATCATCCATTTTACTGCCAGTCTCAATAAGAGCAGTAGAGATGATTGTTAAAGAACCACCTTCTTCGATATTACGAGCAGCACCGAAGAAACGTTTTGGACGTTCTAAAGCATGTGCATCCACACCACCAGTTAATACTTTACCTGATGAAGGAATTACGGTGTTGTATGCACGGGCTAAACGTGTAATGGAGTCAAGTAAAATCACGACGTCCTTTTTGTGCTCAACAAGACGTTTTGCTTTTTCAATGACCATTTCTGCAACTTGTACGTGACGTGCTGGTGCTTCATCAAATGTTGACGCAACGACTTCACCGCGTACGGTACGCTCCATCTCAGTTACTTCTTCTGGGCGTTCATCAATTAATAAAACAATAAGGAAAACTTCCGGATTGTTTCTCACAATAGATTGAGCAATGTTTTGAAGTAACATTGTTTTACCCGCTTTTGGCGGAGCGACAATAATAGAACGTTGACCTTTACCGATTGGTGCAACTAAATCGACTACACGCGCGGTCAAGTCTTCTGTTGTACCATTACCAAGTTCCATAACCAGTTGTTCGGTCGGGAAAAGTGGAGTTAAGTTTTCAAATAAGATTTTATTACGTGAATTTTCTGGTGTGTCATAGTTAATTTGATTAACTTTGAGCAAAGCAAAATAACGCTCACCTTCTTTTGGTGGACGAATGGTACCTGTGATGGTGTCACCTGTACGCAAGTTAAAGCGTCGGATTTGTGAAGGACTCACATAAATATCATCCGGACCAGCTAAATACGAACCTGCGGCAGAGCGCAAAAAACCAAAACCATCAGAGAGAATTTCAAGAACGCCGTCACCAAAAATTTCTTCGCCATTCATCGCATGGCGTTTCAAGATGGCAAAGATAATATCTTGCTTTCGGTTACGAGCCATACCTTCAAGGCCCATAAATTCAGCAATTTTAATTAGTTCGCCGATTGGTTTTTTCTTGAGTTCAGTTAAGTTCATAAGGGTCAGAATTAGGAAAGAGTAGAGTGTGGTTTAAAAAGAAGAAAAATCGCTCGCATACAAAAAAGAGTATCGCAATTGTATTTACACAATAACAATTCAGAAGTCTAATTAACTGTTTCGAAGAGAAATGTGAAAAAACAATTTCTGTTGCCGAGTGGCGATCTTTATGTTTGTGTCTTGTAAGAAGCCGGACAGAAGACGATTCCCTTCAGTGCCTCTTGAGCATGCAATATAAGTGAGATCAGCTAATTTGTCAATTTATAGCCGAAAAAAATACGCTATAAAGGTATAGCGTATTTTCATCTGTAACGTTACGTCTTAAACGTTTTCGTCAATAAAGCTAACGAGTTTAGAACGAGGCACAGCGCCGATTTGCTGAGCTACTACTTCACCATTTTTGAAAAGTAATAGAGCAGGAATATTACGGATATTGTATTTCACTGCCGTCTCTTCACAAGAAGTCACGTCAACTTTAACGATTTTTACTTTACCCGCATATTCACTTGATAAATCTTCAAGAACAGGTGCAATTGCTTTACAAGGTGCACACCAACCTGCCCAAAAGTCAACAAGTACAGGTGTTTCAGCATCTAGAACATCTGCTTGGAAGTTATCATCAGTTGTATTTACAATAGTCGCAGACATGGTACGGCTCCAATTTTTAGAAAAAAGTGCTATCACTATAGGAGGAGATAATCTCTATCAGTATTACATAGCTACTTAGTTCAATGTAAGGGTTTGATGCTATTATTCAAGGCTTAAGTAAATTTGTCTAATGGATGCTCACGATATTCATCATCGGCTTGTACAATCGTTTAACAAATAGAAAAATATCAAAGGCTATTAATTGTTGATGAAAATGGCTTTTCAATTGCATTCTTGTGAATTACTCTAGGCGTGAATTGTTATGGGTTTAGTTCAATAATGTCTGACTTTCTGATTGATGAAGAATTACTTGCTGCCATAGATATGGGGTCGAACAGTTTTCACCTTGCCATTGCACGGGTAGATCACGGTGAAGTTAAAAAAGTGGCTTCAATGTCAGAAAAAGTACAGCTTGCAGCTGGTCTTGATGAAAATAAAAACTTAACAGAAGCAGCACAGCAACGTGGTTTAGCCTGTTTGGCTCGTTTTGTTGGGCGTTTAGGCTCAGTTCAACCTAACCGTTTAAGAATTGTGGCGACGAACGCTTTGCGTCAGGCTAAAAATGGCCATGAGTTTATTCAAAAAGCCGCTGAAATTTTGCCCAAACCTATTGAGATTATTGCAGGCCGTGAAGAAGCACGCCTGATTTATCTTGGTGTATCACATACGATGGCCAATGGTGGACGCCGCTTAGTGGTTGACATTGGTGGTGGATCTACCGAGTTTATTATTGGCGAAGAATTTGAGCCAATTTATACTGAATCATTACAAATGGGTTGTGTAGCCTATACAAAAGCCTATTTTGCCGATGGTGAAATCACACAAAAAGCATTTGATAAAGCAGTTGTTGCTGCGCGTAAAGAGCTTTCAGCAATCGCCACCACTTATAAGATGGAAGGGTGGGATACTGTTGTAGGTTCAAGTGGGACCATTAAAGCTTGCCGCCAGATTATGGTGAATATGGGGCTAAGTGACGAGCAAGAAAATATCACCCGTGAAGGTCTCCATAAACTTAAAGATAAGTTACTTAAGTTCAAAAATATTTCTGAAATTGATTTTGAAGGACTTCGAGAAGACCGACGAGCAGTTTTGCCAGCCGGATTGGCAATTTTGTACGCTGTTTTTGAAGTTTTAGAAATTGAACGTTTGGCATATTCTGATGGTGCATTACGTGAAGGAGTCATGTATGACCTGTTAGGCCGTTTTAAGCATGAGGATATCCGCGACCGAAGTGTACAAGCGTTAATGGGACGTTATAACGCCGATCCGAAACAGGCAGAACGAGTTGTAAATACGGCTCAATACTTATTTGATAGTGTTGCTAAGTCACTTAATTTAACGAGTGAAGACAGTGACTTACTGCGCCGTGCAGCATATTTGCATGAAATTGGTTTAGCGATTAGTCATGGTGGCTATCATCGTCATGGTGCTTATTTATTGCAACATTCCGATATCCCAGGTTTCTCACAAATTGACCAAAATCATCTTTCACATTTGGTTGCTCATCACCGCCGTAAATTGCGAAATGATGTAAAAAATGAAGTTTTAAAGGCTGGCGGTCATAAATTAGTTTATTTAAGTTTGTTACTTCGCCTAGCAGTTTTACTCAACCATAGCCGCAGTGATCAGATGCTTCCTGCCATTGAATTGACCATCATAAATGATCAACAATGGCAACTTAGTGTTTCTGGTGATGCCAAACAATGGCCATTGTTAGTTGCCGACTTGCATGATGAGCAAGAGCAGTTTAAGCATTGGGACATTGAATTGAATATTCAGTCGGAAAAATTTATCGATTAAAGGGATAATATTCGACCTATGAAAAAAGCTACTCAGTCCAAAGCGTGGACAACGGTTCAAATTGCACGTCATCCTGAACGTCCGCAGTTTCTAGATTATGTCGGTGAAATCTTTACAGAGTTTGATGCATTGCATGGTGATCGTTTGTTTGGTGACGATGGTGCGATGGTAGGTGGTCTTGCTCGTTTTGACGGTCAACCTGTGATGGTCATTGGACAACACCGTGGTCGTAGTACCCGTGAAAAATTAAAGCACAACTTTGGTATGTGTAACCCAGAAGGTTACCGTAAATCTCAGCGTCTTTTAGATATGGCTGAGCGTTTCAATCTCCCAGTTTTCACCTTTATTGATACTATGGGCGCATATCCGGGTGTTGGTGCTGAAGAACGTGGTCAGGCAGAAGCAATTGCGACTAGCCTTGCTCAACTTTCAAGCCTGAAAGTGCCTGTAATCGCAACAGTACTTGGTGAAGGCGGTTCTGGTGGTGCTTTAGGTATTGGTGTTGCTGACAGAGTGATTATGTTGTCACATAGTATTTATTCTGTGATTTCGCCTGAAGGCTGTGCATCTATTTTGTGGAAAACTGCTGAGAAAGCAGCTCAAGCGAGTGAAGCTTTAGGTTTAACAGCAGATAAACTACAATCACTAGGTATTGTTGAATACGTAGTAGATGAAGGTGAAGGTGCGCATTTAGATCCTGAGCGTGTGATGCAAAACTTAAAAGTAGTTTTAAAGCAGGCTTTGGATGAATTGCTACCAATGGATGCAAATGAACGATGCGAAGCACGTTATCAACGTTTAATGAAGTTTGGCAGCGAAAATTTAGGCATGGCGTCTTAAAGCAAGCTCAAGAGTTCTCTGAAAAAAGTTCTTTTCTTATTGGATGTAGTGGTGGCATGGATTCAATGCTACTACTACATTTAATGGCTCAAATTTTCCCTCAAAAGATCCGAGCAATTTATATTGATCATCAACTGCAAGATCAAAGTGCAGAGTGGGCGGAAGTGGTTGCCACACAGGCAACAATATTAAATATTCCTTATATTATTCAAAAAGTTCAGATCGCAAACGGCAATCTGGAAGCACAAGCACGTCAAGCACGTTATCAAGCATATCAGCAACATTTACAAGAAAATGAAATTCTGTTGCTTGCTCATCATCAACAGGATCAGGCAGAAACAGTTATTTTGCGATTATTGTCAGGTGCGGGAGTTGATGGGCTTGCTGCGATGCAGGCTATTGATTACCGTAAAGATATGACAATTTGGCGCCCCTTTTTGGATTTAACACGTGAGCAAATCGCTTTATGGACCGCTCAGCTTGAAGTTAAATATATTGATGATCCAATGAACTATGACACCCATTACGATAGGGTGTGGTGCCGTGAAGCACTGTGGCCATTTTTAACAAGCCGTTTTCCCAAAATGCAGCAAGCTTTGAGCCGAACCAGTTATCTGATGCAAGATGCTTCTGAAATTTTAGAAGAAGTTCTTAAAGATGATTGGCAATATTCTGGTTCAGCTGACTATTTAGATTTAACGAAATTATATGAGTTATCTTTTGCGCGGCAGCGCCAGTTACTTTCTGCGTGGATGAAAGGCCAAGGGCAATATCGACCTGCATTTGAAATGGTCGAACGGCTAAGAACAGAAGTTATTGAGTCTAAGTCAGATGCTCAAGCCGCTTTACATTGGAACCAGTTTTACTATGTCCGTTATCAAAATATACTCTATAGGTTGAGTAGAGAGGTTTATCTCGCTGAAACTTTAAATCCGGTTGTTGCTGAACTAGAGCATTCATTTAAATTAGAAGAAAGATGGCAGGGCGCAGCTGGACTATTCCATGTTGAGTGTAAAAAAATTGGTTTAAGTCATTCTTTATTGAATAAAAAATTAAAAATCATTCGACGTCAAGGTGGGGAAAAGATTCACCTATATGGTCGTGTTGGGCAATGGCCTTTAAAAAAAGCAATTCAAGAAGCACATATTTTGCCTTGGCTTCGTCATACAATTCAAATATTAGTCTTAGATAATGTTATGCTTGGGGTTTTTACACCGAAAGGATTTTGGTTGGCTCAGTCTCCATATTGTGAGGAAGGAGGGTGGCAACCAGATTTAATTTCTCATTCTTGTAATCTGGTAAATGGCGAATATAGTTATGGCAACAGCAGTGAATTGTAATATCTGTTTTATTGGTGGTGGTAATATGGCCCAAGCATTAATTGGCGGGCTCATTTCAAGAGGATTACCACCAACACGTATTACCGTTTCAGATCCTGTCGAACAAATTCGTCAACTATTGCAAGAAAAAGAAGTTCATGTAACTCAAGATAATACGGCTGCTATCCAGAATGCCGATGTAGTTGTGCTTGCTGTAAAACCACAAGTTCTGGCAAATGTTCTACGTCCGTTAAAAGGTTTATTATCGGATAAATTGGTTATTTCAATTATTGCTGGTGCGGAAATTAAGACAATATCAAATCTGATTGATAGTGAACGTATTGTGCGAGTTATGCCAAATACACCTGCATTAGTTCAAACTGGTGCTCATGGTATTTACGCGACTGATGTGGTTGGTGCCTCGGACCGTGAATTAACGAGTCAGATTTTAGCAGCAACTGGTTTAACAATTTGGGTAAACTCCGAAGCTCAAATTGATGCGGTAACGGCAGTTTCAGGTTCAGGCCCAGCTTATTTCTTCTACCTCATGGAAAGTATGATTCGTGCAGGTAAAAATTTAGGTTTGGATGAAAAAGTTGCAACTGCTTTAACTCTTCAAACAGCATTAGGTGCAGCTCAAATGGCAATTACGAGTTCAAATACTCCGTCTGAGCTGCGTAAAAATGTGACGTCACCGAATGGTACAACCCAAGCTGCACTTGAAGTTTTTGATCGTGCACAAATCTCTCAAAATATTCAATCTGCATTAGCTGCTGCACAGAAACGTAGCCAAGAATTGGCTCAAGAACTGAGTGACAGTGCAAAATAGCTTTAATAGGATAAGACAACTATGGGTGCAAATTCTGCGCTAATTTTTGGAATTTTAATTAACGTCGCGATTTTATTGGTCTTTTTCCGTTTTTTAATGCAATTGGCGGCAGTAAGTCCTTATAATCCTGTGGTTTTATCGACAGTAAAGGCGACTAAGATTGTTGATATTTTTGGCCGAATTTTTCCAACAGTCGCAAAAGGCCGATTCAATCTGGCAGCGTTGGTTCTTTTAATTATTTTATATTTACTGAAAATTTTCGGTGTAATGTATCTTTCGGGTTCCATGCCAAATAGTCCAGTTCATTTAGTGATTCTGACTTTTGTGACCATGATTCAGGATTTGATTCGTTTCTGCCGTTACTTAATTTTTGCAACAATCATTTTGAGTTGGGTCGTTATGTTTACTCAATCTCGTTCACCTTATATTGAGGTGATTCAAGATTTAGCTGAACCGTTACTCGCCCCATTCCGTCGTTTATTACCTAATATGGGGATGATTGACTTATCTCCAATTCTGGCATTTTTGGCACTCTATATTGCCGAGATCTTAATGAATGAAGTCGCTAAAGTTTTATTAACTGGACTTTAATTTTGTAAGATTAAAAAAAGGGCTGTATTACAGCCCTTTTTTATTGGTTTATCGATAAATTAATGGGCATCATCCCAGTTTTTACCTTGGCCTACTTCTACGACTAACGGTACAGAAATTTCCAGAACAGACTGCATGACATCCGCAATTTGTTTTGAAAGTTCATCTGCAATGTTTGAATCAACTTCAAACACCAATTCATCGTGAACTTGAAGTAATAGTTTTGCTTGATCTTTTGGCAGGATTTTATCTACTTCAATCATTGCTAACTTAATAATATCAGCAGCACTACCTTGTAAAGGTGCATTAATTGCAGCACGTTCAGCAGCTTTACGTACCATCACATTTCGGGCGTCAATATCCGGTGTATACAGACGGCGACCTAAAATAGTTTCAACAAACCCTTGTTCCGATGCTACTTGGCGAGTACGTTGCATGTATTCGTAAATGCCAGGATAGCGTTGGAAGTATTGTTTGATATAGTTTTGCGATTCTTCACGAGTAAAGCCAAGTTGACGAATTAAACCAAACTCGGACATGCCGTAAAGTAGACCGAAATTCACAGCTTTAGCCTGACGGCGCTGATCATTGGTCACATCTTCAATTGCAATACCTAACACTTCTGCCGCTGTTCTACGGTGTACATCTTGACCATGTTGGAATGCATGAACTAAGGCATCATCTTGAGAAAAATGAGCCATTAAACGAAGTTCAATTTGCGAGTAATCGGCTGCTAACAAAACTCGTCCTTCCGGTGCAATAAATGCTTTACGGATTTGACGGCCAATCTGTCTACGAATTGGAATGTTTTGTAAGTTAGGATCAGAAGAGGATAGGCGACCTGTTGCCGTTAGTGCTTGATGATAGCTGGTATGTACACGATGGGTGTCATTATGCGACTGCTCAATTAAACGGTCAGTATAGGTGCTCTTTAATTTTGCTAATCCACGGTGTTCTAAAATAATTTCCGTTAAAGGATGCTCAATTTTTTCAAGAACACTTTCACTGGTGCTGTATTGTCCAGTTGCAGTTTTTTTACCACCTTTAATGCCTAACTTATCAAATAGAATTTCACCTACCTGTTTAGGCGAAGCAATATTAAAAGTTTCACCTGCAATTTCCATGGCCTGATTTTCAAGGTCTTCCATAGTTTTCGCAAATTCAACACTTAATTTATCTAAGAAAGCATGATCTAAACGGATTCCATCTTCTTCCATACCCGATAAGATTCGAGCAACTGGCATCTCAATGTTATATAAAATATTTTCTAATTCAGGATGTGCTTTAAGTTTATTTGAAAGTACTTCATATAAACGATAAGTCACATGTGCATCTTCTGCTGCATAATGTGCTGCAACTTCAATCTCAATTTGATTAAAAGTCTTCTGTTTTGCACCTTTGCCAGCAATTTGCTCAAAAGTAGTGGTCAAATGGCTTAGGTAAACACGAGCAACATCATCCATGCCATGACGAGTAGCTGCTGCATTCAGTACATAAGATGCCAGCATGCTATCGAAATACCAACCTTTAAGTTCAATACCGTGATTAGCAAAAATGTGCGCATCATATTTAAGATGATGACCGATTTTTTTAACTGCTTCATTTTCAAGTACAGGTTTGATTTGCGCTAAAACTTGTTCACGGTTCAGTTGTTGTGGCGCATTTTCGTAATTATGTGCTAAAGGAATATAGTAGGCATCTTTCGCATCAAATGCGATTGAAAAACCAACCATCTCGGCAATACGGTAATCAAGACTTGTGGTTTCTGTATCAATAGCAAAATGATCGGCATTCTGCATGCGTTGCCAGAGCTGATCCCATGCTTCTTGTGTTAAAACAGTGTGATAGTTTGCAGTTCCAAGCTGGTCATCTTGACTAGTCAAGCTTGCTTGATCTTCTGTTTCAATTGTTTGAGCAGGTTTCACTTCATTTTGGACAATAGTTTGTGAAGCTTGCTGCTTATAGCTTGAGCTATTTGGATTGTTTGGATGATCGAGAGACTGTAACTGGTTTCTAAACTCAAGCTCCGTATAGAGATTGCGTAAGGCATCTACATTTGGATCAGTAAGTTTTAATTCATGCCAGTCGAGTTCTAAAGGAAGATCACAGACAATGCTTGCCAACTGGTGATCAAGCTTAATATTGTCTAAATTATCTTTAATATTTTGGCTCAGTTTGCCTTTAAGTTGGTCTACATTGGCAATGATATTATCCAATGTCCCATATTCGGTCAGTAATTTGGCAGCCGTCTTTGCGCCTACGCCAGGTACACCCATAATGCCGTCAGATGCATCACCCATAAGGGTTAAGTAATCGATAATCTGGTTTGGCCAAACGCCAAATTTTTCAAATACGCCGTCGGTGTCTAATACTCGGTCTTTAAAGCTATCTTCAAGTTTTACATAGTCATTAACCAGCTGGGCCATGTCTTTATCTCCGGTTGAGATAAGCACATGATGACCTTCTTTTACAGCGCGTTTAGCGAGAGTCCCGATAATGTCATCGGCTTCTGCACCCGGAAGGCTATATAAAGGAATCCCTTGAGCCTTAATCAATGCATGTAAATATGGAATCTGTTGAGACAATTCTTCCGGCATAGTTGGGCGATCACCTTTATAAATAGGTGAAAGCTTATGACGGAAAGTTGGCTCAGGTGTATCAAAAATAACGGCCATATGTGTCGGTTGCATACGACGCATCAATTTTTGAATGGCAGAAATTGCTCCACGTATTGCATTGGTATGTAACCCTGTAGAGGTCGTCAATGGTGGTAATGCATGATATGCACGAAATAAAAAATAGGACCCATCAACCAAGACAAATGGTGGCATTGAACAATTCCTTAAACTGAATTATGGGTATTTTACGTGAAAACGGCTATGAATGCAGGTTTATGATTTTTGCAGTATTTTGTATGTATAAATATACGCATGTATTGGCTTGAAGTAAGATGGCCTGTAATGAAGGTGTCATATTGCTAAGCCCATGTATAAAAAAGACAAACAGGGAATGATCATCGTTTTGATCGCTTTGACTTTGTTTTTAGCCATTTCAATTGGTTTTAAATTTCAGAGTGCCGTTGTTGCTTTATCTATTGCGCTCACTGTCATACTGGTTCAGTCATTATCAAGTCTGCATCAACGTTTAACTCATTTAGAACAACAGTTTTCTCACCAGACAACGCCACTTTATTCTATTCATATGCAAAGAACGGTAATTTATACCGCCGCTTTGGTTGCATTAATTGCTTATATCAATCATTGGATGTGGATTGCTGGTGGGGCATTATTGGTTTTACTGTTATGTTTGATTCAAACCATCAGTGCATTTCATACTCGTTTATTGTTCCTCGAGACAGCCAAGCAAACAGTAAATATAAATGAATCTATACATACAGAAGTGATAACGCCTGTATTAGAACAAGTTGATCCAAACAATATTACCGAGCCAGCTTTACCTGAAACAATAGCATTAAATCAAAAAGAACAAACAGTTCGTACACAGACTATCGCATGGTGGCAACCAGCAGTAGATTGGATGATTCATGGTAATCCAATTTTAAGGGTTGCTGTTGCTGTGCTTATGGTTGGGGTAGTGCTCTTACTGCGTTTTGCAAGTGAGCACTGGCAGTTGAGCTTAGGTGTGAAACTTGGTTTTATTGCGATTGCAGGAGGTGTATTAACAGCATTTGGATATGCCTTGCAAAAGAAAAACCAGCTATTTGCTGTGGCATTGCAAGGTGTAGGGTTAGCTGTTGTCTTTCTAACGCTTGTGTTCTCACATCATTTTGGTGTAATCACCAGCCTAACTACAGCAAGTATTCTATTTACGATTTTATTAGCAATTACAGTATTCCTGAGTTTAAAACAACAAGCTATTTATTTGGCAATACTCGCACTGGGTATGGCTTATGCGGCTCCTTTAGTTATTCCGCAATATCGCCCTGATGTAACCTTCCTATTTAGCTACTACTTAGTAATTAACTTAGCAGTCGCTGCGGTTAATTTTATTCAGCCTTGGAAAATCCTAAATCAGATCGCTTTCTTTGCCACAATGTTTATTGGCGGTAGTGCAATCGCATTTTATGCAGAGCCAGCAAAATTTGACACATTAGACTGGATTTTATGGCTCCATATAGCGCTATTTATTTGGTTAAGTGTTCGTTATAGCCAAAATATATCTCGGGTTTCAGAACATGAAAAACAAGAGGGGATCCGTTTACCTCCGCTTTTAGATGTTGGTCTTATTTTTAGTGTACCTGTACTAGGCTTTACGCTTCATGCCTATTTAGTTCATGAGTCGACCCAAGCTTTAACAATTGGTGCTGCTGTTTTAGCAGGCACCTATGCGGTGTTAACGTTCTGGATTAAAAAAACTCATCCCCAGCTTTCAGTCCTTGCAAAAAGTTTTTTCATTCTCGCGGTTGCTTTTTTTGCCTTAATTTTTCCACTCGCAAAAGGGGCGCACTGGACTGCTATTGGCTGGGTTGCACAAGGAACGGCTTTAATCGTTTGGGGAGTAACTGAACGCTACCGTTTAAGCCGATATATTGGTGTGATTTTAGTTTTACTCAGCTCACTTGCACTGTTTTATCAGGTTTGGGCAAATGAAGAGTTTCCAACGCTAAGCACTAGCATTTATGCAATTGCCCAATTCATTTCGGCCTTTTATTTATTGCAATACAACAGCAAAGAACAACGCTATTTTAGCGCAAGCATGTTTAGCGGTATTTTCTTATGTTTAGGCATGTATGCGGGCGCCGTAGCAGGTGTAGAAATAATGGCATGGCATCATCATGCTTTAAGTCCGTATTTGATCTTCGCCGTAGCCCTAATCGCAATATTTAGTGCGATTGTTCACTATAAACTTCGTGTGCAATGGCAAAGTTTGCAGTTAATTTTAATTAGCCTGTTACTGTTATTAGTTTTGGGTGAGGCTTTTATGAGTCAGGTCTTCACTTTGTTTAAATGGGTAGACTCATTACAACAAACTACTTTCTTAGTCGCTACCATTATTCTTGGCAGCTTATTTATTATGGCTCAACCGCAGTCGGATGAGTCCGGATACTTAAAAGTCTGGGCTGGTTTAAGCTGGTTGGCGTTAGCGATAGTTGGCGTGACTATTTTCCCACAAATGCCAGTTGTTGCTTTGGCTTTTGTTCCTGTGATTTATTCGCTTTGGGCTTATAAAATTCATAAAACGACACTATTGCATCAAATTCCGGTGTGGTGTTTAAGCCTCATTTGGTTGCTTGTAGTGAGTGTTGATGTTCATTCTGCTGAATACCTTTACTTTGTTCCTTTAATTAACTTAACTGACTTCTTTTCAATTTTGGTATTCGCTGGCCTACTCTTTATTATTTATCAGCATGCTTTTGATCAAGATAAATCGCTGGAATGGACTTTTAAAATTACAACAATTTTAGTGGGCTTACTGGTATTTAGTAGTGTAGTTGTTAGAGGCTTGCACCATTACTGGGCAACACCGCTATGGAGTGCTTCAATTTGGACAAATGGTGTAGTACAGCTAAGTTTGACGTTACTTTGGGTTATATTGGCATTTATTTTGACTACATACTCTAGTCGAAAAATGATTCGTCAACTCTGGTTTGTAGGCGCTGCACTTTTAGGGATTGTTGTATTAAAACTAATTTTGCTTGATCTATCACAAAGTGCGACATTAACTCGGGTCATTTCTTTTATTGGAGCAGGTGGGGTAATGTTGATTATTGCTTATCTTGCGCCATTACCACCGTCATCCTCTGTACAGAAGAATCAAGAGCCTAAGCTTTAGGCTCTCGTTTTAACTCTTTTTGATTGCTGTATTGATCGATATCATCTTCAGCAAAAGCAGTAGATGGTCGATCAATTAAGCCCATTTTCGGAACAGGAATTTCAATTTGGTTATCTAAAAAACCATTTCGGATACGTTCTTGCATTTCATCTCGAACTTTTAAAGAGTTTTCTTGACGACACCACATTGCAAATAAAAGCTCAATCGATGACTCCCTGAAGGCAGTAACTGTAACAGCAGGTTTTGGATCATCTAACACGAGTGGATAATTCGCTGCGACGTTAAGTAGAACCTCACGAACTTTAATAATGTCTTCATGAAAGTTAATTGCCAAAGTAATTGGAATACGCCGTATTGGATATTTTGATAAGTTGTGTACAGGAGCACGAATGAGTTGTTCGTTTGGTAAACGAATATAGACGTTGTCGAGTGTAAGTAACTTTACCGAAAGCAAATCAATTGAGATAACTTCACCTTCGATTGTATTCCCGCGAATAAGTGTAATTTGAATCGTATCACCGACCTCAAATGAACCTTCACCAATCAAAAATAAACCACTAATCAAGTTACTGGCAGATGTTTGTGATGCGAAACCGAGTGCTACTGTTAAGATCCCCGCTGCCCCCAGAAATACACTAAGTTTGAACCCGGCTTCTTTTAAACTCGTCATAATGAAGAGTAAGAAAATAAAATAGAAAATACCGCGGCGCCATACCAGACGCTGGTGAGCATTAAAACGTGAGCCAACGGTTCTAATAAATGTATTTGAAATAATACGGGCAAGGACAAAACCAATAAAACAAAGCACAACACCGACTAAAATTTCACTAATTCGTTCGGTATTGATATTGGTAAATATGCTTTTGAGGCTATCAGCGATATCTTTTGGAATACTTGAATCGGCCATAAAACCCCCTTAAAAGAATGAATCAAACATATTAAATAGCGCACCACCCGGTGAACGTGGTGGGTGAACATAAGTCACTTCACCTGCCAGAGGGGGAGTACGGTTTTCAATACGAATACGGGCTGGGCGGTCAGAGCCTTCATAGTAGACTTTGATTTGTGATGTCCATAAGCGTCCTGTACTTTCACTATAAAATAGCGGTAGGGCAGTAACCGGTACATTCATACGGTCAAAGCGTAATTGATGATTACTGGTATTATGGAAATCAATCGGCGTAACTGCACGAAAAGCACGTGGGGTTAATAGATTTAAATCGGTACGACCATCAACAGAGGTTGCATAACAAATTTCACCTTGCTGGGCATTAGGACCAAACCATGTATCTTTGGGTTGAATCACAGGAATCTCAAATAAAGGTTCATGCTGACTTTCAACTAAACCTGCAATCCATAGAGGGGTACTAATATAAAGTGTCCCACGTTGACCCGCTGGAATGTAGATTGGATCAACTGGTTTAATTACCACTGATCGGTCCGCCAAACGTGGCATAAGTAGAAACTTCGGATTAGTTTTCCGAAACATATAACGTTCGACTTGCACAGAATGTGGAAAACCAAAATTTGCATCCGTTATGATGTGCCAATCTTGCTCATTATCATCTTGGAGAGTCGGGCGATAATATTCGATACGCCATTCTTTTATGCCGCGTGTTAAACGAAAGAGCATTGAACCGAATTGCCATGCTTTGGACTGGTTAATTTCAAAGTGCTGTTCACCCCACCATTTTAAAGAATTCTGGGGGTGAGGCTGATATTCATTATTTTCAAACAAGACGTAAAATTCCTCTACCGAGTTGTTAAACAGACTTCACGCTGTAATCTGCTTAGAGTACACTCAAAATCATCTTACTCATCATTATAAATTGTGATGCAAATATTGAAACAAATACAAGTTCCATATAGTTTTGCCAAGCGTCATGGTGTTTTATTTCGTTATGACGGTGATCAAGTTTTTATTGTTAGACGTCAAAATACAGAAAAAATTGCATTGCAGGAAGCAAGACGAATTTTGGGGAAACCTGCACACTATCAATTATGCACTGAACAAGAATTTAATAGTCTATTAAGTACCAGTTATGCAGGTGATACAGGTGAATCTCAACAAGTAGCTGCAGGCTTAGAAGACCATCCGGATTTATTAAGCCTTGCAGATCAGGTGCCTGAAACAGAAGACTTAATGGATCAAGAGGATGACGCGCCTATTGTTCGTCTAATCAATGCACTTCTCTCTGAGGCAATTCGTGTTGGAGCTTCAGATATCCATATTGAAGCCTTTGAGAAAAAGCTATCAGTTCGTTTACGGGTAGATGGTCAATTACGTGAAATTGTGCAGCCACGCCGTGAACTAGCCCCGTTACTTGTTTCGCGTATTAAAGTTATGGCGAAACTCGATATTGCTGAAAAGCGTGTACCGCAAGATGGACGTATTTCTTTACGTCTTGCTGGTCGTGAAGTCGATGTCCGTGTTTCAACTTTGCCATCGTCACATGGTGAAAGGGTGGTCATGCGTTTACTCGATAAACAAGCGGGTCGCCTTAATATGACTCACCTAGGTTTAATGGCAAATGACTATGAACGTTTAACTCAGTTAGTACATCGTCCGCACGGTATTATTTTGGTCACAGGGCCTACTGGTTCGGGGAAAACGACGACTTTATATGCTGCCTTATCTGATCTAAATGACAATACCCGTAACATCTTAACCGCCGAAGATCCAATTGAGTATCAGCTTGAAGGTATTGGCCAAACTCAAGTGAATACCAAAGTGGATATGACATTTGCTCGTGCTTTAAAGGCAATGTTACGTCAAGATCCAGATGTGGTCATGGTGGGGGAGATTCGTGATCTGGAAACTGCTGAAATTGCGGTGCAGGCATCCTTAACAGGTCATTTGGTTTTATCGACGCTACATACCAACACCGCTATTGGTGCAGTGACTCGACTTAAAGATATGGGGATTGAACCTTTCCTGCTTTCAAGTTCTTTAATTGGGGTGGTTGCGCAGCGTTTGGTTCGTACTTTATGTCCACATTGTATGACATGGCGTGAAGCCGATACTTTTGAGAAGCAAGTTTTTCAGCATATTTCTCATGAACCAAGTTTAAAGTTACCAGAGGCTCAAGGGTGTGATCAGTGTTCTCATTTAGGGTTTAATGGCCGTACAGCGATTTATGAAATTGTACCTATTGATGAACCTATGCGCCGTCTCATTCATGGTAATGCAGCTGAATTTGAATTAGAAAACCATGCTCGTCAGTATTCTGGTTCTATTCGCGATGATGGTTTACGTAAGGTGCTCTCAGGTAAAACTACACTTGAAGAAGTGCTTCGTGTAACCAATGAAGCAAGTGAAGCATAATTTGTAAGATATAAAAAATGCCCGATATGATTCGGGCATTTTTTATATTAAAACTTATTCAGTCACAATATTAAACGTCACATCAATATTGTTACGAGTTGCATTTGAATATGGACAAACGATATGAGCTGCTGCAACTAACTTTTCAGCTTCTTCACGGTCCATACCGATTAAATAAACATTTAAAGTAACTTCAATACTAAAACCTGTTGGAATTGGACCAATACCGACTTCACCTTCAACATACGCATCTTTGCTAATATTGAATTTATCGCGATTTGCAACAAATTTTAAAGCACCTAAAAAGCATGCTGAATAACCAGCTGCAAATAATTGTTCTGGGTTAGTTACAGCACCACCAGCGCCGCCCATTTCTTTAGGTACACCAAGTTGTACGTCTAATACACCGTCTGATGAAGTTGCACGACCATCACGGCCACCTGTTGCTTTGGCTTTTGCACGATACACAACTTTTTCTAATGACATCTTTTTATTCCTAAATTAAATTGAATGCAAATATATCGTACACGACTTAATTATTTTAACAAGTCAATTTTGTAAAAAAATTGGTGATTATTTAGCTATATTTGTACGGAGTTGTGTTAATTGATCTTTGAGACCGAGAAGGGTAGCCGTATCACAAGAACTGGCCTCTAAGATATGCGTTGGAATATTTACGGCCTGTTCTTTAAGTTTTTTCCCCTTTTCGCTAAGCGTGATAATGACTTGTCTTTCATCTTCTTTTGAACGAGTACGATTAAGAAGCTGCAATGCTTCTAACTTTTTTAAAATTGGAGTTAAAGTTGAAGATTCTAAAAATAACTTACTGCCAATTTCTGAAACAGTAATCTCATCTTTTTCCCACAACACCAACATCACCAAATATTGAGGATAAGTAATCCCTAATGGAGTTAAAAGTTTGCGATAAAGTTGATTAAGGGCTAAATTTGTTGAATAAATGAGGAAACATAATTGATTCTCAAGCTTTAGATTTTGACAGTCTTGGTCCATATATTCCTCAGAAAACTAATGGGTGCTTTTCTAGTATATCGCTTTATGTTTAATTTCTTAAATGCTCATAATTTAGAGCTATTGATAAAAATAAGATAACGTAAAAAATGGAGTAATCTAAACATTACTCCATCACTTAAAAATACTAATTTAAAATGGTTACCAAAGGTCGGCAATTTTTTTCATTAAACGAGCACGATATTTTGCAGTTGGGTTATTTTCATTACGTTGTTGCTCTTGTTCATAAAAATCTTGCCAGGCCGTGATCATTTCTAAAGTTGTTCCTTGTTTTTTAATCATAGAAACATCGGCAGGCTGAATATTCTCTAAACGCTGTCTGGCACCTTCTGCACCTGTCCCCCAACCAATAATCCGCTGGCCAAAAGCAGGCAGAGGAATATTTTTTGGAGTAGGAGGTAGTACATTTTGTTTAAGCTGCAAATTTGGAGAGACAAAATTATTCGTTGTCCCGAAATCAGTCGCATAACAGTGAATATTTGCCCCTAAGCAAAAAATGCTAAATAAGTATTTCCACATGAATAATTAAGCTTTTAATAGTGAATTAATTTACGATGCATCATTAAAGGCATTGATGTACGCACAAGTTCTTGAGCAGCTAAATCAAAAGGTACCGTAATTAAACCGTTCCCTTCATAACCAATCATACTTAAAACTTGACCACGACTATCAGTTGCTCCTGCATGCCCCCAAGTTTGGCGTTTTTCCCCATGCCAACCTTGTTGCGCAGCCCCTAAAACATAGCATTGGCTATCCATTGCACGTGCTTGCAGCAAAAGCTGCCAATGCATCTGACCTGTTGTATAGGTAAATGCAGCAGGAGCAGTTAATAGATGAGCACCTTGCTGTCTAAGGGTTAAAGCTAACTCAGGAAAACGCAAGTCATAACATACCATTAGGCCAATATTGCCAAAAGGGGTAGATGTGACTACAACGTCTGTTCCTGGTTCAAAGAAACGAGATTCCTGATATCCACCCACAGCATCGCCAACTTGTACATCAAATAAATGTATTTTGTCATAACGTGCTTCGGTACGTTCAGGACTGATGCATAAACTCACTGTGCGCACTCGACCATCTTGTATGATGGAACCATCCGGACGAAATGGGCACGGTAGAGTGCCTGCAACAATCCAGATTTGATACTGATGCGCAAGTTTCTCAAGTCTTTGTTGAATCGACTCAAATTGCTCTGCTGTTTCACGCTGTTTGCCAGCCGCAAAACAAACAAAGTTTTCGGGAAAAACAATTAAGCTGGCATTTTGAACCTTGCTTTGCTGAATCAATGACTCAATCACTTGAAAGTTGCTTTCAATGTCATCTTGAGAATTCATTTGAACAACCGAAACAAGAGTCATATACACATCCAGATTAGCAATAAAGTTTAGGCATTTTGCTTATCAGATACTTGTTCAAGCGTGTCTTGTTCTTTTTGCAATTGCTTAACAAGCGGCTCAAACATGTTCTGATTATTTGCATTGAGTTTCATCAATGTCTTATGTGCGTCCAGAACGGTTCTTAGCATCGCATTATGAGTAATGTGCTCGTCAGTTAACGTTAAAGTACAAACGTTAGGATCGCCACAATAATTCAGGATGACAAAAACCTGCCCTAGCCCCATGCTGTTGGCTAAGGTTGTGATATCTGGATTGGTAGATAGCATCACAGCTTGAATATGATGAGTCTGTTTCAGTTTTAAACCTAGCTTAGCTAGGATACCTAATACAGTACTATCAATAAATGTTGTTTGGGTTAAATCAACGATTGCACCAACAACATTTTCTTGCTGTTCAATTCTGTTTAAAAGTTTGTCTAGACTTATACAAGAATGGGCTCGCACTTCACCAATAAGCTTGAAAATATGCGTTCCATTTAAACTTGCATATTCAACATGACCTGTTGACATATAAATGCCATTTTCAGAGAAGGATAGAAAAATTATCACATAGTGCCATCTCAGACTCAAGAGTCCTTAAGTCGTATATTATGTAATTAATTGATTCTTAAATTAATTCATTCGACAAAGACTAAAGATGGCAATGTCATCAGCAACGTGATCAGGGGCTTGGAATGATTGATTTTGCAAATGTTGAACTAATTGTTGAAACTGATCATTCAAGCCGCCATCAAATGGTTCTAGTGCTCCATCTGAGCAAATAATGAAACGTGCATGACGATTTAATGTGCATACATGTTCTTCAACTTCTAACTCATCAGTTAACCCTAAGGGAAAGCTGCTGGTGGTTAAAATTTTTGGAGGTTGATTAGGTTCAAAAATAATTGGAGGAGGGTAATGACCTGCACTAGACCAGCGAAGACTATGAGTTTCAAGATTTAGAATACCGACCACAATTGTAATATGTTTTTCAATATTCTCTTGAACCAGCATCCCATTTAACTTTTTGATTAACTGTCGTGGTGTTTTGGAGCGACCATGAAAGGCTGCCATCCAAGAAGTTAATAAGCTACTTGTTACACCATGCCCCGATACATCGGCGAGATAAAATAAAACTTCTTTATCATTGAGCTTCCAGTAGTCGTACCAGTCGCCTGATAAATAGGCAGAAGGTTGGAAAAAAGTTTCAACCTCATAATTTAATAAATCAATAGGATTTGGCAATAAACGTTTTTGTAATTCTGCTGCCGAAGGTAAATCACGGCTATCCTGATTACGTTTATATTGTGCATCAATTCTTGTTAAAGCTTTATTTAGATCTTTAGGTAGCTGGTTCCATACCCATCCTGCAAGAGCACCAGCTTCCCATGCTTGAGCTAAAGCACTACCTTCATGCTCAAAAGCAATCACGATTGTAGGTAAACGCCATTTATAAGTTAGGAAATCTTGTACATCAGCAATTGCGATAATTGTTGGGTCGTATAAATCGAGATCATCTATGTGAATGACTTGTAAGTCTGGTAATGCTTCCAGAGCTTGCTCTACGAAAGGGATAGAGCGTGTCGGTTTAATAAAATACATAGAAGATATGGTAGTCCTTTTTCAAGATCACTTTATCCATCATAGAGGATGTATGACCAAAATCAAGGTATTGCCTTTCTATAAGAAAAATGCAATACCTTGATTTGTCCTTTAATTATTTTTCGGTTTTATCAGTGTTATCTTCTGGTACATCTTCAGATTCGTCATCATCAATAAAAGACACATCTGCCGAATCACCTTTTTTCTCGGCAATCTGGAATGCTTTACGTTGGAGATATAAATCACGAATCATCGCATACTGATCGCCTTGTATCGTTTGGTCTAAATCTAGATATTGAGCGCGTGTATCAACGGCTTGTAATAGATTAGTCGACCAATACAGGCCATCTTGATCATCCATAATGTATTTTTGTGGACGGGCCTGAGCATCTACAGCCAAGCCAACGCCATCACGTAAAGTACTTGGTCCAAAGAAAGGCAGCATAAGAAATGGTCCAGAAGGAACGCCATAGTAACCGAGAGTTACACCAAAGCTTTCCTCTTCAGGAGGTAAGCCTAAGCGGCTCGCTGGATCGGCTAAACCTAAAGTTGTTAACGTATTAATAGTAAAACGACCTAAAGTTTTTGCTGCGCGGCCAGGACGTCCTTGAATTAGCTGGTTAACAGCATTCCATGGTTCGCCAAGGTTTTTACGAAATTGTCGGTAAGAACCACGTACATCTTCTGGCGTCTTTTCTCTATATTCAACAGCAACGGGACGCAAAACATGGCGGTCTAACATATCGTTAAAAGAATAAATTGGACGGTTCAGTGACTGTAATGGATCTTTTACTGTATCCGGTTGGGCAGCATTTGCGTTGATCTTTAAATCTTTAACTTTTATGCCTTTCAAATCTTTAATAATTTGTAAGTGAGGTCGGCTATGCTGAGTCTGGGTTGAAGTAACATCTTCCGAACTAGCGGCAGATTCTTCAGTAAGATTTTCTTGAGCATGGGCTGAGGTGTAAAGACCTACAGTTAATAAGCTCGACAAAAGTAAATTAGAATAATTCATATAATTCCTTAACCGCTAGCCAGGCTATATTCAATATGCAGTTGGGTAGAGATATATTTTAATACAGAAGCGATAAGCTATTATCAATGTAAAATTGATCAAATTATATAGAAATATAGCCAAAAAGCCTAAAAAATGTACGCTTGATATGAATTGCTATAAAAAGGGGTTGCAAAGGGGATGAGATGGTCTATAATGCACATCCATCGGCGGTGATGCAGATAGAAACTTGTTGAAAAACAGTTACTTGTGATTAGATTGGTTGCTTTAAGTGATGAATTTGATGATGAGATGGTTTAGAGACTAAGTTTTAAAAATATCGAAATTACCTGTTGACTTTTAAGAGATTAAGAGTAATATAGCCGACCTAGCTTGCTGGTGACGAACCAGTAAGAAGATCATTAAGAGAATTGAAGAACAACTTGTGTGGATTTTTACTGATTGATTAATCGAAATAATTTTCATTGATTGATTGGTTTAAATTACTCGAAGTTTATTTGAGCGAAATTTAAGTCAGTAATTGATGAGCCAGAATTGGCACCTTGTCTATAAATAAGGTGCAAAATGATTTTAACTGAAGAGTTTGATCATGGCTCAGATTGAACGCTGGCGGCAGGCTTAACACATGCAAGTCGAGCGGGGGAAGGTAGCTTGCTACTGGACCTAGCGGCGGACGGGTGAGTAATGCTTAGGAATCTGCCTATTAGTGGGGGACAACATCTCGAAAGGGATGCTAATACCGCATACGTCCTACGGGAGAAAGCAGGGGATCTTCGGACCTTGCGCTAATAGATGAGCCTAAGTCGGATTAGCTAGTTGGTGGGGTAAAGGCCTACCAAGGCGACGATCTGTAGCGGGTCTGAGAGGATGATCCGCCACACTGGGACTGAGACACGGCCCAGACTCCTACGGGAGGCAGCAGTGGGGAATATTGGACAATGGGGGGAACCCTGATCCAGCCATGCCGCGTGTGTGAAGAAGGCCTTATGGTTGTAAAGCACTTTAAGCGAGGAGGAGGCTACTTTAGTTAATACCTAGAGATAGTGGACGTTACTCGCAGAATAAGCACCGGCTAACTCTGTGCCAGCAGCCGCGGTAATACAGAGGGTGCGAGCGTTAATCGGATTTACTGGGCGTAAAGCGTGCGTAGGCGGCTTATTAAGTCGGATGTGAAATCCCCGAGCTTAACTTGGGAATTGCATTCGATACTGGTGAGCTAGAGTATGGGAGAGGATGGTAGAATTCCAGGTGTAGCGGTGAAATGCGTAGAGATCTGGAGGAATACCGATGGCGAAGGCAGCCATCTGGCCTAATACTGACGCTGAGGTACGAAAGCATGGGGAGCAAACAGGATTAGATACCCTGGTAGTCCATGCCGTAAACGATGTCTACTAGCCGTTGGGGCCTTTGAGGCTTTAGTGGCGCAGCTAACGCGATAAGTAGACCGCCTGGGGAGTACGGTCGCAAGACTAAAACTCAAATGAATTGACGGGGGCCCGCACAAGCGGTGGAGCATGTGGTTTAATTCGATGCAACGCGAAGAACCTTACCTGGCCTTGACATACTAGAAACTTTCCAGAGATGGATTGGTGCCTTCGGGAATCTAGATACAGGTGCTGCATGGCTGTCGTCAGCTCGTGTCGTGAGATGTTGGGTTAAGTCCCGCAACGAGCGCAACCCTTTTCCTTACTTGCCAGCATTTCGGATGGGAACTTTAAGGATACTGCCAGTGACAAACTGGAGGAAGGCGGGGACGACGTCAAGTCATCATGGCCCTTACGGCCAGGGCTACACACGTGCTACAATGGTCGGTACAAAGGGTTGCTACACAGCGATGTGATGCTAATCTCAAAAAGCCGATCGTAGTCCGGATTGGAGTCTGCAACTCGACTCCATGAAGTCGGAATCGCTAGTAATCGCGGATCAGAATGCCGCGGTGAATACGTTCCCGGGCCTTGTACACACCGCCCGTCACACCATGGGAGTTTGTTGCACCAGAAGTAGCTAGCCTAACTGCAAAGAGGGCGGTTACCACGGTGTGGCCGATGACTGGGGTGAAGTCGTAACAAGGTAGCCGTAGGGGAACCTGCGGCTGGATCACCTCCTTAACGAAAGATTGACGATTGGTAAGAATCCACAACAAGTTGTTCTTCATAGATGTATCTGAGGGTCTGTAGCTCAGTTGGTTAGAGCACACGCTTGATAAGCGTGGGGTCACAAGTTCAAGTCTTGTCAGACCCACCATGACTTTGACTGGTTGAAGTTATAGATAAAAGATACATGATTGATGATGTAAGCTGGGGACTTAGCTTAGTTGGTAGAGCGCCTGCTTTGCACGCAGGAGGTCAGGAGTTCGACTCTCCTAGTCTCCACCAGAACTTAAGATAAGTTCGGATTACAGAAATTAGTAAATAAAGATTGAGATCTTGGTTTATTAACTTCTGTGATTTCATTATCACGGTAATTAGTGTGATCTGACGAAGACACATTAACTCATTAACAGATTGGCAAAATTGAGTCTGAAATAAATTGTTCACTCAAGAGTTTAGGTTAAGCAATTAATCTAGATGAATTGAGAACTAGCAAATTAACTGAATCAAGCGTTTTGGTATGTGAATTTAGATTGAAGCTGTACGGTGCTTAAGTGCACAGTGCTCTAAACTGAAATGTTGAAGTTGCTAACTTGTAGGTAACATCGACTGTTTGGGGTTGTATAGTCAAGTAATTAAGTGCATGTGGTGGATGCCTTGGCAGTCAGAGGCGATGAAAGACGTGATAGCCTGCGAAAAGCTCCGGGGAGGCGGCAAATATCCTTTGATCCGGAGATGTCTGAATGGGGGAACCCACCTACTTTAAGGTAGGTATTGCAACATGAATACATAGTGTTGCAAGGCGAACGAGGGGAAGTGAAACATCTCAGTACCCTTAGGAAAAGAAATCAATTGAGATTCCCTCAGTAGCGGCGAGCGAACGGGGATCAGCCCATTAAGTTATGTGTGTTTTAGTGGAACGCTCTGGGAAGTGCGAACGTAGAGGGTGATATTCCCGTACACGAAAGGGCACACATAATGATGACGAGTAGGGCGAGGCACGTGAAACCTTGTCTGAATATGGGGGGACCATCCTCCAAGGCTAAATACTCCTGACTGACCGATAGTGAACCAGTACCGTGAGGGAAAGGCGAAAAGAACCCCTGTGAGGGGAGTGAAATAGATCCTGAAACCGCATGCATACAAGCAGTGGGAGCACCTTCGTGGTGTGACTGCGTACCTTTTGTATAATGGGTCAGCGACTTATATTCAGTAGCGAGGTTAACCGTATAGGGGAGCCGTAGAGAAATCGAGTCTTAATAGGGCGTTTAGTTGCTGGGTATAGACCCGAAACCAGGCGATCTATCCATGAGCAGGTTGAAGGTTGGGTAACACTAACTGGAGGACCGAACCCACTGTCGTTGAAAAGCCAGGGGATGACTTGTGGATAGGGGTGAAAGGCTAATCAAGCCTGGTGATAGCTGGTTCTCCCCGAAAGCTATTTAGGTAGCGCCTCGGACGAATACCATAGGGGGTAGAGCACTGTTTCGGCTAGGGGGTCATCCCGACTTACCAAACCGATGCAAACTCCGAATACCTATGAGTACTATCCGGGAGACAGACTGCGGGTGCTAACGTCCGTAGTCAAGAGGAAAACAATCCAGACCGCCAGCTAAGGCCCCAAAATCATAGTTAAGTGGGAAACGATGTGGGAAGGCATAGACAGCTAGGAGGTTGGCTTAGAAGCAGCCACCCTTTAAAGAAAGCGTAATAGCTCACTAGTCGAGTCGGCCTGCGCGGAAGATGTAACGGGGCTAAAACTATGTGCCGAAGCTGCGGATGTATACTTTGTATACGTGGTAGGGGAGCGTTCTGTAAGCCGATGAAGGTGTGTTGAGAAGCATGCTGGAGGTATCAGAAGTGCGAATGCTGACGTGAGTAACGACAAAACGGGTGAAAAACCCGTTCGCCGAAAGACCAAGGGTTCCAGTCCAACGTTAATCGGGGCTGGGTGAGTCGACCCCTAAGGCGAGGCCGAAAGGCGTAGTCGATGGGAAAATGGTTAATATTCCATTACTTCTGTGTAATGCGATGAGAGGACGGAGAAGGCTAAATCAGCCTGGCGTTGGTTGTCCAGGTGAAAGGATGTAGGCATGTATCTTAGGCAAATCCGGGGTACTCTATGCTGAGATCTGATAGCAAGCTGTACTTGTACAGCGAAGTGGTTGATGCCATGCTTCCAGGAAAAGTCTCTAAGCTTCAGTTACACAGGAATCGTACCCGAAACCGACACAGGTGGTCAGGTCGAGTAGACCAAGGCGCTTGAGAGAACTCTGCTGAAGGAACTAGGCAAAATGGTACCGTAACTTCGGGAGAAGGTACGCTGTTGTTGGTGATGGAACTCGCTTCCTGAGCTGACGACAGCCGCAGAAACCAGGCCGCTGCAACTGTTTATTAAAAACATAGCACTCTGCAAACACGAAAGTGGACGTATAGGGTGTGATGCCTGCCCGGTGCTGGAAGGTTAATTGATGGGGTTAGCGTAAGCGAAGCTCTTGATCGAAGCCCCAGTAAACGGCGGCCGTAACTATAACGGTCCTAAGGTAGCGAAATTCCTTGTCGGGTAAGTTCCGACCTGCACGAATGGCATAATGATGGCGGCGCTGTCTCCAGCAGAGGCTCAGTGAAATCGAAATCGCTGTGAAGATGCAGTGTACCCGCGGCTAGACGGAAAGACCCCGTGAACCTTTACTGCAGCTTGACACTGAACTTTGACCTTACTTGTGTAGGATAGGTGGGAGGCTTTGAAGCTGGAACGCTAGTTCCAGTGGAGCCGTCCTTGAAATACCACCCTGGTAATGTTGAGGTTCTAACTCTGTCCCGTGATCCGGGACGAGGACCGTGTCTGGTGGGTAGTTTGACTGGGGCGGTCTCCTCCTAAAGAGTAACGGAGGAGTACGAAGGTGCGCTCAGCGTGGTCGGAAATCACGCGTAGAGTATAAAGGCAAAAGCGCGCTTAACTGCGAGACCCACAAGTCGAGCAGGTACGAAAGTAGGTCTTAGTGATCCGGTGGTTCTGTATGGAAGGGCCATCGCTCAACGGATAAAAGGTACTCTGGGGATAACAGGCTGATACCGCCCAAGAGTTCATATCGACGGCGGTGTTTGGCACCTCGATGTCGGCTCATCTCATCCTGGGGCTGAAGCAGGTCCCAAGGGTATGGCTGTTCGCCATTTAAAGAGGTACGCGAGCTGGGTTTAGAACGTCGTGAGACAGTTCGGTCCCTATCTACCGTGGGCGCTGGAAATTTGAGAGGATCTGCTCCTAGTACGAGAGGACCAGAGTGGACGAACCTCTGGTGTACCGGTTGTGACGCCAGTCGCATCGCCGGGTAGCTATGTTCGGAAGGGATAACCGCTGAAAGCATCTAAGCGGGAAGCCTACCTCAAGATAAGATTTCCCTAGGACTTTATGTCCTCTAAAGAGCCGTTCGAGACTAGGACGTTGATAGGTTGGATGTGGAAGCATAGTGATATGTGAAGCTGACCAATACTAATTGCTCGTGAGGCTTGACTATACAACACCCAAGCAGTTGTATATGAAGCATCAATCGATTCTTAAATCTACAAACAAACTTGATTTAGTTATACCTCTAGCTAAAATGAACAGATAAAGTAAGATTCAATTCAGCCCAGTCTGTTACAGATTTGGAAAACGCTTCGGCATCAAATAAGACCCAAGCAAGTATCCATAAACAGTTGTGCTGGCGACCATAGCAAGAGTGAACCACCTGATCCCTTCCCGAACTCAGAAGTGAAACCTCTTAGCGCTGATGGTAGTGTGGGATTACCCATGTGAGAGTAAGTCATCGCCAGCTCATTATTCTAAACACCCCAATCTCAAAAGAGGTTGGGGTGTTTTTTTATATGGGAAATCAAAATTTCAGAGAATCATCGATACTAAAGAATAAGACAGAATAAAATCCTATCGTTTTTTAATAAATAAATTTCTATTTTTCTCATGAATTGATGAGTCAATGTATAGGATAAATCATTACTCTATGCTATAAATAATTAATAGGCATGATTTTTGCTTGTTTTTTGGAAAGAGAAATATATGAAATTATCTGTTGGATTGAAAGTTGCGAATTCATTATCGTTAACGCCTCAATTGCAGCAGGCAATCCGTTTACTACAACTTTCTAGCCTAGAGTTAGAGCAAGAAATTCAAATTCAATTAGATAGTAATCCATTACTTGAAAAAGTAGAAGATGAATCACTAGCAGAAAGTTTATCTACTTTAGAACACAAAGAAACTGATGATCTTACAACAGAGTTGAATGCTGATCACTTACCTGATGACTTGCCTGTTGATACTGAATGGGATGACATTTATACACATCAATCCACTGCTTTGGGTACTCCTGAGTTCGAAGAGCGTGAAGATAATCGCCAAGTTCACCTGACGCTTAAAGAACATATTTTGGAGCAAGTGAACTTGCTGCATTTTTCAAAAATAGATCAGTTGATTGCTTATTGCATAGTTGATGCTTTAGATGATAAAGGTTTTCTGGATGCTGAATTAGAAGAGATTATTTTGGCAGTACAGCATTTATTAAGTGAGATGGATATAGATGAGGAAGTGGAAGAGGATGAAGTTTTAGTAGTTTTAAAACATATTCAACGTCTTGATCCAATTGGTATTGGAGCTCGTAATTTAGCTGAATGTTTAAAAGTTCAGTTGGAGTTCTTGCCTCGAGAAACTGAATATTTGAAAGAAGCCAGAAGTCTACTTCAATATTACGAATTACTGATTGCGAATGATCTTAATAAATTATTGAAGCAAACAGGGCTTTCCAAAGAACAATTAAAATTTGCAGTTGATTTATTAAAAACATTAAAGCCTTATCCAGGCATGGATTTTGAAAAGCAAGAATCAGAATATCAAATTCCTGACGTAGTCGTTGCCAAGAAGGACTTGCATTGGCAAGTTCAGTTAAATCCTGATGTGATGCCAAAATTAAGAATCAATTCTTTTTATTCGAGTATGATTCGTAGGGCAGATCAAAGTGATGATAATTTATACCTACGTAATCAAATGCTTGAGGCTAAAAATTTTATAAAAAGTATTGATGAACGGCACAAAACATTATTAAAAGTTGCGACTTGTATTGTTGAGCATCAAAAAGCATTTCTTGAAATAGGTCCCGAAGCAATGAAACCCTTAGTACTAAGGGATGTTGCAGAAGAAGTAGAATTACATGAGTCGACCGTTTCTCGCGTTACCACAAATAAGTATATGCTTACTCCACGTGGACTTTTTGAGTTGAAATACTTCTTTTCTAGTCATGTGGGGACAACCACAGGAGGTGAGGCTTCTTCTACCGCAATTCGGGCGATGATTAAAAAGTTAGTTTCTAATGAAAATCCGCGTAAACCTTTGTCTGATAATGCAATTGCTGCTTTATTGAAAGAAGAGGGAATAGAAGTAGCTAGAAGGACTGTAGCAAAATATAGAGAATCGTTACATATTCCATCGTCATCCGAGAGAAAAGTCTTGATCTAAATTTTGAAGTATGGCTATTCTACTCATTCATTATGACGAAATAATGAAATTTCATTTTCACCAAGAGGAGTAGCTAAAATGGTTTAATTGTCCCAAATCATCTTTTTAGATTGCATTAAATCGTTTTAGTTCTTCTTTATATAACCCAAAAAGGTGAGGGATAGAATTATGCAAATAACGATTCGTGGACATCATTTAGCAATTACACCAGCTATAGAAGAAAATATTAAAGCAAAATTTAATCAGTTAACGAAACATCTTGATCAGGTGAATAGTATGCAGATTAAATTAACGAAAGATCATCAGATTGATAAGCGCTCACATAAGGGTAGCTCTAATCATGTGGCTGAAGCGATAGTTCGATTACCTGGAATTGAGCTGTTTGCTCAAGCAACAGCGGATGATATGTATACTTCAATAAAAAAACTGACTGAAAAATTAAAAAAACAATTGTTAAAATATCGGAAAATGCAATGTACGTATTCTCAAGTTGCTGTTTCTATTTAATAAGTTTTTAATAATTGAGAGAGGCTTGAAATATAGCCTCTTTTTTATTGATAAAATATAAACACGTACTGAATTCTTTGAAAAAGTTATAGTAAAATACTTCGTTTTACACCGTAGGTTGTGTCAGAGGTCTTTGCAATGAATAGTGAACAGCTCACTCAAATTTTAAAAGAAGCTTTTCCTGAGGCGGAAGTAGTGGTGAGCGGACAGGCTGGAAAATTTGACCTCCGTATTGTGGATGATCAATTTGAAGGTAAGCGTACTGTTGCCCGCCAACAAGCAGTTTATGCACCATTAAATACTTATATTGCAAGTGGCGAAGTTCATGCCGTAACAATTCGTGCGATGACCAAAGATGAATGGCGCAAAGCAAGCCTTTTCGGAGCTTAAATATTAATGGATAAATTTTTAATCACGGGCGGTGTTAAGCTCGAAGGGGAAGTACGCATTTCTGGTGCTAAAAATGCGGCTTTACCGTTACTTGCGGCAATGATTCTTGCTGACTCTCCAATTACATTAACCAACGTTCCAAATCTTAAAGATGTAAATACTTTGGTGAAATTAATTGGTGGACTGGGTGTCACAATTAGTTATGAAAATGACACGGTTAAGGCGGATACTTCTACTTTAGATAACCAGTTTGCTCCTTATGAGCTTGTCAAAACAATGCGTGCATCTATTTTGGTATTAGGGCCATTATTAGCGCGTTACGGAAATGCCAAGGTTTCATTACCTGGCGGATGTGCTATTGGCTCTCGTCCAGTAGATCAACACTTAAAAGCCCTAGAAGCATTGGGTGCACATATCGAAGTTGAAAATGGTTATGTACATGCCACTGTTGATGGTCGTCTGAAAGGCGGCGAAGTGGTTTTTGATATGGTTACCGTTGGTGGTACCGAAAATATTTTAATGGCAGCTGCTTTGGCAGACGGTGTAACCACAATCCGTAATGCTGCACGTGAACCTGAAATTACTGATCTTGCACAAATGCTTATTAAAATGGGCGCAAAAATTGAAGGTTTAGATACGGATACATTGGTTGTTACTGGTGTAGAAAGTCTACATGGCTGTGAATATGCAGTTGTTGCAGACCGCATCGAAACAGGTTCTTACTTAGCTGCTGCTGCGATTACTGGTGGACGTGTAAAAACCACCCATACAGATCCTTCATTGCTTGAGGCTGTTTTAGATAAGTTTGAAGAAATGGGTGCTGAAGTTACCCGTGGCGATGACTGGATTGAATTGGATATGTTGGGTAAGCGTCCTAAAGCAGTAAGTTTTAGAACACTACCTCACCCAGAATTTCCGACTGACATGCAAGCACAAATTATGGCTGTAAATGCAATTGGTCGTGGGTTTGCAACGATTTCCGAGACCATTTTTGAAAATCGTTTCATGCATGTTCCTGAATTGTCACGTATGGGTGCTAATATTCAGGTCGAAGGCCATGATGCAGTTGTGACGGGTGTTGAAAAATTACAAGCAGCACCTGTAATGGCAACAGATTTACGTGCTTCATTCTCTTTGGTTTTAGCGGCTTTGGTTGCTGAAGGTGATACATTAATTGACCGTATCTACCATATTGACCGTGGTTATGAGCATGTAGAAGAAAAACTTCAAGGTTTAGGTGCCAAAATTAAGCGAGTAAGTTAATGAATGATGTAAGAAACGATGATCCTAATTTTAACGTAATGGGTAATTTTGATCATGGTTTGACCTTGGCACTGAGTAAAGGACGTATTTTAAAAGAAACTTTACCTTTACTTGCTACAGCCGGTATTAACTTGCTTGAAGACCCGGAAAAATCGCGTAAGTTGATTTTTCCAACCACACATAAGCAGGTTCGTATTTTAATTTTACGTGCATCTGATGTGCCAACTTATGTTGAGAATGGTGCAGCTGACTTAGGTGTAGCTGGTAAAGATGTACTTATGGAACATGGCGCTCAGCATGTCTATGAGTTATTGGACCTGCAGATTGCGAAATGTAAATTAATGACTGCTGGTAAAGTAGGAATGGAACGCCCAAAAGGTCGTTTAAAAATTGCCACTAAGTATGTCAATCTTACACGTCAATATTATGCGAGCTTAGGCGAGCAGGTGGATGTTATTAAACTTTATGGTTCTATGGAGTTAGCGCCATTAGTTGGTTTGGGTGATTATATTGTTGACGTAGTGGATACTGGAAATACTTTACGAGCAAATGGTCTTGAGCCATTAGAAGAAATTTGCAAAGTATCTTCACGTCTTATTGTCAATAAAGCGAGCTTTAAGCGTAAACAGGTTTTATTGAACCCAATCATTTCCCAACTTGAACAAGCTGTTCAATCACGTTAAAAGTAATTTCCTATCATGCTTTTGCGATAGTTGTAGATATGATGCCCACAAGAGCTTAGAAAAAGAGTAAACTTAGTTTTTCTTTTTCGCCTTGTGGGTAAATTGATGCGACGTTTATCGACTCAAGATCAGAACTTCAAACAGGTTTTTGCCGAGCTTTTAGCTTTTGAAACCGTTAATGATCCTAATTTAGTTCAAACAGTAGATCAAATTATTGCTGATGTTCGTCAGCATGGTGATGATCATGTTTTAAAACTTACTCAACAGTTCGATCGACATCCAGCGCATCAATTTTCCGATCTAGAATTGTCTCAACAACAACTTAAAGCTGCTTTTGATGGTTTAAATCAAGAGATTCGTGAAGCCCTGCAACTTGCAGCTGATCGTATTCGTACTTTTCATGAAGCTCAAAAACAAGATAGCTGGACTTATGTAGATGATTTGGGTAATACCCTAGGACAAAAAGTGACGCCACTTGATCGTGTTGGTATTTATGTACCAGGCGGACTTGCATCTTATCCTTCATCTGTACTTATGAATGCGGTACCAGCACATGTGGCCGGTGTACCTGAAATTATTATGGTTGTGCCAGCGCCAAATGGTGAACTAAATCCACTCGTTTTAGCTGCCGCCTATCTAGCAGGTGTTAGCCGAGTATTTACCATTGGTGGGGCACAAGCTGTTGCTGCTTTAGCTTATGGTACTCAAACTGTTCCACGTGTTGATAAAATTACGGGTCCTGGAAACCGATTTGTGGCAGCTGCTAAACGTGCTGTATTTGGTCAGGTGGGTATCGACATGATTGCTGGACCTTCTGAAATATTAGTTTATGCAGAAGGTGTGAATAATGCTGAATGGTTAGCGATGGATGTATTATCTCAGGCTGAACATGACACAGTAGCTCAAGCTATTTTCATTACTCCAGATGAAGCATTATTAGAAGCAGTAGAGTCTGCAATTGAGAAACATTTAAATGAATTGCCTAAAGCTGAGATTGCGCGTACATCGATTGAAAATCGTGGTGCATTAGTTTTGGTAAAAGACCGTGCTGAAGCAGTTGATTTGATTAATCAGGTTGCACCAGAGCATTTGGAACTATGTCTTGATGATGCTGAAGCGATGAGCCAAGATATTCGTCATGCAGGGGCAATTTTTATGGGGCGCTATACACCTGAAGCAATTGGTGATTATTGTGCTGGCCCAAACCACGTATTACCGACATCAGGCACAGCTCGTTTCTCTTCGCCACTTGGTGTATATGATTTTCAAAAGCGCTCTAGTTTGATCATGTGTTCAAAAGATGGCGTTAAGACTTTGGCTAAAACAGCTGATGTACTTGCTGTTCAAGAAAATCTCGATGCCCATGCACGCTCGGCGCGTTATCGTTATCAATAAGTTTTAAGCCTATCAGTGTTTTTCATGATTATTCAGGGCTGACTTTCAGCCCTTTTTTGAGATAAGACTATGACTGTATCTACAGCACAAATGCGTTTTTGGAGTCCTGAGGTTCGTGAATTAGAGCCGTATGTGCCAGGTGAACAACCTAAAATCCAGAATCTATTAAAGTTAAATACCAATGAAAACCCGTATCCACCATCACCAAAAGTAGTAGAAGCAGTTCAAGCGGTGTTACATGAACAAGCCGATGTGCTGCGTCTATATCCAGATCCGGATGCGACAGCGTTAAAGCAAGCAATTGCGAAACAACAGAATATTGATGTATCTCAAGTTTTTGTAGGTAACGGTTCTGATGAGGTATTGGCTCATATCTTTAAAGCATTTTTTCTTCAAGATGAACCAATCCTGTATCCGGACATCACTTATAGTTTCTATCCAGTTTATAGCCAATTTTTTGGCACAAAAACAAAAGAAATTCCTCTCAATGAGAATTTCGAAATTGATGTGCGAGATTATACCCAGCCAAATGGTGGGGTTATTATTACCAACCCAAATGCACCAACCAGTATTGCGCTCAGCTTGGCAGAAATCGAACAAGTATTACAGGCAAATCCGGACCGCGTGGTTGTGATTGATGAAGCTTATGTTGATTTTGGTGCTGAGTCAGCTGTAAGTTTGATAAACCGCTATGAAAATCTTGTGGTATGCCAAACGACTTCAAAATCCCGTTCTTTAGCAGGCCTACGAGTCGGGTTTGCGATTGCTCAGTCTCATTTGATTGCAGCACTTGAGACTGTAAAAAATAGTTTTAATTCATATCCAATTGATCGCTTTGCTATTGCAGCAGCAGTAGCTTCTTTTGAAGATCAGGTTTATTTTGAAGAGCAGTGTCAAAAAGTTATAACAAGTCGAGAGAAACTTGTTCGTGATTTAACTGTACTTGGTTTTAACGTTTTGCCATCGAAAGCGAATTTTATTTTTGCTACGCATTCACAGCATGATGCTGGGCAACTTGCACAAAAATTACGTGAGCAGGGCATTATTGTTCGTTACTTCAATAAGCCTCGCATTAATCAGTTTTTACGTATCACGGTTGGAACTGATGAGCAAAACGCGCGTTTAGTTCAAACTTTGAAGCAAGATATTCTTTAATACTTATTCTGCTGTGCTGTTCATCAAGTTCAGCATAGCAGAGATTTTATCAAGGCTTTCCTGATATTCAGCCTCAGCCTCTGAAGCAATAGTAATACCGCCGCCTGCCCAAATAGAGAGCTGGTTTTGATATTGTTGAAAACTACGAATTAAAATATTCCAGCGTCCAGTACCATCGAAATTAAAATATCCTAAAGTGCCGCAATATGCTCCCCGAGGTGCGCCTTCTAGCTCTTCAATAATTTGCATTGCCCGAATTTTAGGAGCTCCTGTAATTGAACCTCCTGGTAATGCAGTGAGTAACATCTGCATAGGATTAATATCATTTTTAAGTGTAGCCGTAATCTCACTCACCATATGATGAACTTGATTGAAGCTCTCAATTTCGAATAGTTTTGTTGTTTTTACCGAACCTGTATTGGCATAAATGCTCAAATCATTACGTAATAGATCAACGATCATCACATTTTCTGCTTGATCTTTTTTAGAATTTTTTAAAGTTTGTTTTGAAAGTAAATCCTGCTTTTTATTCTCATAACGAGGCATTGTACCTTTAATGGGTCTGGTTTTAATTTGCTTATCTACATTAAATTCAATAAATAATTCAGGAGAGCAACTTAACAACTCAAATTCTGTTAATTTTAAATAACCAGAATATGGTGCATTGGTTAAATTCCATAGCTCATCTGCTTTATTTAATAATGAACCAGTAAAATTCGCTTTGAATTCTTGAGTAAGGTTAATTTGATAACAATCTCCTGCCTTAATATATTCTTGTATTTTGTGAAAAGCAGTTAAGTATGTATTCTTAGACCAGCGAGGATGAATATTTTGTTCTAGTTTAAAATTATTTTTTTGTAGTTTGCTAGAAGGTTTATTGAGTAGAGCTGAAAGATAGTTAAAAATTTCAAAAGCATTATTTTCATCGCTAAAAAAATACCATTCATTATTTATTTTTTTAATAAAAGAATAATAGGAACCTATAAATAAAGACGGTTGTTTATGTGATTGATTATTTATAAATTGATGTGCAGAAAAGTCATAACTAATAAAACCAATATATCCACCCTTAAAACTTATTTTTTCTCTATTGCTATTTTTTAGTTCTTGAGATTGGAATTGTGTAAAATCTAAAAGATTTTCTATATAAGATGAAAACTTATATTTATTTAAATCAGTTTTAGTGAATAAAAAGTTTTGGTTATTTCGAACGATCAAATAATTTTTTGGCAAAAAACCAATAACAGGATTGTTATCATCTTGAAGATATACAAGTCCAGTTAACTCTTCTAATTTTTTTAAAATATCGGCAGCGGAGTAATAGCTTTCTAAAGAGATTTTTTTCTTTAAATGAGACATTTTAAACATGTGAGAGTTTGGAAGAGGTGGCATAGTTTACTACAAGTTAGAGTTCAACAGGCAGTTGAGTGAAAAGACCCCACCATTTCGTGGAAAAAATAACCGAATTATCCTTCAGATTTCAGAATAGTAATAAATCTTTTTACTCAGTTAGACACCGTACCGTTTATCGGGTAATTGGCAAAAAATGCATTACACTAGTTGAACAAAAATTAACGTAGCTGTAATTTAGTAATTGCTAAGCAAAACTACTCAAGGATTGGAAGTTTCGGTTGCCATAAAAGAAAAATGCAACTTGAGACAGTAAGAGTGGTTAAAGTCAAAAAATAAATGCTCTTGGGAGAGTGCTCAATGAAAATGTTCACTAAACTTGCTTTAGTTTCTTCTTTAGCTATCAGTGCAAATGCAATGGCAATGCAATCAATGGATGATGCTGCGCTTAGTGCTGCTACAGGTCAAGATGGTATTAATATTGGTATTGCTCTTGGTGCTGACGGTATTACTATCGATAAACTATACTTACATGATAATGATGGTTTAGCAACAGCTACAGGTATTACAGGTGCTTCAGGTACTGCTGGTGCGATTTCAATTGGTGGTGTTACTCTTAAACAGACAGGTACTGATCCACTTTTGAACTTAGCAATTGATACAAATGGTGCTTCAGGTACAAATGGGGCTTTCTTAAACGTTGCTGCAACAGTGGGTGCTGTTGATGTGCATGTTGGCTCTATTGGTGTAGGTACTTCTGGTACAGTAAATGAAACAACCGCAACTCGTGGTATTACCGAAACGTCACCAACAGAAATTATTACTGGTTTAGATCTATCTTTAGGTAAAATTACAGCAAACGTCCAGCTAGGTGCTGCCCCTCAAGGTGCAATGATTAAAGTAAACTCTAGTTTGCAGGGTGGTTTAAATATCTCTAATTTAGGTATTAAAGACGCCGCTGGTGGTGGTACTATCAAACTTGATAAAATCATGGTACGTGGTGCTAACGCGACTGGTGATTTAGATGTTAATGCAGGTATTTCTGTAAAAACAACTGGACTTGAAGTGAAAAATAATAGTACTCAAGCAATGAATGTGTATTTACAAGGTGTGCATTTAGGTACAGCAGCATCAATTGGTGATGTTGAGGTTCAAGGCTTAAATATTGCTAATTCAACAATTACTATTTCTGGCCATTAATCTAAGTATTTATAAAGAGCGCGTTTATACGCGCTCTTTATTTATCTTAAGCAAACTAAATTTATATTTTCCATTTAAATATTATAAGTTTATATAATAACAATTAATATAAAAATTTTGAAATGAGAGTTAATTATCAATTTATAAATGTAAAAACTATACATTCATCAAAAAGATTAAAAAAAAGCTGTTTTTTACAGAAAAAAAATGTATCTTCAACACACAGGGATGTAGAGCTATTGCTCTAAGAATAAAATGAATAAGGCCAGTTAGGCCACCATTTAGACCAAGTGCTTATGTTAGAGATTGCTTTAGGCTCAGCATTGATATACTACTTTGCGACAGAAGCCTTCGAAATAGAAAAAAAGCCGCCGGGAACTGTTTATTATACAGAGACTGCCGATTCACGTAATTTATCATTTCATCGAAACCATATTGAACCTGTCACCATAAAACCAGCCGTTGAAGACCAGTTTCGTGGCATTGTTCGACAAGCCTACGATTATAGTTGTGGTTCTGCTGCACTTACGACTTTATTAAACGGCTATGTTGGCACGAGTTTAACTGAGCAGCAAACAATGAGCGGCTTGCTACAGTACGGTGAGTATCAGCGTATTATTGAAAGACGAAGTTTTTCATTACTTGATATGAAACGCTTTGTCACAGCGATTGGTTTAGAGAGTGGGGGATATCGCGGGGAGTTCTCTGATTTAGTTAAACTCGGCCAGCCAGCAATTGTGCCTATTTCATACGCAGGTTTTAAACATTTTGTCGTATATAAAGCTTATAAAGATGGACGAGTATATGTAGCTGATCCTGCTTTAGGGAATATCAGTTTTGATGAGGGACGTTTTAAAGAAATTTGGGATAATAATACGTTATTTGTAATTTCTGTTCCCGAATCTCAGCGTAAAGACTTATTGGCATTAAAAGAAGCAGATATGCGTCATGTAGAAGATGCGACAGTCAATAAATATGCTTTTGTTGATATACAATATCCGACATTTAACTACGAGCGTTTAGCAAATAAAGCTTCAACCATGCGTCGGGTATTAGATGATGATAATAAATCGCCAACATATGGAAAGCCGATAGAAACCTATATGCGTCTTTATTACAAGCGTAAATAGTGGAATTTAAAGTTAGTAAAAGAAATAAAGTGGGTGCGAAAATATGAATAATCGATGGATAAAGATGAGTGTGTTGGCCTTAAGTATGAGTGCCATTACAGGGACAATCTATGCTGAAGACCAAATACAACAACCTCAAGTATCTGGTTCGAATCAGACTGTAGTAGAAGGAATAGAAAGCTCTGGATCTTCAGAGGCTATTAGTTCTAGTTCAACCTCAACAGATAATACTACGCAAACATCCAATGCAGTAGATGTAGATACAAATGCTGTACCCCCCCCCCTCCAAATAGTGAGGCACATCAAGCTGCAAATGCATTACAGAAAAAAGAAGGTGATGTTAGTCAAGAGACTAATTTACAAGAAGTATTTACTTCAAATGAACGTCAATATTCTTTAATCAAGAAAGGCGTAATCTCTTCTTATTATGACCTTGATTATACTTATTATCGTGACAGTATATTAGATGTGGCATTAGGCGATGATAATTCTCGAATTAGTCGTTTAAGAATTAGGGAAGATGCTCAACATACTTTAACAAATAGTTTTACAGCGCAATATGGTGTTTTAGATAATTTAACATTTTCAGCAACACTACCTTTAGTTGCTAAATCTGATATTGCTAGTGATTCAACCACAGCGGGTTTAGGTGATATTTCATTTGGCGCGCGTTGGGAACCATTTCCTTTAAAACAAGGCCGTTTACCCTTAGTTCTTTTTGGTAATGTCTCTACTAAAACAGGGGATAGTCCTTATGAGATTGGTTTAGATGAGCTGTCAACGGGTAAAGGTTATTACTCAGTTGGTGTCGGTGCGAGTACCCGTAAATATATTGATCCAGTCGTTCTCTTCGCTTCTGTTTCTGCCAATTATGGCTTTAAAGAAAGTGGTCTTAACCAAGCCCGAGGTTCACGTATTTTAGAATCTTTCGATCCTGGGATTAGTGGCGGTTTTTCTTTTGGTTTTGCGTATTCATTTAACTATGACGTATCTTTGACGATGTCATATCAGCAAAGTTTTAACTTTAATTCTGAGTTTCAATTTAATAATGGTGAATCTTATAAATCCCCAGATCAAAGTAGTGCAATGATGGCTTTTGCATTAGGCGTACGTGTTTCGCCAGATACGATAGTTAACGGTACTGTTGGCTTCGGTTTAACTGAAGATGCGCCGGATGTTTCACTTGGTTTGTCATTCCCGTTAGATATTTTAGGTTTTAATAAAAAACAAAAATAAGGAGATATGCAGGTGAAATATCCTAAATTATGTCCTTTAACGGCGGCAATTGTTATCTCCGGTTTTTCTAGCTTTGCCAATGCTCAATTAGGACAAAACCTAGCTGTTGATATTCGTTCATTATCGATGGGGAACGCTGTAACTGCAGATCCCCCTGGTATTAGCGCAATTCATTTTAATCCTGCAGCTTTAGCAAAAATTGATGGACTGCAAACTGATGTGCAGGGAATTCTTGCAAATTTTGATATTCAGAGAGAATTCTCAGCACCGCCAGGTTATAACGTTTTCGGATATTCTGATGACCCGATTGTTTGTAATGATGGCCCAGAAGTTTCTGTGGGAATTTGTACTGATTTCAAAGGGCCTGTACGTGGCGATGTCGAGTATGCAAGTCTATATGTACCGATCCTTAAAAAAATGGTTGATCTCGGAGCTGGTTATCCTTTAGTAGCGCCAACTGCAGGGATTGCATATAAACCGCCAGGTTCAAAAGTTACCTACGCCACAGCAATGTATGCACCATTAGTCGCAGGCTTTGGAGCAGAAAATGGGAATCCAGGTAATTATATGGGGCAACAAGTTGCTGTTGAGCGGATCACGTATTTATCGCCGTCTTTTGGTTATCAAGTAAATGACCATTTATCTATTGGTGCTTCTTTTGGAATGTCTTATAACGCCATTGCTTTAAATACTGATTTACGCTTTCCAAATGAAATGGTTGGTGTATTAAGGATGATTGATGATGTAGTTTGTAGACCATTTAAAAACAATAAAGAGTTTTTTACCGATCTAATATTATTGGGTATTTGTAATACTCAGGAAGGAATGAATCCCTTTAATAAAATGGGTGCGTTGCAAGTTTCCTTAGAACAATCCTTAAGTCCGAGCTATAACTTAGGTTTACTTTGGGAACCAACTGATAATTTTAGTTTTGGTATGGTTTATCAAAGTTCCGCTAAAATGCGATTAAAAGGTAAATATTTGATTAATAACGCTAAAGCTCCTCAACAACTTATTGCCGGACTTAACTCATCAACTACAGGTAGTGTTGCTTCAGGAGTCTTGCAGTTACCTGGATATATTCCAAATGTGGAGTCTGGTTTAGTTGCGATGGATTTAGAATATCCTGCCCATTTTCAAGCGGGGATTAAATATAAGTTATTACCAGATTTACAAGTGAATTTTGATGTTGGATGGACTGATTATTCAGCATGGAATAAATTTAAATTTGAATTTGACCGCCAGATTTCATTGCTTCAAGTAGCAAGACTTTTATCCAATGACGTAACACCAGCATCTTTAGCCTTACCATTAAAATTTACTTCGCCGTGGAGTTGGGGAATTGGGTTGGAGTATTCAGCAACTGACCGTTTGAAACTGCGGGCTGGTTATGAACCACGTGCTAGTTCGATCCCTGATGATAAACGTAATACTATGGTTCCGATCAACAATGCACAATTATTTGGTCTTGGAGTAGGTTATCGTTTTGATACAGATACAGACTTAGATCTTTCAGTTGGTTTCTTACGCAGTCGCGATAATATCCCAGCGTGTACAAGTACATTATCGAATAAATGCGGTGTTGATAATATTTTATTAAACCCATACGCTGGCTTAGATGTAAAAACGAATACAAAAGTTACAGTACTTGGTTTGAGCTATAGAACAAAATGGTAAAACAATATAAACGGATGTTTCGCCCTAAATTTGCTATCGCGGCCTTATGTATTGCGATAGCAAATATTTCTCTATCTTATGCGGACGGTTTCTATACAATCATTGGTCCAGATGGTCGTCCAATGATTGTACCGAGTAAAAAAGTTGAAACAAGGAATTCCAATAGTAAATTAGAAATAACGAAACCCGTTATAGAGTCGCGTTCAGTCAACACACCCATTCAAGAAATCCCTCAAGGCAATATTCAGAATTCAAAAGGCAATAAAAAAGTTGAACAGGAAGCTACAAAAATATTAAATACTGCACCGACTGCACCGACTGCACCGACTGCACCGACTGCACCGACTGCACCGACTGCACCTCAAAAAAATACAAAAACTGTTTCAGTAGTCAATGATGATTTAAAAACATCTACAGAAAAAAATAAAATTATCGAGGGTGGGAATGTCCCTTCAGTATCTAATAATGAAGGGCAAAAAAAGTTGGTTCTCGTTCCTCCACCAATAAAGAGTACATCTCAAGCTGCACCATCATCCGGTTCTTCAGTGGATAAGTCTAAATTTACAATTATTGATGGCGTAGAGTATGTAAATAATGAATATCTTGAAGGTCAAGAATTTAATATTGAAGGCAAGAAGCGTTTTTATCTTATGCCTGATGGTTTGGGGCGCACTGAATCAGTAGAGCGGAAAAAAGGTGTAAGTCGATCAACTTTAGAGCAGCTTTTCAAGCGGCATACTCAAGATCAGGACTCTACCGTTGTTTTAGCGCCAACGTATATGCGTTTGTCTTCACAAGAGTTAGAGGAAGCATTTGAACAAGATAAATGCTTCATTAAAGGTTATAAAAAATCAATTAAAACGCTTAGCACAAATAAGGAAGTAAATTTATGGCCACGAAAGCCATTGAAAGAAAAGTTTGAATATGAGCTGGTACAGTTAAATCCTTCTGTTCAGCATTTGAAAGTTATGTCTTTTGCTTCTAGTAATGAGAAGCCTCTATATTATTGGCCACTTGTTGTATTTTTGGATGATAAAGGTTGTATTTTGGAAGGAGCAAGTGGGTTTAAAAGCAAATCTTATCCTTCGACTATGTTACAGCATGCATCCATTCAAGGAGTTTTAAAAGTACCGCCTTCAGCACATTATATTATGATGACGCCTTTATCTTCTGCCGTGGATGTTACAGAAAAAGAGTTAACAAATCAGGGACAAATTCAAATTTCGGTATTACGTTAAAAATAAGTAGGGTAACTAAATGAATAAAAGAATTTTATGGCCTTTTGCTCTTACTGCAATTGCATTGATGTTAAATGGTTGTGGAGGCGGTAGTTCCAATATTAATGAAGATCCAAACTCTGGAGGTGATGGGAACTTAACTTCTGGTAGTTGCAAACCAAGTGTGAGTGGTAATTCGAGTAGAGATTCAAATTGTTTAGAGTTTGCATTAGATTATCCAGTTGAAGGAATTAATTTTGATTGTAGTACTGCATTAGGACAGCATTTTGTCACTACGCTTTCACAAGGGACTGTGACGGGTACATGTAAAGTTGGTGATACTGCTCGTTTCTATTTACAAGGTAAAGGCGATAAACAGATTTTCTTAGGTAGTGTGAAACTTGACACAATAGGAAAATATACTTCTTTTGTGAATAATGGAGATCAAAAAACATCCTTGCCTATATATCTAAGACTATTAGATTTAGCGAGTGGTATAACAGGTAAAGCGCCTATAACTTTAGATAAAAATGATGAGACAATTAAAGTTGCCATTGCTTTGGTGAAAATATTTCAAAGTATTGGCCTTGAAAATGATGATAATTTGATAGGCGATATACAGCCTACAGAAATTACAGATGAGAAAAAGGAACTGCTTAGTAAGCTCTCACAAAGTATAACAGCAGCGGATTTTCAAAGTGGAGCTTATGCTAGTCTTTTAAAGCCTTGGTTGGATGTTAGTCAAATCTCAGATGAGGAGGCATATAAATTAGTAGTTCAAACGACTAATTTAAGTAATGCGGGAACTTATCAAGCGTTAGATGTTCGCAACATTTTCCTATTTAGAGGATGTAATCTTAACTCATATGAAGAATGTGAAAAAAATACCTCTACTGCCTTACGTGATAATGTAAATTCAATGTATTTATTGTCAGATCGTCAAGGTTATTCATTCGGTTATGGTTTGCAATGGAGTGGTATTAGAAAAGATTTAACAGATCCTTTAGATCTCAGGCGAAAAGTTAAACCAGTCAAAATGAATATTAATGCGCAAAATGCTTGGCTTCATCCAATTAGTAGAGAAATCCAATCTAATACTCCTCTTCGTTTAAGCACATTAGATAATCCTAATGAAGATATGCAAATTTACCAAGGTAAACTATTTAATGATTATGCTATCGCAGGTAGTGAAGTTGCGTATAAAAGTTTAACTAATTTGAGTACTGGAAATCCTCAACACTATGGCCGTTGGCGACAAAATCTGGGTGGAGAAAGCTATAACGGTGGGGTGGACATTTATAAAGGAAATAAAATTAGTTTCTTAGAAAGCAGTGTTTTTAAAACCTCAGGCAATGTGAAAACTGGTGAATCTTATATTTTTCCACTTTATGCAACCTTAACTTTCAATTTTGAGCAAACAGGGGCACAACCTGTAAATTTAGGTATTGTCATTGATGAACATGGCGATATTAGAACTGATATTAAGCCAAATGCTACAATCACTGATATGTCAGGACAATGTGCTACCGTTGCAGACAGTAATTTAATTGATAGTCTAGGTGTACAACAATACCGTATTGGTTCAACTGCTGCGACTATTAATAATCCTATAAACTCTGATCGTTCAGTTTATATTCGTATGATTTTAGCAAATCCAAAATTTGCAAATATTGATGGGGCAATTGTTGGATTGTCATTTATTGGGGTTTCTGCAGGAACTGCAAAACTAAATTTATATAATTTACTGGCAAATAAAATAGATAATAATAGTATTAATCTTAATAATGGTGCAAAAGGGTTGGCTAGTTGGTATAACCCTCATGCAGCTACACAAGCGAGTTATAATGCACTTGAAAATGTAACTCCAACTGATGAAGAGAAAGCGCTAGCACAACGTATAGCTGGTACAGTAACAATTAAACTTGCTGATCAGTCTATTCCTGCATGTAAAGCAATTAAAATTAAATCTTAATTAAACCAAGATAAAAAAGACCGCAAAAGCGGTCTTTTTTTTATTATTTAATTGATTAGCCTGTATGGTCTAAACGAGTTCCTAACGTCTCTAGATGTGTTGGAAAAACTTGTTGTTTACGGTCTTCAAAATAATGTCTTAATGTGTGTTCAACACTAGGAAAAGCAAGTTCACCCCATGGGATTTCATGTTCTTCAAACAGTCGACATTCGATACTTTCTTCGCCAGCACCGAAAAGGCCATCTTTAAGCTGAGCTTTGAACAACACATAAATTTGCCCAATACGGGGAATATTGTACATGCAATAAAGTTGTTCTATTTCAATCTCGGCTTCTGCCTCTTCACGAGTTTCACGCGCCGCACCTTGTTCCATAGTTTCGAACAATTCCATATAACCAGCAGGCAAAGTCCATAAGCCATAACGAGGTTCAATCGCGCGACGACAAAGTAATACTTTGTCTTCCCATAACGCTAAGGCACCGCAGATTACTTTGGGGTTTTCATAGTGAATATTTCCACAATGAGTACAAACACGGCGTACTTTATGATCACCTAAAGGAATTTTTTGTTCGGTTTTATGCCCACACGCTACACAGAAACTCATAATTATCATCGAGTATAGAGATGCCTCAGCATAACTGAATTTTTAGACTTACGCATCAACTCTATTCCCTAAGTTTGATTTTCAGATATGATGCAAAGAGAGACAGAATAATAGGTGAATGGTATGGAAGAGCACTTGCTAACACAAAAGTTACAGCAAAGATTGCGCTTTTCCACCCGCATACAAGAAGCACAAGCTGCGGTACTTATTGCGATTACGAATGAAAATAATCCTAAGGTACTGCTTACACGCCGTTCAATACATATGAACAACCATGCGGGGGAAGTTTCTTTTCCTGGTGGCAAGCGTGACCCTAGTGATACTAGTAATATTGTTGTAGCGCTAAGAGAAGCTCAAGAAGAGACGGCTTTAAATCCGTTTGATGTGCAGTTGTTAGGCGATTTGCCGATGCAACGTGCAAGAAGTGGCTTGTCTGTAAAACCGATTGTTGGGCTTATTCCTCCTGAGGTAACTTTAATTCCTCAGCCCACTGAAATTGATCGAATTTTCTTTGTGCCTTTACAGCAACTTATAGAGACGCGTCCGACGCCATATGAAGTGCGATATGCTCATCAATCTTTATACTTCCCAAGCTTGCAGATTGATAATGAAATTATTTGGGGTCTCACAGCGCGAATGTTAATTGCCTTATTTAAATATGGTTTAGGCTACCAAAAAGAATGGCCATTTCTACTGAATGCACCAACGTTTGGAATGCCAAAATTTTCTCATAAAAAATAAAGATCAGGACTGATAAATTATGATGTATAGCTATCAAGGTCACCACCCAAAAGCCTTACATGAGCCATGGGATGGCTGGATTGCTCCAACCGCAACGCTTATTGGACAAGTAGAACTAGGCCGTCAGGTCAGTATTTGGTTTGGTGCTGTAGTGCGTGCCGATAATTGTGTCGTTCGGATTGGTAATTTTTCTAATATTCAAGAAAATTCGGTATTACATACTGATGCGGGCCTTGAGCTAAATATTGGCGAATATGTCACTGTTGGGCATAAAGTCATGTTGCATGGTTGTACAATTGGCGATAACAGTTTGATTGGTATGAACGCCGTCATTTTAAATCGAGCTGTGATTGGTAAGAACTGTATTATTGGTGCTAATGCTTTAATACCGGAAGGTAAAGTGATTCCAGATAACTCGGTGGTAATGGGCTCACCTGGCAAAATTGTAAAAACTTTAGATGAAGAAGGCGCAGCAAAAATACGCTTGAGCGCACTACATTATGCTGAACACTTTAAAAGCTATGCCGATTTGAAAGAATTCCACTTTTAAAATTTTAGCGAGATATTTTCTATGCCAAGCACCAGCTTGGCATTTTTATTTAGATAGGAACAACTCGCCTATCAGAGCCGAGTGGGGTATCATAACTTCCGTTTTTAATCTGATTGAATACTAAGGTTGTGCATGAAACTGCTGGCGTTGGAAACTGCAAACGAGCAATGTTCCATTTCATTAATCGATGAAACCCAAGAACTCTTTTTCCAACTCGATACGCGAGCGAAAGCACAAACCCAGACCATTTTGCCAATGATTGAGCAAGGATTACAACAAACTGGACTTGACGTAGCTGGTTTAGATGCAATTGCCTTTAGTCGAGGGCCCGGTTCTTTTAGTGGTGTTCGAATTAATGCAGCAGTTGCTCAAGCTTTAGCTTGGTCACAAGATTTACCAGTAATTCCAGTTTCTACCTTACAGGCTCTCGCACAAGCGGCTTACCGACTTAAAGGTTTAGAACAGGTGACTGCGGTACTCGATGCACGTATGAATGAAGTTTACATTGCAAGTTTTGTTCTAGATGAGCAAGGCATCATGCAGTGTATAGATGAAGAAAAATTAATGAACTACGAGCAAGCGGCTGCCTATGCAAAGCATTGCCTAATCGGTTCGGGCGCTAAGCTCCTTCAAACTGATGCAGAATATCAAACAATCACTGCCACTGCACAAGACATTGCTTCGATTGCACGTGTGTATGCAGCGCAAAAGCAGTGGGTTGATGCTGAACATGCTTTACCAGTTTACTTGCGTGATGATGCATGGAAAAAAATTGCGGATCAGGGCAAAGCAAATTAAAGGCACTGCGCATGCACATATATTTTGAAGTAGATTTTCAAGAACAAGCACAGCACTACCAAGCTGTGCTTTATTCTAGAGGCGTGACTGTCGATTTACAGCCTATTGAAAAACTTAATGCCCGTTTTTTACGTTTAAATCCTGACTTGGCTCTTTGTGTAGATGAAAACGGACTTTGGTTATCTGCTAATGGCATGAAAATGCAGCCTGACTGGAAAGCTGAAATTCCGCGTTTAAAACGAGCAACTCTTAAATCGGAAATGATTGCTCGTGCTTGTCAGTTAGGTGAAAAGCCCGTACTGGTCGATGCTACAGCGGGCTTAGGTCATGACAGCTTACTTATGGCTTATCTAGGTGCCCAAATCCAGCTCGTTGAGCGTCATCCGATTTTATTTACTTTACTTGAAGATTCAAAAGCTCAGGCACAGCATGATCCCTTTTTAAGCCAATTTATGGATCGTATCCAACTGATCTTCGCTGACTCTGCAAGCTATTTACAGCAATTAGATCAAGAAGAAAAAACAGTTGATGTGGTCTACCTTGACCCGATGTTCCCACAGCGCGATCAAAATCAACAAGCAATTAAAAAACAAGCCCAAGTCAAAAAGCAGATGCAGCTTTTGCATTTACTTTTACCCGAAGATGGAGAAATGGATTTGGGTGATCATTTGCTTGAGCTAGCCAAAAAAGTTGCAAAGCGAGTGATTGTAAAACGTCCACGACATGCTATTTTTTTAGCAAATCAAGAACCAGCCCATCAGTGGCAGGGGGATGCTTGTCGTTTTGATGCTTACTTTCAGTAAGCTTATGTAAGGTTAAGTTTTATTGCTTGAATAATGCACAAATATATGTGATATAGTTCAAAAGCATGATTGCTAAAATTCTTAGCAGGCATACACTTATGGTGCCTGACAAAAACGAAATTTTTGAAACCTTTTTATGATTGATCTCAAACCTTCCATTAACTTTTGGCATGATTTTAAAAGTAACCAGCTTGCCGGAATGTGGTTATTTTTGGGGTCAAGACGTTCCTTACAGATCGTACATCCCTCTATTCTTCAGCTCATTGTTTGGGGAGTATTAGGTGGGTGTACCAACTCACTTTATAGTTGGCTTGTTGCCGGTCAAATTGGCGACTTCAACTCACAAGGTCTAATTGGATACGCACTTTGGCCTTTTATTGCGCTTATTGTTGGTATTTTCTTATCACAGCGTATTAATCAGCCGCGTTTAATGTTGGTTCCAGCCTTATTGTGGTTGGTTTTAGATACCAATATTTTATTAATACAGTGTTTAATTCAATATTTGGGATCTAATGGTTATCTAAACTTTATTCCGGATGCTATTTATAACGGTATTTTACCTGGTTTGTTTGTAGCACTTTTTGTGTGGCAAAGTTTGGCGGTCATTTGGGTGTTCTCACGTGAGCTTAAGTGGCCTTGGTGGGAGCGGGCATTGGTTATGGTTGCGACCATTGCGACCATGGTGGTTTGGCAACTTTCAGTAAAAGATCAGCCTATTTGGAAAGTGGAAGATTCTCCACCTACTTTTGCCGAAGATGCTTTTTATGCACAAAGTAAATTACTTCATGATGCTTTAGAGCAAGTTCAATATGGTGAGTTAGCTAAAAGTCATTGGTATTTCTTGGGTGTTGCAGGCGATAGTTATCAAGACGTTTTTAAATCGGAAGTGGTTCGTATTAAAGAACAATTTGATACGCGTTTTGGTACAGTCGGGCGTTCAATGATGCTGGTCAATAATCCGGATACCCGAACCGAAATCCCGATTGCATCTAAAACCAGTATAGAGTTGGCCTTACGCCGTATGGGCCAGCAAATGAACCGTGATAGTGATGTGTTATTTTTATATATGACATCGCACGGTGAACAAAACCATTTTGAAATTGAAAATGCACCTCTAGATTTGGGGCAAGTCGATCCGAAATGGTTACGTGAAACGCTCGATAAAGCGGGGATACGTTGGCGTGTGATTGTCATTTCTGCTTGTTACTCAGGAAGTTTTATTCCGGCGTTACAGTCACCTGATACTTTAATTATTACGGCATCTGCTGCGGATAAAACTTCGTTCGGTTGTAATAACGAAGCTGACTATACTTATTTTGGACGAGCTTTCTTTGATTTAGCGATGCGTGAGCAGTCTTCTATGAAAGATTCATTTAATGCTGCTAAGCAAACCGTAACCAAATGGGAAGTAGCTCAAGGTATAGAACCTTCAGAGCCACAATGGATGATTGGTAAGAATATGGAACTTATGCTACCTCAGTTGGAAAAATATCTTTTTCCTCAACCAAATACAGGTAGTGTAAATATTGCTCAGACACAAACAGAGGCTAAAAACGATGCAACTCCTGCAAAAAAACCGCTGCTTTGAAGGTGAGCAGCGCATTTATCAGTTTGATTCTCAATTATTAAAAGGCTCTACTAAGTTTGGGGTGTATTTGCCGCCTGCTGCTTTAGAAGGTAAACCTTGCTCAACTTTGTTTTACTTAGCGGGTTTAACATGTACTGAAGAAACTTTTGCCATTAAGGCACATGCACAGCATATGGCTGCCCAGCTTAGTCTTATATTGATTACACCTGATACTTCACCTCGTGGTGAACAAGTTGCAGTAGGTGACCATTGGGATTTAGGTCAAGGCGCGGGTTTTTATATTAATGCGACGCAAGCGCCTTGGTCTGAGCATTATCAGATGGAAAGCTATTTAATCGATGAGTTATATCCACTTATTTTAAAAAGTTTTCCAGTCAATGCTCAACAGGTCGGTATCTTTGGGCATTCGATGGGAGGACATGGCGCCTTAACTTTAGCTTTTAAATATCCTGAGAAGTTTAAGTCAGTGTCTGCATTTGCACCGATTTGCGCGCCAACCGAATGTGCATGGGGTGAAAAAGCATTTAGCCATTATTTAGGTACAGACCGCGATAGCTGGTTGGCTCATGATGCCACGGCTTTAGTCTCAAAAAATGGTGCGGTATTTAATGAAATTTTGGTGGATCAGGGGTTAGATGACCAATTTTATGAACAACTTCACCCTGAAAAATTTAAACAAGCATGTTTAAAGGCAGGACAGCCTTTAACTTTAAGACAACATGCTGGCTATGATCATGGCTATTATTTTATCCAGACCTTTATGGATGAGCATTTGCAGTTTCATGCAATCCAGTTGGAAAAAGTCGCTGGCTAATAATTAGTGCTGCCATTCCACCTGAAATTCTTGTTGAGCCATGCGGTTTAGATGATCAAGAACAACTTTTTCTAAGTGGTTGTGGTCATCTAACTGACTATCAATAGCAACATTTAACTGCTCTGTTTCTGGTGCAAGCGTAATGGTTGCGGTAGGCATTAAGATTTTAAAATCTTGTTCAGTTTCTTGTACTTCAAACTTATGTTTCCAATGATTAACTAGACGTTTTGCAATGCGTTTTCCATCATTTGTTAATAGATGAGTTGTGCTTTTCATTATCAATCCTCACATTGGTTTAATGTACCTTAACAAATTCGTTTGGCACTTGGTATTCTATAGTAGCAACGTTACGTTGCAAGTTTGAAATGTTGTCATTTAAGCAAGGAAGAGCGGGCCAAGTAGGTTCTTTTTTGTTATAATTTTTAGCCTCTCCTTAAATTTTTAGCCAGGTCATCCACCTATGTCCAAGCCTTATTTGATTGCTCCTTCTATTTTATCTGCCGATTTTGCTCGTTTAGGCGAAGATGTAGACAAAGTGTTAGCTGCAGGTGCCGATGTAGTGCATTTTGATGTGATGGATAATCACTATGTTCCAAATTTAACTTTTGGTGCAGGTGTGTGTAAGGCTTTAAAAAATTATGGAATTACAGCTCCTGTTGATGTGCATTTAATGGTATCTCCAGTTGACCGTATTATTGGTGATTTCCTAGAAGCAGGTGCAGATATCATTACGTTTCACCCAGAAGCTTCTCATCACATTGACCGTTCATTACAGCTTATTAAGTCTGGTGGTGCTAAAGCAGGATTAGTTTTTAACCCAGCAACACCATTGCATTATCTAGACTATGTACTTGATAAAGTTGACCAAATTTTATTAATGAGTGTAAACCCAGGTTTTGGTGGGCAAAAGTTCATTCCAATGACTTTAGAAAAATTACGTGAAGCGCGTAAAATTATTGATGCAAGTGGCCGTGATATCCGTTTAGAAGTAGACGGTGGAGTTGGTCCTGCAAATATCCGTGAAATTGCAGAAGCTGGTGCTGATATGTTCGTTGCTGGGTCGGCAATTTTTGGTCAACCAGATTATAAAGCTGTGATTGATCAAATGCGTGCAGAGCTTGCAAAAGTCGGTAGTGTAGACGCTTAAAAAAAGAATATTAAGCTGAGAGTAAACTTGTGGATAACTTTGTTTATAACTGTATGGATAACTATGTTGATAACCATATGGATAAGATGTTGGTAAAATAAACAAAATGAGATCAACCGTTTATTCTCTAAGCAAAATGTATGAAAAAAGAACGCCTTGGCGTTCTTTTTCTATTCTATCGGGATATTTTTGGATCTGTTTTTTTATTAAGCTTTGCTAAAAAATAACCTGTGCAAAAAACGAGAAGGCTTGTGTAAAACTTTTTAAAATATATTGAATAGAAAACTGTAAAAGTGTCATGAAAAATAAAGCTAAATTTGATTTAATAAGATTTTAGTAAGAGACCTAGATCATTAATGACAGTAAAAATTTTAGCGGTAGATATGGATGGGACTTTTCTTAATTCTAAGAAGCAGTACAACAAAGCACGTTTTTTAAAACAGTATGAACAACTAAAACAAAATAATATCCGTTTTGTAGTCGCTAGTGGTAACCAGCTTGCAAAGCTTGTTACGTATTTTCCAGAAATTAATCATGAGATTGCTTTTATTGCCGAAAATGGTGCTCATGTTGTAGATGCGGGGCAAGAGTTAGCTTTTGCTCATTTAAGCAAAGAGCAATTCATTGAGATTTTAAATGCGATTGACCCAGTGTATACCTCTAAAATGGTGATCTGCGGAAAACAGAGCGCATATGTGCATAGCAGTATGAACGCGGAAGATTATGCTAAAGTCGCTCGCTATTTTGAAAAGCTGACGGTTATAGATGACTTTTATGCACTAGATGACTTGGTGTGTAAAATTACTTTTACTGCGCAGGAAAATGAAAGTTTTACGATTTTTGAGCATTTTCAGAAGCAAAGTTTTGTAAAAGATAAGGTTTTGGTACCAGTCTCAAGTGGCTTTAATTTTATCGATTTGATTCTTCCGGACCAGCACAAAGCACATGGTTTGAAGCTATTATTGCAAAAATGGCAGGTTCAACCCGATCAAGTCGTTGCGATTGGTGATAACAATAATGATATCCAGATGATTAAAGCAGTAGGTTATGGGTTTGCAGTCGAAAATGCAGTTGAAGCCTTAAAAGCCGTTGCTCCTTACACAACTGCAAATAATGAGCAAGAAGGTGCATTACAGGTAATTGATTTGGTTCTTCAGCATCAACCTCCATTTGCTTAATGACCTCAATAACAATCATCTAAGATGGAAAATTGTATCTAATTTAAAACTTAGTTATGCTAAACAACTAAGATAAGTAGATTGCTCAAGGCAATAAATGATGACACTGCAACACTTACGCAAGTATGCTTGGTTTGTGTTCCTGATGACTTTAGTTATTGGGTGGAGTGGTGTGTCTATTGCTCAGACACCTATGCAGCATGATCTTCATACTATGCCGTGTCATAGTGAGCAAATGAAACATCACTCTATGCATATTCAAGCTGATGAGCAGACAACGTGTCATCAATCTATGGCTCAGGTTTCTCACCAACATGGTGAACACTGCCAAGACTGTAATCCGGTCCATTGTCAGATGGTAAATCTGGCTTTACAGCAAGCTGTACCAGATATTGAATCATCATTTATTCCTATTCCATCTCAATTTAGTAGTATTTATCAGGCACAGCATTTAGCCGGATACTGGCAAGAAATCTTACGTCCACCAAAAGCTTAATCCTTTCTTACTTATTTTTTTAGTTAAAAGGATTAAAGCAATGTCTCATAAAACGATTAGCAGCCTCGTCGCTGTATTTGGTCTATTGGTTTCACCATGGACTCTTGCGGCAATTAAGGAATATCACCTTAATATTAATGAACAACAAGTCAATGTTACGGGCAAACCCCTTAAACGAATTACCGTAAATGGAAAATTTACAGCACCACTCCTTGAGTTTGAAGAGGGGGATGAGGCTGTTATTCACGTCCATAATCAATTAAAGAATCAAGATACCTCTTTACACTGGCATGGGTTGTTACTGCCGGGGTTAATGGATGGTGTGCCGGCTTTTAATAATTTTAAAGGGATTGCTCCAAATGGAGATTTTGTTTACCGCTTTAAGGTGAAACAAAATGGCACATATTGGTATCACGCCCATAGTAAAGGCCAAGAACAAGACGGTTTATATGGGCCGCTTGTGATTTACCCAAAAGGCAAAATACCAGTTGTGGCGCATGAAAAAACTGATCGTGATTATGTAGTGATGCTTTCAGATTTCCATGATTCTTCTAGCGATAGCATTATGAAGAATTTGAAGAAATCTGCTGAGTATTATCAAAACCGCCGTGAAACCGTATCTGATATTTTGAAGCAAGTTAAAACACAAGGCTTAAAAGCAACTTGGCAAGATCGTTCAATGTGGAATCAGATGCGGATGTTAAAAACCGATATGTCTGATGTGACGGGTTATACCTTCTTAGTTAACGGCAAGACACCTCAGCAAAACTGGACAGGTAACTTTAAAGCTGGTGATAAGGTTCGATTGCGATTTATTAATGCATCAGCAATGTCATTTTTTGATGTCAGAATTCCAAATTTGAAAATGACAGTTGTAAGTGCAGATGGGCAGCCAGTCAAACCTGTTGCAATTGACGAGTTTCGTATTGGTACAGCTGAAACCTACGATGTCATTGTGGAACCTAAACAGCCAAATTATCAGATTGAAGCAGAGTCTATTGACCGTAGTGGTTTTGCTATCGGTACTTTGCACAATGAAAATACGCAGGCTGTGGGACCAGTCCAAATGCCAACACCACGTCCACGTGCTTTATTGACCATGGATGATATGGGCATGAGTCATGGTGGTGGAAGTAATGAACATGCTGGCCATCAAATGAACATGCAACATGACATGTCGGCCATGCCTGAAATGAAAAAAGAGACGACTCAGGCTAATCATGATCACACAATGATGAATATGGATCATGACATGAAAAATATGTCATCTGACGGGCATGATCATTCCATGATGCACATGACGCATGATATGTCAGCGATGTCTGAAATGAACCATGATATGCAGGCAATGTCAGCTAGCGAGCATGACCACGCTATGATGAATATGAATCATGAGATGCCTGCTCAATCTGAGAATAAGCCTAAAAAGGATGAACCAGTTTATGGCTGGGCAAATGCTTCAACGCCAGCTGGTATGAAAGCACTGCAATATAGCGATTTGCAATCTTTAACACCTCAGCCAGATACCCGTGCGCCCGAACGAGAATTAGTCATTCGTTTAGGTGGCAACATGGAGCGTTATATCTGGACCATTAATGGCAAGAAATTTAGTGATACCACACCATTACAAGTTAAGTATGGTGAACGCATACGCTTGAAGTTTGTGAATGACAGTATGATGGCTCATCCAATGCATTTACATGGCATGTTTATGCAATTGGAAAATGGTCAACAAGCTGAAAACTTACCAAATAAACATACCATTATTGTTCCACCCGGAAAGACTGTTACTGCGTTATTGACAGCCGATGCTTTGGGAGAATGGGCGATTCATTGCCATCTGCTCTATCACATGAGTGCTGGAATGATGAATAAATTAATTGTTGCTCAAGTCAACGATGGGCAACAACCCGCTCAGTCCCAGCCAACTGTTCAATCTGAAAATGAGAAAGGAGCTAGTCATGCGCATCACTAAGTTATTTTCTCAAATGATATGTTGCGGTGCTTTCTCGGGTATATCTGTATTTGCTTTTGCTCAAGAGCCTTTAACTCATGATCATTTACGTGAACATGGCGGACAGATCTATCAAGCAACAAAAATTGATACTGGCTGGACTCAAAATGAAGAAGGAGAAGGTAGTTTTTCTTCTGAATTAGAAACTTGGGTGGGAACGGATGAAAATAAATTGTTCATTAAAGCCCACGTTGAAAAAGCAGAGTCAGAAGATGCCAATTATGGCGGTTCAGTACTTTATAGTCGAAATGTAGCTGACTATTGGGATGTACAGGCCGGGGTAAACTATGAACGTTTGCAACGAGAAGATGAAAAGCAAGATCGCTGGGCTGGTGTAGTGGGCTTACATGGCATGGCACCTTACTTTTTTGAAACCGATGCTTATCTGTATGTAGGTGAAGATCAGTTATGGAAGTTAAGCCTAGAGACAGAAAGAGATTTGCTTTTTACTCAAAAGTTGATTGGTAAGCCCTATTTAAAAGCAGATGTTGTTTTACAAGATGAATCTCGGTATGCCAGTAAAACAGGCCTGTCGAGTTTACAAGCTGGCTTTCAAACCCGTTATGAAATCAATAAAAAGGTCATGCCATTTGTTGATGTCGGTTATGGTTATGAAAAAGGTTTAAAACAAACCGCTTGGCAAACTGGAACCGACTCAGAACATGGTTGGTATTATGGAGCTGGGTTAACACTAAAATTCTAATTGCCGAACAAAAAGTAAGCTTAATGACATGCCATTGGTTTATACTGATGGCATTGTTTTTTGTGTCAGTTATGGTGCAAAGATGGCTTTAGAAAAACAAGAGAATCAAATAAATGTAAATAAAAGCTGTTCTGGCTGTGGGTGCTCAAATGTAGCAGCTCAGGACTTTTCTGTGGCAAGTGAACCTAGGGTAAATAAAACCCAATGGGTGAGTTATTATCATATTCCCCGTATGGATTGTGCAGCCGAAGAACAAATGGTAAGAATGGCTTTAGCTTCTTATGCTGAGCATATTCAAGAACTTTATTTTGATTTGCCCGCCCGCCACTTAGCGGTGTATCACAGTACTCAAGATGAAAAGATTACGCAGTGCCTGCAACGTCTAGGTTTAGGAGCCGAATTACAACAAACTCAACCACATTATGAGCCTGTTGAAAAACCCAAAAAGGTTCGACCAAGTTCCTCAACTAATGCAGCACAAAAACAGGTCCTACAATGGCTGTTACTGATTAATGGGGTCATGTTTGTCATTGAGTTAATGGCAGGCATCATTGCCTCCTCCACAGGGTTAATTGCTGACTCGCTCGATATGTTTGCCGATGCTGCAATTTATGGCATTGCATTATTTGTGGTAGGTAAAAACCTTGACGCTCAATTAAAGGCTGCACATCTTTCCGGATGGTTTCAGTTTGGTTTAGCCATAATCGTTTTAATTGATGTGCTGCGCCGTTTTATATATGGCAGTGAACCAGTTTCAATTTTAATGATTTTAATTGGGGGATTAGCGCTTGCGGCCAACATTAGTTGTCTTTATTTAATGAGCGACCATAAAGAGAGCGGGGCACATATGAAGGCGAGTTATATATTTTCTGCAAATGATGTCATCGTAAACTTAGGTGTCATTGTTGCGGGAATATTGGTTGCCATGACAGGCTCGCGTTATCCTGATTTAATTATTGGATTGATTATTGTTTTGTTCGTTTTAAATGGTGCACGAAAAATTTTACAGTTAAAAAATGAATAATATTTTCTGATAGAGGCAAGCTTGAGTCCGGGTTTGCCTTCATTTTTTATTTTAAAGTAAACTGAGTCTTCACATAAAGGAGGAACGACCTCCCCCATAATGGGTAATCATGTCGGGACGACCTGACACTATAAAAATTAGTGAATGTTATGGCTTGGGCTATTTTAATTTTAGCAGGTGTATTTGAAGTGATTTGGGCATATTCTATGAAAATGTCTGAAGGTTTTACACGCTTAACACCTAGTATTATTACCGTAGTTTTTATGATTTTGAGTGTAGTTCTACTTTCAATTTCAATGAAAACTTTACCCCTTGGTACTGCTTATACGGTTTGGACAGGCATTGGTGCAATTGGATCATTTTTAGTTGGTATTTTCTTTCTTCATGAGCCTATTGGTGCGATGAGAATGATTGCCGCTGTACTGATTGTATCAGGACTGGTTCTAATGAAAATTTCGTCTCCATCCTAAGAGGATCAAGTATGTTGCTGTCTTATAAGTATATCAATTCGCCTGTTGGGCAATTAAAACTGGTTGCGAATGAAAATGCTTTGGTGGCAGTACTTTGGGACAATGAAAATCCAAAACGTGTTCGATTGGCTGAGCTGGTCGAACAACTTGAGCATCCAGTTTTATTAAAGACCGAACAACAATTACAAGAATATTTTGAAGGCAAACGCCGTGAATTTACATTGCCATTAGATTTTGAAGGGACTGCATTTCAAAAACAGGTCTGGGCGGCATTACTGACGATTCCGTATGGTGAAACAAGAAGTTATAAAGATATTGCCGTTCAGATCGGGAATGAAAAAGCAGTGCGAGCAGTGGGTGCTGCAAATGGCAAAAATCCGATTTCAATTATTGCACCTTGTCACCGAGTCATTGGTGCGGGCGGCGCTTTGGTTGGTTTTGCTGGTGGTCTTGATAAGAAAGATATTTTATTAAGATTAGAGCAAAAATAAGCTATTTTTAGCGCTCGATTTTTTCAGGCTTTTCTAATAAGCTGTCAATTCTGATATTTCATATAAAGCGTGTTTTATAACCTCGCTATTTTCTGAAATATTAATCTTTTCATAACAAACTCTGGATGTTCTAAAAATGGCTGTCGGTGACGTAACAATGCCACAAATGCATGTGGTAAAAGGTGTAAAAATTGGCTCAACAGAAGCATATGTACGTTACCCAAACCGACGAGATCTAGTCATTTTTGAATTTGCAGAAGGTTCAAATGTTGCAGGTGTATTTACGCAAAATGCATTCTGTGCGGCACCTGTTCATGTCTCTAAAGCCCATCTTGCCGAAGGTAATCCGCGCTATTTAGTGATTAATACAGGTAATGCCAATGCTGGTACTGGTCCTACAGGTTTGAAAAATGCTCAGGATACTTGTGCAAAGTTAGCGGAGCTTGCTGGTGTTAACAGTTTCGAAGTACTTCCATTTTCTACAGGTGTGATTGGTGAGCAGCTTCCGATGGAACGTTTACTCGCTGGCTTACAACCTGCATTAAATAGCGTACAAGACTCTGCATGGAGTGATGCGGCATCTGGCATTATGACAACAGACACAGTGCCTAAAGGCGCATCTGAACAATTTGAGCTTGATGGCATTACTTATACCATGACAGGTATTAGTAAAGGCGCTGGAATGATTCGCCCGAACATGGCAACCATGCTGAGCTTTGTGGCAACAGATGCGCCTATTCGCCGTGATTTAGTACAAAAGCTATTAAAGACTACAGTTGAGCATTCATTTAACCGTATTACCATTGATGGTGATACCTCAACAAATGACTCTTGTATTTTTGTAGCAACTGGTCAGGCTGGTGGTGCTGAAATTACATCGGAAAGCGATGTACGCTACGCTAAAGTGTTAGAAGTACTTGCTCGTGTAATGAACCGTTTAGCACAGTTAATTGTCCGTGATGGAGAAGGTGCAACCAAGTTTATTACTGTTGCTGTTGAAGGCGGTGCAAATACTCAAGAATGTTGTGACATTGCTTATAGCATTGCGCATTCACCACTTGTTAAAACTGCACTTTTTGCATCGGATCCGAACTGGGGACGCATTTTAGCTGCAATCGGCTATGCTGGAGTGAAAGACTTAGACGTGTCTAAAATTCAGGTATGGTTAGACGACGTGCAAATCTGTAAAGATGGTGGCGCAGCCGAGGACTATACCGAGGAAGCAGGTGCTCGTGTAATGGCACAAACCGAAATTACCATTCGTGTTGACTTAGGCCGTGGACAAGCCAAAGACACGGTATATACGTGTGACTTATCTTACGACTATGTCAAGATTAATGCAGATTACCGTTCGTAAATATTCAGTTATAATCAAGCCTCGACAAAGAGGCTTTTTTATTAGCCCCATCTTTTGATATTAAATGATTGAATTTAGTAAATCGTTTAAGCAGTAACGTTATATGCGAGCAGGTATGCCAGCATGAAGGATAGAGAAGACGTTTTATGAGTGATGCGACTTTAATTGCCAACGATGCAAAAAACATTGTACAAGCGCATTTAGACCGTTTAGGTGAGCCAAAAGACAACCGCCTAAGTGAAGAAGCAAAACAACAAAAGTTTGCACAGATCGAAGCAGAGCTCAAAAAACGTGATGCTGTCCTTGTTGCTCACTACTATTGCGATCCAGATGTACAAGAACTTGCCGAGAAAACAGGTGGATGCGTTTCTGACTCTTTAGAAATGGCCCGTTTTGGACGAGATCATGCAGCCTCTACACTGGTTGTGGCTGGCGTTAAGTTTATGGGCGAAACAGCAAAAATTCTGTCTCCTGAAAAAACAATTCTGATGCCGACACTTGAAGCAACCTGTTCACTTGACTTAGGTTGTCCAGTCGATGAGTTCACGGCATTTTGTGATCAGCACCCTGACCACACCGTAGTGGTTTATGCCAATACATCGGCTGCTGTTAAAGCTCGTGCGGATTGGGTGGTGACTTCAAGCTGCGCAGTTGAAATTGTTGAGCATCTAGATAGCTTAGGCGAAAAAATTATTTGGGCACCAGATCAGCACTTAGGCCGTTATATTCAAAAGAAAACCGGCGCTGATATGTTGCTTTGGGATGGCGCATGTATTGTGCATGAAGAATTCCGTGCACGTGGCATTGCTAACATGAAAGCACTGTACCCAGATGCGGCTGTATTGGTGCATCCTGAGTCACCAGAGTCGGTGGTAGAAATTGCCGATGCGGTAGGTAGTACTTCTCAATTGATTAAAGCTGCGCAGACTTTGCCAAATGAAAGACTCATTGTGGCAACGGACCGTGGCATTTTCTACAAAATGCAGCAAGCAGTACCAGATAAGATTTTGGTTGAAGCCCCAACAGCGGGTGAGGGCGCAACTTGTCGTTCATGTGCACACTGTCCGTGGATGGCCATGAATGAACTTGATGGAATTTTAGAAGTTTTACAAAAAGGTGATCAAGAAATACACGTTGACCTAGCACTTGCTGAACGTGCCAAAATGCCTTTAGATCGAATGTTAGCCTTTAGTGCATCATTAAAACGTTAAAAAGCCTCAAAATGCTTGTTAAATATACATTTGATAAGGATTTTTAACTTTTTTTGACAATAGGTGTTGACGTCTGAGGGCGTCGCGCCTAGAATGCACACCGTACCGCACGATGTGCGATACAGCAAAAGCTGAGATAGATCGGAGCATAGCACAGCCTGGTAGTGCACCTGGTTTGGGACCAGGGGGTCGTAGGTTCGAATCCTACTGCTCCGACCACTTAAAAGAATATTTTAAGATCGGCGAAGTATCGCATGATAAGCATCATCGGTTAAGCGCCTGTAGCTCAGTTGGATAGAGCATCCGCCTTCTAAGCGGATGGTCACAGGTTCGAATCCTGTCAGGCGCGCCATTTGGTAGCTTGGTACGTAGAACTTATTTGATGGTGGATGTAGCTCAGTTGGTAGAGCCCTGGATTGTGATTCCAGTTGTCGCGGGTTCGAATCCCGTCATTCACCCCAATTTCGGAGCATAGCACAGCCTGGTAGTGCACCTGGTTTGGGACCAGGGGGTCGTAGGTTCGAATCCTACTGCTCCGACCATATTTAAAAGCGTTTAAGCTTTCTAAAATATCCCATATATTAAAATCATTTCTTCTTATCTTATAGATAGAAGGAATTTTTTTGTTTTCTATAGTAAAATTTTAATTCCAAATTGCTCCAATATCTGAACTTATTTATATAAGCTCTGTTCTCTGCTATTGATATTTCTGTCTTAACTCATCTTTTTCTTGTTCTGATAAAAATGCGATTTTAAGTCCATTTTCTTGAGCTGTATAAATTTGCTCAGGACTTAAACCTGCTAGTGGGGCAGCAGTTAAATATTCATGCTGTATCTCAATACCTTCTACAGCAGGGTCATCCGTATTAATAGTGGCAAGCACACCATGTTCTAAAAAAGTCTTTAATGGATGCTCTGCTAAAGAAGGCACTGTGTTGGTTTGAATATTTGAGGTGAGGCAAGATTCAATACCAATCTGATGTTTTGCCAAATAATCTAAAAGTTTTAAATCTTGAACTGCTTTAACACCATGTCCAATCCGTTCGGCACCTAATTCTTCAATGGCTTGCCAAATACTTTCTGGGCCAGCAGCTTCGCCTGCATGTACGGTAATATGCCAACCTGCATCACGTGCTTTTTTAAAGTGATCAATAAATAAATTGCCCGGAAATCCAAGCTCATCTCCAGCAAGATCCAGTGCTTTAATATCATTTTTATGGGCAAGTAGGGCATTTAATTCTTTTTCGCAGGCTTCTTGACCAAAAGTACGACTCATAATACCAATTAAATTCGCTTTTACGCCGTACGCCTGACTACCTTCTTTTACTCCAGCAATCACAGCTTCAACTACGCCTTCAAGTGGAAGTTGATGGGTCATTCCCATATAACCCGGTGAAAAACGTAGTTCTACATAGTCTAGTCCTTGCTGTGCTGCATCTTGCATGTTTTCAAAAGCAATACGTTTACAGGCATCTAAACTGGCTAATACTTTTACGCCCCAATCGAGCTTGGATAAAAAACTTAATAAGTCGGGTTGGTTATCCATCACTTGTACGTGTGGTCGTAAAGATTCAATGTCGTAAGCAGGCAAATCTAAATGGTATTGTTGCCCCAACTCTAAAATGGTTTGAATGCGGATGTTGCCATCAAGGTGGCGGTGTATATCTGTAAGCGGGAGCGTTTTTGTAATCATAGATTTCTTCTTATCTGTTTGCATCAATTCATCATGCCTGTTTAGATGCACTGATAAAAGTTTGGATTTGCTATGTTTTTGTGAAAATGGTTGAGTTGAGTTTTTTGAACTTACTATATTTGTATAAGTTTTAATTTTGATGACATTGTTCTGGCCTAAGAAGACAACACGGTCTGTGTAAGATACAAGCACCAAGATTTTTATTGTTTTTAATTTCGCTGAGCCTTTTTTTGTTGACTCTTCAAGAGTGGATTGGCTGAAGAATGGTCATTGGTATTTTGCCTTTTAGTTGTAAAGATGAATAAAGGCTTGCTAAAGACCAAACCGATAAAGCGATTAATTTATCTGTAGAAATCTATTTCTGGCAAGTAAATGAAAAAGAAGAAATAGGAAGCACTCAAATGAAGTCGGTACTTTGTCATCAAGCAACATTGCAAGTAGTAGACCAACCGAACTTAACACCTGCAAAAGGACAGGTTTTATTGGAAGTGGTGCGATGTGGGATCTGTGGTTCAGATTTACATATGCAGCACCACTGCGACCACATGCATGATTTGGCTGCACGTGTCGGGTTTAATGGTTTAGCCAAGTCTACAGACCCATTTGTACTAGGACATGAGTTTTGCGGCAAGGTTTTAGACTACGGTCCAAAAACACGCCATAAATTTAAAGCCGACACACTCGTTTGTGCAATGCCGCTTTTGAATGTAGATCAGCATGGTTATTTGTCTACGGGACTTTCGCCAAATGCTTCGGGCGGTTATGCCGAGCAAGTATTGGCTCAATCAAGCTTGATGTTTGAAGTACCGAATGGTCTAGATGCGGATAGTGCTGCCATGACCGAACCTATGGCGGTTGCATTGCATGCTGTTCGCCGTAGCCGTGTAAAAACAAGTGAACCTGCGATTGTGATTGGCTGTGGTCCTGTCGGGCTAGGTGTCATATTAATGCTTAAAGCTGCTGGGGTTAAAACCGTAGTTGCCAGTGACTTTTCTCCAAACCGACGTAAGCTTGCCGAGCAATGTGGTGCGGATATTGTGGTAGACCCTAAAGAGACATCGCCATTTGCCAACTGGAAAGAATTTGGTTTACTTGGCAATGTTTCGGATGCCATTAACATGGGCATGGGACTGTTTGATAAATTACAAGCGACACGCTTACCTTGGTGGCATGGATGGCGCATGATTGATAAATTGGGCGCTCTGCCAAAACGTCCTGTTATTTTTGAGTGTGTGGGCGTACCGGGCGTTTTGCAGCAAATTATTGAAGGTGCACCTTTGTTTTCTCGAATTGTTGGGGTGGGTGTATGCATGCAAAGTGACAAAATAGAACCAGCACTTGCGATTAATAAAGAGCTAGAAATTCAGTTTGTGTTGGGCTATACACCACTTGAGTTTAGAGATGCGCTGCACATGATTGCAGAAGGTAAAGTGAACTGTTCACCGCTCATTACCGGTGTTGTTGGCCTAGAAGGCGTAACTAATGCATTTGAAGCATTACGTGACCCTGAACAGCACGCCAAAATCTTGATTGACCCTAAACGTAGCGGTTCAGATATTCAATTGATGAGTCATTAATTTCAAAGTCATTTACACTTAACTAAAAAGGTTGTGATTTGATTAATCACAACCTTTTTTTATGAGTATTGAGCATAAGTAAAACCTGCTGAGCTAATTCGTATTAGTCTTTAGTTGTTCTAGTTCTTGGTAAATCCACTCAACAAATTTTTGAATAGTCGGTGAGATGTCTTGGCTCGAATGGATGAGGTAGTACTTTCGGCTACCTTTTAGTTTCTTATTGGAAACAATCACCAGTTCTTTTTTTTGTAGTTCAGACTCAATCAACATTTGCGGAATTAGAGCCATTCCCATGTCATGACTGGCAGCAACGGCAAGCATCGAAAATAACTCATGGCGCTGTCCATCAAAAGGCTTCGGGTGCTGCATGTGATGAGTAAGAAACCATTCTTGCCAAATGCTAGGTCGAGTGGTTTGTTGTAGCAGAGGGATTTTTAATAAATCTTCTGGGCTTAAATCATAGGTATTTTCATTAATCATCACAGCATCTGGAAAATACTTTTCGATTAGTCTTGGTGAGCACACAGGTACAATTTCTTCATCCATTAAATAATGTGCTTGTATGCCGGGCCAATGGTCAATTTGCTGCTGCGTTCCTGCAAAAATAGCAGCGTCAAAAATATTATCGTTAAATAAAAAAGGTTTGGTACTGGTTTCTAAATGTACTGTAATTTCAGGGTGTTTTTGATTTAAAAGATGGAGCTTGGGTAATAACCATCGCGTTGCAAAGGTAGGAACCACACCTAATTTTAGTGTGCCACCTAAACCCTTATGAGAAATCACATCGGCTGTACATTTCTCTAAACCCAATAAATAGGGTTTAATGCTTTTAAAATACTGCTGACCTGCAATGGTGAGTTCAACGCCATGCCGAGTACGTATAAAGAGTTCAACACCCAAGAAATCTTCTAACTGCTGAATTTGGCGCGAGACTGCACTTTGGGTAATACATAACTCTTGCGCAGCATAGGTATAACTTAGATGTTTCGCTGCACTTTCAAAGCAAATTAGACCCTGAATGGACGGGATACTTCTTCGCATAAATAAATCCTTTTATTTGTCATCATATTTCAAAACAGCATATGACCTAAATGCAGATATCCGAGTTTAGTATAAAAATAAGTCATTTTTAATGAAATACAACGAATTAAATAGTTAAATTTAATGCGACCCATTTTAAATATGCGTAAGTCGCATATCTGCATGAACATTTATCGTTTGATTACTGCATTTTTCACGCATAACATCGAGTTAAATAAAGAAGATCAAATCAAGCAGAGGATGCGATGAATCACATGGTGACAACAAAAAAAGCAAAAGTTCAATTTAACTGGCAAGACCCATTTTTAATTGAGCAACAGCTTAGCCCAGATGAGCGCATGATTCGTGATGCGGCTCATGCCTATTGTCAAGAACGTTTGCAACCACGTGTACTTGAACAATTTCGTCATGAAACAACAGATCCATCTATTTTCCGTGAAATGGGAGAGCTTGGCTTACTTGGCCCAACCATTCCTGAGCAATATGGCGGCGCGGGTTTGAACTATGTGAGTTATGGTTTGGTTGCGCGTGAAATTGAATATGTCGACTCGGGCTACCGCTCTATGGCGAGCGTGCAAAGCTCATTGGTCATGGTTCCGATTCATGAATTTGGTACTGAAGAGCAAAAGCAGAAGTACTTACCTAAACTGGCTACTGGTGAATACATTGGTTGTTTTGGTTTGACCGAACCTGACCATGGTTCAGATCCGGGCAGTATGATTACCCGTGCTAAAAAAGTTGAAGGTGGTTACCGTTTAACTGGCGCAAAAATGTGGATTACCAATAGCCCGATTGCCGATGTATTTGTCGTCTGGGCAAAAGAAGTTTCTGCTGAAGGCAATGTCGGTGATATTCGTGGCTTCATTTTAGAAAAGGGCTGGGAAGGCCTATCTGCGCCAGCTATTCATGGCAAGGTCGGTTTACGTGCCTCGATTACGGGTGAAATCGTGATGGATAACGTTTTTGTACCTGAAGAAAATGCATTCCCTGAAATTCGAGGCTTAAAAGGCCCATTTACCTGTCTAAACAGTGCTCGTTATGGCATTGCATGGGGTGCAATGGGTGCTGCCGAGTTCTGTTGGCATACAGCACATCAATACACCATGGACCGCAAACAATTTGGTCGCCCGTTGGCTGCAAATCAATTGATTCAAAAGAAGCTGGCAGATATGCAAACTGAAATTGCTTTGGGTTTACAGGCAGCTTTACGTTTTGGCCGCATGAAAGATGAAGGCATTGCATCAGTTGAGGGTACATCTCTAATTAAGCGTAACAACTGTGGAAAGGCGCTTGATATTGCCCGCATGGCACGTGACATGATGGGTGGAAACGGCATTAGTGACGAGTTTGGTGTGGCACGCCATTTGGTCAATCTTGAAGTCGTAAATACCTACGAGGGTACACATGACGTTCATGCCTTGATTTTAGGTCGTGCACAAACTGGCATTGCCGCATTTAGTAACTAACTCATTTTTAAAAATAGAGGTGTTCTTTCGGGAGCACCTTTAGGGATTTTTACGCAAAAATTTATGGAAAATGACAAGATTCATCGTAAGGATACTCATGTAAAGATGTGCCTCTGTGTACTTAAAACTAAATGTAAGATTATGAAAATATAGAAGATTAAGTCATACAGAAAACATAAGTAGGCTACCGATGACTCATTTGGGAAAATGAGGAACAAAAGATGAACAATGACGTTCAAGTAATATCGAAAGAATTAAGAAATACATTTCCAAGCAATCTTGGAACATACGAAAGGATTGGACCTCATACATGGAAATGGGCGTTGTTATTTGCCTATTTTGCAATGGTAGTCGATGGCATTGATATTATGCTGCTGTCTTATAGCTTGACTAGTTTAAAGGCAGAGTTTGGATTAACTACCTTTCAAGCGGGTGCCTTAGGCAGTGCTTCCTTGGCAGGTATGGGGATTGGCGGTATTTTGGGTGGCTGGGCATGTGACAAGTTTGGTCGTGTAAGAACCATTGCCAACTCGGTGACTTTCTTTTCTGTAGCGACTTGTTTATTGGGCTTTACGCAAAGCTTCGAGCAATTTATGGCTTTACGTTTTATTGGTGCTTTGGGTATTGGAGCACTCTATATGGCCTGTAATACCTTAATGGCTGAATATGTGCCAACCACGTACCGTACAACGGTATTGGGCACGTTACAGACGGGTCAGACTGTAGGTTATATTGCGGCAACCCTTTTAGCAGGGGCAATTATTCCAGATCATGGCTGGCGTGTTTTATTCTTCCTGACCGTGGTGCCTGCTTTTGTTAATATTTTCCTGCAACGGTTTGTACCAGAGCCAAAATCTTGGCAGCTTACCAAAATTGAAAGCTTGCAAGGTAACAGACAGCCTAAAGAAAGAGTAGTAGCTGAAAAGCCAAAAAGTAGCAGCATTTATAAGCAAATCTTTAATAACTTTAAGCACCGTAAAATGTTTTTGTTGTGGATGACGACAGCATTCTTCTTACAGTTTGGTTATTACGGCATTAACAACTGGATGCCAAGTTATTTAGAAACAGAAGTGCATATGAACTTTAAAAACTTAACCAGTTATATGGTGGGTTCATATACAGCAATGATTCTAGGAAAAATTTTAGCAGGGTATCTTGCTGACAAATTTAACCGCCGTGCTGTTTTTGTGTTTGGAACAATAGCCAGCGCAGTGTTCTTGCCAATCATTATTTTCTTCAATACTCCTGACAATATTTTGTATTTATTGATCACTTTTGGCTTCTTATATGGCATTCCATATGGTGTAAACGCGACCTATATGGCTGAAAGTTTTTCAACCGATGTGCGCGGAACAGCCATTGGCGGTGCTTACAACATTGGTCGTGTCGGGGCAGCGATTGCACCAGCTACCATTGGTTTCTTGGCATCGGGCGGTACGTTTACCATGGCCTTTATTGTGATGGGTGCTGCGTATTTTGTTGCGGGTGTATTGCCAGGCTTATTTATTAAAGATCGTCAATACGATCCGCAAAGACAATCATAAACAATGACAGGAAGGTACGTTGAGTACCTTCTAAAAAGATAAGGGTATCGTTATGGGTGCATTACAAGGAATTCGGGTTTTAGATTTAAGTCGTGTGCTTGCAGGGCCTTGGTGTGGGCAAATCTTGGCAGACCTTGGCGCGGAAGTGATTAAAATTGAACGTCCTCGAGTAGGTGATGACACCCGTATGTGGGGGCCACCTTGGATGCCCGATCAAGATGGAAACATGACCCGTGAATCTGGTTATTTCCAGTGTACCAACCGTAATAAATATTCGGTTGCAGTAGACATAACCACACCCGAAGGTCAGGCCTTAATTTATGAAATTGCCAAGACTGCCGACGTGGTAATTGAAAATTATAAGACAGGGTCTTTGGCTAAATATGGTTTGGACTACGCGTCATTAAGTGAGTTGAACCCGAACATTGTTTATTGCTCGATTACTGGGTTTGGGCAAGATGGCCCACGTGCAGAAGAGCCCGGTTATGATTTTATTATTCAAGGTATGTCTGGCTTAATGAGCATTACTGGTGAGCCTGATGATGTGGCTGGTGGTGGTGCACAAAAGGTTGGCGTGGCTGTGGTAGATATTCAAACTGGTCTATATTCCACCATTGCCATTCAGGCCGCATTGATTGCACGCTCACACACAGGACGCGGTCAGTATATTGATATGTCACTCCTTGATGTGCAGGTCGCGGCACTGGCAAATCAGGGAATGAATTATTTAGCTTCAGGTAAAGCCCCGCAGCGTATGGGCAATCAACACCCAAGTATTGTGCCGTATCAAACTTTTAAAGCTAAAGATAAAGAATTTATTATTGCTTGCGGTAACGACAAACAGTTTAAAGATTTGTGTATTGCGATTGGTTATCCAGAGCTACTCGAAAATGAAAAGTTTGTGCGCAACCAAGACCGCGTAAAATATCGAAATGAACTGATACCTTTATTGTCGGAACACTTTTTGCGAAAAACTGCTAAAGAATGGGTCGACATGATTCATGCGTTAAAAGTACCAGTAGGTGTTATCAACTCTATTGAAGATGCTTTAGCTGAACCACAAATTGTATATCGCAACTTGGTGGTGAACATTCCTCATCGTTTAAATGAAAACTTCCAAACCATTGGCTCACCAATCAAACTGTCTGATACTCCCGTTGAATATCATCATGCACCGCCAGAGCTTGGTGAACATACTGCTCAAATCTTATCGAGATTTAAAACAGCAGAAGAGCTTGCTGCATTAAAAGAGAAGGGCATTATTGATGGGAAAATTGCTTAAGCTATTACCGTTTTCAATATGTCCATTCAATTATGATTGTAGTTGAATATAAAAAACCGCTTTTATAGCGGTTTTTTATTAGGAAGTTTTTCTAATCTTAAACATTATGATTTCTTCGAAATACGCTCTTCGATAGCAAATTTGAGTAAAGAAGCACTGCGGTAAAAACCATGTGCGAACTTTCCAAATGGCATGGTAATAAAGAATGTCATGACTGTAGCTAAATGGAAAATCAGTAAAAGTGCCATGTAAGGGGTATTACGAAATGCCATAAGTACTAGCCCTGAAGCGCTAACAATAAGTAGAAGGAAAATAAAGCCTCGATCTACAGGTCTTTGCTCACGGTCACCATGTAATGGGTGACGTTTAAGATTTAAATAGAGCAAGCCCGATGGTCCAATCACTAAGCCAATCCCACCCAAAGTACCCAAAATCACAGGCAAGCTAAAGATAGGGTAAGGCGCATGTAGGTCAAGAAAATAGTGATATAAAGTCGCTACACCCGTAGCTGCAAAGCAAAGCATAAAGCCATAAAACGTCAGGTGATGGAACACACGGCGGATTTGTGTATAACGGTCATCTTGTTCATTACAGCCTTTACCATGACCGCCATCTAAATATTTAAGTGTTAATACATTTTGAGTGGCTTGAACCAGATCTGGTTTCTCAACTTTGCCATGAATGACTTTAGAGGTTTGTCGCCAGAATTTGCTAACTCCAATGCCGAGCAAAACAATTGCAACTGTAAAGGTCGCTCCAAACAATAGTGCTAAAAAGTTATGCGGGAAAATCGCATAAAAATTACCTTGATAGCCTGCAAATAAGTTAGTGCCTTTCCACCACACTACAGCTAACATGCAAAAAAAGAAAATGAGTGTTAACGTCGAAACAAAAGGAATACCTACAGACTTATAAAGTCGACCTAAAGGCTGAGGTGTAGCAAATTCTTGATAAGTTTCTAAACGTACTTGTGCCATCGCTTTTGGAATATTTACACCAAACTCGTGTGGTGGAGCATATTGGCAAGCATGTAAACATGCACCACAGTTATGGCAGAGGTTTGCCATGTAATGAATATCGGCTTGGTTAAACTCAAGACGTTTGGTCATAGCCGCAAATACAGCACAAAATGACTCGCAGTAGCGACAAGCATTACAAATCTGTAGCGCTCTTTGAACTTCCTGCTCATGGTCAGAGAGCTGAACAACTGGAATTAGGGCTTTGGTACTAGCATTCATGTTCAACTCCTTGTGAAAGTGCATAGTGGGCGGCATTTTTTCCGGCAATTCTCCCAAAGGTTGTGCCGATCGACATGCCGACACCTGCGGTATAACCCTGACCGAGTACATTACCTGCCATCATTTCACCTGCGACGAACAGATTGCGGCTGGCTTTATTGTTAAAGCGTACCGCAGCATCGTCTTCGACTTTTAAACCTAAATAGGTAAAGGTAATGCCGGGTTTAAGGGCATAGGCATAGAAAGGTGGCTGGTCGAGAGGAACGGCCCAATGGGTTTTGTTGGGAATAATATTTTCGGTGGTGCAGTCATCTAAAACGGTATGGTTAAAGGTGCCTTGCACACAGGCTTGATTAAATTCTTCTACGGTATGGCATAAGGTTTTTGCATCCAGTCCGATTTTTTCGGCTAACTCTTGAATGCTATTTGCTTTTACACCCGCAAACACAGGGGGCATAAAGCGACCAATGGCTTTTGAATCGATAATCGAATAGGCAATTTGCTGTGGCTGTTTGGCAACAAGACGGCCCCAAATCGCATAACGTTTTGGCCAGAAGTCTTCACCTTCATCATAAAAACGTTCGGCTTTGTTATTGACCACAATTCCCAAAGAAACGCAGTCAATACGGGTGCAGATGCCGCCGTCATATAATGGTGCGCGTGCATCTACAGCGACGCAATGTGATTGTGATGGGTCACCAATAATATCGGCGCCTTGATCTATCATAAATTTGAGTAAGTTGCCTTGATTAAAGCGGGTACCTCGAATAATAAAATTATCGGCAGGCCATTCGCCGTTTTCATTTTGTCCCCATGCTTCTCTTAACCATTCTAAATTTGATTCAAAACCACCTGCGGCCAATACACAGCTTTTTGCTTTAAATACACGTCCATCTTCCGCAATTGCAGCTTCAAAATGTCCTTGGTTTAACTTTAGGTCTTTAATTTTTGTATTGTATAAAATCTCAATGCCAAGTTTTTCAGCACTACGGTAGTAGGCATTAATAAGGGCTTTACCTCCACCCATAAAAAAGGCATTGGTACGTGCAACATGCAAAGCACCCGATAGTGGTGGCTGAAAATTCACGCCATGTTTACGCATCCAGTCGCGGCAAGTCGCCGTGCTACGAATCACTAGACGAGCTAAATGTTCATTGGTTTTGCCCGCAGTGACTTTAAGTAGGTCTTGCCAATATTCTTCTTCGGGATAAGCATCGACCAATACGTCTTGAGGAGCATCATGCATGCAGCGAAGGTTACGAGTGTGTTGGGAGTTACCACCACGCCACTCTTTGGGCGCTGCTTCTATTACCAGCACAGAAGCACCACTTTCTCTTGCCGTGAGCGCGGCACACAGTGCGGCATTCCCACCACCAATCACAATTACATCATGCATGGATTTCTCCCTTTCTCAGCTAGGGCTAATGTAGCTTCAAAAGGGAAGATGAAGTGAGAGGCTAGGCTTGAATGGGTGTTTAGTAAAAATAAACACTAATGGCTTAAGTGTTTATGAGTTCCGCACCGGGCCAGCGCTTTTCATTAATCAAGTTTGCTACACAGGCACGAATCACTACTTTCGTGGCTAAGGTGGCAGGTGAGAGCTCTTCTTCAGAGAGACTAATTAAATAATTAATGCGTTCAATGGCAGGTTCTACAACGCGTAGCAAACATAAGTCTTGCCGCGAGTTTAACGATGCACCCGCAGGTTGAATGGTTGCCATTTCGAGTTGGCTAATGCTTTCCATTAACAAATGCAACCCATCAATTTCATAGGCCACTTTAAGTTGATGAATTTTCTGTTCAAGCAATAAGCGCAGTCCATGTCGTTGGCTCGGTAAAATCAGGGGAAGTTCTTTAAGCTGCGAATGAGTAATGGTCTGATTGTCGATACAGCTTTCAAGATGGTACTGATTCAGCACTTCTTTAGGCGAGATTAAAAACATTTGCTCTTTGACTAAAGGCTGTATGGCCCATTGTGGGTCGACATCATCACTAAAGATGATAGCCACATCGAGCTGTCTTGCATTAACTAAAGCTTTTAAGTCACCCGATAAGCCTTCGATTAAACGGACTTTAATGTCCGGATAACGGTTTCTCATGAGTTTTAAAAAATGCGTGCCTATAACAGCCGCAACACTCGGTGAAAAACCGACGGTGACGTGACCACTTAAACGTGAGGAGTGCGCAGAGTCTACGGCATGGTCTAGGTGTCTAAGTGCCAGTTGAACCTGTTGAAAAAAAGCTAAACCCGCAGGGGTGGGAACTGTACCCAAAGCGGTACGTTGTAAAAGGCGAATAGAAAGCTCACTTTCTAATTTTGAGATTTGCTGACTTAATGCAGACGTTCCAATATCGAGATTTTTTGCAGCTTTACCCAAGCTTCCTGACTCGATCACTGCAATAAAATACTTTAATTGTTTAAGTTCCACGGCAAATTCTACTTTGACCTTTGTTAATTATTCTACACTGGTTTATTGCTCTACATTTTGTTCTATTGCTTTGAGTAAACCGTTCAAAGAGTAAAGGCAACATCCTCTCAAAATGCTGCCTTTTAGAGCTTTTATTGTTTAACCTGCTCAAGACCCTGTTCTTCAATAATTTGTGTCGCTTGAGGCGATTTCACAAATTTAATTAACTCTTTTGCGACTTTTGCATGTTCCGAGTTTTTACCAATACCAGCAGCAAATACGGTAACTTTTTGGTAAGGCGCAGGGATTGGACCAACTAACTCAACTTGACCATATTTGCCGGTAAAAGGTTTGATTTCACTAATTTGCTGGAAACCAATATCAAACTGGCCTTCGGCAATACGTTTTGCAACGCGGTCGCCTACCACTTTTTCTGCTTTACTCGAAATTACTTTGTATTCGACAGGTGGAAAGCTTGGGAAAACATCTTTTTCAAGATGCGTACCACTCGCACTTGCTGAATAGCCTATGTGCTTGGCATTTAATAAAACTTTTTCAAATTTCGCCGCAGAGCTAATGTCTGGCTTTGGTGCACCTTTAGGCACAGCCATGCCAATGCTTGAATTCACTAAAGCGCTTTGTGAATTTGGGTCAACATAACCTTTTTCTGCGAGTTTGCTTAGTTCAGGACCAGCCAACACAACAATGTCAAAACGTTCACCACGATTGAGTCGATTTGGAATTGCAGTCGGTGATTCACCCATAGACGAACCAGATGAGAGGTGAACCGTGTGACCAGTTTGCTTTTCAAATATTGGAATGAGTTTTTCCATAGATGAATAGAAACCGCCTGAGCTAATTACTTCGAGCGTATCTGCATTGGCAAATGTAGATCCTAAGCCTGCACCAGCTAGGCAAATGGTTATAAAGATAGGGGACTTTTTCATGGTGCCTCACTTGAATTGCAAGAAAGCACAGTACGGAGACTTAAGGTCTGCCGTACTGTTTATTAAAATTTCAGGTTAAGGAATGAGTTGTTTTTAAGCGCTAACCTTTGCAGGTTCAGCAATTGCGTCAGGGTCTTTCTGTTTAGAACCACGACATAAATACAAGCTTGAGATGAGACTACATACCGCAGCGAGCATGAGCCAGAACGCTGGTGTGCTTGCATTACCTGTATTTTCGACAAGGAAGGTACAAGCCATTGGGGTCATACCACCAAAAATCGCGGCTGCAAGACTGAATGCTAAAGAGAAGCCAACGGTACGTACACGTTTTGGCATCACTTCGGCAAGCGTTGCGACCATAGTGCCGTTGTACATACCAAAGAAGAACGAGAAGTAAGCAAGGGTAATAAGTAGGTTTGAGAAGCTAATGTCGCTCACCAACCAGCTTAAAACCGGATAGCTGGTAAAGATCGCAAGTGTAGTAATACCCACTAATACTGGACGACGGCCAATTTTGTCTGAAAGCAAGCCACCCATTGGTAACCAGAAGAAATTCGACAAACCTACAAACACGGTTGCTAAAAGGCTGTCTGTGACCGACATTTCTAAAGTACGTTTCGCATACACCGTGGTGTAAACCGTAATAAAGTAGAATGTGGTGGTGGTCATTGCACTCATCATCATGCCGGCAAGTACAATGCGCCAGTTGCTTACAAGTGTGCTGAAAATTTCTTTTGAAGATGGATGAGTTTTTTGTGCTTTAAAGTCTTCAGTTTCCTCTAAAGTACGACGGAACAAGAAGATTAAAGGAATGATTAAACAGCCAATTAAGAACGGAATACGCCAGCCCCATTCACCCACTTGAGCATGAGTTAAAATGGTGTTGAGCCAATAACCAAGTAAGGCCGCAAACACAACCGCAATTTGTTGGCTACCAGACTGCCAGCTAGTAATAAAGCCACGGTTTTTATCGGTTGCAATTTCAGCGAGGTAAATTGAAACACCGCCAGATTCAACGCCTGCCGAGAAGCCTTGTAATAGACGCCCAATGACCACCAAAATTGGCGCGATAATACCAATGGTTTCATAACCTGGCACAAAGGTAATTAAGATGGTGCCAATTGCCATAAGACTTAAAGTGACAATCAAACCTTTACGACGACCGACTTTGTCGACATAGGCACCCAAGAAAATAGCGCCGAGAGGACGCATAAGAAAACCCGCAGCAAACACGGTAAATGTCATCATTAAAGAGACATATTCATTGTCAGAATGGAAAAACTTTGCTGCGATATAGGTGGCATAGAAACCAAAAAGAAAAAAATCGTACTGTTCTAAAAAGTTGCCACTCGTTACATTTAATATTTTTTTAAAAGTAGCCCTACGGTTATTAACGACATCCATTGGAGACCTCCTTGGCCTAACAAAATGGAAACATTCACGATCTTCAAGGTTTGGACGTAAACTGATTCAATCAATAAACCTAAATAGGAAATGGGTTAGAGATGAGATTTAAAGGTGTCCTTCGTAGAAAATGTGATGCCTTGTTTCCAGTTCAAACTACACATCTATGTTTCGATAAACAGAAAACCACTTATCATTCGAAGGAAAATGTAATCTTAAAAAGCAGGAGGGAGTGAGAGGAGAAAATTAATTAGGTATTTAGAAAAATTAATGACCCTTTATAAAATAATTTCAGAACATGGCCAAATCTGATTTTGAATCAATTCTTTCACACATGCTTTAATGGCTGACTTGGCAGCAAGTGCGGCAGGTGATAATTCTTCTTCGGCAAGGCTCACCAAATAGTTAATTCGTTCAACTTCCGGGTCGACGACCTTAAGCAATTGCAGCTTGTGTTTATACTCTTGTAAGCAAGCACTACCGGGCCTCACACTTGCAAGGTCAAGATGAATCAGACTGTCCATAAGCAAATGCAAGCCATCAATTTCATAGACGACATTGAGCTGCCCAATCTTGTGCTCAAGCAGTTTCCTTAAGCTATGGCGTTGACGTGGCAACACTAAAGGAATATCGCCAATTTGCTGCGACTGAATAATTCCACTTTTAATACATTCGCTAAGTCCGTATTTTTCGAGCACTTCTTTGCGTGCCATTAAATACATTTGCTCGCGCACCAAGGGTTGAATTGACCACTGTTTATCAATTTCATTGGTAAAAATAATGGCGATATCAAGCTGACGCGAATTAATCGACTGAATCAGGTTCCCCGACAGGGTTTCCACAATCTCTAAACGAATATCTGGATAACGTTCAGACATTAGTTTCATTAAAGGGATGCCAATTAAAGCGGTAATGGTCGGTGGAAAACCAAGGCTGACATGACCTGAAAGCCGTGCTGAATGTGCAGCATCTATGGCGAAGTTCACTTGACGCAAAATAAGTTGAGAGTGCTTTAAAAAGGCAAGGCCAGCAGGGGTTGGGGTCACACCAAAAGCATTACGCTGTAATAAGCGAATGCTTAACTCTTGCTCGAGCTTACTAATTTGCTGACTAATTGCCGAAGCACCCACATCGAGTTTTTGGGCAGCTTTTCCAATACTGCCTGATTCAACGACCGTCAAAAAATACTTTATTTGCTTGATTTCCATAATAAATGTATTCGCTCATCATCCTTGATTTATAGAGATATGAAGGATTGGGAAATCTATCATGCGTTTTAATATTAACAGCAATACAGGCAAAAAGTTCTTAAAAAAATAACTTCTCATTTTAAAAGAACAATCGTTTTTAGGGTGATTGAAAAATAATATCCATGTTGTAGCTACACAAACTATAACTTTTCAATATGGCATCTACGGTCAAATTATTGGCGTTTTGAGCTAAGCATAATCGTTCAAATCTACATAAAGTGAGGAATCAAAATAAAAAAATATCCAGGATGGATCTATGAATTTTGTTGTGAATAAAAAAATATTTATCTTAGGAATAGCATCGATTTGCACAAGCACATTACATGCTGCTGCATTTGATAAAACAGGGCAGTCTGTAGCGGCATTTTTACAACCGGGCAACTATTTTGAAGCAAGTTTAGGAATAACAGATGCCGATTTAAGTGGTGTAGAGTCGGGTACCAACCCTTCACATCATTCAATTTTAGATATCGCCAATACCGATTATCGGCCTACGGCAGCGTTAAAACTACAGTTGGCACCGCAGTATTCATTTGGTCTGTTATATGATCAGCCTTTTGGTGCTGACACGGAATATTCAGGTGTAAATGGCTTCGTTGCAACGCCAAAAGATACCGTTATGTTACCTGGAATTACGACCACAGGGCTTGCCAGCGCTACATTGGGCCATGCTCCTACAGGAAATGCAAAATCAGAATTTGATATACAAAATTTAAGCTTCATTTTGGGTTACCAACCCACAAAAAACTGGAATCTTTATGCGGGGCCAGTCTATCAAACTTTTAAAAGTCAGGTTGAATTAAGGGGTAATGTATTTAGTCTCTATAATGGATATGACTTTCATACTAAAACTGTCAGTGATTTAGGGTGGTTAGCAGGACTTGCTTACCAAATTCCAGAAAAAGCTGTGAAAGTCTCATTAACCTACCGTTCAGCCATTACCCATAAAGTAAACGCGACTGAAAACGCTCCTTTAATTGATATGTTAAGCACTCAACAAGGTCGTGATTTAGTTAATCAGCATCTAGATTTCATGATTTCTATTGGTCAGATGACTCCACAAAAGAAAGCTTACTTAAATCAGATTATTGCTAATTTGCCAGAACAAGAAGATACAGGTACAACAAAATTTAAATCTCCTGATTCAGTGAATTTGGAGTTCCAGACTGGACTGCGTCAGGGAACGTTACTATTTGGTAGTTTACGCTGGGTAAATTGGAGTGATCTTGCTTTGCAACCTTATCGCTTCGGTGAGATCTCAAAAGTTGTTGGCGTACTATCAACGCCAAGCCGTCCCGAAGGTTTTAATTTGGTTCGTTATTATGACGACCAATGGTCTTTAAATTTGGGTTTAGGACAACGCTTTTCGCCAAAATGGTTAGGTTCTGTGTCAGTTGGATGGGACTCTGGAGCAGGAGATAAAGTGTCAACGGGTGGCCCAACTAAAGGGTATTACAACTTGGGCGTGGGTGCTCAATATAGCCCGACATCGCGATACTTTATTTCTGGTGGTGTGAAGTATTACTGGTTAGGCGATGCAAAAGCTCAGCTTGGCGCACAGGCGGGTAGTGACTATTATGTAGGTGAGTTTAAGGATAACCACTCAGTCAGCTATGGCTTAAAAATTGGATATAAATTTTAAAATTAAATTAGTCATTTATAAGGTTTTAATTACATGAATAAAATCATTAAAAACGGTATGTTTTTAGGGTTGTCGACTTTGATTTCAGGTTATGGAACTCTTCTCCATGCGGAAGCAAGTCCAACAAATTTACCCGCAGTTTCACAAAAAGCGTTAACCATTATTGATGGGCAAACCGAGTGGTTAAATAAGGTCTATAAAGACATTCATGAACACCCTGAACTTGGGTTTATGGAAAAGCGTACTTCTGCCATTGTTGCCAAAGAGCTTAAGTCACTAGGTTTTGACGTTAAAACGGGAATAGCCAAAACAGGCGTGGTCGGCATTTTAAAAAATGGTGAAGGGCTAACGGTTATGTACCGTGCCGATATGGATGCCAACACTGTTGAAGAGGCAACTGGTCTACCATACGCGAGTAAAGTGCGCGTAAAACTTGATGATGGAACCGAAACGCCTGTAGCCCATATGTGTGGTCATGATGCACATGTGACATGGATGCTTAGCATGGCAAAAACATTAGTCGCTTTAAAAAAGGAATGGAGCGGAACTATTATTTTAGTTGCACAGCCTGCTGAAGAGCCGATCACAGGTGCAAAAGCTATGGTGACCGATGGCTTATGGACAAAATATAACTTGCCAAAACCTGATTATTTCTTTGCAGTGCATACAACACCTGCACCTGTGGGCGTGGTCATCAATGCACCGGGGCCACGTATGGCAGGAACCGATCAGCTTGATGTTTTATTTAAAGGTGTGGGTGGGCATGGCTCATTACCGATGCTCACCAAGAACCCGATTAGCATGGCGGCCAATGCACTAAATCAATATCAAACCATTATGGGTAATGCAGTTGATCCGCAACAAGCGGCAGTGTTATCAATTGGCTCAATCCAAGCTGGAAATTCGAATAACGTGATTCCTTCTACGGCCTTGGTCAAAATGAATTTGCGCTGGTTTGATCCAAAAGTACGCGAGACCATGTTAAATAACATTAAGTCTATGAGTGAAGGCGCGGCTCAAATGCAGGGGATGGGTAAAGACCAAATGCCGACCTTTACTTTTAAAGGTTCAAGCACACCTGTAATTAACAATAAAGAATTTTCTGCACGTTTAAATGGGCCTTTAAAAGCACTATTGGGAGATAAACATGTTCTAACTGAATATCCTGCGGTTATGGGGTCAGAAGATGTTCATCATTTATTGGGCGAACAAAAAGACATTCCTTTTAACTTTATGTTTATTGGTGTGGCAGACCCAGTTGTGTTTGCAAATGCAGTCAAGCAAGGCAAACCTGTGCCTTATATTCCACATAGTCCAAACTACATTGTTGACTTAAAAGCTTTACCAGTGGGAGCCAAAGTCACTACAGTTTCGATGCTAGAACTACTTACTAAAAAATAAGTTACTCATAAAAAAAAGATGCACTTACATGCATCTTTTTTGTCTAAGTTTTTAAAAGTTAAGAGCAAGCCAGATATTTTTCTCGATAATGGATAGGTGATAAATCGGTCCAGCGGCGAAATGCGCGGGTAAAACTACTGACATCAGTAAAGCCAAGAATATAAGCAATCTCAGTAATATTGTGGCTTGAATTTTTAATATACGATAAGGCGAGTTCGTGCCGAGTCTGATCCAGTAACTCACTATAAGAGGTGTTTTCGGCAGAAAGTTTGCGTTGCAGACTCCGTATGCTTAAGCCCAGACTTTTCGCAACATCTTGTTGTTGAAAATCACCTGTAGATAATTTTTCGATTAATTTTACTTTCACTCGTGCCAATATATTTTCTTTATCGAACCGCGCCAGATAACGATTAATAATTTCATCATATTCTTGGGTGAGAGTCGGATTTGCACCTTCTAGTGGTTGTTCTATGGTTGCCGTGTCAAACACAATCATGTCTTTGGGTGCATTAAACACAATCGGGGCTTTTAAAATACTCTGAAAAGTTTCTAGATCTTCTGGCTCTGAGCGTCTAAGTTCAATGCGTAAGGGTGAAAAAACAGAGCCTTGTAAGGCACGACTTGAGCGAATAAAAACGGAAATAAATGCATCTATTGACTCGGGCTGAACTTCGTCGGGAACATGAATCACGAAATAATGATTATTTCCTTGCCCATAAAACTCTAGCTCTGGAATATCCGTAACCACACGAAAATAACGAATAATTCTTAGAAACATCTCTTTTAGGGTGGTGCTGGTAATCAGTGAATGCCCTAACACATGAAAAGTATTTTGATTGACTTGGCTGGCAACTTTAAGGCCAAAACATGAATCTTGAGTTTTCTGAACTGCTAATTTCCATAAATTTGCTGTTTGTTTTAATGAATATCGTGCATCAGGATTACTCAGAGCCTGAATATCTAAACCTGCTTGTTCTAATAAAGGTTGACTATCAACACCGGCTTTTTCGAGCGCTTTTTGAATCGCTTTCACCCAGCTAGCCAGTGCCGTTGCTGTCTGTGGCATGTTATGTCCTATAACTTGTGATTCATATTCCTCTGAACAGTATAAAAGATTCAAAACTAAAAAATCTTTTGTTTATTCTGAATCTTTTTATTTTGGCATCCATAGCCAATAGATTGGCGTTTCGAGCTAAGCACACTTAGGGTGATCTAAATAAAGTAGGGGCATGGAAAACTGAGGAATAACGGATGACCTATATTTATAAAAATCCTGCCGGAATGACCGATAGCGAAAAAACCGAACATATTAAAAAGATAGTGACTGCTGAGGGCGTTGCGCTGCGTAAGCGTTATCCGATTTTAAATCACCAAAATGCTATCGGGGCTGTCATTCTATTTTTTTCTTTAGCAGGAATGATCACGACTGCGGTCCTTTATATCAATCATCAACTTTCAGCTTGGTTTGCAATTCCAATTATTGCTTTTTTTGCATCTCTTACCCATGAGTTAGAGCATGACCTGATTCACTGGATGTATTTTAGAAAGAAACCATGGGCACATCATTTAATGATGGGCTTAGTCTGGTTAGCTCGACCAAGTACCATTAACCCGTGGAAGCGTCGTGAGCTGCATTTTAACCATCATAAAAACTCAGGCACCGAAGTTGATTTAGAAGAAAGAGCTTTAACTAATGGAGAGCAGTGGAGCATACGTCGACTCATCGCGATTGGTGATAACGGCTTGGCGGTCTTGTTCCGTATTATTTCTGCAAGCAATTGGACGGTTAGAAAAGTAATTTTTAAACGTGCATTTATGGCTTATTTTCCGTTAGGAATTATTCATTGGTCGCTGTGGTATATCTTTTTAGGTTTTCATGCAGTAGATGCTGTTTTAAGTTGGGCGAATGCACCGATTGCTTGGTCAGCTACCACTTTAAATATTATGCATGTGGTTAATATTTTGACTGTTGTTTGGGTTGCACCGAATGTACTGCGTACCTTCTGCTTGCACTTTGTGACTAGCAATATGCATTACTACGGCGATGTCGAATTGGGTAATGTCATTCAGCAAACTCAGGTGTTAAAACCTTGGTGGATGATGCCGTTCCAACTGTTTTGCTTTAACTTTGGTTCAACGCATGCCATCCACCATTTTGTGGTGAAAGAACCATTCTACATTCGCCAAATGACGGCACCGGTTGCCCATAAAGTCATGCGTGATATGGGAGTACGGTTTAACGATGTTGGAACCTTTAAAAGAGCAAATCGTTGGAACATAAATGATTTATCAGAGTCAAAAAGTTAAAACATAGCTTTTTATCTCACTTAAATGGACTGAGTTCTGTACGAAGCGCTCAGTCCATTAACCATAAACTCACTATAGAGTTTCTTAAAAATTAAGCGGCTCTACTGAAACTTAGTAAAAAGCAAAATCACACCTAACACACATAAGATTGAACCAATCACCCTATTAATCTGTACTTGCTTGGCTAACATTTTCTGTCTTAGCAGCATGGATGAGAACAGTATAGCCACAAGTGAAAACCATACAAAATGGGCAAATGACATAAAAAAGCCATAAGCCAAAAGAATGGTTTTAGGCGTAGTTAAGCTCACAATTTGCGTATAGATACTAATCACAAATAGGGTGGTTTTAGGATTAAGGGCATTGGTAAAAAAGCCGTACTTTATCGCTTGAAAAGTGCCTATAGCGGTTAAAGCAGCAGAGCCTAAAACAGGTTTTTGCGTAAAAGTTTTATAGCCAATATAGATCAGGTAAAGCGCGCCGATATACTTAACAATATTCAAAATTTGCGGCGTATAAGTCATCACAAAGGCAACGGCGACTAATGTATAGGTTACATGCACCAATACGCCAAGCGATATTCCAAGTGAAGTGAACACACCTATTTTTCGACCGTACAAGTAACTATTTTTGGTCACAATCGCGAAGTCAGCGCCGGGACTAATCACTGCCAAAATCGTAATGAGAATAACCGCAATAAACTCTGCCATTATCTTGTACCCTCACTGAAAATGAGGGGAATGCTCTGTACTTTTTGGAATGTATTCGAGAGGAGAGCTGTTTTACTTAAAGCTGCTATTCTTTTGGTGAGAAAGATTGGGGCTTTACATTTATGAAGATAGATATAGATATTTAAAATATTTTTCATCATCTAAAATAGGTTTTAATAAAGATGATTTTTATTTTGAACAGAAACTTAAAAATAAAAATCGATAAAAACGACAACATAACTATGAGTTTTTGGAATGATCGAAAGAATATCGCTGAATTCACTAAAATTTTTCTATTTTGTGGCGAAGTATGGCAGCGTGACTTTAGCTGCAAAGAAATTATTTGTGACGCAAAGTGCGGTCAGTAAACAGATTTATAATTTAGAAGAAGCTTTAAATACGACTTTATTCGACCGAAAAAATAAAACGCTTGTGATGACTAAGCAGGGCGAAATTTTACTGAGTTGTTGCCATCAGGTGTTTGGTCAACTCGATGAATGTTTAATACAACTCAGCCAACCCAAAACCGAAAACAAACAATTGGTCTTGTCCTGTGAACCGACTCTTTCTATGAAATGGCTCATTCCACGGCTATCAAAATTTAAAAAGCTCGGGCATGATTTTGAGGTTGTGCTACTCACAGCAGGCGGCGTGGTCGATTTTGAAAAAGATAATATTGATATTGCGATACGTCGAAATGACTTTGATTGGGGGGAGCATATTTATAGTGAAAAGATTGCCGATGAATATATCGCTCTAGTTCAAGCAACCAACCCATCGGAAACCAACGACGTACTCATTTCGACTTCTAGACCCAATTTTTTCAAAAACATGAGTCGCATTGCTGAGTTAAAGCAAAGCTTAAAAGGCTACACCAAAGTTGAACTCGAACATTTTTACCTATGTTTAGAAGGCTGTTTGGCTGGACTTGGCGCAACCGTGATCTCAATTTATATGATTGAAAAAGAGCTTGAGTGGAACTTACTGAAAAAAAATTCACCTGTTGTGCGAGATAATTCAGCCTATTTTTTACTTTCTCATAGTGCTTTTGAGGAAGATCCACGCAAAACCCTATTTTTAGAATGGCTAAAAGCAGAGATGAATGAGAGTCAACATAAATTGCTCTAGGCTTATCTGTTTTATTCAAAGAAAAATGATTTAATTAATTGAAAATAATCATAAATTATAAAATTTAAGGCACTACAACGCGAGTGCTGTATATTGAATTTCTGCTGTCTAAAATTCCCTAAGATGAAAAATATTTAACTTCATACTTATTTATTAAACCCTAAACATGAATTTTACTCAGTTTTGAATGAGACTAAATCATTTTTATTCATGTTGTGATTGCGGTATAAATCTATCCATGCTCTGAAGCGCTCCAGTAATTCACTTTTGATAAGACCACAAGGCACAAAACTGACAAGGCTGGAAAGTTCAAAAAGAGCAAAAAGATTTTTTAGGTTTATCTCAGAAATTAGGGTACTGATCACAATGAGTAAAGAATTTACATTTACGATTAAGAGTATTTGTTTCGATGAGAACTATCGTCCAGCAGACAATACGCGTATTACAACCAACTTTGCTAACTTGGCGAGAGGGATGAGCCGCGAAGAAAATTTGCGCAACACATTACGGATGATCGACAATCGTTTCAATGCCTTAGCTCATTGGGACAACCCTAAGGGCGACCGCTATGGCGTTGAACTTGAAATCATTTCAGTTGAAATGAACATTGATGCCGAAAACCGTACTAGCGGGCTTCCTCTCATCGAAATATTGAAAACCAATATTGTTGATAAAAAGACCAATGAACGCATCGAAGGTATTGTAGGTAATAACTTCTCGTCTTATGTACGTGACTATGACTTTAGTGTGCTGTTGTTAGATCACAACAAAAACAAGTCTACGTTTAGCACGCCAGAAAAGTTTGGTGAATTGCACGGCAACTTGTTTAAGAGCTTTATTAACTCTGAGACTTATAAAGCCAACTTTAAAAAGGCGCCTGTAATTTGCTTAAGCGTTTCAACAAGTAAGGTGTATCACCGTACTGAAAACGAACATCCTGTTTTGGGTGTCGAATACAAGCAAGAAGACTATTCATTAACCGATGAATATTTCCAAAAAATGGGCTTAAAGGTTCGCTATTTCATGCCGCCGCATAGCGTTGCGCCGTTAGCGTTCTACTTTACTGGCGATTTGTTGAGTGATTACACCAACCTTGAGTTGATTAGTACTATTAGTACTATGGAAACCTTCCAAAAGATTTACCGTCCTGAAATTTACAATGCAAATTCAGTGGCTGGAAAGTCTTATCAACCAAGCTTGAAGCACCAAGATTATTCACTTACTCGAATTGTGTATGACCGTGAAGAACGTAGCCGTTTGGCTATAGAGCAGGGGAAGTTTGTTGAAGAGCAATTTATCAAACCATACCAAGCGATTCTTGAGCAGTGGTCTGCGAATTACGCTCCTAATTAATCAACATATAGGTCATTTATTATGAAAAAGTTATTACCGACTTCAACTGCTGGCAGCTTACCAAAACCGTCTTGGCTTGCAGAACCTGAAAAGCTTTGGTCGCCGTGGAAACTCGAAAACGAAGGCTTAGTTGAAGGTAAAAAAGACGCGTTACGTTTAGCACTTCACGAGCAAAAACTTGCGGGCATTGATATTGTCAGCGATGGCGAACAAACCCGCCAACACTTTGTGACGACATTTATTGAGCACTTGAATGGCGTAGATTTTGAGAAGCGCGAAACAGTTCGTATTCGTGACCGTTACGACGCAAGCGTACCGTCTGTGGTAGGTACGGTGTCTCGTCAAAAGCCTGTATTTGTTGAAGATGCAAAATTTTTACGTCAGCAAACTGATCAGCCAATTAAATGGGCGTTACCCGGCCCAATGACCATGATTGATACGCTTTATGATGGTCACTACAAGAGCCGTGAAAAGCTTGCTTGGGAATTTGCCAAAATCTTGAACCAAGAAGCGAAAGAGTTAGAAGCTGCTGGTGTAGATATTATCCAGTTTGACGAACCTGCATTTAACGTATTCTTTGACGAAGTAAATGACTGGGGTATTGCGACTTTAGAACGTGCAATTGAAGGCCTAAAATGTGAAACTGCGGTGCACATTTGCTACGGTTACGGTATTAAAGCCAATACTGACTGGAAAAAGACACTCGGTTCAGAATGGCGCCAGTACGAAGAAGCTTTCCCGAAACTTCAAACTTCTAACATTGATATCATCTCGTTAGAATGTCACAACTCTCGTGTGCCAATCGACTTACTTGAACTTATTCGTGGTAAAAAAGTCATGGTCGGTGCGATTGATGTTGCAACAAACCAGATTGAGACACCGGAAGAAGTGGCTAACACACTACGTAAAGCGCTTCAGTTTGTAGACTCAGACAAGCTTTACCCGTGCACAAACTGCGGTATGGCGCCACTTTCTCGTGAAGTGGCACGCGGCAAGCTAAATGCCTTAAGTGCAGGTGCAGAAATCGTTCGCCGAGAACTGACTGGTTTTGATCTTACTGCTTAATATTTACCAATAAGTGGTATAAAGGGTTACTTTTTTGATGGTGGTTGATAATCAAACAAGTAACCCTCATTTTACTTACTACATGCCGCTCTAATCAGATCGCATGTCGATAGTACCTTCCTGATGGAGTTGGGCGGTATAGCAAACACATAGGAAAAGGTACGGTTCAATTTAGGAATAATGTCATGGTTCAAGCAACAGACTTTAGAAATGCAATGTCTTTACTCACAAGTGCGGTTAGTGTTGTGACCACGGCAGGCATGTCTGGCCGTTTTGGATTTACTGCCTCTGCTGTTTGTAGTGTGACTGACACACCGCCGACATTATTAGTCTGTATGAACCAAGCTGCGAGTTCACATGCACATTTCCTAGATAACAAAATCTTAACCGTAAATGTGTTAGGCGCGCACCACGAACATATTTCAAAAGCATTTTCATCTAAGCTCACACCAGAAGAACGCTTTAAACATGGCGAATGGATTGAGTTAGAAACAGGCGCACCTGTGTTGGAAGATGCTTTGGTGAGCTTCGATTGTGAGATTGAGCAAATTCAACAAGTCGGCACACACACGATTTTTATATGTCCGATTGTGGCGATTAAACAAAGCCAACATGACCAAAGTTTGGTTTACTTTAACCGTGCTTATCACCAAGTGGGGCAGACAGAGACTGTCTAATTCCACTTTTTATAAAATTTAAAATGATAATTTAATAAATCTAAAAAATAATAATAAATTTAATAACTTACGTTATTTTTCAATATTGACACAAGCAGTCTTCCAAATTATTCTCGTCTGCTTACCACTATGGTAGGACGAGAGGGAGACGCCTTAGTGCGTACTGAATCCTTGGGGCAGTCTGTCAACTTCCTTTCGTTCTACTGCCATTATTTGAAAATGATTGGTGGAAACTTCTCTATTATGGCGAAATGAAAGAAGGACGCCTCGTGTGTGCTGGGTACTCAAAGCCAGTCTGTTAACCTTCTTTCGTTTCGCCGCCATTCTTTAAGAATAACTGGGTGGGCTTCATTACCATTATGGTAGGGTGAAAGTGGGGACGCCTCTGTGCGTACTGGTTCTTGAGTCAGTCTGCTACTCCACTTTTGTCCTGTCACCATTACTTAATTTACATCTGTTCCACATATAGTCAGTAATACACAACCATTTAAAAATATAATTAAATATAATATCTTAAATAATAATTTAGTTAATCTAATGAAAAACAATAAGAAATTTAAACACTTGTTATTAAAGCCACATTGACACATCCAAACTCTCAGATTATGCTTTGCGTGCTGGCCACATTGCCAGCCGGTTTTAGCAGACCGCATAGTAAGAGCATCAGATTATTCCTTCTGAGGAGTAGTCTTATGTGTATCAATCGTCCCTCGCTCGTTGCGGTAGGACGAGTGAGGGACACCTTCGGGTGTGCTGATTTCTTACTATCAGTCTGCTAACCCTTGCTCGTTCTGCCACCATAATTCCAAATGAATGCTTTGGCAGAACTCCCAAAATCAGGAGTTGGCTATGCACATCCATCATTTCTTGGCCTTGAGCGCCAAAAGCTATAACGACACAGCTTAAAAAATTACAGCAGCTTGAACGCCATAAGGTTTTCAGGCTTTAAGTCATTTTTACTTAAAACTTAGCAAAACAAAACTTGAGATGTGCCAAGCACCGTCTTACGGCTTTGCTGTGCCTTTTTTTCTCCCAGAAAGGGCACAGGCTTTTTATCTCATTTAGAAACAACAAGAATTTATAACGGTAAAACTATGCCAACTTTAGAAATATCTTCCAAAAAATTACAGGTGGTGCAAACTGCCATCCAACTCTTTACTACGCATGGATTTCATAATGCAGGCGTAGACCTGATTATCAAAGAAGCCAAAATACCGAAAGCCACATTTTACAACTACTTCCATTCCAAAGAACGCCTAATTGAAATGTGCATCGCCTTTCAAAAAAGCCTACTCAAAGAAGAAGTGCTCTCGATTATTTACTCAAGCCGTTACTACACCCAAAAAGATAAACTCAAAGAAATTATTGTTTTACATACCAACTTAAACAGTCTGTACCATTTGCTGCTTAAAGCAGTTTTTGAAATAAAACGGTTGTATCCGCAGGCCTACCGTATGGCAGTTGAATACCGAAAATGGCTACATCGGGAACTTTTTGACCTGATTTTTAGCTGTGAAACTCGTGCTTTCAAATTTGATGCAGACATGGTTTTAAACCTGATCGATGGTTTGCTACTACAGGTTTTAAGCTCAAATAGTGTGGATGAACGGGATGTGGTGTTGGAGAGGTTTTGGGGGAGGGCTTAGAACCGATCTATATATGACCTCGTTACCTTATGAGTAGAAGTAGGTTGAAAAGCGAATTGAGCTAAACCTAATTCTGTGAGTCTAATTTTCATTGTTTCTTGAGAAACATTAAAAATTCCAGTCATAGGTAAAATGATTCTACTATAATTTTCAAAATTGCAGGGTTGTGAATCAATATATAATGGCGAGAAACCTCTATTTCTGATTCCATAAAGGCGTAAATAATAGTTTAAAGTTGCTTTTAATCGATTTTCAGGCAGTAGTAAGCAACCCGCAAAATAATTTGCTTGAAATTCTAGTCGATCAATATTTTGGGTAATTTCTATATCTATAGAGTGAGATTCCATAGCTGGTGAAAAGTTCTCTGAAATTATATATTTGCTATGGTTAAGAAAAATATGTGCTATTTCATGTGCTTTTGCAAAATTAATTTGATGTTGAGAATAGAACCCTACTCCAAAAATGGTAATAGTTTTTAATTTAGTTTCTAGCTTACCAATAATATTTGGATGTTCGGGAGTATCAATCTCAATAAGTTTATAACCTAGAGTATTTATTATTTCATTTAAATCTATCTCATCGTTTTTATAAAATTTATCAAATAAGTTTTCTGCAAGGATACTTAACTCTTTTTTAGATTTATAAGGGATAGTTTTAGAGTATGAATTTACACGGTGTTGTGTGAAAAATTCTTTTGGAGACACATCTTTCTGCAAAGAAAGGAAATCATAAATTAAATCTTTTGGAATGCTTGTAAAGCGTAGTGGTGTCTGAATAAAGATATTCGTAGCAGAAATATCTTGTAAATTTTCTGAAGTGAGCGCATTACTTATGATTTCATCGTTATTCTTTATTCTATTAATAGTTCTATTAAATATAACTTCATGATTATCATTAGCTGTAATTCTCCACAGCCCTATCTTTCTATTTTTTGCAACATTTAATGCTCCTTTCTGAAAGCCATTTTTAGTAATGCAGATAGCCTTTGTATAATGTTTTCCGACTTGACTAACTTTGGTTGAAAACTCTTCAATATCGTCCACAGGAACGTTTTTTTCATAATTTTTACATTCAATTAGGATTACTAAATATGGTTCCTTTTGATCAAATAAGAAAACTTCAATAGCTACATCAAAGATAATGTAGTCCTCTCGATCCTTTGAATAATATTTCTTTTGCTTGTAAATTTTAGTGTGACTTGGATTAAGCCCCATATACCCTTTTTGGATTAGAGCTGAAAAGTAGTCAAAAACAAAATTTTCAAAAATATCGCCTTTCTTTTTAGTATCCATGTATCAAAAAAGTATTGAATTTTTTTGATCATATATAAAAATCAGTAACTTGGCTATATGGATATAACGCCTTAATAACTAAATGAGGTTATCCACAACTTTTACAAAGAACTTTCATACTCCACATACCCATCTTCAATTGCAGGAATAATCTCTACAAACTCAAAGTAGGGTACTGTACAAAACTCAGAGTCTCGTATCGCATCAATCACAAAATAATAATCTTGCAAAGATGTCGTCTCAAACACAGCAATATCACTGGCTTTAGTGCTAAACGCTTCAACGTCATACCATCGAACTTTTACACTCGGGTACTTCTCAAAAATAGGTTCAAGCTTTTGTGCACTAAACTCAGCCCGCTTTTCACGAGCTAAAGCCAACCAAGTGGGCAATGCTCTAGAACACTGAAAAAACTATGTGCAGTATAATATTTAACTTAGAGATGTCTTCTTATGAATATAAAAAATAAGTTATATACATCTTTTTTAGAATATTTGCCATATTGTGGAGCTCATTAAAAATGAAGAATTAATTTGATAATTAAATTTTTTCTTGCTAATTTTACTTTAAAATAATGCATTTGATTAAATATTTATATTTCTATTGGGGAGCTTATGAAAAAAGAAATTATGAGTAAGTCAGATGTGCGAGGATTTGTCGGACTTTTTTTAGGTTTAACTAGTTACTCTATTTTTATGTTTTATCTTCTTGCTAAAAGAAGTAAAGGAATAAATTATTTTGATGATTTATATTCAGTTAATAAACTTGTAGTTTATTTTTTAGTTTTTTTGCAATTTATTTTATTACGTCAAGCAAAAAAATATGTAAAACAAAATAAAACATCTTTTGTAAATTTTCTTTGGGGAATTGGTGCTTTTATTGGTGGGACTCTATTAGCATCTTTCTTTTTTACTATTACTTTATAATGTTTTTATTTTAATTGATCAGGAGGATAGATTTAAAACGTAATTTTTTAATGACTTTATACTAAAAATATTTTAATTAGGGGTTTTAATGGGTTCTTCTTTAATTATACAGGCAAATGAACTATATAGTACTGTTAATGATTTAAATTCAGCTATTTCACAGGGAGATGGTAAAGGTATTGACCAGCAAATAGCTCAGCTTTCATTAATTTCAACAGGCTTAGGTTTTACGATCGAATTTGCAAAGATTGCAAAAAGTCCTGAAGCAGTAGCAGGTTTAACTGGTTTAAAATATCAAGTTGATGCGACCTTAACTGGTGCAGCCTTGACTCAGGCTATGATCAATATAGATCAAGGAAATTATTCTGGAGCAATTGCAAATACTCTGGCAGCAATGTCTACAGCAACTGGCCTTGTAGCTCTCGCTGTAGATAAACCTGGTTTAAGTACTGCATTGAATGGTCTTTCAGGATTTCTTGGTGCAAGTTCTAATGTTGCAGAAAAAGGGCCACAAATAGCAGATGCTTTAGCTAATGCTCTTTCAGAAATACAGAAAATGCAACACGATGGAACATTCCCCGAACTAGATCCTGGTTTAATGGCTGGATTTGCTGGCGAAGTATTAGAAGGGTGGTCAAAAGAGTTCTATAGTTGGTTCCCAGATGATTGGAATCCTTGGAAAAATATCGATCGAAACAGCGATGGTGTAAAGAAGTATCATATTTATGATCCAGTTGTCTTAGATCTAGATGGGGATGGTATTGAAACGATTGCTGCCAATAAATGGGCTGGTGTGTTATTCGATCATGATAATGATGGTATCCGTACATCAACAGGTTGGGTTGGTTCGGATGACGGTATCCTAGTATTGGATCGCAATGGTGATGGTGTCATTAATGATGGTAGTGAGTTATTTGGTGACAGTGTAACTTTGAAGGATGGTAGTCAAGCAAGTAATGGTTATGCTGCTCTAGCTGAGTTTGACAGTAATGGCGATGGTAAAGTAAATGCTGAAGATACAAACTTTGAGCAGCTTAAAGTTTGGCGTGACCTAAACCAAGATGGAGTTAGTCAGACGAATGAATTATTTGGTTTAACTGAGTTAGGCATTCAATCTTTAAATTTAAATCATACAAATACTGATACTGCGTTGGGTAATGACAACATCTTGGCTCAAACTGGAAGCTTTGAAACTCTAGATGGTCAAAGCCATATAATGGGAGACGTCAATTTTAGTTTTAATAGTATCTACAGCAGTTTTAATAACGCTATCGAACTAACAGCAGAACAACAACAAGCTGCTAATCTACAAGGTGCTGGACGTGTTCGTGATCTTAGAGAAGCTGCCGCTTTATCTCCAGAGCTAGCAGAAACATTAAAAAATTATTCAAATGCAGAAACTAAGGCTGAGCAGTACGATTTATTAGACCAATTGATTTTAAATTGGGCAAAAACTGATCCAGATTTTAAAGAAGCAAATGAAGTGCGAATGGTATCTTGGGTTAAAACTGCTAATGAAGGTATCGCATTAACACCAGGACAAGCGGCAATAGTTACTTTAGCAGCACCATTGTCAAAAGAATCACAGGCAATGTTGGATAAAATTCATCATATACTTCCAATATTAGATGCATTTTCTGGTTCAAAACCTTCACAGATTTATTATGAAAATGAAGCAGATATTAAAAATGTTTTTAATATTATAAATAATGCATATGTGAGTTTGAAAGAAGGTATTTATACGGGCTTGCTTTATCAAACTCGCTTAGATGATTATCTGGCAGAAATTGAACTCAATTTACAAGCAACAGATCCAACTGAGTTATTTAATTATTCTGGGATTCAGGAAAAATTAGAGCAAATTTTTATAATTAACCCAGAGAAAGCATTTACCGATTTAAGTGATTTAGTAAATTATCATCCTGATATTTTAACCAATTGGTTACCAGAAGGAAAAACATTATTAATTCAATTCTTAAATGAAGTAATTGAACAAGGGTTATGGGACGATTTAGCATCTAAAGTTGATCTAAAAATATTAGAACAATCAGGTTTTATTATCGGAACAAAATTAGATGATACTTTAAATGGTACTAAAAATAATGACACATTGAATGGTGGTTGGGGCAATGACAAGTTGAATGGCGGTGCTGGTCAGGATACCTTGATTGGTGGCAGTGGTAATGATGTCATGAC